>Ga0209023_10000117_pt1 | contig 138327 bp, 115 predicted proteins | sample LakOneMetagenome_FD_187468 | JGI IMG/M metagenome (GOLD analysis project Ga0209023, IMG submission 187468) | Freshwater and sediment microbial communities from Lake Erie, Canada (SPAdes) (version 2) | ecosystem: Environmental > Aquatic > Freshwater > Lentic | place: Lake Erie, Canada...
CAGCAGGTAGGACGGATCGCCGCCCACCCAGTTGAACAGCACGAAGACCAGCACCACCACGCCGGCCATGGTCGGCAGCATCTGCCACAGGCGCCGGAGGATATAAGCGAACATCGATGATTCCGGAGGAAAAGCAAAACTATAGACCAGATTGCGGGGCTTGCAGATAAAAAATGGCGGGTGGCTAGCACAAGGTGAAGCGTCCGGTGTTGTATAGACACAATATTGCACGCAGATTAGGAACGAATCATATTGACACTGTATGGACGGCAATGATCTGATGAGACGGTCAAGTAGAAAAATACTAAATTTTTACTTAACGACAATAGGTCGAATGTGATGTTAGCGATGTTTGGTACGTGCATACCAAGGATCGAGAAAAAAGCATATGTACGTGTAGACCGATATTCAGACAATTTCTTGGAGTCGCAATGTTGAAAAGAAAAGCTGTAGCCCAAGCCGTTTCCTTCGCCCTCGCCACCGTGGCGTTCGGCAGCGTCGCCATGGCGCAGGACACCACGTCCGGCACCATCCAGCGCGTCGAAGTCACCGGCTCGAGCATCAAGCGCGCCACCGCCGAGACCGCATCCCCGATCCAGGTCGTTACCCGTGACGACCTCGTCAAATCCGGCAAGACCACCGTCGCCGAATACCTGCAGACCCTGACCGCCGACGGCGCCGGCTCGCTGCCGACCGGCTTCGGCAACGGTTTCGCCGCCGGTTCGACCGCGATCTCGCTGCGCGGCCTGGGCGCGACCTCGACCCTGGTGCTGCTGAACGGCCGCCGCATGGCGCCGTTCGCGCGTGCCGACGACGGCCAGAAAAGCTTCACCGACCTGTCGACCGTGCCGATGGAAGCGGTGGAACGCATCGAGATCCTGAAGGACGGCGCCTCCTCGACCTACGGCGCGGACGCGATCGCCGGCGTGGTGAACATCATCCTGCGCAAGGACTTCACCGGCTTCACCGGCAAGCTGGAAGCCGGCGAGTCGAAGTACGGCGACGCCGAAATGGGCAAGGCCACCCTGACCTGGGGCAAGGGCAACCTCGACAGCGACGGCTTCAACGTCATGACCAACATCGAGGTCTATGGCAACCACCAGCTGATGAACAAGGACCGCGCCGACCGCAAGTGGATCGGCCAGGGCGACATCCGCCCATGGGGCTATGCCGCGAACAGCCAGTTCGCCGCCGGCTACATCACCCCGGGCGCGTCCAGCCCGACTCCGGTCGGCGCCCTGCGCGATCCGAAGACCCTGAACTACGTTCCGCTGCCGGGCTGCTCGCAGTTCTCGCCGGTCGTGAACCAGGATCCGGCAGGCGGCTGCCTGTGGTACCAGGACCAGTTCCGTTCGATGCAGCCGCAGATCGGCGGCCACAACCTGTACGGCCGCTTCACCAAGAACCTGGAAGGCGACCTGCAGCTGTACGCCGAAGCGGGCTACTCGCGCCGCGACACCGCTTTCACCCTGACCCCGCCGGCCACCAGCTCGACCGTCGCCTTCCCGCCGAACGCATCCAGCCCGACCGGCGTGATCAGCTACGGCAACACGATCCTGATGGGCGCCACGCACCCGCAGAATCCGTACGGCACCGCCGTGCGCCTGCGTTACTCGATGTTCGACGTCGGCCCGAGCACCCGCTCGGCCGACAACGCCTTCAGCCGCTTCGTGATCGGCATCAAGGGCCAGCGCTACGGCTGGGACTTCGACACCGCCTTCGTGCATTCGAAGTCCGAGCTGGACCTCGACTACAGCAACATGATCAACATGAAGGTGCTGCAGGCTGCCCTGGGCAACCCGGCCAGCCAGTACTTCCCGTACTACATCGGCACCCAGGCCAGCAAGAACCCGGCCTCGCTGTACGCCGCAATGGTCACCAATGCGAAATCGCATTCGACCACCCAGCTCGACATCCTCGACTTCAAGGCTTCGCGCGAGCTGATGCAGCTGCCGGGCGGCGCCCTGGGCCTGGCATTCGGCGCCGAACACCGCCGCGAAAAGCTGGACAACCCGTCGCTGTCGGGCACCTCGGACGGCTCGATCAACGCCTCCTACGTGGCCGCCAAGGGTGACCAGAACATCTCGGCAGTCTTCGTGGAAGTCGCTGCCCCGGTCATCAAGACCGTCGAACTGACCGGCGCGGTCCGCTACGACAAGTACAAGAACTTCTCGTCGACCACCCCGAAAGTGGGCGTCAAGTGGACCCCGCTGAAGACCTTCGCGCTGCGCGGCACCTACTCGGAAGGCTTCCGCGCCCCGGGTCCGGCAGAAGCAGGCGTCGAGTCCCAGAGCACCGGCAGCTCCTCGGTGCGCGATCCGGTCCGTTGCCCGGGCGGCGTGCCTGCAGTCGGCGGCGCCACCTCGGTCGACTGCGCGATCTCGATCGGTGCGGTCAAGGTCGGCAACCCGAACCTGCAGCCGGAAACCTCGAAGGGCTACACCCTGGGCCTGGTCTGGGATCCGCTGACCAACACCAGCCTGTCGCTGGACGGCTTCAAGATCCGCCGTGAAAACGAGATCAACCCGCTGTCCTACGTCGAAGCCGCCGCGCTGCCGACCGCGATCCGCAACGACAACAACCTGGTCGTGAACGGCGTCGTGATCCCGAACACCGGCACCCTGCTGCTGTCGAACGCGCCTTACCAGAACTCGAGCTTCACCGAGATCAAGGGCGTGGACCTGGACATCAAGCAGCGCGTGCGCCTGGGCGACTACGGCCGCGGCGTGTTCGGCCTGACCTGGACCCACATCGCATCGTGGGTGCGCGCCGAGAAGACCGGCACGCGCTACCAGTACGCCGGCACCCACGGCAACTGCGACACCTCGAACTGCGCCGGTACGCCGAAGGACAAGATCAGCGCCACCGCTTCGTGGGACTACAGCCAGCAGTTCAACGTGACCGCGACGGCCAACTACCGCGCCGACATGAAGAACGTGTACTTCGCCGGCGACAAGTGCGCGAACGCCTTCGCGAACGGTTCGGACGCACCGGGCAACTGCCGTCTGGCTTCGTTCACCACGGTGGACCTGTCGGCACGCTACAACGTCAGCCGCAACCTGCAGATCTACGGCTCGATCCAGAACCTGTTCGACAAGATCGCACCGCTGGATCCGCTGACCTACGGCGGCATGAGCTACAACCCGATGGACGCCAGCGGCGCCATCGGCCGCTACTTCAAGGTCGGTCTGCGTTACTCGATGTAATCTGAAACGTCGCCTCCGCGAAAGCGGGGCGTGTACTCAGCAAAACGGCGAACTTCGGTTCGCCGTTTTTTTATGTCCTTTGCATAGCCGTGCAATCGCTGGCGTACGCCACTACTGTACATTTATACAGTATTATGTGTCTTATTCGGTTATTGACGAGAAGCAGTATGGCTATAGAGCGCGCGGCGAAGACGGATTACCTCACCGTTCCCATCGATTTTCCACGAGAGCCCGGCGGCACGTCTCTGAATCGCTGCCTGGACTGGAACATATGCGAGGAGCTTGCACTGCACCTCGCCAGTGAATGCGCGCAGGTCCAGGCCGAGATGGATCGGTCCGTGAGACCGATCGACATATTGCTGAAGTCCTACCGTCTGGCCGAAGCTCTCGGATGGGGCGAGCCACCCTTACTGCGATGGGTCGTCCGGCGGACGGCGGCGCTGCTGAACTGGCCGACGCCTGACATTGCCCGGCAACCTTGAGCAGGACACCACGTATTCAAAGGAGATGAACGATGAATTTCAGCCTGAATTTTTCAGAACACGATGTCTCTATTGCAGAGGACACCTGGACCGCACTGGCGACAACAGGCAGCGATATCGCGCTTGCCAATGTTCGAGCGACCATCATGGGCGTTTTGGAGCGCAACGGCAGTTTTACCGTGGAAGACAGCAATGACCAGGTCGTGCGGCGCATCGAGACGCCTGCCGAATTCGAAGGATTCATGCAGGAAGTCGAGATGCAGCGCAAACAGTTCCAACAGGAGCAGGCGCAGTAAAGTCCGGGCCTGACCTCCGTGCCTGCCCTCAGTCCTGGCGCACGCGGCGCTTGCGCACCGCTTGCGCCAGCCCTTCCAGCGCGCCCACGCTGGTGTCCCAGTCGATACAGCCGTCGGTGACCGACTGGCCGTAGGTCAGCTCCTGGCCCGGCACCAAATCCTGGCGTCCGCCCACCAGGTGGGACTCGACCATCACGCCGACGATGCGGTCCTCGCCGCCGGCGATCTGGCCGGCGATGTCGGCGCAGACCGGCACCTGGTTCTGCGGATTCTTGCTCGAGTTCGCGTGCGAAGCGTCGATCATCAGGCGGCTGGCGAGGCCGTTGGCGGCCAGCTGGCGGCAGGCTTCCTCGACGCTGGCGGCGTCGTAGTTCGGCGTCTTGCCGCCGCGCAGGATGATGTGGCAGTCCTCGTTGCCCGAGGTCGATACGATCGCCGAGTGGCCGCCCTTGGTCACCGACAGGAAATGGTGCGGCTGCGAGGCGGCCTTGATGGCGTCGGCGGCAATCTTGATGTTACCGTCGGTACCGTTCTTGAAACCGACCGGGCAGGACAGGCCGGAGGCCAGCTCGCGGTGCACCTGCGACTCGGTGGTGCGCGCGCCGATCGCGCCCCAGCTCACCAGGTCGGCGATGTACTGCGGGCTGATCACGTCGAGGAACTCGGTGCCGGCCGGCAGGCCCAGCTCATTGATGTCGCGCAGCAGCTCGCGCGCCATGCGCAGGCCGTCGTTGATGCGGAAGCTGTTGTCCATGTAGGGGTCGTTGATCATCCCCTTCCAGCCCACCGTGGTGCGCGGCTTTTCGAAATAGACGCGCATCACGATCTCGAGTTCGCCCTTGAAGCGTTCGCGCTGTTCGGCCAGGCGGCGCGCGTACTCCATTGCCGCCTTCGGGTCATGGATCGAGCACGGGCCGACCACGACCATCAGGCGGTCGTCCTGGCCGTGCAGGATGCGGTGCAGCGCCACGCGCGCCGAGGCGGCGGTCTGCTCGGCGGCCGGCGTCACCGGAAACTCGCGGATCAGGTGCGACGGCGGCGTCAGTTCCTTCATTTCGCGGATGCGTAGATCGTCGGTGCGGGGCATTGCGTTTCTCCATGTTGAAAAAGAAAAAACCGCCATTGCTGGCGGTTTTTCTGGAATTTTGCGTCGGACTTCGTTCTGCTGTCGCGTGAACCTGCCGCTACTCCACCGCCGTCGGGCTGGAATGGCTAAACCAAAAATAAAAGGTAAAGAAGGCAGTGTGGCGCATGGTGTCGTCCGGGATGGTCCGACTGACTATAACAACAATATATGAGCGTTGGCAAGCTCTTTATCCGCCACGCGTAGTCAGGTGCGAATGCCAATACATGCGATCCGGTTGCGTGAATCCGACACCGCAAGTGGGTCTGCCGGAGACGGTTGAGGGATGTCAGTCGCTCATGCCATTTGAATGCAAAAGTCGCGGCATACCCCGGCCAATCCGGCAGGGATTCTTGCATAGCCACTGGAGCTGGACATGACTGAAACTCCCCTTTCGCTATCCATACGCCGTCTGTTCGCCGGTGGCGGCGCCGTCGGCCTGGCCCTGCTCGCCTTGCCGATGCCGGGCCAGGCCCAGGAAGCCGCCCCCGCGCCCAAGATCCAGCGCGTCGAGATCACCGGTTCGAACATCCGCCGCTCCGAAGCCGAGACCGCTTCATCGGTGATTGCGGTCAACCGCGCCGACATCGAGCGCTCCGGCAAGGCGACCGTCGCCGAGCTGTTGCAGACCCTCGCGGTCGACAACCAGGGTTCGGTGCCGACCACCTTCGGCAACGGCTTCGCCTCCGGCGCCTCCGGCATCTCGCTGCGCGGCCTGGGCGCGGCCTCGACCCTGGTGCTGCTGAACGGCCGCCGCATGGCGCCCTACGGCCTGGCGGACGACGGCCAGAAGCAGTTCTCCGACCTGAACGTCATTCCCAGCGACGCCGTCGACCGCATCGAAGTGCTGAAGGACGGCGCCTCCGCCATCTACGGTTCCGACGCCATCGCCGGCGTGGTCAACGTCATTTTGCGCAAGGACTACAACGGCACCACGATACGCGGCTCGCGCGGCGCGACCGGAGACTGGGACGGCAAGCGCACCAACATCGCCTACACCCGGGGCTTCGGCAACCTCGACACCGACCGCTTCAATCTCCTGTTCAGCCTCGAGTACAAGAAGTTCGACGAGATCTGGTACCGCGACCGCCGCGACCGCGACTACATCGGCCGCATCGACCTGCGGCCCTGGGGCTATTCGGCCAACGAGGCGCTGGGCGGCACCGGCGCGATCGTGCCGAACAGCGGCGCGGCCGGCAATGCCATCAACGGCAACGTGCGCAATCCGAACGACATCGCCAACTACTACAACCGCGGCAACCTGGCCGGGCCGGGCTTCACCCGCACCTTCCCGGGCGCAGCCTGCTCGAACCTGACCTCGCACCCGCAGGGCGATCCGGGCGGCGGCTGCATCATCGACTCGACCCTGGAATACAACCAGATCGAACCGAAGCAGGAAAACATCAGCTTCTTTACGCGCGGCACCTGGCAGTACACGCCCGAGATCCAGGTCTACAGCGAACTGAACTGGTACACCAGCACCAGCGACACCTCCACCACGCCATCGGCGGTCAGCACTTCGGTCGGCTATCCGGGCGGCCCGGTCAACAACGCCGGCGTCTCGCTCGGCGCCAGCCACCCGGACAACCCCTACTTCGGCACCGCCGCGCGCGTGCGCTACCTGGCCTGGGACGTCGGGCCGCGCACGTCCGGCATCGAGTCGAACTTCATCCGCTGGCTCGGCGGCGCCAAGGGCAGCAATTTCGGCTGGGACTGGGACAGCTCGCTGCTGTTCTCGCACAGCCACGTCAACAACAACCGCACCGGCTACCTGCAACGCGACGTCGCCTTCGCCCTGCTGAATCCGACGCCGTCCAACATCGCTACCGCGCTGCTGGCCAGCCCCGCGTATGCGGCGCTGCCGCTCGGTACCGTATGGCGCATCGGCGAGAACGCCGGCCTGAACTCGCCGGCCCTGTACGCGGCCCTGTCGCCCACCATCGGCAACAGCGCCAACAGCAAGATCGGCCAGTGGGACTTCAAGGCCACCCGCGAGTTCGCCGGCATCCCCTATCTGGCCGGTCCGCTGGGTCTGGCGCTCGGCGGCGAATGGCGCCACGAGAAGACCGAGCTGCAGCCGACCGCCGGCACCGAGCGCGGCAACATCATCGGCCTGGGCTACTCGGCCTACGCCGGCCAGCGCAACGTCTTCGCGCTGTACGGCGAGGCCCTGGCGCCGCTGCCCTACAACCTCGAAGCCTCGGCGGCGCTGCGCTGGGACCACTTCACCGACGTCGGCAATTCCTACACGCCGAAAGCCGGCCTGAAATGGACGCCGGTGCGCGAGTTCGCGCTGCGCGGCACCTTCGCCCGCGGCTTCCGTGCGCCGAGCCCGGCCGAGAACGGCGTCGGCGGCCTGGCGGCCTTTTCGACCGCCTCGGACCCGCTGCGCTGCGCGCTGGGCGTGACCAGCGTCTGCAACCCCGCCGCGATCGCCCTGATCACTTCGCCCAACCCCGCCCTGTCGCCGGAACGCTCGCGCAGCTACAACATCGGTGCGATCTGGGACCCGCTGCCGCGCACCAGCGTGTCGGTCGATTACTGGACGATCAAGCGCAAGAACGAGATCAACCAGGAACAGGTGGATGCAGCGATCGCCGCCGGCAACGTGGTGCGCGACCCGGCCAGCATCAGCAACATCCCGGGCGACCCCGGCGCCATCACCGCGGTGCTGACGCGCTACGTCAACTCGGCCCAGACCAAGGTCCGCGGCATCGACATCGATGCCCGCTACGGCTACCGGCTGCCGGACAACTGGGGCCTGGCGACCTTCGACATCAAGTACACCCACCTGTTCGAGTGGACCCGTACCGAGCGGGACGGCAGCTCGCGCGACTTTGCCGGCACCCACGGCAACTGCGACGTCACCAACTGCACCGGCACGCCGGACAACCGCGCCAACCTGCGCTTCGGCTGGGAACGCAACGACTGGCGCGTCTCGGCCAACGTGAACTACCGCGGCAAGATCGACAACACCCTGTTCAAGAACGATCCGTCCGGTTGCGCCAGCCACCTGGCGAACGGCGCCGATGCGCCGGGCGGCTGCGAACTGGCTTCCTTCACCACGCTCGACCTCGTCGCGCGCTGGAAGCCGCTGCCGCGCTGGGAAGTGTTCGGCTCGATCGAGAACGTGTTCGACAAAGTCGCGCCGCTCGATCCGCTCACCTACGGCGCCCAGGCCTACAACCCGCTCGACTATGCCGGCGCCCGCGGCCGCTTCTTCCAGCTGGGCGCACGCTATTCCTTCTGAATGGAGTTGAACATGACTGAAACCCCACTGTCCCGATCGATACGCCTCCTGTTCGCCGGCGGCGGCGCCGTCGGCCTCGCCCTGTTCGCCGCGCCGGTCCCCAGCCTGGCCCAGGAAGCCGCGCCCAAGCCGGTGCCGCGCGTCGAAATCACCGGCTCGAACATCCGCCGCTCCGAAGCCGAAACGGCCTCGTCGGTCATCACCATGAACCGCGCCGACATCGAGCGCTCCGGCAAGGCCAGCGTGGCCGAGCTGCTGCAGACCCTGGCGGTCGACAACCAGGGTTCGGTGCCGACCAGCTTCGGCGCCGGTTTCGCGGCCGGCGCTTCCGGCATCTCGCTGCGCGGCCTGGCCGCGGCCTCGACCCTGGTGCTGCTGAACGGCCGCCGCATGGCGCCCTACGGCCTGGCCGACGACGGCCAGAAGCAGTTCTCCGACCTGAACATCATCCCCAGCGACGCGGTCGAGCGCATCGAAGTGCTGAAGGACGGCGCCTCGGCCATCTACGGCTCCGACGCCATCGCCGGCGTGGTCAACGTCATCCTGCGCAAGGACTACACCGGCACGACCGTGCGCGCCGAGCGCGGCATCACCCGGTACTGGGACGGCCACGAGACCACGGCCGCCATCACCTCGGGCTACGGCAACCTCGACACCGACCGCTACAACTTCCTGTTCAGCGTCGAGTACAAGAAATTCAACCCGATCTGGTACCGCGACCGCACTAGCCGCAAGTGGATCGGCAAGGACGACTTGCGGCCCTGGGGCTATTCGTCGGAACAGGGCCTGGGCGGCGTCGGCGCCATCATCCCCGGCAGCGGCACTGCCGGCAGCGCCATCAACGGCAACGTGCGCCCGGTCGGCTCGACCGAGGATTTCGTCAACCGCGGCACCCTGATCCCGGCTGCAGCCTGCTCGCGCTTCACCAGCCATCCGCAGGGCGACCCCGGCGGCGGCTGCGTGATCGACGCCGACAATCTCTACAACCAGGCCACGCCGAAGCAGGAAAACCTCAGCTTCTTCGCACGCGGCACCTGGCAGCTCAACCCTGCCATCCAGGCGTATAGCGAACTCAACTATTACACCAACCAGACCAGCACCTCGGCCGCGCCGTCGGGCGTCAGCGCCTCGGTCGGCTACCCCGGCGGCCCGGTCAGCAACAGCATCAACCGGCTCGGCCCGACCCACCCGGACAACCCCTTCCCCGGCACGCCGGCAACCCTGCGCTACCTGGCAACCGACGTCGGCCCGACCAGCGCCCGCATCGAAGGCCAGTTCGTGCGCTGGATCGGCGGCGTCAAGGGCAGCAACTACGGCTGGGACTGGGATTCCGCAATCCTGTTCTCGCACAACCACATCTACACCACCAACCGCGGCTTCCTGCAGCGCGACGTCGCCCGCGCCCTGCTCGACCCGAGCGCGGAAAACGTGGCGGCGGCCACCGCCACAAGCCCGGCCTATGCGGCCCTGCCGCCCGGCACCGTCTGGCGCATCGGCGAGAACGCCGGCCTGAACTCGCCGGCCCTGTATGCGGCGCTGTCGCCGGCAATCGGCAACCCGGCCAATACCAAGATGGTGCAGTGGGATCTCAAGGCCACCCGCGAATTTGCCGGCCTGCCCCTGCTGGCCGGCCCGCTGGGCCTGGCGGTCGGCACCGAATGGCGCCACGAGAAGACCGAGCTGCAGCCGACCATGGGGACCGAACGCGGCAACGTCATCGGCCTGGGCTACTCCGCCTATGCCGGCCAGCGCAACGTGTTCGCGCTGTACGGCGAAGCGCTGGCGCCGTTGCCCTACAACCTCGAAGCCTCGGCCGCGGTGCGCTGGGACCACTTCACCGACGTCGGCGATTCCTACACCCCGAAAGCCGGCCTGAAGTGGACGCCGACGCGCACCTTCGCCCTGCGCGGCACCTTCGCACGCGGCTTCCGCGCGCCGAGCTTTGCCGAGAACGGACGCGGCGGCCTGGCTGCGTTTGCGACCGCGGCGGATCCGGTGCGCTGCGCCCTCGGCATTGCCAGCGCCTGCAACACGGCCGCGGTTGCCGTGATCACCTCGCCCAACCCGGCCCTGTCGCCGGAGCGTTCGCGCAACTACAGCCTGGGCGTGATCTGGGACCCGCTGCCGCGCACCAGCATCTCGGTCGACTACTGGAAGATCAAGCGCAAGAACGAGATCAACCAGGAACAGATCGATGCCGCCATCGCCGCCGGTTCGGTATCGCGCGACCCGACCAACCTCAGCGGCATCCCCGGCGACCCGGGTCCGATCAACGCTGTGCTGACCCGCTACATCAACTCGAACCAGACCAAGGTGCGCGGCGTCGACATCGATGCGCGCTACTCGCACAACCTGCCGAACAACTACGGAAAGGCGACTTTCGACGTCAAGTACACCCACTTCTTCGAATGGCTGCGTACCGAACCGGACGGCACCTCGCGCGAGTTCGCCGGCACCCACGGCAATTGCGACGTGACGAACTGCACCGGCACGCCCGACAACCGCGCCAACTTCCGGTTCGGCTGGGAGCGCAACGACCTGCGGGCTTCGCTGAATGCCAATTTCCGCGGCAAGATCGACAACACCCTGTTCCGGGGCGACGCCTGCGCGATCACCTTCGACAACGGCGGCAACACGCCGAACAGCAGCTGCGAACTGCCGTCCTTCATCACCTGGGACCTGACCGCACGCTGGAAGCCGGCCGAGAAGTGGGAGATATTCGGCTCGATCCAGAACCTGTTCGACAAGATCGCGCCGCTCGATCCGACGACCTACGGCGCCACCTCGTACAACCCGCTCGACTATGAAGGGGCGCGCGGGCGGCTGTTCAGCCTGGGGGCGCGTTATACTTTCTAGTGACCCGACTGCCGGCGCGGACAGTGATTATCCGCGCCGGCATGTTTGTATTTGCAACAAAGTGTGATCTTTCATGCATGGGGCGTCTGTATAGTTGAGAAGCAATCTTTCCACAACGATACTAGGCCCCCATGAACCAGAACGAGGCACTGATCGAACAACTTAAGCGCCAGAACCGCCTGCTCAAGAGCGGCCTGGGCCTTGCCGCCGGCGCCTTCGCCGTCCTGCTGCTGACGGGTGCAACGGGCACGGATGGGCGCGTCCGCTTCAGTGAAATCGACGTCGAACGTATCAACATCGTCGGACCGAGCGGCAAGCCTGACATGGTGATTGCCAACCGTGAACGCCTGCCGGCGCCGATTCTTAATGGCAAAGAGATTACCAGCGGCCGCGGCAAGGTGCCGGGCATGATCTTCTACAATGGCCTCGGCGACGAGAACGGCGGTTTCATCTTCGAGGGTAAACTCGACGACAAAGGCAAGCCGGACGCCGGCATGCATTTGTCGATGGACCGCTTTGGCGGCGACCAGCAGCTGTCGCTGGGCCATTACGAAAGTGGCGGCACCATGGAATCCGGACTAAAGCTCTACGACCGCGGCCTGGCCAGTGAGTATTCGCCCTTGCGCGAAGCCTACGAAAAGGCGGCGCCGGGACCGGAAAAAGATGCCCTGTTGAAGAAGTGGAAGGAAGCCGGCGGCGCCCAGACGCCGCGCATGTTCATCGGCAAGTCACGCGGCAAATCCTCGACCGTTGTGCTTGCCGCCGCCGACGGCAAGCCGCGCATCATGATGCTCGTCACCCCCGAGGGCAAGGCCTCGCTCGACTTCTACGACGAAACCGGCAAGGTGGTCCAGCACCTCCCGCAGGCCGACGCCGCCGGCAAGTAAGACGAACAAGGCGAAAAAAATGCCCGCGACAACACGGGCATTTTTACATTGAACGATGCAAGGCCGGTCAGGCGGTACCGCCCACCGTCACGCCATCGATGCGCAGGGTCGGCTGGCCCACGCCCACCGGCACGCTCTGGCCTTCCTTGCCGCACACGCCGACTCCGGAATCCAGGCGCATGTCGTTGCCGATCATGGAGATGCGGTTCATCACGTCCGGGCCGTTGCCGATCAGGGTCGCGCCCTTCACCGGATAGGTCACCTTGCCGTCCTCGATCATGTAGGCTTCGCTGGCCGAGAACACGAACTTGCCGTTGGTGATGTCGACCTGACCACCGCCGAAGTTGACCGCATAGATACCGTTCTTCACGGATTCCAGGATCTCGCGCGGATCCTTGTCGCCGGCCAGCATATAGGTGTTGGTCATGCGCGGCATCGGCAGGTGGGCGAAGGATTCGCGGCGCGCGTTGCCGGTAATCGGCATCTTCATCAGGCGCGCGTTCATCGTGTCCTGGATATAGCCCTTCAGGATGCCATCCTCGATCAGCGTGGTGCACTGGGTCGGGTTGCCTTCGTCGTCCATGTTGAGCGAGCCGCGGCGGTCCTGCAGGGTGCCGTCGTCGACCACGGTCACGCCCTTGGCGGCGACGCGCTGGCCGATCATGCCCGAGTACGAAGACGAGCCCTTGCGGTTGAAGTCGCCTTCCAGGCCGTGGCCGACCGCTTCGTGCAGCAGCACGCCGGGCCAGCCCGGGCCGAGCACGACGGTCATCGGACCGGCCGGGGCTGGACGCGCTTCCAGGTTGACCAGGGCCGCCTGCACGGCTTCGTCGGCGTACTTGTCGAGCAGCTCGTCGCTGAAATAGCTGTAGTCGTAGCGCCCGCCGCCGCCGGAGGAGCCGACTTCGCGGCGTCCGTCCTGCTCGGCGATGACGGTCACGGACACGCGCACCAGTGGACGGATGTCGGCCGCCAGCACGCCGTCGCTGCGCACCACCAGCACGACGTCGTATTCACCGGCGAGGCCGGCCATCACCTGCACCACGCGCGGGTCCTTGGCGCGGGCGATCTTTTCGACGCGCTCCAGCAGCTTGACCTTGGCGGTGGCGTCGAGCGAGTTCAGCGGATCGTGCGGCAGGTAGAGCGAGCGGCCGCCGCTCTGCTGGATGCCGGTCGCGACCTTGACGCGGCCGCTGCCGGCACGTGCGATGGTGCGGGTGGCGGCTGCAGCGTCGAGCAGCGCGGCCTGCGAGATTTCGTCGGAATAGGAAAAGGCGGTCTTGTCGCCGGACACGGCGCGCACGCCGACGCCCTGGTCAATCGAGAAGCTGCCGCTCTTGACGATGCCTTCTTCCAGGCTCCAGCCTTCGCTCTTGGTGAACTGGAAATACAGGTCGGCGTAGTCGACCTTGTGCGTGAACATCGTTCCGAGCGTCGTGATGAGCTTGCCTTCGTCGAGCCCGAACGGGGTCAGGAGCACGTCGCGCGCGACCGCGAGGGAGGAAAGATTCGGTTCGAATGGCTTCATGTTCAGGTCTTTCTGATAGGGATAAGGCATTTTGCCATATCGGGCGGATGTTCGCGGCCTTACAGCTTGCGGTGCTTCAGCGCAGGCAAGCTCTGCCGCACCTGCGCCAGGAAATCCGTATCGATCTCGCCGACCACCACGCCCTCGCCCTCGGCCACCTGGCCGACGACCTGGCCCCAGGGATCGATCAGCATGCTGTGGCCGAAGGTGCGGCGGCCGTTCCGGTGGGTGCCGCCCTGGGCCGAGGCCAGCACGTAGCACTGGTTCTCGATCGCACGGGCGCGCAGCAGCACTTCCCAGTGCGCCATGCCGGTGGTGTGGGTGAAGGCGGCCGGCACCACGATCAGCGCGCATTCGCCCATCGCCCGGTAGAGCTCCGGGAAGCGCAGGTCGTAGCAGACCGACAGGCCGACCCGACCGAACGGCGCCTCGAAGCTGCCGACCGCGGCGCCCGGCACGATGGTGCGCGCTTCGTCGTAGGATTCCTCGCCTTTGGTGAAGCCGAACAGGTGGATCTTGTCGTAGCGGCTGACCGGCTGGCCGTCCGGGTCGTAGACCAGGGTGGTGTTCAGCACGCGGCCGGCATCGCTTGAAGCCAGCGGCATGGTGCCGCCGATCAGCCAGACGCCATGCTCGCGGGCCTGCGCCGCCATGAATTCCTGGATGAAGCCCCGGCCCGGCTGCTCGGCGTGCGCGACCTTGTCGGTGTCCGACATGCCCATGATCGGCCAGTATTCCGGCAGCGTGACCAGCGTCGCGCCTTCATGGGCCGCTTGCGCCAGCAGGCGGCGCGCGGTTTCCAGGTTGTCGTCCACGTTCGTCGAGGACACCATCTGTACTGCTGCGACTGTCGTCTTGCTCATCATTGCCCTTTCTTCTTTGCCGGTTGCGCAGCAGCCGGCGCAGCGGCCGCATTCGAGGCCGCGGCATTGGCCGCCTGGCTGTCCAGCTTGATCACGTTCGGCGACTTCCACGGCCCGGTCACCTGCATGTGGTAGGTCAGCGCCTTCATCACCGGCGCCCGCAGGAACAGCTGGGCCAGGTAGCTGCCGAGGCCGATGACCGGGTTGACCGCCAGCGCATACACCAGCGGACCGGTACCCAGGTTAAATTCCGGAATCACCACCACGTGCAGGTTGGTCGATTCGTTGGCGATGTCGGCGGTGCCGTCCATCAGCACCGTGGCCGCCACCCCGTGCATTTTAAGGTTATCCGTGTGCACCACCCCGCGCGAGATCATGGCGTTGGCGGTGATGCCGTCGAAGGCCAGGCCTTCCGAGAACACGTCGTGGAAATCGAGCTTGAGCATGCGCGGCAGCATCTGCAGGCTCAGCACGCCCAGCAGCTTGGCCGCGCCCGGGTCCTTCTTGAGGAACTGGCCATCCTCGACGTTCATCTGCACCTGGCCGGACAGGCTCGGGATGTCGAGCGAATACGGCAGGCCGGACCAGGAGACGTCGCCCGACAGCGAACCCTTGCCGCGGCGCAGGGTGCCGGGGAAGCCGAGGCGGTCGAGCAGGCGGCCGGCGTCGCTGATGTCGAGGTTGAAGTTGAGTGCGGTATTGCTCTTGCCGTCGCGGGTCAGCCAGCGGCCGTTGGCCTTCAGCTGGCCGTCGGGGTTGGTGATGGCGAGGCGCTCGATGCGCCATTCGCGGCCAGCCAGCGCCTGGGCATTGCTGGCGACCAGTTCCAGGCGCCCGAACTGCTTGTCGAACAATTCGAAGCGCTCGGCCACGATGTCCAGGCCCGGGATGCCGGCGCCCGGGTTCTTGCCCGACTCCAGCAGGTCCTTGACCTCGTTGGCCGAGGATTCCGGGATGTCCAGCGAGGCCAGGCGCGCCGTGACCTTGCCCATGCCCTGGCCGTTCTGGGCTTCGTTCCAGGTCACGTAACCGGTCACCTGGCGCGAGTCGACGCTGGCCTGCCACACGCCCGGCTGGTGCGACACGCCCAGCACCACCTCGTGCAGCGAGCGCTCGCCGATGGTCAGCTCGCCGGCGCGCGCGCCGATCAGGTCCGGCAGCACGTACTGCGCCATGCCGCCGCCCTGCCCGGCCTCCGCCGGCGCGGCCTGGGGTGTCCCTTCGGACGGGCCGGCGATGCTGGACGCTGCCGCCAGCCAATGGTCGACGTTCACCGACTTCATGTTCACGTTGATCATCATGCCGCTGTCCGGCTCCGGCGCCGGCAGGTTCACGCCGATGCCGCCGCGCTTGACGATCCACGGACCGTGCGGCTGGCGCTCGCGCACATAGTGTGCCGCCATCGTGCTGCCCAGGCCGATGCGGATCTCGTCGTGGGCCACGCCGTTATCGCCGGTCGGCTGGCCGCTCAGGACGAAGTGCAGCGGCAGCACGTCGGCGGCGGCCTTGTTGAGCGGCGCCGGCAGCTCGAGGCCGAGGCCGGCCAGGGTCGAGTCGAGCACGATCTGGGACTGGTGGTCCTTGACCGTCACCGAGCCGCCGAAGCGCGCCCCGCCCGACAGCTTGCCGGCCAGGCGCTGCAGGACCGGCAGCGAACTTGTCGCGCGCATGCCCTCGGCGGTGGCGGTACCGGCCATGCGGATCACGATGGCGCCGTCGCGCTGGGTGCCGCCCGACAGCTGCAGCGGACCGCCCAGGAAGCTGGCGCCGATGCCGTTCAGGTTCACGCCGTGTTCGCTGAATTCGACCTTGCCCAGTGCGGCCTGGATCGGCGGCAGTTCCGGGAACAGGGTGATGTCGTTGCTCTGCAGTTGCAGGGCGCCCTGCACCTTGGTTTCGTGCAGGTTCGCCAGCGGCAGGTGCAGCTTGAGCCCGAGGCGCGCGCTGCCGCTGGCCTTGGTGTCTTCCGTGAAGTGGCCGATCCATTCCAGCACCGGGCTGGTCGCCACGTAGCGCAGGAAGTCCTGCAGCTGGCCGGCGGCGGCGCCGTCGATGTCGAGCATCGATTCGTGCGCGCCCAGCTGCGGGATCACGGCGGTCACATTATTCAGGCCGAGGCCGAGCGTGCGCGCGCTATCGGCGTGGATCTCCATGCGCGCGCGGTCGAACAGGATGGAACCGTTGATGTTTTCCAGTAGCGGCCATAACGGCGCCTTGGTTTCCGGCACGCGGTGCGCCGGCGCGTATTCCAGCTTGCCGTTCTCGATGCGGCCGCTGACGCGGAATTCGCCGCGCGCCCGCTCCGCCGCGGTATCGCCGTGGAAGGGGAAATGCGCGAGTTCGCCGCGCAGGCGCAGGCGCGCGTCGTGCAGGGTGCCGCCCTGCAGCGCGCCGGTCAGCCAGTCGCGCAGGCCTTCATGCGTTGCCAGCGGCAGCCAGCGGCCGATGGTGCCGATATCGAAGCCGTCCACCGTGCCCGTGAAATCGGCGTTGCCCGCGCTACGGTGGCCATCCTTGTCGGGGCTCAGCGGCAGCAGGTGGCGGCCCGACAGCGTGCCCTTCAGCTTGCCCTGGCTGAAATCGAAATCGTCGACCTCGACCAGCAGCTGCTCGTCCTGCGGATAAGACCAGCGCGCGCGCAGGCCCAGCTGGTCGAACGCCAGGTCGGGGTCGGCGAACCAGGCCGGCAGCGCCAGCGCCAGGTGTTCCGAGGCGATGTTCAGGCTGCCGCCGCGGTCGCTGGCGTCGACATTGCCGCTCAGGTTGCGCACGCCCGGCAGCGCCGGCCGCGCCGCCTGGGCTTCCAGCGGGTCGATGCCGAATCCTTCGACCTGGCCGCGCACGCGCCAGGCGGCCAGCTTCGGGAAATGCCCTTCCCACTCGACGTCGGCGTCGAACAGGCGGCCGCGCGGCGCCAGCGCGGCCAGCAGTTCACGCTGATGCGGCGCCAGCGGCATCTGGGCCGCCAGCGTGGCCAGCGCGCCGAGGTCGAGCTTGTCGGCATGGACCTCGAAGCGCTCGGGCTTGCCGCGCGCTGCCGGACGCCAGGTCTCGCTCAGCGTGGCGGGCGGCAGCACCACGCCGTCGCGGGTCACGACCGAAAAATCCTCCAGCGCGATGCTGTGGCCGAGCGCACCGAAGGTCGGCTTGCCGTCCTGGTCGCCCGGCCTGATTTCCTCGCGCGCCGACAGGCGGCCCGAGACGCGCGCCAGCGCCAGCGGCGGCGCGTCGGCGGCCAGGCGCGCGCTGACGCCGGCCAGGCCGAGGTCGGCGGTGAAGCTGGCCAGGCGCGCCTGGTCGAAGCCGAGCCAGGCGCGCACGGAACCGCGGCCGGCCTCGACATTGAAGGGATAGGCGATGTACTGCTTCCAGCTGGCCAGGTCAGTGTTGCGCAGGTCCGCATACACTTCGCCCTTCCAGCGGCCGGGATCGGAGGCGCGGGCGCCGAAGGCCGGATGGCTGAAACGCGCCCGCACGTCGAGCGGATCGGCGAGGCCGCGCGGCGGCGTTGCATGCAGGGCGAAACGGTGCGTGGTCCAGCGGTTCTGCAGCACCATGGTGACGTCTGAGAGGTCCAGCACCGGGGCCGCGCGCAGCTCGTCGGTCCAGGACAGGCGCCCTTCGCGGATCACGATCTCGCGCTGGCGCAGCAGCCAATCGGCGCCGCCGCCGCTGGGCTCTTCCTTGCGGTTCGGATCGACGCGCACCCCGGCCACCCAGAACACGCCGTCGCTGGTCCGCCGCACGTCGAGTTCGGGGCGCTTGATCTCGAGGCTGTCGAAGCGCGGCTCGGCGGCCAGCACCGACCACCAGGACAGCGTGGCCGACACCGAGGGCAGCAGAAGAAGCTGATGACCCTGGCGGTCGCGCAGGCGCACGTCGCCGAGGTAGAGATTCGGATGCAGCCCCTGCCAGGACGCGTACACGCGGGCGATCGTGACCTGGTTGCCGAGCGCGCGGCTGGCGGCGCGTTCGATGTCCGGCTTGTACAGGTCGATGTTCGGCAGGATCGCCCAGCGCAGCGCCAGGAACAGCACCATGAAGGTGAAATAGGCGAGCAGCACGGCCTTGACTGTGAAGCCGAGCACGTGATGCGAAGCCAGGTTGGCATAGCGGTAGGCTGCCTGCAGGCGGTGCCAGCGCTCGGACAGCGGCAGGTGCGCGTGCGCGGACGCGGCCGGCGCAGGCGCGTCCGCGACCTGCGGCAATGCCGCGTGCCGGTCTTCGTCCCCTCGTTCGGCCTGCTGTTCCGGGTGGTTCATTTATAAATAAGCTGTTAATCAGTGAAGCGCTTGCAAGGCGTGCGGCGTCTACCTTACCATCACGCTGACCCAGGGCAGCATGGCGGGCAATTTTACCGCATAGCACGCCTTTCGGAATGGTCAAAACTCGTCTGGAACCGCCCTATGAATTCTGCTGCAAGCGCGTCCCGCTTTCTCCAACGCTGGCTCGGCGCCGATCCGGCGCGTGCCGGACGCCTTGCCGCCATGGCCGAATTATCGCTGTCCTCCCTCGATTTCGGCGCGGCACTGGAAGCCGAAGCCGCTTCGCTCCCGAATGGGAACCGCCTGCCGCTGGGCCGGGCCATGCGCCGACTTCGCAATCTTTTGATCTGCGCCATTATCGAGCGCGACCTCGACGGCCGCGCCGACCTCGACGAAGTCGTCACGGCGATGAGCCGCTTTGCCGACTTCGCCGTGCAATCCCACATGGCCGAGCTCATGGCCGAGATGACGGCCGCCCACGGCGTGCCGGTCGGGGCCGAATCGGGACGGCCGCAGCAGATGATGGTGCTGGCCATGGGCAAGCACGGCGGCGGCGAGCTCAACGTCTCGTCCGACATCGACCTGATCTTCGTCTACCCGGAAGACGGCGACACCAAGGCCGGGCCCGGCCAGCGCCCGCTGTCGAACCACGAATTCTTCATCCGCCTCGGTAAAAAACTGATTGCCGCGATCTCGGAAATCACCGAGGACGGCTTCACCTTCCGCGTCGACATGGCGCTGCGCCCGAACGGCAAGTCCGGGCCGCTGGCGGCCAGCCTGAACATGGTCGAGGACTACCTGATCGTGCAGGGCCGCGAGTGGGAGCGCTATGCCTGGGTCAAGGCCCGCGCCGTCACCGGCGACGTCGAAGACATCGCGGCGCTGGATGCGATCGTGCGGCCCTTCGTGTTCCGGCGCTACCTCGACTTCGGCGTGATCGACGCGATCCGCACCATGCACGCCCAGATCCGCGCCGAGGTCAACCGCCAGGAGCGCCTGCATCCGGAACGCAGCCACAACGTCAAGCTGGGCCGCGGCGGCATCCGCGAAATCGAGTTCCTGGCCCAGGTCTTCCAGCTGATCCGCGGCGGGCGCGACCCGGCGCTGCGCGAGCGCTCGACCCGCAAGACGCTGCGCCTGCTGGCCGAGCGCGAGCTGCTCCCAAGCGACACCGTCGAGCGCCTGCTGGCGGCCTACACCTTCCTGCGCAACCTGGAACACCGCCTGCAATACCTCGAAGACGCGCAGACCCACACCCTGCCCGCATCAAACGAAGACCGGCTGGCGGTGGCGCAGATGATGGGCCTGCCGGATGAGGCCACGCTGCTGGCGCGCCTGGACGAGCAGCGCGTATTCGTCGCCGCCCAGTTCGACGCCATCTTCGCGGATAAAGTTGCCGACAAGGGCGAACACGTGGACGCGGCAAGCTCGATGAGCGACCCCGAAAACAGCGGCGCGATCGCCCAGCAGCTCGCCGGACTCGGCTTCGACAAGCCGCAGGAAGCGGCAACGCGCCTGGTCGCCACCTGGCAGGCGCCGCGCCTGCAGACCCTGCCGGAAGCCAGCCGCAACAAGCTGGCGGCGCTGATCAACACGGCCCTGGCGCAGATCGCCACCGTCGTGCGCGAAGCGGCCCTGGGCAGCCATGCCGCCACCTTGGGACGCCTGCTCGACTTCTTCGAGGCGATCGCGCGCCGCTCGGCCTACCTGTCGCTGCTGACCGAGTACCCGCACACGCTGGAGCGCGTGATCCGCATGATCAACGCCAGCGGCTGGGCCGCGACCTTCCTGACCCAGCACCCGATCCTGCTCGACGAACTGCTGGACGACCGCGGCAATGCCGCCACCGAAGACCTGCCCGCCCTCGCAGCCACCCTTGCCGGCCACCTCGACGCCGCGGCGGGCGATACCGAACGCCAGCTCGACATTCTGCGCGAGGCCCACCACGCCCAGCTGTTCCGCCTGCTGGCGCTGGACCTGGCCGGCGATCTCTCGGTCGAGCGCCTGGCCGACCACCTTTCGGCGCTGGCCGACCTGATCGTGCTGGAAGTCGTGCAGCGCGCCTGGCTCACCATCCCCAAGCGCCACCGCGAGACGCCGCGCTTTGCCGTGATCGCCTACGGCAAGCTGGGCGGCAAGGAACTGGGCTACGTGTCCGATCTCGACGTGATCTTCCTGTTCGACGACGAAGACCAGGAGGCGCCCGGCAATTACGCCAAACTGGCCCAGCGCTTCATCACCTGGATGACGACCCACACGCCGGCCGGCATCCTGTTCGACATCGACACCGCGCTGCGCCCGGACGGGGCCAGCGGCATGCTGGTGTCCTCGGTCGGCGCCTTCGAGCGCTACCAGCGCAGCTCGGCCTGGATCTGGGAACACCAGGCCCTGACCCGGGCCCGCTTCTGCGCCGGCGACGCCGCCATCGGCGCGCGCTTCGAAGCGATCCGCGAGGAAGTGCTGCGCCAGGACCGCAGCGGGCGCGAGCCTGAATTGCGCGAGGAAGTGGTGAAAATGCGCAAGCGCATGCACGACGCCCACCCCAGCCTGAGCGAGCGTTTCGACCTGAAGCACAACGATGGCGGCATGATCGACATCGAATTCATCGTCCAGTACCTGGTCTTGCGCCACGCCTACCAGCACCCCCAGCTCACGGCCAACAAGGGCAACATCGCCCTGCTGCGCATGTGCGGCGAGCTCGATCTGATCGACCCGGTGCTTGCCCAGGGCGCTGCCGACGCGTATCGCCTGATGCGCAAGCTGCAGCATCAGGTGCGCCTGCAGGGCCAGGACAACGCGCGCGTCGATCCGGCGCTGGTGGCTTCTCACGCCGATACCGTGATCCGGCTCTGGCACGCCTGTTTCGGCTGATACTTCTCCTTCTCCCACCGGTCATGCACCCTGCATGACCGCGTCATTCCAGATGATGAACGTTGCGCAAAAGTGACGATTCGCTAATAAATTGCGTTCTACGGCTCCATTTCTCCGGTGCCAGCTTTGCAAACCGTTAGCCCGATGACACACTGCACAGGCTGGTTTTCGGCTGTTAAGAAACACTTTTCGCGTGCAAGTTTTGATGAGAATCAGCCGACTTCACAGTCTGGGCAATCTCCACAAGAGAACGTTTGTATTTACGCAAAATAGCAACAAAAGTATTTATGCTACGGAAACGATTGACAGCCTGCCATTCCAAATGATTTTATTGCTGTTTTGGAATGTATGTACTTTCTGCATTGTTTCAAATAAGTCGCAACAGCGACGGCATTTTCACAATGGGCTTGATCAGCTCGCTGTGCCCTAACCCTAGGAGTTTTGCAAACATGATGGAAAAAGTCTTATCCCGGTCGATCCGCCTGATCTGCCTGGGTGGCGTTGCTTTCGGCGTCAGCACTGCTTACGCGCAGGAAATGCAGACGCAGAACGGTCAGAACCAGAGCGGTGCTGCTCAGCAGCAAGCCGCTGCGGCTACCCAGACCCAGCCGTCGACCGCCATGCAGCGCGTCGAAGTGACCGGTTCGCGCATCGCTTCGCCGAATGCCGAGTCGCCGTCGCCGCTGCAGGTGCTGTCGGCTGCCGACATCGCCGCTTCAGGCGCAACCAACCTGCAGCAGGTGCTGCTGGAAAACCCGACCATGGGCTCGCCGGCGATCAGCCGCACCAACTCGGCATTCCAGACCGCCAGCGTGGGTGTGGCCACCGTCGACCTGCGTAACCTGGGCACCTCGCGTACCCTGGTGCTGGTCAACGGCCGCCGCTTCGTTTCGGGTATCCCGGGCGAATCCGCAGTCGACCTGAACTCCATCCCGACCGACTTCATCGAGCGCGTCGAACTCCTGACCGGCGGTGCATCGGCAGCCTACGGCTCCGACGCCGTGGCCGGTGTGGTCAACATCATCACCAAGCGCAACTTCAACGGCCTGATGCTCGACGCCCAGGCTGGCCAGAGCTACAAGCAGGACGACCAGAAGCGCAAATTCTCGGCAACCTTCGGCACCAGCAACGACGACGGCTTCCTGATGGGCCACCTGGGCTACTCGCGCCAGGGCCAGGTGTGGTCGCGTGACCGCGACATCTCGGCAGTCGACCAGAACTCGCGCATGATCCGCACCGGCCTGGCGTCGGACGCCTTCATCGCCGACAAGCCGTTCTACTCGAGCTTCGCTCCGCAGGGCCGTTTCTATACCGACACCGGTAACTTTACCTACGACAAGAACGGCAACATCATCCCGTTCAACACCAACGGTAACGCCACCACCCCGGCAACCGGCTTCAACCGTTCCGCGTACCGTTCGATCGCCGTGCCGGTCGAGCGCTACCTGTTCGCCGCCAACGGCGAACTGAAGATCAACGAGAAGACCCGCGCCTTCATGGAAGGCACCTACGCATCCAGCCACGTCTCGACCACCATCGAGCCGTATCCGCTGGGTTCGGAAGACATCTTCCCGGCAAGCGGCGGCCAGGTGCCGGCCGGCGCCCTGGTCAATGGCGTGCTGGTCAAGAACCCGCTGGTGCCGCAATACCTGTACGACCGCATCAGCGACAACGACGGCGACGGCATCCCCGACTACTACTTCACCCGTCGTATGGCTGAAGTGGGCGGCCGCGGCAGCACCGCCGACCGCGACACCTTCCGCTTCGTGACCGGCATCAAGGGCGAATTCAACGCCTGGAAAGACTGGAACTACGAAGTGTACGGCGGCTACGGCCAGACCAAGGAAGCCCAGCAGTCGACCGGTCAGGTCAACGTCCTGAACTTCGCCAACGCACTGCAGGCAGTGCCGGGCGCGAACGGCGTGCCGCAGTGCGCCAGCGCCGATGCACGCGCACAGGGTTGCGTACCGATCAACGTGTTCGGCTTCAACGCGATCTCGCCGGAAGCCCTGAAATACGTGACCGCACCGGGCTCGCTGCTGACCCGCACCACCCAGAAACTGGTGGGCGGTCAGATCAACAGCGAAATCTGGGATCTGCCGGCCGGCCCGCTGGGCGTCGCCGCAGGCTTCGAATGGCGCAAGGAATTCTCGAGCGCCGTGCCGGACGCCCTGACCCAGGCTGGCCTGAACGCCGGCAACGCGACCCCGCCGACCGCGGGTGAGTTCAGCGTCAAGGAAGTGTTCCTGGAAACCCGCGTGCCGATCCTGAAGGACGTGCCGTTCGCGAAGTCGCTGAGCTTCCTGGGCGCCTTCCGTCACGGCGACTACTCGTCGGTGGGCAGCACCAACAGCTGGAACGCCGGCTTCGAATGGTCGCTGATCGATGACCTGAAGTTCCGCGGCACCCGTTCGCTGTCGACCCGTGCGCCGAACATCAACGAACTGTACCAGGCGCCGAGCCAGGACTTCCCGTCCGGCCTGAACGACCCCTGCCTGGGCGTGACCGCGACCTCGACCACCGTGTACTCGGCACTGTGCCGCGCTGCACCGGGCGTGAACGCGAACATTGCCGCCAACGGCAAGTTCACCCTGACCCAGTCCGACCTGCAGGGCGTCAGCGGCTACAACCGCGGCAACCCGAACCTGCAGGCCGAGAAAGGCCGTTCGACCACCGTCGGCCTGGTCTGGACCCCGCGTTCGATCGCACCGCTGAAGCGCTTCACCTTCACGGCTGACTACTTCAACATCAAGATCGCCGACGCGATCCTGGGCACCCCGCGCCAGTACGCGCTGGAAGCCTGCTACAGCGGCACGAACCCGGCCATGTGCTCGTTCATCACCCGCCGTCCGGCAGCCGTCGGCTCGAACAGCGCCGGTTCGCTGGACCTGGTCGACACCGCCGTGTCGAACACCGGCGGCTTCACGACCGAAGGCGTCGACCTGACCGCGGCCTGGAACGACCGCGTCGGCCCGGGCCGCCTGTCGACCAAGCTGGCCTACACCTACGTCAAGCAGGGCTATGTGGTCCCGCTGCCGGGTGCGGACCGCGATCCGTTCGCGGGTGAAATCGGCGCGCCGAAGAACAAGGCACTGTTCGACATCGGCTACAAGTGGAACCAGCTGAGCGTCAGCGCGACCATGACCTACATCGGCCGCTCGGCGCTGGACGACCAGTTCCTGGCCGGTTTCGACCTGAGCCCGGGCTCGCTGAAAGTCGGTTCGCGTACCTACACCGACCTGCAGGCGTCGTATGCAGTGGTGAAGTCGACCGAGCTGTACTTCGGTCTGAACAACGCGTTCAACACCAAGCCGGCCCCGATCATCAGCGGCCTGCCGGGTGACAGCACCGGTACCGAAACCGCCGCCGGCACCTACGATCCGATCGGCCGCCGCTGGTACGCAGGTATCCGCGTGAAGCTCTGATCGATTCCCTTCGGGGATGCTCAAAACGCCGGGTTCGCCCGGCGTTTTTTTATTCGCGGTTATCATAGAGGGAAGCCGGCGCAGGTTCGGCCCTCACACTACTCTATACATGGTCATCAAACTCAAGAACGACAAGGACATCGCCAAGATGCGCGTCGCCGGCCGCCTGGCCGCCGAGGTGCTGGAGATGATTTCCGAACACGTGCAGCCCGGCGTCTCCACCGAGGAGCTCGACAGGCGCTGCAACGAATACATCCGCAAGGTGCAGAAGGCGACGCCGGCCAACGTCGGCTACCACGGCTTTCCGAAGACCCTGTGCACCTCGGTCAACGGCGTGGTCTGCCACGGCATCCCGAGCGAGAAGGAAGTCCTGAAGGACGGCGACATCATCAACATCGACGTCACCGTGATCAAGGACGGCTGGCACGGCGATACCAGCCGCATGTACTTCGCCGGCACGCCCTCGCCCGAAGCCAAGCGCCTGGTCGAGGTCACCTTCGACGCCATGATGGCCGGCATCCGCGTGGTCAGGCCGGGCGCGCGCCTGGGCGACGTCGGCAACGCGATCCAGACCCTGGCCGAGAAATCCGGCTATTCGGTGGTGCGCGAGTACTGCGGCCACGGCATCGGCCGCGTCTACCACGAAGACCCGCAGGTGCTGCACTACGGCCGCCCCAACACCGGCCTGCTGCTGAAGGAAGGCATGACCTTCACCGTCGAGCCGATGCTGAACATGGGCGAGCCCGACGTCGAGCAGCTCGACGACGGCTGGACCGTGGTCACCGCCGACAAATCGCTGTCGGCGCAATGGGAGCACATGATCGCCGTGACCAGGGATGGTTTCGAGATCCTGACGCCCTGGCCGAAGAAATGAGCTGATCCGCGCCCATAAAAAAACGCTCCCGAGGGAGCGTTTTTCTTTGCTGCGATGCCGGATTACTTGGCGTTCATCAGCGCCACGGTGGTGTCCAGCATGCGGTTGCTGAAGCCCCACTCGTTGTCGTACCACGACGAGACCTTCACCAGGCGGCCCGAGACCTTGGTCAGGGTCGAATCGAAATTCGACGATGCCGGGTTGTGGTTGAAGTCGACCGACACCAGCGGCTCGGTCTGGTAGGTCAGGATGCCGTTCAGGGCGCCCGATTCGGCGGCGGCCTTCATGATCTGGTTGACTTCATCGACGGTGGTGTCGCGCTTGGCAATGAAGGTCAGGTCGACGATCGAGACGTTAATGGTCGGCACGCGGATCGCGAAGCCGTCCAGCTTGCCGTTCAGCTCGGGCAGCACCAGGCCGACCGCGGCGGCGGCGCCGGTCTTGGTCGGGATCATCGAGTGCGTCGCCGAACGGGCGCGGCGCAGGTCTTCGTGCATCACGTCGGTCAGCACCTGGTCGTTGGTGTAGGCGTGCACGGTGGTCATCAGGCCGGTTTCCAGGCCGATGGCATCGTTCAGCGGCTTGACCAGCGGGGCCAGGCAGTTGGTGGTGCAGGAAGCGTTCGAGATGACGGTGTCGGTGGCTTTCAGCACGTCCTGGTTGACGCCGTAGACGATGGTGGCGTCGACGTCCTTGCCGCCCGGTGCCGAGATGATGACCTTCTTGGCGCCGCCCTTCAGGTGGGCCGAAGCCTTTTCCTTGGTGGTGAAGAAGCCGGTGCACTCCAGCACCACGTCCACGCCCAGCTCGCCCCACGGGATTTCGGCCGGGTTGCGCTGCGCGAACACGCGGATGCGGTCGCCGTTGACGATCATGTAATCGCCGTCCACTTCGACGGTGCCCGGGAAACGGCCGTGGGCCGTGTCGTGGCGGGTCAGGTGGGCGTTCGAATTCGCATTGCCCAGGTCGTTGATCGCCACGATGTCGATGTCCTGCTTCTTGCCGCCTTCATAGAAAGCGCGCAGCACGTTGCGGCCGATACGGCCGTAGCCGTTGATTGCTACCTTGATCGTCATTGTCTACTCCTGATTGAAAAAAATTCTTATCGGATGATGCACAACTTAAGCGGTAATGACCGACTTGGCCTTGGCGACGACATTCTCGACCGTGAAGCCGAAGTGCTTGAACAGCACCGGCGCCGGAGCCGATTCGCCGAAGGTGTCGATGCCGACGACGGCGCCTTCCAGGCCCACGTACTTGTACCAGAAGTCGGTGACGCCGGCTTCGATGGCGACTCGAGGAATCCCCTTGCCCAGCACTGACGCTTTGTAGCTCGCCTCCTGGCGCTCGAACACGTCGGTCGACGGCATCGAGACCACGCGCGCCTGGACACCTTCGGCTGCCAGCGCATCGGCGGATTTCATCGCCAGTTCGACTTCCGAACCGGTGGCGATCAGGACCACCTTGGCGTCGGCGGCGTCGCGCAGCACGTAGCCGCCCTTGGCGATGTTGGCGACGGTCGCTGCATCACGCTCCATGTACGGCAGGTTCTGGCGCGAGAAGATCAGGGTCGCCGGACCGTCGGTGCGCTTCAGGGACTCGCCCCAGGCGACCATCGATTCGGTGGTGTCGCACGGACGCCAGTTGTCCAGGTTCGGGATCAGGCGCAGCGAGGACACGTGTTCGACCGACTGGTGGGTCGGGCCGTCTTCGCCCAGGCCGATCGAGTCGTGGGTGAACACGAACAGCGAACGGATCTTCATCAGCGCGGCCATGCGCAGCGCGTTGCGGCTGTAGTCCGAGAAGGTCAGGAAGGTCGCGCCGAACGGGATGTAACCGCCGTGCAGGGCGATACCGTTCATCATGGCGGCCATGCCGAATTCGCGCACGCCGTAGTTGATGTGGTTGCCCGGGGTGCCCGAACGGACGGCAATCGATTCCTTCCAGTTGGTCAGGTTCGAGCCGGTCAGGTCGGCCGAGCCGCCCAGGAATTCCGGCAGCACGCCGGCCAGTGCCTGGATCGCGTTCTGGCTGGCCTTGCGGGTAGCGATGGTTTCTTTCTTTTCGATGGTCGCGGCGATCGCGGCGGCCAGGGTCTCTTCGAACTTGCCCGGCAGTTCACCCTTCATGCGGCGCTCGAACTCGGCGGCCAGTTCCGGGAATTGCGCGCGGTAGCCGTCGAACAGGGTGTTCCACTCGGCTTCCACGGCCGCGCCCTTGGCCTTCTGGTCCCAGGCTTCGTAGATCGGGGCCGGGATGTCGAACGGAACCGGATCCCACAGCAGGTGCTCGCGCACTGCCGCGACTTCCTTGTCGCCCAGCGCGGCGCCGTGCACCTTGTCGCCGCCCTGCAGGTTCGGCGAGCCCTTGCCGATGATGGTCTTGCAGCAGATCAGGGTCGGACGGTCCGACTGCTTCGCCTGGGCGATCGCCGCATCGACGGCTTCGACGCTGTGGCCGTCGACGTCCGGGATCACGTTCCAGCCATAGGACGCGAAGCGCTGCGGGGTATTGTCGGTGAACCAGCCTTCGACTTTACCGTCGATCGAGATGCCGTTGTCGTCGTACAGCCAGATCAGCTTGTTCAGGCGCAGGGTGCCGGCCAGCGATGCCACTTCGTGCGAGATGCCTTCCATCAGGCAGCCGTCGCCCAGGAAGGCGTAGGTGTGGTGGTCGACGATGTCGAAGCCCGGACGGTTGAATTCCTTGCCCAGCAGCCATTCAGCCAGCGCCATGCCGACCGAATTCGCGATACCCTGGCCCAGCGGGCCGGTGGTGGTTTCCACGCCCGGCGTGATGTGCACTTCCGGGTGGCCCGGGGTCTTCGAGTGCATCTGGCGGAAGTTGCGCAGGTCGTCCATCGTCAGGTCGTAGCCCGACAGGTGCAGCAGCGAATAATGCAGCATCGAGCCGTGGCCGTTCGAGAGCAGGAAGCGGTCGCGGTTCATCCAGCCCGGATTGGCCGGGTTGTGGCGATAGTGGCCGTCCCACAGCGCAACGGCGATCTCGGCCATGCCCATCGGCATGCCCGGGTGGCCGGAATTGGCTTTCTGGACGGCGTCCATCGCCAGCGCACGGATCGCGTTGGCCATCAGGGTGGTGGTTTGAACAGGTTTCATGGATGTGGTAAGTCTGAGGATTGGAAAGCGGTGGCGCTGTGCTGCAATTACTGCTGGCCTTAACCGGGTATTTTACCAGAGGACATCGGCGAAGCCTTAAAATGCCGTCTTCTTACAATAGACAGCTTGCCGTCCATGCCACGTTTCTACTGCCCCCAGCCCCTGCCCGCCGGCGCCATCGTCGATCTGCCGGAACCTGTCGCCCACCACCTGCACGTCGTGCGCCAGCAGGCCGGCGACGAGGTGGTCCTGTTCAACGGCGAAGGCGGCCAGGCGCGCGCGCGGCTGGTCGAGATCGGCAAACGCCGGGCCAGCGCCGAGGTGGTCGCACTCGAGCCGGTCGAGGTCGAACTGCCCTATTCCGTCACCCTGGCCCAGGGCCTGCCCGAGGGCAGCAGCAAGATGGACTGGATCGTCGAGAAGGCGGTCGAGCTGGGCGTCACGGCGATCCAGCCGCTGGCGGCGGCGCGCTCGGTGGTGAAACTGTCGGGCGATCGGGTGGAGAAACGCCAGGCGCACTGGGAAGGCGTGGTCGTGGCGGCGTCCGAGCAGAGCGGCCGCAACCGTCTGGCGGCGCTGATGCCGCTGCAAGACTTCAATCGCTATATTGCGCAGCCGGCGGATGGCCCGCGCATCTTGCTGTCGCCGCGCGCTACGCAATCGCTGGCGGCCTGGGCGCGATCGACGCCGCCGCAGCCGGTGACCTTGCTGATCGGACCGGAGGGCGGCTTCAGCGCGGCCGAAGAAGACGCCGCCATCGCTGCCGGCGCGCTTGCCTTGTCGATGGGGCCGCGGGTGCTGCGCACCGAGACCGCCGGGCTGGCGGCGCTGGCGGCGCTGGCCGCGTGCTGGGACGGTATCTGAGCGTTCCGTGAACGAAAAAAACCGCGGCCGAAGCCGCGGTTTTCGCATGCGGCGCAAGCGCCGCATCGTGACACGTCGTTAGAAGCGGTGGTTGTATTCCACGCCGATACGCACCGAACGCGGTGCCGTGTAGCTGATGACCTGGCCATAAGTCGGGCTGACGGCGCTGGTCGAGTTCACGTTCAGGGTTTCGTCCACGACCGCCGGGGTCTGGCGGTTGGTGACATTGAACACGTCCAGCTTGACTGCCAGGCCTTTGACCAGTTCCGGACGGTAGGTCAGGTTCAGGTCGAGGCGGGTATCCCACGGCAGGCGGCCCAGGCTACCACGCGGCGACGGCTGGCCATTGCAGTAGAAGAAGACCGAGCCGTAGCCGTACGGGTCCTGATCCGGGTTGGAACCGAAGCAATTGCGCGGACGGCCAGACGACGCCAGGAAGTTGCCGCCGATCGTCCACTCGGTTGCCAGGTCGTAGTAACCGAAGGCCTTGATCTGGTGCTCGCGGTCGTTCGGCAGCAGGCCGTAGGCGCCAACCATCAGCTCAGGCATGTCCCAGGTCGAGGTCGCGGCGACGTCGGTCTGGGCATTGTCGGAACGGGTCTGGCCTTCGGTGTTGCCCTTGCTGCGCGACCAGGTGTAGTTCACGCGGCCATACCAGCCGTTGCGGTACGGGTGCTCGGCGAACAGGTCGATCGCGGTATAGGTACGCTTTGCCTTCTCGAAGCCCATGTCGGCCGCGCTCAGGTGCACCGAAGTGTAGTTCGAGCGGGTGCCGGCGTAGTCGACCAGGAAGGTTGCATCGCTGCCCGGGTTGAACGACGCGCAGGTGAAGCCGCCCCAGTTGTCGGTGTTGATGTTGTTTGCGGCGGCGTAGTTCTCGAACGGACGGCCATCGCAATAGTCGTCGATGGTCTCGCGCAGCTTGCGGTAGGTAACGCGTGCGCCGACGGTCAGGTCCGGCGACCATGCCTTTTCCATGCCCAGCGTCAGCTCATCCTGGTAGGTCGGCTTGATGTCCTGGGCGGTAACGGTCAGCGGGTCCTTGGCCTGGCCGACTTCGTTGTTGGTCGAGTAGACCGGCGAAATCTGCACCAGACCGGTCGGCTGGCCGTACTGGTCGGTGCCGGTGTAGGTGAAGGCCTGACGCGTGTAGGTCGAACGGCTGGCGCCGCGCACCGCGAGGTGGGTCGGGATCTGCAGCGAATAGCGGCCGGCGGTGGCGAACACTTTCAGGCTCGCATCGCCGAACACGTCCCACGAGGCAGCCAGGCGTGGCGAGACCAGGTCCTTCGCTTTCAGGAAGGTTTGGCCATCGCCGTTGGTGTTCTCGAAGCCTTCGCGGCGCAGGCCGAAGGTCAGCAGCCAGTTCTTGTTCACCTGCCAGCGGTCTTCGAGGTACTGGGCGTCCTGCTTCGATGCCGCGGCAGTCACAGTGTCGAAGATGATCTTGCTGACGTAGTAGCCCTGGGTGCCCAGGCCGCCGCCGCTGGCGGTGGTGGCGCGGCTGCCGCCGAAGTTGATCGGGGTGTTCGGATTGGCGGTCTTCAGGTACTGATAGATACCGCCGCCGCCGTACACCTGGCCGATACCGGCCGAGGTCAGCTTGTTGTTGTCGAAACCGGCGCGGATCGTGTGGTCGCCCAGCTTGTACTCGAGGTCGAGACGCTGCGACTTGATCTTGCTGACCGAATCCGGCGCATCGACGGCGCCCGACAGCACCTGCGGGCTGAAGTAGTTGAGGCCCGGAGCGCGGTTGGCCGAAGCGGCCGAGATCTGGAAGATGTCTGCCGGCACGCTGCCGACCGCGTCGTAGCGATTGGTTTCCGGCGTACGGCTGTTGCCGACCAGCGCGGTCACGGTCAGGTCGTCGGTGAGATTGCCGATGTAGCGCAGGATCTGGGTCTCGGCGCCGACCGAGGAGAAGTTGGCGTTGTTCTTGTAGTGCTGCGATGCGGTCTGGGCGCCGATCACACCGCCGCTATTCGCGGTCGGATAGGTGTAGGCATACAGCTGGCGGTCCTGCTTGCCTTCATCGCCGATGAGAGTCGCTTCCATGCGGTGGTTCTCGTTGATGTTCCAGTCGAACTTGGCAAGGTAGCGGCCGATCTTGTCCTGGGTTTTCTCGTAGCCGGTCGCAGCGAGCGACGACGAGGTGCGGATGCCGTTGACACGCTCCCGGTCGTCACGGCGGCCTTCGGCGGCGACGAACATGAACAGCTTGTCCTGGATGATCGGACCGCCGACATAGGCGCCGAAGATCTTTTCGGTCTGCTTCAGGTTGTCGCGCTGCAGGTAGAGCGTGTTGTCGGTTGCCGCGTTTTCCGCTGCGCCGGTATTGCCGTAATAGCGATTTTTCGGGGTGCCGCGCCATGCATTCGGCTCAATGCTCGCGCTCGCGCCGACTTCCCAGTTGTTGGTACCGCTCTTGGTCGTAATGTTGATCACGCCACCGACCGAACGGCCGAATTCCGCACCGAAGCCGCCGGTCAGGATCTGGGCCTGGGCAATGGCGCCGAACGGCAGCTCGGACGAGCCCAGCTGGGTGACCGGGTTAGTGACAGGGAAACCGTTGATGTAGTACGAGTTTTCAGACGGCGCACCGCCGCCCATCGATGCACCACCCGAATAGCGCGGGTCGGCGCGGGTCGTGTTCGGGGCGAGCTGGATGATTGCCGAGACGTCCTGGCTGGTCGGCAGCTTTGCCAGTTCCTTGGCAGTGAAGACGGCGCCGTTGTTGGTATTCGACACGTCGATGCGGTTGCGGCGGCCGCTCACCTGCACGGTCTGCACGCTGCCCGAAGCGGCGGCGAACGAGGCGTCGACGCCCTGGCCGACGATGACGTCGACTTCATTCGTGCCCGCGACAGCGCCGTTACGGATCAGTTCGACGCGGTAGTGGCCTGCTGGCATCGAGGTGACATTGAAACGGCCGGTGGCATCAGGCGTGATGCTGCGGCGGACACCATTGTCGGCGCCGACTAGGTTGATGGTGGTGCCGGCGGGCGAATCGACCCGGCCATAGACATTACCACCGGCGTTCGACTGCGCCATCGCCGGCTGGACCATGCTCACGGTCAGCGCCGCTCCTCCAAAGGCCAGAGCAAGAGCATGAACTAATACGGTTTTCTTCAACATGTGATTCCTTTATTTTCTATTCCAGCAGTTTTGTAGACCGCCATGGTTTAAATCACTAACCTGCACCATTTTGTATTGACAGGTGTATTTACTTCCTGCAAAATGAAGTGCACACCACTTTGCCTCAAAGATAATGTATTGCAATAAAAGCATATGCATTCTTTAGGTGTCAATTTCGTTTGTGTATCAATGCCGGCTTGCGCTGCCCGATGAAATACGCTTCTTCCTGGTGCATTTCGGCGTGTTTCAAGTGCTGCGCCGCAATATGCTTGCAGCATAATCTTGTTTGACCGAACAAAATTCCTTCCGCTTTGCCTTTATTTGGGCAGAAACCAGCAATAATTACGGCGATATGCGCATCAATGAGCCGCCGGGACACCGCATCAATTTGGTGCGGCGCAGCGCGCTTGCGCACCATCTCAGCGAGAATTCTGCAAAATCGATACCGTCCGGCCCCGCAGTCAATGCTTGCGCGATGTTGGGCAGGCGCAACAGTTTTAACAATAAAAAAACCCGCAGGCGAACCTGCGGGTTTTTTAGTATTGAGCGAACTCGATCAGAACCGGTGGTTGTACTCCACCGAGAAACGGACCGAACGCGGTGCGGTGTAGCTGATCACCTGGCCGTAGGTCGGGCTGACGTCCGTGGTGCTGCTGACGTTATAGGTTTCGTCGTACACCTGGACGGTCTGGCGGTTGGTGACGTTGAACACGTCGACCTTGAACGCCAGGTCTTTCAGCGCGGCCGGACGGTAAGCCAGGTTCATGTCCAGACGGATGTCCGACGGCAGCTTGCCGTAGCTACCGCGCGGCGCTGCTTTGCCGTTGCAGTAGAAGAACACCGAACCGTAGTCAGCTTCCGGCGGAACGTTCGGATCCCAGCCGAAGCAGCTGCGTGGACGGCCCGATGCCGCCAGCAAGTTGCCGCCCAAGGTGATTTCCGGGGTCACGTCGTAGAAGCCGAAGGCCTTGATCTGGTGGGTACGATCGTTCGGCAGCAGGCCATACGAGTTGACCATCAGCTCCGGGTTATCCCAGGTCGAGGTAGCTGCCACGTCGGTCTGTGCGTTGTCCGACTTGGTCTGGCCTTCGGTATTGCCCTTGCTGCGCGACCAGGTGTAGCTCACACGGCCATACCAGCCGTTGCGATACGGGTGCTCCGCAAAGAGGTCGATCGCAGCGTAGGTGCGCTTCGGCTTGTCGAAGCCCATTTCCTTGGCGCTAAAGGTCACCTTGGTGTAGTTCGAACGGGTGCCGGCGTAGTCGACCAGGAAGGTGGCATCGTTGCCCGGGTTGAAGGTAGCGCAGCTGAAGCCCGCATAATTGTCGGTGTTGATGTTATGCGCAGCGGCATAAGCATCGAACAGGCGCGGATCGCAATAGTCGTCGATGGTCTGCTTCAGCTTGCGGTAGGTCGCGCGCACGCCCACGGTCAGGTCTGGCGTCCAGGCCTTTTCCAGGCCGAGGGTCGCCTCGTCCTGATAGGTAGCCTTGATGTCGCGGGCAGTGACGGTGTTCGCATCTTTTGCCTGCCCCAGTTCGTTGTTCACCGAGTAGACGCCCGAAATCGGGTTCAGACCGGTCGGCTGACCATACTGGTCGGTACCGGTATAGGTGAACGCCTGGCGGGTCAGCGTCGAGCGGCTGGCGCCGCGCACGGCCAGGTGAGTCGGGATCTGCAGAGCATAGCGGCCGGCGCTACCGAAGACTTTCAGCGACGCATCGCCGTTCACGTCCCAGCTGGCAGCAAAGCGCGGGGAGACCAGGCTCTTGACTTCCAGGAAGGTTTCGCCGTCACCATTGATGTTCTTGAAGCCTTCATTACGCAGACCGAAGGTCAGCAGCAGATTCTTGGTAGCCTGCCAGCGGTCTTCGATGTATTGCGCGGTCTGCTTGGAGCCGGCATCGGTCACCGAATCGAAGAGACGTTTGCTGACGTAGTAGCCCTGGGTACCCAGGCCACCGCCGCTCGCGGTGGTCGCCTTGGTCGGGCCGAAGGTCAGCGGGGAATTCGGATTCGCCGTCTTCGCGTACACCCAAATACCGCCGCCGCCATAGGTTTGGCCGATCTTGCTCGAAATCAGATCGTTGTTGTCCAGGCCGGCGCGGATGGTGTGATCGCCCAGCTTGTATTCCAGGTCAAGACGCTTGGACTTGATCTTGCTCAGCGATTCCGCGTTGTCGACGGCATTCGAGAGCACCTGTGGGCTGAAGTAGTTCAGGCCAGGCGCACGAGCATTGCTCGGCGCGCTGATCTGGAAGATATTGGCTGGTGCATTGCCGACCTGGTCGTAGCTCGACGACACCGGGTTGCGGCTTTCGCCGGCCAGCGCGGTCAGGGTCAGGTCGTCGGTCAGGTTGCCGGTGTAGCGGAAGATCGAGACTTCGGCGCCGACGGACGGCGAGAAGTTCTCGTTGTTCTTGTAGTGCTGCGAGGCGGTCTGTGCGCCGACCACGCCGCCGCTGCCGTTGGTCGGGTAGGTGTAGCCGAACAGCTGGCGGTCTTCGCGGCCGACGTCGCCGATGAAGGTCGCTTCCAGGCGGTGGTTGTCGTTGATGTTCCAGTCGAACTTGCCGACGTAGCGGTCGATCTTGTCCTGGGTCTTCTCGTAGCCGGTCGCGGCCAGCGAGGACGAAGTACGGATGCCGTTGACGCGCTCCTGATCGGCCTTGCGGCGCTCGACGGCGACGAAGGCGAACAGGGTGTCCTTGATGATCGGACCGCCGAGGGCAGCCGAGACCAGGTATTCGTCGCGCTTGATGTTGTCGCGCTGCAGGTACAGGGTACCGTCGGTAGTGGCGTTTTCTTTCGCGCCGGTGTTCGGGTAGTAACGATTCTTGTAGGTGGAGCGCAGGCTGTTCGGGGTGTACTGGGCGCTGGCGGTCACTTCCCAGTTGTTGGTACCGCTCTTGGTGGTGATGTTGACCACGCCGCCTACCGAACGACCGAATTCGGCGCCGAAGCCGCCGGTCAGCACCTGCGCCTGGGCGATCGCGCCGAACGGCAGTTCGGAGGCGCCCAGCTGGGTCACCGGGTTGGTGACAGGGAAACCGTTGATGTAGTACGAGTTTTCGGACGGCGCGCCGCCACCGAACGAAGCGCCGCCGCTGTAACGCGGGTCGGCGCGGGTGGTGTTCGGAGCCAGCTGGATGATGGCCGCCACGTTCTGCGTGGTCGGCAGCTTGGCCAGTTCTTTCGCAGTGAACACGGCGCCGTTGTTGGTGTTCGACACGTCGATACGGTTGCGGCGACCGCTCACCTGCACCGTCTGCACACCTGCAGTCGCGGCGACGAAGGACGCATCGACGCCCTGGCCGATGAGCACGTCGACTTCCACGGTATTCGCAACCGCGCCGTTACGCACGAGTTCGACACGGTAGTGTCCCGGCGGCATCGCGGTAGCGATATAACGGCCGCTCGGTTCCGGCGTGATCGTACGGCGATAGCCGGTCTCGGTGTTCACCAGATTCAGTGTTGCGCCAGCCGGTGCGTCGACACGGCCGACGATGTTACCCGCGGCATTCGACTGCGCCATTGCCGGCGCCATCACCCCGACGGTCAGCGCAGCGCCAGCGAATGCCAGCGTCAATGCGTGTACTAAAACGGTTTTCTTAAGCATGTGATTTCCTATTTTGGGCACTGCGTTTTCAATCACTCAACTGCCAAGCCAAACTTCTCTCTCATTCACCCACAGGCGAAGCTTTACCTCTGTTTCACTAGAGATATGCACACATAAAAACATAACGATTGTGCAAGGTCAATTGCCTCAGAAGTAATTTTGCCGCCCCAAAATAAGGCAGAAATTTATGCACCATGGGAAAGCGAACCGTTTGCACAATTGTGTGGCGCAGCAAGAAAAACAGGATTTTTCGCTGCAGAAGTGGCTATTTTTAAAAAAAATCAATGAAATCAAGTAAATACATATATGTACGTGTACTGACGGCGCATGGTGCAGTTATTGCAACGCGTCATATGTATATACAGATAACAGTTAGAAACGAAAAATGCACATTTATGGTGCATATAAGAATTTTTTCATCAATTTGTAAAACGTTGGATAAGTGCAACATCGTGTCTTGCAGGCCAATACGTCGACCCGGCAGTATCCCGTCGCAGCAAGACGAGCTATGCCGGCCTCGTCGGAGATCCCGCGCTCTCCTTCCCCAGCGCCGCCGCGGGTTACAATAGAAGGTTGAACCGACCAAGCGTTTGCCAGCGACGACCCATACCATGCTCAGAATTGCCGAATTAAAACTTCCTCTCGACCATCCCGAACCCGCATTGCGCCAGGCTGTGCTGAAACGTCTCGGTATCGCTGAAGACGAGCTGATCGATTTCACTGTCTTCAAGCGCAGCTACGACGCACGCAAGCGCAGCGCCATCGTGCTGATCTACGCGCTCGACGTACAGGTGAAAAACGAGGAGCAGGTGCTCGCGCGGCTGCGCGAAGACCGCCAGATCGCCCCCGCCCCCGCCACCGCCTACAAATTCGTCACCAGCGCAAAGCCGGCGCCCGGCACGCCGCGCCCGATCGTGGTCGGCATGGGGCCGTGCGGCCTGTTCGTGGCCTTGATCCTGGCGCAGATGGGCCTGAATCCGATCGTGCTGGAGCGCGGCAAGGTCGTGCGCGAGCGTACCGTCGACACCTTCGGCTTCTGGCGCAAGCGCAAGCTGAACACCGAGTCGAACGTGCAGTTCGGCGAAGGCGGCGCCGGCACCTTCTCGGACGGCAAGCTGTACAGCCAGATCAAGGACCCGAAACATTACAGCCGCAAGGTGCTGTCCGAGTTCGTGAAGTCGGGCGCGCCGGAAGAAATCCTGTACGTCAGCAAGCCGCACATCGGCACCTTCCGCCTGGTCAAGATGGTTGAGCAGATGCGCGCCGAGATCCTCTCGCTGGGCGGCGAAATCCGCTTCGAGACCCGCCTGCAGGACGTGCTGATCGAAGGCGAAGGCGCCAGCCGGCAAGTGGTCGGCGTGCGCCTGGCGTCGGGCGAGGAAATCCCGACCCGTCACCTGGTGGTGGCGATCGGCCACAGCGCGCGCGACACCTTCGAGATGCTGTACGAGCGCGGCGTGTATATCGAAGCCAAGCCCTTCTCGATCGGCTTCCGCGTCGAGCACCCGCAATCGCTGATCGACGTCTGCCGCTTCGGCCCGAACGCCGGCAACAAGATCCTCGGCGCCGCCGACTACAAGATCGTGCACCACGCCTCGAACGGCCGCAGCGTGTACAGCTTCTGCATGTGCCCGGGCGGCACCGTGGTCGCCGCATCGTCGGAAGAAGGCCGCGTGGTCACCAACGGCATGAGCCAGTACTCGCGCGCCGAACGCAACGCCAACAGCGCGATCGTGGTCGGCATCACGCCGGAAGACTATCCGGGCCACCCGCTGGCCGGCATCGCCTTCCAGCGCGAACTGGAGTCGCGCGCCTTCGTCCTCGGCGGCAGCAACTACGACGCGCCGGGCCAGCTGATGGGCGACTTCGTGCGCGGCGCGGCGTCCAAAGAATTCGGCTCGGTGGTCCCGTCCTTCAAGCCGGCGGTGCACCTGACCGACCTGGCCCCGTCCCTGCCCGACTACGCGATCCAGGCGATGCGCGAAGCCTTCGTCGCCTTCGACAAGCAGATCAAGGGCTACTACAAGGAAGACGCGGTGCTGACCGGCGTCGAGACCCGTACCTCCTCGCCGATCCGCATCAAGCGCCACGACGACAATCTGCAGAGCCTGAACACCCGCGGCCTGTACCCGGCCGGCGAAGGCGCCGGCTACGCGGGCGGCATCATGTCGGCTGCGATCGACGGCATCAAGGTCGCGGAAGCGGTCGCCCTGTCGCTGGTCGGCTGAAGAAGTGGGGCCCGCGGCGAAGGAGAACCCCGCCCTGCCGGTGCTGGCGATTGCCGCCAGCATGGTCTCGACCTATGCCGGCGCGGCCTTCGCCAAGCACCTGTTCGCGCTGGTCGGGGCCGAAGGCGTGGTCGGCCTGCGCGTCGGCCTGTCGGCCATCCTGCTGGCGGCCTTCACCCGTCCCTGGCGCGCCCTGCCGGCGCGCGCCGACATCCCCAGCCTGCTGCTCTACGGCCTGGCGCTGGGCAGCATGAACCTGCTGATCTACCAGGCCTTCTCGCGCATTCCGATCGGCATCGCGGTCTCGATCGAGGTCATGGGACCGCTGGCCGTGGTGCTGCTGTCCTCGCGCCGCGCGCGCGACTTCCTGTGGGTGGCCTGCGCCGCCTTCGGCCTGTGGCTGCTGCTGCCCTTGCGCAGTGGGCTTGGGAGCGGTACCGGCGCGCTCGATCCGGTGGGCGTCGCCTGCGCGGCCGGCGCCGCCGTCTGCTGGGCGCTGTACATCGTGTTCGGCAAGCGCGCCTCGCAGGTTGCGGGCGCCGGCACGGTCGCCTGGGGCATGCTGGCGGCCAGCCTCTTCATCGTCCCGATCGGCGCGCACCATGCGGGCAGCGCCCTGCTCTCGCCGTTCGTGCTGGCGGCCGGGCTGGCGGTGGCCGTGCTGTCCTCGGCCGCGCCCTATACGCTGGAGATGATCGCATTGCGCCGCCTGCCGCGGCGCGTGTTCGGCATCCTGGTCAGCGCTTCGCCGGCGGTGGCGGCGCTGGCCGGGTTTATCGTGCTGGGCGAGCGGCTGTCGGGCGTGCAGTGGGCCGGCATCGGTTTGGTCATCGTCGCCTGCGGCGCGACGGCAGCTACCGCGTAGGGTAGGCACCCCGTGCCCACGACCTTGGCGATATGATAAGGTCACGCGTGGGCACCCGATCGATGCCCCCGGCATCAATCGCCCACCCTACAACAAACCTCATGAAAAAAACCATCCTCTCCGCCTGCCTGGGCCTCGCCGCCTGCGCCTCCTCCTTCGCCGCCGACCACACCCTGCTCGCCACGCCGCAGACCGTCGCCTGGGGCTACTACTCCGGCCAGTCCAAGCCCGTCCTCACCGTCCATTCCGGCGACACGGTGCGCATGCAGACCCTGTCGACCTGCGGCGCGCCCGAGCGCCAGATCGCCAACGGCGTCAAGCCGGAAGCGATCCCGCCCTACACCGCGCCGATCTACAAGGAAGTGACGGAGAAAGGCCCCGGCGGCCATATCCTGACCGGGCCGGTGGCGATCGCGGAAGCCGAGCCGGGCGACGTGCTCGAGGTGCAGATCCTCAAGGTCGACCTGGACGCCGACTACGCCTGCAACGTGTTCGGCGTCGGCTCCGGCTTCCTGCCGATGGAGTACCCGTACGGCCGTTACAAGGTGATTCCGCTGGACCGCCAGAAGATGATCGGCCATTTCGCGCCGGGCATCGAGATCCCGCTGCGGCCCTTCTTCGGCAGCATGGGCGTGGCGCCCGCCGGCGGCAAGATCGATACCGCGCCGCCCTTCGCCCACGCCGGCAATCTGGACAACAAGGAGCTGGTGGCAGGCACCACGCTCTACATTCCGGTGGCAGCGAAAGGCGCGCTGTTCCAGGCCGGCGACGGCCATGCGGCCCAGGGCAACGGCGAGGTCGACATCACCGCGCTGGAGACCTATTTGTCCGGCACCTTCCGCTTCGTGGTGCACAAGGACCGCCGCCTGATCTGGCCGCGCGCCGAAACGCCGACCCATTACATCTCGATGGGCTTTTCGAAGGACCTGAAGGAAGCGACCACGCTGGCGCTGCGCGACATGATCGCCTTCCTCGTCGAAGAGAAAAAGCTGTCGCGCGACGATGCCTACATGCTGTCCAGCGTCGCGGTGGACATGGAGATCACCCAGTTGGTGGACGGCAACGTCGGCGTCCATGCGATGCTGCCCAAGAAGCTCTTCAAATAAAAAACCCGCCGCATTCGCATGCGGCGGGTCGTATCGCTTACGCGGTCACCAGGCTTAGAACTGGTAGGTCGCGCTCACGTAGCCGGTCTGGCCGTGCGGATCGTACCAGGTCGGATCGTAACCCGTCTGGAAGTAGGAACCGCCGGTGATGACTTCGGTCGGCTTGCGGTTGAACAGGTTCTTGACGCCTGCGGTCAGGGTCAGGTTCTTGATGCCGCCATACGTGCCCTGCAGGTCCCAGGTCGAGAAGGCGCCCACGTGCTGCGCGATCGGCTCTTCCGCGTCGGCGCGGTAGGCGTCCCAGTAGCCCGACTGGAAGTTGTTGGTCAGCGACAGGCCGACCTTCTTGTACTTCCAGTCCAGGGTCAGCTGATCCCTCCAGCGGAAGATGATGCCGCCGTTGGAGACCGCGCTCAGCACGTTGCCGTCCTTGTCGATGGTCGCCGCGACGCTGCGCTGCACGGTGCCGTCGGCCAGGGTCAGGTCGTACTTCGAGGTGTAGGTGCCGTTCAGGCGCAGGTTGAAGGCGCCGTAGGTCGGGCTCTTCAGCAGGGCCCAGCGCACGTCGACGTCCACGCCTTCGGTCTTCACGCTGCCGGCGTTGATGTTGGTGCCGACGATGTTGGTGATGTTGTTCGCCTTGTCGCGGGTGACCAGGCCGACGTAGGCCGGGTTGCCGGCAGCCGCCTGGCCCAGCGTGAACGACGGCGACAGCGTGGTCACCAGGTTGTTCACGTTGATCTTCCACCAGTCGACGGCGATCGACAGGCCCTTGACCGGATCGACCACGAAGCCCAGCGAGGACTGTTCCGACTTCTCCGGCTGCAGCTCCGGATTGCCGCCGTAGGTCTGGTTGAACTGGCCGAACTGGCCGGTGACCGGGTCGGTCAGCGCGGCGCTGGTGCCGATGGTCTGCTGGTTCATCAGCTCCGGCAGCGAAGGCTCGCGGAAGCCCTTGCCGTAGGAACCGCGCAGCAGCACCTGCGAGATCGGCTGCCAGCGCAGGCTGACTTTCGGGTTGGTGGCGCTGGCGTTCGGGTAGCGGTCGTGGCGCACGGCCAGGTCGGCTTCCAGGTGCTTGACGATCGGGACGATCGCTTCGGCGAACACCGCCGACGAATTGCGCGATGCCGACAGCGGCAGCTGGGCGCCGCCGTAGCCCGACACGTCGCCGCTCTGGTAGGCCGCGCTCGGGTTGACCGACAGGTTCTCGTCGCTCATCGAGGCGCCGACGGCGAACTTCACCATACCGGCCGGCAACTGGACCAGGTCGCCCGAGATGCGTGCATTCAGCGCGTCGTTGCGCAGCACCGCGTTCATCACCGGACCGACGTAGTTGGTGCCGTAGATCTGGCGTGCCAGGTCAGGCGACTGGTACTGGGTCAGCGGGTTGAAGGCGTTGTTGTTGCTCAGCAGGCGGACCAGCGCGGTCTGGTTCTGGTAACCCTGGATCGCGCGTTCGGTGACGTCGCTCGAGTTGTGGGTGTAGGCGACGTCGTAGTCGAAGCCCTTGACGGTGCCGCGGAAGCCCAGCGTCAGGTGCGATGCGATCGCGGTGTCCTTGGCGATGCGGTCACCGCCGTCGAAGGCGCGGTAGCTGACGGTCAGCGGCTGGCCGGCCACGCCGTTGGCGGCCGCCAGGTTGGCCGGGTAGTACGGGCTGTTCGGCGAGACCACGATGGCCGGGTACAGGTTCTGGGTCGCGAAGGCCGGATCGGTCGACAGGAAGGACGCGCTGTACGGCGACGATTGCGCCTGCTGCGTGGTCTCGTTGCGCGACACGAAGCCTTCCATGAAGAATTCGGCCTGGTCGTTCAGCTTGAAGCGGAAGTTGCCGCCCACGTTGGCGCGCTTGGCTGCCGGCACCAGGTTCACGTACGGCGAGCTGTCGAAGCGGCAGGTGCCGAGGTTGGCGTCCCAGGCGCTGCCGTTGGCTGCGCAGTTGGCCTGCGACAGGCCGTTGCCGATGCCGGTGCCGATCGTGTTCAGCGCGTTCGGGGTCACGCCGAAGGCATTCGGGGTCGTAACCGGGTCGAAGGTGCTGTAGTTGCCGCTCGGGGTGGCGCTGGCGTCGCGCAGGCCGTTGTTGTTCCAGGCGTTCTTCGCGTATTCGCGCTGGCGGCCGAAGATGGCTTCATCCTTGCTGACGTCGGCCGACAGGGTGATGTTGTAGCGGTCTTCGTCGAAGTCGCCCCAGCCGGCCAGCACGCTGGCCTTGTGGGTCTGGCCGCCGCCGTAGCGGCTGACACTGGTGTAGGCGGTGGCTTCCACACCGCTGTAGTTCTGGCGGGTGATGAAGTTGATGACGCCGCCGATCGCATCGGAACCGTACACGCCCGAGGCGCCGTCCTTCAGCACTTCGACGTGGTCGATCGAGGCCAGCGGAATCGAGTTGACGTCGACCGCGGTGCCGTCGGTGGCGTAGTTGCCGAGGCGGCGGCCATTGACCAGCACCAGGGTCTTGCTCGAGCCCAGGCCGCGCAGGCTGGCGCTGGACAGACCGTAGGTCGACAGGCCTGCGCCTTCGGCCTGGTTGCTGGCGCCAGCCATGGCGTTCGCGGTCAGGGTGGTCAGCAGCTCGGCGGTGTTGGTGGCGCCGCTGCGCTTGATGTCGGCGGCCGTCACCATCTGCACCGGCAGCGAGCCTTCGACGTCGCTGCGCTTGATCGAGGAGCCGGTCACTTCGACGCGGGCGATGGGTTTTGCGGTTTCCTGCGCCAGCGCGTGGCCGAACATGCCCGCGCCAATGGCGCCGGCGAACATGACGCGCACGGTGCGCGACAAGGTTTTTTCTTTGAACATGGATGATTCCCAAACGATTGAGTTGTCGCTGGCTTGGGAAGATCGGGTCGCCCAAGTCGGCGGACTGAATAATGATCGCCGGCTTGAGCATTGGTCAATATTTACACCGTGAAAATAACATTTCCACAACAGAACATTTCGTAACAATTGTAGGGTTGCTGAACAAGCTTCGGCTCGTTCCATTTGCTGCAATGCAATAAAACAAAAAGGGCGCCGCAGCGCCCTCTCCTATGAAACCCCGGCGGCTACAGCCAGCCGGCCCTGCGAAACTTTCGATACAAATAGAAACAGACCGCAAACATGGCGCCCATCGCCATCGGATAGCCCCACTTCCATTCCAGCTCGGGCATGTACTTGAAATTCATGCCCCACACGCCGGCAAAGGCGGTGAACACGGCAAAAATCGCGGCCCAGGCGGCCAGGCGCTTGTTCACTTCGCTCTCGTCGATCGAGACCATCGACAGGTTCACCTGGATCGCGGTGGCGATCGTGTCGCGGATAGTGTCGAGGCGGCCGGCGATGCGGATCAGGTGGTCGTGCACGTCGCGGAAGTAATCCTGGACCCCGGCGGCCATGGTCGGCCCGCGCGTGCCCAGCAGGCGGCCGACGGCGTCCATCAACGGCACCACGGCATGGCGCAGCTCCAGGCCCTTGCGCTTGAGCTGGTACAGGCGCTCGACGTTCTGGCGCTGGGCGCCGTGGGTGAAGATGCGGTCTTCGATGGTCTCCAGCTCGGACTCGAGCATGTCGACGATGGGGAAGTAGCGGTCGACCACGGCGTCCATCAACGCGTACATCACGAAGGACGAGCCCATGCTGAGCAGGTGCGGCTCGCGCTCGGCGCGGGCGCGCACGCCGAGGAAACCCTTGGCGGCATCGCGCCGTATCGACAGCACGTAATTGGGACCTGCGAAGATCGCCAGCTCGCCGGTGGCCAGGGCGTCCCCTTCGAGATCGACCGTGTGCACGATGGTGAACAGGCAGTCGCCGTATTCCTCGATCTTCGGCCGCTGGTGGCCGCGCGCGGCATCCTCGACGGCCAGTTCGTGCAGGCTGAACTCTTCCTTCATCTCGCGCATCTCGGCATCGGTGGCGTCGCGCAGCGCGACCCAGACGAAGCAGCCGGGACGTTCGAGATAGTCGCTGATGTCCTCGACCGGGATGTCGGAGAGTTTTTTACCTTCCTGGTAGGCGACGCAGTTGATTAGCATGCCGGAAGTCTACACCATGTCTGCTTTGTTACGGCCTGCGGCAGCGGCACGTCATCCCCGCGAAGGCGGGGATCCAAGTTCTGTTCGCGCTACGGTAACGCATGCAAACTTGGGTTCCCGCCTCCGCGGGAACGACGTATCACTATTCGTCCTTCGCCCCATCGATCCCCAACTCGGCAATCTTGCGCGTGATCGTATTGCGCCCGATGCCCAGCCGGATCGCCGCATCGTTCTTGCGCCCGTGCGTGTGCTTGAGCGCAGTGCGGATCAGCGCCGATTCGAACTGCTTGCCCAGCACGTCCATCACCTCGATCTGGCCCTCGGACAGCATGCGCGCGGCCTGCAGTTCGAGCAGGCCGATCCAGCCGTCGGCGCCCGCCGGCGTGGGCATCGACATCGAAGGCAGCACGTTGCTGCCATCCGCGCCGCCATGCAGCGGCCCGGCCGAGGGCGCCGGCATCGCCACGGCACCTGGCGCCGCCGCAGCGCTCAAGGTGGAGACAGTGCCCGCCTGCGCCTGGGTCAGGTCGCGCGGCAGATCCTTGACCTCGACGGTCTGGCCCGGCGCCATCACGGTGATCCAGTTGCACAGGTTTTCCAGCTGGCGCACGTTGCCCGGCAGGTCGAGACCGGACAGGAAGCGGGTCGCTTCGTCGCTCAGGCGCTTGGGCTCGACGCCCAATTGTCGTGCGCTCTGCACCAGAAAGTGGCGCACCAGGATGGGGATGTCGTCGCGCCGCTCGCGCAGGGACGGCAGGCGCAGCCGGATCACGTTCAGGCGGTGATACAGGTCTTCGCGGAACAGGCCGTCGCGCACGCGCTGTTCCAGGTTCTGGTGGGTGGCGGCGATCACGCGCACGTTCGCCTTGACCGGCTGGTGCCCGCCGACGCGGTAGAAGTGGCCGTCCGACAGCACGCGCAAGAGGCGCGTCTGAAGATCGAAGGGCATGTCGCCGATTTCGTCCAGGAAGAGCGTGCCGTTCTCGGCCTGCTCGAAGCGGCCGCGCCGCATCGCCTGGGCGCCGGTGAAGGCGCCGCGCTCGTGGCCGAACAGTTCGGATTCCAGCAGGTCCTTCGGGATCGCCGCCGTGTTCAGCGCGATGAACGGCTGGCTGGCGCGCGGGCTGTGCTTGTGCAGGGCGCGCGCCACCAGCTCCTTGCCGGTGCCGCTTTCGCCGGTGATCAGGACCGTGACGTTGGACTGCGACAGGCGGCCGATGGCGCGGAAGACTTCCTGCATCGCCGGCGCCTGGCCCAGGATCTCGGGCGTCTCGGTGGGCGCGATCTCGACGCTGGCTTCGCGCAGGCTCTCTTCCAGCGCGCGCCGGATCAGCGCGACCGCCTTGTCGATGTCGAAGGGCTTGGCCAGGTACTCGAAGGCGCCGCCCTGGAAAGACGCGACCGCCGAATCGAGGTCGGAGAAGGCGGTGATGACGATGACCGGCAGGCCGGGATGCTTTTCCTTGACGGCGGCCAGCAGGTCGAGGCCGGACTCGCCCGGCATGCGGATGTCCGAGACCAGCACCTGCGGGCTGTCGTTCTCGAAGGCGGCCAGCGCCTCGCGTCCGCTGGCAAAGCTCCGGGTTGCGAGGTTCTCGCGCGCCAGGGCCTTTTCCAGCACCCAGCGGATCGATGCATCGTCGTCGACAATCCAGATTGGTTTCATGTGTTTCAGTGCTTCCCGCGAAGGTTCATCAGTGGACTGCGGACCGCACGATTCCGGCGCTTATGGCAGCGGGATCAGGATGCGGAAATCCGTCAGTCCAGGCCGGCTTTCGCACTCGATCAGCCCCAGGTGCTGCTGCACGAAGGTCTGCGCCAGCGTCAGCCCGAGACCGCTGCCGCCGTCGCGCCCGGAGACGAGCGGATAGAAGATGCGGTCGCGGATATCGGGGGCGATGCCCGGTCCATTGTCGATGATATGCAAGTCTAATGCCAGCCCGTAACGGACCTTGGCCAGCGTGACCTGGCGCGCCACGCGGGTGCGCAGGACGATCTCGGCGTCGCCTTGCGCGATGCGCGCGCGCAGGGCCTGCGCGGCGTTGTGGACGATGTTCAGCACGGCCTGGATCAGCTGCTCCTTGTCGCCGCGGAACTCGGGGATCGAGGCATCGTAGTCGCGGCGGATGGCCAGGCCGGCCGGGAATTCGGCCAGCACCAGGCTGCGCACGCGCTCGCAGACTTCGTGGATGTTGACGTCGCCGACGATGTGCGGCCGGCGGTGCGGCGCCAGCAGGCGGTCGACCAGGGTCTGCAGGCGGTCGGCTTCCTTGATGATGACCTGGGTGTACTCGCGCAGGGATGCATCCGGCAATTCGAGCTCCAGCAGCTGGGCCGCGCCGCGGATGCCGCCGAGCGGGTTCTTGATCTCGTGGGCCAGGTTGCGGATCAGCTCCTTGTTGGCCTGGCTCTGGTCGAGGATGCGCTCCTCGCGGTCGAGCTTGAGCTGCTGGACGTTCTCGCGCAGCTCGACCACCACCTCTTCGTCGCCGGCCGCGCTGACGATGCTGTGCACGTGCAGCGGCTCGCGTCCGCTGCGCTGCAGGGTCAGGTCCTGGCGCAGGTCGGCGTACTTGTGCGCCAGCGCCTGGCGGACCAGGGCGTCCAGCTCGTCGCCGTTGAGGAACAGGCCGGCCAGCTTCTGGCGCGACAGCGATTTGACGGAGACTTCGAGCAGGTGTTCGGCGGCCGGGTTCGCGTAGTGCACGCTGCCGGCGGCATCGACCACCAGCACGCTGGATGCCAGCAGGTCGAGACCCGTGAAGCGGTCCTTCGGTGTGTGCTCTGCTTCCGTCATATCAGCGGATGTTCGCGATCTCGCGCTTGATGGCTTCGACGTTCTTCTCGGCGCGGCCGATGTCCTCGCGCATCTGGGCCACGCGCTCCTGGTACTTGGCGTAGTTCTTCTCGTTGCCCTGGCGTTCGGGCTCGCCGTTGTTGAAGTCGCGGCGCAGGTCGGCCAGCTTCTTCTCTTCTGCGCGCAGTTCCTCGTCGAGGATCGCGCGGCGGTCGTCGTCGCGCGCGCGCTGGGCGGCGCCGTCGACGCGCGGGAAGTTGGCCGGGCTGGCAGCGGCGGGACGCGCGGCGCCCTGCCGCATCGTCACGGCAGGATTCGCCGCGGCCGGCGGACGGCTCGAGGCCGGCGGCGCCGAGATGGCGCCGGAGATGATCGAGTCCACCACCTTGCAGTTGCCGGTATTCGTATCGGTGTAGAGCACGCGGCCTTCCTTGTCCACGCAGCGGTAGACGACGGATTGGGCGGACGCCGGTGCGGCCAGCGCGAGCGCCAGAAGAATCCCGGCCGGGTGCTTCACGAACAAGCTTGTCATTCGCATCAGGTCAGTCGGCACGATGTGCCTGGTTGGGAATCTTCCGACTATACCGCATCCACATCCGGATGAAAAAAAACGCGGGGTCGGCCAGCCGGCTTTCCCCGCGTTTTGTTACCGTACGGCTACACGTTGCCGGACCGGCAAGCGATTACGACGAGTAGTACATGTCGAATTCGGCCGGGTGCGGGGTCATGCGCAGACGCTGCACTTCCTGCATCTTGAGGTCGATGTAGGCGTCGATCATGGCGTCGCTGAACACGCCGCCGCGGGTCAGGAACTCGCGGTCCTTGTCGAGCGCTTCCAGGGCCTCTTCCAGCGATGCGCACACGGTCGGGATCAGCTTGTCCTCTTCCGGCGGCAGGTGGTACAGGTCCTTGGTCGCGGCTTCGCCCGGGTGGATCTTGTTCTGGATACCGTCCAGGCCGGCCATCAGCAGCGCGGCGAAGCACAGGTAGACGTTGGCCAGCGGGTCCGGGAAGCGCACTTCGATGCGGCGGCCCTTCGGGTTCGCCACGTGTGGGATGCGGATCGAAGCCGAACGGTTGCGTGCCGAGTAGGCCAGCTTGACCGGGGCTTCATAGCCCGGCACCAGGCGCTTGTACGAGTTGGTGCCCGGGTTGGTGATCGCGTTCAGCGCCTTGGCGTGCTTGATGATGCCGCCGATGTAGTACAGCGCGGTTTCCGACAGGCCGGCATAGCCGTCGCCGGCGAACAGGTTCTTGCCGTCCTTCCAGATCGACTGGTGCACGTGCATGCCCGAGCCGTTGTCGCCGTTCATCGGCTTCGGCATGAAGGTCGCGGTCTTGCCGTAGCTGTGGGCGACGTTCCAGATCACGTACTTCATGTTCTGGGTCCAGTCGGCGCGCTCGACCAGGGTCGAGAAGCGGGTGCCGATTTCGTTCTGGCCGGCGCCGGCCACTTCGTGGTGGTGCACTTCGACCGGGATGCCCAGCGATTCGAGGATCAGGCACATTTCCGAACGCATGTCCTGGAAGCTGTCGACCGGCGGGACCGGGAAGTAGCCGCCCTTGACGGTCGGACGGTGGCCGCTGTTGCCGCCTTCGAATTCCTTGTCGGTCGACCAGGACGCTTCTTCCGAGTTGATCTTGACCATCGAGCCCGACATGTCGACTTTCCAGTTGACCGAGTCGAAGATGAAGAATTCCGGCTCCGGGCCGAAGAAGGCGGTGTCGCCGATGCCCGAGGATTTCAGGAAGGCTTCGGCGCGCTTGGCGATCGAACGCGGGTCGCGGTCGTAGCCCTTGCCGTCCGACGGTTCGATCACGTCGCACTGCATGAACACGGTGGTCTCTTCCATGAACGGGTCGATGTTCGCGGTGTTCGGGTCCGGGATCAAGAGCATGTCCGATGCTTCGATGCCCTTCCAGCCGGCGATCGAGGAACCGTCGAAGGCGTGGCCGGATTCGAACTTGTCTTCGTCAAAGTGCGAGATAGGAACGGTCACGTGCTGCTCTTTGCCGCGGGTATCGGCGAAACGCAAATCGACGAACTTGACTTCGTTATCCTTCAGCAACTGCATGACATCTGCGGCGGTCCTTGCCATTCGTATTCTCCTGATTGAAAAAGGGGTGTCGGCAACGCCAAGGGGCGTGCGACAGGCGCATCCTGTTATAAGCACTAAGCGTGCCAGCACTTGTCCATGAGCAAATAAGCAATTTGTCGTTGGAACGGCTGCCGTTTGGCCCGTAAAATCAATGGCGCGTTTGGGCGCACGCTTTTGATGCGACCTCATCCATACGCACCAGAGTGGTGCAAGTGGCGCAGTATGCACCAACTTGAGGCGGGTTGCACTATTAAGGAGAACAGCATGAGCACCACCGACGAGATCCTGAACAAAGCCCGCGAGCGCGCCCCCGGCCAGCCCTATGCCGGCGCGGTCACGCCCCAGGAAGCCTTCGCCCTGCTGCGGTCCGACCCGCGCGTCAAACTGGTCGACGTGCGCACGAATGCGGAGCGCGACTGGATCGGCCGCCCGGCCATTCCCGAAGCCCAGCACGGTGCGGTGCAGTGGACCCTGTACCCGGGCGGTGCGCCGAACCCGGACTTCGCGACCCAGCTGCAGCAGACCGCCGACAAGGAAGACGTGGTGCTGTTCCTGTGCCGCTCGGGCGTGCGCTCGCGCCACGCGGCGCGTGTCGCCACCGAACTCGGCTATGTAGATGCCTTCGACATCCTCGAAGGCTTCGAAGGCGACCGCGACGGCGAAGGCCACCGCAAGACGGTGGGAGGCTGGTGCAAGGCCGGCCTGCCGTGGATCGGGGCCTGAGCCGGATGCGGCGCTCACCGACAACCCTGACCAGCCTGGCCGCCGGCCTGGCGATGGTCTTGTGCGCGGCCTGCGGCGGCTCCACCGCCCCGGTCGGCGCCGGCAGCACCGGTAACGCCGGCGGCGCCGGCACGACGAATCCGCCTGCGAACGCGGGCTCGCTGGCCCTGTTCGCCGGCAACCCGGTCGACGGCGGCATCGTCGACGGCGCCGGCGAGGCTGCACGCTTCGTTGGCCCGGCGGCGCTGGCGATCGACGCCGGCGGCAACCTCTACGTGACTGCGACCTGTGCGATCCGCAAGCTGACGGCGGCCGGCGTGGCCTCGCTGTTCGCCGGTTCCTACAGCAACTGCGGCAGCCTGGACGGGTCTGCCTTTCCATCGGCGAGCGCGATCGCGGCGGCGCCGGACGGCAGGCTGTTCATCGTCAGCGGCCGCAATGTCATCGAAGTCGGCCCGGCAGGCGCCACGCGCACGCTTGCGGTGCTCGAGCCGGGCAACCTGGGCGGGGGCATCGCCGTCGATGGCGCCGGCAACCTCATTGTCGCCACCAGCATCGGCACGCGCCGCATCGCGCCTTCGGGCGTCAGCACCATGCTGGAAGGCGTGGCCGGCGCGGACGGCGGGTCCGGCACTTACGCCATGGCGCGGCGCGGCGTGGCGGCCGATGCCGCCGGCAACGTCTACCTGGCAGCCCTCGACAACACCATCGTGCGTATCGATAACGCCGGCAACCGGAGCGTCCTGGCGGGTACGCCCAACACGTCCGGTACCGCCGACGGCAGCGGCGCGGTGGCGCGCTTCGGCAAGGTCGTCGCGCTGGCGCTGGACAGCCTGGGCAACCTGTATGCCGCGGATGCCGGCGCCGACGGCCAGCTGATCCGCAAAATCACGGCGTTCGGCGTGGTGAGCACGGTGGCCGGGAAGCCCGGCGTCGCCGCGCTGCAGCCGGGCGCCCTGCCCGGGGGCCTGGCGCCGCTCGGCGGCCTGGCCTTCGACGGCAAGGGCAGCCTGTACGCCAGTTCGGGCAATGCGATCGCCAGGATCGCGCTCCCCTGAGCTGCGCGGCCGCTCTCCATGCTAGGATGCCGAAAACACAACAGCGGGGACTGGCATGGCGCCTAAATTAGCACGATCGTTCGCTTCGAATCTGCCGCCGCTGCTGGCGCCGCTTCTGCCGCTTCTGCTGCTGGCAGCACTGTGTTCAGCCTGCGGCGGAGGTGGCGGCAGCAGCGGTACGACCGGCCCCGGTGCGCCGATGCCGGCCACGAGCGTGACCACGCTGACGCTGGTGGCCGGCAGCGCCACGGCGTCCGGCAACCTGGATGCCGACGGCGCGGCGGCGCGCTTCGGCCAGCCGGCCGGCATCGCCCTTGATTCGGCCGGCAACCTGTTCGTGGCCGACCGCGGCAACTGCAGCATCCGTCGAATCAGCGCGGCGGGCGTGGTGTCCACCATCGCCGGCTCGCCGCTGCGCTGCCGGAGCGTGGACGGCGCGGCCGGCGTCGCCGGCTTCGCGACCCTGAACGCGATCGCCGCTTCGCCCGACGGCCGCCTGTATGCCGCCGATGGCCTGGCCGTGCGCGAGATCGATCCGGCCGGCACGGTGCGCACCATCGCCACGCTCGATACCGCGACCGTCGCCAGCGCTGTCGACGTCCCCTTTTTCTACGCCAGCGGGATTGCCGTCGACGGGCTTGCCAACGTGGTCGTGGCCAACGCCATCGGCATCCGCAAAATCGCGCCATCCGGTACCGTCACCATGATCGAGGGCGTGCCGCGGCTGGACAATATCGCCAGCGTGCTCGGCAGCCACAACTTCCAGCAGCGCGGCCTGGCCGCGGCGAAGGACGGTACGGTCTATGTCGGCGACTTTGCCAGCACGGTCAGCCGCATCGACCCGGCCGGCACCCGGACAGCGCTGGCCGGCCTGTCCGGCGGCACCGGCTTCGCCGATGGCCTGGCCGGCGCCGCCCGCTTCGACCGCGTCATCGCGCTGACCCTGGACGCATCGGGCAACCTGTACGTCGCCGACGCCGGGAACAATTTGATTCGCAAGATCACGCCGGAGCGCGTGGTGTCGACGGCGGCTGGCACGGTCGGCGCCACTGTTCTTCAGCTGGGCAATGGGCCGGGCGCCCTGCCTGCGCTGGGCGGGCTGACCGGCGACGGCAAGGGAACGCTCTACGCGATCTCCGGGAATGCGATCGTGAAGATCAGCCTGCCGTAGCCCGCCTGATAACGCCCTCATGGCGGCGTTGCATTCGTCTCGCCGTACTAACGTACTGTCTTCGACGATGCGCCTTGCCCTGAGGACGTTCTCAAACGGGCTTAATATTGCCGCGCACGCGCTGGCGCACGAAGTTGATGTGGCTACGCAGCCCATACAGGGCATCGGCGTAGGCCAGCGGGATCGAGATGTGGTTCACGCGCGCTTCGATGTCGTCGAGGCGGCGCAGCAGGTCGGCGCGTACCTCGTCGCAATGCGCGGGATCGGCATTCTCCAGCGCCTGCTCGACCGCGCGCAGCTGGCCGTACCATCGGTAGACGCGCGAACGGATGCGCCACACATACAGCGGCGGCACGATCTTCGACAGCGGGATCACCAGCGCCGCCAGCGCCACCACCACGACCCACAGGCGGTCGAACAGGTTGGCCAGCCAGAACGACAGATAGCGCTGCAGGAAAGGCGGACCGTCGCGATAGTACTTGGCGGCTTCGCGCGAGACCGGGATCTCGGTGTACTTCGGCGACGGGAATTGGCCCTGCTGCTGGAACCAGCCGGCGCCGCCGTGGATCTCGGTGGCGGCTTTCACGAACTCGTCGACCAGGGCCGGATGCAGGCCTTCGCGCGCGACCAGGGTCGCAGTGGGGGCGATCAAATGAAAGTCCTGGGCCGGGATGTCGCGCCCGAGGTCGACGATCCCCCGCGGCAGCACCACATGGGTCAGGAAAGGCAGACGCCGCGTGTAGGCTTCGGCCTGGCGGAAGTCGAACAGGCGGATGCCCGGGGTCTGCAGCAGCATCTGGATCAGCGGCGCCTCGGGCGCAGAACTGAACACGATGCCGTCGATGCGGCCGGCCAGCAGCTCGACGGTGGCGGGCGTGTTTTCCAGCGAGGAGATGGTCAGCTGGCCCGGCTCGACGCCGTTCACGGACAGGATCTGGCGGAACAGTTTCGGCACGCCGGTGCCTTCCGGACCGAGGTTGATGCGCAGGCCCTTCAGCTGGGTCAGGCTGCGCACGTCGAGCTTGTGGCGCTTGTCGCCTTCGCGCAGGAACAGCCACACCGGCTCGGTGAACAGACTGCCCAGCGACATCAGCCCGGCGCCTTCGGCCTTGTCTTCGCTGGTCGAGCCGCTCTGCACGAAGGCGATGTCGGCCTTGCCGTCGAGGAGGCGCTGCAGGTTGTCTTCGGAACCGAGGGAACGCTGCAGCTGGACCTTGATGCCGTCGCGCGCCAGCAGCGCCGCGTACTTGCGGCCGAATTCTTCGTAGGCGCTGTTTTCCTGGCCGGTGGCGAGGATGACGTGGCGCGGCGGGGCCGGATCGACCACGACGTAGGCCACCGCGCAGGCGGCCAGCACCAGCAGGATGGTAGGCAGCGATGCGACCAGCAGGTCGCGCAGCGACACCAGGCTGAACTTGCCGAGCTTGGGCCGCTTCACACGGCCCCCTTGATTTCAGGCGTGCCGCTCAATGCATCACTTCCTCCACCGCCGGCGGCTTCTGGTGCGCCGGCTCGGTCTTTACTTTTGCTTCTTTCACTTCCTTGGCTTCCTTGGCCGCAGGCTTGCTGCGGACCGCGTCGGTCGCTTTCGGGTGGCTTTCCGCCGTCGCCGCCTTGCCGTGCGCTGCCTCTGCTGCTGGTTTCGGATGCGGCTTGGCGGCGGGCTCCTTCGGCTTCACCGCATCGGCCGGCTTGGCGTGCGCGGCGTCCGCAGCCGGCTTGTGGTGCGGCGCTTCTTCCTTCGCTTCCTTAACAGGCTTGGCCGGTTTTGCAGGCGCCGCTTCCGCCGCCGCTGCAGGCTTGGCTGCTACCGGCTTGGCCGGTGCCGGTGCCGCTGCTGGTGCAGGCGCCTCCACCTCCTCCGCCTGCGCGCTGTCCGGCGCCGGCTTGACAGTGGCGACGTCGTCGTTGACCGGGCCGGCAGCTGCCTTGGCAGCGGCAGCCTTCTCGGCCTCGGTCGTCACGTGAAGGCCCGGCACCAGCACCGTGTCGGTCTTCTCGACCATCGGCATCAGGCTCGGGGCCAGCGTCACCAGCAGCTGCACCGGCAGCGCGCTGGTGAAGTCGTAGTGGGCCGATTCCGGACCGTGCACGTAGGCCGTCATGCTGCCGAAGAAGCGTTCGCCGATGTTGAAGACGAAGGTGGCCGAACGGTTCACGTAGCGCGACTCGATCAGGCGGTGGCCGGCGCCGTAGACGTCGAAGCGCTGGTCACCGGTGCCGGTCTTGCCGCCCATCGCGATCACGCTGCCGTCCTGTTTATAGAAGGCCTGCTTGACGCGCTTGGCGGTGCCTTCCTGGGCCACGCCGCGGATCGCATCGGCCACGGCGCGCGCGACCAGCGGATTCAGCACCTGCTCGTTCTTGCCTTCCTGGCTGCGCTTGACCAGGGTCTCGTAAGGCGTGTCCTTGGCGAAGTGCAGCGAGTCGATACGCTGGGTCGGTTTGCGCACGCCGCCGTTGACGATGATGCCCATCAGTTCGGCCAGCGCGATCGGACGGTCGGCCGAGGCGCCCAGCGTGGTCGCATACGAAGGCACCAGCGAGTCGAACGGATAGCCCATCTTCTTCCACTGCGCATGGATCTTCAGGAAGGCCTCGACCTCGATCAGGCCGGCGATGCGCTTGTCCTGGGCATGCTTGCGGTGGGTCTTGAACAGCCAGGAATAGACTTCCTGGCGCTCCTTTACCGAGGCCTTGGTGACCTCGTCCCAGCCGGCTTTCGGGTGGGTGCGCAGGTAGCCGGCCAGCCACAGCTCGAGCGGGTGGACCGAGGCGACGTAGCCGCGGTCGGCCAGCGACATGTTCGCGACCGAATACTGGTCGTACATCTTGGCGATGCGCTCTTCGTCGACTTCGCGGTCGTCCGGCAGGTGGGTATGGATGAACTTGCCGAATTCGGCCAGCGAGGCATCCGGCAGGATGGTGCGGTGGACCGCCGCCAGCTTGGAGGCGGCCGGGCGCACGCCCTGCATCAGCGTCGATTCGACCTCGGCCCATTCCATGCCGCGGTACTTGTTCCAGAAGCGCGCCAGGAAGTCCTTGCCTTCGCGGTCGGCGAAGCGCGACAGGTATTCGGCGCGGCGCGGATCGTCGGCGTCGGCCAGCAGCTGGGCCGAGGAGCCCGGCAGCTGGAACATGTAGTAGCGCACCACGTCGCGCATCAGGCGCACGAACACCAGGTTGGTCGAGTTCTGCAGCGCCTGCTGGACGGTGAGGATGCGGCTGTCGTCCAGCTTGCTGAAGTTGCCGAAGGTATGCAGGCCGCCGCCGGTGAAGAAGGCTTCGCCCGGATTGCCGGAATACTTGCGCTCCATCGCCGCCGCCAGCATGGGCTGCAGGCCGCGGTCGGCGCCGGCCGGCAGCGTCATGAAGTACTCGACGCCCCACTGGCTCAGGCGGTCCTTCGGATCGATGCGCACCTTTTCCAGTTCGGCCTTCGACATCGGCTCGTAGCGCTGGTGCAGCTGGTCGACGATGTCCATGTAGGTGACCAGGGTGCGCAGCTTGGCGGTCGAGCCCAAGTCCAGCTTCGCGCCTTCGTTGATGTCCAGCGGCTGGTCGTAGTTGTCGGTCTGGACGCGCAGGTAGTTGACCTTGTCGCCGCGCTCCATCAGCGTGAAGCTGTACACGACCTTGGACGGATCGCCGTTGCCGAGCATGCCCTTGCCGGTCAGGCCGGCGGCGGCGGCGGCCTCGTTGTCGGTCAGGCGGCGCAGCGCCGCGGTGACGGCCTTCTGCGCTTCCGCATTCAGGGTGGTCACCACCGACAGGTCGAGGCGGTCGAGGTTGTACAGGCGCGAGTCGCCCAGCAGGTTGGCCAGGTGGTTGCGCACCGCATTGGCGGCCTTGCGGGTGACGAAGGTGTTGGCCGGCGGCGGCGCCACGCCGGAGCCGAGCGCCGGATGCAGGACCGCGGCGATGGCCGCGTCGCGCAGCTGCGGCGAGATCACGCCGGCCTGCGCCAGCACGCGCAGGTGGCTGTTGGTGAGCGTCTCGAGATCCTTCTCGCCGGCGCCCAGGTAGTAGGCGGGGCGGCGCTGCGCGATCATCAGCGACAGCGCTTCCTTGTAGACCAAAGCGAATTCCGGCGTGACGGCATTACTGGACAGGATGCGGTTGACCTGCGCGAAGTCGCGGCCGTACCAGACCCACATGCCGTCGCCGATGCCGTTCACTTCGCCATAGCCCAGCTTGGCCGACAGCGGCACGGTGTTCAGGTATTCGAGCACGATGCGGCGCCGGGTGGCGCTGGTGTCTTCGCCGTCCTGGTAGGAGCGCAGCATGGCCGACGCCATCTGGCGCAGCTTGTCCGACAGCGAGGCGGTGCGGCCTTCCGGCGAATGGCGGTACTTCTCGATCTGGGTCGCGAGCGTGGAGCCGCCGGCGACGCGTCCGCCGCCGCCCACGCCGACCGCGTGCAGCGACTTGTCGAACACCGCCTTCGAGAAGCGGTCCCACTCCACCGCCGGGTTGCGCTTTGGGTAGGTGGTGTCGAGCAGCTCGCGGTTCTCGATGAACAGCAGGCTTTGCACCAGCAGCGAAGGCGCCGCGTCGAACTTGTCGTACAGGCGTTCCGGGAAGCGCGCCGAGAACAGCGGCTCGCCGCTGTAGTCGAGGATATCGAGGCCGGCGCGGGTCTTCTCGTGGTAGGTCGCGAACAGGCCCATGTCGGCCAGCTCGACCATCTTCGGCGACATGCGCGCCTGCGCTTCGATCACGTAGTCGCGCGTCTTCAGCTTGGCCAGGTAGTTCGGCAGGTTCGAGTAGCCGAGACGCTCGTCATAAGGACTGGCGGACGGGAAGCGGATCGCATCGCTCGGGCCTTTGTCGACGCGGTAGCTGATCTTCTTGGCCAGTCCCGCAAAGAACTTCGCCTGCATGCTCGAGGTGCGGCTCTCGTAGACGGCGAAGGCCGAGCCGCCGGCCACTGCGATCAGCAGCAGCACCAGGAAGGCACGCTTGACCATGCGCCAGCGGCGCTTGGGCGGCGGCGCCGCGGGCGGCTGTCCGGTGCCCGCGTCCGTGTCGCCGGCCGGTAGCGGCAAAGCGGTGGCTTCGAGTACGGGTTCGAGTCGCGAAGGCGTGTCGTGCAGGGGGATGTCCTGCACGGCGGCCATGGCCGGCACGCCAGCGATGGCGGCCTGGCCCGGCAGCACGAGCTTGCGGATGCGGCGCAGCATGCGGGCGGAGATGTTACGTTCCATATGGTTCAACCGGTTCTAATGTCCTGCCATTCCCGTCAACCGGCGCGCCCCATACTGCTGGTCGGTGCGAGTGATCCAGGTCGTCAAGAAGTTCACAAAGTCAGGTGCGACCTCACTCCAGATCGCACTGCCTACAGACATCATTCCACCACATCAATGTGACAATCAGGAACCGCTTCCGCAGATTTTTGACATGGCCCGAGTATTTTCGCAAAAAAACAACGGCTCAGTTTGCACGACCGTACCAGCGCCGCAACTACTCCAAATTTAGTCTTGTAACAGCTGGTATTCGGCGCCCATGCGTGTCAGTTCTGTGCACATTTCGCTGAAGGCGGCATCGACCTGCGTCGGATTGCCTTTTACACCCAGCTCGATGTGGCGGCGGGTCTTATCGTCACCAACGCTGGGCAGGCTGAACACGTTGACATCCGCGTAGACGGCTTCCAGGCGTTCCATGAGCGGCGTGAGCACCGACTCGGCCTGCTCGTACACCAGCAGCGCGCGCTCGCTTCTGGCTTCGCGGTGGAACAGCGCTGGATAATGGTTGTCGAGCACCCAGGCGATCATCGGCGCGGCCATGACCGGAAAGCCGGGCACGAAGTGATGCGCCGCCGCCGGCTCGCGCGCAATGCTGAAGCCCGGAATGCGGTTGTAGGGATTGGGGATGAGCGTGGCACCGGCCGGGAACTCGGCCATCTTGAGGCGCTGCAGGTTGTCGGGCGCGTCGAGGTCCGCTTCGATGCCTGCTTCGCGCGCGGTCTCGCGGATGCGTTCCTGGACCAGCAGCTTGCCTTCCGGGTGCAGCACCAGCGGCACGCCGAGCGCCGCCGCCGCGCACTGGCGCGTGTGATCGTCCGGTGTCGCGCCGATGCCGCCGCAGGAGAACACGATGTCCTTGCCGGCCAGGGTCCGCTGCAGCAGCGCGGTGATGCGCGCCGGGTCGTCGCCGACGATCTCGGCCCAGGCCAGCTGCAGCCCGCGTTCGCCCAGAAGTTCGATTACCTTGGGCAGGTGCTTGTCGCTGCGTTTGCCGGACAGGATCTCGTCGCCGATGATGATCAGGCCGAATGCCATCGCCGCTCCATGTGATGGGGATGGCCGCAGTGTGCCACGAAAGGCTTCAGGACGGCGCGAGGTCCTTCGAAGCCTCATTCGCGCGGATGTCGGCCAGCGCCTGCAGGCAGTAGTACTGGAACCACAGCCCGGTGAAGATGAAGATGATCAGGTAGAGCCAGATCGACAGCACCGCCAGTACCGGGAACAGCACCACCGACAGCAGTGCGCCGCCGATCCAGGCCACGCCCGGCAAGGCGCCGAGCAGGCCGGAGACGATGCCGATGACGAGCAGCTGGCGGCGGCGCGTGGCGACGATGATGCAGCGCTCTTCCAGGCTGGCGTGGATGGACAGCGCGTCGTAGCTCATCACGCGCGCCGTCAGCCAGCCCCACAGCACCGCCTGCACCAGCAGCGCGATCGGCGCCAGCGCATACAGCGGCAGGGTCACGATCCACAGCAGCGCGAACACGACGATGCCGGACAGGTTCACGCCCAGGCTGCCCAGGAAGCTGCCGCCCTCCTTGCGCTCGAGCTGCGGAAACTGCACGCGGCTGACATGGCGCGCGATGGCCGGCATCGCGCCGACGCCGATGAACAGCAGCGAGGTGATGATCATCAGCGGCAGCAGCGCCAGCATGGCCACCAGCGGCACCACCAGCGTTTTGAGGAAGCCCAGGCCCAGCGTGGCCAGGATGCTGCTGCTGGTCTCGAACAGGCCGTACTCGCTGAAGGTCGCCTGCAGCCAGTCGTACAGCGGCTGCATGCCCGCGTACAGCAGGCTGCCCCACAGCGCCAGCGAGAGCAGCAGCGGCACCACCGACAGCAGCAGCATGCGGCTCGAGAATTGCGAGCGCAGCGCGCGGCCGTAGGCGATCGCGATCGGGCGCAGCATCAGGCCGTGCCTTTAGGCCGGCGCGAGAAAGCTTCCGCCAGGCGCACCACGCCCAGCCACTGCTGGCGCCAGAAGCCGCGGCCATAGTCGCGTGCAGGCTTGATGCTGCCGTCCGGCGCGGTGCGCTCGAACTGGTCGCGCACGCCGGTGCCGTGGAAGCCGCTCGCGAAATTGGCGGTGCCGAACAGCTGGTCCCAGAGCGGCAGCAGCACGCCGAAGTTGCAGCCGCCCAGTTCCCGACCCTTCGACTCGTGGCCGATGCCGACCGCATGGTGAGTGCGGTGGAAGCGCGGCGACACCAGCAGGCGTTCGCCCAGCCAGCCGAAGTGGATGCGCACGTTCGCATGCTGCAGCGATTGCAGGGCGCGCGACACCGACACCAGCAGCACGTACTGCGAAGGCGCCACGCCGATCGCCAGCGCGATCACGGCCAGGTAGACGTCGCGCAGCAGATCGTCCAGCAGGTGATTCCGGTCGTCGCTCCACAGGTTCATGTCGCGCTGGCTGTGGTGCAGGCTGTGCAGGGCCCACCACCAGCGGAACTTGTGCTGGCCGCGGTGGAACCAGTAATCGAAGAAGTCGAGCACCACCAGGTAGACCAGGAAGCTGGCCAGCGGGCTCATGCCGGTCACCAGCGACTCCAGGTTAAACGGGCGCACGCCTTCCATGCGCAGTGCGCCGGCCACGTGGTCCATGATGGGGTCGAGCGTGAAGAATACCGCCATCGTGAAAAAGCCCAGGCGGTGGATCAGGGTATAGACGAAGTCGTTCCAGCGCGCGGCGCGGTCGCTCATCTTTTGCGCGGGGATGAGGGCTTCCAGCGGACGCAGCACCAGGAACAGGGCCGCGACCTCGCAGGCGCCGGCCAGGAACCACTCGACGCCTTCGAAGGCGTCCTCGGCGTATTCGCCCATGCCGGTGTAGAACAGGAAGGGTTCGACGACGGACTCGAACAGCCAGCCCTGGAGGAATGCGAACCAATCGAGGAAATGCTGAATCATTTTTTGAATTGAGAAGCGTAGTCTGGATGCTCTCGCAGTGTATCGAAACAGAAGCCTTTCTGCTGAAGACCCGCAATCAGGGGCTCGAGGTTGGCCGGCGCCCACGGGTCCTTGCGCGACCAGATGCCCATGTGGGCCATGAAGATATCGCCGTCCTTCAGATTATCCAGGGCGCGTTTGAGCAGCATGGCGTTCGGGTAGGCCTCGCTGGCCGTCTCGTCGCCCGAGAAGCCGGCCTTGGCCCAGCCGACGTGGCTGTAGCCGCACTGCTTCGCGGCCGCCAGCACGTTCGGCGAGGTATGCCCGCCGGGTGCGCGGAAGACCGGGTCCAGGCCGCGCCCGGTCAGCTCGCGAAAGCGCGTGTCGACGCGGCGCAGCTCGTCGCAATACTGCTGCGCGCTCCAGCTTTGCTGCTTGCCGGCGTGGGCGCCGAACTGCGGCTTGACCGCGATGCGGCCGCCCGCCTCGTCGCGCTTCCAGTAGACGTGGTCGAAGGTGTGGGTGCCGAAGGCATGCCCTTCTGCCACGCGCGCCTTCCAGTAGTCGGCCCAGCTTGGGTCGAGCGACCAGTCGCCGCGCACCGTCTTCTCGTTGGCGAGGAAGAAAGTGGCCTGGATGTGGTGCTTGCGCAGGGTGTTCGCGATCAGCTCGGCCTGCGACTGGCTGCCGGTGTCGAAGGTCAGATAGATGGTGCCCTTGCAAGCATCCGCTGCGGATGCCTGCACAGGTGGTAAAACGGAAGCCGCCAGCAGCAGCGCCGCCGCGGCCTTAGGTCTGAAACCCGGCCGCGGATGCATCACATCCTCGGCGCCGAGTTGGCGAAGAACACGCCGTGCGGCGAGCGGCCGACCGGGATCTGCTTGATCACCTTGCGGGTGGCGACGTCGATCACCGCCACCTTCTTGATCCAGCGCTGGGTCACCCACAGGGTCTTGCCGTCGGCGGAGAGCTCCATGCAGTCCGGACCGCCCGGCACCGGGATCATGCCGACGTTTTCCAGCGTGACCTGGTCGATGATGTTGATCGAGTTCTGCACGCGGTTCGAGACGAACACGTGGCGCTTGTCGCCGACCGCGCGGAAGTTGTGCGCGCCGTTGCCGGTCTTGATGCGCTTGACCGACTTGGCGGTGCGCCAGTCGATCACCTCGACGTAGTCGCTGCCCATGATCCCGACCAGCAGGTACTTGTCGTCCGGGGTCATGGTGATGCCGGCCGGGAGCTTGCCGACCGGGAGGGTCCACTTGATGACGCCGGTCTTCAGGTCCATCGCGCTGACCTGGTCGCTGCCCTGGCGGGTGATGAAGGCGGTGGTGCTGGCGGCATCGAAGGCGATGTGGCTCGGCATGCGCGGCATCGGCACGCGGCGGCTCAGGATCAGCTTGCCGTTCACGTACTGGTAGATGTCGACGCGGTCCAGGCGCAGCGCAGTCGAGACGAACCATTTCTGGTCCGGCGAGAAGCCGATCTGGTAAGGGTCGAGCACGTCGGTCAGGCGCTGCTGGATCTTGCCGGTGATCGGGTCCAGGAAGATCAGTTCGTTGCCGACCGAGCTGGCGACGATCACGGACTTGTTGTCCGGCGTGGCCATCAGATGGTGCGGCTCCTTGCCGACGGCAAAGGTGCCGTTGTCGGCGCCGGTCGCCTGGTCGAGCAGCTGGACCGTGGCGTCACGCGAATTCAGGACGACGACGACGTTGGCCTGGGCTGCCTGGGCGGCGCTCAACAGGCAGATACCAGTAACAAAAAGCTTACGGAAACGACGCAGCATGGGAGGACGAAAGCCCGGAGGTGGAAGAAGTTCTTATTCTACGGGGAAACGTCTGTATCTGAAGGGTGGTTGACAGGTTTCGTGAGGATTTCGGCGCGCCGTCGCAACACAGTGGAAAAGGCGTCAACAGAAGCGTGATGGCAGCTTGACAGCGACATGCACTACAATCGCCATTTCACCCTGAACAAGAGGACAACATCATGCCCATCAACACCACGAATTCCGGCCTGCAATACGAAGACACCGTCGTCGGCGACGGCCCGGAAGCCAAGGCCGGCCAGTACGTGACCGTGCACTACACCGGCTGGCTGCAGAACGACGACGGCAGCCAGGGCGTCAAGTTCGATTCCAGCAAAGACCGCAACGACCCGTTCCAGTTCCCGCTGGGCGCCGGCCACGTGATCAAGGGCTGGGACGAAGGCGTGCAGGGCATGAAGGTCGGCGGTGCGCGCCGCCTGATCATCCCGGCAGCCCTGGGCTACGGCGCACGCGGCGCCGGCGGCGTGATTCCGCCGAACGCGACGCTGATCTTCGACGTCGAGCTGCTGGGCCTGTAATTTGTAAGGCGTGGGCACGGCGTGCCCACCCTACTTGAACACTTCCTCTAAAATATCTTCAGATCAACAGTGCTTCCGCGCACGATGCGCTAAGATGGCCGAAGAATTGCCATTTTATTCAAGGAGTCACCATGAGTTTGCAAGAACAGTTCGCCCAGGCCCAGGCCGATTCGAAGAACCTGCCCGAGCGTCCGGACAACATGACCCTGCTGAAGATCTATGCCCTGTACAAGCAAGGCGCGAGCGGCGATGCCACCGGCGAGCGTCCGGGCTTCACCGACATGATCGGCCGCGCCAAGTTCGACGCCTGGGCCGCCCTGAAGGGCACCTCGCAGGACGACGCGATGCAGCAGTACGTCGACCTGATCGAAGACCTCAAGAACGCGTAAGTTTTACGCAAACACCTTGCGCATGCTTTCCGCCACCTTCGTCTCGATGGTGGAGCGGAAAGCGCCCATCAGCATGCCGAGCCTGATGCGCAGATCGGCCTGACGCTCGCCCAGCGCGAGCGTGCCTTCCACACCGCTGCGTTCGAAACGCAGCACGTCCCCGTCCCACTTGCATTGCAGGCCATATTCGCCGGCCAGCTTGTCCGCCACTTTCTGGGCCGCCGCGCGCGCCGCGACCGGAGTGAGCTGGTGTTGCTGGGTGATGCTGATATCCGCCATCTGGCATTCCTTCCTGATCGAAAACAACAGAGCCCGCCATGATGCCAGCTAGGCTGCGCATTGGCTAGTTGACTTAAGTCAATGTCCTATTCGAATGGCGGGCGACCATTTCCCGTGCAACCTGCGCATTGCAGCTGCTCCACAGGAGAAACCGATCATGTCTTCAGAAGCCAGCCAGTCCGACTCCGCCCAGCTCCCGATCGGCTACGTGCCGATGCCGGCCGCTCCCTATCGCCAGCACCGCAAGGCCGCGCAGCTGCTCGACCAGCCGGGCCGCCCGCGCTTGCCTGCCGGTCCGGGACTGGCTGGCAGCGCCGAGGAAGGCGGCCAGCAGGACGTCCCGCTGCCCTACGCCTTCGGCGCCCGGGTGCTGATGTGGAAGCAGGACCCGTCGGTATCCGAGATCGGCACCCGCAAGGTGTTCCTGCCGGGCGTGGTGCTGGCCGGCCCGCGCGACGCCCGCATCGCCATCGCCAGCGATCCCGACACCGCGGCGGTCGAGCCGAACGCCTTCGGCGACTTCGTCACCATGCCGGGCACGCCGCAGTTCGACGCCGTCCACACCTATGCCGTGGTGCGACAGACCCTCACCATGTACCAGCGCGCCCTGTCCACCGCCGGCGCCGCCATGCCCCTGCCCTGGCAATGGAACAGCAGCGTCGACACTTCGCCGCTGCAGGTCCACCCCTACGGCCTGCCGAACGTGATGAACGCCTATTACAGCCGGACCCAGGCCTGCCTGAAGTTCGGCGACTTCATCCCGCCCGGCGAGACCGCGCGCATCTATACCTGCCGCTCCTTCGACATCGTCTCGCACGAGACCGGCCACGCGGTGCTGGACGGCCTCAAGCCGCAATGGCTGATGGCCGACAATCCGCCGCAGACCGGCGGCCTGCACGAAGCCTTCGGCGACCTCACCGCCATCTTCCTGGCGCTGTCCCAGCTCGACCAGTGCGAAGCCGTGGTGGCCCAGACCAAGGCGCACCTGCACGACAAGACCTTCCTGGCCGATATCGCGGAGCAGTTCGGCCTGGCGCTGGGCAGCACCAACGGCCTGCGCAATGCCGACAACGACCTGACCCTGAGCGAGGCCGGCACCGAAGTCCATGCGATCTCGCAGGTGTTCACCGGCGCGGTGTACGACATCCTGGCCGACATCTTCGCCTTCGAGCGCAACCCGGAGCTCGAGGATTGCGCCAGCGTGCTGCACCGCGTGGCCGCCTGGCTGCGCGGCCTGCTGCTGCGCTCCCTGATCGCGGCGCCGGACTTCGCCGCCACCTACGCCGACGTCGCCAACGAAATGCTGCGCCTGACCCTGGAAGACTGCAAGCCGGCCGACTACACGACCTTCATCCGCAACCGCTTCGCCCAGCGCGAAGTGGTCGAGGTGCCGGCCACACTCGCCGGCCCGCATCCGGCCGGGCTGCGCCTGGCGCCGCTGGTGCAGGATGCCCCGGGCGCGAAACAGGACCGGCGCGCCTGCTGCGGCACCATGAACCTGGCCGAGTACTACCAGGTCGAGCGCATCCTCGATGCCGAAGCGCAGGCGCTGGCGCGCTGGTGCGCCGAGCATGGCCGCTTCGGCCCGGCGGGCGAGGAAGCCGCGGCGGAAGCCGAGGCCACGGTGGCGGCAGTGGAGGTCGGCGCAGACGGCGTCACGGCCACCGTCGCCACCGCCAAGATCACGACTGTCCCCACCGCCTGATGAAGATCACCGCCCACGCCAGCGGGGGTTTTGCCGGTCGCAGCGAGCGCTTCGAGCTCGACACCGGCTGCCACCGCGACGGCGAAGCGATCGAGTCCCTGCTCGATCGCCTCGACTTCTTCCAGGCCGCGCCGGCCTGCCCGGCGGGCTTCGACCAGGTCCGCTGGGAGATCACGGCGGACGACGGCCATCGCTGCCGCACGGTGACCCTGGCGGAAGACGGTCCGGGCGCCGGCGGCTGGCAGGCGCTGATCGGCCATCTGCGCGCAAGCCGTTAAAAATTCGGCAATCATGCGTTCCCGGAGCACAACCGGGAAGAACATTTGCTTATGTGTATTGTGTATAAGCCTGATTTGTCGTAAAGGCCGAATTGCCCTAAAATACAGTGCTTTGCCGCGTCCGGCGAGCTCCCCTGTGCCCGATACGCCGCCGCTTCCACTGATTAAGGACTGTTATGACCCACGTTGTCACCGAATCGTGCATCCGTTGTCGCTATACCGACTGCGTCGATGTATGCCCGGTAGATTGTTTCCGGGAAGGCCCGAACTTCCTCGCCATTGACCCGGACGAGTGCATCGACTGCGCCGTGTGCGTGGCGGAATGCCCGGTCAACGCGATCTATGCGGAAGAGGACGTGCCGTCGGACCAGCAGCAATTCATCAAGATCAACGCCGACCTGTCGCGCCACTGGCCGTCGATCACCAAGACCAAGCCTGCCCTGCCCGACGCGGAAGAGTGGAAGGACGTCAAGGAAAAGCTGGACCAGCTGGCCCGCTAAGCAGCCAAATTAATCTGAACCCCACATAAGTTTCGGGGTCGCGAGAAACCGTAGCGAGCGGCCGCAGTGGCAGCCGAGAAGCGCAGCCGTACTAGGGTACGGCGAGCATCGCAGGCTGTCACTGCAACGCGCAGCAGGTTTATCGCGGCCCCACCATAAGGAAATCATCAGCATATGACTACCACCCCTGAAACGGGCACCATCGCTCCCAACAGCTCCTTTGCCGGCGCCATCGAAGCCGATGCCGTGATCATCGGTGCGGGCCCGGTCGGCCTGTTCCAGGTGTTCGAGCTGGGCCTGCTGGAGATCAAAGCGCACGTGATCGATTCGCTGCCGGCCGTCGGCGGCCAGTGCGTCGAACTGTACCCGGACAAGCCGATTTACGACATCCCGGCCGTGCCCGTCTGCACCGGCCAGGAACTGACCGACAACCTGCTCAAGCAGATCGAACCGTTCGACCCGACCTTCCACCTGGGCCAGGAAGTCACCACCGTCCAGCGCCGTGAAGACCACCGTTTCAACGTCGAAACCTCGACCGGCACCCGCTTCATCACCAAGACCATCTTCATCGCTGCCGGCGTCGGCTCGTTCCAGGCGCGCACGATCAAGGTCGACGGCATCGAGAAGTTCGACGGCACCCAGCTGCACTACCGCGTCAAGGATCCGAGCCTGTTCGAAGGCAAGAACCTGGTCATCTGCGGCGGCGGCGACTCCGCCCTGGACTGGGCCCTGAACTTCGTCGGCAAGGCCGAATCGGTCGTGCTGGTGCACCGTCGCGAAGACTTCCGCGCCGCCCCGGCATCGGTCGCCAAGATGAAGCAGCTGTGCGAAGAGTACGAAATGCAGCTGATCACCGGCCAGGTCACCGGCTTCGACGAAAAGGACGGCCAGCTGTCCGAAGTGAAAGTCACCGGTGCCGACGGCGTGACCCGCCGCGTGCCGCTGGACATGCTGATGGTCTTCTTCGGGCTGTCGCCGAAGCTGGGCCCGATCGCCGAGTGGGGCCTGGACATCGAGCGCAAGCAGCTCAAGGTCGTGGACACCGAGAAGTTCGAAACCAACGTGCCGGGCATCTTCGCCGTGGGTGACATCAACACCTACCCGGGCAAGAAGAAGCTGATCCTGTCGGGCTTCCACGAAGCCGCGCTGGCCGCCTTCGGCGCTGCGCCGTACATCTTCCCGGACAAGAAGATCCACATGCAGTACACCACCACCTCGCCGAAGCTGCACAAGATCCTCGGCGTCGAGACTCCGGTATTCGACTAAACGTTCCGTTACCGACGTACGACAAAAAATGCCCCGCCAGTGCGGGGCATTTTTCTTATGTAGGGCACCTAACTGAAGGCAGTACCGGAACTGTGATACTAATGTTGCATTGCACTATTTTTTCAATGGTGAACATCATTCTATGTTGCCCCACGCCAAGCCAATTGGCCTATAATTGATTGATCTGCCGAACAAAACGTCTGTCAAGCAGAGCAATGTGAAGGAAATAATATGCTTTACCAACTGCACGAGATGCAACGCTCCTTCCTGAACCCGCTGATGCAGTGGGCCGATGCCTCTGCAAAGCTGTTCACGAATCCCGTCTCGCCTTTCGCCCACACCCCGTTCTCCCAGCGTATCGCCGCGGGCTATGAACTCATGTACCGTCTGGGCAAGGATTACGAAAAACCGGCCTTCGACCTGAACTCGACCACGATCGACGGCCAGACCGTCGGCATCATGGAACGCACCGCGGTCAGCAAGCCCTTCTGCAAGCTGCTGCACTTCAAAAAAGACATGCCGGACGCGCAATTTGCCGCGCTCAAGCAGCCCACCGTGCTGGTGGTCGCTCCATTGTCGGGGCACCACGCCACGCTGCTGCGCGATACCGTGCGCGCCCTGCTGCCTGAGCAGGACGTCTACATCACCGACTGGGTCGACGCCCGCATGGTGCCGATGTCCGACGGCGAATTCCATCTGCACGACTACATTTATTACGTGCAGGATTTCATCCGCCACCTCGGCCCGGACGTGCACGTGATCTCGGTCTGCCAGCCGACGGTGCCGGTGCTGGCCGCCATCTCGCTGATGGCGACCAACAAGGACCCGAAACTGCCGAAATCGATGGTCATGATGGGCGGCCCGATCGACCCGCGCAAGTCGCCGACCGCGGTCAACGACCTGGCCACCGAAAAGCCCTTCTCGTGGTTCGAGAACACCGTGATCTACGCGGTGCCGGGCAATTACCCGGGCTTCGGCCGCAAGGTCTATCCGGGCTTCCTGCAGCACGCCGGCTTCATCGCCATGAACCCGGGCCGCCACGCCCAGAGCCACCGCGAGTTCTACCAGCACCTGGTGCGCGGCGACGACGATTCGGCGGAATCGCACCGCAAGTTCTACGACGAGTACAACGCCGTGCTGGACATGCCGGCCGAGTACTATCTGGAGACGATCAAGACCGTGTTCCAGGACTTCGCCCTGCCGAAAGGCACCTGGGAAGTCGGCGGCCAGCTGGTGCGTCCTCAGGACATCGAGAGCGTCGCGCTGTTCACCATCGAAGGCGAGCTGGACGACATCTCCGGCGCCGGCCAGACCCAGGCTGCGCACGAGCTGTGCACCGGCATCCCGCCGGAAAAGCACCAGCACTTCACGGCGCCGAAATGCGGCCATTACGGCATCTTCTCGGGCCGCCGCTGGCGCGAGATCATCTGCCCGATGATCGGCGAGTTCATTCGCAAGAATGCCTGATCCGTGCAGGACGAAATGAAAAATGCCGTGGGATTCCACGGCATTTTTTTATTGGAAGACGATTACTGCTTGCGGCGGCGCGCTGCCGGGTCGAGCTCAGGAATACGTGAAGCTCGGATAGGGCCCGCTCATCAGGCAGTCGACATAAATGCCATTGTCCAGGCAAGAGTTTCTCTGGTCGTCGTCGGAAAAGCGCGGTTTGCCGTCGATCCCGGCGCCCGGCTCGACAGCGTCCTGAAGCTTGTGAATCACCTTGGCCGAAGCAGTGTTGATGGCAGCGACGGCACAGGTCATGGCCGCGGCGACTCTTGCAAACATGACGATCCCTTCCTATAAATGTTCTTATCGAACATACAAAAAGGAAGCATCATGCCAGAAGGAAAAGATTCCAATAATCAATAACTTATTGGAAACCCCCTATTTGCTGAACTTTGACAGTGTAAAATTTACCGACAGTTTTAAAATGAAAAATACTCGCCATGCATGACGACGGACCCCGATATCGGTTCCGATCATATACCGCTATGGGTGAGCCGTCCGATACCGCGCCAGCTCCGTATTCAGCCACTGCGCACTGGTGATGACCGGTCCGTTGCCGCAGCGGACCTGGTAAGCCTTGTGGCTGAAGCTGCTCTCGGTGGCCGCGCGTTCGATGAAGGTTTTCGTATTGGGCACCAGCTTGCGGTGCTTCAGGTAGTCGTATTTTTCCTGCAGATGGTTGCGCGCCGCCTTGCTGTCGTGCCAGCTGCCATTGCGGTTGAACTGGCAGCCGGAATCGGCGACGAAGTCGAGCAGGTGGGCGATTTCCTGGCGCGAGCGCGTGTCGTCCTGCGCACGGTCCTGCGCCCTGGCAGGAAGGCTCGCGCACAAGGCTGCGGCGATGGACAGGGCGATGAAAGGATGTGAGCGATGCATGCGGTCTCCGAATGGCAAGCTGCCGCACTGCCGCACCGCAACTTGCGGCGCACCATGTGCGGCCTGGTATCACCTGCCGGGGCCGCCCCAATGGGCAGCCCGCGGTGTCAGTGATTGATGATCAGGTCTGCAATCACGCCGGTGGCGATGGCCGCCAGCACGTAATCGCTGCCTGTCTGCACCCAGTGGTAACCCCGCGGCGGCGGTCGCAAGTTGTGCTGTCGATAGTTATTCACCACGTACTGATGGTTGTGGTAGCGGCTCGGCAAGCGGTCGCCACGGCGGAAGCTGTGGTCCGGACCGGCGCCATCCCAGCGGCGTTCTTCGCCCCATCCTTGGCTGCCGGCGCGGCCGCCGCCCTGGGCGCGATAGCCGTCGCGGCGATCGTCGCGGCGGTCGTTGTTGCGGTTGTCATCGCGGTCGCGCTGGCTGTAACGCTGTCCGTCGTTGCGGTCGCCGCGGTCACGGTCGCCATGGTAGCGGTCCTGGGCAAAACTTGCGGCACTTGCGCTCAGCAGTGCTGCCGTCAGCGCGGATATGATGAGGTGCTTCTTTTCCATAAGACCCTCCTGTCGTTGATCGCCTGGTTCCAGTAGACCACCAGGCGAGCCCTTCAATCCGTACGTTGCTGCACGTAAGGGTGTAGGACAAGAAGCAGCGTTTTTGCCAGCTCAGCGGCTACATCAGCAGCTACTTCAGACCCGGGGCTTCGACGCGCTCCGCCATTTAGCGGATAATGGCGGTTTAGCAAATTGCTCCAGCCATCGTGACGAAGACGCTCGCCGACCTGATCGAAGACCAGTTGCCGCAAACGCAGTGTACGAAGTGCGGCTACCCCGCCTGCCGCCCGTACGCGGAAGCGATCGCCAGCGGCGAGGCCGACATCAACCGCTGCCCGCCGGGCGGATTGGCCGGCGTCGCGCGCCTGTCCCGCGTCACGGGCCGGCCCGTCATCCCGATCAATCCCGCCAACGGCCTGGAGCGCCCGCGTCCGGTTGCCTTCATCGACGAGAACCTGTGCATCGGCTGCACCCTCTGCATCCAGGCCTGCCCGGTGGATGCCATCCTCGGCGCGCCCAAGCAGATGCACACGATCCTGCCGAGCCTGTGCACCGGCTGCGACCTGTGCGTGGCGCCCTGCCCGGTCGACTGCATCGCCATGGTGCCGAACCGCGACGACCCGAACGGCGAGCGTACCGGCTGGGACGCCTGGTCGCAAGAACAGGCCGACGCTGCCCGCGCGCGCCACGACTTCCGCACCGAGCGCCTCAAGCGCGAGAAGGAAGAGAACGATGCGCGCCTGGCCGCCAAGGCGGTGGAGAAGATGCGCGCCGTGACGGCCGAAGAAACCAACACCGCCGAAGAGCTGGCGGAAAAAGAACGCAAGCGCGCGATCATCGCCGCCGCCATCGAGCGCGCGCGCCAGAAGGCCGCCGGGAAGCCCGAATGAACAACGCCAAACGCTACGAGATCTTCACGCGCTTCCGCGAAGCGAACCCGCATCCGACCACCGAACTCGAATACAGCACGCCCTTCGAATTATTGATCGCGGTGCTGCTGTCGGCGCAGTCGACCGACGTCGGCGTCAACAAGGCCACGCGCCGGCTGTACCCCGTGGCGAACACGCCGCAGGCCATCCTCGACCTCGGCCTCGACGAGCTGAAGACCTATATCTCGACCATCGGCCTGTACAACAACAAGGCCAAGAACGTCATCGCCACCTGCGAGATCCTGGTGAATCAGTACGGCGGCGAAGTGCCGCGCGAACGCGAAGCGCTGGAATCACTGCCGGGCGTGGGCCGCAAGACCGCCAACGTGGTGCTCAACACGGCCTTTGGCGAACCGGCGATGGCGGTCGACACCCACATCTTCCGGGTCTCGAACCGGACCAAGATCGCACCAGGCAAGAACGTCGACATCGTCGAGCAGAAGCTGCTGAAGTTCGTGCCCAAGGAATTCCTGCAGGACGCCCACCACTGGCTGATCCTGCACGGGCGCTACACCTGCGTGGCGCGCACGCCCAAGTGCTGGAACTGCATCATCGCCGATTTGTGCGAGTACAAGGACAAGACGCCCGCGCCGAAGAAGGTCCTGCCGCCGTCCGTGCCTTCGCTTACGGATTAAGCAGGGTCATCGCGCCCGGCGCGAACGAGGCGCGCCGAATGCGTCCATCGATCACCTCGTAAATGCACAGCATCTCGAGCGTGCCCACGCCTTCCGGGAAGTTGCGGGTGATGAGTTCGAGGTCGGTCACGAAATTCCCCATCACGGTGCGCGACAGCAGGCGCGCATGCAGGTCCGGTTCCGTGAAGCGCGCCACGTAGCGCGGGCGGATCTCTTCATGGCCTTGGGCCAGGCGTTCGCCATGCAGCGCGAACTGCTCGGCATCCGGCGCATAGGCGCGCATCAGCGCATCGATGTCCTTGGCATTGAAGGCGTCCAATTGGGCCTGGACGACGGCGAGGGGTGTCATGTTTTCCATCGCCGTAGTCTACAAGCTTAAGAATTATTTCGTCAGCACCAGCGAAAAAACAGGGAGCCCACGCCGTTCGACAGCTTGAAGAACAGCTTGTTGCGGCCCTGCCTGAGGTGCACGACGCGCTTGCCCTCGCTGAAGTTGTAATCGCGGCCATGGGTATTGCCCTTGTCGTTGACCTCACTGTAGAACGGCCCCTTGGCCACATTCCTGCCGCGCCAGACCAGCTTGTCGTTGAGCCACAGCTGGGCGTCGTCGCGGGCGCCGACCCAGATCGTCAGGTCCTGTTCCTTATCGACCATCAGCTCGGTATAGCCGTAATACACGGCCTCTTCGGCAGGCTTGGGCGGCACCAGCGGATAGTTTGCCGAGTCGACGTATTCCCACTTGAGCAGGCGGCCGTCCTTGCCGCGATAGGCGGCGTCCAGGACCACGGCCTGCTCGGGCGGATCGGGCGAAAGCCACGCGTCGCCGTGCTTGCGCTCGAAGGGGCCGATCAGGTACCAGCGATTGACGTAGACGCGGTCGGCATAAGGGCCGCCGGGTCCGATGATGCGGCCCGTGCCCTTGACCCTGGCGCCGGCGGGGACCTCCGGAATGCGCACGATGGTTCGATCGACGTCGTCGTGGTCGCCCGCCACGATATTGCCCTCGATCCCGCGGGCCGCCCGGTCGGCATTCATGAAGGTATCGATCGTCCGCAACACGGACGAGATGGACACGCCGCCGGGAACTCCCGTGACGACGGGGCCGCCGCCCGCCTGCCTGGCTGGTGCGCCCTGCCGTACAGCGCTGCCGATCCGTAATTCCCTTGCCGCCACGCGCGTGCCGTCCTGCTGCTGCTCGAGTTGCCGGCCGCGCCGTTCCAACGCGTCGCGTGCCTTCGCTTCGAGCTGCTCGATCTTCGCCGCTGCATCGACGGGCTTGACGGGTTCGGCGCCAGCCGGCGCTTCCGGCTTGTGCGTCTGCGCGACCTTTTCCAGCGCTTTCTGCTTCGGGATGTGGAGCAGCTTCGCCAGTTGTTCGGCGCGGTCGTTGCGCTCGATTTCGTCGATCTTGCGCGACAGCTCCCTGGCTTCCTTGAGCAGTTCTTCCTGCGTCCTGGGCTGCGCGCTGAACTGCACCTCGTCGCCCTTGTCAGCCGTTCCCGATTCGAGCTGGGACTTGATCCGCGCCATGTCGCGTACGCGCTTTTCGAGGCGCGCCCGTTCCATCAGCCGCTCGCCGGCCTCGACCAATGGCTGCTCCCGGCTGCGCTGGATGCGCTGCCGGTCCAGTTCGACGCGAACGACGACCATGTGAAGCACGCCGAGCAGCGCCGCATGCGCCACCAGCGACAGCGGCAGGAATGGGTATCGCCGGACCTGGTCAATCAATATCATGTCGACAGCACCACCGAATAAAACATCAGGTTCACACCGTTGTACAACTTGAGCAGGATGCTGTTGCGCCCCTTGTTGAAGTGCAGCCGGCGCTGGCCTTCGCTGAGGTTCAGGGTGCGCACCTCGGGCAGCGTCATGAAAGCCTGGCGGTACCAGGGCTTGTCGACGCCATCGCCGCTGAGCCACACCAGGCGGTCGTTGAACCACATCTTGGTGTCGTCGTCGCCGCCGATCCACACCCACAGGTCCATGTCGCGGTCGACCTCGACCTCGGTGTAGGCGTAATACACGGCGTTCTCGGCGCGCGGCAGCGGGATCGACGGGTAGCGCGCGTCCTGCTGGAAGGTCCAGCGCACCGGCAGGTCGTTCTTGCCGTAATAGACCGCGTCGAGGTCGACGCCGCGCTCGGGCGGATAGACCGCGTTCTGGCTGTCATGGCCGGCGCCTTCGAAGGGACCGATCACATACCAGGTATCGAGGAAGATGCGGTTGGCGTAGGCGCCGCCGGCGCCGATCGTGCGGCCGCGGCCGGTGCGCATGGCGGCAGCGTCGACCGGCGGCGGTTCCAGGAACGCGCCGTAGGTGCGGGAGTCGCTGAAGGCATTGCTCGACATGTCGATGCTGCTGCCCGTGATCGCGCCGGGCGCGCCCAGCGCCAGGCCGCTGACCAGGGCCTCGACCTTGCTGCCGCGCGAGGCCGAGTTCTGCACGATGCCGCCGCCGCCCGCCCGTCCGCCCTGGCCGCCCTGGCCGCTCATCTGACCGCCCTGGCCACTCTGGCCATTGCCTTGTCCCTGGCCGCCCTGGCCGGCCAACTTGCCGCTGCCCGGTCCCTGCCCGGCTTTGCCGCCCGTTTTGCCGCCTTGTAGCCGGCCCGGCTTCGGCTCGCCGGCCTCCGGCTTGATCGCGATGCCCTGCTGCTGCGCCAGCAATTGCACGCGGCGCTGCGCCAGGGCGGCTTTGGCCTGTTGCGCCAGCTGGGCCACCTGGGCTTCCGGCGATGCCTGCCTGGCCGGGGCCGGTCTGGGCTTGCGCGCCTCCTCGCGCTGCACGCGCTTGAGGGCCTCGGCCTCGGGGATGCGCAGCAGGCGCGCCATGTCGGCGGCGCGGATCTTCTGCTGTACCTGTTCGATCTGCCGGGCCAGTTCACGCGCCCGCACGGCAGGGTCTGGCGACCTGGGGGCCTCCTTGCCGCCCTTGCCCTTGCCCTCGCCACCGGCTTCGCCCGCGCTTTCCGCCAGCGCATCGCGGATCTCCTCCATCGTGCGCAGCTCGCGCCGCATCTGACGCTGTTCGGTGTGATGCAGCGACTGCGCGACCTGCGTACGCAAGCCGTCGTCGCGCTTGATGGCGACGTGCACCGGGCCGGCCGTGTACAGGCTCGCCGCGAGCACGCCGTGCGCCGCCAGCGATGCGATCAGCCAGGGATGGCGGCGCCACAGTTCGACCATGCTCGAACCGTCCAGCCGGTAGGTGGCGTCGGCATTCATTTACTGCCGGCGCGCACGCATCGCGATATTGGTCAGGCCTTCGAACTGGCACAGGTCGAGCACATGGACGATGGACTGGTAAGAGGCATTGCCATCGCCCTCGATCCGCACCGGCCGGCCCGGCTGTGCACGCGCCTCGCCCGACAGACGTGCATGCAGGGCCTCGGTCGACAGCTTGTCGTCGCCGATCGCCACCTGGCCCGCGCGGTCGACCCGAATCACCAGCGGATCGGGCGCAGCGTCGGCCAGGTTGAGCGTGGCGGAGGAGCGCGGCAGCGTGATCGGGATGGCCTTGTCCTTTTGCTGCGTCTCCTTCTGCTTGAACGAGGTCGCGACCATGAAGAACATCAGCAGGAAGAAGATGCAGTCGATCAGCGCGATCAGGCCGATCTCGGGCTGTTCGTCGTCACCGAGTTCAATGCGCATGTTCATGCTCCTGTGCGCGGGATTCGTCCAGCAGCCGTCCCAGCTGGCGCTCGAGCAGGATGCCGATGTTGACCATGCGGTTGCGGAAGAAGTGGTGCATCGCCAGCGAGGGCAGCGCCACCGCCAGGCCGGCCGCCGTGTTCACCAGCGCCTTCGAGATGCCGCCCGCCAGCAGGGTCGGATCGCCCATGCCGTTGAAGGCGATCACATGGAAGGATTCGATCATGCCGATCACGGTGCCGAGCAGGCCGACGATGGGCGCGATGGTGGCGACCACGTTCAGCGCGTAGGCCTTCTGCTGCTGCAGGCGCAGCTCCGTCGATGCGATCTCGGCTGCGCGCGCAGCAAGGGTGTCGGCCGGCAGGCGCGGATGACCGGCCAGGAATGCCAGTACCCGCGCCAGGCTGCTGCGGCCTTCCGCGGCGCGCGCTGCCAGCGCCTGGTAGTCGCCGGCCTGCCACAGGGCCAGCGCCTCGTCGGCCAGGGCCTGCGGCGCCACCTTGACCGCGCGGAAGTTCGCCAGCCGTTCGAAGGTGACGGTCAGCGCCAGTACGGACAGGGCGCCGATCACGATGATGCCCGTACCCCCTTCAATCAGCTGGGAGGCGAGGTTGAGTTCCTGCATGACGGTCCTTTCATTGGCTGTTCAATATTTCCAATTAATGTAGCATGAAACATCATATCAATAGCAAGTATGATTTCTACAATATAGCAATCTTATTGCTTCCGCAAAGAACTGAGGCATGAATGACTCTGACAAAGGCGCAACAATCCGCGCACATTCGGCGCGTACAAAGTGTTAGTCTTGCCGCATCTTTTTCGCACCATTTCACCCATATGGAGATGTGAGCATGCTGCTGGCCTATCTCGCTTTCGCAATCGGCGTCGCCAGCCCCGGCCCCAGCGTGCTGGCCGTGATGGGCACCGCGATGGCGCAGGGCCGTGCGCGCGCCCTGGTGCTGGCGTCGGGCGTCGTCAGCGGTTCCTTGTTCTGGGGGTTGTGCGCCGCGCTCGGGCTGGCCGCGCTGATGCAGCGTTACGCCGCGGCGCTGATGCTGGTGAAGTTGATCGGCGGCCTGTATCTGCTGTGGATGGCCTGGCAGGCGGCGCGCAAGGCCCTGCGCGGGACGCGCGCGGATGCGGGCGCGGGCACTGGACCGGCTCCGGGTTATGGCAGCCTGTATCTGCACGGTGCCGCCATGCATCTGACGAATCCGAAGGCGGTCGTGGTCTGGCTGTCGGTGGTGTCGCTGGCCCTGCCGCCAGGCGCCGGCGCAGCCGACGCGCTGGCCTTCGTCGCCACCTGCGTGCCGCTCAGCGCGGCGATCTTCACCTGCTACGCGCTGGCTTTCTCGACGGCGCCGGCACGCCGCGCCTACCGTGCGGGCGAGCGCGGCATCCACGCCCTGCTGGCCGGCGTGTTCGGCTATGCGGGATTGCGCATGCTGCTGTCCACTTCCATCAACACACGATAAACGGCCTTGAACACCATTTCACGCCTCCCTCTTCTGCTTGCCCTGCTGCCCATGCTGGGCGCCTGTAACAAGGCAACGTCCGCGCACGATCCTGTCGGCGACCTCGAGAGCGCCCGCCGCAACGCCGAAACCACCCATCGCAGCCTGGCTGCGCTCTCCCCAGCCTGCATCGTCGGCACTGCCGCCCAGGCGCCGCAGGGCAAATGGCTGAATGCACCCAAGGCCTTTCCCGAGCCTGGCAAGGCTAATGCCTTCATTCAGCAGTTCGATGCGTCGGCAGCGACCGGCGCCATTCGTGCAGGACTCAACCGCGCAGCGCTACGGGTGCTCGACAAAGTGGAAACCCGTGATGCGCAGGGCCAGTGGACGGATGCGGGACCGGTGACGGTCCACGAGGCGCCGCCCGGCTGCGACTATGTCTGGCTGCAGCAGGATCTGGGCGGCCAGCGGCAGGTCGAGGCGCTGCGCTACACCTTCCGCCGCAGCGAAGATCCGGTGATCGTGGCCGACGCCGGCATATTCATTTCCAATTGACGAGGACTGCATGCCCGTACTTTCCCTGAACCGCTTGCGTGCCACCGTCGCGCTGGCATTGATGACGCTGACCTGCGCCGCCGCCGCCCAGGACATCAGCACCACCACGGCCATCCGCTACGGCGCCAACCAGGCGCTGGACTGCAAACAACTGAGCAAGCGTGGCGCACCGGGCCGCTGGATGGAGGCAAACGGCGCCGCCGTCGAGGGCCTTCCGACGCGCCGGATACGCCTGAGCTTCAACGATCCGGCCGCCACCGACAGGATCCATGCCGCGATGAACGGCGCAGCCGTGCGCGAGCTGGCGCTGGTCGAGGTCCAGGACGGCAAGGGAGACTGGCAGAAGGTCTGGGAAGGACAGCTGACGCCACCTGCTCCCGGCTTCGAGCAGACCTGTTTCGAACAGCCGCTGCCGAAGAAGCAGGTAGTGCAGGCGATGCGCTTGACCTTCCGCTCGGCGCAGGATGAGGTCGAGGTCAACCACGCGGCGCTGTTGCGCCGCTGAGCTTTACAGCAGCACCAGATTATCCCGGTGCACCAGCTCGGGACCCTCGACGTAGCCGAGGATGGCTTCGATCTCGCCCGAGGAATGGCGCATGATGCGCTTGACCTCGGACGCCGTGTAGTTGGTCAGGCCGCGCGCGATTTCAACGCCGTCTTCGCTGACGCAGGACACCAGCGCGCCGCGCCCGAACTCGCCGCGCACGCTCGAAACGCCGATCGGCAGCAGCGACTTGCCCTCTTTCGCCAGCTTCTGCACGGCGCCCGCGTCGAGCACCAGTTCGCCCGCCATGTGCAGGTGGTCGACCATCCACTGGCGGCGCGCGGTCAGGCGCGCGGTCGGCGCCAGCAGCTGGGTACCGATCGATTCGCCGCCGGCCAGGCGCACCAGCACATTGTCTTCCCTGCCCCAGGCGATCACCGTATGCGCACCGGAGCGCGCGGCGCGCTTGGCAGCCAGCACCTTGGTCAGCATGCCGCCGCTGCCGATGCTGCTGCCGGCGCCGCCGGCCATCGCTTCGAGCGAGGTGTCGCCGGCCTGGGCTTCGGCGATCAGGCGCGCGGACGGGTCCTTGCGCGGGTCGGCCGAGTACAGACCCTTCTGGTCGGTCAGGATCACCAGCGCATCGGCTTCGATCAGGTTGGCGACCAGCGCGCCGAGGGTGTCGTTGTCGCCGAACTTGATCTCGTCGGTGACCACGGTGTCGTTCTCGTTAATGATCGGGACCACGCCCAGGCGCAGCAGGGTCGTCAGCGTCGACCGCGCATTCAGGTAGCGCTCGCGGTCGGCCAGGTCGGCATGGGTCAGCAGCACCTGCGCGGTCTTCACGCCGTGGGTGGCGAAGCTGGTTTCGTAGATCTGGGCCAGGCCCATCTGGCCGCAGGCGGCGCAGGCCTGCAGTTCGTGGATGTCGGTCGGGCGGCTCGTGAAACCGAGGCGCAGCATACCTTCGGCGATGGCGCCGGAAGACACCAGCACGACTTCCTTGCCGAGCGTGCGCAGCGAGGCGATCTGGGCGGCCCAGCGCGCGATCGCGGCGTTGTCGAGGCCGCGGCCTTCATTGGTGACGAGGGAGGAGCCGACCTTGACGATGATGCGGCTGGATTGCTGGATGACGGAGGAATTCATGGCGACAGTAGCTTTCCCTGCGGGCGAAGCAGCAGCAGCGCCAGGCCGGCCAGCAGCTCGATCCCGCTTACGACAAACAATAAACCCTGGGGCAGGCCGATCGCAAACGACGCCACGAGGCGGCCGAGCGGCTGCGCCAGGAGGAATAATGCTGTGAGGTCGCCGAGGATGGGCTGGTCGCCCTGCCTGGCCGCCAACAGAGCCAGCCCCGCGGTGGCGAGGCGCACTCCGACATAGATGGCGTAGAACTGGCTGTAGCCGTTCACGCCGACGAGAAACAGTCCCATCGCTTCTGCGGTGCGGTCGGGATCGAGCATGGCCGACAGCGCGGCCAGCGAACTGGCCATGGCGATCGCCCGCAGCAGCTGGCTGCGCAGGCGGAGGCGGTGCGATGGGCTTCCCAAAGCCTGCTTGAATCAGTCTTCGAGGATCTTGAAGCGCGGATCGTCCGGATCGATGGAGGAGATGCCGCGTGCTTCCTCGGTCATCTGCTTTTCTTCCGAACGCTGGTCGGCATGGCGCTTCTCTTCCAGGTAACGGTAGATCGCATGGACCAGGTCTTCGCAGCCTTCGCGGTTCAGCGCCGAGATCTCGAACACCGGACCCTTCCAGGCCAGTTTCTTGACGAAGTCCTTGACCAGCTTCTTGCGGTCCTCTTCCGGCACCACGTCCAGCTTGTTCAGCACCAGCCAGCGCGGCTTGTTGACCAGCTCTTCGTCGTACTTCTCGAGTTCCTTGACCAGGGCCTTGGTGTCCTTGACCGGGTCGCTCTTGCCGTCCGCCGGTGCGAAATCGACGATGTGCAGCAGCAGGCCGGTACGGCTCAGGTGGCGCAGGAACTGGTGGCCCAGGCCCGCGCCTTCCGCCGCGCCTTCGATCAGGCCCGGGATGTCGGCGATCACGAAGCTCTTCTCGTGCGAGACACGCACCACGCCCAGGTTCGGGTGCAGGGTCGTGAACGGATAGTCCGCGACTTTCGGACGCGCATTCGAGATGGCCGTGACGAAGGTCGACTTGCCGGCGTTCGGCATGCCCAGCAGGCCGACGTCGGCCAGCACCTTCAGCTCGAGGCGCAGCGCGCGGCGCTCGCCTTCCTTGCCTTCGGTCTTCTGGCGCGGCGCGCGGTTGGTCGAGGTCTTGAAGTGGATGTTGCCCCAGCCGCCTTCGCCGCCGCGCGCCAGCAGTTCCTTCTGGCCGTGCTCGGTCAGGTCGGCGATGATCTCGCCGTTGTTGTCGTCGATGATGATGGTGCCGACCGGCATGCGCATGACGACGTCGTCGGCGCCCTTGCCGTAGCAGTCGGAACCGCGGCCCGGCTCGCCGTTCTTCGCCGTGTGCACTTTGGAGAAGCGGAAGTCGACCAGCGTGTTGATGTTGCGGTCGGCCACGACCCAGATCGAGCCGCCGCGGCCGCCGTCGCCGCCGTCAGGGCCGCCGAACGGGCGGAACTTCTCGCGGCGGAACGAGGCGCAGCCGTTGCCGCCGTCGCCGGCGATGACTTCGATTCTTGCTTCGTCGATAAACTTCATGATGAACCCACCAAATACTTTAGGCTATGTCACTGTTAAATGTGCCACAAGATGGGCCCATGGATACGCACTTAACGGTGACAGCGCCGGAAATTAAAAAGGCTCTACCGGTGGGCAGAGCCTATCGAGTCGCGGGACCGACCGAAGCCGGGTCCCGCTGCGCCGCTTGTATTAAGCAGCGACTGCTTCAGCAGCAGCAGCAACGACGGTCACGTACTGCTTCGAACCGACGCCTTGCTTGACGAACTTGACCGAACCGTCGACCAGCGCGAACAGGGTGTGATCCTTGCCCATGCCGACGTTGGTGCCCGGACGCACGGTGGTGCCGCGCTGACGCACGATGATGCCGCCTGCGTTGATTGCCTGGCCGCCGTAGACCTTCACGCCGAGGCGTTTGCTTTCTGAGTCACGGCCGTTGCGGGTAGTACCGCCGCCTTTTTTGTGTGCCATTTAGATGCTCCTTGATGACTGATGAGAGGACGCGCGGCAATTAGCCGTTGATCGCAACCACTTGGATTTCGGTGTAGTTCTGGCGATGGCCCTGACGCTTCTGGTAGTGCTTACGACGACGCATCTTGAAGATACGCACTTTGTCGTGGCGACCCTGCGAAACAACAGTCACGCGAACCGAAGCACCTTCCACCAGCGGAGCACCAAACTTGATGCTCTCGCCCTCGCCTACTGCGAGAACCTGATCGATAGTGAGTTCGGAACCAATGTCTGCCGGTATCTGTTCGATTTTGAGTTTTTCGCCAGCGACAACTTTATACTGCTTGCCACCGGTTTTTATGACCGCGTACATGATTTGAAACCTCATTGAGTGTTTAAAGAAATTCCTGCGAACCCGGCGTGCAGCGTGCTCTGGATTCGGGGAACAGAGGATTATACATAATTTGGTGCAGAGCGTCAAAGCGATGGCTCGGCTGTTGTGAAAAAGCGCGGGCTTTGCTTGCTTATCGTATAATCGCGCCACTAACACATCCACATCGCATCCAACGTCAGCAGGTCCGCCTTGTCCGCCGCCACCAATACCGCACAACAGAACCCCATCACCCGCACGATCGCCGCCGACATGGAGGCCGTCAACGGCGTGATCCGACAGCGGCTGCAATCCGACGTCGCGCTGGTGAACCAGATCGCCGAATACATCATCGGTGCCGGCGGCAAGCGGATCCGTCCGGTACTGGTGCTGCTGCTGGCGAACGCCTATGGCTACAAGGGCGCCGGCCACCACGAACTGGCCGCGGTGGTGGAATTCATCCACACCGCCACCCTGCTGCACGACGACGTGGTCGACGAATCCTCGATGCGCCGCGGCCGCCAGACCGCCAACGCGATGTTCGGCAACGCCGCCTCGGTGCTGGTCGGCGACTACCTTTACTCGCGCGCCTTCGAGATGATGACCAGCCTGGACGAGATGCGCGTGATGGAAATCCTGTCGCGCGCCACCACCGTCATCGCCGAGGGTGAAGTCCTGCAGCTGCTGAACATGCACGATCCGGACGTCACCCAGGAAAGCTACCTGACCGTGATCCGTTCCAAGACCGCGAAGCTGTTCGAAGCCGCCGCCCAGCTCGGCGCGCTGGTGGCCGGCGCGAACGACGCCCAGATCGACGCCGCCGGCGAATACGGCCGCTCGCTGGGCACCGCCTTCCAGTTGATCGACGACGTACTCGACTACGCCGGCGACGCCAGCGAGATCGGCAAGAACGTCGGCGACGACCTGCGCGAAGGCAAGCCTACCCTGCCGCTGATCTACGTGATGGAAAACGGCAGCGCCGAGCAGCGCGAACTGATCCGCACCTGCATCGAACAGGGCGACGAGACCCATTTCGACGCCGTGCTGTCGGCCGTCACGACCAGCGGCGCGCTCGACTATACGCGCCGCGAAGCCGAGGCCGCCGCCCAGCGCGCAGCAAGCGCCATCGCCGACCTGCCGGACAGCGAATACAAGCAAAGCCTGCTGCAGCTGTGCAGCTTCGCAGTTGACAGGAACCATTGAGGCAACTATAGTAATGCCTTCCCGCGATCCGGCAACGGATCTCGAAATACCAGTCGGGGTGTAGCTTAGCCCGGTAGAGCGCTACGTTCGGGACGTAGAGGCCGGAGGTTCGAATCCTCTCACCCCGACCATCCGTTTTTCTCCCTCAGCAGTTCCAAGTTTCATACCAGTCGGGGTGTAGCTTAGCCCGGTAGAGCGCTACGTTCGGGACGTAGAGGCCGGAGGTTCGAATCCTCTCACCCCGACCACAGAATTCAAAAGCCAGATCAGGCACAAGCCGATCTGGCTTTTTCGTTTTCGACCAGCCTATCGGAACGCGCTGGCTGCGCCGGGATTCTCCTTCGCCAAAAACCCTTTTATCAGGCTAGCGACCAACTCGAAGGAGGTGTCGCTGTAAGACTGTAGAATGACGCCGCCTTCGAACTGCAGGGCGCCAGGGTCCCATGCCGGATCATCTGCTGGCAGATGCACGGCGATCGTCACAGGAGCAAGAGGGCTCAGCCGTTGTTGGAGCGCGTGCACCGCCGGGCTGTCGAGCGCGGATTCGTCGACAAAAATCCATGCCAGCGCAAGCGCCGGCGGTATCGGTGCGTCCAGTACTGCTGCAAGGTCGAGGGGAACTTCGAGGAACGCGAGCGTCGCATGTTCCGCCAACCGGCCGCGCGCTCGAAATGCCTCGCCAAGCGGCGCTGCCGGCGGCCCAAGCGCGACAACGAGGACCCGCTTAATCGTCGTCTCCGTCGTCTTCATCATCGCTGTCGAGCTGGAGCGCTGCGTGCATGTCGAACACCTCCTGGCTCACGTTACGCGCCCGCTGCCCCTGCCCTTCCGGCTGAATAACAAACTGCAAGGAGTCCCGCAGCGAAACCGGCTGGTCATCGTAATCATCGCCGATGGCATACCTCGAGGAAAACGGACTGATCGCCTGAGCGAGCCGCTCGATCATCTTTTCGCTCTTCTTGTACGCTGAGGACGGCAGGTCAAGCATCGCCTCAAGGATCGCGCAGTCCACCATGGTGCCTTGCAGCCAGTTCGCACTAGAGGCATACCCAGCGCACCAGCGTAATTGACTGCGCTCTATGCCTGCCTGAAGCGAGAGGTCACATTCGCCGCTATAGCAGGAGCCGATAAGTACCCCAGTGATATTGCAGCGCTTTGCAATTACTTGAGCAGCAGCAAATATGCTCGACAACTCAACATTTCCAACTTCCCCGTAAGCACCGTGCGCGGCGATATACATGATCGCATTTTTATGATGCGACTTTGCCAGATGGTTGTACGCGTAGATAAGGCTGCTTTCGTCGTAAAAGTTCGCGTGCAGAACATCGGTGTCACCCGCCAGCTTGGCTACGCCCTGAAGAAACGGTAGCACGCTACTCCGATTGGCATCGGTTTCGTCGAGGTTCCAGGGCGCTTCCAGGACAATGATGGCGCGGTTGGCGTATTTTTTTGGCATGACGTGGTTTTGGCGATAGAAGCGTTCATTGTATTTCCTGCGCGCAATTAAGTGAAGGAATGTAGCGAGTTCAGTTGGAACGCGCGAGTAGACACCGAAGCAAAGGACATGATTGCCCGCTGAGCCATTCACGGGTAGGCTCCTGCGATGGATTACCTGAGCCTCAAACACTTCCACATGGGCTGCGCCGCCCTCTCCGGTTCGCTGTTCCTGATGCGCGGGGTCTGGATGCTGCGCGCCTACATCGTCACGGTTGCCATCACCAAGAGGACCTTCCCATGACCATCACCATCACCGCCTTCGACCGCTCGCCCGACGGCGGCCGCGGCCTCGCGCGCGACACGCGCGTGCGCTGGGCGCTCGAAGAAGCTGGCCTGCGCTACGAAGTGCGCCTGGTGCCGCACGCGGCGATGAAGGAACCGGCGCACCTGGCGCTGAATCCCTTCGGCCAGATCCCGACGTATGAGGAAGGCGAACTGGCGCTGTTCGAGACCGGCGCGATCGTGCTGCACATCGCGCGGCACCATGCGGGCCTGCTGCCTGACGATGCGGATGCGCAGGAACGCGCCGTCATGTGGATGTTCGCTGCTTTGAACACGATGGAGCCGCCCATCCTCGAGCTGTTCACGGTCCGCATCCTCGAGGGCGACAAGCCCTGGGCCGCGGAGCGCCTGCCGCTGGTGAAGGACCGCCTGCGCGCACGCCTGCAGCAGCTGTCGGATCGCCTGGGCGATGCCGACTGGCTCGACGGCGCATTCAGTGCAGGCGACCTGATGATGGTATCGGTGCTGCTGCGGGCGAAACCCTCGGGCATCCTCGACGAGTACCCGAACCTGGCCGCCTACGTGGCGCGCGGCGAGGCGCGGCCGGCCTACCAGCGGGCGTTTGCCGCGCAACTGGCCGTCAACACCGCACCGCTGCCCTGATTACTGTTTGGCCTTGAAACGCACGGCCAGTGCGCCGAGCGAGGCCAGGGTCGCCAGACCCACCACGCCGCTCCAGCCCCAGGCAGCCAGTGCCTGGGCGCCGAGCAGCCCGCCGGCCGCCATGCCGATGAAGACGCTGGTCATCAGGATCGCGTTCAGGCGGCTGCGCGCTTCCGGTGCGATGCCGTAGACGATGGTCTGGTGCGAGATCAGGCTGGCCTGCACGCCGAGGTCGAAGCCGACCGTGGCCAGGGCCAGCAGCACCAGCTGGCCATGCACCGGCAGCAGCGGCATCAGGAACATGGCGGCGAACGAGACCACGGTGACGCCGGCGGCGATGCGCGTGACCCAGCCCGGACCATGGCTGTCCGACAAGCGGCCGGCGTAAGGCGCGGCCAGGGCGCCGGCGGCGCCGGCCAGGCCGAAGGAACCGGCAGCGGCCGAACCCAGGTGGAAAGGCGCGGCGTGCAGCATCACGGCCAGGGTCGACCAGAAGGCCGAAAAACCGAGCGCCAGCAGGCCCTGGGCCAGTGCGGCCTGGCGCAGCTTCGGATATTCAACCCACAGGTGGGCCAGGGATTTCAGCAGTTCCGGATACGGCTTGCTGGTGGTCGGTGCGAAGCGCGGCAGGCCTTTGGCCAGCACCACGCCCAGCAGCGCGACGCTGGCGGCGGCGGCGATGAACACCGAGCGCCAGCCGAAGTTCTCGGCCACGAAGCCGCTCACCACGCGCGACAGCAGGATGCCCATCAGGAGGCCGGTCATCACCGTGCCGACCGCCTTGCCGCGCTCCGCAGCCGGCGCCAGCGTGGCCGCGGCCGGGACGATGTCCTGGGCCACGGTCGCGAACAGCCCGACCAGCAGGCTCGCCACCAGCAGTACCGACAGACCCGGCGCGAAGCCGGTCAGCAGCAGCGCCGCGCACAGGATCGCCGATTTCAGCAGAATGATGTTGCGGCGGTCGAAGCGGTCGCCCAGCGGCGCGAGCAGCAGCAGGCCGAGCGCGTAGCCGAGCTGGGTGAGCGTCGGAATCCAGCCGATCTGGCGCGGGCTGGCGTGCAGGTCGCCGGCCAGCACGCCGAGGGTCGGCTGGCTGTAGTAGAGCGCGGCGACCGTCAGGCCGGTGCCGCCGGCGAGCAGGAAGGTCAGCGAAGACGATAAATGGGGCTGGGCGGGTTTCACGGTAGTGCAGGCGGAGTTCATGGCAGTGTTGGCTGGATTGACGATGATGCCATTATCGTTAATGCACCCGGCGCATGGTAGACGCGCCGAACGTCGAACTGTTATACGATGGGCGTATGAACCTCGACCTGAACGGCGTCGCTTCCACCGCCGACCGCATCACGGACCGCATGATGCTAGTGGAAACCTTCGTACGCATCGTCGATGCCGGCAGCCTCTCGGCGGCGGCGCGTCTGCTGGAAACCACGCAGCCGACCATCAGCCGGCGCTTGAAAACCCTGGAGAAATCGCTGGGCGTGCGCCTGCTGCAGCGCTCCACGCATGCGATGAAGCTGACCGACGACGGCATGCGCTGCTATACGCGCGCCAAGGAGCTGATCGCCGGCTGGCAGGAATTCGAGAGCGAGATCCGCGGCGCCGGCGAGGAACCGGTGGGTCTGCTGCGCGTGATCGCGCCGCACGCCTTCGGCCAGCAGCAGCTGGTGGCGCCGCTGGCAGAGTACCTGCAGCGCTACCCGAAGATGACGGTCGACTGGACCCTGCACGACCGCACGCCAGACTTCATCGCCGAAGGCATCGACTGCGCGATCCGGGTCGGCGACATCCCCGACCCCTCGGTGGTGGCGATCCGCCTGGGCGATGTGCCGCGCATCGTGGTCTGCGCGCCGTCGGTACTGGAAGGCCGCGACGTGCCCATGCATCCGGACGAGCTGGCCGCCCTGCCCTGGATCGCGGTATCGAGCTTCTACCGTAACGAGGTCGCGCTGACGCACCGCCAGAGCGGCGAAACACTGCGCTTTCAGATCCAGCCGCGCCTCTTTACGGACAATCTGTATGCGATGAGAAACAGCGCCCTGCTGGGCGTCGGCGCGGCGCTCGGCTCGTCCTGGGCGCTGCGCGAAGAACTCGAGGCCGGCCGCCTGGTGCAGCTGACGCCGGACTGGGAAGCGGCGCCGCTGCCCATCCATTTGATTTATCCGCCGGCGCGCTTCTATCCGGCGCGGCTGCGGCGCTTCATCGACATCATGAAGGTGGCGGTGCCGCAGGCTTTCGGGATCCTGCCGCCGGCTTAGCGCAGTTCCTATCCACCGGCGACGACCGTCACGTTCGAATCGCTGGCATCCGTATAGACCCGCATGCGGGTCCGTCCGGACATGAAGTTCTTGGAAACGACGGTGGGGCTGCCATACACGTACACCAGCGCGATATGCGCCTGGAAGGTGCTGGGTGCGGTTCCGCCGCTGCGCCGGTTCAAGACGGACATGGTGCAGTTCGAATCCATCACGTTGAGCGTGAGCGTATGGCCGCCCGTATCGGGCCACTTGGTCCTGTTGCCTCCTCCGTAGACCTGGATACCGTTACCTTCATTGTTCGAGACCAGGTTCCCATAGATGGAACACTTGCTGGTCCCATCGTCGATGCCGATGCCGACGCCTTCCGAACCGTTGTCGAGCGGACCGCCATAATTACGGTTGAACCTGCAGGTGTTGTAGCGGATCGTATGGCCGGATACGGCGCCGGGTCCGGCCGCCGACGACAGTTCGATGCCGCGCCCGTAGCAGGTCGCGGTCAAGGTTCCGCCATTGGCATTGCAGACGTTGCCCTCGATGATGTACGACTTGGCAGCGCCGCTGATATGGATGCCGAATTCCATGTTGTTGCTGCAGTTGTTATTGCCTACGTAATGGCGGTCGCCGCTGTTGATGAAGATCCCTGCCAGCATGCCGGTCACGGTATTCCTGTCCAGCGTGGCGGCCGCCCCTTGGACGAGATAAATGCCGATCGCCCTGCGGTTCGGGTTGTAATCGAGACCGGTGGGCGGAGAAACGCGGTTCCCGCGAATAAGGAGATGGGTAATGAATGCGGCGCTGTTGTAGGTCTCGCAGCGGATGCCATGCGAGGCCGACGTGCCGCCGCCATGGTGGCGAACCGTGTTATTGACCAGGCGGATGTCGTCGATGGTGGCGCTGGCGGCAATCAGGATTCCCTGGTTGCCATAGGCGGCGCTGCTGCTGAGGACGTCGAGCACGCAACCGGAAATGGTCACGCGGTTTTTTCCGAAGGCATACACGCCGGAGCAATTCGACGTTACCGCGTTGTTTTCGAAAACGCAGTCATTGCCCAGCCAGATGATCGCCACGTCGCTCGCTTCCGGCATGGCGCTATTGCGGATGTCCAGATTACGGTAGGTGACGAAATCGCGCGCCTGGCTGTTCACCGCGATCGACGCGCCGCCGGCCGGCGTAGCAGGCGCGCCCGGCAGTACGATGACGGGCTTCGGTTGAGAAGCATCGTCGCTGCCATCCGCCCGATAGTACGCACCGACCGTGATGCGCTGGGACGCGGTGCCGCTTGCCGACACCTGAAAGATGCCTGAGTAGGTCGTGCCGCGCTTTTGCAGGTAGATATGGCCAGGCGTCCAGACAACACTGGTCCATGAACTGAAAGGACTGGCAAGCGTCCCGTTACCCGGACCGTTGGCAGTCGGGTCGATATAGTGGACATTCGCATTACTCGTGGTCTGGGCCATCGCCAACCCCGGAACCAGGGTTTCTGCACATGCGACGATCCCCGCGCCCGAGGCGATCAGAAGGAAATCTCTTCTCTTGGTCACGGCTGTTCCTCCAATAAATTTGGACGAACACAGCCAGTCGCCAGCGCTAGTGGCCAACCCCTCCCTGGCTGACCCGTACGGAGTAGAGTGCTGTGCCCGCTTGGAGGATCTTATGCCTTACGGTCGATAATTCACAGCGACTCTTTGTAAAAATGCGCTGTGACCGCCAGGTTGAGTGGCTCTGTGCCCACTTCCCACGGGCAAGCAGTTTCAATCCCCCGCCTTCACCGAGCCGAGCCCGGAGGCCGACTTGTTGACCGAGCGCGGCTTGCCGTAATAGGTCAGGTTGCCGATGCCCTGCACCGTGGCGTCGAGGCGGTTGCGGGCAAACACCTTGACGTCGCCGATGCCGCGGAAAACGACGTTCACGTCGTCGGCAATGAAGGACTTGGCATCGACCTCGCCCACGCCTTCCGCCTGCATCTTGAAGGTCTTGACTTCGCCCTTGATGTGCATGCTGCCGGCACCGCGGTAGTTGACGTCGAGGCGTTCGCCGCGGATCTGGTTGAGCTTGACCTCGCCCGCGCCTTCGACGCCGACGGCGCGCAAGTCCGGCACGGTGATGACGACGCGCGGGTCGCCATGCCAGGAGATGTTCTTCTTCTCGCGCACGCTCAGGCGCAGTTCGCCGTTCACGACTTCGCTGGTCACGTCCTGAAGGAAGCGGGCGTCGCCGCGCAGGGTCACCGACTGCGCCTTGCCGGCATCGACGGTGATGCTGATCGGTCCCTGCACGCTGATCGCGGTGAAGGCCGGCATGTTGCGGACCTGGTCGTCCGCGTGGGCGTTGGCGGCAAAGGAAAGGGCAGCGGCAAGGGCAAGCAGGTGTGGGCGCATCGCAGGATCTCCGTGTTTAAGTGAAATCATTGTAGGCAGAGGACGCCCGGTCCGGCCGGCTTTTGCGACGAATTGCACGATAGGCCGGATGACCTGCAATTATTGCGTCTCGAGGCTGGATTCCAGCAGCAGCGCCCGGATCTCCGGCACGCAGGAGCCGCAATTGCCGCCGGCCTTCACGCAAGCCGTCACTTCCGCTGCCTCCTTCAGACCATGCTTCTCGATCGCGATGCGGATCGTGTTGCGGCCCACGCCGAAGCAGGAGCACACGGTCGGCCCCGGGTCGGCAACCGGCTCGCGCGCGCGGCCGGACAGCAGGCCGATGCGGTCCTGCGGGCTCAGGGCTTCCCGTTCGAACATCTGCGCCAACCACGCGCGTGTTGGCAGATCCTGGCGCTGCGAGACGAACAGGCAGGCTTCGATGCGACCGTCGACCAGGTGCGCCGCGCGGTAGACGCCGCCGTTGCGGTCTTCGAGCTCGATCCAGTCGGCCTCCATATCCTCGACCTGGAGCAGGCGGCGCGCCCAGTCGGAAGCACTGGCGAAGGGCTTGCGGCCGGCCAGCTCGTAGCGCACGAAGCCGGCGCCCTGGATGCGGGTCCAGTGGGCTGCGTCTTCCAGCGGCAGTTCGGCGCGGCTGAGGATGAAGCCGTACCAGTTCACGCCGAAGGGTTCGATGCGCACCGGCGTGTGCTTGAACTCCGGCTCGCCGGAGACCGGGTCCACCGCCGGATTCACGACCGCGCCCACGCGCGCGTCGGACGCCGTGCGGCCGCTCCAGTGGATGGGCATGAATACGCTGCCGCGCGCGATGCCGCCGCCGTGCCGGACCCGCGCCACCGATGCGCCCCAGCCGCTGTGCATGCGCGCCAGTTCGCCCTCCTTTACGCCGCACAGCAGGGCGTCCTGCGGGTGCATGTCGATGTAGGGTTCGGGCACATGTTCCGCCAGCCGCGCCGCGCGTCCGGTGCGCGTCATGGTATGCCACTGGTCGCGCACGCGGCCGGTGTTGAGCACCAGCGGGAATTTGCCGTCGGGCAGGTTCGCAGGCAGGCGCGCGCGCGTGGGCACGAAGCGCGCCCTGCCGTCCGGGTAGGCGAAGCGGCCGTCGCCGAACAGGCGCTGCGTCCGTTCGCCCGGACGGCGCACCGGCCACTGCAGCGGTTCGAGCGCGTCGTAATCGCTGCGGCGCAATCCGGCCAGGCCGCCGATGTCAAAGAAGCGGCGGCGCTGGCCTCCGGCGCCGTTCTGCCAGCCTGACAAGCGCGCATGCTCGTCGAAGATCTGGTGCGGCGCCGTGAAACCGAAGCCATCGAAACCCATGCGCCGCGCGACATCGCAGACGATCTCCCAGTCCGGCCGTGCCTGGCCCGGCGCCGGCAGGAAGGCGCGCTGGCGCGAGATGCAGCGCTCCGAATTCGTCACCGTGCCGTCCTTTTCGCCCCAGCCCAGGGCCGGCAGCAGCACGTGGGCTAGCGCATTGGTGTCGGTGTCCTGCACGATGTCGGAGACCACCACCAGCTCGCACCGTTCCAGCGCCCGCCGCGCCTGCTCCGCATCCGGCAGGCTGACCAGTGGGTTGGTGGCCATGATCCACACGACCCTCACGGTGCCGTCCTCGATCGCGCGGAACAGGTCGACCGCCTTCAGGCCCGGCTTGTCCGCCATGCGCGGCGCATCCCAGAATGCCTGCACGGCGGCGCGCTGGCCCGGATCGTCCAGCTCCATGTGCGCCGCCAGCATGTTCGCCAGGCCGCCCACCTCGCGTCCGCCCATCGCGTTCGGCTGGCCGGTCAGCGAGAACGGTCCCATGCCGGGGCGGCCGATGCGTCCCGTGGCCAGGTGGCAGTTGATGATGGCGTTGACCTTGTCGGCGCCGCTGGAGGACTGGTTCACGCCCATGGTAAAGGCGGTGACGGTCTTTTCCGTTTTCGCGAACAGTTCGTAGAAGGCCAGCAGCTGCTGCAGGTCGAGCCGGCAGGCTTTCGCCACGTCGAGCAGACTGCCGGCCTGCCCGGCCGCGTCCAGCGCCGCGCCCAGGCCGGCCGTATGCGCTTCGACCCAGGCGCCGTCGAGCGCGCCCTGCGTGGCCAGCCAGGCCAGCAGGCCATTGAACAGCCAGACGTCGCTGCCAGGCTTGAGCGGCAGGTGCAGGTCGGCCAGGTCGCAGGTGGCGGTGCGGCGCGGGTCGATCACCACCACTTTCATCTGCGGCCGCGCTTCCTTCGCGCGTGCGATGCGCTGGTACAGGGTCGGGTGGCACCAGGCCGCATTCGAGCCCACCAGCACGACCAGGTCGGCCAGTTCGAAGTCTTCGTAGCAGCCGGGCACGATGTCTTCGCCGAAGGCCCGCTTGTGGCCGGCCACCGCCGAGGACATGCACAGGCGCGAGTTGGTGTCGATGTTCGCGCTGCCGATATAGCCCTTCATGAACTTGTTGGCGACGTAGTAATCCTCGGTCAGCAGCTGGCCCGAAACGTAAAGCGCGACTGCGTCCGGACCATGCTCGGCGATGATCTTCTTGAAACCGTCCGCCACCTCGTCCAGCGCGGCGTCCCACGACACCGCCTGCAGGCCGGCGTCGGTACGCAGCATCGGCGACAGCAAGCGTCCCTCGAGGCCCACGGTCTCGCCCAGCGCCGCGCCCTTCACGCACAGGCGGCCCTGGCTGGCCGGATGCAGCTCGTCGCCGGCGATGGCGACCGTGCCATCCTGGCCGGCCTGGGCGCGCACGCCGCAGCCGACGCCGCAATAAGGACAGGTGGTACGTATCATGCGACTCCTTCAGGCCGCTGCCGCCAGCGCTTGCGCCTGGCCGAACAGCAGCTGGTTGCGGATGGCCGAGATGTCGGCCTTCTGTTGAATCAGTTCGAAGTACCAGGGGCCGTCGGCGACGTCGCCGTACAGCACCGCGCCGGTCAGCCTGCGGCCGCTGAGCACCAGGCGCTTGTAGACGCCGCCGCGGCGGTCGCGCAGCACCAGATCTTCGCTGCCCTCCCCGCCGACGATGTCGCCGGCCGAGTACAGGTCCACGCCGGTCACCTTCAGCTTGGTGGCGGTAGCCTGCTGCACGTAGCGGCGGTGCCCTGCGCCGGCCAGGTGGGCGGCGCAGACACGCGCCTGGTCCCAGATCGGCGCCACCAGACCGAAAGTGGCGCGGCGGTGCTGCACGCATTCGCCGACGGCGTAGATGCGCGGGTCGTAGGTCTGCAGGGTGTCGTCGACCACGATGGCGCGCTCGACGTGCAGGCCGGCCTGCTGCGCCAGCGCGACGTTGGGACGCACGCCGGCCGCCATCACCACCAGATCGGCGGGGATGCTCTCGCCGTCGGCGAAGCGCAGCGCCTGCACGCGTCCCTCACCCTCAATGGCGGCGGTCTGGCGGCTCAGCAGGATGCGCAGGCCGCGCCGCTCCAGCGACGCGCGCAGCAGTTCGGCCGCTGCCGGGTCCAGCTGCTGGTTCATCAGGCTGGCAGTCACGTGCACCACCGTCACGTCCATGCCCCGGCGCAGCAGGCCGTTGGCCGCTTCCAGTCCCAGCAGGCCGCCGCCGATCACGACCGCGCGCCCGCCGGCGCGGCTTGCGGCCAGCATGGTGTCGACGTCGTGCAGGTCGCGGAAACCGATCACGCCGGGCAGGTCGTGGCCCGGCACCGGCACGATGAAGGGCTTGGAGCCGGTGGCGACCAGCAGGCGGTCGTACGCCACCGTCAGACCGGAGGCGGCATGCACGATGCGGCGCTTGCGGTCGATGCGCACGACCGGATCGCCGGCATGCAGGGCGATGCCGTTGGCCGCATACCATTCGCGCGTGTGCAGCATGATGTCGTCGACGCTCTTCTCGCCTGCCAGCACCGGCGACAGCAAAATCCGGTTGTAATTCCCGTGCGGCTCGGCGCCGAACACGGAGATGCGGTACATGTCCGGGGCCAGCTTCAGCAGCTCCTCGACCGTGCGCATGCCGGCCATGCCGTTGCCGATCACGACCAGCGAAAGCCTGTCCATTTATGCCCCCACCAGAACCTGGCCATCCTCGACGCGCACCGGATAGCTGGACACCGAGTTGTGCGGCGCTTCCAGGCATTCGCCGGTGCGCAGGTCGAAGTGCTGCTTGTAAATGGGCGACGCCACCACAACGCGCTCGCCGATGCTGCCGACCAGTCCGCGCGACAGCACGGCTGCATGCGAATTCGGGTCGTAGTTATCGATGGCGAACAGGCGCGGGGAATCGTCGCCGACGCGGAACACGGCCACCTGGCGCCCGTTCAGCAGCGCGCATACGCCGGTGTCGGGCACGATGCGTTCCAAGGGGCAGACGGCGTTCCATTGGTTGAATTGGATATCGCGATGCATTTTCAGTCTCCTAAAAGCTCAAGCGCTGCGGACGATGGGAATGACGCGCCTTTCCTCGGGCGTGGCAGGCCGCAGCTGCCCGCGCTCCGGCATGAAGACCACGTTGTCGTCGACGTTCTCGCTGTTGACGAAGCTGCGGAAGCGCGCGCGCACGGCCGGGTCCTCGACCGCGTTCTTCCACTCGTCGGCATAGCTGTCGACCACGCGCTGCATGTCGGCTTCCAGCTCGGCGCCGATGCCGAGGCTGTCCTCGACCACCACCTGCTTCAGGTAGTCGAGGCCGCCCTCGAGGCTTTCTCGCCAGGTGCTGGTGCGCTGCAGGCGGTCGCCGGTGCGCACGTAGAACATCAGGAAGCGGTCGACCAGCTTTACGACGGTCTCCTCGTCCAGGTTCGACGCCAGCAGCTCGGCGTGGCGCGGCTTCATGCCGCCGTTGCCGCACACGTAGAGGTTCCAGCCCTTGTCGGTGGCGATCAGGCCGACGTCCTTGCCCTGGGCTTCGGCGCACTCGCGGGTGCAGCCGGACACGCCGAACTTGATCTTGTGCGGCGCCCGCAGACCCTTGTAGCGGTTCTCCAGCGCGATGCCGAAACCGATACTGTCGCCGACGCCGTAGCGGCACCAGGTCGAGCCCACGCAGGATTTCACCGTGCGCAGCGACTTGCCGTAGGCGTGGCCGGATTCGAAGCCGGCGGCGATCAGCTCTTCCCAGATGAGGGGCAGCTGGTCGACGCGGGCGCCGAACATGTCGACGCGCGCGCCGCCCGTGATCTTGGTGTACAGGCCATACTTCTTGGCGACCTGCCCCACCGCGATCAGGCCGTCCGGCGTGACTTCGCCGCCGGGCATGCGCGGCACCACGGAATAGGTGCCGTCCTTCTGGATGTTCCCGAGGAAGTAGTCGTTCGAATCCTGCAGGCTCGCGTGCTCGGGCTTCAACACGAAATCGTTCCAGGTCGAGGCCAGGATGTTGGCGGCCACCGGCTTGCAGATGTCGCAGCCCAGGCCCTTGCCGTGCCTGCCCAGCAGTTCGGCGAAGGTTTTGATCTGGCCGACCCGCACCAGGTGGTGCAGTTCCTGGCGCGAGTACGGGAAGTGTTCGCACAGGTGGTTGCTGACGGCCAGGCCGGCCTTCGCCATCTCGGTCTTCATGATCTGGTTCACCAGCGGTACGCAGCCGCCGCAGGCCGTGCCGGCGCAGGTAGCGGTTTTCAGCGCAGCGATATCGCAGGCGCCGCCCGCCACCGCATCGGCGATGGCCCCCTTGCTGACCGCATTGCAGGAACAGACCTGGGCCGTGGCGGGCAGCGCCTCGACACCGATGCTTTGGCGCGCCCCGCCCTCGCTCTGCGGCAGGATCAGGAACTCCGGCGCGGCCGGGAGCTTCAGGCCGTTCAGCACGGTCTGCAGCAGATTGCCGTACTCGCTCGCATCGCCGACCAGCACCGCGCCCAGCAGGCGCTTGCCGCAGTCGGACACGACGATTTTCTTGTAGACCTGCTTGCGCTCGTCGCTGAACTGGAAGCTGCGGCTGCCGGGCGTGTTCGCATGGGCGTCGCCGATCGAGGCCACGTCCACGCCCATTAGCTTGAGCTTGGTGCTCATGTCGGCGCCCGCGAAGCTGCCTTCCTGGCCCAGTAATGAACGCGCCACGGTGCGCGCCATGTCATAACCGGGCGCGACCAGGCCGAAAGTCTGGCCATTCCACGCCGCGCACTCGCCGATCGCATAGACATGCCGGTCGGATGTCAGGCAGGCGTCGTCGATGGCGATGCCGCCGCGCGGGCCCAGTTCGAGTCCGCAGGCGCGCGCCAGCTCGTCGCGCGGACGGATGCCGGCCGAGAACACGATCATGTCGGTCTCGAGGAAGCTGCCGTCGGCGAATTCCATGCGATGCGCGGCGGTTTCGCCGTCGACGATGCGCAGCGTGTTCTTTTGCGTGTGCACCGTCACGCCCAGTTCTTCGATGCGGCCGCGCAGCATGCGCCCGCCCATGTCGTCGATCTGCACCGCCATCAGGCGCGATGCGAATTCGACCACGTGGGTATCGAGCTGCATGTCGCGCAGGGCCTTGGCGCATTCGAGGCCGAGCAGTCCGCCGCCGATCACGACGCCGGAACGCGCCTTTGCGCCGCCTTCGCGGACGACGCAGGCCAGCATCGCTTCCAAGTCCTCGATGGTGCGGTAGACGAAGCAGCCGGCGCGTTCGCGGCCGGGTACCGGCGGCACGAAGGGCGAGGAACCGGTGGCGAACACCAGCTTGTCGTACGCGAGGACTTCGCCGCCGGCCAGGGTGACGGTCTTCACCAGGCGGTCCACCGCCGCCACCTTCGCGTTCAGCTTGAGTGTCAGGCCCGGGCGTGCGAAGAAGCCCGGCGCCACCAGCGACAAGTCGTCGGCGCTGCGGCCGGCAAAGAATTCCGACAGGTGCACGCGGTCATAGGCCGGCCGCGGCTCTTCGCACAGCACGGTCACTTCGAAGCGGGAAGCGCCGGCATCCGCATACAAAGTCTCGAGAAATTTGTGGCCCACCATACCGTGGCCGATGACGATCAGTTTCATGTTATGCACTCCTCAGGCTGCGGCAGGCGCCGGGGCGGGTTTGTCATTCGCGATGGCGGCGCTGGAGAAGCGCACGCCGATCGCGCACACGCTGGACACCAGCACGGCGCCGCCGAGGATGAACAGGGTCTGGCGCACGTCGCCGGTGCCCTTCATGAGGAAGCCGGCCAGCACCGCGCCCACATTGCCACCCGCGCCGACGATGCCGGCCACGCCACCGAGCGCCTTGCGGTTCACGAAGGGCACGAGCGCGTAGGTGGCGCCGCAAGCCATGTGGGTGCACATGCCGAAGGCCAGCATCGCCGCGATCGCCAGCGCCACGCTGCTGGTCTGCGAGAACCACAGCAGGCCCAGGCCCTCGCCCAGCATCAGGATGAACAGCAGGTTGACGCGGCTGTTCAGGTCACCGCGCGCTGCCGCCTTGTCGGACAGCCAGCCTCCCAGCGCGCGGGCGAACAGCGCCAGCAGGCCGAAGCTGCCGGCCGCCATCCCCGCTTCTTTCAGCGACAGTTTGAAGCGGTCGACGTAGTAGACGGCGGCCACGTTGTGGATGAAGAGTTCGATACCGAAGCAGGCGCCATACGTTACGAATAACAGCCACGCCCGGTAGTTGCGGCAGGCCTGGACGAAGCTCGCCCAGCCGCCCTTGCCGCTGGCTTCGAAGGGCATGCCGGCGGCGCGCAGTTCGGCGTAATTCCCTTCCGGGCAGTCCTGGGTGAACTTCCAGTAGACCACGGCCATGATCAGCATCAGCACGCCCGGCACCAGCAGCGCCACGCGCCAGCCCATGGTTTCGCTCACGCCCAGCATGATCACGGCGCTTGTCAAGAAGGGCATGGTGGCTTGCGCGACGCCGCCGCCGCTGTTGCCCCAACCGGCCGCCGCCGCGTTGGCGGTGCCGACCACGCGCGGACCGAACATCACCGAGGTGTGGTACTGGGTGATCACGAAGCTGGCGCCGACCGCGCCGATCCCGAGGCGAAACAGCAGGAAGCTCTCGTAACTCTGGGCCATGGCCACGCCCAGCACCGGAATCGCGCCGATCGCCAGCAGGCCGGTATAGGTCTTGCGCGGACCGAAGCGGTCGCACAGCGGGCCGACCAGCAGGCGCACCAGGATCGTGATGGCGACCGCCGCGATGTTGATGTCGGCGATCTGCGCCATCGACAGGTGGAACTCGCCTTTGATGACCGGCATCAGCGGCGCGCAGGCGAACCAGGCGAAGAAGCAGATGAAGAAGGCTACCCAGGTGAGGTGGAAGGCACGCATCTGCGGCGTGTTGAAGGAGAACAGCTTGATCGAATTTGCTTTGCCGGCCATGAATCGCTCCCGAAAAAAAAGAAAGGCGCCCGCTGCCTGGCCGGGCACATGCGGGATGTGCTCGGGTGCAGCGGACGCCGTTGTCCTGTATGCCGGTCCGCCCTTGGACCGGCTGTGGTGTTCATGGGATCGCCGTTGATCCTCGATGGGAGTGTTTGCAAGAGGCGTGCCAGACGCACTTCCCTCTGGCGCGCCGGGACGGAACTATGCCGCGCGCTTCATTGCGGTGCACCATGCGCGAAAACAGGGCGCTGGCGCGCACCGGCAAAGGAAGAGATATAAGCAGTCGGATCGCGGCCGTCCCATACCTTGCCGTCGATGAGCACGGAGGTCCGCAACAGCCCGGAAGGCGCGGCAACGCCGGCCAGCGCCGCCGCTTCCCGGTACAGGCCGACCCGGTTGACGCGCGTGGCGACCGCGAGATAGTCGGGATCCTCGCGCAGCAGGCCCCAGCGCCGGTGCTGGGTCATGAACCACATGCCGTCGGACAGCCAGGGAAAATTCGCCTCGCCGTCGGCATGGAAGCGCAGCGGGTCGGGGTCGAGCCATTGCCGTCCCAGGCCATCGTCGTAGCGGCCGTGCAGGCGCGCGGCGATGACGTCGCGCTCCGCGTTCACATAAGCCGGGCTGGCGAGGATCTCGGCGGCGGCATCGCGGTGCGCGGCCGAAGCGTCGATCCAGCGTCCCGCTTCCAGCAGCGCCGCCACCAGCGCGCGGCAGGCGTCCGCATTAGCGTCGGCGAAGGCGGCGGTGGCGCCCAGTGCCTTGCCCGGATGGTCGGGCCAGACGTCCTGGCTGGTGGCGGCCGTGATGCCGGCGCCGTCCAGCACCGCCCGCGCGCTCCAGGGTTCGCCGGCGCAGAAGCCGTCGATATGCCCGGCCGCCAGGCTGGACGCCATCTGCCCCGGCGGGACCGTCACCGCCTGGATGTCGCGCAGCGGATCGAGGCCGGCGGCGGCCAGCCAGTAATACAGGAACATCGCGTGGTTCCCGGTCGGGAAGGTGTGGGCGAACGTAAAGCGCCTGCGGCTGCGCCGCATATGGGCCGCCAGCGAGGGGCCGTCGACGACCCCCTGCTCCGCCAGCGCGCGCGATAGCGTGATCGCCTGGCCGTTGCGCGACAAATTCATCAGCACCGCCATCGGCACGGCCCTCGATCCGATGCCCATCTCGACGCCGTACAGCAGGCCGTAGAGCACGTGGGCCACGTCCAGGCTGCCGTGGATGAGACGGTCGCGCATGCCCGACCACGAATGCTCGCGGCTCAGCGCCAGCTTGATGCCGTATTTCTCGTCCAGCCCCAGCACCGAGGCCATCACCAGCGGCGCGCAGTCGGTGAGCGGCATGAAGCCTGCGCGGATGATCGTTTGTCCCGTCAAAATAAGTCCTCCACATCCAGCACCCGCTGCGCCAGCTCCGCCAGCTTCAGCTTCCTGTTCATCGCCATGCTGCGCAGCTTCTGGTAAGCCTGGTCTTCGCTCAGGCCGTTCTTCGCCATCAAGAGGCCCTTGGCCCGCTCGACCAGCTTGCGGTCGGCCAGCTGGCGGCGCGTGTCGGACAGCTCGTCCAGCAGCCTGCGCTCGCGCCGGAAGCGCGCCAGGGCGACGTCCAGCACCGGCTTGACCCGCTCGGCCTGCAGGCCCGCCACGATATAGGCCGACACGCCGGCGTCGATCGCGGCGTCCATGCTGGTCCGGTCCTGGTCGTCGGTGAACAGGACGATGGGACGCGGCTCGTCGCGGGTTGCGATCACGATGTGCTCGAGCACGTCGCGCGCGTCGGACTCGCTGTCGATGATGATCATGTCCGGCTGGATCTGGGCGATCCGCTCGGGCAGGAAGATATCGGCCGGCAGCGAGGCGACGATGTCGTAGCCGGATTCCAGCAGCCCGATGCGCAAGGCCGTGTTGCGCTGCGCCTGGGCCGCCACGGCTTGTTCGCCGGCGCCGGACGCGGTGTTGACCACGACGATGCGCAGCGTGCGCTGGACGGAGAGTGGCGATTTCATGCCTTGAGGATATGCAAGTTCCGGGCCAGACCTCAGCAACTAGATCCGCAGAGATATTTCCATAGCGCATAACCGAGCTAAAGGCGAGACACAGTTAGCGTCTCAAAAACATTCACAAAACGAATGGGAAGCATCACTAACTAAAAGTTCCCTTATGTCTGAAGTCTCCCTATACTGCATCGCAACAACACGGAATTTATCGGAGAACTTCATGAGCACCGCAACGATCACCCAGGCGCAGAGCAAGGGACTGCGCCACCAATTTGCAGAGACTGCCCGCCACGTGCGCGCTTTCGCCATCGAGCTCTACGCTGCGCACGGCGGCTGGTTCGTGCATGACGCCGCCCAGCCGGCCAGCGTCGCCGCCCGCGCCTCGCGCCAGGTCCGCAAGCAGCTGCTGTCGCTGGCCGCCGACGCTGAATCCCATAGCCCGGCCCTGTCGGCCGAACTGCGTAACCTCGCTTCGAACTAATTACAAGGACATCATCATGACCCCAGTCGAATACGTCACCGTCGCCATCTCGGCCCTGGCCATCGTCACCCGCATCGTGTTCTTCATCCGCAACCCGACCGTGACCACCCCGGCCGAACTGTGGACTGCGAATCACCCGCAGCTGAAGGAACTCGGCTAAGTCTTTCCAGTTCCGCTCGAGTCTCCCGCGCCCGGCATTGGCCGGGCGTTGTCGTTTACGGCGCCGTACTTACGCAGGCATGCGACGCCCCCGGCGAATCCGCCCAGCATCCTCATCGGCTGAGCTAGAATGCATTTTTGCAATTTTTAGCGAAGAACCAACAATGCGCCTACCTGCTTCCGCTCTCACCATCCTGGCCGCGCTGCTGGCCGTTCCCGCCAGTGCCGCGACTCCCGTCACCCTCGACCAGGCCATGGCCCATCCCGACTGGATCGGCAATCCCGTGGAAGCCGCGTGGTGGAGCTGGGACGGCAAGCAGGTCCTGTACAAGCAGAAGCGCACCGGTTCGCCGCTGCGCGACATCTGGCAGACCGGCGCCACCGCCGGCATCAACAAGGCGCACAAAGTCGGCGATGCCGATCTGGCCAAGATCGACAGCCCGGAAGTGGCCTACAACCGCGAACGCACCCGCGCCATCCTGCTGCGCAACGGCGATCTGTTCGAGCGCGACCTGAAGACCGGCGAACTGGTGCAGATCACGCGCGCCAGCGGCGTCGCCATCGGCGCCGTCCAGTATTCCGCCGACGGCCGCAGCGTGCAGTTCCGCATCGGCGACGACTGGGCCGCCTGGGACCGCGCCAGCCACCTGCTCTCGCCGCTGGCACTGCCGCGCGCGGCCAAGGACCCGAACGCGGCGCCGGAAGCGGATGCGCTGCGCGACATGCAGCTGCGCCTGATCGCCACCCTCAAGCGCCAGAAGGACGAGCGCGACGCCCAACGCGCACGCGCCGAGGAAGAGCGCCGCCTGGACCCGACCCGCGCCCCGGCCCCGATCTACCTGGGCGACAAGCTGGCGGTCGTCACCTCGCACCTGTCGCCGGACGGCCGCTGGCTGCTGGTCGTGACCGGCCCGAAGGATGCGGACAAGGGCCGCGCCGGCAAGATGCCGCGCTACGTCACCGAATCGGGCTACGAAGAGACCTCGGACGAGCGCACCCGCGTCGGCCGCAAGGACCCGCGCCCGCACGGCCTCAAACTCATCAACCTGCAGACACGTGAAGTGAAGGACCTGTCCTTCGACGTCCTGCCGGGGGTCAACCAAGATCCGCTGGCCGGCCTGCGCGCCGAGCACAAGCTCGATCCTCTCAAGGGCAACCGTCCGGTGAAGATCGGCTTCGGCGGCGAAACCATCGTCTGGAGTGCGAACGGCGCCAACGCCGCCGTGATGCTGCGCTCGGTCGACAACAAGGACCGCTGGATCGCCACCGTCGACTTGCCGCACGCCGCACTGAAACCCGTGCACCGCCTGACGGACCAGGCCTGGGTCAACTTCGACAACAGCGAATTCGGCTGGCTGCCGGATAACAGCACCATGTGGTACCTGTCCGAGGAAAGCGGCTACTCGCACCTGTACACGCTGGACGCGGGCGGCCGCACGCGCGCCATCACGCAGGGCAAATGGGAAGCATCGGACGTGGCCTGGTCGCGCGACGGCGACACCGCCTGGGTGCTCTGCAACCGCAAGGACCCGGGCACTTACGAGGTCTGCGCCGTCTCTGCCCGCGATGGCGCCACCCGTGAAGTCAGCAGCCTGGATGGCGGCGTCGAAGACTTCCGCCTGTCGCCGGACCAGCGCAAGCTGCTGGTGCATTACTCGGGCCCCTACCTGCCGCCGCAGATCGCCACCCTGCCCGCGAATGGCGGCGAAGCGGTCAAGCTGACCGACACCCGCACCGCGGAGTTCAAGGCCCACGACTGGATCCAGCCGCAGTTCGTGGCGGTGCCTTCGACCCACGGCGCGGACGCGATCTGGTCCAAGCTGTACCGTCCGGCCCAGCTGGAAGCCGGCAAAAAGTATCCGGTGGTGATGTTCGTGCACGGCGCAGGCTACCTGCAGAACGTCTCGCACCGCTACACGCCCTATTTCCGCGAGCAGATGTTCCACAACCTGCTGGTGCAGAAGGGCTACGTGGTGCTGGACATGGACTACCGCGCCTCGAAGGGCTACGGCGCCAAGTGGCGCAGCGCGATCTACCGCCAGATGGGCCACCCGGAGCTGGAAGACTACCTGGACGGCGTCAACTGGATGGTCGCGAACCAGCAGGGCGATGCGAAGAACGTCGGCATCTACGGCGGCAGCTACGGCGGCTTCATGACCTTTATGGGCCTGCTGCGCGCACCGGAGGTGTTCAAGTCGGGCGCCGCGCTGCGCCCGGTCACCGACTGGACCAGCTACAACCACGAGTACACGGCCAACATCCTGAATACGCCGGACCTCGATCCGGAAGCGTATAAAGTCTCGTCGCCGATCGAGTACGCGCAGAACCTGAAGGGCAACCTGCTGATCGCCCACGGCATGGTCGACGACAACGTGTTCTTCCAGGACTCGGTGCGCATGGCCCAGCGCCTGATCGAGCTGAAGAAGGACAACTGGGAGCTGGCGCCGTATCCGATGGAACGCCACTCCTTCGTGCAGCCGGAAAGCTGGTACGACGAGTATCGCCGGATCTACCAGCTGTTCGAGCGCACGCTTAAACAGCCGCCTGCCGCGCAATAACAGTATCATCGGGGCGCCTTCGGGCGCCTTTTTCATTTCAGCCGCCGATATTCACATGCCCGCATTCCGCCTGTCCCTTCCGCTGCTCAGCGCCGCCCTGCTTTTCGCCACCACCGCCCTGGCCCAGAGGCTGCCCGAAACGGGAAGCTTGGACGACCAGAAGGTCGTGCAGGCGCGCTACGGCAATGCCGCTGCAGCGACCGTGGCCACCCCGGCGGGCGGACCCGCATCGCAGACGCCCGCACCGGCCGCCGCGGCTGCGCCGGACTGGGGCGACGGCATCACCGGCGTGACCATCGAAGCCGATGGCGGCCATGGCGACGAGGCCGTGCCCGTGACCTTCGGCCAGGTGTTCGCGCCGGGCGACCTGAAACGCGCGGACACGCTGCACGGCCGCCTGCCCGACGGCCGCACGCTGCCGCTGCAGGTCGACGTCAAGGCCACGCATGCGGACGGCTCGGTGCGCCACGCCATCATCAGCGTGCTGCTGCCGGCGGCCGGCAAGGCGCAGGCGCTGGCCCTCGTCAAGGGCAAAGGCAAGGCCGAGGCAAAATCCGGTCCGCCGGCCTCGAACCAGGCCCTGCTCGACGCCGGCTTCACGGCGTCGGCCCGGGCAGTCATCGGCGGCCAGGCCTGGAGCGCGTCCGCCGACAAGCTGCTGCGCCAGAAGCCCGAAGTCTGGCTGGACGGCCCGCTGGTGACGGAATGGCTGGTTTCGGCCCCGCTCAGGAACGAACAGGGCGCCGAGCATCCGCGCCTGAGCGCGCGCTTTGCGGTGCGCTGGTACCGCGCGCTGGGCAAGGCGCGCGTCGACGTCACCATCGAGAACGCCTGGGCGTTTCAGGAAGCGCCGCGCAACGAGACCTACGACGTCCAGGTCCTCATCAAAGGCAAGGAGGTGTACGCGAAGCCCGGCCTGGTCCACTACAACCAGGCGCGCTGGCGCAAGACCTTCTGGTGGGGCGAGGTTCCGGCGGTCCACGTGCGCCACGACAGCGCCTACCTGATCGCCTCGCGCGCGCTGCCGAACTACGACCGCTCGGTGAGCGTCTCCGGCCGCGCGCTGGCCGATCTCGGCGCGGCATGGAGCGGCGAGAAGACCGAGCCGATGGGCGTCGGCATGGCGGTGCCCTACATGCCGACCACGGGCGGACGCAACGACATCGGCCTGCTGCCCGGCTGGGGCGCCATGTACCTGCTCAGCATGGACAAGCGCGCGAAGCAGGCCACGCTCGGCACCGCCGACCTGGCCGGCAGCTGGTCCATGCATTACCGCGACCGCCGCACCGGCAGGCCGGTCAGCTTGGGCGACTATCCCTACATGACCATCCTCGGGCACCCCGGCGACACGCGCAATCCGAAGACCGGCAAGCAGGAGATGTTCCCACCCTGTCCCGGCGACGCCTGCAAGACGCCCTATACCCACGACGTCCCGCACCAGGCCTCTTTCGCCTACCTGCCCTATCTGGTCACCGGCGACTTCTACTACCTCGAAGAACTCGAGTTCTGGGCGATGTACGACGCGTTCAGTTCCAACCCGGGCTACCGCGACAATATCAAGGGCCTGCTCAGGTCCGACCAGGTGCGCGGCCAGGCCTGGGGCCTGCGCACGCTGGGCGAAGCGGCCTACATCGCGCCCGACAAGGACCCGCTGAAGGCGGACTTCCAGCGCATCGTGAAGGCCAACCTGGACTGGTACAACGCCGAATACACCGACAACCCGAAGGCCAACAAGCTGGGCTTCATCGCCAACGGCTATGCGGTCGTCTACGAGAAAGGCACCGGGGTGGCGCCGTGGCAGGACGATTTCTTCACCGCCGCTGTCGGCCACCTGGTGGAGCTGGGCTTCAGGGAAGCGGACCGCCTGCTGGCCTGGAAAGCGAAGTTTCCAATCCAGCGCATGACGGCGCCGGGAGCGTGCTGGGTCAACGGCGCGATCTACGCGCTGACCGTGCGCGAGTCTGCAAACGCACCGTTTTACACGAGCATGGAACAGGCCTACAAGGCCAGCCTGCCGCCCGAAGTGACGGCGCAGCCCTGCGGCAGCGGCGGCATGGCGCAGGCGCTCAAGATCAAACCGGGCGAGATGACGGGCTATTCGTACAGCCCCACCGGCTACCCTTCGAACATGCAGCCGGCACTGGCCTACGCGCATGACGCCGGCGGCGAGGCCGGACGCGAGGCCTGGAAACGCTTCATGGCGCGCAGCGTGAAGCCCGATTACGGCTCCGCGCCGCAGTTTGCCATCGTGCCGCGCAAGCTGTCCGCGCCGGAGAAATAAGCTTCCGCGGCCGGCGTGACAGAACTAAAAGCGGGCGGCAGGATCGCGGCGCGAATCGCGGCCGCTGGCGGCTTCTGGCGCGACTGGAAGCGCACCGTCCGGTAGCCGCCCTGCGCCAGGCGGCCGTCGCGGATTGCATCCTTGGCCTGGCTATGGGTGCGGTCGTCCAGCTCGACCACGGCGACGACTTCACACCTGCGGTTGCAGACCACGTAGTCAAGACGCTGCTGGGCGATGCGCAGACGGTCGCTGTGGGCCCGCTTGCGGTCGCCGGCGGCAGGCTCCAGCAAGGCCGACGTCGCGACCTGGGGAAAGATGTAATGGTCCGGCAGGGCCGCGACCAGGCGGCCGAAGAACTCCATCTCGTTGTCCGTCATGATTTCGCGGCGCCGGTACTTCCCTTCCGGAGCGCGCTTCTTCGCCAGGGTCTGCGCCAGCCCGATCAGCAGAGCGAGCACCAGCAGCACTGGCAGGACGACAAAGGCAAGGTTCATGGCCGATCTCTTGGTATTCGTTTTCAAGGACCAGCAGGATAGCAAGCAAGTTCCCCTTCAAAATCCTCGCTTTGTCACCACTCAGCATCGTGACAATCCGCGCATTTGTAGCGCCGCGCATGGCGTACATTCATGGGATGAAAACCTCTACCCTTTTCCTGGCCGCCGTGGCGTCCATCCTCTCCCCGCATGCGCTTGCCGCGCGCGTCCAGGACGCGCAGCAGGTGATGACCGTCGACCTGAACGCCTGCCCCCGCCCCGCCTACCCTGCCGCCGCGCTCGCACAAGGCGCCGGCGGCATCACGACCGTGGAAGTGCAAATCGGCGACGAAGGCCTGGTGACCGACGCCCGCGTGTTCAAGTCCAGCGGCAGGACGGACCTGGACGAGGCCGCGCTGGCGGGCGTCCGCCGCTGCATGTTCCACGCAGTGCTTGCCACCGGCCAGGTACCGACCGCTTGGCTCAAGACGCAATATGTGTGGGTGCCGGGCGACGCCGGGAAAGGGGAAGCCCAGGACCAGGCAACGTTCACCAGGATCAAGGCGCTCGCCGATGCGGGCGATCCCGCTTCGCAAAACAGGGTCGGCACCTGGTACGAACACGGCACCTACGTGAAGGCGGATCTTGCGCAGGCCGCGGTCTGGTACCGGCTGGCGGCGCAAAACGGCAACGCCTACGCACAGAACAATCTGGGCGTGCTGTATGCGCGCGGCGCCGGTGTCCCGCTCGACAAGAAACAGGCGGCCTACTGGTACGCGAAAGCGGCTGAACAGGGACACCATTGGGCGCAGGCCAACCTGTCCTGGATCTACCAGTACGGCACCGCCGGGGAACTCGACATCGACAAGGCGCTGTACTGGCTGACCAAGGCCGCCGAGGGCAACCTGGCTGCCGCGCAGGCGCGGCTTGGCGTGCTGGCGATGCAGCGCGCCGCATCCGACGCGGACCGTGCGGCCGCAGCCGCCTGGCTCGCACGCGCGGCGGCGCAGAATTACCCGGCCGGCCATTACTATCTGGGGCGCAGCTTCGAACTTGGCATGGGCAACGCGCAGGACGACAAGCAGGCCGCCGCCCTGTACCGCAAGGCGCTGGACCGCAGCGAGGGCCGCGCCGAGATCGCACTGGGCATGCTGGTTGAAACGGGACGCGCAGGCCTTGCCGACCAGGGTGAAGCGGCGCGCCTGTATCAGAAGGCCATGCAGTGGCGCTACCCGCCCGCCTACTATCACTATGGGCTCATCCTGGAACAGCGCGGCGATACCGACCTGGCGGCCGCGGTGTTCCGGCAAGGCGCGGAACTCGGCAACTGCGAGGCCGTGGTGAAGTATGTGCAGCTGCAGCAGGTGTCGGGAACGACGCCTGCTGCCGGCACGCCGGATGCCGCGTGGGCGCAGCGCGCGCAATGGTGCAAGGCCCGGCCGGAGATGCCGCCGCGGCTGTGACGCTCAGTTTCCTGCCGCGAGCAGGTCCAGCAGCGTCAGCGCCACCACCTTGGTCGCCTTGCGCAGGTCTTCCAGGTGCAGCTTCTCGTCCGCCTTCTTGGCGTTCGATTCCGGCACCGTGCGCGGCCCGGCGCCGTACAGCACCGCCGGAATGCCGCGTTCGCCGTACAGGCGCGCATCGGCGTACAGCGGCGTGCCCTTGGCTTGCGGCGCCTCGCCCATCACGGCCTGGCCGTTGCGCTGCAGGCTCTGCACCAGCTTCTCACCGGCTGGCAGCGGGCGCAGCGCGTGCGACAGCAGCAGGCGCCTGATCTCGAGGCGGATGCCGGGGCAGTCCCTGACCGCCTCCTCGATCAGCGCACGCACCTGGGCTTCGACCGCCACCGGATCTTCTTCCGGAATCATGCGGCGGTCCATCTTCATGACCACCTTGCCCGGCACCACATTGGTGTTGGTGCCGCCGTCGATGCGGCCGACCAGCATGGTCGGCGAATCGATGCCCGGCACTTTGGATTTGATCTTCTTGAGCTCGGGCAGCTGGCTGTAGATCGCGTTCAGGATGCGGGTCGCGGCCTGCAGCGCGTCGACCGCGGTCTCCGGCATCGCGCCATGGCCGGCCTTGCCGTGCACCGTGATCTCCAGCTGCAGGCAGGCGTTGTGGGCGGTGACGATGTCGTAGGCGAAGCCGGCCGCGATCACGAAGTCGGGCTTCGTCAGGTTCTGTTCGAGCAGGTAGCCGGGGCCGAGCAGGCCGCCGAATTCCTCGTCGTAGGTGAAGTGCAGTTCCAGCGCGCCCTTTAGGGGCAGGCCGAGCGCTTCGAGTGCGCGCGCGGCGAAGATGAAGGTCGCGAAGTCGCTCTTCGAGACCGCCGCCGCGCGGCCGTAGATGTAGCCATCCTCGATCACGCCGCCGTAGGGCGGTTTGCTCCAGCCCTCGCCGGGCGGCACCACGTCGCCGTGGGCGTTCAGGGCCACGGTCGGGCCGCCATCGCCATACGGACGGCGCACGATCAGGTTGGTGATGCTCTGCATGCCGTAGTCGCGCACGCGCTGTTCCGGCACGGCGTGCTTCTCGGCCTGCCAGCCGAAGTCCTTGACCCGTTCGGCGACGGCGTCGGCGTGCGGCGCGTTGTTGCCCGGCGGGGTGTCGGTCGGGATGCGGATCATCTCCTGCAGGAAGACCACCTCTTCATCGAAGTGGGCGTCGATCCAATGCATCAGTTTTTCTTGTGCTTGTTCCATTCAATTCATCCTTGCACCGGATTCGAACCAGGCCGCGACCTGGGCGCGTTCGGCGTCCGTCATGTTGGTCATGTTCGCCAGCGGCATCGCCTTCAGCTGCACCGCCTGCTGGTAGATACGCTGGGCGTTCTGCGAGATCCCGTGCGGGTCGTCCAGCATCACCCCGGCCGGCGCGGTGGCAAAACCCGGCTGCGTCGGATGCGCCGCATGGCAGGATACGCAGCGCTGCTGGATGATGCCCTGGACTTGCGCAAACTGCGGGCCGGCGCTGGCGTTCGCCGTGGTTGTCGATGCCGTCGGCGCTTTCGGTGCGATCGCCACCGCCACCGCCGCCAGCAGCAACACGCCGATGGCCGGGTATTTGAACTCGACGCGGCCCTTGTGGCGCAGGTTGAAGAAGTGGCGGATGAAGACGCCGGCCAGCATGATCCCGGCCAGCACGGCCCAGGCATGCTCGTGGCGGTAGGTCATCGCGAAGTGGTTGCTGATCATGATGAACAGCACCGGCAGCGTGAAGTAGTTGTTGTGCACGCTGCGCTGCTTGCCGCGGATGCCGTAGATGGGGTCCGGCTTCTGGCCGGCGATCATCGCGTTGACCATCTTGCGCTGGCCCGGGATGATGACCATCGCCACGTTGGCCACCATGATGGTGCCGATCATCGCACCGACGTGGATGTAGGCCGCGCGTCCGCTCAGCCAGTGCGTGAGCACCCAGGTGGCGCCGACCAGGAACACGAAGATGACGGCGCCGAAGGCCAGGTCGTGCTTGCCCAGCTTCGAGCGACACAGCAGGTCGTAGACCACCCAGCCCGCCACCAGGCTGCCAAGGCCGATGCCGACCGCCTGCCAGCTCGACAGATCGGCCACCGTGCGGTCGACCATCATGGCCTGGGCGTTGAAGTAATACACGATGGTCAGCAGCGCAAAGCCCGACAGCCAGGTCGAGTAGGCTTCCCATTTGAACCAGTGCAGGTCGGCCGGCAGTTCGGCGGGCGCGACCAGGTATTTTTGCGGGTTGTAGAAGCCGCCGCCATGCACCGCCCACAGCTCGCCGGCCACGCCCTTCTTCGCCAGCTCGCCGCCGGGCGCGGGCGGCCTCAAGGAGTTGTCCAGCCAGACAAAGTAAAACGAGGCGCCGATCCAGGCGATGCCGGTGATGATGTGCAGCCAGCGAACCAGCAGATTCATCCATTCGAGGCCGTACGGTACCAGGTAGTCCATGAACATCCTTCAGTCGAAGCGAAATGCGCGCGAATTAGCACAAGATAAACCGGTTTCCATTTATTCAACATGAAAAATACCGTATATTCGACATAAGCACACGCATATACGAAACGTTTTCCCGACTTTGCCATGAGCAGCCTGCCCCAGCACCTCGACCTGCACCTGATCCGCATCCTCTACCTGCTGCTGGTGGAGAAGAACGTGTCGCGCGTGGCCCTGAAACTGAACCAGCCGCAGCCCTCGATTTCGGCTTCGCTGCGTAAACTCCGCGAACTGACCGGCGATCCGCTGCTGGTGCGCGGCGCGCGCGGCATGGTGCCGACCCAGCACGGCGAAAGCCTGCTCAAGCCCGCCAAGCGCATCCTCGACGAGACCGAGAGCCTGTTCATCAAGAAGTCGCCCTTCGTGCCCGAGCAGGCGGAACGCACCTTTCACATCGCCGCGCCCGACTACCTGGACACGCAGTTCCTGCCGAGCGTGGTGGCATCGATACGCCGCGGTGCGCCCAACAGCAAGGTCGCGATCCACCACCTGGGGCCGGGCACCGACTACCTGCGCATGCTGTCGGACGGCGAGATCGACCTGGTGATCGCCAACTGGGACGAGCCGCCCGCGCACCTGCACATCTCGAAGCTGTTCGAAGACCCGATCATCTGCACGATGCGCGCCGACAGCGCCTACGCCAAGCGCACCGCCTTCGACGCGATGACGCTCGAAGACTATCTGAGCCTGCCGCACGTGGCGCCCTCGCCCATGCTGCCGGGCTACCACGGCGTGATCGATGCTTTCCTCGATCGCCAGGGCCTGCAGCGCAAGGTGGCGGTCGAGTGCCCCTACTTCGGCCTGATCCCTTACATGCTGACCCAGACCGACCTGGTTCTGACCACCGGCCGCCAGTTCATCCGCTTCTACGAACGCACGCTGCCGCTGAAGAATTTCACGGTGCCGATCAAGTTCCCGCCGATGCGCTTCTATCAGCTGTGGCACCAGCGCGTGCACCAGTCGACGGAGCACAAGTGGTTGCGGGATCAGGTGACGGCGGCGGCCAAGGCGCTGGTCAAACCCTGAGCACGGGAGCACAACATGGTGAACATCGATTTCTTCGCGTGTACGGAAGAACAGATCAGGACTTGCAACTGGACCGAAGCCGTCGAACGCTTTCCGGTTGCGGCCATCGGCACGCCGGATTTTCGTGGTTTTACTGCCCTATCGCGCTTGCTGACCGGCGATGACCGCTTCCCTGCCTTACGCCTGGATGCGTGCGACAAAGTTCTGTATCGCCTCGACGCCAGCTTCATCACAGCGCTGGCAAGGTGCAGCGACGACGAGATCTGCGATCTTGCAGTGCAATGGGCGGACGAGCCGGTATGGAATCATCGGGAAGTCAATTCGATGGACCTTGCCGGCATGCTGTTCCATCTACAGGGGATTCTTCCTGACCCGGACACAAAACATCAGGCTGTCTTCCTCTGGCCTGAATCGGAATAAGCCGCGGTATATGCCCACGCGGACGGGTAAGATCAGTCAGAACATATAAGCCACGTAGTTGCAGGATTTATCATCGGATGCTTATATCGGAACCAAGGCCATGACCACACTCCAGCACCTGAACACCTGCGATACCGCCACCTTCGTCGACCAGCTGCACGGCATCTACGAGCACTCCCCATGGATCCCGGAACGCGCCGCGGCGCAGCGTCCCTTTGCCAGTCTGGCCGCGCTCAAGCTGGCGCTGCAGGACGCCGTCGTGCAGGCCAGCGAAGCCGAGCAGCTGTCGCTATTGCGCGCCCACCCCGAGCTGGCCGGCAAGGCGGCGATCGCGGGCGAGCTGACGGCGGAATCGACCGGCGAGCAGGCGGCCTCCGGCTTGGACCGCTGCAGTCCCGAGGAATTTGCGCTGCTGCACCGCCTGAACGCGGCCTACAACGACAAGTTCGGCTTTCCCTTCATCCTCGCGGTGAAGGGCCCGACCGGCAAGGGCCTGACGCGTCAGGCCATTATCGCGACCTTCGAGCGGCGCCTGAAGAACCGCCGCCAGGACGAGCTGCAGGAAGCGCTGCGCCAGGTGCACCGCATCGCCGAAATCCGCCTGAACGCCCTGTTGGGCGTCGAACTCGCCTTCGGTCCACTCGTCATGGACTGGTCCGAAGAGATCGGCGCCATCTCGGACGACGAGCAAGGACTCACCTGTGCCTACATGACGCCCGCCCACCAGAAAACGGCCACAAAGCTGGCCAGCTGGATGCGTGATGCCGGCATGGAGGTCCACATCGACGCCGTCGGCAACGTGGTCGGCCGCTACGCCGCGCTCGACCCGGCGGCGAAAACGGTCATCACTGGTTCGCATTACGACACCGTGCGCAACGGCGGCAAGTACGACGGCCGCCTCGGCATCCTGCTGCCCATCGCGATCGTGAAGCACCTGCACGGCAAGGGCGAGCGCCTCCCCTTCCACCTCGAAGTGATCGGCTTTGCGGAAGAGGAAGGCGTGCGCTTCCACTCGACTTTCCTGGGCAGTAATGCGGTCACCGGGCGCTTCGACCTGTCACTGCTGGACACGCGCGACGCCGGCGGCGTCAGCATGCGCGAGGCGCTGCAGCAGGCCGGCCACGACCCGCAGCAGATTCCGGCCATCGCGCGCGATCCGGCGCAGCTGCTCGGCTATGTCGAAGTCCATATCGAACAGGGCCCGGTGCTGCTGGAGCGCGGCCTGCCGCTGGGCGTGGTGACGGCGATCGCCGGCAGTTCGCGCTACCTGGTCGAGCTGACCGGCCAGGCCAGCCATGCCGGCACCACGCCGATGGCGATGCGGCGCGATGCCGCCGCGGCGGCCGCCGAGATCGTGCTGCTGGTCGAGCAGCGCTGCACCGGCAAGGGCACGCTGGTCGGCACCGTCGGCCAGCTGGCGGTGCACGACGGTTCGGTCAACGTGGTGCCCGGCCGCTGCCGGCTCTCGCTCGACATCCGCTCGGCCACGGACGCCGAACGCATCGCCGCCGTCAAGGACATCATGGACGGCATCGACGCCATCTGCGCGCGGCGCGGCATCGAGCTCAAGACCGAGCTGCTGGTCGGAGCCCAGGCCGCACCCTGCGCCCCGCGCCTGATGGACCGGCTGGGCGAAGCCGTGCAGCGCGCCGGCCTGCCGCGCTTCGATCTGCTGTCGGGCGCCGGCCACGATGCGATGGCGATGGCAGCCGTTACCGATGTTGCCATGCTGTTCACACGCTGCGGCAACGGCGGCATCAGCCACAATCCGCTCGAGACCATGACAGCCGACGATGCGGATATCGCGGCGCGGGTGCTGCTGGATTTCCTGCGCGTTTATTCCTGAATCGTTTGAACCCTGCGGGGCCGGGACGGCATTAACGCATGCTCTCCCTCTTCCTTCCTCGTCCCGACAGGAGTTCATCATGCGCATCCAATCCAGAGCGGCCGCCTGCCTCAAGGCCGGCCTGTTCGGCGCCGGCCTCGCCGTCGCCCTCGTTTCCTGCGGCGGTGGCGGCGGCGACGCGCCGATGAACGCGGTACCGCCACCCGTGGTTACGCCCACGATCGCCAGCGCGTTCGCCACCCGCACCCTGGTGGCGGACAGCGGCACCGGCGCCGAACACACGGACGCCAAACTGGTCAACGCCTGGGGCATCGCCTTCAACCCGACCGGCTTCGTCTGGGTAGCGAACAACGGCAGCGCCACCTCCACGCTGTACGACGGCAACGGCGTGCCGCAGACCCTGGTGGTCGCCATTCCGCCCGGCAGCGCCGGCGCGTCCAATCCCACCGGCATCGTCTTCAACAGCGGCGCCACCTTCCAGGTCAGCCAGAACGGTACGAGCGGCGGCAGTGCCTTCATCTTCGCCAGCGAAAACGGCACACTGTCGGGCTGGTCGCCGTCGGTCAACCGCACGAACGCCATCGTCGCCGTCGATACCGGCGCCGCAGGCGCGGTCTACAAAGGGCTGGCCACCGCCACCTTCAACGGCGCAAGCTACCTGTACGCGGCCGATTTCCGCAACGGCCGGATCGACGTCTACGACAGCACCTGGAACAAGGTCACCTTGTCCGGCGGCAGCTTCGGCGACCCGAACCTTCCTGCCGGCTACGCGCCCTTCGGCATCCAGGCCATCGGCGGGCGCATTTATGTTGCCTATGCGCAGCGCGCCACCGGCAGCACCGAGGAAACCAAGGGCGCTGGCCTGGGCATCGTCGACGTGTTCGATGCCGGCGGCGCCCTGCTCAAGCGCCTGGTCAGCAATGGCGCGCTCAACGCACCCTGGGGCATGGCGCTGGCCCCGGCCAATTTCGGCGGCGCCAGCAACATGCTGCTGGTAGCGAATTTTGGCGATGGCAAGATCAACGCCTACAACGTGGATACCGGGGCCTTTGCCGGCACGCTGTCGCGCAGCGGCGGCGCGCCGATCGTCATCGACGGGTTGTGGGGCATTGCATTCGGCAACGGCGTGAACAGCCAGCCGGCCAACACGCTGTTCTATACCGCTGGGCCGGGAGACGAAGCGCATGGCGTGTACGGACGCATCGACCTTCAGTAACATTTTGGCGCACGCATGCACCCAGCTGGTGCGTGCGCACGCGAACAGGGCGTTGCCGGCTGCCTGCGCACAAGCGGTGCACGCCTGCACCACCCTGCTCCCCAAATTGGAACGCTTATTGCTATCAAGAAGTGCTACCGCATAACGCACGCACTTTTTGGGAGCAGTACCGATGGATGCCTACAAAACCGGGGCCGACGCACTCTTCATCCTGCTCGGCGGGATCATGATCCTGGCCATGCACGCCGGCTTCGCCTTTCTCGAACTGGGGACGGTGCGCCGCAAGAACCAGGTGAATGCCCTGGTCAAGATCCTGATTGACTTCGCCGTCTCGACCATCGCCTACTTCTTCGTCGGCTATGCGATCGCCTATGGCATCCACTTCTTCGGCAGTACCGATACCCTGGTGGCGAAGAACGGCTACGAACTCGTGAAGTTCTTCTTCCTGCTGACCTTCGCGGCGGCGATCCCGGCCATCATCTCGGGCGGCATCGCCGAGCGCGCCAAATTCCATCCGCAGATGGCGGCCACCTTCGTGCTGGTCGGTTTCATCTATCCATTATTCGAGGGGATCGCCTGGAACCACCGCTTCGGCTTCCAGAACTGGCTGCAGGCCAGCTTCGGCGCGCCCTTCCACGACTTTGCCGGTTCGGTGGTGGTGCACGCGGTGGGCGGCTGGGCCGCGCTGCCGGCGGTGCTGCTGCTGGGCGCGCGCCGGGGCCGCTATGCGAAGGACGGCCGCATCGCCGCCCACCCGCCCTCGAACATCCCCTTCCTGGCGCTGGGCGCCTGGGTGCTGACCGTGGGCTGGTTCGGCTTCAACGTGATGAGCGCGCAGACGCTGGACAAGATGAACGGGCTGGTGGCCGTGAACTCGCTGATGGCGCTGACCGGCGGCACCCTCGCCGCCTTTGTCATGGGGCGCAACGACCCGGGCTTCGTCTACAACGGCCCGCTGGCCGGGCTGGTGGCCGTGTGTGCCGGCTCGGACCTGATGCACCCGCTGGGCGCGCTGGTGACCGGTGCGGTGGCCGGGGCAATCTTCGTGTCGCTGTTCACGCTGGCGCAGAACCGCTGGAAGATCGACGACGTGCTGGGCGTGTGGCCGCTGCACGGCCTGTGCGGCGCCTGGGGCGGGATCGCGGCCGGCATCTTCGGCAGCCGCGCTCTCGGCGGCCTGGGCGGGGTGTCGCTGGTCTCGCAGCTGCTGGGCACCCTGCTCGGCATTTTGATTGCCGGGACGGGCAGCTGGATCGTCTACGGCCTGCTGAAGAAGACGGTCGGCCTGCGCCTCGACGCCGAGCAGGAGTTCGACGGCGCCGACCTGTCCATCCACCGCATCAGCGCCACGCCCGAGCGCGAGACGACCTTCCAGTAAGCGTTGCCATCAGGCGCTGTCGGCCGTCTCCCGCTGGCTACGCTGGCCCACCACCTGCGCGATGTGCGCCACCAGCGAGGTCGGTTCGACCGGCTTGGCGAGATAGTCGTTGAAGCCGGCCTGCATCGCCTTCTGGCGGTCGTCCTGGCGCGTGAAGGCGGTCAGGGCGATCGCCGGGATCGCGCCGCCGGCGCCGGCCGAGCGGCGGCGGATGCGGCGGATCAGTTCGAAGCCGTCGACGTCGGGCATGCCGATGTCGCTGACGATCACGTCCGGCCGTTCGCGCTCCAGCATGGCCAGGGCCTTGCCGGCGCTGGACGCGGCCATGATGGTGGCGCCGGTGTGCTGGAGGATCTGCTGCAGCACGTCGAGGGTGTCGGCGGCATCGTCGACCAGCAGCACCTTGACGCCGGCGAGGTCGCCCTGCGGCGCGGCAGGCGAGGCGCTACCGGACGGCTGCGGCGATGGCGCCTGGGCCGGCGCCTCGGCCAGCGGCAGGCGCACGGTGAAGGTGGTGCCGGCGTGCGTGCCCGGGCTGGAAACGCCGATGGTGCCGCCAGGCAGCTCGACCAGCTGGCGGGCGATCGACAGGCCCAGGCCCAGGCCGCCGTGCTTGCGCGTGATCGAGGCGTCCTGCTGGCGGAAGCGGTCGAACACATAGGGCAGGAAATCGGGCGCGATGCCGATGCCGGAATCGGCCACGCGGATCACCACGTCCTGGCCGTCGCGGCCCAGCATCACCTGCACCATGCCGCCGTTGGGCGTGAACTTGACCGCGTTCGACAGCAGGTTCCACATCACCTGCTGCAGCCGGTTTGGGTCGGCCAGCACGGTGCCGAGGCCGCGCACCACGTCGACGCGCAGATCGATCTTCTTGGCCACCGCGGCCGGATGCACGGTGCCGATCGCTGCTTCGACCACCTTCTCGGGTTCGATCAGCTGCACGTCCAGGCGCAGGTTGCCGGAAATGATGCGGCTCATGTCCAGCAGGTCGTCGATCAGCTGGCCCTGGGCGCGCGCATTGCGTTCGATGGTCTCGAGGCCGCGTCTGGCGGTTTCCTCATCGCGCCCGCCGCGCTGCAGCATGCTGGCCCAGCCGAGGATGGCGTTGAGCGGGGTCCGCAGCTCGTGCGAGAGCGTGGCCAGGAATTCGTCCTTCAGGGCGCTCAGGCGCTCGGCCTCGTCGCGCGCGGCGCGCTCGCGCATGAGCAGGTCCTGGCGCTCGGCGGCGGTGGCCTGCGAGATCTCGAGCACGCGCGCATTCGCTTCCAGCCGCGCATCGAACAGCGAGGCCAGCATCGCGAAGCCGAGCACGCCCAGGGTCGCGATCACGACCAGGGTCGCCAGGCCGTCGTGATTGACGCCGCCCTTCGCCGCCATGCACACGCTGTCGAGCGGGAAGCTGGCGGCGGCCATGCCGGTGTAGTGCATGCCGACGATGGCGCCGCCCATCACTACCGCCGCACCCACGCGCGGCAGCCAGACCCTGGGCGTGTTGTGGCGCAGGCGGAAGGCGATCCACAGCGCCAGGCTTGAGGCGCCGATGGCGATCGCCACCGACAGCGCGAACAGCCAGGGATCGTAGACGATGCCCGGCTCCATGCGCATGGCCGCCATGCCGGTATAGTGCATGGCGTTGATGCCGATGCCCATCACGACCGCGCTGACGGCCAGGCGCACCGGCCCGAGTTCGGCGCGGCTGACCTGCCACAGCGCCAGGCAGGACGCGGCGATCGGCAGCAGCAGCGAGGCCAGGGTCAGCGGGAGGTCGAAAGCGATAGGGATCGGCAGCCGGAGGCCAGCATGCCGACGAAGTGCATGGCCCAGATGCCCGAGCCCATGGCGATGGCGCCGCCGACGATCCAGGCGGCGACGGCACGGCCGCGCGATTCGCTCACGCGGCCTGCCAGGCTGAGCGCCGCATAAGAGGCGGCGATCGCGACAAGAATGGAAATCAGGACCAGGGGTGTTTCGTAATGTCCAGTCAGCATCGTCAACACCTGTCAGAGGACTGCAAATCGAGGCAGCAACTTTGAACAGTATGCTACGACTTCCTCAGCTTGGCGAGATCAGAAACATCCCAAGCGAAATCATTACCATTGTGCAACAATCTCGCCATTCGTGCCAGACGATTATGTGCTAGCCAGCAACAACGCCGGCCCGCTCCAGCATCGCATGCAGCAGCACGTTGCAGCCGGCTTCCAGGTGGGCCGGCTGGGCATCTTCGATTTCGTTGTGGCTGATGCCGTCCTTGCAGGGCACGAAGATCATCCCGGCCGGCGCCAGGCGCGCCATGTAGATCGCATCGTGACCGGCGCCGGACACCACGTCCATGGTCGAATAGCCGAGCTTTTCCGCCGCATTGCGCACTGCGCCGACGCAGTCCGGGTGGAAGGGGCAAGGCGGGTAGTAGGACACGCGCTCCAGCTGGATCTTCAGGCCGGTTTCGCTGCTGGTACGGTCGACGAAGACCGTGATCTCCTCGTGCATGGTGTTCAGCAGTTCATCGTTCACGTTGCGCAGGTCGATGCTGAACTTGACCCGGCCCGGGATCACGTTGCGGCTGTTGGGGAAGACCTGCACCATGCCGACCGTGCCGCGGCCATACGGCGGATAGCGGTTCGCGATGGCCACCGTCTCCTGCATGATGCGCGTCGCGACCTGCAGCGCATCGCGGCGCAGGTGCATCGGGGTCGGGCCGGCGTGGGCTTCCATGCCCTCGACCGTGCAGTCGTACCAGGACAGGCCCATCACGGCCGGCACCACGCCGATCACCTTGTCCTCGTCTTCCAGCACCGGACCCTGCTCGATGTGGGTCTCGAAATAGGCGCCGATCGGATGATCGCCCGGGGTCTGTTCGCCCTGGTAGCCGATGCGGGCCAGCTCCTCGCCCACGCTTTTGCCGTCGACGTCGCGCGCCGCATACGCCGTCTCGAGGCTGAAGGCGCCGCAAAATACGCCGGAGCCCATCATCACCGGCACGAAGCGCGAGCCTTCCTCGTTGGTCCAGAACGCGACCTCGATCGGGGCTTCGGTTTTGATCTGCAGGTCGTTCAGCGTGCGCACGACTTCCAGCCCGGCCAGCACGCCGTAATTGCCGTCGAACTTGCCGCCGGTCGGCTGGGTGTCGATGTGGCTGCCGGTGACGATGGGCGGCAGTGAAGGATTGCTGCCCTCGCGGCGCATGAAGACGTTGCCGATTTTATCGACCGTGACGGCCAGTCCGGCATCCTTCCCCCACTGGACCACCAGGTCGCGGCCCTGGCGGTCGAGGTCCGTGAGGGCCAGGCGCTTGACGCCGCCCTTGTCGGTGGCGCCGATCTGGGCGAGTTCCATCAGGGCGTTCCAGAGGCGGGGGCCGTTGATGCGGAGTTCGTTCATGGGTGTGTCCTTTTAAGTGACCGTCGTTCCCGCGAAGGCGGGAACCCAAGTTTTGCGTGCGCTAACGAACCGCGTGCAACTTGGGTCCCCGCCTTCGCGGGGACGACGTTTACATGTTGGTGGCGCTAGTCGCGGTAAACGCAGGACGCTCCACATACCGCCCCGCCCCCTGCTCCGCGCGCAAATCCCCGTTGGCGTAGGCGAGCTTGCCCGCCGCCACGGTATGCGTCGGCACCCCGCGCACGGTCCGGCCTTCGAACACGTTGAAGCCGCCCTTCGAATGCTGGGTCGCGGCGGACAGGGTGCGCGTCGCTTCCGGGTCCCAGACCACCACGTCGGCATCGGCGCCCGCCTGGATGACGCCCTTGCGCGGATAGATGTTGAAGATCTGCGCCGCGTTGGTCGAGGTGACCTTCACGAATTCGGACGGGGTCAGGCGGCCGGTGTTGACGCCGGCGTCCCAGACCACGGCCATGCGTTCTTCAACGCCGCCGCAGCCGTTCGGGATGCGCGTGAAATCGTCGGCGCCCATCGCCTTCTGCTCGGCGCAGAAGGTGCAGTGGTCGGTGGCGGTGGTGTGCAGGTTCCCGCCCTGCAGGCCTTGCCACAGCGCGGTCTGGTGGTGGCTGGAGCGGAACGGAGGGCTCATCACGAAGGCGCGCGCGAAGGCCGGGTCGGGATTGCTGTAGACGCTGTCGTCGATGACCAGGTGGCCGGCCAGGGCCTCACCGTAGACGCGCTGGCCGTGCGCGCGGGCGCGCGTGATGGCCTCCAGCGATTCGGCGCAGGACACGTGGACGATGTAGACCGGGGTGCCGAGCACGCCGGCGATGGCGATCGCGCGATTCGCCGCTTCGGCTTCGACCGCCGGCGGACGCGACAGCGGATGCGCTTCCGGCCCGCGGATACCCTTGGCCAGCAGCTCGCGCTGCAGCTGGTAGACCAGTTCGCCGTTCTCGGCGTGGACGGTCGGGATCGCGCCCAGTTCCAGCGCGCGTTTGAAACTCTTCACCAGGGTCTCGTCGTCGGCCATGATGGCGTTTTTATAGGCCATGAAGTGCTTGAAGCTGTTCACGCCGTGTTCGCGCACCAGAGTGCCCATGTCCGCGTGCACCGACTCGTCCCACCAGGTGACGGCCACGTGAAAGGTGTAGTCGGCGGCGGACTTCTCGGCCCAGCCGCGCCAGGTGCGGAAAGCGTCCATCAGCGGCTGCTTCGGGTCCGGAATCACGAAGTCCATGATGGTGGTCGTGCCGCCGGCCAGCGCGGCCGCGGTGCCGGTATAGAAATCGTCGGCGGTGACCGTGCCCATGAAGGGCAGCTGCATGTGGGTGTGGGTGTCGATCCCGCCCGGCATCACGTACTGGCCGCCGGCGTCGACGATGGTGGCGCCGCTTGGGGCTTCCAGGTTCTCGCCGACGGCGACGATCTTGTCGCCGCTGCACAGCACATCGGCACGGAACGCGCGGTCGGCGTTCACGACGGTACCACCGCGAATCAACACAGTCATCAGGATCTCCTAGTATTTGGCGGACGCCATGGCCGGCACCGCCCTGCCCTTCATCATCAGGCCGTACACCACCGCGGCGATCGCGATGCCGACGAACCATGCATAGGTATATAAGGTCTTGAATGCGCTGCCGACGTCCGGTAAGGCCTCCGGGAAGGCGGCGTTCAGGAAGCCGGGGATGTTCGGCAGCACGCCGGCCACGAAGGCGACGATGGCCGCCATGTTCCAGCCGTTCCGGTACGCGTAGATGCCGTCGTCGCGGTACAGCTGGTCGACCGCCAGCTCGGTCTTGCGAATGAAGTAGTAATCGATGATCAGGATGCCGGCGATGGGACCCAGCAGGGCCGAATAGCCGATCAGCCAGGTGAAGATATAGCCCTGGGTCGATTCCAGGATCTTCCAGGGCATCATGGCCAGCGCGATGCCCGCCGTCAGGTAGCCCCCGGTGCGGTAGGAGATCTTGCGCGGCGCCAGCGCCGAGAAATCGTAGGCCGGACCGACCAGGTTGGCGGCCAGGTTGACGCTGACGGTATCGACCAGCAGGACGAGCAGCGCGATCAGCACCGCGGCGCCGGTCATGCGGCTGGCCACGTCGACCGGGTCCCACAGCGCCTTGCCGTACAGGACCACGGTGGCCGACGTGACGATCACGGCCAGCGCTGCCAGCAGTCCCATGGGCACCGGCAGGCCGATGGTCTGGCCGACCACCTGGTCGCGCTGGGTGCGCGCGAAGCGGGTGAAGTCGGGGATGTTGAGCGCCAGCGTGGCCCAGAAGCCGACCATGGCCGTCAGCGAGGGCCAGAAGGTGGGCCAGAATTGCCCGGCCTTCTTGCCGCCCTCGACGAAGGCAGACGGCTGCTCCAGCAGCGGACCGAAACCGCCGGCCTTCTGGTACACCCAGCCGAGCAGCACGAAGCAGATCGCGATCTTCAGCGGTGCCGTGTAGGTCTCGAGCTTGCGGATCGCGTTCATGCCGTGCACGATGAAATAGAACTGGATCGCCCAGAACGCCAGAAAGCACCCCAGCTGGGCGCCGTTGATGCCGAGCCCGGCGATTTTAGCGCCGCCGATCTCGTGCCCCGCCATCACCCCCAGCAGCGTGTAGATCATGCTGCCGCCGAACCAGGTCTGGATGCCGTACCAGCCGCAGGCGACGATGGCGCGCATCAACGCCGGCAGCCGCGCGCCGCGCGTGCCGAAGGAAGCGCGCGCCAGCACCGCGTACGGAATCCCGTACTTGGTGCCGGCATGCCCGATCAGCAGCATCGGCAGCAGAACGATGGTATTGGCCAGGAAGACCGTGAGCACGGCCTGGTAAGCCGACATGCCGGCCTCGATCAGGCTGGCCGACAGCGTGTAGGCCGGAATGCACATCACCATGCCGACCCACAGTGCCGCGAAGTGGTACCAGCGCCAGGTGCGCTGTGCGGCGCCGGTGGGCGCGAGGTCTTCGTTCCAGAGTTCCTTGTTTGCGGCTGGGTCCATGCTCATCGGGTCAGATCTCCATCGGTGGTATTCAGGCTTCCCCTAATACTACCTCTGCCCGCGGATTGCGCGGGTCCTGCGTCCAGTTCATGTAGGGCTTCTCGCTCGGCTGCGGCACCATCGTGATGCAGCCCTCGACCGGACAGGTGATTTCGCACAGGTTGCAGCCCACGCACTCTTCGCGCTTGACCTCGTAGCGGCGCGCATTCCCATCGACCAGCCGCGCGATCGCCTGGTGCGAGGTGTCTTCGCAGGCGACGTAGCACTTGCCGCACTGGATGCACTTGTCCTGGTCGATGCTGGCGATGACCTGGTAATTCATGTCCAGGTATTTCCAGTCGGTCGTGTTGGGCACGGCCTTGCGCGAGAAGGCGGCGATGTTCTCGTAGCCCTTGCGGTCCATCCAGCGCGACAGCCCGTCCTTCATCTCCTCGACGATGCGGAAGCCGTGCAGCATCGCGGCGGTGCAGACCTGCACCGAGCCGGCGCCCAGCGCGATGAACTCGGCCGCGTCGGTCCAGTTGCCGATGCCGCCGATGCCCGAGATCGGCAGATGCGCGGTCATCGGATCGCGCGCGATCTCGGCGACCATGTTCAGCGCGATCGGCTTGACCGCCGAGCCGCAATAGCCGCCATGGGTGCTGCGCCCGCCGACGATCGGATAGGCCACCATGCTGTCGAGGTCGAGGTGGGTGATCGAATTGACGGTGTTGATCAGCGAGACCGCATCCGCCCCGCCCGCCAGCGCCGCCCGCGCCGGCGCGCGTACGTCGGTGATATTCGGGGTCAGCTTGACGATCACCGGCAGCTTCGAATAGGTCTTGCACCAGCGCGTGACCATCTCGATCAGGTCGGGCTGCTGGCCAACGGCCGCGCCCATGCCGCGTTCCGGCATGCCGTGCGGGCAGCCGAAGTTCAGCTCGATGCCGTCGGCGCCGGTCGCTTCGACCAGCGGCAGGATTTCCTTCCACGGCGCTTCTTCGCAAGGCAGCATCAGCGACACGATCATGGCGCGGTCCGGCCAGGCCTTTTTCACGGCCGTGATCTCCTGCAGGTTCAGCGCCAGGCTGCGGTCGGTGATCAGCTCGATGTTGTTGAAGCCGATGACCTCGCGGTTCTTGCCGTGCAGGGCCGAGTAGCGCGACGAGACGTTGACCGCCGGCGGGTCCTCGCCCAGCGTTTTCCAGACCACGCCGCCCCAGCCGGCCTCGAAAGCGCGGATGACGTTATAGGCCTTGTCGGTCGGCGGCGCCGAGGCCAGCCAGAAGGGATTCGGCGACTTGATGCCGCAGAAATCGATGCTCAGGTCGGCCATGCTGCCTCCGCTTTGGATTGGATGTCGTGATGAATGGCCAGCGCGGCCAGCTTGCCGTGCTGGACCGCCTGCACCGTCAGGTCCTGCCCCGGCGCGACGCAATCGCCGCCCGCGTACACGCCCGGCAGGCCGGTGCGGAAGCAGTCGTCGACCAGGATCTTGTCGCTGCGTTCGATCTCCCTTGCCAGCGGATCGACCAGCGCCGCCAGTCCCATGCCTTGGCCGATGGCCTTGAACACCGCGTCGGCGGCGATCTCGATGATGCCGCCGGTGCTCACCAGGCGGCCATCCTGCAGACGGGTCTCTTCGAAGCGCATGCCGCGTACGCGGCCTGCATCGTCGAGCAGCACTTCGAGCGGCGCGGCCCAGGTGCGCATGCGCACGAAATGGGCCTTCGCGATGTCGATCTCGTGGCCGGTCGCGCTCATCGCCTCGAAGCCGCGGCGGTAGACCAGGGTGACTTCCTCGCTTCCTAAGCGCTTGAGCTGGACCGCCATGTCGATCGCGGTGTTTCCCGCGCCGATCACGATGGCGCGGCGCGGCACCGGCAGCGCGGTCAGGTCTGCGGCCTGGCGCAAGGTGGCGATATAGTCGACCGCCGCCATCAGGCCCGGCGCGTTCTCGCCCGTCAGGCCCAGCTCGCGGCTGGCCGCCAGGCCGAGGCCGAGGAAGACCGCGTCGAAGCGCGCGTGCAGCTCGGCCAGCTGCAGGTTGACGCCCAGTGCGCGGCCATACTGGATCTCGATGCCGCCGATGGACAGCAGGAATTCGACTTCCTGCTGCGCGAAGTCGCCCGGCAGCTTGTACTTGGCGATGCCGTATTCGTTCAGGCCGCCGGCCTTTTCGCGCGCCTCGAACACGACCACGTCGTGACCCAGCATCGCCAGGCGGTGCGCGCAGGACAGGCCCGCCGGACCGGCGCCGACCACGGCGATGGTCTTGCCGGTCGAAGGCGCGCGCTGGAAGGGATGGCCGTCGAACTGCGCGTTGTCGATGGCGTGGCGCTGCAGCAGGCCGATCTTGACCGGCTGGCCTTCGGCATCGTTGTTGCGCACGCAGGCGTCCTCGCACAGGATCTCGGTCGGGCACACGCGGGCGCAGCTGCCGCCGAAGATGTTCGCCTGCAGGATGGTGGTCGCGGCGCCGTCGACGTTGTGGTCGTGGATGTTGCGGATGAAGCTGGCGACGTCGATGCCGGTCGGGCAGGCGCGCGTGCAGGGTGCGTCGTAGCAGTAGAGGCAGCGCGCGCTTTCGATGGCGGCCTGGCGAGCGGTGAGCGGTGGGGCGAGGTCGGTGAAGCGTTCGGACAATGCGTCGTGCGTGCTGCCTGCAATGGGCAGGTAATTCAAAGACTCGATCATGTGCATCCCTTTGCTGTTGTTTTACGTGGTGCCTAACCACGTCGTTCCCGCGAAGGCGGGAACCCAAGTTTTGCGCGCATCGCGACGACTCATCAAACTTGGATCCCCGCCTTCGCGGGGACGACGATGTAGTGGTGCTACTTCATCTGCGGGAATGCAAATTCCACGCCAGCACTCGCCGTGTTCGGCCAGCGCTGCATGACCGCCTTGTGCCGCGTGTAGAAGCGCACCCCTTCCGGCCCATACGCGTGGTGGTCGCCGAACAGGCTCTTCTTCCAGCCGCCGAAGCTGTTGAAGGCCATCGGCACCGGCAGCGGCACGTTCACGCCGACCATGCCCACCTGCACCTGGCGCACGAACTCGCGCGCCACGCCGCCGTCGCGGGTGAACACGGCGACGCCGTTGCCGTACTCGTTGGCGTTGATCAGCTCCAGCGCGCTGCCGACGTCCGGCATGCGCACCACGCACAGCACCGGGCCGAAGATCTCTTCCTGGTAGATGCTCATCGAAGGCTGCACATGGTCGAACAGCGTGCCGCCGACGAAGAAGCCTTCTTCGCGGCCCGCCACGCGGTAGCCGCGGCCGTCCACCACCAGGGTCGCGCCCTGCTCCACGCCTTCGCCGATCAGCTTCTCGATGCGCTGCTTGGCCGCCAGCGTGACCACCGGCCCCATTTCGGCGCCCTGCTCCATGCCGTCGCCCACTTTCAGTGCAGCGGTGCGCTCGGCCAGGCGCGCCACGAGTGCGTCGCCGGCGTCGCCCACCGCCACCGCCACCGAGATCGCCATGCAGCGCTCGCCGGCCGAGCCGTAGGCCGCGCCGATCAGGGCATCCACCGCCATGTCCATGTCGGCATCCGGCATCACCACCATGTGATTCTTGGCGCCGCCCAGCGCCTGCACGCGCTTGCCGGCCGCGCTGCCGCGGGCGTAGATGTATTCGGCGATCGGGGTCGAGCCGACGAAGCTGAGCGCCTGCACATCCGGGTGGTCGAGCAGCGCGTCGACGGCGGTTTTATCGCCCTGCACCACGTTGAACACGCCGTCCGGCAGCCCTGCTTCCTTGAGCAGGCGGGCATGCAGCAGCGATGCCGACGGATCGCGCTCGGACGGTTTCAGCACGAAGGTATTGCCGCAGGCGATGGCGACCGGGAACATCCACATCGGCACCATCACCGGGAAGTTGAAGGGCGTGATACCGGCGACCACGCCGAGCGGCTGGCGCATCGACCAGGCGTCGATGCCGCGAGCGATCTGGTCGGTGAATTCGCCCTTCAGCATCTGCGGAATGCCGACCGCGAATTCGACCACTTCGATGCCGCGCGCGACCTCGCCTTGCGCATCGGCGAAGGTCTTGCCGTGCTCGCGGGTGACCAGGGCGGCGAATTCGTCGACGTGCTGCTGGCACAGCTGCAGGTATTTGAAGAGCACGCGCGCCCGCGCCAGCGGCGGCGTCGCGGCCCAGGCCGGGAAGGCCGCATGGGCCGCGGCGACGGCAGCATCGACGTCCTCGGTCGACGCCAGCGCCACGCGCGCACAAGGCTGGCCCAGCGCCGGATTGTAGACATCGGCATGGCGGCTTGACGTGCCCTCTACCTCGCGGCCGCCGATGTAGTGTTGGATGGTCTCGTTCATGATGTCCTTGATGCCTTGTTCAGTCCAGGTTGCGGAGTACGTCGGCCAGTTTGCCGAACAGCTCGTCGATGTGCTTCTTCTCGAGCACCAGCGGCGGCGACAGGGCGATGATGTCGCCCGTCACGCGGATCAGGATACCGTCCGCGAAGGCCTTCTTGAAGGCGGCAAAGGCGCGCGCACCCGGCTTGCCGGCGATCGGCTCGAGCTCGATGCCGGCCACCAGTCCGATGGTGCGGATGTCGATCACGTGCGGCAGGCCGCGCAGCGAGTGCACCGCGTCTTCCCAGTAGGGCTGGATCGCCTTCGCGTTCTCCAGCACGCCCTGCTCCTTGAACACTTCCAGCGTGGCGATGCCGGCCGCGCAGGCCAGCGGGTGGCCGGAATAGGTGTAGCCGTGCGCCAGCTCGATGCCCGGCGGCGCGTCCATGAAGGCGTCGTGGATGAACTGTTTCGAGAACACCGCGCCCATCGGCACCGTGCCGTTGGTGATGCCTTTGGCGGTGGTGATCATGTCCGGCTCGACGTCGAAGTAATCGGCGGCGAACGGCGTCGTCAGGCGGCCGAAGCCGGTGATGACCTCGTCGAAAATCAGCAGGATCCCGTGCTTGCTGGTGATCTCGCGCAGGCGCTTCAGGTAGCCTTTCGGCGGCACCAGCACGCCGGTGGAGCCCGACACCGGCTCGATGATCACAGCGGCAATCGTCGACGGATCGTGCAGGGCGCAAATGCGTTCCAGCTCGTCGGCCAGCTCGACGCCGAAGTCCGGCTCACCGCGCGAGAATGCGTTTTTCAACAAGTTGTGCGTGTGCGGCAGGTGGTCGACGCCGGGCAGAAGCGGGCCGAAGTTCTTGCGGTTGGGGCCGATGCCGCCCACCGACAGGCCGCCGAAGCCGACGCCATGGTAGCCGCGCTCGCGGCCGATCAGGCGGGTACGACCGCCTTCGCCACGCGCCTTGTGGTAGGCCAGCGCGATCTTCAGCGCCGTGTCGACCGCTTCCGAACCGGAGTTGGTGTAGAACACGTGGCCGAATTTGTGGCCCGTGTATTCCATCAGCTGCTCGGCCAGGTCGAACGCGGCCGGGTGGCCCATCTGGAAGGTCGGCGCAAAGTCGAGCTGGCCGACCATTTCGCTGACCGCGGCGACGATCTTCGGCTGGGCATGCCCGCAGGGCACGCACCAGAGACCGGCGGTACCGTCGAGGATGGCATTGCCGTCGACGTCCTTGTAGTACATACCTTCCGCCGATACCAGCAGGCGGGGATGGGCTTTGAAGTCGCGGTTGTTCGTGAATGGCATCCAGAACGACGACATCGATTGCGGCTTGGACTCGTTCATCTCTTTCACTCTCCCTGGGGTCAGCCAAAAGATTTACCAGTTGGCAAAATCATCGTGCAATAATAGACAGCAAGATAACGGCGGCACATATACACAACCGGCAAAATCGGCCAACCGTACTGGTAGCATAGCCTGTACAGTTGCCGACGGCGCACCGGAAGGAGCTACTCAGTGGCAAATTCGATGGCTGTATCTGGGGAACACGTGCGTGAGGTTTTGAGCGGGGAAGCCGCCTGGCCGGTGCTGAACATCGACCGCCAGCGCCGCGGCAGCCTCGTCGACCAGATCGTCGCGGCGATCATCGGGATGGTAAATCGGCGCGAACTACGCGTCGGCACCAAAATGCCCTCGGTTCGACAATTCGCAAAAGTAAACGGCGTCAGCACCTTCACCGTCGTCGAATCCTACGACCGCCTGCTGCACATCGGCGTGCTGTCTTCGCGCCGCGGTTCCGGCTTTTTCGTCGCCCGCTGCAGCCTTGACGCGCCCCAGCCCGCCTGCGCGCCCGCCGCGGCGTCCGCCTTGCCCGTCGACGCCCTCACCCCCGACCTCTACTCCGGCCAGTCCGATGCGCTGCCGGTCGGCGCCGGCTGGCTGCCGCCCGAGTGGTATGGCGAATCGACCATCCTCGACGCCGTGCGCCACGCGATGAAGATCCCGGCCGGCCGTTTGCGCGGCTATGGCCACCCGCTCGGTTTTCCCTCGCTGCGGCAGCACCTGGGCAAGACCTTGTCGGATGAGCTGTGCGCGGTCGAGCCGGAACAGATCCTGCTGACCCATGGCGCGACCCACGCCTTCGACCTGGTCCTGCGCACGCTGACGCGTCCAGGCGACGTGGTGTTCGTCGAAGACCCCGGCTACAGCAACCTGCTGGCCCTGGTGCGCCACCACGGCTGCATCCCGGTCGGCATCCCGCGCGATGCGCATGGGCTCGACATGGAAGCGCTGGCGCGCGAAGCGGCTGCGCATCACCCCAAGCTCATGTTCGTCAACACGGTGCTGCAGAATCCCCTCGGCACCTCGCTGTCGCAAGCCCAGGCGCACCGCCTGCTGGCGCTGGCCGAGCAGTACGACTTCTGGCTGGTCGAGGACGACATCTACCGCGAACTGGCCGCGCCCGGCGAAGCGTCGCTGGCAGCGATGGATGGCCTGCGCCGCGTGATCCTTGTCAAGAGCTTTTCCAAGACCCTGTCGCCGGTGCTGCGGGTCGGCTCGATCTGCGCCTCCGCTTCCTTGATCCCGGAACTGGTGCGCGTGAAGATGCTGACCGGCCTGACGACTTCCGAAGTCAACGAGCGCGCCGTGTTCGACGCCGTCAGCAACCGGGCCTACCGGCGCCAGGTCGAGCGCCTGGTCCAGCAACTGCATGACGCCGGTGAACGCGCCCAGGAGCGCCTCATCGAGGCCGGCCTGCAGCCGCTGGCGCGCCCGCGCGGCGGCATGTTCGTCAGCGCCGGCTGGACCCTACCTGCGACGCCCGAGAGGAACGGACGCAGCATCGCCGACCAGGCCCTGCGCGCCGGCATCCTGCTGGCGCCGGGCGAATTCTTCAGCCTGCAGGCGCCGCCAACGCCCTGGTTCCGCTTCAACGTCGCCTACGCCGCCGAACCGCAATTGCTCGCCTTCCTTCGCGCCTGCCTTTGACACCACCGCCATGACTACACTACTCAACGAGATCCCCGGGAAACGGGTCCAGCACCGCGAAGACGTCGAAAGGGCGATCCTGCGCGAAGCCGTACGCCTGTTCGCCGAGCGCGGCTTCGAAGGCACGCCGATCCAGGAAGTGGCCGAGCGCGCCGGGCTGTCGAAGCAGAACCTGATGTACTACTTCCCGACCAAGCAGGTCCTGTACAAGCGCGTGCTCGACGACGTGCTGGACGACTGGCTGGCGCGCATGGCGAGCCTGGCCGATCCCAGCCAGGACCCGGCCGACGTGCTGCGCGCCTATGTGGCGGCCAAGCTGCGCTTCTCGCGCGAGCAGCCGCTGGCCTCGCGCGTGTACGCGATGGAAGTGATCGGCGGCGCCAAGATCTACGGCGAGCAGATACGCCACCGCGTGGTGCCGCTGCTGCGCCAGGACATCGCCGTGTTCGAGCGCTGGATCGCCGATGGCCGTATCGCGGCGGTCAACGCCACGCATCTGCTGTTTGCGGTGTGGGCGATGACGCAGTCCTATGCGGATTTTTCGGCGCAGATGGCGCTGGTGCTGGACCGTGACGAACTGACGGCGCAGGACTTCGAAGAAGCCGAGCACGTGATCACCAAAATGGTATTGTCCCTGACTACCCAAGGAGCCTGAGATGCAGGACATCGTCCTCACCACCGAACGCCTGAAGCTGCGCCCGATGAGCGAAGCCGACATCCTCGCACATTACGCCCTGTTCTCCGACCCGGAAGTGGCGCGCTACTGGAGCCGCGAACCCTGGACCGATATCGCCCAGGCCGAGGAATCGATCAAGGGCATCCTGGCCGCGCGCGAAGACGGCAGCGAAGTCCGCTTCGGCATCGAGCTGCTGTCCAGCGGCGAATTGATCGGCAACGTGGGCCTGCACCACTTCTTCGGCCAGAACCGCCGCTGCGAAATCGGCTACGCCCTCGTCAGCAAGGTCTGGGGCCAGGGTTATGCGACCGAGGCCCTGCGCGCCGCCATCCAATACGGCTTCGACGCGCTGGACCTGAACCGCATCGAAGCCGACATCGACCCGCGCAACATCGGCTCGGGCCGGGTGCTGGAAAAGCTCGGCTTCAGGAAGGAAGGCTACATGCCCGAACGCTGGTTCGTGTTCGGCGAGTTTGCCGATACGGTCAACTACGGGCTGCTGAAGCGTTACTGGGACGCCTGAGGGTTCATCCAGACCAGGTTCCAGAGGTGGCCGTCCAGGTCTTCGAAGCCCTGGCTGACCATGAAGCCTTCGTCTTCCAGCGGATGCGGCGTACGGCCGCCGGCGGCGACCGCCTTCTCGACCAGGCTGGCCACTTCTTCGCGGCTGTCGCAGGTCAGGCAGATGACGATCTCGTTCGCTTCCTTCGCCTGCACGACCGGCTTGCCGGTCAGGGACTTGAAGAAGTCCTCGCTAGTGAGCATGGCCTGGATGCTGCCCTCCTCGATCACCATCATCGCCGCGCGCTCGTTCGAGAACTGCGGATTGAAGCTGAAGCCCAGGCTGGAAAAAAAGGCCTTCGACTTTTCCACGTCCTTGACTGCCAGATTAAAGATCACTTGCTTGCTCATGACATCTCCTCGTCGTTTTGGTTAAGTTGATTAAGCTTGCGGGGCCATCCAGACCAGTTCCCAGATATGGCCATCCAGGTCTTCGAAGGCGTGCGCGTACATGAAGCCGTGGTCCTGGGCCGCACGCGGCGTGTGGCCGCCGGCGGCGATGGCCCTGGCCACCAGGCTATCGACTTCCTCCCGGCTCTCGCAGCTGAGGCAGACCAGCACCTCGGTCGCCTCCTTGGCCTGCACGATGGGCTTGTCGATGAAGGTCTTGAAGAAGGGCTCAGTCAGCAGCATCGCGTAGATGCTGCCTTCGGCGATGACCATGCAGGCCCCGCTGTCGTTCGAGAATTGCGGATTGAAGCTGTAACCGAGCGCGCTAAAGAAAGCTTTCGACTTGTCCAGGTCCTTGACCGGCAGGTTGACGAAGATCTGCTTGTTCATGACATCCCCATGTTGAAAAGTGAGTGAAAAACGGCACTACATTTCGACGACGAACGATCATGAACGAAATCGACAAGCATTTGAAAAAATTTTTACCAGACCGCTTCCGTGTTGCGCCACGCCGGCAGGGCCTGCACGCGCTCGAACCAGGCCAGCAGGTGTGGATACCCCTCCAGCGGCAGGCGCGCCCGTTCCAGGTACATCAGCGGCGCGGCCACGGCATAGTCGGCCAGGGTGACGCCGTCCCACACCAGCCAGCGGCGCGTCGCCAGGTGCTTGTCCAGCACGGCGGCGGCCCGGGCCAGCTCGGTGATTCCGCGCGCGACCTCGTTCGCATCCGCGTCTTCGCCGGTGACCATCTTCTTCCACAGCCGCTGCCAGGTCAGCACGCTGATCGCCGGCGCGAAATGCTGGCAGGCCCAGAACATCCAGCGGTTGACGTCGGCGCGCGCCAGCGGGTCCTGCGGGTAGACCGACTGGCCCGGCTTGCTGTCGGCCAGGTATTGCATGATCGCGCAGGATTCCCACAGCACGAAGCCGTCGTCGACCAGCACCGGGATCTTGCCGTTGTCGTTGACCTCGCCGATGCGGCGGCGGTCGGCCTCGCTCATCAGGTTGCATTCGACCAGGTCGAGCTGGATGCCGAGGTGGTCGGCCGCCAGCAGCACGCGGCGGGCATTGGACGAAATCGGGTGGTAGTAGAGCTGCATTGCCGTCTCCTTTCAGGTTGAGAATGCGGCAATGTTAGTGAAGCGTTATGACAGATCCTGTCAGGAGTGATCCGGGATATCGTACAAGGCGCGCCAGGTCTTGAGCAGCGCATGGCGCGGGGTCGGATAGCGTTCGCCGCCCAGTTCGGCGTTCACGATGCGGTCGATGCGGAAGTGGCGGATCGCGTCGCGCAGCTCGCACCAGGCGGCCATCACGCGGCGCTCCTGGAAATACGCTAACGCGAAGGGCCAGACCACCCGCTCCGACGCGGCATCCTTTTCGTCGCGGTAGGCGATGCGCAGCTTGCACTGGCGCCGGATCGCTTCGCGCGCCGGCTGCACGAAGGGCTCCGGCGACGCCGCTTGCGGCCCGGCCGGCACCCACAGGCTGGTCTCGGCCATGTGGTCGCGCAGGTCGCGCGGAGTGGCGGTGGCGATCTTGGCCAGGGCGCGTTCCGCAGCCTCGCTCAGGGCCGCATCGCCCTGGTGCCGCACCCAGCGCGCGCCCAGCACCAGCGCCTCCAGCTCGTCGGCGTCGAACATCAGCGGCGGCAGGAAGAAGCCGCTGCGCAGCAGGTAGCCGACGCCGGCCGAGCCGTCGACCGGCGCGCCGAGCTGGGCCAGGGTCTGGATGTCGCGGTAGATGGTGCGCTCGGACACGCCGAGCTGTTCGGCCAGTTGGGCGGCCGTCACCGGGCGGCGCTTGCCGCGCAGGGCGTCCATCAGCTGGAACAGGCGGCCGGTGCGGGTCATGGCGCGTCCGGCAACAGCAGGAGCAGGTCGGTGGCGCCGACGTCGATCCCCATCTGCGAGAACAAAGTCGTGGCCTGACCCCGGTGGTGGGTCTGGTGATTGAAGACGTGCACGAGCACATCGCCCAGGATTTTCCGGTTGCTGCCGCCCTTGGTCGACGTCCATTCGAATGCTTCGCCCAGCCGCGCAGGCTCGAGCTCGGCGCAAAAGGCGATGATCGCCTCGTCCAGCATCGTTCTGAGCTCGGCCAGCTCGGCCAGGGTCGCGCGCAGCGGCATGTTCGGGAAGGTCGGCGGCGGCAGCGCTTCTACACACTGCAGCGACGCCAGGCCGGGCACGTCACGGGCGATCCGCTTGAACCAGAGGATGTCGCCGATCGCGATGTGGTTGAGTGTGCCGAAAATCGACCCGAAAAACGCGCCGCGGTCCTGGTGCAGCACGTCCCCGGGCAGTCCGGCCGCAGCCCCATACAACTTCTCGTTCATCCACTGGTTATACCTGGCCAAATGAGAAAAGTAAGTGTTCATGTACGTAATGTTAACATCCCATTTATCTCTCCGCATGACCGGTCATCCCATGTTTTGCGCATTTCGTCGGAGCACGCTGGAAGCTTGCCCGCGCCGGGACTAGAGTGACTCCATCGAACACACTTACAGGAGTACCGAACGATGAAAAGCGCCAACTTCAAAACCTTCTGCGACAGCATGGAAGACGTCTCCCGCGACATCGTGCGCGCCTGCCGCCGCGGCGCTCGCACCATCGCCGCCATGCCGCTGCCGGCCATGATCGCCTGCTGCATCCTGCTGGCTTTCGTGATCAGCATCCTGCCGCTGGCCCTGTTCCTGTTCGTGCTGTTCATGGGCGTCAAGATCGTCGCCGGCGCCTTCGTCATCGACCGCCGCCGTACGGTGCGCGAGCAATAAGGAGTCCGCATCATGCGCGCCAGCCAGATCAACCACGGCCTCGACTTCATGCGCGACGCCTTCAACGAAGCCAGCAAGCTGTGGTGGCGCTTCTTCGACTGGCTCGCGGTGGTCGAGTGGCGCCAGCTGTTCCTGACCTGGTTCCTGGCGGTGGTGTTCTGCATCATCCTGAACATGCCCGAGCCGGCCTTCTGGTATGTGCTGATCTCGTTCGGCGTCAAGGTGCTGGCCGGCGGCAAGCGCAGGGCCGAGCTGGTGGCGAAGGAAGCGACCATGGCCGCGAATGTCGCGACGCTGGAACGCCGCCTGATGGAAGCGCAGATGGCGGCGCTGCAGGCCCAGGTCGAGCCGCACTTCCTGTTCAATACGCTGGCCCTGATCGGCCAGCTGATCGAGACCGATCCGCAGGAGGCCGCGCGCGTACACGCCCACCTGATCGAATACCTGCGTTCGACCCTGCCGCAGATGCGCGCCCGCGACGGCGGCACGCTGGGCAAGCAGGTCGAGCTGTCGAAGGCCTACCTGTCCATCATGCAGGCGCGGATGAAGGAGCGGCTCGGCGTGCGCTTCGAGGTGCCGGACTTCCTCGGCAGTGCGCCCTTCCCGCCGATGATGCTGCAGACCCTGATCGAGAATTCGATCAAGCACGGGCTCGAGCCGAAGATCGCCGGCGGCACCGTCACCGTGCGCGCCTACGTCGACGGCGCCACGCTGCACGTCGAAGTCTGCGACGACGGCGTCGGCATCGACCCGCATGCGGACGACGGCATCGGCCTGGCGAACATCCGCGAACGCCTGCAGCTGCTGTATGGCGCCAACGCCGAACTGGTGATCCACACGCCGCCCGCCGGCGGCGCCTGCGCCCTGATCAAACTGCCCTACAAGATGATGGAGACTGCGTAATGCTGACACTCGGGACCAAGCCGCTGACCGCGATGATCGCCGACGACGAAGCGCCGATGCGCGACCTGCTGCGCGCGCGCCTGGCAGCCGTCTGGCCCGAGCTGCGCATCGTCGCCGAGGCCGCGAACGGCGTCGAAGCCGTGGCGCTCGGCGAACAGCACCAGCCCGACATCGCTTTCCTCGACATCCGCATGCCGGGCCTGAACGGCATCGAGGCGGCGCGCCGGCTCTACCAGCGTTCGCACATCGTATTCGCCACCGCCTACGACCAGTACGCGATGGACGCCTTCGAACAGGGCGCGCTCGACTACCTGCTGAAACCGGTGAGTGCGGAGCGTCTGGCCACGACCTGTGCGCGCGTACGTAGCAGAATAAAAGCGCCCTCGCCCGCCCAGCCGGACATCGGCCAGCAGCTGGCGAAGCTGACCTCCCTGCTCGAAAACAAGGGCCAGGAAAAGCCGAAGACCGGGAGCTACCTGCGCTGGATCCAGGCCCAGGTCGGCGCCAGCCTGCGCATGGTGAGCACGCGCGAAGTGCTGTTCTTCCAGTCGGACGAAAAGTACACGCGGGTGCAGACGGCCAGCGCCGAATTCCTGATCCGTAAAACGCTGAAGGAGCTGGCCGAGGAACTCGATCCGGACGAGTTCTGGCGCATCCACCGCTCGACCCTGGTGCGCGTGGACGCCATCGGCGAAGTCGCGCGCGACCTGCGCGGCCGCCACATGCTCAGGCTGCGCGGCCATTCCTTCGAACTCGAAGTGAGCCGCAACCACACCTATCTGTTCCAGCAGATGTGAATCGCGCGATGGTGCTGAAGAGACAGCGCTGGTAGGATGGCCGCATCCCCTCACCTCAGGAGTTGACGATGCCATCCGTTGCCATTCCCTGCATGCGCTACCGCGACGCGCCCGCCGCCATCGACTGGCTGTGCGAGGCTTTCGGCTTCGATTGCCAGATGGTGGTGCCGCGCGACGATGGCCTCATCGTCCACGCCCAGCTCGTCCTGAACGACGGGATGATCATGCTGGGCTCGGTCAGCAACGACAATGAATACGGCAAGCACCTGGCCCAGCCGGACCAGATCGGCGGCCGCGAGACCCAGACCGTCTACCTGCACGTCGAGGATGCCGACCGCGTGTGCGAGCGCGCGCGCAATGCCGGCGCCGTGATCCTGCAGGAGCCCGCCGATACCGACTACGGCAGCCGCGAGTTCATGTGCCGCGATCCCGAAGGCCATATCTGGAACATCGGGACCTACGATCCGTGGCGGCCGGTGCAGCTGTCCGGCCAGCCCTGATCAGGCGCTTGTCTCAGCCGAACAGGCCCTCGTCGGAGCCGTCGCCGTCGAAGAAGCCGCCGCTGCTGTCCAGTCCGCCGCCATCGTCGAGGCCGCTATCGAACAGGCCTTCCGACGCGACGTCGCCGCCGCCATTGTCGAGCAGGTTGTTGCCCGAGCCGCTGTCGAAGGACTGGCCGACATCGCCCAGGCCGGCCTGCTCGGCCAGGCCGCTGCCCGACTGGTCGCTGAACAGGTTGTTGCTAGTGTCGTTGCTGTTCAGCAGGTGATTGCCGCCGCCCTGGTCATGGTGGTGGAACATGTTGTCGATGCCATGGAACAGGAAATTACCTGCCGCGACGCCGGCCGCGGTCGCCGCGATCGAGCCCAGCAGGCCACCGCCACCACCGCCCAGGAAGCCGCCACCCGAGCGCGAGCCGAACATGCCGCCCATCATCGACGGCTGCTGGTACTGCGCCTGGTATTGCGACGGATAGTTGGGCGGATAGTCGCGCGGATCGCGCTGGTATTCGCGGCGCTCCTGCTGCATCGTCGCGTTCGCGGGGCGCGCATCGCCGCTGTTGCCCCAGGCGTTGGCGTCCAGGAAGCGCCTATCGTTTTGCTGGAGCGAGCGCAGCTGGTTCTGCAGCTGGGTAATCTGGTCCTTGGCATTGTTCAGCGCCTGTTCCTGCAACAGCGAACGCTGCACCAGCAGATAGGCGGCGTCCGGCTGCTGGGCGACTGCGCGCTGGATCAGCGCATCGGCCTCGGGGTCTTTCTGTATACCGCGCGCCTGGATCAGCTGGCTCAGGAAATCGTGCAACATCTGTGAATCTTGCGGGCTCATGGCATTGCCTCCTCATTGGTATCCGGATAAGACTCCATGTTGAGGGCATGGTCAGGATTTCAAGACCGTGTCTTCGTACATACAGTTGCGCAGCAAAAGTGCAAACCTTATAATGCCTCGCTGAAACCTTTGAAATCACGAGTGCGTATATCTCAACAGCAGAATCTGGACGCAACTGACATTTTTCCGAAAAATTCCGTATTGATCGATAACACGTGCATATAACGGCTTCTGAAGCGCTCTACCTTGAACACCGAAAATAAAATCCAGGCTTTTATCATCAGTCTTCCCAAGGATGCGCATCGCCGGGAACAGTTGGGCAAGCAATTACACGATCTTGCGGTGCCGTTTTCAGTCATTGAGGCTGTGCACGGCAAATCCCTGTCGAGCGAAGAACTGGATGCATCCTACGACCGCGACAAGGCGATTACGCTGTTCAATCGCGAATTATCCAAAGGCGAAATCGGCTGTGCGCTCAGCCATCTGAGCATTTATAAGAAGATGGTCGAGGAAGATATTCCCTACGCCCTGATTCTGGAAGACGACGCCAAAGTCTTCGACGAAGATTTACCAACGACCCTCTCGAAGCTGGCGCAGCTCTACACTGCGCATGAACCCGTCGCCGTGCTGCTGAACCATGTGCTGCGCTATGACGGCAGCACCAGAATCCAGCTGGACGAGCGTCACTGCGTGTACGAAGCCTACCGTGGCGTGAATGCGCACGCCTATTTCATCACGAAAGCGGCGGCGGAAATTCTGGTGCGGAATTTATATCCGGTGTATGTGGTGGCGGATAAATGGGAGTATTTCCAGGAGCAGTATTTCCCGGTAAAAGCCCTGGTCCCCTACCCGATCGGCCTGGCGCCTGTCTGTCTTTCGTCTAGTATTGACGCAATGGGGAAACGGGTCAAAGAGATCGGCAACAGCCGTAATTACAGGTATTACCTGAGAAAGTATTTCAATCAGCTCGTGTTCTTGATCCGGTCGCGTCCTTTTATTCGCCTGCAATACCAGCGCGTGCACGAACTCGACTCGCAACCATTTCAATAAAATCTGATCTGCCGCCGTTTCATTTCATACGAAACGGCGGCATTTTTTTTGGTTCATCGCGGATTTCCGGGATGAACCTGTTGTAAACGCAAGAGAGCAGTAAGGAAGAGTTATTGTGTTTGTGCGACCAAACCAATTTCCCAACCCACCGCTCTCATGCCAGATCATATTGCCTCG
>Ga0209023_10000118_pt1 | contig 136846 bp, 138 predicted proteins | sample LakOneMetagenome_FD_187468 | JGI IMG/M metagenome (GOLD analysis project Ga0209023, IMG submission 187468) | Freshwater and sediment microbial communities from Lake Erie, Canada (SPAdes) (version 2) | ecosystem: Environmental > Aquatic > Freshwater > Lentic | place: Lake Erie, Canada...
GGCGTCCAGCAGGGCGAACAGGCCCGCGGCCCGGATGCGGCCGCCGTCGGCGCCATAATCCAGCCCCTCGCGCACCAGCAGGTCGCCCAGCCCGGCCAGGGTCAGGCCGATGGCCCGGTAGTCGAAACGGACGCGCGCCTGGTCGAAGTCGGCGGCGTAGCCGCAGGCGGCCTCGATCTCGAGCGCGACGGTCCAGAGCCGCACGGCCGCCTCCAGCACATTGGGGTCGGTCAGCTGGGCGATGTCGAGCGCGGCGCGCGGGGCCAGGGCGGCGCGGGCCAGGGCCTCGGCGTCGCGGGCCTCGAAAACCAGGGTCAGCCGTCCGGTCTCGGCCCCGGCGCGGGCGGCCTCGGCGGCTTCCGGTCCGCCCGCCTCGACCAGGCCGCGCGGGGCCAGCGCCAGCAGGGGCTCGGCCAGGGCGGCGGGGGCCGGATCGGCGATCCAGCCGGCGTCGAAACTTTGCGCGGAAGCGATGGCGGCCAGGATCAGGCCGTCCGAGGCGCCGGCCTCCCGCGCGGCCTGGGCGGCGCGGGCCAGGGCGGTGTTCTGGGCCGGGTCGGCGCAGACGCGCGGCTCGCCGTCGCAGCGCTGCACGGCGTCGGAAACCGCCGCCAGGCGCGCGGCCATCAGCTCGGCGGCGGCGGCCGCCAGGCGGGCCCCACGCGCGTCGGCGACGTGGCGGCGCACCGCCGAGGTGAACTCCAGGTCCGACAGCGACAGCACGGCCGCCTCGCGGCGCGGCGGCAGGCGGTCTTCGGCGATGGGGTGGACGCGGGCGCCCGAGGCCCGCTGCGCGCCGGGCGCGGCGATGCCGAGCGCGATGGTGGCGTGCAGTTCGCGCGCGAAGGTCTCGGCGTCCGAGGCGTTGTCGAACAGGCCGATGGCGAAGCCCCAGGCGGCCAGGCGTTTGGCATACCGGTCCGGCCCGCCGCCCAGCAGGGGATCGACCGGCTTGTCGGGGCTGAGCGCGCCGGGCTCGAGATTGGGGTGGTCGGCGGGGACCGTCTCGGCCCAGTCCAGCCAGGCCTCAATGCGCGCCGCGGTCCAGCCGCGCGGGGCCTCGACCTCGACCACGCGGCCGGCGCGCTCGATCGTGCGCCGCTCCCGTTCGACCGGGAGGGCGTCCTTGCCGGCGAATACCCGTTCGAAACGCAACGTACGCCTCCGCGAAGGTGGTCCGGCGAAAGGCTAACCCTCCGCGACGCGAGTTCCCAATAAATCTGGTGGGTGGGGGCCGGTTACCCACAAGATGTTGCAGGAAGCGGGCGCCGGCGCGCGCCAATTGTCCAGTGGACGCTGAGGCCCCCTCCGGCCTATACCAAGGCATCGGAATCCCAAGTCAGGCGCGGTTCGTGCTTTCAAAGATCTTCATCTGGTGGAACGGCGCCACCCTCGGCACGCTCTGGAACGTGGGCGTGAACGGCCGCCTCGTGGGCAAGGACGAGGACGGCAACCGCTATTTCGAGGCCCGCACCAACAAGAACTCCTACGACGGCCGCAAGCGCCGCTGGGTGCTCTACAACGGCTACGCCGAGGCCTCGAAGGTTTCGCCCGACTGGCATGGCTGGCTGCACTACACCTTCGACGAGCCGCCCACGGCCGAGCCGCTGGCCCGCCGCAAGTTCGAGTTGGACCACCTGCCCAACCTGACCGGCACCCCCTATGCCTGGACGCCCAAGGGCTCCATCGCCAACGGCGGCGAACGCGCCCCGGCGACCGGCGACTACGAAGCCTGGCGGCCGGAGTAGCGGCATGCGGCGCGCGGTCATCACCCTTGCGGCCCTGGTCACGGTCCTGACCGTCGGCGGCCTGGCGCTGGCCCAGGACGACCAGCCGCCGCCCCCGCCGCCGCTGGTCTTCGACGATCCGCCCGCCGACCCGGTGGCCACCCCGCCGGTCGAAGAGCCTCCGCCCGCGCCCGGCGAAGTCGCGCCTTCCAACGACCAGAACGTCCAGTCCGCCCCCACGCCCGCGGCGCCCGTCGACGTGGCCGCCGCCGACAAGGAAGATGACGAGAAGGCCGCCGAGGACACCTTGCTGCCGCCCGCGCCGCTGGAGGTGCAGGCCCCGACCGGCCAGCGCGTGCGCCACGGCGCCGCGATCATCCAGGCGCTCGACAAGATCACCGCCGAGACCATCCGCTTCGAGGCCCGTGTCGGCGTGCCGGTGAAGTACCGCGGCCTGGTCTTCACCCTGCGCACCTGCGAGACCTCGTCGGACGAGGAGGCCATCCAGGACTCCATCGCCTACCTGCAGATCCGCGCCGAGCCGCGCACGGTGACCGAGAACCAGCCCTCGCGGGAAGTCTTCCGCGGCTGGATGTTCGCCTCGTCGCCGGGGCTGAACCCCCTGCAGCACCCGGTCTACGACGCCTGGGTCATCGCCTGTAAGGCCTGAGCCCCGCTGGCCCCGGGGCCGAGCGCGAAGAAGTCACCCTCCACCGCCAGCGCCGCCTCCAGCAGGACGTGATATTCGCTGCGCGGAATCTCACAGGCCCCGAACTGGGTCAGGTGCTGGGTCAGGAACTGGGCGTCCAGCAAGCGGTAGCCGCCCGCCCTGAGCCGCCCCACCAGATGGATCAGCGCCACCTTCGAGGCGTCGCGCTCGTCGGAGAACATGCTCTCGCCGAAGAAGGCCCCGCCCTGCGAGACGCCGTAGAGCCCGCCGACCAGTTCACCCGCGCGCCAGCACTCCACCGAGTGCGCCAGGCCGCGCGAGAACAGGCCCTGGTACATGGTCCGGATGGCCGGGTTGATCCAGGTGTCGTCACGTCCTGGCCGCTCTGCCGCGCAGGCGTCGACGACCCGCTCGAAGGCTGTGTCGATGCGCACCTCGAAGCGGTCGGAGCGCACGGTGCGCTTCAGCCGCGCCGGGATGTGGAAGCCGTCCAGCGGCAGCACCCCGCGCAGCTCCGGATCGATCAGGAAGACCCGCTCGTCGTCGCGCGCCTCGGCCATGGGAAAGACGCCGCGTGCGTAGCACTCGACCAGGTCTTCCAGGGTGAAGGCGGTCATGGGTGCGCCCCTAGGAGGCGTTCCTGGCGGCCCACTTCTCCAGCCAGTGGATGTCGTAGTCGCCGGCGATGATGTCCGGCTCCTGCAGCAGGTCTTGGAAGAGCGGGATGGTCGTGTCGATCCCGGCCACGACCATCTCGTTGAGGCAACGCCGGGTGCGCGCGATGCACTCGGCCCGGTCGCGGCCATGCACGATCAGCTTGCCGATCAGACTGTCGTAGTACGGCGGGATCGCATAGCCCGTGTAGAGGTGGCTATCGAGGCGAACGCCCAGGCCGCCCGGGGCATGGAAGTCGGTGACCGTGCCCGGCGAGGGCGTGAAGGTCTTGGGGTTCTCGGCGTTGATGCGGCACTCGATGGCGTGGCCTTCGAACAGCACGTCTTCCTGCTTGAACGACAGCGGCAGGCCCGCGGCGATGCGGATTTGCTCGCGCACCAGGTCGATGCCGGTGATGGCCTCGGTGACCGGGTGTTCGACCTGCAGGCGGGTGTTCATCTCGATGAAGAAGAACTCGCCGTCCTCCCACAGGAACTCGATGGTGCCCACGCCCAGGTAGCCGATGGCCTTGATGGCGTCGGTGACCACCTTGCCGATCTTCATGCGGTCGGCCGAGCCGAGCGCCGGGGAGGGGGCCTCCTCCATCACCTTCTGGTGGCGGCGCTGTAGCGAGCAGTCGCGTTCGCCCAGGTGACAGACGTTGCCGTGCATGTCGGCGATGACCTGGATCTCGATGTGGCGCGGCTTCTGGAGGTAGCGCTCCATGTAGACGGTGCCGTCGCCGAAGGCGGCCAGCGCCTCCTGCTGGGCGGCCATGACGGCCTCGCCCAGGCTGTCCATGTCCTTGGCCACCTTCATGCCGCGGCCGCCGCCGCCGGAGGCCGCCTTGATCAGCACCGGGAAGCCGATTTCCCTGGCCGCCGCCATGGCTTCCTCGACCGTGGCGACGCCGCCGTCGGAGCCGGGCACCACCGGGATGCCGGCTTCCTTCACCGTCTGCTTGGCGCTGATCTTGTCGCCCATGACCCGGATGTGCTCGGGCGTGGGGCCGATGAAGGTCAGGCCGTGGGCCTTGATGATCTCGGCGAAGCGCGCGTTTTCGGAGAGGAACCCGTAGCCCGGGTGGATGGCCTGGGCCCCGGTGATCTCGCACGCCGCGATGATCGAGGGGATGTTGAGGTAGCTCTTGGCCGCCGGCGCGGGGCCGATGCAGACGCTCTCGTCGGCCAGGCGCACGTGCATGGACGAGGCGTCGGCGGTGGAGTGAACCGCCACGGTGGCGATGCCCATCTCCTTGCACGCCCGGATGACACGGAGCGCGATCTCGCCGCGGTTGGCGATCAGGACCTTGTCGAACATGGCGCTACTCGAGGACGACGAGCGGTTCGCCGAACTCCACCGGTTGGCTGTCGCCGACCAGCACTTCGATGACGGTCCCGGCGCGCGGCGCGGGGATGGGGTTCATGGTCTTCATGGCCTCGATGATCAGCAGGGTCTGGCCCTCCTTCACCTTGTCGCCGGCCTTGACGAACGAGTCCGCGCCGGGCTGCGGCTGCAGGTAGACGGTGCCGACCATGGGCGACTTCACGGCTTCGCCACGCTGCGGCGCGGCCTCGACCGGCGCGGCCGCGGCGGGCGCACCGCCGGACGCCGCGGGCGCGGCCATGGGCTGGGGCGCGGCGTAGGTGACGGTCTGGGTCGCGGCCTGGCGCGAGACGCGGATCTTCAGGCCGGCGCCTTCGACTTCGATCTCACTGAGACCGGTCTCGCCCAGGATGTCGGCGAGCTTTTTCACCAGCTTGGTGTCGATTGCGTCTGCGGGCGCGGGGACTGGAGGTTTGGCCATGACTTACCTTGGTCTTATTGGGCCGTGCGCACCGCGCCGGTCAGGCGCAGCGCCGCATCCACGGCCAGTTCGTAACTGAGCGGGCCGAAGCCCGTGATCGCGCCGGCGGCCGCCAGCGCCACGAAGGATTGCCTGCGAAACGGCTCGCGGGCGTGGGGGTTCGACAGGTGGCACTCGACCACCGGCACCTTCAGCGTCTTCAACGCATCCAGCAGCGCCACCGAGGTGTGCGTATACCCAGCCGCGTTGAGCACCAGGCCCGAGGCCTGCTCGCCGGCCTCCTGCACCCAGTCGATCAGCTCGCCCTCGTGGTTGGTCTGGCGGAACACGACCTTGTGGCCGTACTCGGCCGCGCGCGCCTCGCACAGGCCGCGGATCTGTTCCAGCGAGGTCTTGCCGTAGATGTTCGGCTCGCGCGTCCCCAACAGATTGAGGTTCGGGCCGTTCAGAACGTAAATCGGTTTGGCCATTCGCCCGCCGTGAGAATCCGCGGACCTTGTATAGCCGGGGGCCGGGCGTCACAACCCGGCGCAACTGTTGGAGCGTACGGACGGCTATGAGGATTTCGGTAAACGGGACAGAGAAGGAGGTCGCCGCGCGCGACATCGCCGCCCTGGTGGCCGAGCTGGACCTCGACCCGCGCAAGGTGGCCGTGGAGCTCAACCTGGCCATCGTGCCCAAGTCCCTGCACGCAGGCGCGCCGCTCAGCGAGGGCGATCGGGTGGAGATCGTGCAGTTCGTGGGGGGCGGCTGAGCCGTGCCGGACGGCGCCGAAGCGACACCGGCGCTCAGTTGTGAGGCTCTGTTGATACAACCTGAGCATTGGCCTCTACTCAACACACTCGATAAGTGTTGGGGGACACGTCATGCACCGTAGAAGCCTGTTGATCTCTTCGCTCGCCCTGGCGGCGACCGCCGTCACCGCCAAGCCCAGCCGAGCGGCTGTCTCGGCGCTCGGACCAGCCGGGCCCATGGGGCAGGCGATGCGGGCGTGGGTCGCAAACCCGCAGGTCATCAAGCAGGACTGTCCGCAATGGTGTTGGGCCGCGTCCATTGCGATGATCTTCGCTGCCTATGGGCGCCCGGTTCGCCAGGAGAATATCGTCCAGCGGACCTATGGCGGCCTGGTCTGCTTGCCGTCCGGCAATCCGCTGACCATTCCGGCCAACCTCAGCCAGACCTGGATCGATGACAACGGCCGCACCTTCAGGTCGAGCGTCGTGGCCGCCTATGACCCGATGAACAACGTCCGGGCTATCTCCAATCAGTTCATCGTGGACGAGTTGGCCAACGACCGGCCGCTGCTCTACTGCAATCGCCACCACGCCATGGTTCTTGTGGCCGCCGATTTCTTCCCCTCGCCGATGGGGCCTCAAATTGTCGCTGGGGGGGTCCTGGATCCGTGGCCTGGAAGCCCGGATTTCCATGCCCTTTCGCAAGGCGAACTCTTTGACGCGGACCGCGGCGGAGAAATGATGTTCCTTGGTTCTGTTCGGATCAGCTAGCAGCGATGGGCATGTTGGCCGCCGGTCCGTCAAGCTGACGCCATATTGCCAGCGTAGCAGGGCTGCCTGACCCCGGAGCCTCGCATGCGCGTCATCGCCGTCATCGCCGCCTTCCTCGCCCTGCTGGCCCAGCCCGTGCTGGCGCAGGCGATGAACAAGCAGACCGCCGTGACCGCGCCGGCCGCCGATTCCGACCCCGCCAGGGTGGCCGAGGCGCGGCGGTTGACCGCCGAGGCCCTGGCCGCCGACGCCGCCATCAAGGCGCGCAACGCGGCCGAGCAGGATCGCTTCAACACCGCCTCGGCCGACTACCAGGCCAAGCTGGCGGCCCAGCGCGCCGCCCAGGCCAAGTACGACGCCGACCTCGCCGCCCAGCAGGCCGCCGTGGCCCAGTACGAGGCGGACAAGGCGGCCTGGGAAGCCCGCGTGGCGGCCTGCAACGCCGGTCACTACGACCAGTGCGGCGAGCGCTAGGACACCCTATCTAGGCGCCATGACCGAACTGAGCGCCGACCACCTGCTTGCTCGCAAGGGCCTGCCCGAAGACTTCCGTTACCTCGTCGACGGCTGTCCGCGCGACGTCTGGGACGAGGAGGGCCGCATCCACGCCATGGCGGCGCACTGGCTGGAGATCCAAGGGTGGTTTCGCCAGATGCTGGGCGGCCTGACCCAGTTGTCCGGCCAGTGGCGCGAGGGCCGCTTCTCGGCGCCCCAGTACCAGGGCCTGGTCATGCCGCGGCTGCAGCAGTTCCTGCAGAACCTCGACGGCCACCACCAGCGCGAGAGCCGCATGTACTTCCCGGCCTTCGCCAAGCAGGAGCCGCGCATCGCGCCGGGCATCGACCTGCTCGACCGCGACCACGAGGCCGTCCACGCCATGCTCGAGCGCATGGTCGAGACCGCCAACGGCTTCAACAAGGCGGTGGCGGAAAAGGCGGATACGGCCAGACCCGGCGAGCTGCTGGCCGACGCCATCGAGGCCGCGGCCTCGCCCCTGACCCGCCACCTGCACGACGAGGAGGACATCATCGTCCCCCTGCTGACCCTGCACGGCGATCCGTTCGAGAAGGCCTAGGCGCCGACCAGCCGCGCGACCGCGTCCGCCGCCGCCTCAAGCCCCGCCTCGCTGGACGGATCCACGGCCACGACCGCCATGCGCGCTCGCGTCTCGCGCCTGGCCGAGCGGGCGTAGGCCGGGTCGTAGTGCAGCTCCATCAGCGCCAGCGCCAGGGCGCGGAAGTCGCCCGCCTCGATCATGGCCCGCCAGGCCTCCAGCCGGGGCCGGCTCGGATGCACGGGCAGGCGCTGCACCAGCCGCTCCAGCCCGCTGACGTTGTCGATCAGGTCGCCGTAGGCCCGCACCAGGAAGTCGGCCCGCGCCTCGGGCGTGGCCTCCAGTTCGATGCGCGGGGCCGCCTGCATGGCGCGCCAGACCAGCGGCGGGATCATGCGCTCGCCGATCTTGCTGGACTCCGCCTCGGCCAGGGTCGGCCTCGCCGGGTCGAGATCGTCCAGCGCCGCCAGCAGGCGACTCTCGAACAGCTTCTGGCTGGGTTGGGCCCGGTCGGCATATCCACCCAGCAACGAGCCGCGGTGGTCGGCCAGGCCCTCCAGGTCCAGCACCTGCAGCCCCCGCGCGGTCAGGCGGTGCAGCACCGCGGTCTTGCCCGTCCCGGTGTTGCCGTCGATGAGGATCAGGCCTGGCCCGGCGCCCTCGCCATACAGCCGGTCCTGCACCATCCGCCGATAGGTCTTGTAGCCGCCCTGCAGCAAGGACGTGCGCCAGCCGACCTGGCTCAGGATCGTGGCCATGGCGTGCGATCGTTGGCCGCCGCGCCAGCAATAGACCAGCGGCCGGAAGTCGTCGGGCTTGTCGGCCAGGGCGCCCTCCAGGTGGGCGGCGATGTTGCGCGCCACCAGCGCCGCGCCCAGTTTGCGGGCCTCGAAGCGCGAGCGGACGTAGAGCGTGCCCACGACGGCGCGTTCCTCATCGCTCAGCACCGGCAGGTTGATGGCCCCGGGGATGTGGTCCTCGGCGAACTCCGACGGGCTGCGCGTGTCGATGATGGCGTCCACGCCCGCCAGCGACGCGGCGTCGGCCTTGGTCAGGATTCGAATCGCTGGCGCGTCGGGCGAGGTGGTCATCGGTTCACCGCTGTATCCGCTACGTCGTCGACAACCAATCCAAAGCTTGTCATCCCGGAAGTGGCCCGCAGGGCCGCTATCCGGGACCTCCCGGTGCAGCATCAAAGTGAGCATGAGGTCCCGGATCGCCGCTGCGCGACGTCCGGGGTGACAATGCTAGAAGAGCGGGATGGAACAGTTCGCCCAACCCCCCATCCGTCTCACCTCCCTGGCCCACGGTGGAGGCTGCGGCTGCAAGCTGGCGCCTGGGGTGCTCAAGGACATCCTGGCCAAGATGCCGGTTCCGGGCGTCTTCCCCGACCTGCTGGTGGGCAACGAAAGCTCCGACGACGCCGCGGTCTGGCGGCTGAACGACAGCCAGGCGCTGGTCGCCACCACCGACTTCTTCATGCCGGTGGTCGACGATCCCTTCGACTTCGGCCGCATCGCCGCGACCAATGCCCTGTCGGACATCTACGCCATGGGCGGCACGCCGATCCTGGCGCTCGCCATCGTCGGCATGCCGGTCAGCCAGCTGCCGGTGGAGACCATCGGCCTGATCCTGGCCGGCGGCGCCAGCGTCTGCGCCGAGGCCGGCATCCCCGTCGCCGGCGGCCATTCCATCGACAGCGTCGAGCCGATCTACGGGCTTGTGGCGCTCGGTCTGGTGCATCCCGACAAGGTGCTGCGCAACGACCGCGCCCGGGCCGGCGACGTGCTGATCCTGACCAAGGCGCTGGGTGTCGGCGTGCTGAGCGCGGCCTTCAAGCAGGAAAAGCTCGACGTCGCCGGCTACGCCGCCCTGATCGCCTCCACCACCAAGCTGAATACCGTCGGCCGCGAGCTGGCCGAGGACCCGGCCGTCCACGCCATGACCGACGTCACCGGCTTCGGGCTGCTGGGCCATGCGCTGGAAGTGGCGCGCGGCTCGAGCCTGACCGCCGAGATCGACGCCTCGCCGCCGCTGCTCGACGGCGTCGAGGCCCTGGCTCGCGCCGGGGTGTGCACGGGCGCCTCGACCCGCAACTGGGCCAGTTATGGCGAGGCGGTCGACGCGCCCGCCGACCTGGAAGACTGGCGCCGTGACCTGCTCACCGACCCCCAGACTTCCGGCGGCCTGCTCATCGCCGTCGCGCCGGAGCGCGCCGAGGCCGTGCTGGCCCTGGTGCGCGACCGCGGCTTCGCCCAGGCGGCGGTTGTCGGGCGCCTTCGCGAGGGGCCGGGGCGGATCGCGGTCGCCTAAGCCTTTTCGCGGCCTTTTCGCGCGAGCGCTTCCGGCGTATCTCACCGCCATGAACGCGCCCATCACCACCCCTGTCGCCGACACCTGGACCGTCGCCGGCCGCACCTTCAGCTCGCGGCTGATCGTGGGCACCGGCAAGTACAAGGACTACGCCACCAACGCCGCCGCCGCCGAGGCCGCCGGCGCCGAGATCGTCACCGTCGCCGTGCGGCGGGTAAACCTGACCGACAAGAGCCAGCCCATGCTGGTCGACTTCCTCTCGCCCGAGCGCTTCACCTACCTGCCCAACACGGCGGGCTGTTTCACCGGCGAGGACGCGGTGCGCACGCTGCGGCTTGCGCGTGAGGCGGGCGGCTGGACGCTGGTGAAGCTGGAGGTCCTGTCCGACCCCAAGACCCTCTATCCCGACATGGAAGAGACGCTGAAGTCGTTGAAGCTGCTGGTGGCCGAGGGCTTCGACGTGATGGTCTATTGCTCCGACGACCCGGTCTATGCGCGCAAGCTGGAGGACGCGGGCGCGGCGGCCATCATGCCGCTGGGCGCGCCGATCGGCTCGGGCCTGGGCATCCAGAACCGGGTCAACATCCGGCTCATCGTCGAGGCCGCCAAGGTGCCGGTGTTGGTCGACGCCGGCGTGGGGACGGCGTCGGACGCCGCCATCGGCATGGAGCTGGGTTGCGACGGCATCCTGATGAACACCGCCATCGCCGAGGCTCAGGATCCCATCCGCATGGCCACGGCCATGAAGCACGCCGTCATCGCAGGCCGCGAGGCCTACCTGGCCGGGCGCATGGGCAGGAAGCTCTACGCCGATCCCTCCAGCCCGTTGGCTGGCCTGATCTAGCGGCGCGCCCGGGCGCGAGCCTGGGAGATCGCCGCCTCGATGGCCGGCATGTCCTCGCCGGGCACCAGCACGTCGCCGATGACGAAGCCGGGCGTGCCGTCGATGTGCAGCGTGGCGGCCAGCGCCTGGATATCCAGCAGCTGGCGGTCGATCTGGGCCATGGCGGCGGGGTTGTCGAGCGGCGCGGGATTGACCCCGTTGCGGCGCAGGATCTCGTCGACCTTGGCGTTGTCGACCGGGGCCTGTTCGGCCATCAGCTCTTCGTAGATCTTCACGTAGTTGCCGCTGGGCTTGCTCAGCAAGGCCGCGCGCGCGCCGCGCAGCGAGGAGGGCACGTCGAAGATGTGGAATTCCTTGAACACGAACCGCACGTCGGGATTGTTGCGGATCAGCTCGACGACCTTGGGCGCGATGTTCTTACAGTGGCCGCAGTTGTAGTCGTAGAACTCGGTGACGGTGACCGCCCCGTTGGGATTGGCCACGAAGTCGCGCGGGTCGCGCTCGATCTTGTCGCGGTTGGCCTTGATGGCCTTGACCGACAGCTCCAGCTGTGCGGCGCGCTCCTTCTCCTGCAACTTGACCATCGCCTCCTGGATCACCTCGGGATGCTCCAGCAGATAGTTGCGCACCTTGGCGTCGAACTGCATGTCGGCGGGGCTCTTCGAGCAGCCGGCGAGGGGCCCCGAAAGGGCGAGGGCGAGGATGGCGGCGGGCGCCCAGGTCCGAAGCTTCAAGGGGTGTCCATGGGTTTGGGGTTCAGCGGCCGCCGCGGGTTTCCCGCGACAGGGCTCTGAGGTCTTCCGGGGTCGGCTCGGAGACCAGCACGATGTCGGTGGCGCGGCGCCAGTCGGGGGTGTTCTCGGTCAGGTATTCGCGGGCGCGCATGGCGAAGGCGCGCGCCTCGGCCAGGTTGCCGTCGGCGAACTTGGCTTCCGCGGTGGCCAGGCGGGCCGGTCCGGGCATGCCCTTGGTGTCATAGGCCTGGCTCATCAGGTTCCAGGCGAAGGAGTTGTCGCGTTCCAGGGTCAGGGCGCGGTTCAGCTGGTTGATGGCCTCGTCCAGCCGCGCATTGTCGTTCAGCGCGATCAGGCTCTGGGCGTAGTTGATGCGCAGCAAGGGCGCGTCGGGCTTCAGCTCCACGGACTTGGCGTGGGCGAGGGCGGCCTCGGGGGTGCGCGCGTTCTCGAACAGCACCTGGCCCTTCAGCTCCCACAGGTAGGGATTGTCGGGGTGCTCCTCGAGCAGCTTGTCGATCAGGACCAGCGCCTTGTCCGCGTCGCCCGACTGGTAATAGGCGATGGCGCGGGCGTAGCGGGCGACGAAGCGGGTGTCCTTGTCCTGGTACTTGATGAAGGTCTGCTGCGGCGGCTTCAGGAAGGCGTCCAACTTGGCCTTGATGATCTCGTGTTCCTCGATCGCCGCGGCCGAGTCGACCTCGCCGTAATGCGCCTGCTCCTCGGAGCGGCGGCGCAGCGCCTCGATCCGTTCGGACGAGAGCGGGTGGCTGCGGAAGAAGGGGTATTTCTTCTGGTCGGAGAACAGTTCCTGGTAGCGGAAGTTGTCGAAGAAATCGACGAGACCGCGCGAGGACAGTCCGGCCACCTCCAGCGACGAGATGGCGGCCTGGTCGGCGGCCGCCTCCTGCACCCGCGAATAGCTGAGCACGCTGAGCTGGCCGAAGTAGCTGGAGCTGCCCATCAGCGCGCCGCCCAGCTGCGGCTGGCCGGCGACCGCCGCGGCGATGCCCAGGCCCATGGTCAGCAGGAACGGCACCATGCCGGCGCGTTGCATGTCGCCCTGGCGCACCGAGTGGCCGCCCGAGATGTGGCCGGCCTCGTGGGCGATGACGCCCAGCAGCTGGTTGGGCGTCTCGGTCTCGGAGATCAGGCCGGTGTGCAGGAAGATGTTCTGCCCGCCGGCGACGAAGGCGTTCAGGTCCTTGTCGGCCACCAGGTAGAAGTGCACCGCGTCGGGGTTGAGGCCGCTGGCGACCAGCACCGGGCGCGCCTCGGCCTTGATCGTCTCCTCGATTTCGGTGTCACGGATCAGCCGGATGGACTGGGCGTTGGCGACGCTCGAGAGGAGCATCGCCGTCACCCCGGCCAGGGCCGCCACGGCTCGGGCAAAGCGGTTAGGGCTCGCCATATCCGTTACGCTCCTCAATCTACCTCAGCGGCAGACAGCACCCTGAACCCATGGCTTAATTTAGCCCCTCAGCCCTTCTTGCGCCACCAGCCCAGCTTGGGCTTCTCCGGCGGCGCCTTGATCTCGTGCGGATCGGCTTCCGGAGCCTTGACCTTGGCCCGCGGCGCCTTGGCCGGCTTGGCCGGGGCTTCCACCACCGTCAGGGCCGGCGCCGGGGCGGCGACAGGCTCAGCGGCGGCTTCCACGGCTTCCGGCTTGGCCTTGGCGCGCGAACGCTTCGGCTTGGCGGCGGGTTCGGCGGCGGCTTCCGGTTCGGAGACAGCGGCGGCGACCGGTTCCGGCGCGGCTTCCGCCGCCACGGCCTCGACCATATCGGCCTCGCCCCGGCGCGAACGGACGCGGCGCTTCTTCACCGGCTCCAGCGGAATCGAGTGATCGCCTTCAGTCGGGGCGTCGAAGGCCTCGACAGGCTCGAGCACCGGCGAAACCGGCACGGCGGTCGTGACCGCCGGCGCCTGGTCGTCATCGCGGTTGCGGTCGCGGTCGCGTCCACGGCCGCGGCCACGACGGCGGCGCCCGCCGCGCTCGCCGCGCTCACGGTCGCGTTCGCCTTCACCGTCTTCCCGCGGCGCCGGCCGCTCGCCGTCGGCGCGCTGCGGACGGTCGTCCCGGGCCGGGCGATCCTCGCGCGGCCGGTCGTCACGCGGGCGATCTTCACGCTCGGGCCTGGGCGCCGAAGCGGCTTCGATGGGATCGAACCAGACGTAGGGTTCGTCGAGGTTGGGCGTGCGCGCGCGCGTCCAGGCGTAGGTATCCCGTTCGCGGCCTTCCTCGCGGCCACGGCGGCCGCCCCGGCGGCCCCGGCGGCGGCGGCGCGCGCCTTCGCTGTCATCGTCATCGGCGGGGCGAGCCTCGCGCTCGGGGCGTTCCGCGTCGTCGGCGAAGGCGACGCCGCGCGGCTCGCGCTCGGCGCCGTCATGGTCGGCTTCGTCGCGGCGACCGCCACGGCGGCGGCTGCGTCCCCGGCCACGGCCACGGCCCTCGCGGTCCGCGTCGCGATCGCGGCCTTCGCCGCGACCGCCTTCGGCCAGTTCGACCTCTTCGGCCTCTTCGATCTCTTCCTCGAAGTCCTCCTCGACCGCCTCGTCGGCTTCATCGATCGGGGTGGTGAAGCGCACCGCGGCGCCCGGCGCGGGCGTGTGCTCGCGGGACTCGGTGCGTTCCACGGCATGCTCGGCGTGGGCCAGGCTGTCGTCGGCCTGCACGGTGACGAACAGGCCGTTCACCTCCTGCAGGCGCACCAGGAACGGACGCTTTTCGTTGAGGATGTAGAGGGCCACGGCGGTGGGCGCGCGCAGGATCACCGTCCCGGCCCCGCCTTTGGCCAGTTCCATCTCCACGCCGCGCAGGGCGCCCAGCGCGCTGGACTCCACGGAGCGGACGCGGCCCGAACCGGCGCAGTGTTCACAGACGTGGGTGGTGCCTTCCAGCACGCCGGAGCGGCGGCGCTGGCGCGACAGCTCCATCAGGCCGAAGGACGAGATCTTGCCCATCTGGATGCGGGCCCGGTCCTGGTCCAGCGCGTCCTTGAGGCGCTTTTCAACGGCCCGGTTGTTCTTCGACTCATCCATGTCGATGAAGTCGATGACGATCAGCCCGGCCAGGTCGCGCAGCCGCAGCTGGCGCGCGGCCTCGTCGGCGGCTTCGAGATTGGTCTTCAGCGCCGTCGACTCGATGTTCCGTTCCTTGGTGGAGCGGCCCGAGTTGACGTCGACGGCCACCAGGGCCTCGGTCTGGTTGATCACCAGGTAGCCGCCGGACTTCAGCGGCACGACCGGCGAGTGGATCTGAGAGAGCGCGTCCTCGACCTTGTACTTGACGAACAGCGGCGTCGCCTCGGTGTAGAGCACCACCTTCTTGGCGTGTGCCGGCATGATCATGCGCATGAAGTCGCGCGCTTCACGCCAGCCCGGCTCGCCATCGACGATGATGGCGTCGATGTCCTTGTCGTACATGTCGCGCACAGCGCGCTTCACGAGGTCTTCTTCCTCGTAGATCAGGGCCGGCGCGCTGGATTTCAGGGTGGTGTCGCGGATGCTCTCCCACAGGCGCAGCAGGTAATCGTAGTCGCGGGTGATCTCGGCCTTGGTGCGCTTGGCGCCGGCGGTGCGGATGATCACGCCCATGCCGTGCGGCACGTCCAGCGCGTTGGCGATGGTCTTGAGGCGCTTGCGGTCGGTGGCCTGGGTGATCTTGCGCGAGATGCCGCCGCCCCGGGCGGTGTTGGGCATGAGCACGCAGTAGCGGCCGGCCAGCGAGAGGTAGGTCGTCAGCGCCGCGCCCTTGGAGCCGCGCTCTTCCTTGACCACCTGCACCAGCAGGATCTGCCGGCGCTTGATGACTTCCTGGATCTTGTAGCGGCGCATGAGCCGCCGGCGCAGCTTGGCCTCTTCGGCGGGGACTTCGTCGTCGTCGTCCTCTTCGGCGGCGCGCACGTCCTCTTCGTCGTCCGGCTCGGCCATGAGGGCTTCGCGGTCGGCGACGGGCACCTGATAGTAATCCGGGTGGATCTGGTCGAAGGCCATGAAGCCATGGCGATTACCGCCATACTCGATGAAGGCGGCCTGCAGGCTGGGCTCTACGCGGGTGACCCGCGCCAGATAGATGTTGCCGCGCAGCTGTTTCTTGGCGCGGCTTTCGAAGTCGAATTCCTCAACCCGGTGGCCGTCCACCACAGCGACGCGGGTTTCTTCCGCGTGCGCTGCATCGATAAGCATATGTTTGGACATAAAAGTCTCCGAGGCGCGCAGCGGCTTGTCCAGCCGGTCGCCGTTCATTCGTGTTCAGTTGCGAGAGGCGCGCACGCATCGTCCCGCCGCGCGAGGCGGCGTTGCTGGCCAATGGGCCAAAAAGGACGGGGGCGGCGCAGCCCATGAGCTTCGTTTCCGTTCCACGCGGTCAGGCGTGTGAGGGAGAGGAGCGCCGATCTTTTTCAAGGAAATGGCGCTTTTTTCGGCGAAATGGCGGGCTTGCTCAGCCGTCGCCGTTCGCGCCGCGGGAACATGCGCTGGCGAGCCGGCGATTGCAAGCGAAGGTGGATAAGTCGCCGAAACGGCGGCCCGCCCGCGCCCAATCCCGTCACGCTTAACGGTTTCTGCACCGGGTCCGGCGATGATGGCGGGTCAGAATGGGCTCGGAAGAATTCGGCCGATGGTGGGTGGTTTCAAGGCGTTCCTGCAGAGCCGGCGTGTCCGGGGCGGCCTCACGGCCGTCGCCGTGTTCGGCCTCATGCTCGCCGGGCAGGGGCTGGCCTGGTCCGCGCCCGGCGTGGTCAAGGTCCGCTTCGGCGGCGACCAGCGCGTCACCCGCGTCGTGGTCGAACTCGACCGTTCCGCCACCGGCAAGCTGGTCGGCGACGATCCCTCCAAGGTCGTACTGGCGCTGAGCGGCGTCGGCTCGGAGACCATGACTGGCCGCGGCCAGGGGCTGGTGCGCGAGTGGTCCTCGGGCGGCTCCGGCGCGGCCAAGGTCAAGCTGACCCTCAATCGTCCCGTCACCGTACGCCGCCGCTTCCTGCTGCCGCCGGGCGACGGCGTGGCCGTCTATCGCTACGTCATCGACCTGGAGGCCACCGGCGAGGCCCTGCCGGTCGCCGCCCGTCCGGGCGCGCCGCTGCAGACCCGCTCCGCCCAGCGCCACGGCCGCCGGGTGATCGTCGTCGACGCCGGCCATGGCGGCCATGATCCCGGCGCCGAGGGCGCCAGCCATCACGAGAAGGCCCTGACGCTCGCCGCCGCCCGCGCGCTGAAGGTGCGGCTGGAGCGGACCGGCCGCTACACCGTCGTGCTGACCCGCGGCGACGACACTTATGTCGGGCTGGAGCGGCGCGTCGCCATCGCGCGCCAGGCAGACGCCGATCTGTTCATTTCGCTGCATGCCGATTCGGTGGCCGACCCGTCCCTGCGGGGCGCCTCCGTCTACACCCTGTCCGAGCGCGGGGCCGAGCGCGCCGCACGCCGCTTCGCCGGTGAAAACTGGGCGCCCGCCGACGCCCTGGGCCGCGATCCGGTCGTGACCCGCATCCTGCTCGACCTGACCCAGCGCGCCACCACCAACCGATCGGCCGTGTTCGCCAAGGTGCTGCTGGATTCGATCGCCGACGACACCCCGCTGGTCAACCGCAGCCACCGCGACGCCGGCTTCGCCGTGCTGCTGGCGCCCGACGTGCCGGCGGTCCTGCTGGAGATGGGTTTCATCACCAATCCGCAGGACGAACGCGCGCTCGCCGACCCCCGTAGGCGCGAGCGGCTGGTGGACGGCATCGCCGACGCCGTGGACGCCTATTTCTCCGACGGCGGCCGTTCGGCGAACCTCAGCGGCCTGCCCTAGAAAAAAGAGGGCGTTTCGCTCTTATCTCGCCTTTGCCAACGCACCCCCGACTCGGTAAGACGGCTACCGGGATTGAGACGGGGCCGGGCCCGCCGGCCCGGTCGGAGGAGTACGGGTGAAGTCTGCCGAACGCTGGTTCGCCATGGCGGGCGTCGTCATCCTCTCTGCGGTGGCGGTCGCGGGCTTCGCCGTGGCCATCTACGCCGCCTGGCTGTTCCACGACCTGCCCGACGCCGGAGAGCTGGCCGAGTACCGCCCGCCCATCGCCACGCGGGTGTTCGGCTGGGACGGCACCCTGATCGGCGAGTTCTCCACCGAGCGCCGCATCTTCGTGCCCTACGACGAGATCCCGCCGGTCGTGACGCAGGCCTTCATGGCCGCCGAGGACCGCAACTTCTTCCACCACGGCGGCATCGACGTGGGGGGCCTGGGCCGGGCCATGGCCAAGAACGTGCTGAACTTCGTCCAGGGCCGCCGCCTCGAGGGCGGCTCCACGATCACCCAGCAGGTGGCCAAGAACATCATGCTGACCAACCAGGCGACGGTCGGCCGCAAGCTGAAGGAAGCCATCCTGGCGCGGCGGCTGGAGGCGACGCTCGACAAGAAGCAGATCCTCGAACTGTACCTGAACGAGATTTTCCTGGGCTACCGCTCCTACGGCGTGGCCTCGGCGGCCTACAACTACTTCGGCAAGCCGCTGGACCGCCTGACCTTGGCCGAGGCCGCCTTCCTGGCCGCCCTTCCCAAGGGGCCCAACAACTACCACCCGATCAAGAACAAGGCGCGCGCCATGGAGCGCCGCAACTGGATCCTGGGCCAGATGGCCGAGGCCGGTTCGATCACCCGCGCCCAGGCCGAGGCCGCGATGAAGGAGGACCTTGTCGTCCAGCTCGCGCCCCAGCGCGCCAGCTACCGCGACGCCGACTTCTTCGTGGAAGAGACCCGCCGCCGGGCCATCGGCCTGTTCGGCAAGAAGAAGCTGACCGAGGGCGGCTACTACCTGCGCACCACGCTGGACTCGCGCATGCAGACCGCGGCGCGCATCGCCCTCATGGACGGACTCGAGGCCTACGACCGCCGCCACGGGTGGCGCGGGGCCTGGGGCAATGTGGTGGTCCAGCCCGGCTGGGAGAAGGAAGCCCGCAAGGCCAAGCCGGCCGAGCGTCGCGACTGGCGCGCGGCCGTCGTCCTGTCGCCCGGCGGCGCCGTGCAGCTCGCCGAAGGCGGCGGCGGGCAGATCGTTTCCGAGGACGTCGCCTGGTCCCACGGCGGGCCGGGCCTGAAGCGCGGCGACCTGGTGTTCGTCGAGCCCAATCCCGGCGGCGGCTATCGCCTGCGCCAGGTCCCGGCCGTGAACGGCGCGCTGGTCGCCATCGAGCCCAACACCGGCCGGGTCGAGGCCATGGTCGGCGGCTATTCCTACTCGCTGTCGAACTTCAACCGCGCCACCCAGGCCAATCGCCAGCCCGGCTCGGCCTTCAAGCCGTTCGTCTACGCGACGGCGCTGGAGAACCAGTTCACCCCGGCCAGCGTCATCCTCGATGCCCCCATCTCCATCGGCGGCTACCGCCCGGAGAACTACAGCCACCGCTTCTACGGCCCCTCGCGCATCCGCACCGGGCTGGAGCTGTCGCGCAACGTCATGACCGTGCGCCTGGCCATGCAGGTGGGCATGAACAAGATCGTCGAGAACGCCATCCGCTACGGCATCGTCAAGCACATGGACCCGGTGCTGGCCATGGCGCTGGGGGCCGGCGAGACCACGCCCTACAAGCTGGTCGCGGCCTATTCGATGTTCCCCAACGGCGGACGCCGCATCACCCCGCACCTCATCGAACTGGTGCAGGACCGCACCGGCGACGTCATCTACCGCGCCGACACGCGCCGCTGCCTGACCTGCCGCCGCGGCTTCGCCGGTTCGGAATCGCCGCGCCTGCGCCCCGATGGCGAGCAGGTGATGGATCCGGTCGTGGCCTACGAGGTTACCTCCATGCTGGAAGGCGTGGTCCAGCGCGGCACCGGCACGGCCGCCCGGGTCCTGAACCGCCCCGTGGGCGGCAAGACCGGCACCACCAACGACTACCGCTCGGCCTGGTTCGTCGGCTTCACGCCGGACCTGGTGGTGGGCGTGTTCGTCGGCTTCGACGACAACCGCTCCCTGGGCGCGGGCGAGGCCGGCGCGGTCGCCGCTGTGCCGATCTTCGTCAACTTCATGCAGGCCGCGCTCGCCCACACCCCGCCCAAGCCCTTCCGCAAGCCGAAACAGGCCAAGTACGTCATGGTCGGCGGCATCGAGGAGGCGTTCCGGCCCGGCACCGAGCCCAAGGGCCCGGTCGGCGGCACGGGGCGTTCGACCGCCAATGCCGGCTCCCAGGCCCAGCCCGCCGGCCCGCGGCCCTACAACGAAGTCTGGCGCGATGGCCGCGTCTCGGGGGCCAACAACGCGGGCGACGCCGCCCGCCCGCCGCCGCAGCCCAACTGACCCGTATGACCTGAGCGTTGCGAAGGGCGCGGGCGCGCCCTATCTCGCCGCGTTCGAATGTGGAGATTGATCATGAGACCGGATGTCGAGGCCCTGGCGGCCGACATCGAGCAGTCCGTCGGACTGCTCAGGAGGCGTCTTTGACTGGGAACCGGCGCTTAGAAAACTCGACGAACTGAACGCTCGGGTCGAGGACCCGACGCTTTGGGACAACCCCGAAAAGGCCCAGGCCGTGACGCGCGAACGCTCGCGCCTGGCCGATCAGGTCAATGCGGTCCTTTCCATCGAGAAGGAGGCCGCCGACGCGGTCGAGTATGCCGAACTGGCCGACATGGAGGGCGACGAGGCTACGCTCAACGAGGCCCGCGCTACCCTCAAGGGCCTGAAGGACAAGGCCGCCCGCGCCGAGCTTGAGGCCCTGCTGTCAGGGGAGGCCGACGGCAACGACGCCTTCGTCGAGGTCAATTCCGGCGCCGGCGGCACCGAGTCCTGCGACTGGGCCGCCATGCTGCTGCGCATGTACGCCCGCTGGGCCAACGCCCACGCCTATGACGTCGAGTGGATCGAAGAGACCGGCGGCGACCAGGCAGGCATCAAGTCCGCCACCATCGTGGTCAAGGGCCCCAACGCCTACGGCTGGCTGAAGAGCGAAAGCGGCGTGCACCGCCTGGTGCGCATCAGTCCCTACGACTCCAACGCGCGGCGCCACACCAGCTTCGCCTCGGTCGGTGTCTCGCCGGTGGTGGACGACACCATCGTCATCGACATCAACCCGGCCGATGTGCGCACCGACACCTACCGGGCCTCCGGCTCGGGCGGCCAGCACGTCAACAAGACCGACTCCGCCATTCGCCTGACCCACATCCCGACCAATACGGTCGTGGCCTGCCAGGCTGGCCGTTCGCAGCACCAGAACCGCGACGAGGCCTGGAAGATGCTGCGCTCGCGGCTGTATGAGCTTGAACTGCAGAAGCGCGAGGCCGCCGCCCAGGCGCTGGCCGACGCCAAGAGCGACATCGGCTGGGGCCACCAGATCCGCAGCTACGTCCTGCAGCCCTACCAGATGGTCAAGGACCTGCGCACCGAGGTGGAGACGTCGGACACGCAAGGCGTGCTGGACGGCGACCTCGACCAGTTCATGGGCGCGGCCCTGGCGGCGCGGGTCGGCGCGACGCGCGACGGAGAGGCCGAGACCTAGTCCCGTCTCGCCGGCGAGAGCGGATAAAACGAAAAAGGGGACCCTCGCGGATCCCCTTCTCGACGCTTCACGCTGGCCGGAGCGATTAGCCGCCGGGCTTCAGCGAGATCAGTTGGGCGCTGTCGGCCTGGGCGGCGGGTTGCGCCATCGGGGCCGGTTGCGGCGCGGGCTGCGGCGCCGGCGCATTCACGTGCTGGGGCGCGGAGAAGCCGACCGGAGCCGACTGGGTCTCGGCCTTGCGGCCCTGCAGACAGCGGCCCTGGAAGTAGGCGCCGACGTCGATGGACAGCTGCTCGTGGGTGATGTCGCCGTCGACATAGGCCGTGCCCATCAGCTTGACCTGCTTGCCGCCGACCGCGCCGACCACGCGGCCGCGCACTTCGACGTAGTCGGCCAGGACCGAGCCTTCGACGTTGCCGGTCTCACCGACGGTGAGGCGGCCTACGCGGACGTCGCCGCGCACGGCTCCGTCGATGTGCAGGTCGCCCGCGCCCGAGATATTGCCTTCGAACGTCAGGTCCGAGGACAGCAGCGAGGCGGTCTTTTGCGGCTGCGGGCGCGGCGCCGGAGCGGCGGTCGCGGCGGGCGCGCCGTTACGTCCCTGGTTCAAATCGGGAAGATCGTCCGGAATCGGGACAGTGTTTTGTTGGGGCGGGGTGGGCTTAGTCTTGTTGAACATAATCTCCGGCCTTTACAAAGCGTGCGGGGTTTTGAGGGCGGCCGTTCATCCACACTTCGTAGTGCAGGTGAACACCCGTAGAGCGTCCAGTAGACCCCATGGCTGCAATCCGCGTGCCCACGGCGACGCGGTCGCCGGGTTTCACCGAATAGCTGGCCAGGTGGGCGAAGCGGGTCTTGAAGCCGCCGCCATGGTCGATCTCCACGACATTGCCGTAACCGGTGCGAACGCCGGTGAACGACACCACGCCCGGCGCGGTCGCGTAGATGGGGGTCAGGAACGGGCCGGCGAAATCGAGACCGGCGTGAACGGCGGGGCGGCCGTTGAAAGGATCGAAGCGGATGCCGAAGCCGGAGGTCTGGCGCACGGCGCGGGCCGGCCTGGAGAAGGGCAGGTTGTCGGCGGCGTCGGCCAGGGCGCGCATTTCCGACAGGTTGTCGGCGGCGTTCTTGATGCGCGCGGCGAAGCCCTCGTCGACATCCAGCACGGCCGCCAGGGCCTTGGTGTCCTTGGCGTCAACCAGCGGGCCGCCCAGGCCCGAGCCAATGTTGACGTTCATGTAGGAGGAGGGGTTCAGGCCGGCGAGTCGGAAGGCCAGGCGCAGGCGCTCGGCGCGGCTGCGGGCGAAATTCTGGGCCCGCGCGATCAGGCGCTCCTGGTCCAGCTTGACCGCCAGGATGCGCTCGACCGGCGCCATGTGCGCGTTGGCGGGTGGAATGCGCGGGGTCAGTACGCGGCTCGCGCCGGGGATATTGCGGAAGTTCTCCAGCACCATGCCCAGCGCGGCGTGGCGGCGCTCGACGGTGCGGGCCAGCTCATCCACTGAGCCGGCGGTCGTCTCGAGTTGCACGACGGCGGTGTCCAAGCGGGCCTGGCGGTCGGCCATGAGGCGTTCGTACTTGGCCTTGGTGCGCGACACCGCGGCGTCGGTGGAGGTCATGGTGAAGGCCGCGAACGCCGTGGACGCGGTGGAGAGAATCAGCCAGCCTCCAAGCGCAAAGGCCCCGGCTGCCATGAGCATCTGCTTGCGGGCGGTCAGGATATAGCCCCGCGTCTCACCATTGGCGCGCAGGTAGATGTGTCTTTCCGGGAACAATCGGTCGAGTAAATGGCGCACGCGCGCCACACGGCCAGTGTTCATCGCCCCACACCCGTTTTAGTTTCCAGAAGTTATGCTTGACGCGGTTTGGCCGCGCAAGGGGCGCGACGCCCGTTAAGCATGATCCGGACCTTAATTCACCTGCGGCGATGTTAAGCGCTGGCCAGTTCCCCTCTTGCGGGTATTGAACCGTGCCGCGCCTTCTCCCCCAGTTATTCTTTATAGTTTGAGTACACCAAAATGGTTTTAAAGTTGCTAAGGCCTCGCTTGGGGACTCGTGGGCCAATTTCGGGGTGTGTTTGAGGCCTGTGGATAACGAACTTCCCAGCGAAGACCTGTTGACCGTGGCTTGGCCGTAACGCGTCACCTTAAAGTTTTGGTAACCTATTGGCCTGGAGCGCGAGTTTCATTCCGACAGTCCCGTAAGCTTGGCCATACTCGCTGCGGCGAGCCGCCGCAGCTTCACGTTTAGGAGAGCCGTGGCTCAGAGGTTGCGCGCAGCCGCGAGCACAGCCTCGACGTGTCCGGGCACCTTTACCTGCCGCCAGACCTGGCGGATGAAGCCCTGCCCATCGATCAGGAAGGTGGAGCGGTCGATGCCCATGTACTCGCGGCCGTACAGCTTCTTCTGCCGCCAGGCGCCAAAGCGCTCGATGACGTCGCTCTCGGCGTCCGAACCGAGCTCGACGGTCAGGCCATGCTTGGCGCGGAACTTCCCGTGCTTGGCGACCGTGTCCTTGGAGACCCCGACCACTACCGCGCCCGCCTTGGCGAAGTCCGCCTTGGCCTCGGAGAAGCCGATGCTCTCGGTGGTGCAGCCCGGGGTGTCATCCTTGGGATAGAAGAACAGCACAACCGTCTTGCCCTTCAGCCCAGCCAGGGACACCCGGCCGGTGTCGGTGGGCAGGTCGAAGTCGGGGGCGCGATCGCCGGCGACGAGGTCTGACATCAGGGTTCCCTCAGTTGGGCAGCGATCAAGGCGAGCTCTTCTCGACCATCAGGAACGTAGGTCAAAAGGTCTGTATCGCGGCCGTGCGGATAGCCGAGCAGATGTGCGAGCGTGTTCATCACAGCGCATTCTTTGTCAGACTCGGCCACGGTCGTATCGTGTAAGTCGTGACTGAGACGACCGACCAAGTCGCGCTCCACACCGAACAGGGTTTGGAACTCCCAATCGGGAAAGAACGGGCCCTCGGCGGCCGCACGCAGAGACGCCTTCACAGCCGATACTTGGTGTGGCGTTAGCTCGCCCAATCGCCGGGAAAATCCTGACATCATACCGGCCTTACGAGGACAACCTTCTTCTTGCCGAGCTGAACCTTGAATACGCCCAACTCTGAATCCAGCGCAGTCCATGGCACGATCTCGTTTGGATCTGTGACCTTGATGTCATTGATCCGGACGGCTCCCTCTCCGATCTTGTCCCGGGCTTCGCGATTGGAGCGCACCAATCCGGAGGCAGCGAGGATGGCCGTATTGGATCGACCGACGGGGTAGTCGCCGCGCTCCATCGTGACCGTCGGCAAGTCCGCAGAAATTTGTCCATCTTGAAAGTTGAGCTGTGCGGTTACGGCTGCGGCAATCGCTTGCTCTTCGCCGTGCAGCATCTTGGTGGTCTCGTGAGCGAGGCGCTTCTTCGCCTCATTGATCTCGGCGCCCGGCAGGCTCTCCAGCCGCTTCACCTCGTCCAGCGGCAGGTCGGTGAACAGGCGCAGGAAACGGCCCACGTCGGCGTCCTCGGTGTTCCGCCAGTACTGCCAGTAGTCGTAGGGGCTGAGCTGGTCGGCGTTCAGCCACACGGCGCCCGCGGCCGTCTTGCCCATCTTGGCGCCCGAGGCGGTGGCCAGCAGCGGCGTGGTCAGGCCGTAGGCGGGGTTCTGGTCGACGCGGCGGATCAACTCGACCCCGTTGACGATGTTGCCCCACTGGTCGGAGCCGCCCATCTGCAGGCGGCAGCCGTAGCGTCGCTCCAGCTCCAGGAAGTCCACCGACTGCATCAGCATGTAGTTGAACTCAAGGAAGGTCAGCGGCTGCTCGCGGTCCAGCCGCTGCTTGACGCTGTCGAAGGCCAGCATGCGGTTGATCGTGAAGTGCGGGCCGTACTCGCGCAGGAACTCGATGTAGCCGAACGCCGACAGCCACCCGTCATTGTCGACCATGATGGCGTCGGTCGGGCCGTCGCCGAAGCTGAGGAACTTCTCGAACACGGTCTTGATCGAGGCGATGTTGGCCTTGATGCCGTCCTCGCTGAGCAGCTGGCGCGAAGCGTCCTTGCCGGAGGGGTCGCCCACCTTGGTCGTGCCCCCGCCCATCAGCACGATGGGCTTGTGGCCGGCCTGCTGCAGCCGGCGCAGCATCATGATCTGGATCAGAGATCCCACGTGCAGCGACGGCGCGGTGGCGTCGAAGCCGATGTAGGCGGTGACCACGCCGGACGCGGCGGCGGCGTCCAGCTCGTCCGGATGGGTGATCTGGTGGATGTAGCCGCGCGCCTGCAGCGTGCGCAGGAAGTCTGATTTGAAGGCTTGTTCGGTCATGGTCGGCGTCACCTTGGGTCGTTCTGGCGCCGAAGACCGTCTCCCGAGACATGCCGCCGGCCGGTGGGCGGGCGAAGATCGGGAATGATCGACGAACCGCTCGCTAGTGGGGCGAGCGATAATACCGTGCGGAACGGGGCCGAGGCGCGATCATGGGTCGTGGGTAGCTTGCGGCGTTGACCGGCGTCAAGCAGGCGCTATCGAAGGAGGATGCGGCTGCACCTGAAACAGCACCCCGACACGCCCGACGACGCGGTGAGCGGAATCGAGGTCGAGGCGGCGCGGCTGGAGCCCCGGAGCCTGCGTCTTCGCTTCGTGGTCGGCGGCGACATCGATCGCGTCCTGTGGCCCGAACCGGCGCCGCCGGCCCGCGCCGACGAGCTCTGGAAGCACACCTGCTTCGAGGCCTTCGTGAAGGCCGGCGAGGGCGACGGCTACTTCGAGTTCAACCTGTCGCCCTCGGGCCGGTGGGCCGCCTACGGCTTCGACGGCTACCGGGCCGGCGTGCGCGCGCTGGACGGCGTGGAGGTGCGCGACCTGTTCCGCGACCCCGACGACGGCCGCTACGAGTTCGAGGTCGTGATTGACCTCGCCGGCCTGGATCTGCCTCTCGACCGTGCCTGGCGCGTTGGCCTGTCGGCGGTCATTGAGGAAGCGTCCGGGACGATGTCCTACTGGGCCCTGGCCCATGCCCCGGGTAAGCCTGACTTCCATCACCCTGACGCTTACGGGCTCGACCTTCCTCCCGCGGATTCCCAATGAAATTCGGTATCGACCGCCTGCTTTCCGACCCCGCCCTGCGCGCCCCGCTGGAGGGCAAGCGCATCGGGCTGGTCGCCCACCCCGCCTCGGTGACGCCGGACCTGACCCATTCCCTGGACGCCCTGGTCGCGGCGGGCCTGAACGTGACGGCGGCGTTCGGGCCCCAGCACGGCCTGCGCGGCGACAAGCAGGACAACATGATGGAGTCGCCGGACTTCAACGATCCGCGGCTCGGCATCCCGGTCTTCAGCCTCTACGGCGAGGTGCGCCGGCCCACCGGCCAGTCGATGTCGACCTTCGACGTCGTGCTAGTCGACCTGCAGGACCTGGGCTGCCGCATCTATACGTTCATCACGACGCTGCTCTACGTGCTGGAGGCCGCGGCCGAGCACGGCAAGGAGGTCTGGGTGCTGGACCGCCCCAACCCCGCCGGACGGCCCGTGGAGGGCCTGACGCTTCTGCCGGGCTGGGAGAGCTTCGTCGGGGCCGGGCCGATGCCCATGCGGCACGGCATGACCCTGGGCGAGCTTGGCCGCTGGTTCATCGACCACTTCAAGCTCGACGTGGACTACCGCGTCATCGAGATGGAGGGCTACGACCCCGACGCCGCGCCGGGCTACGGCTGGCCGCTGGGCGAGCGGGCCTGGGTCAATCCCAGCCCCAACGCGCCCAACCTGTGGATGGCGCGCGCCTACGCCGGCACGGTGATGATCGAGGGCGCGACCTTGTCGGAAGGGCGCGGCACGACGCGGCCGCTCGAGCTCTTCGGCGCGCCTGACATCGATGCGCGGGCCGTCATCGCCGAGATGCAGGCCTTCGCGCCGCAGTGGCTGAAGGGTTGCCGCCTGCGCGACATCTGGTTCGAGCCGACTTTCCACAAGCACGCCGGCAAGCTTTGCAACGGCGTGCAGATCCATACCGAGGACCCCAGCTACGACCACCAGGCGTTCCAGCCCTGGCGGCTGCAGGCGCTGGGGTTCAAGGCGATCCGGCGGCTCTATCCCGACTACGACCTGTGGCGCGACTTCGCCTACGAGTATGTCTTCGACAAACTGGCCATCGACGTCATCAACGGCGGCCCGGGCCTGCGCGAGTGGGTCGACGACGCAGCTTCAAAGCCCGGCGACCTGGATGCGATCACGAAACCGGACGAACAGGCCTGGCAGGAGGTGCGCAAGCCGCACCTGATCTACTGATGTTCCTCGGCAAGAAGCACTGGGCCGAGCGGGCCGTGCGGGAGTCGGGCATACCCGACGACGGCCGCGTCTTTGGCGAGGTGACCGACATGCTCATCTCAGGCGCCGAGCAGTGCCAGCGGGTGGTGCGCACAGACCCCGAAGGCCATCTGGCCGACGACCTGATGTTCGTGATGATGAGCGCCCGCGCCATGCCCGACAATCGTTCGGCGGTGGAGCGGCTGATCAAGCGCTACGACCTGTCGGACGAACGCGCCACGCGCCTGCTGGAACTGGTCCGCCAGGCCGCCTACCGGATGTACGAGAAGGAAGGCCGGCGGCTGCCGAAGCCCTAGTCCTTGCCCGCGGCCTTGGCCCGCTCGATGCCCTCCAGCACCATGTTGCGCGCGTAGGCGGCGTCCTTCCAGCCGTGCACCTTCACCCACTTGCCGGGCTCCAGGTCCTTGTAGTGGGCGAAGAAGTGCTCGATCTGCTTGATCGTGATCTCGGGCAGGTCGGTGTAGTTCTGGACGTGGCCGTAGCGGGCCGAGATGCGCTCGACCGGCACACCCAGCAGCTTCTCGTCGATCCCCGCCTGGTCCTCCATCAGCAGCACGCCGACGATGCGCACGCTCATCACCGCGCCCGGCACGATGGCGCGGGTGTTGGCCACGATCACGTCGCAGGGATCGCCGTCGCCCGACAAGGTGTGGGGGATGAAGCCGTAGTTGCCCGGATAGCGCATGGCTGTGTGCAGGAAGCGGTCGACGAACATGGCGCCCGACGCCTTGTCCATCTCGTACTTGATCGGCTCGCCGCCGATCGGCACCTCGATGATGACATTGACCTCTTCAGGCACGTTACGCCCGACGGGGATGGCTTCCAGACGCATCTACCAGGACTCCGCTCAGATCGGCTCGGCTTCGATGCGCTTGTCGAGGTAGCCGCCCACGTGGCGTTCGACCTCGCCGATCTTGTCCTGCCAGAAGTGGTTGGCGTCGGGCACGACCTCGTAGTCGATGACGATGCCCTTCTGGGTGCGCAGCTTGGCGACGACGCGCTCGACCTCGTTGGGCGGCACGATGGTGTCGTTGGCGCCGTGCAGGATCAGGCCCGAAGCCGGGCAGGGGGCCAGGAAGCTGAAGTCGTACATGTTGGTCGGGGGCGAGACCGAGATGAAGCCGTCCGTCTCGGGCCGGCGCATCAACAGCTGCATGCCGATGTAGGCCCCGAACTGGTAGCCCGCGACCCAGGTCTGCGAGGCGGCCGGGTTGTTGGTCTGCAGCCAGTCCAGCGCCGAGGCCGCGTCGGCCAGCTCGCCGATGCCGGAATCGAACTCGCCCTGCGAACGCCCGACGCCGCGGAAATTGAACCGCAGGGTGGCGAAGCCGCGCTTCATGAACAGGTGGAAGAGCTGCACCGCCACGGGGTTGTTCATGTGCCCCTGGGCCTTGGGGTGCGGGTGCAGGATCAGCGCGATCGGCGCGTTCTCCTTCTTGCCCGGCGAGTAGCGGCCTTCGATGCGCCCGGCGGCGCCGGTCAGGATCACTTCAGGCATATGTTTTCCCTAAAGCCGCCACGGGCCCTATAATAGTTGACTACCCGGGTTGGTTTTTCTATTCCAACCTTCGCCGCGATGGACTCCGCCCCGCGAGGGCCGCCGTTTATCACAGGCGATCCGAAATGCGCGCGCTTTCTGAAGGCAATTCGCTATGCGCCTGAGCACCAAGGGCCGTTATGCGGTCATGGCGATGGCCGATCTGGCAAGGAACGGAGCCGAGCGCGCCGTCTCCCTGGCCGAGATCGCCACCCGCCAGGAAATCTCGCTGTCCTATCTGGAACAGCTGTTCGCGCGCCTGCGCCGCGGCGGCCTGGTCAAGAGCGTGCGCGGCCCCGGCGGCGGCTATCGCCTGGCGCGGGCCAGCGGCGAGACCTGGGTTTCCGAGATCGTGCTGGCGGTCGACGAGCCCCTGCGCGCCACCCGCTGCGCCGTGCAGGGCAGCCCCCGCGGCTGCATGCTGGGCGGCGAGCGCTGCATCACCCACGACCTGTGGGACGGCCTGGGCCGCGAGATCCACAAGTACCTGTCCAGCGTCAGCCTCGAAGACGTGGTGCAGCGCCGCAACCTGGTGCGCGGGCCCGCCGAAGTCATGGCGGCGGAGTGAACCCGATGAAACCCGTCTACCTCGACTACAACGCCTCGGGCCTGGTGCGCCCGACCGTCCAGGCGGTGATGACCGCCGCCCTGGCCGACAACGGCAATCCCTCCGCCATCCACGCGGCCGGCCGGCGAGCCCGCGCCCGCATCGAGACCGCCCGCCAGGACGTCGCCGCCCTGGTCGGGGCCGACCCGGCCGCGGTGGTCTTCTCTTCCGGCGGCACGGAATCCAACGCCCAGGCCATCGCCAGCGCGCTCGCCGACGGCTGCGAGCGCCTCATCGTCGGCGCGACCGAACATCCCTGCATCGTCGAGACGGCGCGGGTCTCGGGCCGCCCGGTGGAAATCCTGGGCGTGGACGAGAACGGCGTCATTCGCCTGGCCGATCTGGAGCGTATCCTGGCCAACGGCCCCCGCGCCGTCGTCGCCATCCACCACGCCAACAACGAATCCGGCGTCATCCAGCCCATCGCGGAAGCGGCGGCCCTGGTCCGCGCCGCCAACGGCTGGCTGCACGTCGATGTGGTCCAGTCCGCCGGCAAGATCCCCGTCGATATCGACGACCTGGGCGCCCACACGGTGGCCCTCTCGGCCCACAAGCTGGGCGGGCCCCAGGGTGTCGGCGCGCTGATCCATGCGCGCGGCGTCAACCTGACCAAGTGGATGCAGGGCGCCAGCCAGGAACGCGGTCTGCGCGGCGGCACCGAGAACGTCCCGGGCATCGCCGGCTTCGGCGAGTCCGCCAAGCAAGCCAAGGCCGAGGTCGACGGCGGCATGGATCACTCTGCCTGGCGCGACGCCGCCGCCGAAAAGGTGAAGGCGGCCGGGGCGACGGTCATTGGCGAAAACGTGCCGCGCCTGCCCAACACCCTGTTCATGGTCGTGCCCGACTGGCTCTCGACCCAGCAGCTGATCCTGCTGGATCTGAAGGGCGTCATGGTCTCGGCCGGTTCGGCCTGCTCCTCGGGCAAGGTGAAGCCATCGCCGGCGCTCACCGCCATGGGCATGGGCGACCTCAGCCAGGGAATGCTGCGGGTCTCTGGCGGCTGGGGCACGGAGGAGTCCGACTGGACCCAATTCGCGCAGGCCTGGGTTGCCGAATACAGCCGCCAACGCGCCAAGGCCGACCTGGTGAGCGTCGCCTGATGGCCGCAGTCCGCGAGACGGTCGATACCGTCCAGTCCCTCGAGAAGTACAAGCACGGCTTCGTCACCGACGTCGAACAGGACTTCGCGCCGCTGGGCCTGGACGAATCCACCGTGCGCTTCATCTCCGAGAAGAAGGGCGAGCCGGAATGGATGCTGGAGTGGCGCCTGGCCGCCTACCAGCGCTGGCTGGCCATGGAAGAGCCCACCTGGGCCAAGGTGAAGTACACCCCGGTCGACTACCAGGCGCTCTACTACTACGCCGCCCCGCGCCAGAAACCCGGCATCGCCAGCCTCGACGAGGTCGATCCCGAGATCCTGGAAACCTACCGCAAACTGGGCATCCCGCTGCGTGAGCAGGAGGTGCTGGCCGGCGTCATCGGCTCGCCGCGCGTGGCGGTCGACGCGGTGTTCGATTCCGTCTCGGTGGTCACCACCTTCCGCGCCGAACTGGCCAAGGTCGGCGTCCTGTTCATGCCTTTGTCCGAGGCGGTTCGCGAACACCCCGAGCTGGTGCGCCAGTACCTCGGCAGCGTCGTGCCGGTCAGCGACAACTACTTCGCCGCCCTGAACTCCGCCGTCTTTTCCGATGGCTCCTTCGTCTACATCCCGCCGGGCGTGCACTGCCCGATGGAGCTGTCGACCTATTTCCGCATGAACGCCCAGTCCACGGGCCAGTTCGAGCGCACCCTGATCATCGCCGACAAGGGGTCCAAGGTCTCGTACCTGGAGGGCTGCACCGCCCCCATGCGCGACGAGAACCAGCTGCACGCCGCCGTGGTCGAGATCGTCGCGCTGGACGATGCGGAGGTGAAATACTCCACCGTCCAGAACTGGTGGCCGGGCGATCCGGAAACCGGGCAGGGCGGCATCTACAACTTCGTCACCAAGCGCGCCGACTGCCGCGGCGACCGCTCCAAGGTCAGCTGGACCCAGGTCGAGACGGGCTCAGCCATCACCTGGAAATATCCGTCCTGCCTGCTCAAGGGCGACGGGGCGGTGGGCGAGTTCTATTCCATCGCCATCACCAACGGCCGCCAGCAGGCCGACACCGGCACCAAGATGGTGCACCTGGGGCCGAACACCCGCTCGCGCATCATCTCCAAGGGCGTGTCGGCCGGGAAGAGCAGCAACACCTACCGCGGCCTCGTCTCGGCCCACCCCAAGGCCAAGGGCGCGCGCAACTTCACCCAGTGCGACAGCCTGTTGATCGGCAAGGACTGCGCCGCCCACACGGTGCCCTACATCGAGGCGCGAAACGGCAGCGCCCAGTTCGAGCACGAGGCGACGACGACGCGGCTCAGCGACGACCAGCTCTTCTACGCCATGCAGCGCGGCCTCTCGCAGGAAGAGGCGGTGGCCCTGCTGGTCGGCGGCTTCGTCCGCGACGTGCTGCAGCAGTTGCCGATGGAGTTCGCCGTCGAGGCTCAGAAGCTGGTGGCGATCAGCCTTGAGGGGAGCGTGGGATGAAGCATGTCGTAGGCAAGATTGCAGCGCTCGGCTGCGCGTGGCTGCTGACGGGAACATCCGCGCTTGCGGATAGCCATTCAGTCTACGCGCTCGCTGTCGGACCCGAGCGCCTTGTCCTGCTCGATCTGGAGTCACGACGGGACGGTCCCGATCGCCCCACCGTGACGATGATCGTGATTAGCGCCGTGCCGACCGTCATCAATGGGCGTAGCGCCCAGCGCATCGATATGTCGGTGCAATTTGATTGCGGACACCATACCGCCAAGATCCTGGACCTGACGAGCCGCACGCTCGACGGAACGTTCTTGTTGCGCACCGATGGACGCGATCCCGCTGCCCCAATTCTGCCCGGCACCCCCTCCGGGGCTGCTGAACCCATAGTCTGCCGCAACGAGATTTCACCCGACATCGAAGGCTTGGTGGGGAGCCTAGAATCCCACCAGCGAGCCTATTTCGACACGCTTCGCGAGACCGGCCAATGACGCGGCCGTGGTTCGCGGTCATGGGGTCCCGTCGCGACCTGATTTTGCCGACGAGAACGCCCGGCTTGCCCTTCCCGGCGACGATCGCGGGCTTCGCAATCACGTTCGGCGTGGTCGGCGGCGGGCTCGCGCTGGCGTGGCTGATCGCGGCGGTTTGCCGTGAAGTGGGCCGTCCGAACCTCGATTACCTCGCAGCGCTCGCGATCCCCGTCGCCTGTACGGCCTACTTCCTGCTCGCGCGCCGCTTCACGATTGGCCGATGACCATGCTCAGTATCCACGACCTCCACGTCTCCGTCGGCGGCAAGCCGATCCTCAAGGGCCTGACGCTCGACCTGCCTTCGGGCGAGGTGCACGCCGTCATGGGCCCCAACGGCGCCGGCAAGTCGACGCTGGCCTATGCGCTGGCCGGCCGCGCCGGCTACGAAGTCACCGCTGGAACCGCCACCTACGACGGCCAGGACCTGCTGGCGCTGGACCCCTCCGAGCGCGCCGCCAAGGGCGTGTTCCTGTCCTTCCAGTACCCGCTGGAAATCCCAGGCGTGCCGGGCCTGACGTTCGTGCGCACGGCGCTGAACGCGCAACGCAAGGCGCGCGGCGAGCCGGAGTGCTCGGCCCCGGAATTCCTCAAGCTGATCCGCGAGAAGGCCAAGGCCCTGCGCATGGACTTCGACATGCTCAAGCGCCCGCTCAACGTCGGCTTCTCCGGCGGCGAGAAGAAGCGCATGGAGATCCTGCAGATGGCGGTCCTCGAACCGCGCCTGCTGATCCTCGACGAGACCGACAGCGGCCTCGACATCGATGCGCTCCGCGTCGTGTCGGAAGGCGTCAACGCCCTGCGTTCGCCCGACCGTTCCATGCTGGTCATCACCCACTACCAGCGCCTACTCGACTACATCAAACCCGACCGGGTGCACGTCCTGGCGGCGGGCCGCATCGCCGACACCGGCGGCCCGGAACTGGCGCTGGAGCTGGAGAAGAGCGGCTACGACAAGTACGTGAGCGAGGCGGCGTGAATATGCACGCGTTCACCGCGCCGTTTCGGGGACTGGCCACTTTTCTCGCGGGCGAAGCCGCGAAAAAGTGTCCTGTCCCCGAAAAGGGCCGCGCCACGCTGGCGGTGCGGATGCTGCCCGCGATGTCGGGGACAGGACACCTTTTCCTGCGCTTCGCTCCGGAGAAAAGCGGCCAGTCCCCGAGATCGCTGGCCTTGGGAGGCGCGCGATGACCTTCCCCGCCCGCATCGACCTGCGCGACGTCACCACCTTCCCTTCTCGCCGGGTGGAAGAGTGGAAGTACACCGACCTGCGCAAGCTGCTGCGCGAGACGCCGCCGGGGTCCCCTGAAGCCACGGTGCAACCCGGCGGCCCGTTCGCGGCCCTGGGCGGGGATGAGCTGGCCTTCGTAAACGGCCGCTCGGCGGGCGCCGCGGAGATCGTCGCCGAGGGCGAGCGAGTCATCCGCCTGCGCTTCGTCTCCACCGGCGAGGGAAGCGGCCACCAGGCGGCCTGCGGCATCGAACTGAAGCCCGGCGCCAAGCTCCTGCTGCTGGAAAGCTACGAGGGCCAGGCCGGCGGCTACGTCTCCAACCTGGCGCTCGACATCACCCTCGGCGAAGGCGCGCGCCTCGAACGCATCGTGCTCACCGACGAGCCCGACACGGCCATCTCGCTCGCCCGCGCCGACGTGACCCTGTCGGCCCGCGCCACCTTCATCCAGACCACCCTGACCTCGGGCGCCCGCCTGCTGCGCCAGGAGACCCACGTCGCCCACCCGGGCGCGGGCGCCTTCGTCCACATCGACGGCCTTTATGTGCTTGCCGACAAGCGCCACGCCGACCTGACCTCGACCGTGATGCACGCCGGCCGCGACGGCGTCACCAGCCAGCTGACCAAGGGCGTGGTGAAGGACGAGGCGCGCGGCGTGTTCCAGGGCCAGATCGTGGTGCGGGAAGGCGCGGACGGAACCGACGCGCGCATGGGGCACCATGCTCTGATCCTGTCGGACCGCGGCGAGGTCGACGCCAAGCCGGAGCTGGAGATCTATGCCGACGACGTGCAGTGCGCCCATGGCAATACGGTCGGCTCGCTGGACGAGAACGCGCTGTTCTACATGCGCTCGCGCGGCATCCCCGAGGCCGAGGCCCGCGCCCTGCTGACCGAAGCCTTCCTGGCCGAGGTCACCGACCGCATCGGCCGCGAGGACGTGCGCGAGCTGTGCCGCGCCTGGCTGGTGGAGCGGCTGGGATGACGGGTTTGACGCGGGGGCCCGGATCAAGGGACGCTTTCCTGGCCGCCGCCTGTCTCCGGGCGGGCCGATCGGAAATTGTTGAGGAAAACGCCTTGTTCTATCGCCGAAACCTGCAAGGACCGGTGAGCGACCAGCGCCAAGTCGCTGTTCTGGAAGGCAATCGCCCCGGAGCAAGGTCGGGGCCCTGTTATGCAAAACAGGGAAGAACAGGGAAGATCGGGGGACTCGCATGAGTTTCGACCCCCACAGCGTCCGCGACCAGTTTCCCATCCTGTCGCGCCAGGTGAACGGCGCCCCGCTGGTCTATCTCGACAACGCCGCCTCGGCGCAGAAGCCCAACGCCGTCATCGACGCGATGGCCGAGCGCATGCGGACCTCCTACGCCAACGTCCACCGCGGCCTGCACACCATGGCCAACGAGACGACCCAGGCCTACGAGGCCGCCCGCGCCAAGGTCGCGGCCTTCCTGGGAGCGGACAAGGACGAGATCGTCTTCACCCGCGGCGGCACCGAGGCCATCAACCTGGTGGCCGGGTCGCTGGGCGTGGGCATGGGCGAGGGCGACGAGATCGTCGTCACCGAGATGGAGCACCACTCCAACATCGTGCCCTGGCACCTGCTGCGCGAGCGCAAGGGCGTGGTGCTGAAGTTCGCCCGCGTCGCCGAGGACGGCGCGCTCGATGTCGAACACCTGATGGGCCTGCTGGGCCCCAGGACGCGCCTGGTGGCCCTGACCCACATGTCCAACGTGCTCGGGACCATCAACCCGGTGCAGGCCGTCACCGAGGCCGCCCACGCGGTGGGCGCCCTGGTGCTGGTCGACGGCTGCCAGGGGGCCGTGCATGCGGCGCCCGACGTAAAGGCCATCGGCTGCGACTTCTACGTCTTCACCGGCCACAAGCTCTATGGCCCCACCGGGATCGGCGCGCTCTACGGCAAGGCCGAGGTCCTGGCGGCCATGCCGCCGTGGCAGGGCGGGGGTGAAATGATCGAGAGCGTCTCGGTCGACCGCGTGACCTATGCCGAGCCGCCCATGCGGTTCGAGGCCGGCACGCCGCCGATCATCGAGGCCATCGGCCTGGGTGCGGCGATCGACTGGCTGGGCCAGTTCGCCCGCGCCGCCGTGCACACGCACGAGAAGGCGCTGTACGAGCGCGCCCTGGAGCGCATCAACGGGGCCAACTGGTTCCGGCCGCTGGGTGTGGCGCCGGGCAAGGGCGCCATCCTGACCTTCATCGTCGAGGGCGCGCACGCCCATGATATCGCTCAGGTTCTGGACAAGTACGGGGTGGCGGTGCGGGCCGGTCAGCACTGCGCCGAGCCCCTGATGCGGCGTTTCGACGTGACGTCGAGCGTCCGGGCGTCTTTCGCCCTATATAATACCCTTGAGGAGGCGGACGCCTTCGCCGACGCCCTGGTCAAGGCCAGGCAGTTCTTCGTGTGAGCATGGACGACGCTGGATTTTCATCGCCGGACGATTTCGTCGACAAGGCTTCCGCCCTGTCGCAGGCGGAACTCGACGTCCTGACCGATCAATTGGTCGAGGCGCTGAAGAGCGTTTTCGATCCGGAGATCCCGGTCGACATCTATGAGCTCGGGCTGATCTACCGCGTCGATGTCTCCGACGACCGCGACGTGGTGGTCGACATGACGCTGACGGCCCCGGGCTGCCCGGTGGCCGGCGAGATGCCCGACTGGGTGCGCGACGCCATCCTGAAGATCGACGGCGTGAAGTCCTGCACCGTGAACCTGGTTTTCGATCCCCCCTGGGATTCCTCCAAGATGAGTGACGAGGCCAAGCTGGCCTTGAACATGTTCTGACCCGATGAACCTCGAGACCGTCACCCCCCGCGCCCGGCGCCCCCGCCCCAAGGTGGTCACCCTCACCGAGGCCGCCGCCGAGCGCGTGCGCGAGATCATCGGCCGTTCCGAGACGCCCGTGGCGGGGCTGCGCGTAGGCGTGAAGAACTCGGGCTGCGCGGGGCAGGAGTACGTGCTGAGCTACGCCGAGGCCGCCGATCCGCTGGATGAGGTGGTCGAGGACAAGGGCGTCACCATCCTGATCGAGCCCAAGGCGGTGCTGTTCCTGGTCGGCACCGAGATCGACTACGAGGTCGGCCGGCTGGCGTCGAAGTTTGTGTTCAAGAACCCCAACGAGACCGACGCCTGCGGCTGCGGCGAGAGCGTCACCATCGAACCCCGGAAACCGACTGGCGAGACGGCGCGCTGACATGGCCTACGATCCTTCCCACGGCGAATGGGTGCAGGAACTGCTGGGGCGGGACCTCGGTCACCTGACCATCAAGCGCATGTTCGGCGCGGCCGGCGTCTACCTCGGCGACGGGCTCATGTTCGGGATGATCGACGACGGCGTGTTCTATCTGCGCTGCGACGACATGAACCGGCCGGACATGGAAAAGGCCGGGGCGGTCCAGTTCACCTATCCGGGCAAGGACGGAGAGGTGATGAGCCTCGGCTACTGGTCGCTGCCCGAGAGCGCCGCCGACGACGCCGAGGAGGCCGTCCGCTGGGCCCGCCGGGCCATCGAGGCGAGCCGCCGCAAGGTCGGACCGAAGAAGAAAAAGCCGTATAAAAAGAAAGCCTAGCGCTTTCTCAGGAAGGTCGGCAGCAGGGCCGCGCCGATGCCGACCATGTCGGTGAGCCAGTCCCAGAAATCGCAGTCGCGGTGGATGAAGGGGATGGCCTGGAGCAGCTCCACCAGCCCACCGAAGGCGGTGAGCCCGACGAAGATCTGCCACCGGCGCGCCGTTGGAAACGCCGGCAGCGCCATGACCGAGAGGAGATAGAAGCCCGTAAAGTGCTCGATCTTGTCGATGGGGCCCGGCGGCGGCGGCGGACCCGTCAGCGGCCGCAGGGCGAGCCACAGGCCCAGGCTGACGCTCAGCCAGAACAGGACGCGCAGGGCGGTGAGGACGGCAGGGGTGGATTTCACGCCGCGGCCTTGGCCTTGGCGTCGGCCTTGCGGATTTCATCCGGCGCCAGGACGAGGACGGAGGGCTTCACCGGGCCGCCGGTGGCCTCGGCGATCAGTTCCTGGGTGCGGGTCTCCACCGCCGTCTCCAGCCGCGTCATGAACTCGCCGCGCTCAAGGCCGGGAGGGATGGGCTCGAGGAACTCGATGATGGCCTTGCCGGGGTGCTTCTCGTAGCCCTCCTGGGGCCAGAAGAGGCCCAGGTTGGTGGCTTGCGGGACCACCGGCATGCCGAAGTCGCGGTACATGTGGAAGACGCCGGTGCGGTAGCGGAACCGCTCGCCGGCCTTGGCCAGGTTGCCTTCCGGGTAGATGAGGATCTTGCGCCCGTCATCGCGCGCCTTCTCGGCGGACTCGGCCAGCGCCTTGCGGGCTTCCACCCCGCCGCAGTTGTCGACGACGATCGCGCCCAGCTTGGAAAGGACGGTCCCGAGGAGGGGGAATTTGACCAGGTGGTCGCCGGTGACGAAGGCGAGGTCGTCGAACTGGGAATAGACGCAGAAGCCGTCGCCCCAGGACTGGTGCTTGGCGGCGATGATGAAGGCCCCGGCGGGCAGCCGCTCCTTGCCGCGGACCTCGAGCTTGATGCCGGCGAAGAGGTCCATCGCCTGCACCATCCGGCGGGTATAACGGTTGATGATCCAGGTGGTCGCGCCGCGCCCCGGAGACAGGGCCGCGAAGGCCGCCATCAGGGCGTAGAGGACCGAAAGGACCCAGTAGGCGACGTTGAACAGGAAGCTGCGCATGGGCGCAGCTTAGCGGGTGTCGCCGCCGTTGGAAGCGCGGCCTTAGGCCGCCTTCTGCTCGACGGTCTCAGCGTTGGTCACGCGGTTGCGACCGGTGCGCTTGGAGACATAGAGGGCCGCGTCGGTGCGCTCCATGAGAGCGGTCGGGTCCTCGCCGTCACGCCGCTGGGCGACGCCGGCGGAGATGGTGATGGCGCCCAGGTCCTCGTTGGTCGAGCGGCGCTTCAGCTGGCGGCCGCCGATCTCCTCGCGGATGGCGTTCAGCGCCGCTTCCACGAGCGGTGTGCGCTCGCTGGGGAAGATGATCGCGAATTCCTCGCCGCCGTAGCGGGCGGCGATGCGCGGGGAATTGGCGACGCGGCCGATGACGCTGGCGACGTAGCGCAGCACCTGGTCGCCCGTCTGGTGGCCCCAGGTGTCGTTGAAGCGCTTGAAGTGGTCGATGTCGATGAGCGCGAGCGCCACCGGCGCCTTGGCTTCGTCGGCCTCGGCGCAGATGCGCGTCAAGTGCTCGTCGAAGGCCTTACGGTTGGCGAGCGTCGTGAGCGCGTCGGTCATGGCGTCGCGGCGCACCTGCTCGAGGTGCTCGCGCAGCAGGTTCACCTCCTTGGTGGATTCCTGCAAACGCTTCTCGAGGCGGGCGTTGTCGGTCTGCACCTTGCGGGTGGCGTCCGACAGAGTCTCGACGAGTTGGCGCACGGCGGGCGCTTCGTCGGCCTTGTCGAGGCCTTCGCCGGCGACGGCCAGGGTGCGGCCGTAGGCTTCCTGGGTCTTCTGGGCGGTGGCGATTGCGGTGGCGACGCTCTTCAATTCCTTGGAGAGCTGGGCCCCGGCGTCGCGGATCTCGTCGGTCAGGCGCGCGCGCGGCAGGTAGGTCTGGGCCAGGGTCTCGGAGGCTTCCTCGGTGAAGGGCTCGCCGGCGCCAAGCATGCGCTGGATTTCCTGGCCCAAGGCCCCGTTCGGGTCACCGAGGTAGTGGAGCCAAAGCTCGAAGTTCAGCGGAGTGGGCCAAACCTTGTGGCCCTCCATCTGCGCGAGGGCGTCGCGCGCCAGTTCGTAAGCCTGCGGTCCCCGCAGGGTGGTTTCGACTTCAGCCGTCATGCCGCCCCCTTGGACGCACCGTTCGAGTGCGCCGTGAACGCGACAAACTAGCCCCGCGACCTGTAACGACCGGTTAAGCCAGACTCCGTTTTCGGACGAAAAATCAGTCCTCGGCGGGGGCCTTGGTCTTGGGGGCCTGGCGCAGGAAGGCCGGCAGGTCGGAGCCGAAGCCAACGGTCTTGTCGCCGCGATCCTCATTGCGGTCGCGTCGATCATTACGCTCCGGGCGATCGTTGCGGTCGTTGCGAGGGCGTTCGTCACGGCGCGGCTCGCGCTCACGACGAGGTTCACGCTCCGGGCGCGGTTCGGCGGCAGGCCCGGCTTCACGCTCCGGAGCCGCCTCGGCGCGCGCCTCGGGGGCGGGACGCTCGGTTCGATTGTCGCGGCGAGGACCGCGTTCACGGCGCGGTTCACGCTCGCGCCGGGGCTCGCGGTCCGGCGTGGCCTCGGGCTCAGCCGTCTGAGCCGGCGCGGCCTCGGCCTTGGGGGTCTCGGCGCGAGGCTCTTCGGTGCGCGGGGCGCGGCCCCGGCCACGCGGCGCTTCCGAGCGGCCGCCACGACTGGCGCCGGCGCGGGGCGCGCTGACGCCGACGCTGGCCCAATCGATGTCGAGGGTGACCTCGTCGGGCTCCATCTTGATGAGCTTCAGCACCTTGTCGAGCTGACGCTCGTCCGCGGGCGAGACGAGCATGTAGGTGTCGCCCTTCTTGCCCGCGCGGCCGGTGCGGCCGATGCGGTGGACGTAGTCGTCGGCGTGGTGCGGAACGTCGTAGTTGAAGACGTGGCTGACGTCGGGGATGTCGAGGCCGCGGGCGGCCACATCCGAGGCCACCAGCAGCTTCAGCGTGCCCTTGCGGAAGCTGTCCAGCGTCTTGGTGCGCAGGCTCTGGTCCAGGTCGCCATGGATCGGGGAGGCGTCAAAGCCGTGCTTCCGCAACGACTTGGCGACGACGTCGACCTCGGTCTTGCGGTTGCAGAAGACGATGCCGTTGCGCACGTCGGCCCGCTCGACCAGGGCCCGCAGCGCTGCGCGCTTGGCCTTGGGGTCCGAGGAGGGCACGCGCACGATGTGCTGGGCGATGGTCTCGGCCGTCATCGCCGGGCGCGAAGCCTCGATGCGGGTCGGGTCCTTGAGGAACTGGGTGGTCAGGCGGGTGATCTCGGGCGGCATGGTGGCCGAGAAGAACAGTGTCTGCTTGCGCGGCGGGGTCAGTTTGAAGATGCGCTCGAGGTCCGGAATGAAGCCCATGTCGAGCATGCGGTCCGCTTCGTCGACGACCATCATCTCCACGCCCGTCAGCAGGATCTTGCCGCGTTCGAAGAGGTCGAGCAGCCGGCCCGGGGTGGCGATGAGCACGTCCACGCCCTTGTCCAGGGCGGCGACCTGGTCGCCCATGGACACGCCGCCGATGAGCAGGGCCCAGTTGAGCTTGGTGCCCTTGGCGTACTTCTTGAAACTTTCCGAGACCTGGTCGGCCAGTTCGCGGGTCGGTTCGATGACCAGGGCGCGGGGCATCCGCGCGCGCGGCCGGCCGGTCTTCAGCCGGTCGATCATCGGCAGGGTGAAGGCGGCGGTCTTGCCGGTGCCGGTCTGGGCGATGCCCAGCACGTCGCGGCCGGCCAGGGCGACCGGGATCGCCTGCGCCTGAATGGGGGTTGCGGTGGTGTAGCCGGTGTCGGCTACGGCCTGCAGCGTCGTCGCCGACAGGCCAAGGTCAGAAAAATCGGTCATGGCACGCTTTGAAAAAAGCATCGGAGCCGCCCGAGCTTGGGCGAGCGGGCGGCGCGAATTCGCCTGACCTGCTCCGAAGGTGGGGCGATACATAGAGCCGAACGCCGTTAAGTCAACGCGACGGCCGCCGCCGCGGCGATTTGGTGCGCCTGGCCGGCGGGCCAGTCGGAGGGTCCGCCCCAGCACGCAGACGCCGGCGGTCTTCCCTGTTCTATCCCTGTTATTCAAAACAGGGAGGCCCGCCCGGACCTGCTGCGCGCCCCGACAAAACAACGGCTTAGCGCATGTTGCGAATTCGAATTGGCAGATATCGGCGATTGAACAGGGCTTTTCCCTCGGAAAATCGTGTTTGCGGGCTGCTGGGGCAGCCAGGGGACATGGTGGACGGTGGGCCGAGCGGAAAAGCGTCTGTTGATCCGGGCCACGACGTCAATCCGGGGATCGTCTCGGGGCCAAAACGGCGGTATCCCAGACGTCTCACTCAGGGAGAGACGGACATGCGGTTTGGATTTTTGGCTGTGGTCGCAGCCTCGGCGGCGCTGGCGACGGGCGCGATGGCGCAGGACATGAGCGCCTTGTTCGGCAACACCATCAACATGACCCATGCGGACGGGTCGGTGACCAAGCTGCATTTCCAGGCCGGCGGGACCTACGACTTCGTCACCGCCAGCGGCGTGACCGGCGGCGGCACCTGGGTGGTCAAGGGCGACCAGTTCTGCACCACCCGCACCGCGCCCGCGCCCCAGCCCGAGATGTGCCGTCCGTCGATGGACCGCCACGTCGGCGACAAGTGGGACGAAGACACGCCCAGCGGCAAGGTCAGCTACGAGCTGGTCTCGGGCCAATAGGCCTCAGACGTCGATGTCTTCCTGGGCGAAGGCGGCGTTGTCCTGGATGTAGCGGAAGCGCTCCTCGGGTTTGCGGCCCATCAGCTTCTCGACCAGGATTTCGACCTCTTCCTCGCTCTCGGGCAGGGTGACGCGCGCGATGGTGCGCCGCGTCGGATCCATGGTGGTTTCCTTGAGCTGGGACGGGTTCATCTCGCCCAGGCCCTTGAAGCGCCCGATCTCGACCTTCTTGCCCTTGAAGGTGGTGGCCATCAGTTCTTCACGATGCGCGTCGTCGCGGGCGTAGGCGGTCTCCTTGCCGGACGACAGCCGGTAGAGCGGCGGCAGGGCCAGGAACAGGCGGCCGGCCCGGATCATCTCGGGCATGGTGCGGTAGAAGAAGGTGATCAGCAGCGCCGCGATGTGGGCCCCGTCCACGTCGGCGTCGGTCATGATGACGATGCGTTCGTAGCGCAGGTCGGAGAGCTGGAACTTGGGCCCGGCCCCCAGGGCCAGCATCAGGTCCGACAGCTCGATGTTGTCGCGCGCCTTGTTTCCGGCGGCCGAAGCCACGTTCAGGATCTTGCCGCGCAGGGGCAGGATGGCCTGGGTTTCGCGGTTTCGCGCCTGTTTGGCCGAACCGCCCGCCGAGTCGCCTTCGACGATGAACAGCTCGGAGCCGTCGGAAGACTGGCGCGAGCAGTCCGCCAGCTTGCCGGGCAGGCGCAGCTTGCGGGTCGCCGAGGCGCGGGCGACTTCCTTGTCCTTGCGGCGCTTCAGCCGGTCCTCGGCGCGCTCGATGACGAAGGTCAGCAGGGCGCTGGCCACCTTGGGCTGTTCGGTCAGCCAGTGATCGAAGGGATCGGCCAGGGCGCGCTCGACCAGGCGCTGGGCCTCGGCCGAGGACAGGCGCTCCTTGGTCTGGCCCTGGAACTCGGGATTGCGGATGAAGACCGAAACCAGGGCGCCGGCGTTGGAGATCACGTCTTCGGCGGTGATGATCCCGGCGCGCTTTTCGTTGATCAGCTCACCATAGGCCTTGAGGCTGCGGGTCAGGGCGGCGCGGAAGCCGGCCTCGTGGGTGCCGCCTTCGGAGGTCGGCACGGTGTTGCAGTAGGACTGCATGAAGCCGTCGAACTCGCCGAAGCCCGAGGGGCTCCAGGTCACGGCCCATTCCACCGCGCCGCCATCGCCCGGCCGCTCGACGCGACCCGCGAAGGCAGTGGGCGTGACGGTTTCCTTGCCCGCGGCCCGCTCGGCCAGATAGTCGGCCAGGCCGTTGGGGAAGTGGAAGGTGGCGGTCGCCGGGGTTGCGTCGGTGATGCGTTCGGGGGCGCACTTCCAGTGGATCTGCACGCCGCGGAACAGATAGGCCTTGGACCGGGCCATGCGGTAGAGCCGCGCCGGCTTGAAGGCCGCGCCTTCGCCGAAAATCTCGGGGTCGGGCAGGAAGCGCAGCAGCGAACCATGCTTGCGCGACGGGGCGACTTGCTGGATCGGGCCCTGCGGAACGCCGCGTGCGTAGGTCTGGCGCCATTCAAAGCCGTCGCGCCAAACGGTGACGTCCAGTTGCTCGGTCAGCGCGTTGACCACCGAAACGCCCACGCCGTGGAGGCCGCCGGAGGTCTGGTAGGCCTTGCCCGAGAACTTGCCGCCCGAGTGCAGGACGGTGAGCACGACCTCCAGCGCGGACTTGCCGGGGTGCTTGGGGTGAGGGTCGACGGGGATGCCGCGGCCATCGTCGTGCACCGACAGGAAGCCGTCCTTGTCCAGTTCGACCGAAATGGCCTTGGCGTGCAGGGCGACCGCCTCGTCCATGGCGTTGTCGAGCACCTCGGCGAAGAGGTGGTGCAGAGCCCGCTCATCGGTGCCGCCGATGTACATCCCCGGCCGCTTGCGGACCGGCTCGAGGCCTTCCAGCACCTCAATGTGCTCGGCCGAATAACCCGGGCCGGGCTCCTTGGAGGGTTTGGCGGGTCTGGGCGCAGGCGCTGCCGCGGCGGTCGTCGTGGGCGGGCGCGGCGCAGGAGGCGGGGCCGCCGGCTCGGCGCGCGGCGCCGGCTCCGCGGCCTTGGGGGCTTCGGGTGCTTCGGGCTCGCTATCGAACAGGGACGGCTGGGGCACTGACATAGGCCGGTAATGTGAAACGATTCGGGAACGGCTTCGTAGGCCTCAGAGGATTGCTCCACAAGGGATCGGAGCCCCGCGGAAATGTCGCGGCCAGAATTCAACCCCGTACGCGCGGAGCCTCCGACGAACCTAGGGCCACTCAAAGCCTTGGACGTCGAATTCGACCGACTGCCGACCGTTTTGATAGAAATCGAGTTCCAGCCTGAGCCGCTTGGCCGACTTCAGACCAGCCACGAGCGACGATGTCCGGCGCAGGAAGACGATGTTGGTTGAGCCATCGGCGGCGTCGGCTCCCGACCAAGCTTGGGCGGCCTTGTCGTCGAAGCGAACCCTGATGTGACAGTTCGAGTAGACGTTGCACAGGATTTGGCCATCACGCTCCAGGGAAGCATAGGCATCCAGGCCGAACTGCGGGCTCTTGCGGATGCACAGCTGCATTCGCTGGGCGGCGGGGTAGGGCCAGGACAGGCTGATGAGGTCTGATGACCAGACGCACGCCGTCTTGGTTTTGCCGCCCATGGAATCTTCGCGCACGTCGTAGGCCCAGGAGCTGGCCGGTCTAACAACGGCTGGAGGCGGAGCGGTGGGCGCGGCGACTACCGATCTCGCGGCAGCGGCCGCGTCCGCCGCCGCCTGGGCTGCCGTTGCTGAGGCATCGGCGGCGGACTCGGCTGAAGCGGCCGCCTCGGTCGCCGACGCCACGGTGGAGGACGTGGAGGGAGGCGTGGGCTGGCCCCACTGGCTGATTCCCAAGGTGGCCAAGCAGAGAAGCGCGACACCGGCGATCACCGCGCCGAAGAAGCCCGTGCTTCGGTCTGGGGCGGCAAGGGCCGGACCGGGAGCGGGTGAAGTTACGGCCGCCTCAGTCGGGGCAGGTCCGGGGCCCGTTCCAGGCGATCGTGTGCGCTCGAGTTCCTCCCTCAGTCGGGCGTTCTCTTCCGACAGCCGCTTGAGTTCTTCCTGATCCGGCATAGCTCGCTCCCGCTGCGTCGCGAAACTGGTATCCCGGGTGATTGCTACGCCAAGTATCTACACCGGCTCAAGGCGTCAGGTGAAAGGGCGGGAAGGCAAGGTGTCGAGGACTGCCGTCAGGCCGCTTCGCGCGTCTCCGGCCCGTGGGCTTCCAGGGTCGCCTCGATGGCCGCGAACAGGCCGGCCATGGTGATCGGCTTGGCCAGGTGGCCGTCGGCGCCGGCCTTGCGGCCCGCCTCGACGTGTTCGGGCATGGCGTTGGCGGTGAGCATGATGACCGGGGTGCGGGGGCGGGCGCTTTGCGTCTGCCACAGGCGGATGGCGCTGGTGGCGGACAGGCCGTCCATCACCGGCATCTGCATGTCCATCAGGATCACGTCGAAGGCCTCGCCGGACTTCACCGCTTCCAGCGCCTCGGCGCCGTTCTCGGTCATGACCAGGTCCACGCCGGTCTCGGCCAGCATCAGTTCGATGACCTTGCGGTTGGTGGGATGGTCGTCGGCCAGCAGAATGCGCAGCGGGCGCTCTTCGCCGCCCTCGCTGGCAACGCCGACGGTGGCGGTGACCTCTGCGACGGCCGCGGCGCCCGCGGCGGCGGGCATGTCGATTTCGACCCAGAAACGCGATCCCTCGCCAAGCGTGCTTTCGCAGTCCAGCTGCCCGCCCATCAGTTCCGCCAGCTCGCGCGAAATGGCCAGGCCGAGGCCGGTGCCGCCAAAGCGCCGGGTGATGGACCCGTCCGCCTGCTGGAAGCGGCCGAACACCCGCGACTTCGCCGAGGCGTCGAAGCCGACGCCGGTGTCGATGACCTCAAGGCGCACGCGGCCGTTCCCGACCGAAATGGCGTTCAGGCACACGGAGCCCTGCTCGGTGAACTTCACGGCGTTGGAGACCAGGTTGGTCAGGATCTGGCGCACCCGCACCACGTCGCCAGACACCATGCAGTCGATGGCGGGGTCGATGAAGGTCTTGAGCGCGATGCCCTTTTCGTCGGCGCGCAGGCGAGACAGGGACGCGACGTCGCGCACCGCATTGCCGAGGTGGAACGGCGCGATTTCAATATTCACCTGACCGCTCTCGATTCGGGCCAGGTCGAGCACGTCGGAGAGCAGCCGTTCGAGGGTCACGCCGGAGGAGCGGATCACCTCGACCATCTCCTTTTCCTTCTTGGGAAGGCGTGCGCCCGCCAGGGCGTCGGCCATGGCCACCACGCCGTTCAGGGGCGTGCGGATTTCATGGCTCATGTTGGCGAGGAACTCGCTCTTGGTGCGGTTGGCCACCTCGGCGCGCCGGCGCGCCACGCGCAGCAGGCGCACCGAGCGGAACTGCCAGGCCAGCGCCAGGATGGCGGATATGCCGAAAGCGGCGCCGATGCCGACGATCCAGCGCTGGGCGCTGATCACGTCGGTCTGCAGGGCGGCGTTGCGGCGGGCGGTGACCAGCTGGTCGCGGCGTTCGGCCAGTTGGCTCTGCATGTCGCCGGTGACCTGGTGCATGCCCTCGGAGAAGCTGCGGGCCTGGGCCAGGCCGCGCTGGCGGGCGTCGGCGCGCAGCAGGGCGAAGGCCTCGCGCGAGCGGCCTTCCGCGAACAGGATCTCGGCCTGGATCTGGGCGGCGGGGGCAAGGCCCTTGCCGCCGAGCGCGCCGGCGGCGTCCAGGCGGCGCATGGTGGCCAGATCGGCGCGCGCCTCGGCGACGCGCCCCAGACGTGCATACGCAACGGCGCGCGCCGGCAGGGTGTCGCCGGGCAGGAAGTCGGCGTTGGACAGGTCCTTGCCCAATGGCTCGAAGCAGGCGAGCACGCGGGCCGCGTCATCGGCGCCCTCGGCGACCGCGCCGCACAGGATCGCGTCCCAGGTCTTCAGGCCGGCGAGGTCGGAGCGGACCACCAGTCGGTGGTGGGCGGCGAACATGCGTTCGGCCAGCGGCTGGTCGCCGACCTGAACCGCCAGCTTGGAGATGTTGTAGAGGGTGTCGAAGTCGGGCCGCGGATAGGCCGGATCGGAATAGTCGAATTCGAAGCGCGCCAGCGCCGCGACGGTGCCCTGCAGGTCATTGAGGTCGCGCAGCGCAATGGCCGTCATTTCCCAGACCCCGGCGTGAGCCGCCTTGGCGTAGGGATCGTTGGCCGGCACCAGGGAGTCGGCGTCGGCGAGCAGCTTCAGCGCCTCGCCAATGCGGCCGTCGTCGATGATCGACCGGGCGATCAGCCGCTCGGCGTGGACCTTGGCGAACCAGTCCTTCTCCGTGGACGACAGGCGCTTCATCTCTTCGATCGCGCTGGCCTGGCCGCGGTCGTGGCGGCCCTCCATGTCGTTGAGGCGCGCCACGTCGATGTAGCGGGCGTCGTTGTCCCGCAGCGCCTCGCGCATGAGGACAGCGTTCCACTTGTCGAAGGCGGCGTATTCAGCCTGGTTCAGGTAGATCCAGGCCACATGGTAGAGACGGTTCAGGCGCTCGCGCCCCTGCATCTTGAGGGCGGCCTCGCCGAAGCGGTCCAGCGCCTTGAAATCGGTATGTGACGCGCGCTGCTCGACAGCGTCGGCGAGCTGCAACGGCGTGGCGTTCGCGCCAGAGATCGGCGCGGCCTCGGTCCTCGGCGCAGCGAAGAAGATCAACACCGCGACCGCGATCAGCAGAAGATTACGCATCCAGCCCCGCCCCATGCGAACGGGGGATAATCCCTCAGAGAAGTTGCGATCAGCTTTACAGCGAGAACTCTTAAGTGACGGACGTTATGCCGAAAAATCCAGGGCTCGGAGAACCGCCTGAACGCCGCCCTGCGTTGGGATTCAGGCCCTAGATCGGGTCGTCGATGGACTTGGCCAGCGAAGTGAACAGCTTGGGACCTGCCTCGGTCATGTGCCAGCAGTCCTCCAGCCGCACGCCAAATTCGCCGGGCGTGTAGAGGCCCGGTTCGTCGGAGAAGCACATGCCCGGCGCCAACGGCGTGACGTCGTTGCGCACCACGTAGGCGTTCTCGTGCACGTCCATGCCGATGCCGTGGCCGGTGCGGTGCGACAGCCCGGGGAGCTTGTAGTCCGGCCCCCAGCCCAGGCTCTCGTAGTAGGCGCGGACCGCCTCGTCGATCCGGCCCACCGGCGTGCCCAGTCTGGCGGCCTCCAGAGCAATCTCCTGGCCGCGCTTGACGGTGTTCCAGACTTCGCGCTGGCGTGCGGTCGGCTGGCCGAACACGAAGGTGCGCGAGATATCCGACGAATAACCGCCGACCTGGCAGCCGCAGTCCAGCAACACGATGGAGCCCTCGCGCACCGTCTGGGCCTGGTGGGAGCCGTGCGGATAGGCGCTGGCCTCGTTGAGCAGCACGAGGGTGAAGGGGGCCTCTCCGCCCAGCCCCGCGGTGGCTTTCTCGATCAGGGCGCCGATGTCGGCGGCGGTCATGCCGGCATTGACCCGCGGGTGCACCCAGCGGAAGGCGGCCAGCGTCACGTCGTTGGCGGTCTGCATCAGGGCCAGCTCCGCCGGCGACTTGAACAGGCGGCAGGGGCGGGTGACCGGATCGCCGTTGACGATCCGCAGCGAGGGCAGGGCCTGCTTCATACCGTCGGCAATGAAGAAGCGGGTGGTGCTCTCCAGGGCCAGGGGTTTGGAGGCCGCGCCGCGGTCCTTCAAGGCGCCGGCCAAGAGGGCGAAGGGGCTCTCGTGCTCGTTCCACGGCCGCACGTCGTCGCCCACCTGCAGGGTCTCGCGGATCGACGGCTCTTCGAAGTGCGGGGTGGTGACCACGACATCGCCCTTCGCGGGGATGAGGGCGGCGGTGGTGCGCTCGGAGCGCCACCACTGGATTCCGGTGAAATAGTCGAGCGCAGTACCGCTTTCGACCAGCAGGGCGCCGATGCCTTGCTCGGTCATCAGCCGCTGGGCCTTGGCGATGCGCGCGCGTCGCTCCTCGGCGGTGATCGGCTTGGCGTCCTTGGTCAGGGACTGAAGCTCGGGCTCGGCGGCGCGGGTCGCGGCGGGCAGGGCGAGCGCTGTCGCGGCCCCGGCGGCGGCGAACAGGTTGCGGCGTGACAGCATGGCGGATCCCCCGGCGTGCGGGGGATATGACCACCGGACTCGCCCAAGCGCCAGCGGCCCTGCTACGCGCCTGCGGAGCGTCTAAGGGCTAGTCATGCGAACCCCGGATCAAATCCGGGGGAAGCAGAATGGTGGGCGGAGAGGGGATCGAACCCCCGACCCTCTCGGTGTAAACGAGACGCTCTACCGCTGAGCTATCCGCCCCAGTTCCAGCGGCGCCCTTCAAGCACGGCCGTCCACAAACCGGAAGCCGGAATGACGGCTTGGTGCGATCCGCCACAGATCAGGACGGGCGCTTCGGCAACCGGCGACGTTGCAATCCTGGCGGTGTCGCTGGCCCCAGCAAGAACGTGAGGGCGTCGCGCAGCCGTCCGCCCCACGCCGACGGGGCATGCTCAGCGCCTTCTTCCGTAACGGCGAGCACCGCCGTTCGCGGGGACGAGTGGCTGATGGATTCGACGAGCTTGTCGGGGTAGGCGGACAAGCCAGCGGGCAATCCGGCGGCTTCGACCGTGCCGACGCCGGTGTACACGCGGGAGGGCCAGTCGCGCGCTTCACCGACGTCTCTCATCAGCTGCTCATCCACACCCATCCAGAGCGGCGTGCTTTCAAGAAGCAAGGCGCCGAACTGCCCTGGCCGCGACACGGCCGTGTAGAGAGCCGCTGTTCCGCCGTAGGAGAAGCCGCCGATGCCTGTGTTTTGAGGCCCAAGCGCCACTCTATATGCATTCTCGATGCACGGCATGACTTCGCCAAGGACGAAGGAAGGATACTTCTTGCCTTGTGGCGCCGGCGGTTCGGGATTGTCCGTGCTGACGTCCGGGTAAGGCAGAAACTCGTTGGCGCGATCGTCCGGCGGGTTTGTGGTGCGATCTGTAGAGGCGCCATTGTCGATGCCCACGAAGATGGTGGGGGGGATTGCGCCCGAGCTGAAAAGGTCTTGGGCAACCCGCTGAATTCCGACCTGGTCCCGGAAGACCATCACGCCGTCATTTAAATAAAAGACGGGGTAATGGGCATGAGGTTGCTCTCTGTATCCGGGCGGAAGCAGGACGCGCAATGAGCGGGTATTGTCGAAGACTTCGCTTCGCAGGGAAATAATATCGACTACGGGAGCTGTTGAGGCAAATACTGGGCGCGGACGAAGAAGGGCGCTGGAGGTCAAAAGCGCCGCAAAACCACTCATCTCTATTGCCTGCCGACGCGTAATCATACCGGGTCACTGCCTCACTATTGTTTGCCTGCGCGCAATGATAAAATATTAGAGGTGTTCAGAGAAGTGGCAGATACAAATAGAAGCCGATTACACAGTTATTCACTCATTAAAATATGCGTCATGGCGCAAAATGGGTCAATACCATCAATACTGAGGGACGTTGCCCTGCAACATTAAATCAACGCCGACCTTAAACTTGGCGGTCGGGGTGCAGAAACGAGCGCCGCCATAAGGAAGATCGTAGGCGCCGGATGGGTCTCGTCGTCGCCCACCGTCCTGCTTCCTCCCGACTTGATCCGGGGGAAGGGGGCCGCCCGGAATCAGAAAGGGCGCGGAGCTCGCGCGCCGCGCCCTTCCCGAGAATGATGTCTGAAGAGGCTTACTTGCCGTTCAGCGCGTTCTTCAGGCCTTCGCCGACGCGGAAACGCGCCGTCTTCGAGGCCGGACGGGGCACCGACTGGCCGGTGCGCGGATTGCGCGCCATGCCGGCCGCGCGCGACACCGGGAGGAAGGTCCCGAAACCGACCAGGCGCACGTCCTGACCCTTCTTAAGAGCGGCGACAACGCTGCCCGTGAAGGCGTCGATAGCCTTCTTCGCAGCTTCGCGGCTCAGCCCCGCTTCGTCCGCAACAGCGGCTACCAATTCGGCTTTCGTCATGGCTCTCTCCCAGCAGCCTATTTCAATCCTTAGCGGCAACATCGATTCGTCACCGCGAGACGAGGGAGTATCGGACCGCAAAAACCCAAGAGTCAAAAGGGAAAGGCGGCCCGGAGGGCTCCCGGACCGCCTTTTTTCAAGGGTTATCCCCTGTTTTGGCCGATTTTCAGTGCGCGATGGTCAGATCGCCATCTTCCGTTGGCGTGGAAAGGGGAAGCGGGTCGGCCTCCTCGTTCCACTCAATCGGGACCACCGGACCGGCCAGGGCGTGTTTCAGGACCTCATCGGCGGTCGATACCGGGATGATTTCCAGGCCCGACTTCACGTTGTCGGGGATGTCGGCCAGGTCCTTCACGTTCTCGGACGGGATCAGCACCGTCTTGATGCCCGAGCGCAGGGCCGCCAGCAGCTTCTCCTTCAAGCCGCCGATGGCCAGCACGCGCCCACGCAGGGTGATCTCGCCGGTCATGGCCAGGTCGTTGCGGACCGGAATGCCGGTCAGCACCGAGGTGATGGCGGTGACCATGGCCACGCCCGCGGACGGGCCGTCCTTCGGCGTGGCGCCTTCCGGCACGTGGACGTGGACGTCGACCTTCTCGAACAGCGGCGGCTTGATGCCGAGGCTGGTCGCCCGGGCCCGCACGTAGGATGCGGCCGCCGAGATGGACTCCTTCATCACGTCCTTGAGGTTGCCGGTGATGGACATGCGTCCCTTGCCCGGCATCCGCACGGCCTCGATGGTCAGGATCTCGCCGCCGAACTCGGTCCAGGCCAGGCCGGTGACGATGCCGACCTGATCGTCCTCGTCCTTCTCGCCGTGGCTGAAGCGACGTACGCCGGCGAACTTGGCCAGCAGTTCGTCGTCCACGGTGACCGAGGCGATCTTCTCGCTCTCCAGCTTGCGGACCGCCTTGCGCGCCAGGTTGCCCAGTTCGCGCTCGAGGTTACGCACGCCGGCTTCGCGCGTGTAGAAGCGGATCAGGTCGCGGATGGCCGCGTCCGGGATGACCAGCTCGCCGTCCTTCAGCCCATGGTCCTTGAGCAGCTTGGGCAGGACGTGGCGCTTGGCGATCTCGACCTTCTCGTCCTCGGTGTAGCCGGGGATGCGGATCACCTCCATGCGGTCCAGCAAGGGCTGGGGCATGTTGAGGCTGTTGGCCGTGGTCACGAACATGACCGGCGACAGGTCATAGTCGACCTCCAGATAGTGGTCGCCGAAGGTCGAGTTCTGCGCTGGATCCAGCACCTCCAGCAGGGCCGAGGAGGGATCGCCGCGCCAGTCGGCGCCCAGCTTGTCGATCTCGTCGAGCAGCATGAAGGCGTTCGACGTCTTCGCCTTCTTCATCGACTGGATGATCTTGCCGGGCATGGAGCCGATGTAGGTGCGGCGGTGGCCGCGGATCTCGGCCTCGTCACGCACGCCGCCCAGGCTCAGCCGCACGAACTCGCGGTTGGTGGCCTTGGCGATGGAGCGGCCAAGCGAGGTCTTGCCGACGCCGGGAGGTCCCACGAGGCACAGGATCGGACCCTTGTTGGTGCCGGTGCGCGCCTGCACCGCGAGGTACTCGAGGATACGCTCCTTCACCTTTTCCAGGCCGTAGTGATCCTCTTCGAGGATGTCCTCGGCCTTCTTCAGGTCGATGGGCTTCTGCTTGCCCTTGCCCCACGGAATCGACAGCAGCCAGTCGAGGTAGTTGCGCACGACGGTGCTCTCGGCGGACATGGGGCTCATGTTCCGCAGCTTCTTCACCTCGCCGTCGGCCTTGGCGCGCGCTTCCTTGGAGAGCTTGGTCTTGCGAATGCGCTTTTCGAGCTCGAGGATCTCGTCGCGCTGATCGTCGGTCTCGCCCAGCTCGCGCTGGATCGCCTTCATCTGCTCGTTGAGATAGTACTCGCGCTGGGTCTTCTCCATCTGGCGCTTCACGCGCGAGCGGATTTTCTTCTCGACCTGAAGCACCGAAATCTCGCCTTCCATGAGCGCGTAGACGCGCTCCAGGCGGCGGGGCACTTCGAACAGCTCAAGCAGGTGCTGCTTGTCGGCGATCTTCACCGACAGGTGGGCGGCGACGCTGTCGGCCAGCTTGCCGGGATCGGTGATCTGCGGAATCGAAGACAGCGCTTCGGGCGGCACCTTCTTGTTCAGCTTCACGTAGTTTTCGAATTGCTCGACCACCGCGCGCGACAGGGCTTCGGCCTCTTCGGAGGGGCCGCCGTCCTCGGCGATGAAGGCGACCTCGGCCTCGAAGAATTCGGTCTGGCTGGTGAACTTGGCGATGCCGGCGCGGGCCTTGCCCTCGACCAGCACCTTCACGGTCCCGTCGGGCAGCTTGAGCAGCTGCAGGACAGTGGCCAGCACGCCGACCTCGTAGATGGCATCGGGCTGGGGTTCGTCGTCGGCGGAGTTCTTCTGCGTGGCCAGCAGGATCTGCTTGTCGCCGCGCATGACTTCATCGAGCGCGCGCACGGATTTGTCGCGGCCGACGAAGAGGGGAACCACCATGTGCGGGAAGACAACGATGTCCCGCAGGGGCAGTACTGGAATAACCTTGGTCTCAGACATGACGCTCTCCCGCCGGGCTCCACTCGGTCGTCCGAACCGGTGAAAAACTCGACAATGATGCGAGTCTTTCCAATTCGTCCGCCGATTCCCGGCGTCTTTTGTTGAATCCAATGTGGCCCATGGATTGCGCCATTCAAGCGGTGCGGGTCTCTATGGTCGCAACGCCGCACCTGGGGGATTCATTCGACGGAATGTCATGTCGGCAAGCTTCGCCTTGCAACAATTGACCGGGCGGGCCGGAAATCCGGGCGTTTTCTGCCCTCGAAGACCGTTGTTCGGCTGTGGCGAAAAGGGCGCTAGCCCTCCGAGAACAAGGCTTTTACCCGCTCGCGCAGTTCGGCCTTCTGGACCTTGCCCATGGTGTTGCGGGGCAGGGTGTCGAGCATGAACACCCGCTTGGGCTGCTTGAACCGGGCCAGGCAGCCGTCCAGCGCCTTGCGGATCGTTGTTTCGTCGGGATGGCTGTCATCGGGGACGACAAAGGCGACCACCGCCTCGCCGAAGTCCGGATGGGGTGCGCCCACCACGGCGCTTTCGACCACGCCGGGCAGGGCGTCGATCGCGGTCTCCACCTCCTTTGGATAGACGTTCAGGCCCCCGGAGATGATCAAATCCTTGCCGCGCCCGACGATCGAGACGTATCCGCGCTCGTCGATCAAGCCGAGGTCGCCGGTGATGAAGAAGCCGTCGGTGCGGAACTCCTGGGCGGTCTTGCCCGGATTGCGCCAGTAGCCCTGGAAGACGTTGGGTCCGCGGACTTCGATCACCCCGATCTGGCCGTCCGGCATGGGCCGGCCGCTGTCCAGGTCGGTGATGCGCAGCTCGACGCCCGGGAGGGGCGGTCCCACGGTTCCGGGGATTCGTTCGCCGGCATAGGGGTTGGAGGTATTCATCCCCGTCTCGGTCATGCCGTAGCGCTCGAGGATGGCGTGGCCGGTGTGTTCCAGGAAGGCGTGGTGGGTTTCGGCCAGCAGGGGCGCCGAGCCGGACACGAACAGGCGCATCCCTCCCGCCGCCTCGCGGGTCAGTCCCGGATGGTCGAGCAGGCGGGTGTAGTAGGTCGGGACCCCCATCATCACCGTGGCCCGGTCCATCAGGCGGACTGCGTCAGCGGGATCGAACTTCGGGCGGAAGAGCATGGACGCGCCTGCCAGCATGACCGTGTGGGTGGCCACGAACAGCCCGTGGACGTGGAAGATGGGCAGGGCGTGGATCAGCACGTCGTCGGCAGTGAACCGCCAGGCCTGGACCAGCGCCGCGGCGTTGGAGGCCAGGTTGGCGTGGCTCAGCATCGCGCCCTTCGAGCGGCCGGTGGTGCCCGAGGTGTAGAGGATGGCGGCCAGGTCGTCGTCGGAGCGGGCGACGGTATCGAAGGCGGCTGGCTGGGTGCGGGCGAGATCCGTAAACGAACCTTCGCCCATCGCGTCCAGGGTCTCGATCCGCGCGCCCTGGGCGATGGACTGGAAGTCCCCGACCGCGGCGGGATCGCAGATGATCAGCGAGGGTTCGGCGTCTTCCACGAAATAGGCGGCTTCGGCGTGAGTGTAGCCGGTGTTCAGCGGCAGGTAGATCGCGCCGGCCCGCAAGGCGGCGAGGTAGAGCAGCAGGGCCGTGGCTGATTTCTCGGTCTGGACCAGCACCCGATCGCCTGGCGCGACGCCCGCATTTTGCAAGGCGTTGGCCAGGCGCGCCGTCGCCGCGTCGAGGTCACCGTAGCGGATTGGCGCGCCGCCCTGGGGCTCCAGGAACGGCGCATCGGATGCGCCGACCGCTGTCAGCCGGTCGTAGAGGTTCACGGCCGTCTGCGGCCGACGTAGCGCAGCTCGCCGGTCGCCTTGTCGCGGTAGACGTCGATGCCGCCCTCGGTGCGCACGAATTCGACCAGTTCGTCGGCCTTCTCGGTCGGGACGAACTCGCTCTTTTCCGACATCGACCCTTCCCAGCGCCAGCCGGGGGGGAACACCGTCTTGGTCTCTACGCCGTCCTTCAGCCGGGCCGTGGCCACCGGCTGTGAGCCGTCCGGCGCAAAATCGACACGCCGGAACTCCAGCCAATTGGCATCGACCATAGGCCCTGCGTGCTGGTCGACGACTACGAGATCCTCCGCGCGCCGGCCGGCGGCGTCCTCGACCACGTACGTCAGACCGGCGGCCTCGAGATCGCTGACCAGATTGCGGACGTCGTCCGGATGCATGAATCCCAGCCGGACCACTTCTCCATCGGCGCAGAAGGACGGGTGCATGGCCTGCAGCTGGAAGCCCAGCCAGCCGCCGGGAAACCTGGCCTGCAGCCGGTCCACGCGAATGACGACCGACAGCGCTTCGATGAGGACGGGCAAGCGGCGGCTCCTGGTTCAAGGCTTTCTCGCCGTTTGGCGGGCGAGGGGCAAGGGCGACGAAAAACCCCCGGGGCGAGCCCCGGGGGTATGTTCCGTCTGGCGCTGGGCGGAGGCCTAGGACGCCGCCTGGCCGCCCTTCTTTTCCGCGTAGATGAGCAGGGGCTGGGCGCGTCCTTCGACGACCTCGGCGTTGATCACGACCTCTTCGACGCCCTGATAGGTGGGGAGTTCGAACATGGTCTCGAGCAGGATGCCTTCCAGGATCGAACGCAGGCCGCGCGCGCCGGTCTTGCGCAGGATGGCCTTCTTGGCGACGGCCATCAGGGCGTCGTCGGTGAAGGACAGGCCGACGTTCTCCATCTCGAAGAGGCGGCCGTACTGCTTGACCAGGGCGTTCTTCGGCTCGGTCAGGATGGTCACCAGGGCCTTTTCATCGAGGTCTTCCAGGGTCGCCAGGACGGGCAGGCGGCCGATGAATTCCGGGATCAGGCCAAAGCGCATCAGGTCGTCGGGCTCGACGCCGTGCAGGACCTCGCCGATGCGGCGCTCCTCCACGTCCTTCACCTTGGCTCCGAAGCCGATCGAGGCGCCGATGCCGCGCGCCGAGATGATCTTCTCCAGGCCGGCGAAGGCGCCGCCGCAGATGAACAGGATGTTGGTGGTGTCGACCTGCAGGAACTCCTGCTGGGGATGCTTGCGGCCGCCCTGCGGGGGCACCGAGGCGACGGTGCCTTCCATGATCTTCAGCAGGGCCTGCTGCACGCCTTCGCCCGATACGTCCCGCGTGATCGAGGGATTGTCGGACTTGCGGCTGATCTTGTCGACTTCGTCGATGTAGACGATGCCGCGCTGGGCCCGCTCGACGTTGTAGTCGGCGGCCTGCAGCAACTTGAGGATGATGTTCTCGACGTCTTCACCCACGTAACCGGCTTCGGTCAGGGTGGTGGCGTCGGCCATGGTGAAGGGCACGTCGATGATGCGCGCCAGCGTCTGGGCCAGCAGCGTCTTGCCCGAGCCGGTCGGCCCGATCAGCAGGATGTTGGACTTGGCCAGCTCGACGTCGTTGTTCTTGGTGGCGTGGTTGAGGCGCTTGTAGTGGTTGTGCACCGCGACCGAGAGGACCTTCTTGGCGTGGTCCTGACCGATGACGTAGTCGTCCAGCACTTCCCGGATTTCCTTCGGGGTGGGGACGCCGTCCTTGGACTTCACGAAGGCGATCTTGTGCTCTTCGCGGATGATATCCATGCAGAGCTCGACGCACTCATCACAGATGAACACGGTCGGTCCGGCGATGAGCTTGCGCACCTCATGCTGGCTCTTTCCGCAGAAGGAGCAGTACAGGGTGGACTTGGTGTCGCCGCTCGCGGCTTTCGTCATCTGCGTTTCTCACTCATCGGAGGGCCTTTTGGGGCGCCTCCTTGCCCGTTCGACTCACATGCAAACATGGGGCCGAAAGGGTTCAAAAATAGACAATCCGCCAGACGGCATACGATCACAAGCATGAACGACCTATCAAGGGCGCTGGTGGTCGCAGTTCATCGGAGGCGGGATTTGTCCCCATTCGACGCTAAGGTGGGGATCGCGAGCCACACCCGCCAGTAGGGAATATTGACCATCTCCAAACCAATCGTCGCCTTCGACTTCGACGGCACCCTGACGGGGTCCGACAGCTTCAACGCATTCCTGCTCTGGCGGGTCCCGCCGCACCGCTTTGTGCTCGGCCTGTTGCGCCTTACGCCTGCGCTGGTGAGTTACGCCTTCAACCGGGACCGAGGCCGCTTGAAGTCGGCTGCAATAACGGAATTCCTGGCCGGCTGGACACCTAAGGCTGTAACCGAAGAGGCCGCGAGGTTCGCCGGTTGGTCCTGGGATCGCTTCATGCGTCCCGACGCGCTTGCAAAGTGGGACGAATGGAAAGCGTCGGGCGCGACCATGGTGATCGTTACCGCCTCGCCCGCGATTACAGTCGAACCCTTTGCGCGCCGCCTCGGCGCTGACGTGCTCATCGGCACTCGACTCAAGCTTGACCCTGAAGGTCGCATCGCCGGGCCGTTGGCCGGCGAGAACTGTCGAGCTGCGGAAAAGGTGGTCCGTCTGCGCGAACGGTTCGGGTCAGATGTCACCTTGGCGGCGGCTTATGGCGACACGTCTGGCGATATCGAGATGCTCGAGATCGCAAACGAGAAGGGATACCGCGTCTTCACTGGCTGGCCGAAGTCGGGGATCGGAATGATCAAGCTGACTTTTGCCCGTCAGTAGATGCCGTGGCCTCAAGACTACTGAACCACCGGACCCGGGGGCAAGCCCCGGGTCGTCAACGGTTGGCCTACGCCGCCGGCGCTTCGCCCTCGTCGCGGGTCTCGTAGACGTGGTCGATGAGGCCGAAGGCCTTGGCCTGTTCGGCGCTCATGAAGTGGTCGCGGTCGAGGGTCTTCTCGATCACTTCGTAGGGCTGGCCGGTGTGCTTGACGTAGATCTCGTTCAGCCGGCGCTTGGTGGCGATGATGTCCTCGGCGTGGCGCTCGATGTCCGAGGCCTGGCCGCGGAAGCCGCCCGAGGGCTGGTGGACCATGATGCGGGCGTTGGGGAGCGCGATGCGCTGGCCCGCGGCGCCGGCGGTCAGCAGCAGCGAGCCCATGGAGGCCGCCATGCCCATGCACACCGTCGAAACCGGCGACTTGATGTATTGCATGGTGTCGTAGATCGCCAGGCCGCTGGTCACGATGCCGCCCGGCGAGTTGATGTACATGGCGATGTCCTTCTTGGGGTTCTCGGACTCCAGGAAGAGCAGCTGGGCGCAGATCAGCGAGGACATGCCGTCCTCGACGGGACCGGTCACGAAGATGATCCGTTCCTTCAGCATGCGCGAGAAGATGTCGTAGGCGCGCTCGCCCCGGCTGGTCTGCTCGACCACCATGGGGACGAGGTTCATCATCACGTCAGTGTGGTCGCGCATTGAGCAGGCCTTCTCGATTTAGGGAGGGCGGGAAACTTCCGAATCGAAGGCCGCCCCAATGGTCTAGGGATATTGTCTCGCCCGCCGCCCGTTGCAAGGCGGCGGCAGGCCGCAAGGGAAACGACCCTAGTTGGCCCGGTGCTCCTCGACGCCGCGCACGATGCGGCCGCGCTGGCTTCGGGCCGGGGTGTCGGGGCGCATGGCGTAGAGCGACTTGAGGAAACGCAGGTCCCAGTCGGTCAGGCCGGGGGCCGGGACGCGGCCGGCCTCGAGGTCGCTGAAGATGTTCAGCACCGTCGGGACCTGGCTGGAGTTCACATCCGGGTTCAGCTGCGCCAGGGCGACCATGGCCAGGTAGTCGGACAGCGCCTGGTAGGTGACGCCCTTGGCCCGGTTGACGTCGACCACCACGATGACCACCGCGAAGTCCTCGCGCACCGTATCGCGCAGGCGTGAGCCGGACGCGCGCATGGTCACGCCGTTGCCGATTGGCTGGCCGTCGGCCGCGACGGTCTCGCTGACGTGCCACCAGCGCACCGGCTTTTCGGACTGCAGGAAGGCCTCGAAGGACTGAGAGCCGCCGGCGCTGGTGCGCTCGTCCGACCAGCGGTGCTCGGCGAAGACCGCCTTGTGGGTGCGCTCCATCTCCTCCAGCACCGCCTTCACGTCGGGGGTGACGATGATGAGGATGTCGGGGCGGCAGCCCGGCTTGGCGACCTTGAGCCCCACCTCGCGCGCCACGCTGGACAGGCGCTCGTTGAGGTATTCGGCGTAGCGGTGCTCCAGCCCCACGGTGGCCGGGCAGATGGTGTGGTTCCAGCGGGCGACGCGGCCGTTGCGCGACTCCTCGGTGACGTCGCGGATGAACTCGCTGATCGTCGCCGGGTTGGAGGCCGTGACCGTGACCTCCTCGACGGTGGTGACCGGGTCGGAGGCTGCCGGCGCCGGGTTGGCGGCGGCAGCGGATCCGCCGAGCGCCAGGGCCAGGGCGGCGGCGGCCAAAAGGGTCGCGGCTCTCATACAACCTACTCCGAACTAGACAGGCGGAGCCCCCCGACCCCGATGAATGCAACCGAGACTAGAGGTCGTCTTCGCCGTCGAACAGCTCGTCCTTGGCCTTGACCTTCTTGTCCGTGACTTTGGCGACACGGAAGATCATGTCGCAGACCTTCTCTTCGTAGATCGGGGCGCGCAGCTGGGCGGCGGCGTTGGGGTTCTGACGGTAGAAGTCGAACACCTGCTTTTCCTGGCCGGGATAGCGGCGGGCTTCGGCGGTGATGGCCTGGCCCAGTTCCTGGTCGGTGACGCCGATGTTGGAGCGGCGGCCCAGTTCGGCCAGCACCAGGCCCAGGCGCACGCGGCGCTCGGCGATCTTGCGGTACTCGGCCTTCAGCGCCTTGTCGGTCTTCTTGGCGTCTTCCGGCGGGAGGCGGCCGGCTTCCTTGTCGGCGGCCACCTGGGCCCAGATGCTGTCGAACTCGTTGTCGACCATCTTATCGGGCAGCGGGAAGTCGTGCTTCTTGTCCAGCTCGTCCAGCAGGGCGCGCTTCAGCTTGAAGCGCGAGGCGCCGGCGTACTGCTCGTTCAGCTGGCCCTTGATGGCTTCCTTCAGCTTGTCGAGGCTTTCCATGCCCAGGCGCTTGGCGAATTCGTCGTCGGCCGCGCCGTCTTTGGGCGCGCGGATTTCCTTCACCGTGACGGTGAATTCCGCGTCCTTGCCGGCCAGGTTGGCGGCGCCGTAGTTCTCCGGGAAGGTCACCTTGACCAGCGTCTCGTCGCCGGCCTTGGCGCCCTTCAGCTGGTCTTCGAAGCCGGGGATGAACTGGCCCGAACCCAGCACCAGTTGGCTGTCCGTCGCCGAGCCGCCCTCGAAGGTCTCGCCGTCGACGCGGCCGACGAAGTCCATCACCACCATGTCGCCGTCCGCCGCCTTGGGGGCCTTGCCGCCCTTGGCTTCGTAGGTGCGCGACTGGGAGGAGATGTTCTTCAGGCTCTCGTCGATGTCGGCGTCGGTCGCCTCGTAGGTGGGGCGGGTCAGCTTCAGCGTGGCCGGATCGATCGGCTCGAACTCGGGCATGACGTCGACGGTCATTTCGTAGGCCAGGTCGGCCTCGCCGGCGATCACCTTCTCAACGTCGCTTTCCAGCTTCATGTCGGCCGGGGCGGCGGGACGGATCTTGGCTTCTTCCAGCGCCTTGGCGGGCGAGGAATTGAGCGTGTCCTGGACGATCTCGCTCATCATCTCGCGGGCGAACATCTTGCGCACGTGGGACGCCGGCACCTTGCCCGGGCGGAAGCCCTTGATCTTCATGCGCGGCTGCACTTCGGCGATCTTGGCGTCCAGCTGGTCGGTCAGCTCCTTCTGCGGAACCGTGACGGAGAGCACGCGGCTCAGACCTTCGGAGGATTTTTCGACGACCTGCATGGGACTACTTCGGCTGTTTCAGACGGCCACGGCGCCGCAAGGAACCGTGTCGCCCGTTGGAGAAAAACGGAAAGCCGCCCGAAGGCGGCGCGAACCGCCCTTATGCGGAAAGGGGGCGCGGAGGTCAACGGCGCGCACGGCGCGGTTGCGACGCCCTGTTTTCCTGTTCCGCGAACAGGGCGTGGCGCCCGCAAGGCCGGGGGGTGGGGTTCGAAACGGCGGTCGGTCGACGGTGTTCATGGGGCTCAATCCTGGTTACGGCGACGCGCTATCCCTTGTGGGACAAGGCCGCAACCGCCGTTGAGCCCACAGGGTCCGTTGATCCGGGGGCCGAGGTCAAACGCGGCGCGCCGGCCGCGGACAGGCGATTGCGCGGCGAGGTCATAACAGGGCGTAACAGGGGCTCCGGAACAGGCGCCGGCGTGCCCTGACAGGGCGCGGGGCCAGCCTGTTAATTTCGGAAACCCGGCCAGGGGACGCCGTGCGCATCCTCGCAAGCGCCGCCGCCATGGCCGAAGACGCTGTCGCCATCCTTGAAGACTCGGTCCCCATGGCGGGGGACGGCCGAGGCGGCTGCGGACCTCCGCGGCGCCGCCCTGCTTCGCTCCTCCGGAGCTTCGCAGGGCATCCTTTTTCGAATGAGAGGGCAGGGCTTGTCCTTCGAAGCGGCAAAGCCGCGAAGAAGGATGGTGCGGATGAGAGGACTCGAACCTCCACGCCTTGCGGCGCTGGAACCTAAATCCAGTGCGTCTACCAGTTCCGCCACATCCGCGCGGGAGGGGCTGTGCCCGAGGCCGGGTTGCGGGTCAACCGGCAGGCCCCCAACTGTGGCGCTCGCCGGAGTCCCGCATGACCGCCGCCCCCAAGGCCGACCTCGTCCAGGCCACGACCCCCGCCCAACTCGACGACGTGCGCCAGCTGATGCGCGACTTCATCGCCTGGAGCCGCGTCGCCCAGGCCGACAACCTCGACCTGATCGACAGCTATTTCGACGCCGCCGCCTACGAGCGCAGCCTGGGCAAGCTCCCCGGCTATTTCGGCCCGCCCAAGGGCAGCCTGGTGGTCGCCTACGTGGACGGCCGCCCGGCCGGCTGCGTGGCCATGCGGCCGCTGGGCGAGGACGGGGTCTGCGAGATGAAGCGGATGTACATCGCCGACGACTTCCGCGGCCAGGGGCTGGGAAGGGTGCTGGCCGACCGCATCATCGCCGACGCGCGGGCGGCGGGGTACCGGGCGATGCGGCTGGAGACGAGCGTCAAGCAGCCCGACGCGATCCGGCTTTACGAGCGGTCGGGGTTTGTGCGGATCGAGCCATACAATCCGATGCCGGCGGCGATGGAGGGGTGGTTGTTGGCGTTTGAGTTGGGACTTTAGCCACCCGGGATTGATTACCACTTCGCACTCACCCGATCGACTGCGCTGGCGTTTCTACTCGAAGGCGCCGAGCTCGCTCTTTGAAGGCGGCCTCGCCCCCTTCAAGAATCTCGCACACCTGCCCCCTGATTACAGAGTTTTCCAGGCCCCCCGCTAGATAGGCGATCTCGGGAAGTTTTCCGGGCCGGTGCGGGCCCGCCGATGCGACAATGACTTGGTCGGCGTCAGTGTTCACCACTAAGTTCGCGTTATGGGTCACGATGATGATCTGGCGCCGTTGCTTTGCATCTTTGAATCGGCCGACCAACTCATCGAAAATCGATTTGGGATCGAGGTTCTCTTCCGGTTGGTCGATGATCAGCGGGCGTCCGTCTTCAAGGTCGAGTGAAAGGTAGAGCAACAGCAGAACGATGCCGCGGGTACCAGGCGAGAGCTGCTCAATGTCCACGCCATCGTATTCTACGCTATAGGACACCGAGAGATGCTGTGTGCCGTAGAGCCAATCCGAGATTTGCATTGCCCATTCGCGCCGCCCAGCTCGGTCGCTCGGATCAATGGGGCAATGCGACAGAAGATCGCCACTATACTTCGAACGGAACGCGGACATGGCATCCGCGACGACAGTGCCCGTGCCGCGGAACCACGCTGGCAAGAGCTCTGCGCGAGCAGCGGCTTCTAAGGCGCCCTTGCCTTGGAACGCCCCGCTTTTGCGGAGGTCGAGCAACCCTTCCCCCTGGACGGCCCAACGTCTCAGATACACGAGCCGCCGGACGCGGAATGAGAGCTTTCCAAGGGCCCCAGATTGGCCGGTCAAGCGCGTGCTAACGGGGGCATATAGTTGTTCGAGCGCAGCCTGCTCCTCAATCAGAGCGTCGACGATCTCACCGTAATATCTCGACCGTTCTTCGAGCAGCTTCTTAATTTTCTCGTCTGCCAATTCAGCGCCGGCGATATCTCGCTCAATACCCGCTACCTCGGTATTGAGCACCGTTATCTTCTCGGTCAACGTATTGTATTTTCGTCGATTTTCTTCGTCTACCCCAACGAGCCGCTGAAGCCTGTCCACTTCCGCCAACAGAGTGTGTAGTGGCACTTTGGCCAAGTCGGATTGCTCACCAAGGAACGAAGTTTCCAGGTCTCCATTTGCCGCGACGTTTGCGACCGCGGGGCCCTTCAATGCCGCCGTTGACGTATCGAGATCGGTGATCGCGCCTTGCAGCACCGCATCGACATCCCCGGCAAACGTTAGATGAAACGCCTGGGGATCCCACCGGTGCCAAATAGAACCCCGCTCGTCCTCAATGTTCCCCGGCGGAATTGGCCCGGCATTCGGATCAGTCAAGAGGCTTGCCTTTCCATTGAGGGGTGTCCCTCCACGACCATTAGTAGTGTCTAGAATGGCAGCGCAATAGTGCGGTGGCCGATTGGGCCGCCGCACGATCTAGCCGATGGCAAATGACGCGATGACGTCACATAGCACCCCCACCAAATCCTCCGCCGTAAGCCCCGGCCCGCACCGCAGCCCCGCATCCCCGTGCATCCACGCCCCGCAGCAGGCCGCCTCGAACGCAGGCATTCGCCCCGCCAGCAACCCGCCGATCACGCCGGCCAGCACATCCCCTGACCCTGCCGTCGCCAGCCAGGGCGTGGCGTGGGCATTGACCACCGCGCGACCATCCGGCGCGGCGATGACCGTGTCGGCGCCCTTCAGCAGCACGACGCAGCCGGCGCGGTTGGCGGCTTCGCGGGCGGCTTCGATGCGGGTGGGGGAGGCTTTCAGCAGGCCGGGGAAGATGCGCTCGAACTCGCCCGGGTGGGGGGTGAGGACGTCGCCTTCACCGATGAGGGCGAAGAGGGTGGCGGGTTCGGACTTGAAGACGGTCAGGGCGTCGGCGTCGATGACCAGGGGCACGCCGCTGGCGGCGAGCGCGATCAGCTTGTCCCGGGTGGCGTCGCTGACGCCGGCGGCGGGGCCGATGACGAAGGCGTCCATCTCCATCGCCAGGTCGGCCAGCTCCTGGATGGAACGGAAGGGCTTGAGCATCACCGCCTCCAGGGCGGCGGCGTAAATGTCGGCGGCGTTGGGCTCGCAATAGACGCGCACCAGGCCGGCGATGCGCAGGCCGGCCCTGGCGGCCAGGCGCGCGGCGCCGGTCTCGAAGCGGCCGCCGCCGATGACGCCCAGGCTTCCGCGGGCGTGCTTGTGCGTTCCGGGTTTCGGCCAGGGATAGGCGTGGCGCCACAGGTCGGGGTGGTTCTCCCACAGCGTGGGCTCAGGCGTTGCCTCGGCGGGGATGCCGATATCGGCGACCACGACCTCGCCGCAGAAATCGCGCGACGGCTCCAGCACGTGGGCGGGCTTCTTGCGGTGGAAGGTGACGGTGAGCGCCGCGCGGGGCGCGTAGCCCAGCGGCTCCGCCGCGTCGCCCGGGAGGCCCGAGGGCAGGTCGACGGCGACGATGGGCAGGCCGCGGGCTTCGGCGTCCCTGAGAAGGGCTTCGGCTTCCGGCGGGAGCGGGCGGGAGAGGCCTGCCCCGAACAGGGCGTCGACAATCAATTCCACGTCGTCCGCAAGGGCGATCCCTCCCCCTTGAGGGGGGAGGGCAGGGTGGGGGTGCTGCGCTGAGGGTGGAGGAAGTTCACCCCCACCCCGGCCCTCCCCCCTCGAGGGGGAGGGAGGAATAAGAGCGACGGGACCGCGCCACTCGGACCGGGCGCGCGCGGCGTCGCCGCCGGACGGCTCGCCCAGGGCCAGCACCCGCACGGGCCAGCCCTCGGCCCCCAGGGCGCGGGCGGCCACATAGCCGTCGCCGCCGTTCATTCCCGGTCCGCACAGGACCGCGACCGGGCGCTTGCTCCAGCGCGCGCTGACAGCCCGGGCCACGGCCTCGCCCGCCGCTCTCATCAGGGCGTAGCTCTCCATGCCCGCCGCCGCCGCGCCGCGGTCGGCGGCGTAGCTTTGCTCAACGGTCAGAATCTGGTGCGTGTCGGGCATGGGCTCTTTCAATCGCCGGACTGGCGAGGCATCAGGACAACGCCGTCAGATTGATCCGTGTCCGAACGCCGCGCCGGCCCGTTTCGACTTGCTTTTTGCTGCAATGCAATATCCCTTCAGGACCCGGGCGACACACCCGGAATCAGATGAAAAAAATCGAAGCCGTCATCAAACCCTTCAAACTCGATGAGGTGAAGGAAGCGCTTCAGGACATCGGCGTGCAAGGCATGACCGTGACCGAGGCGAAGGGTTATGGCCGCCAGAAGGGCCATTCGGAGCTCTATCGCGGCGCCGAGTACGTCATCGACTTCCTGCCCAAGATCAAGCTCGAGGTGGTCGCGCCCGACGACCTCGTCCCCGCCGTCATCGAGGCCATCCAGACCGCCGCGCGCACCGGCAAGATCGGCGACGGCAAGATCTTCGTCACCGAGGTCCTCGAAGTCATCCGCATCCGCACCGGCGAGACCGGTTCCGCCGCCGTCTAACCCTTTCGCTCCCGCCTTCCAGTTCGCGTCCTCCCCAAAACCTCCCCAGCCCGCAAGGACCCGCCCCGCATGACCGCCGAGAAGATCCTCAAGGAAATCAAGGAAAAGGATATCGCCTACGTCGATCTCCGCTTCACCGACCCGAAGGGGAAGATGCAGCACGTCACCTTCGACCTGTCGCTGGTGGACGAGGAGTTCCTGACCGAGGGCACGATGTTCGACGGCTCGTCGATCTCGGGCTGGAAGGCCATCAACGAGAGCGACATGCTGCTGCGCCCCGACCTGTCGCGCACCTATGTCGACCCGTTCTACCAGCAGAACACCCTGTTCATGTTCTGCGACGTGCTGAACCCCGACACGGGCGAGCCCTACAACCGCGACCCGCGCTCCATGGCCAAGAAGGCCCTGACCTATGTGCAGTCGTCGGGCGTGGGCGACACGGTCTATTTCGGGCCGGAAGCGGAGTTCTTCATCTTCGACGACGTGCGCTGGAACACCGATCCGCACAACACCGGCTATGAATTCGACTCAGTCGAGCTGCCGGCCAACACCGGGCGCCGCTATCCCGAGGGCAACATGGGCGCGCGCCCGGGCCCCAAGGGCGGCTATTTCCCGGTCAATCCGGTCGACAGCGCCCAGGACCTGCGCGGCGAGATGCTGGCCATCATGGGCGAGCTGGGCATGGAGCCGGAAAAGCACCACCACGAGGTGGCGCCGGCCCAGCACGAGCTGGGGCTGAAGTTCTCCGACCTGCTGACCATGGCCGACCGCACCCAGCTCTATAAGTACGTCGTGCAGAACGTGGCGGCGGCCTACGGCAAGTCGGCCACCTTCATGGCCAAGCCGATGTTCGGCGACAACGGCTCGGGCATGCACGTGCACCAGTCGATCTGGAAGGGCGGCAAGCCGCTGTTCGCGGGCGACAAGTACGCCGGCCTGTCGGACATGTGCCTGTGGTACATCGGCGGCATCATCAAGCACGCCAAGGCGATCAACGCCTTCTCCAACTCCACCACCAACTCCTACAAGCGCCTGGTGCCCGGCTACGAGGCGCCGGTGAAGCTGGCCTATTCCAGCCGCAACCGCTCGGCCTCGATCCGTATTCCGTGGGTGTCGTCGCCCAAGGCCAAGCGCCTGGAAGCGCGTTTCCCCGACCCGATGGGCAATCCCTACCTGACCTTCGTGGCGCTGCTGATGGCCGGTCTCGACGGCATCGAGAACCGCATCGATCCGGGCCCGGCCATGGACAAGAACCTCTACGACCTGCCGCCGCAGGAGCGGAAGAACGTGCCGGAGGTCTGCGGTTCGCTGCGCGAGGCGCTGGACAACCTCGACAAGGACCGGGCCTTCCTCAAGAAGGGCGGCGTGATGGATGACGACTTCATCGACAGCTACATCGCGCTGAAGGAAGAGGAAGTCGCCCGGCTGCAGCTGCACCCGCACCCGGTCGAGTTCGACATGTACTATAACTGCTAGGCCCGACGGGGACTGGACCTCGGTCCTGTCCCCGAAGGACGCGGCGCATCGGGGACAGGACCAGGGTCCAGTCCCCGTGGACGAAAGGCCCCGTAGCGATGCGGGGCCTTTTGCTTTGCGGCAGGCTCGCGCACAGTCGGGGCCATGGAGGATGATCGACTTCGCATTCCCGTCGACGGCGACTACGTGGCCTCGCTCGGTCGGGCAGCCTACGTGTTCGCTGTCATGGAATGGAACGCCGTGTGGTGCTGCGAGCTGCTGGACGACGGCTATTTGAATGAGCTGGGCAGGAAGACTGCCGGAGCAATTGCCGAAGACTTCGCCCGATTGGCTGCGCTTCATCCAGATCCCGGAATTCGATCGGAACTCACCGATGCAGCGGAAGCGTTTCGATTGCTGGTGCGGGTCCGAAACCTACTCTTGCACGGAAAACCCGGCACCGCCCCGGGAGGCAATCAGATGCTGTTTGATAGGGGCCGAGCCTGGACTCCGGAGTTGATCGACGCTGCCGCGGACGATTTCGCCCAGTGCTGTGCGGAGTTAAACCGAATTCTCTATGACAGGTTGGGCGGTCCCGTAAGCGGACGCGAGGCGGCGGCGGGCCAGGTCAGCCCGCGCACGCGCCCTCGGCCTTGACGCTGACCCCGGCCGACGCCGCCACGCAGCTGTTGGAGTAGGTCTTGCCGTCCATGCCGCAGACCGGCTTGTAGATCATCGGGCACATCTGCGGCCGCTTCTTGCAGACCCCGGCGGCGTCGGGGTGGGTGGCGGTCATCTCGCAGTAAAGGCCGTCCTGGCACATGAAGCCGGCGATGCCGCCGCACATGCCGCCTTCGCCATGTATGCGCGAGGGGGGCGGAGTGGCGGCGGGATCAGCCTGGCCGGCGGCGCCCGCCGACTGGCAGCCGACCGCGAGGGCCAGCAGTGCGACCGCCAGGCCCGTGCGCACGACTCTCAGCATTGAAAGCTCCTAGAAGCGGTAACCGGCCCGCAGCATCAGGCTGTACATCTCATAGTCCTGCAGCATGATCGCGGTTCCCTCGAGGCCGAGGAAGCCCATCGCGCTGCCGGCCGTGAGGCGGAAGCCCAGCATCGGTCCGCCGCCCTGCATCTCGTCGGGATGCAGCACCACGCGGGTCGTGCCGTTGCCGATGCGGAAGGTGGTCACGCCCAGGTCGGACGAGATGTTCTGGCGCCAGCCGATGCGGATTTCCGGGGTCAGCCATCCGTCCTCGCCGAAGCGGCGGCCGAAGTTCAGCGTGGCCTCGGCCTTGAGGATGTGGCCGGTGCGCACGTCGTAGCGGTAGGCCAGGTCCGGATCGTTGCCGCGCTCGCCGTGGGCGCCTTCGTTGAGGAAGAAGTACTCCAGCGAACCCTCGGCGCGGCCGTACCACTTGCCGTAGCGCACGTCGTAGCTGGCGCCGGTGCCGGCGGCCAGGCTGTAGCCGTTCCAGTCCGACTGGTAGCGCAACAGGATAGAGGGCGTGATCACCTCGCGCGTCTCGTTCAGCATCGAGAAGCCGGCGGCGCCGCGGGCCCACATGCGCCAGTTCTCGCCGCCCGTGCGCCAGTAGAGGCCGCCCTCGAACAGCTGGGCGGTCAGCACCTCCTGCAGCACCGAGGTGGGGTCCTTCAGGTCCGACGAGGTGTAGGCGAAGCTGAGGCCCCAGGTGCCCAGCCGGCCGCCGCGCTCGATGCCGCCGGCGACGCCGAGGCCCTCGGAGTCGAAGCCGTAGGCCTGGACCTGGTCCTTGTTGGTGTAGAAGTTGATTTCCTGCAGCCAGGAGGTGACCTCGCCCGGCTCGGCCGCGACGCGGCGGTCCGAAAGGGCGTGGCGCACGGCGTCGATGCCGGCGGTCAGCGACAACAGCGGGCCGCCCGAGTGCTGCGGGATCAGCTGGCGGTACAGGTCGTAGAAGTCGCTCTCGTTCAGGCGCGACAGGAACTCGCGGCGCAGCAAAAGGGTCTGGATCGGCGAAGTGGAATTGACGTTGGTCAGGGCCGTGTAGATGCCCGAGTAGGCGTCGGCCTCGGCCGCGATCATGCCCATCTCCTCGGGCGTGCGCTTGGAGATGGTCAGCAGCAGGCGGTCGTTGGCCAGATCGACCGTGGCGGCCGCGGCGTAGACGAACGGCGTGTTGCCTTCCAGGGTATTCAGATCGATCGCGCCGGCCTGAAGGTCGCCGGCCTGGATGACCGTGAAGGTCGACTGAGTGGTCAGCAGCGACTCGAAGCGCACGCCCAGCCCCGCGCCGTCGGCGAGGGTGGCGGTGCCAGAGACGTTGTAACCGGAAAGGGCCGTGTTGGCGGCCGGGTCGAGGGTGACGACGATATTGCCCTCGGAGCCCACGTTCAGGGTCCCGATCTGAACGGGCGAGGTGTTGGTGGCCTCGACCGTCCCGTTGGTGATGCTTAGCGCCAGGGTGTGGTCGCTGTCGTCGATCTTGCCGACGAAGGAGGCCCCGCCGGAGATCAGCATGCTGTCGGCGCCGTCGCCGAACTCGACGCCGCCGGTCATGGTGCCGTTGCGCAGGTCGAGGGTGTCGGCGCCCGATCCGAAGCGCACATCGCCGACGATGGCCGGCTCGTCGGCGTCGTCCACCCCATCATTGTCGGCGTCAGCGTCCGCGATGCCGTCGTTCAGGTCGTCGCCGTCGCTGATGCCGATCTGGCGCACCACGGCGCCCAGGGTGTTGGCCGACAGGTCGATGGCGACCGTCTTGCCGTGGATGACCTCGTTGGAGGCATCCGTGTCGGTGTCGTCGGCATCGTTGGCGTCGTCGGTGGCGATGATGTCGGCGGAAATCTTGCCGCCATTCTCGACGTAGTTGATGTTGCCGGAGCGATCGACGATGGCGTAGGCGTTGCCGGTCTCGCCGCCCACCGTGCCGGAGATGCTTTCGTAGTTGAGGATCTGGCTGACCTGGGCGCCTTGCTCGATCAGCACGGCGATGGCGTCGTGGGCGCCGTCACCGATCATCGTCGCCGAGATGCCGGCGTCGTTGTAGATCAGGGGCGTGATGACGCCGTCGCGCAGCACGATGCCGGTCGACGAGCCCTCGATGGCGGAGGTGGTGACCAGGCCGCCCTGCAGGCGCACGCCGCCGGCGATGTTGACGTCCATCCCCCCGGCGATGCCCAGCTCGATGGCCAGGGCGTCGATGTGGTCATAGACCCCGCCGGCCGTGGCGTTGCCGTTCATGATGAAGCCGTAGGCGAGGTCGCCCGCGCCCACCGCGCCCAGGGTGATGTTGTCGGTGGTCGAGCCCACCCGGATGGCCGCGGCCCCGCCCACGGAGGTAATCTGGGCGGTGGTCTCCTTGGCGTCGGCAATGCCGTTGTGGTTCTCGTCGTCCTCGTTCGGATCCAGGTCTTCCGGGGTGCGGGCGAACAGCACGCCGCCGGTGATGTTGCTGGCGATCCAGACCGCCGGGCCGCCCTGCAGCAGGTCGTCGGGTTCGAGGTCCTTGATCTGGTCGTTGGTCGGGCGCTGCGTATAGCGGTAGCCCGTGGCGGTCATGGTCGAGGCTATGGTCAGGGCGCCGTTGATGTCGCCGTCGACCTGCAAGCCGACCGAATGTTCGCCCAGCACGGCCACCTGACCGCCCACGGTCACGTCGCCGTTCACGCCGCCCCGGATCAGAATGCCGTAGCTGTCGTCGCCGACGCTGCGCACCTGGCCGTTGCTGACCAGATCGCCGGTCAGCACGCCGTCGATCAGGATGCCGAAGGAATCGTTGCCGTCGACCGAAATGGCGCCGGTGCCGGAGTTCGTGATGTTGCCGGTCATGGCGCCCTGGACCCAGATGCCCTTCTGGTCCGTGCCCTCGGCGAAGGGACCGTCCAGGTCCCCGTCCTTGTCCGTGTCCGTTGCGGTGTACTTGTCGTCGATCGAGATGTTGCCGTCGTTGGTGACGGTGGTGGTCACTCCCGGCGCGATCACGATGCCGGCCGAGCCGTTGGTGGCGTCCGACACCAGGATGTCGCCGGCGTTGGCGATGGTGTTGTTGCTGTTGACGGTCACGGCCGCGCCGCCGGCGATTTCAATCGAGCCGTTGTCGTCGATGCGGACGTTGTCGGGGCCGCCGTTGGCCGTGGCCGTGGCGATAGGCGTGGTGCGCTTGGCCGAGATGACCGTTTCGGCGTGGGCGGTCGCTGCAAGGCAGAGCGGGGCCAGCGCCACGGCGGTAAGGAACATCTTACGCATTGAAAAATCCCCGGTCAGCTGACCCGACGCACCTCTCCCGCCGCCAGCCTTAACCGACTTCGGGACCAGTCCCCAAGTTTCGCGATTTTGGGGCGAATGCAAGGCGAAATATGCGTTTGGGCGGCCCTGTGGACGGTTTTAGCCGGGGCGTATCCGCGCGGTCCCCATAGCGTGGCTATGGCCGCCGGGGACGATCATCCCGCCCGGGTCTCGCCGGACCGCCGCCCCGGCCGCCCAAAGGCCGGCCCAGCGGGCCGTGGGGCAGCCTTGGAATGCGCCGCGAAGCCCGGGCGAAGTCCTTGAGCACGGCGGCGCGGATCCTTGCGAGGCTCTCGCGTCCGTGGGGCATGGCGCGGCGCTTCATCGGACCGCGCAGCATCGACGGTCCCTGCGGCAGGCCCTGGCCCATCAGCTCGGGGAAAAGGTCCTTGCCGGGCAGGGTCCCCAGCAGGATCGACTGCAGCACCGCCAGGCCAATGGTATCGACCCAGCTGATGGTCGATCCGACGCGGCTGTTGCCGTTCTTGGCCGCGATCATGCTGTAACCCCCGACGTAGCAGCGCACGGCGCTCTCAGACGCTGGCAGCCAGCCGCCCTTGGTGAGCAGATCCAGGCCGCCGGCCTGGGGGTCGGGTCCGCCGCTGTCGAAGCCGTGCTGGGCGCCGCCGCCGAACTTGGCGGCCCCGGCCTTGACCGCGTTCAACCACTTTTCGACCGTCGGCTTGCCCAGCATGGGGTTTTCGTCGGCACTGAAGATCGAAACCAGGCGCGCGACGTCCATGGCCGCCGCAGACAGGCCGCCGCAGCCGTCGACGATCTCCAGGTCAATTCCGCCATACTGGCGCGGAACGCTGGCCGGGCTGGCGGCCTTGGCGTTGCCGGCGGTCTGGAAGGGGAGCAGCTGGTCCTTCCCGGCCGGATCGAAGACCCGCAGGTGATAGAACGCTTCGTCCGGCTTCTGGTCGGCGAGCAGGGTCCGGGATTCCCGCGTTCGCTTCATGCCCAGCGGCTGCAGCACCAGGGTTTCGAGCGCGTCCTCGAAGCTGGTTTCGCCGGCCCGGATCCGCACCGCCTGGCTGAGCAGGAAATAATCGAAATTTCCGTAGGCGTAGGCCGACGGCTCTCCCGGCGTCCCGGTCAGGGTCGCGGTCGCCGCCGAGGCGATCATCTGCGCGGCCGAATAGGGCGGGGCTCCGGCGGGGTAGATCAGCCCCTGCGGCAGGCCCGAAGCGCTCTCCAGCAGGTTCTGGATCGTGATCTTCCCCAGCGTATCCAGGGGAGGCGAACCGGGTAGCACCTCATCCTTGAAGACGGCGTCGAGGGAGGTGTCGAGACTGAGCGCGCCGCTTTCGATCAGGACCCAGGCCGCGGCGGCCGCGAAAATCTTGGAGACTGACGCCTGCCGAAACCGGGTGTCGGGGGTGATGTCGGCGTAGCTTGGTTCGGCCCAGGTGAAACCCCCTGAGTAGATCAGCTTGGCTCCGTCCAGCACCGCCAGCTGGAAGCCGTTCAGGGCATGGTCCTGCATGAAGTCGCGCACCGCCTTCTCGATCAGGGGCGCAGGGGCGCCGGCCTGGGTGCGGAAGGTCTTGGCCTCCACGTCATCACGGCTCGTCCAAGTTGCGGCGTAGCGCGTCGCCCCGCCCGATCCGGTCGCAGAGACCTGGAAGGGAAACCGGCCCTTGTCGGCCTGCTCGGCGTTCTTGGCGGTGAGCTGGTCCAGCGACAGGTCGCCCCAGCATTCCCAGGCGCCGATCGCGGTGTCGGTGAAGATCATGTAGTGGCCGCCGCCCGGCGTCGGCGCTACGCGCAACGGCCGCACGCCTGTAGGCACGATGGTGTCGAAGCGCGCCTGTACGGCCGCGGTGACTTCAAACGCCTCCAGCGGTGTGTTGTTGGCCATGGCGGCCTCGGCGGCCGACAACGCCGACCAGCCGGTGAACTGGGGGTTGGCCAGGCCGACGGACGCATAGAGCGGGGCGGACGGATCGCCGTAGGCCTCGACCCACCAGGGCAGGATATTGGTCCCGTGCGCCCCGTCCGCGCCGCCGGCGATCTCATCGCGTTTCAAGCCGACGAAGCCGACGGTCGGCAACTTGGAGAACACCGCGGCGAAGCGCGCGGCCTCGCCGGTTCCCGTCGCCGACAGGATGATTGGCCACCACGGGTCCGCGCCGGTCGGCAGGGTCTGGAGCTTGCCGTTGATCTCGGCCAGCGAGAGGTTGTCGAACTGCTTGAGCGTCACCGGATTGGATCGCTTGACCATGACCGCGGCGTAGCGCGGCGCGGCGGGATCGCCATGGATCGAGAGCGACAGGGTGCGAAAGTCCAGGTTCTCGGCGTCGCTGGTCTTCTGGGTGTGGGTGTCGAAATCGGCGTCGAACCAGGACACCACATTGTCGGGCGTGAGCGGAACGGCTTCGGCGCGCTGGGAAAAGAAGGCCCAGGCGGCCGCCGCGGCGGCCCCCGCGCCCAGAAACCGGCGGCGGTCGATCTGGCTCATGACGTCCCCTCCCGACATCAACGCCGCCTTCTGCGGCTGGGCGACTCTAGCCCAAGTTGAGGCGAAGCGCTGCTATTGCGGTGCGTATATCGAAGTGATATCATTTTCATATCGCCTCAGGAGATCGGGCCATGACTGTCGAACGCAACCTCAACGCCACCGCCGAACGCGACGCCTCGACCATGAACGGAGGGTTGATGCTGCTGGCCGCCATCGCGGCCTTCGCCGTCGGCATCTGGCTGATGATCGCGGGCGGGCGCAGCGACGCGGGCCTGCCCATCCTCGGAGGGGCGCTGCTGAACCTGCTGGGCGCCTTCCTGCTCTGCGGCTTCTACGCGGTGCAGCCCAACCAGGCCGTCGTGCTGACCCTGTTCGGCGAGTACAAGGGCACCGACCGCAAGACCGGGCTGCGCTGGGTGCTGCCCTGGTTCGCGCGCCGCAAGCTGTCCATGCGGGTGCGCAACGTCACCTCCGACAAGCTGAAGGTGAACGACAAGAAGGGCAATCCGATCGAGATCGCCGCCAACGTGGTGTGGCGCGTCCGCGATTCCGCCCAGGCCCTTTTCGACGTCGAAGACTATGCGGTGTTCGTGAACATCCAGATCGATTCCGGCCTGCGCGCCATCGCCAGCCACTACGCCTACGACCACGGCGAGGAGCATGAGCCGACGCTGCGGGCCGAGGCCGACCTGGTCGCCGAGCGCCTGCGCGACGAGCTGCAGGAACGCCTGGCCGTCGCCGGGCTGGTGGTCGACGAGGTGCGCCTGGCCCACCTGGCCTACGCGCCCGAGATCGCCGGCGCCATGCTGCGCCGCCAGCAGGCCGAAGCCATCCTGGCGGCGCGCCGCCTGATTGTGCTGGGCGCCGTGGGCATGGTCGAACAGGCCCTGCAGGCGCTGAGCGAGCGCGGCGTCGTCAACCTCGACGAAGAGCGCAAGGCGACCATGGTCTCCAACCTGCTGGTGGTGCTCTGCGGCGACCGCGACGCCCAGCCGGTGGTGAACACGGGCACGCTGTACCAGTAGGGGGCGAGATGGCCCCCAATTCCAGAAAAGGGGAGGCGCGCAAGGCCTTCCTGATGCGGATCAGTCCCGACGTGCTGGCCCAGGTGGAACGGCTGGCCGCCGCGGAACTGCGCAGCGTCAACGCCCAGGTCGAGGTGCTGCTGCGCGAAGCGATCGCCCGGCGCGGCGGCGCCTCCGGGACATCCCCTAAGGAGAGTGACGACTAGCGAACCCGGCGTGCACGGCCTAAATGGCGCTCAGCTTAACCATTTCGCCACCGATCGCCGTCTCGCGCGTTTCGGTCCGGCGAAGCTGGAAGAGGGCGTCATGACGTACGAAGTTCGGGAAAGCGATTTCAGGTTCATTCCCGGGCTGGATTCCGAGATCCAGGACACCTTGCGCTCCATCCGGCTGGCCGCCGGCGATCCGCGGCCCAAGCTGGTCGACACCACCATGCTGTACGCGCCCCGTTCCGGCGGGGTGAAGCGCTACCTCAGCGCCAAGCGCGCCTGGCTGGCGCAGGCCCGTCCGGGCGTCAGCCACTCCCTGGTGGTGCCGGGCGCCGCCTATCGCAACGACGGCGAAGGCCTGGTCACCCTGCAGGCCGCGCGCCTGCCCTTCGGCGACGGCTACCGCTGGCCGACCATGCCCAAGCGCTGGGCCTCGTGGCTGACCTCGCTGAAGCCCTCGATCATCGAGGCGGGCGATCCGTACACGCCCGGCCAGGCCGCCATCGAGGCGGGCCAGCGCACCGGTTGTCCGGTGGTCGGCTTCTGCCACTCCGACCCGGCCGCGCTCGCGGCCCTGCATTTCGGCGAATGGGCCAAGAAGCCGGTCGAGAAGCGCTGGGCCAAGCTGTTCAAACAATTCGACAAGGTGGTGGCCCCCTCTGCCTTTATCGCGCGCCGCCTGGAAGAGGCCGGCGTGCCCGACATCTTCGTGCGTCCGCTGGGCGTGGAGGTCGACACCTTCCACCCCGAGCGCCGCGACCGCGACTGGCTGGTCAGGAAGCTGGGCGTCAGCCCGGAGACCCGCATCCTGGTCTTCGCCGGCCGGCCGGCGCGCGAGAAGAATATCGGCGTGCTGGTCGAGGCGGTTCAGAAGCTGGGCGATCCCTATGTGCTGGTGCTGGTCGGCGCCGGGGCGGGGATGCCGGCGGAAGAGCGGGTCATCTCGCTGGACTACGAACGCGATCCCAAGGCGGTGGCGAAGATCGTCGCCAGCGCCGACGCCTTCGTCCACGCCAATGACCGCGAACCCTTCGGCCTGATCGTCATCGAGGCCATGGCCTGCGGCCGCCCGGTCGTGGGCGTCAACGCCGGCGGCGTGGCCGAGACGGTCGACGACAGCGTCGGCCAGCTGGCGCGCTCGGCCGATCCCGACGACTACGCCGAGGCCATCGCCGCCCTGTTCGAGCGCGACGTCGAGGCCATCGGCCAGGCCGCCCGCCACCGCGCGGTCGAGCGCTTCGCGTGGAACCGCGTGTTCGAGGACCTCTGCCTGCTCTACAGCCAGCTGTCGGGCCAGCCGGGCTTCGAAGGCTCCGAGGCCGAGCGCGCCTTGCACTAGGCCTTCGAGGGCGCCCCCGAACCGGGATCCGTCGCCGTCTCGCCGCTGTCCTGAGAGGATTTGGCGCCCTTCGGCTCGGTCGCGGGGCGCGGGGCCTCGCCGTCCTTCGCGGGACGCAGATTCTCGTTCTCGACTTCGCGGTTGTCGGGTCGGCGATCGGCCATGGAGGTCTCCTTCGCAGAGGAAACGCGCCGTTACCGGCTGTGATCCCTCGCCGCCTTGATCGCGGCCAGGCGCGAGAGCATATGCACAGCGCCGCGCCTCCCCGCGCGGCCTCATTCCGGGATCAGACATGTCCGCCACCGCCAAACGCTCCGTTTGGGACGGCCTTACCCGCGGCCTGCGCCGCAAGTGCCCCAACTGCGGGGAGGGCGCGCTGTTCAGCGGCTACCTCACCGTCAAGCCGACCTGTGACCACTGCGGACACGACAACAGCCGCTACCGCGCCGACGACGGCCCGGCCTATGTCACCATCCTGCTGATCGGGCATTTGCTGGTCGCCCCGGCCCTGATCTTCCCGATCATCTGGGAGGCCGATCCGTTGATCGTCGCCCCCATCGCCATCAGCGTCGCGACGGCCGCCACCCTGGCCATGCTGGCCTTCGTCAAGGGCGGCTTCGTGGGCCTGATGTGGGCCAGCGGCGCGGACGCCACGCGCCAATAGCCGCACCTCGCGCGCCCCGGGGGCGCTTGCTCCTGCGCCCGACGCCCGCTTCTATGCGTTGAAGCTTCAGCGGAGGCGCGGATGACCATGCGGCGGGTGCAGATCGGGATTGGCGTTGTCGCGCTGCTGGGCGTCATCGCCATCTACATCGCCTCGCCCTGGATGGCTGCCCAGCGCCTGAGTGAGGCGCTGCGCTCCGGCGATCCGGTGGCCATCGAGCGGATGGTCGACTTCCCCGCCGTGCGCTCCAGCCTGGCCACGCAGATCACCGCCAAGATCAACCAGGAAGCCGGCTCCAGCCAGGAGATGCGCGACAATCCCTTCGCCGGCCTGATGAGCCTGGTCGCCCCGGCCCTGGTCAATCAGCTGGTCAATGTGGTGGTCACCCCCGATGGCCTGGCCAAGCTGTCGCGCCAGACCCAGCGCGCCGCCGCCGCCGACCGCGCCGCGCGGCCCAAGGGCTGGAAGAAAGCCCATCCCAAGGGCGATGCGCCGGCCGCCAGGCCCGTGCTGGCCTACACCGGCCTGAACACCTTCACGGCCACCTACGACAGTCCCGGCAAGGGCAAGATGGTCTGGGTGCTGGGGCGCGAGAAGTTCTTCTTCTGGAAGCTGAAGGAGATCCAGGTCAGCGAGGTCGTGCTCGACGACATCAGCGCCGACGCCCGCCCGGACCGGCCCTGAACCGCGCGCCCATTGACGGCGGCGGCCATTAAAGCCGAGCTTGCGTATGCGCGTTGGCGCTCGGGGGACCTGACATGAACACGCACCGTAACATCGCGCCGGCCGCGCTGGCCATGATCGCCGCGCTCGGCATGACTGCCTGCAAGCCCGCCGCCGCCAAGGGCGCCCCGGCCGCCGGAGCCGCCGCCGCCGCGCCCGTCGCTGGCGCGCTGACCGTGCAGCCCCAGGCCGACCTCGGCCCCGAGAACCAGGCCATGCCGCGCTTCGCCGGCGGGGACGCCGCCGCAACCGCCAAGATCAACCTGGCCATGAGCAAGCTGGACGCCTCGACCAAGGAGGGCCTCACCTCCTGTCCCGACCAGCCGCACGGCGGCCAGTCGCAGACCGTGAAGGTGGCGCGCAACGGGCCGGACTTCGTGGTCGTGCAGGTGACCTACGAGAGCGACTGCGGCGCCTATCCCAGCAGCGGGACCAACGACTTCTTCTTCGACGCCAAGACCGGCGACCTGGTCGACTGGTCGAAGCTGATTCCCGACGCCGCGGCCACCTACGCCTTCCACGATGAGGACCTGTACTCCAACGCCTTCAACTCGGCCCCGCTGCAGGCCCGCGTGGTGGCCGCCGGCAAGAAGGAGACCGACCCCGACTTCCTCAAGGACTGCCTGCCGGTGCTGGAGGAGGGCGAGCTGAGCTTCACCGTCAACCTCGACGACGAGAAGGGCGTGCTCGACGTCACCCCCGACCTGCCTCACGTGGTGCAGGCTTGCGCCGACTCGCTGCGACTCACGCCGGCCGACCTGACGGCGCTGCACGCCGATCCCAGGCTGGTGGCGCTGGTGGGCCAGAAGTAGCGCCCCGACTTACGGCGATTTCACCTGCATGAACCGTAGCCGCGCCCGGCGTTCAGCCGCGGCTCGGCAACGGGATGCTCTCCTGCGCCTGCCGCGATGCGGCGGCTAGGAGAGATGTGATGAAGGACTTCATCCGGGCGATCGCCAGCGCGCTCACGCTGGTCATGGCGGCAGCGGCGTAGGCTGTGCGCTTCGGATAGAGGTGAGCTGCCATCAGCGAGGCGGAGCCGGTTCCATTTCTTCGAACTGAACGCGCAATTGGTACACGGGCGCAACGAATATCGCCCCACGATACGTCCGTTCAAAACCGGGCGACAAGACGTGGAGTCCGAATTCGACGGCATCCGATCCGGGTACCATCTTGATCTCGTGAGCCCCGGCGCTGAACACGCCGCCTTTAAAGATTGGCATGGTCTGCGGGGTGATGAACGGCCTTGTCCAAACTCCCCGGCCAGCGACATTCTCGTCGACGGATTTGATCCAATTGACGTCTGGCTCCCCGTAGATCATCCCCCAGGGAGCGAACAAACGGACGTACGAATAGAGCGCCGGCTCGCTTGACTCGTTTCGAAGATCGACCGTCATCGTCGCCCGCAAGAATGCCAGGTTACCGTTCTCCGCAATTTGGCTCGTTGCGCCAAGTTTCACGGACGCATGCAGGTCGGGCACCGAGGATCGGCGTCGCAAATCCTCGATTTGATAGTGCTCCATCGGAAGCGAACGCGAATTGCTCCGATAATAGTAGCGGTTGTCACTGGCCTGATGAGGCGCGCGTCCCGTGGCGGCGGGAACGCTGATTGCGTATGCAGCACCCCCTGCCGCCAGGGGAATCCGGATAACCCTCCAGCCGGCAACTTGGGGTCGAACCTTGGCGTCGATGACGCTGTCGAACCAGTCCGTTGAAAACCGAGGGTGGTCGAGCCCCGCCAACTCGTTAGCTCGCTGGTTTTGCTCGTCGACCCCTACCAACAGCGTTCCGCCAGCCGAATTCGCGAAGGCTGAAGCGGCGATACTGAGCTCGCGCTTCGCCCTTTCCAGGTCGTCGAAAAGTCGAGCAGATTTGAATTCGAGTTGGAGGCCTTCGGGCTCGCCTTCGTCGACAAGACGGCGGAGGTCGGCTTCCGTCCAGTTGGCCGGATCCTTCACGGTATTACCTCTCCCCGGGACACGTCCCGGAGTCCTACAGCCACGTGCCGGAATTTCCATGAAAAGGGAAATGGCGCGAGTGACGGGACTCGAACCCGCGACCTCCGGCGTGACAGGCCGGCGCTCTAACCAACTGAGCTACACCCGCGTCGGGGCTTGCCGAAGCAGCCCGTCGAGAGGGGCGCTTCTTAGGGGGGCCCCGGATTCAGGTCAAGCGGCGTTGCGCCCTTGCGGCGACTTTCGCGCGATTGCGTCCGACAAGCGGCGCCATGGCGGCGGTTCTCAGCCGTTTTCCGTAACGGGCAGCCAATATCCGCCACTTCTTGCAAACAGCTCCACCGTCGCTCGACAGAACGGCGTTATGGCGCGATGGTGAAATTCACGAACCATCTGGAGAGGGTGCTGAAGATGCGTTGGAAATTATTCGCGGCCGCGGCCATCGCGGTCCTGGCGGTCGGTCCGGCCCTGGCCTGCGGCGGACCGCCGGTCTGTACGGTCGTCGATCCCACCGGCACGCCGCTGAATGTGCGCGCCAAGCCCGGCGGGAAAATCCTCGCCAACCTGCGCAACGGCCAGGAGGTCGTGGTCATCGAGCACGCCGACTTCAAGCGCCAGCGCTGGGCCCACGTCTCCAAGTTCGAATACATGGAGCCGGGCTGGGTCTTCGCCAGCTACCTGAAGTGCGGGCCCAAGACGGGTGACGAGGCGCCGGTCTGCGTCGTCAAGGATCCCACCGGCACGCCGCTCAACATCCGCGCCGAAGCCGGCGGCGAGATCGTCGGCAATGTCTCCAACGGCACGCGGGTGCGGGTGTTCGACCGCGCCACCCACAACGGCCAGGGCTGGGTCCAGGTCGAGAAGTGGGACGAGGACAACATGGCGGGCTGGGTCTTCGACCCCTACCTGAAGTGTGAAGAAGACGAGGAAGAGGGCTGAGCCGCTTCCAAACCGTAGTACCTCCTGAGTTGGAGAGGCCCCCGGGAGCGGTTCCGGGGGCCTTTTTCATGGCCGTTTCCAAAGCCGGGCGGGCCGGTTTTCTGCGAACCATTCGCAATTGAAACTCCGTTCGCCAACAAGGTTTGAACCCCGCGCGCGAAGGGGCTAGAAGGCCCCTCGAATCCGCCGTCTCCCCGGCGGCGAGGCCCTCTCCATGCCCGGTCCCATGCCAGAGTCCATGAACGCGTTTCTGCTCGAATACCTGCCCATCGTGATCTTCTTCGGGATCGCCGCGGCGCTCGGCCTCGGCTTCATGATCGCGGCCTGGGTCATGGCCCCGTCCAATCCGGACGTCGAGAAGAACTCCGCCTACGAGTGCGGCTTCGCGGCCTTCGAGGATGCGCGCCTGAAATTCGACGTGCGATTCTACCTGGTCTCGATCCTGTTCATCATCTTCGACCTCGAGGTCGCCTTCCTGTTTCCGTGGGCGGTGTCGCTGTTCGACCTGGCCAAGCCGGAGATGATCTTCGCCTACTGGTCGATGATGCTGTTCCTGGGCGTGCTGACCGTCGGCTTCATTTACGAGTGGAAGAAGGGCGCCCTCGAATGGGACTAGCTACCCCCAAGGGCCCCACCAGTTCGCTGGTGGCCTCGCCTGGTTTCGATCCCAAGGCGCTGCAGTACGGCGCCGCCGGCCGCTCCACGGTCGAGGGCTACGACCCGAAGATCCACGACAAGTTCTTCGAACAGGTCGACCTCGAGCTGGGCGAGAAGGGCTTCCTGGTCGCCGCCGCCGACGACATCATCACCTGGGCGCGCACCGGCTCGCTGATGTGGATGACCTTCGGCCTGGCCTGCTGCGCCGTGGAAATGATGCAGGCCTCGATGCCGCGTTATGACCTGGAACGCTTCGGCTTCGCGCCGCGCGCCAGCCCGCGCCAGTCGGACGTGATGATCGTGGCTGGCACCCTGACCAACAAGATGGCTCCGGCCCTGCGCAAGGTCTACGACCAGATGCCCGAGCCGCGCTATGTGCTGTCCATGGGCAGCTGCGCCAACGGCGGCGGCTACTATCACTACAGCTATTCGGTGGTGCGCGGCTGCGACCGCATCGTGCCGGTGGACATCTACATTCCCGGCTGTCCGCCGACCGCGGAAGCGCTCGTCTACGGCGTTCTGCAGCTGCAGAAGAAGATCCGCCGCACCGGCGACATCCTCCGCTAGGGCCCGGCCATGACCAAGCAACTGACCGCCCTCGGAAAGGCCATCCTGAAGGCCGCCAAGTCGATGGTGACCGACGTGCAGGTCGCCAACGGCGAGCTGAACATCACCGTCCGGCGCGAGCAGATCGTGCCCTTCCTGGTGCTGCTGCGCGATGCGCCGGAGTTCCGCTTCCAGCAGCTTATCGACCTGACCTGCGTCGACTATCCCGATAGGCCTGAGCGCTTCGACGTCGTCTATCACCTGCTGTCGCTGGTGAGGAACGTGCGAGTGCGGGTCCGCTTCTCGACCGACGAGACCACGCCGGTCCCGACCGCCGTGCCGGCCCACCCCTGCGCCGACTGGTTCGAGCGCGAGGCCTTCGACATGTTCGGCGTGCTGTTCCAGGGCCACCCGGACATGCGCCGGCTGCTCACCGACTACGGCTTCCAGGGACACCCCCTGCGCAAGGACTTCCCGATGACGGGCTATGTCGAGGTGCGCTGGGACGAGGAGCAGAAGCGGGTCGTCTATGAGCCCGTGAAGCTGAACCAGGAATTCCGCCGCTTCGATTTCCTGTCGCCCTGGGAGGGCGCGGAATATCCGATCAAGCCGCTTCCGGGCGACGAGAAGGCCAGGGGAGGGAGCTGATGTCCGGGACAAACTTCCGCTCCGCCGCCTCGTTCTTCCTGGTCACCTTCTCGACCGCGTTCCTGTTCATCCTAGGCGCGCGCATGACCGGTTGGTTTACCCGCGCGCCGGACTTCACCGCCGTGGATTCCACCAAGCTGGGCGTGGCCATCATGATCGCGGTGGTCTGCCTGGCGCTGGGCGCCGGCATCCGCCGCCTGACCGCCTCGGAGCTGCAGAGCGCGCTCCTGGGCGCCTCGGCGATCCTGCTGTCGACGCCGCTGGCCCAGGCGGTGCTGACCAACACCTGGCAGTTCTCCACCGCGGCGGTCTCGGGCATGGGCCTGCTGACCCTGGCGCTGGGCGTCATCGTGGCGCTGGGCCGGCGCGACCTCGTCAGGAGCACGGAAGACTGATGGACGGCTCCCAGAAAACCCCCAAGACCATCGCCGCCGAAAAGCGCGTGGAAGTGCACGGCGTGCCGCTCGATCTCGAGCAGGACCGCAAGTTCACCATCAACTTCGGCCCGCAACACCCGGCCGCGCACGGTGTTTTGCGCCTGGTGCTGGAGCTGGACGGCGAGGTGGTCGAGCGCGTCGATCCGCACATCGGCCTGCTGCACCGCGGCACCGAGAAGCTGATGGAGGCGCGCACCTACCTCCAGAACATCCCCTATTTCGACCGCCTCGATTACGTGGCGCCGATGAACCAGGAACACGCCTTCTGCCTGGCCATCGAGAAGCTGCTGGGCGCCACCGTGCCGATCCGGGCCCAGCTGATCCGGGTGCTGTATTCGGAAATCGGCCGCATCCTGAACCACCTGCTCAACGTCACCACCCAGGCCATGGACGTCGGCGCGCTGACGCCGCCGCTGTGGGGCTTCGAAGAGCGCGAGAAGCTGATGGTGTTCTACGAGCGCGCCTCCGGCTCGCGACTGCACGCCAACTACTTCCGCCCCGGCGGCGTCCACCAGGATCTGCCGCCGGCCCTGATCGACGACATCGACCGCTGGATCGACAGCTTCCCGGCCACCACCAAGGACCTGGAAGCTCTGGTCACCGAGAACCGCATCTTCAAGCAGCGCAACGTCGACATCGGCGTGGTCAGCCGCCAGCAGGCCATCGACTGGGGTTTCAGCGGCGTCATGCTGCGCGGCTCGGGCGTGGCCTGGGACCTGCGCAAGTCGCAGCCCTATGAATGCTACGCCGACCTCGAGTTCGACGTGCCGATCGGCAAGAACGGCGACTGCTGGGACCGCTACCTGCTGCGCATGGAAGAGATGGTCCAGTCTCTGAGGATCATGCGCCAGTGCATTGACCGGCTTCGCAAGACGCCCGGACCGGTGATGGTCGAGAACAACAAGATCGCGCCCCCGCGCCGCGCCGAGATGAAGCGCTCCATGGAAGCGCTGATCCACCACTTCAAGCTCTACACCGAGGGCTTCCACGTGCCCGCCGGCGAGGTCTACGCCTGCGTCGAGGCGCCCAAGGGCGAGTTCGGCGTCTATCTGGTCAGCGACGGCACCAACAAGCCCTACCGCTGCAAGATCCGCGCGCCGGGCTTCCCGCACCTGCAGGCCATGGACTGGATGAACCGCGGCCACATGCTGGCCGACGTCTCCGCCATCCTGGGCTCGCTCGACATCGTGTTCGGAGAGATCGACCGGTGACCCTCGCCGACCTCTGGTCAAACATCTGGGTCGACCCGGTGATCCCGCACAGCCGCTGGTGGCTGTTCGCGGGCGCGCTGGCGTTTTCGATCGTGTTGACCGTGGCCATCTCGCCCGGCCGGCGGCGTTACATGGGCGCCATCAAGCTGGCGGCGGCGCAGGGGACGGCGGTGATGGTTCCGATGGCCGGGGTGTTCCTGGTCCGCTCGGGCTTCCGCCATGCCTATGAAATGAACGGACGCAGCTTCTGGGAGTCGATGGGCCTGTCCTTGCTCTGGATGATGGGCTTCGTGGCCGTGGGCCAGTTCGCGGTGCGCAGCGTGCCGCCGACTTCGTGGCTGCTGCGCGACATGCGCGAGGCCAACAAGGCTGTCTGGAAGGCCCGCCTGGGCCGTCTCGTGGGGAGGCCCGGCTGATGGAAGCCTTCTGCGACATCGACGCCCTCATCGACGCCCACAACGCCGCCTGGAACCGCCACGACGTGGCGGCCTTCGTGGCCACGCTCACGCCCGACGCCGAGATCTACGAGCATCCCGGCCAGCTGCAGCTGAAGGGCCGCGACGCCATCGGGTCCCACTTCCGCCAGCTCTGGGCGAAAGTGCCGGAGATGACCATCACCGTGGCCCGCCACACCAAGCTCCAACACCACGTGGTCGATGAGGACGTCCTCAAGGTCAACGGCCAGGAGATCGCCCGCGAGGTGACGGTCTACGAGGTCGAAGCCTGTCTCGTCCGCCGCGTCGATACGATCGAATAGAAGCGAACCCGCATGTCCGTCCGCAGACTCGCCAAGGAGCAGCCCGCGTCCTTCAAGTTCTCCAAGAAGACCATGGAGAGCGTGAACTGGTGGCTGACCAAATACCCCGTCGACCGCCGCCGCTCGGCGGTGATCCCGATCCTGTGGCTGATCCAGAAGCAGGACGGCTGGGTCAGCGAACCCGCACTGCGCGCCACCGCGGACCTGCTGGGCATGGCCTATATCCGGGTCCTGGAGGTGGCGACCTTCTACACCATGTTCCAGCTCGAGCCGGTCGGTAAGGTGCTGGTGCAGGTGTGCGGCACGACGCCGTGCATGCTTCGCGGCTCGGAAGACCTGATGAAGGTCTGCAAGGCGAAGATCGGCCACAAGGACCGCATGAGCGCCGACGGCTGGTTCACCTGGCAGGAAGTCGAGTGCCTTGGCGCCTGCTCGAACGCGCCGATGGCCCAGATCAACGACTACTATTACGAGGACCTGACGCCCGAGAGCCTCGGCAAGATCATCGACGACTTCCGCGCCGGCAAGCAGCCCAGGCCTGGTTCCTACGTCGGCCGCGTCACCTCCGAGCCCGAGGGCGGGGCGATGACCCTGCTGGATCCCAAGCTCTACGACGGCTCGGCCGCCAAGAAGATCAAGCTGCCCAATCTTCCGGAGCCGGCATGATGGCGCGGCCCGACCTCGACGATCCGGAAGACCTGAAGGCCTACCGCAAGGAACTGCGCGCCGTGGGGCGGCCGTTCACCTTCGCCGGCCTCGGCCTGCTGCTGGTCGGCATCGTGATGATGGGCTCCAGCAAGTACGGCTGGCTGCCCTATCACGTCGAAGGTCCCGACCTGACCGCGTTCGGCGTGCTGCTGCTGGGCTGGGGCCTGATGGTCTGGGCCTTCGTCAAACGTAACCTCTATCACCGCAATCGTATGGCGGAGCCCACGGCATGATCGGCGTCCTGGAAGACAAGGACCGCATCTTCACCAACCTCTACGGCTTCCATGACTGGGGTCTGGAGGGCGCGAAGAGCCGCGGCTGCTGGAACGCCTCGATCGACATGATCGCCCAGCCGCGCACCTGGATCATCGACCAGATCAAGAACTCCGGCCTGCGCGGCCGCGGCGGCGCCGGTTTCGGCACCGGCCTGAAGTGGTCCTTCATGCCCAAGGAAGTCGGCGCGCGTCCGCACTACCTGGTGGTCAACGCCGACGAGTCCGAGCCCGGCACCTGCAAGGACCGCGAGATCATGCGCAATGATCCGCACCTGCTGATCGAAGGCTGCCTGATCGCCAGCTACGCCATGCAGGCGCACGCCTGCTACATCTACCTGCGCGGCGAATATGTGCTGGAACGCGAGCGCATGGAGGCCGCGGTCAAGCAGGCCTACGAAGCCAAGCTGATCGGCAAGAACAACGTCCACGGCTGGGACTTCGACGTCTACATCCACCACGGCGCCGGCGCCTACATCTGCGGCGAGGAGACGGCGCTCCTGGAAAGCCTGGAGGGCAAGAAGGGCCAGCCGCGCCTGAAGCCGCCGTTCCCGGCCGGCGCGGGCCTCTACGGCTGCCCGACCACGGTCAACAACGTCGAGTCGATCGCGGTCGTGGGCACGATCCTGCGCCGCGGCGCCGCCTGGTTCGCGGGCTTCGGCCGCCCCAACAACACCGGCACCAAGCTGATGTGCGTCTCGGGCCACGTGAACAAGCCGTGCAACGTCGAAGAGGCGATGAGCATCCCGCTGAAGCAGCTGCTGGAAGAGCACTGCGGCGGCGTCACCGGCGGCTGGGGCAACCTCAAGGCCGTCATCCCCGGCGGCTCGTCGGTGGGCATGATCCCGATCGAGCAGTGCGAAACGGCGTTGATGGACTTCGACAGCCTGCGTGACCTGAAGTCGGGCCTGGGCACCGCGGCGGTCATCGTCATGGACAAGTCGACGGACCTGGTGAAGGCAATCGCCCGCATCGCCTACTTCTACAAGCACGAGAGCTGCGGCCAGTGCACGCCGTGCCGCGAGGGCACCGGCTGGATGTGGCGGGTGATGGAGCGCATGGCCGTCGGTGACGCCGATCCCAAGGAGATCGACATCCTGCTGGACGTCGCCTCCCAGGTCGAAGGCCATACCATCTGCGCGCTGGGCGACGCGGCGGCCTGGCCGATCCAGGGCCTGTTCCGCCACTTCCGCCCCGAGATCGAGGCGCGCATTTCCAACTACCGGTCCCGCCGCGGCAGCTTCGCCGGCGCGACCCTGGCGGCGGAGTAACCTGAGATGCCTATCGCCAAGGTCAACGGCGTCGAGACCGAGTTCGAGCCCGGCATGACGGTGCTGCAGGTCGCGGAGCGCGCCGGGCATGAGATCCCGCGTTTCTGCTACCACGAGCGCCTGTCCATCGCGGGCAACTGCCGCATGTGCCTGGTCGAGGTGAAGCCCGGGCCGCCCAAGCCGCAGGCGTCCTGCGCGCTGCCGGCCGCCGAGGGGCAGGAGATCTTCACCGACACGCCGATGGTCCAGAAGGCCCGGGCGGGCGTGATGGAATTCCTGCTCATCAACCACCCGCTGGATTGCCCGATCTGCGACCAGGGCGGCGAGTGCGACCTGCAGGACCAGGCCATGGGCTATGGCCGCGACGGCTCGCGCTACTCCGAGAACAAGCGCGCCGTCGAAGAGAAGTACATGGGCCCCACGGTGAAGACCGTGATGACCCGCTGCATCCAGTGCACCCGCTGCGTCCGCTTCGTCTCCGAGATCGCGGGCGTGGAGGACATCGGCATGATCTCGCGCGGCGAGGACGCCGAGATCACGACCTATCTGGAACGGGCCATCGGCTCGGAGCTGTCGGGCAACGTCAACGACCTGTGCCCCGTCGGCGCCCTGACCCATCGCCCGTGGGCCTTCAACTACCGCCCCTGGGAGCTGAAGAAGACCGAGACCATCGACGTCATGGACGCCTTCGGCTCCAACATCCGCGCCGACGCGCGCGGGCCGGAAGTGATGCGGGTGCTGCCGCGGCTGAACGAGGCCATCAACGAGGAGTGGCTGTCGGACAAGTCGCGCTATGCCGTGGACGGCTTGATGCGCCAGCGCCTCGACAAGCCGTTCGTGCGCGTCGACGGCAAGTTGCAGCCAGCGACCTGGGCCGAGGCCCTGGGCGCCGTGGCCGACCGTCTGTCGCGCGCCAAGCCGGAGAAGATCGGCGCCATCGCCGGCGACCTCCAGGACGCGGAGTCGATGAAGGCCCTGCTGGACCTGATGCGGTCGCTGGGCGTGACCAACCTGGACTGCCGCCAGGACGGCGCCGCCATCGGCGGCGGCGACCGGGCCGGCTACCTGTTCAACTCGACCATCGCCGGCATCGAGGACGCGGACGTTGTGCTGTTGGTGGGGTCGAACCCCCGCCAAGAGGCGCCGTTGCTGAACGCGCGCCTGCGCAAGCAGTGGCTGGCCGGCAAGACCCGCATCGGCGTCATCGGCGAACAGGCCAACCTGACCTACGCCTACGATTACCTCGGCGCCGGCCCGGCCAGCCTCGGGAAGCTTTCCAAGGACTTCGAAGCGGCTCTTAAGGCGGCGCAGAAGCCGGCCATCATCGTCGGCATGGGCGCCCTGGCCCGCGAGGACGGCGCGGCCGTGCTCAAGGCGGCCGCGGCCCTGGCGTCGAAATACGGCGTGGTGCGCGACGGCTGGAACGGCTTCAACGTGCTGCACACCGCCGCCGCCCGCGTCGGCGGCCTCGACCTCGGCTTCACGCCGGGGCAGGGCGGCAAGTCGGCTGTCGAGATGGTCAGGAAGGGCGCGCTCGACGTGCTGTTCCTGCTGGGCGCCGACGAGATCGACACGTCGAAGTCGGGCGCCTTCAAGATCTACCTGGGCACCCACGGCGATGCGGGCGCCCACGGCGCTGATGTGATCCTGCCCGGCGCGGCCTACACCGAGAAGAACGGGCTCTATGTGAACACCGAAGGCCGCGTGCAGATGGCCGAACGCGCCATCTTCCCCAAGGGCGAGGCCAAGGAAGACTGGGCCATCATCCGTGCGCTCAGCGAGCGCGTGGGCAAGACCCTGCCGTACGATAGCCTCTCGGCCCTGCGCGCCAAGCTGATCGCCGACCACCCGACGTTCGGCGCGATCGACTATGTGGCGCCGGCGGCCCGGCTCGATCTCGGGTCGCTGGGCGGCCCAAGCCAAGGTTCCGGCAAGACGACCGACAAGCCCTTCGCCAACGCGGTGAAGGACTTCTTCCTGACCAACCCGATCGCGCGCGCCAGCGTGACCATGGCCGAGTGTTCGGCCGCGGCTTCCGGCGCCCGCGCGATGGCCGCGGAGTAGACGATGGACTGGGCTTCCCCTCTCGGCTGGACCCTGATCGCCGTCGGCCAAATCCTGCTGGTCACCGTCGGCATCCTGCTGTCGCTGGCCTTCCTGCTGCTGGCCGACCGCAAGATCTGGGCTTCGGTGCAGATGCGCAAAGGGCCCAACGTTGTGGGCGCCTTCGGCCTGCTTCAGTCCTTCGCCGACTTCTTCAAGTTCGTGTTCAAGGAAATCGTCATCCCGGCGGGGTCGGACAAGTTCGTCTTCCTGCTGGCGCCCCTGATCAGCTTCATCCTGGCCTTCGTGTCGTGGGCGGCCATTCCGTTCGCGCCGGGCTGGGTGGTGTCGAACCTGAACGTCGGCATCCTCTACCTGTTCGCGATCTCGTCGCTCGGCGTCTACGGCATCATCATGGGCGGCTGGGCTTCGAACTCGAAGTACCCGTTCCTGGGATCGCTGCGCTCGGCGGCCCAGATGGTCTCCTACGAGGTCTCCATCGGCTTCATCATCATCACGGTGATCCTGCTGTCGGGGACCATGAACCTGTCGGGCATCGTCGAGGCGCAGTCGGGCTGGTTCTGGAACTGGAACGTCTTCGGCAACGGCGCGAAGAACTGGCCGACCATCGTGATCATGTTCCCGATGATGGTGATGTTCTTCATCTCGGCGCTCGCCGAGACCAACCGCCCGCCCTTCGACCTGCCCGAGGCCGAGTCCGAACTCGTGGCCGGTTACCAGGTCGAGTACTCCTCGACCCCGTACCTGCTGTTCATGATCGGCGAGTACGCCAACATCGTGCTGATGTGCTCGATGATCAGCCTGCTCTTCTTCGGCGGCTGGAACTCACCCTATCCGGCGGACGCGCTGTTCGAGCGCGGCACCATCTGGTTCAACCTGCACGCCCTGCTGTGGTTCGCCATCAAGACCGTGGCCTGGTTCGTCATGTTCGCGCTCGTGAAGGCCGTGGTGCCTCGCTACCGCTACGACCAGCTGATGCGCCTGGGCTGGAAGATCTTCCTGCCGACCTCGCTGGTCGCCGTGGTGGCCGTAGCCGCCTGGCGCGTGTTCGGGGCCGGCGGCCAATGAGTGCGATGGCGCTCGTTTTCGACTATCCCGCCGAGGGCAGGGCTCCGGCCTTTGTCGTGCGCAACCCGCACGTCTTCGACTTCACCGACCAGAACAAGATCACCTACTGGATCCACGAGGGCTTCTGGTACGACTACCCCGACGGCAAGGAGCCGGTCTTCTTCCGCAAGGACGACTATCTGTACGACTATCGGGTCCCGGGCGAAGCCAGGTACCTGATCCGCGAGGGCGCGCTCGAGCGCTCCCAGAAGGACTGATTGAGATGCTCGCCAGACTGGGCCAGGCCGCCAAGGGCGCACTGATGCTGGACTTCCTCGGGGCCTTCGGGCTCGCGCTGAAGTACATGGCGCGTCCCAAAGCGACGGTGAACTATCCGTTCGAGCGCAATCCGCAGTCGCCGCGTTTCCGTGGCGAACATGCGCTGCGCCGCTATCCGAACGGCGAGGAACGCTGCATCGCCTGCAAGCTCTGCGAAGCCATCTGCCCGGCCCAGGCCATCACCATCGAGGCCGAACCGCGCGCCGACGGCAGCCGCCGCACGACCCGCTACGACATCGACATGGTCAAGTGCATCTACTGCGGCCTGTGCCAGGAAGCCTGCCCGGTCGACGCCATCGTGGAAGGGCCGAACCTCGAGTTCGCCACCGAGACCCGCGAAGAGCTCTACTACGACAAGGACCGCCTGCTCGCGAACGGCGACCGCTGGGAACGCGAGATCGCCAAGAACCTCGAGCTCGACGCGCCTTACCGCTAGCCGGTCAGCCACGGTTCAGCTTCAATCTGCATCCTCTATCGGCAGACCAACCCGAACCGGAGGATCGCCATGCGCTGGACCCTGCTTTCTGCCGCCGCACTCGCCTCGCTCGCCCTGGCCGGCGAGGCCTCAGCCGTCATGCCCGTGAAGCAGCAGGCGACGTGCCCGCAGATCCTGCGCCAGCCCGTCAACCGCTACGCCGACGTTCCCGCCCCCATCCGCGCCAAGCTCGGACGCATGGCCGAGCGCAACGGCCGCTGGAACGTCGGCGACTCCATCGGGCCGGGCGACGAACGCAATCCGTTCGAGCACTTCATCGCCGCCGGGCACATGGGCCGCGACCGCTGGCTGGTGGTCTATGAGCGCGGCGGCATCGCCCACTACTGGATCGCCACGGTCCTGCAGCTGACGCCAAAGCCCGGCGGCGGCCGGACCGCCGTGGAAGTGGCCAGCGCCAACGGCGCGCCGCTGGACAAGGTCTGCCGCGACCTCGCCGCCAAGCTGCCGCGCCGCTGATAATCCCGTCCCCGGCCGACGTCGGGAGCCCGCCTCGATCACACCTTCTCGGCGATCACTTCCAGGACCAGGGGGGTGACCATGACCGTGCTGGGGTCGCGCTCGGCGGCCTCGAACTCGGCGATGACGCGGTCGGCCCAGGCCTGGTCGACCTGGCCTGTCTCGACCAGGTGCGCGGGGTAGGTGGTCATGAAGGACGCGGGCCATTGCCAGACGAAGTTGTTGGGCGACACCACGTCGACGATGGGCCGCAGCGACTTGATGCGGAAGCCGGTTTCCGGGAGCAGGCGCGAGAAGGAGCGCGCGATGTCCGGCTCGCCGCCCGAAGCGCGCCAACCCTCCACCACCACCCTGATGAAGTCCTGCTGCGCCGGCAGGTCGGGGGCGAAGGACCAGGTGGTGTAGTCGAGGTACTCGTGAATGATGGCCACGCCGCCCGGCCGCAGCGCCGCGGCCAGCTTCTGCAGCACCAAACGCGGGTCCGAGACGAAGGCCAGCACCCAGCGAATCCAGAAGGCGTCCGCGCCCTCCACAGGAATTTCGTCGGCCACGAGGTCGAGCATGATGGTGTCGATGTTGCGCAGGCCGCGCCGTTCGGCCGCGCCGTTGAGGAAGTCGATGAAGCGTTCGGAGCGCTCGAGCGCGTGCACCTTGCCGCCCGCGCCGACGATCTCGGCCAGGTCGAGGCTGGCCCAGCCGGGGCCGGCGCCGGCGTCGATAACCCTTGAGCCGACAGTGATTCCGGCGCGCCGCCAGGCGTCCAGCACGCGCGGCCGCCAGACCCGGTGCTGCAGCCCCAGCCGTTCGAGTTCGGCGTCGTGGGTGCCCAGGAGGTAGTCGCGTTCCTGCCCGCTCATGTCGGCCTCGTTCGGGGTTGCGGCGAATCCGGCGGAACATGGCTCTGCGGGCGTTCCGACGCCACCCCGTTTCTTGCCCTTTCGGCCCTTTGCAATCCGGGTTTCGGGGGCTAGAAGGGCGCCGGTTCAAAGAGCCCTTGGCGGCGCGGATTCGCGTGGTCCGAGGCTGCAACCGCAACAGTCAGCAGCGGACCGACGGAGCCGACGGCCGAATGATTCAGGCGATCGCCTTCTACCTCATGGCTGCCGTGACCCTGGCCTCGGGCCTATTCGTCATCAGTGCGCGCAACCCGGTCCACTCGGTGCTGTGGCTGATCCTGTCGTTCTTCAGCGCCGCGGGCCTGTTCGTGCTCATGGGGGCGGAGTTCCTCGCCATGCTGCTGGTCGTCGTCTACGTCGGCGCGGTGGCGGTGCTGTTCCTGTTCGTCGTCATGATGCTCGACGTCGATTTCGTGCGTCTGCGCGAAGGCTACGCCCAGTACATGCCCATCGGCGGCGTGGTCGCCCTGGTGCTGCTGGTCGAGATGGTGCTGGTCGGCGCCTCGGTGGCCGAACGCGGCGCGGCGGCGGGCAAGGCGCTGGTCGCGGCGAGCGCGGACACCACCAACGCCGAGAGCATCGGACGGGTGCTCTACACCCACTACGTCTATTTCTTCCAGGCGGCCGGGATCGTGCTTCTGATCGCCATGATCGGGGCCATCGTGCTGACGCTGCGGCACAAGCCCAATGTGAAGCGCCAGGACATCCACACCCAGGTCGGGCGCAAGCGCAAGAACGCCATGGTCATGGTCACGCCCAAGACCGGCGAGGGGATTGTCGATCAATGACCATTGGCTTGACCCACTACCTGACGGTGGCGGCGGTGCTGTTCACCATCGGCGTGTTCGGCATCTTCGTGAACCGCAAGAACGTCATCGTCATCCTGATGTCGATCGAGCTGATCCTCTTGGCGGTGAACATCAATCTGGTCGCCTTCTCGACCCACCTGAACGAGGTGTCGGGTCAGGTCCTGGCCATGTTCGTGCTGACCGTCGCCGCGGCCGAAGCCGCCGTCGGCTTGGCCATCCTGGTGACCTTCTTCCGTAACCGCGGCGACATCGCGGTCGACGACGCCTCGGTGATGAAGGGCTAAGCGGTGAACCTCGAGACCCTTCTCGTCATAGCCGTCCTGGGGCCGCTGTTCGCAGCGGCGGTGGCGGGCCTGTTCGGCAAGCGCATCGGCAATACGCCGAGCCAACTGATCACGACCGGCTTCCTTTTCCTCAGCTGCGCCATCGCCTGGTACGGCTTCTACCTGCACACCTGGGGCGGGCAGGAGAAGTTCATCGTCGAACTTTTCCCGTTCATCCAGATCGGTGATTTCAGCTCCACCTGGTCGATCCGCTTCGACGCGCTGTCGGCGGTGATGCTGGTGGTGATCACCACGGTCTCGGCGCTCGTGCACCTCTACAGCTGGGGCTACATGGCCGACGATCCGGGCAAGCCCCGGTTCTTCGCCTACCTGTCGCTGTTCACCTTCGCCATGCTGGCGCTGGTCACCGCCAACGACTTCATGCAGCTGTTCTTCGGCTGGGAAGGGGTGGGGCTGGCGTCCTACCTGCTGATCGGATTCTGGTTCCACAAGGCGACCGCCAACGCGGCGGCGATCAAGGCCTTCGTGGTCAACCGGGTCGGCGACTTCGGCTTCGCGCTGGGCATCTTCACCGTCTTCGCGATGTTCCACACCATCCGCTTCGACGAGCTCTTCCCGCTGATCCCGACCATGGCCGGCAAGACCTGGAGCTTCATCGGCTACGAGTGGTCGGCGCTGAACCTGGCGGGATTCCTGCTGTTCGTCGGCGCCTGCGGCAAGTCGGCCCAGTTCTTCCTGCACACCTGGCTGCCCGACGCCATGGAGGGCCCGACCCCGGTGTCGGCCCTGATCCACGCCGCGACCATGGTCACCGCCGGCGTCTACATGGTCTGCCTGCTGTCGCCGCTGTACGAGCATGCCCTGATCGCGCGCGACATCATCTGCATCACCGGCGCCGTCACCTCGCTGTTCGCCGCCACGGTCGGCCTGGCCCAGAACGACATCAAGCGGGTCATCGCCTATTCGACCTGTTCGCAGCTCGGCTACATGTTCTTCGCCGCCGGCGTCGGCTCCTACGACGCGGCGATGTTCCACCTGTTCACCCACGCCGCCTTCAAGGCGCTGCTGTTCCTGGGCGCCGGCTCGGTGATCATGGGCATGCACCACGAGCAGGACATGCGCGGCATGGGCGGCCTGCGGAAGTATATGCCGTGGACCTTCGCGGCCATGGGCATCGGCACTATCGCCATCACCGGCCTGGGCTGGCCGGGCATCGGCGGCTTCGCCGGCTTCTATTCCAAGGACGCCATCATCGAGGCGGCCTATCAGGCGGGCCAGCACAACAACGCTGGCATGTTCGCCTTCTGGATCGGCGTCCTCGTCGCGGGCCTGACCGCCTACTACTCCTGGCGCCTGGCCTTCATGACCTTCGAAGGGTCGAAGAAGTGGGCCCACGGCGCGCCGCACATCGCCGACGACCACGCCAGCCACGCCCAGATCGAGAGCCATTCCGAGCCGGACGCTGCCGACGACCACGGCCACCACGGCGTCGACGCGCACCATCCGCCGCACGAGAGCCCGGCCACCATCCTCATCCCGCTGGCCGTCCTGTCGGTGGCCGCCATCGTGGCCGGCTTCCTGTTCGCCCCATACTTCCTGGGCGCCCAGGCGGGTGACTTCTGGCGCGGCGCCATCTACGGCATCGGCGGGGAGGGCGCGATCGCCCATGCCGAACACGCCGAGCCGCCTGAGTGGGTGGTCTTCGCCCCGCTGGTGGTCAGCGTGCTGGGCCTGCTGTTCGCCGCCTATTTCTACCTGTTCCGCGAAGGGCTGGCGAAGCGCCTGGCCGAGAACGGCGGGCCGCTGCACAGCTTCTTCTACAACAAGTGGTTCTTCGACGAGCTGTACGACTTCGTCTTCGTGAAGGGCGCCAAGGCGATCGGCGACGCCTTCAAGTGGGCCGACAAGAACCTCATCGACCGGCTGGGCCCCGACGGCTTCGCCTGGACCTCCCTGTTCTCGGCCGGGCGACTGTCAAAGGTGCAGTCCGGCTACGTCTATCACTACGCCTTCGTCATGCTGCTCGGCGTCGCCGGCCTGCTGACCTTCGCCTTCTGGCTGGTGAGCTAAGCCGATGCCGTACATCCTTTCGATCGTCACCTTCCTGCCGCTGGTCGGCGCCGTCCTGATCACGGCGCTGAAGCTGATGACCGCCAAGATGGAGGGACCCGACCGCAACCGGGCCGCCAAGTGGGTCGCGCTGCTGACCACCCTGGCGACACTGGCGGTTTCGGTGATCATGGTGGCGGACTTCGACCGCTCGACGCCGGGCTACCAGTTCGTCGAGCAATTCGCCTGGTTCGCCGGCGCCCAGTACCACATGGGCGTGGACGGGATTTCGATCCTGTTCATCCTGCTCAACGCCTTCCTGATGCCGCTCTGCATCCTGTCGAGCTGGAACACCATCAAGGACCGGCAGATCGAGTACATGATCGCCTTCCTGGTGCTGGAGACCCTGGTCAACGGCGTGTTCACGTCGCTGGACCTGTTCCTGTTCTACATCTTCTTCGAGGGCGGCCTCGTCCCGATGTTCCTGATCATCGGCATCTGGGGCGGCAAGGACCGGGTCTACGCGGCCTACAAGTTCTTCCTCTACACCCTGCTGGGCTCCGTCCTGATGCTGGCGGCCATGCTGTACATGGCGGCGACGGCGGGCACGACCTCGATCCCGGAACTGGCCAACTACCACTTCGACGCCAACACGCAGATCCTGCTCTGGCTGGCCTTCTTCGCGTCGTTCGCGGTCAAGATGCCGATGTGGCCGGTGCACACCTGGCTGCCCGATGCGCACGTGCAGGCGCCTACTGCCGGTTCAGTCATCCTGGCCGGCATCCTGCTGAAGCTCGGCGGCTACGGTTTCATCCGCTTCAACCTGCCGATGTTCCCGCACGCCTCGCATGTGCTGGCGCCGCTGGTCTTCGGCCTGTCGGTGGTGGCGATCATCTACACCTCGCTGGTCGCCTTCCGGCAGACCGACATCAAGAAGCTGATCGCCTATTCCTCGGTCGCCCACATGGGCTTCGTGACCATGGGCATCTTCGCCGGCAACGTGCTGGGGATGCAGGGCGCGATCTTCCAGATGATCAGCCACGGCCTGATCTCCGGCGCGCTCTTCCTTTGCGTCGGCGTGGTCTACGACCGCATGCACACCCGCGAGATCGCCTTCTACGGCGGCCTGGCCGAGCGCATGCCGTGGTACGCGGCGACCTTCATGCTGTTCACCATGGCCAATGTCGGCCTGCCCGGCACCTCGGGCTTCATCGGCGAGATCACCACCATGGCCGGGACCTACCAGGCCTCGACCTGGACGGTGTTCCTGGCGGCGACCGGCGTGATCCTGTCGGCGGTCTATGCGCTGACGCTCTATCGCAACGTGATCTTCGGAACGATCAAGAACCCCGCCCTGAAGGCCATCGAGGATCTCGACTGGCGCGAGGTCGTGGTCTTCGCGCCGCTCATCGCCGGCACCCTGTGGCTGGGCGTCTACCCGGCCGCGGTTCTGCAGATCACCGAGTCCTCGGTCACCGCCGTGGTCTCGACCTATCAAGCCGCGATCGGCGGTTGAGGACGGCATGACCGAATTCTTCTCCGTTCTGTCGCCCGCTTCGCCCGAAATCCTCGTGGCGCTGGGCGCGCTTGTCCTGCTGGTGCTGGGCGCCTTCATGGGCAACCGCCAGTCCGGGACCATCGCCATGCTGGCCGGCCTGTTCCTGGTCATGGCCGCCGTCACCGCGGCCATGGTCCCGCTGGGCCAGCTGTTCCACGGCTCGTTCGTGATGGATTCCATGTCCGCCTTCTCCAAGGCGGCCATCTTCCTGTTCAGCGCCGTGGCCATCTTCCTGGGCGACAGCTGGCTGGGCAGGGTCGACGACAAGAAGTTCGAGTTCCCCATCCTGGTCATGCTGGCGGCGCTTGGCATGAGCATGATGGTGTCGGCCGGCGACCTGATCGCGCTGTACATTGGCGTCGAGCTGCAGTCGCTGGCGCTATACGTGCTGGCCGCCTTCCGCCGCGATGACGCCAAGGCGTCCGAGGCGGGGCTGAAGTATTTCGTCCTGGGCGCGCTCAGCTCGGGGATCATGCTCTACGGCATCAGCCTGATCTACGGCTTCACCGGCTCGATGGGCTTCACCGACATCGCCGCCTCGGTCGCCGACGGAGCAGGGACGGGGGCCGTGTTCGGCCTGGTGTTCCTGATCTGCGGCCTGGCCTTCAAGGTCTCGGCCGCGCCCTTCCACATGTGGACGCCCGACGTCTACGAGGGCGCGCCCACGCCGATGGTCGCCTTCTTCGCCGCCGCCCCCAAGCTGGCGGCCATGGTGCTGTTCGCCCGCACGCTGTCGGACGGCTTCTTCGGGGCCATGGAGCAGTGGCGCCAGGTGCTGATGGTCATCGCCGCCATCTCCTTCGTGGTCGGCGCCGTGGGTGGCCTGGTGCAGCGCAACCTCAAGCGCCTGCTGGCCTATTCCTCGATCGCCAACATGGGCTACGCCCTGCTGGCCGTGGCCGCCGGAACCCAGATGGGCATCCAGGCCATGCTGGTGTTCATGGTCCTCTACATGGTCGACGTGACCGCCTTCTTCGCCTGCATCATGGCGCTGCAGCGCGACGGCCGCGAGATGAACACCATCGATTCCCTGGCGGGCCTTAAGAAGGAGAAGCCGGGGCTGGCGATCGCGCTGACGATCCTGTCCCTCTCGGTCCTGGGCATGCCGCCGTTTTCGGGCTTCTGGGCGAAGTACTATGTCTTCAAGGCCGCCATCTCCGCGGGGCTGTGGCCTATCGCCGTGGCCGGCCTGATCGCCTCGGTGGTCGCCGCCTTCTACTACCTGCGCATCATCAAGGTGATGTGGTTCGACGCGGCCCCGGGCGCGACCGACCCGGCCCCCAGCGGCGCGCGGTGGGTGGCCCTGGCCGGCGCGGCGTTCAGCTTCCCGGTGGTGCTGCTGGTGCTGGCCTGGCTCGACCCGGCGGCGCTGAACGCGGCCAGCGCTTTCGGCCTGCACTGACCCGTTTCACGCCGTTCCGACCGCGCGTGGCAGGGGGTTGTCAGGGGCGGAATTCGGGTTATCGTAATCATATCAATATGTTAGCCTTTTTTGCACCGAATCCGGGCCCTTCAGGCTAGAAAACCCGCGTTCCGCTCCCCCGGAAGACAGCACAACCCATGAGCCCCTCAACGGTCCCGGTCCTCAGCTTCGACCAGATCGATTCCACCAACGCCGAGGCGCGGCGTCGCGCCGAGGCCGGCGAGGCCGGTCCGCTGTGGATCACCGCCGCGCGCCAGACGGCCGGCCGTGGACGGCGTGGCCGCGACTGGTCGACCGAGCCCGGGAACATGGCCGCGACCCTGCTGACCGCCGTGCGCAGGCCGGCCGCCGAGGCCGCCCAGACCGCCTTCGTCGCCGCGCTCGCCGCCGCTGAACTGTGTGACGCCTATGTCCCGGCCTCACTGGTCCGCATCAAGTGGCCCAATGACGTGCTGATCGCCGGCGCCAAGGTCTCTGGCATCCTGATCGAGAGCGGCGCCCTGCCAGATGGCCGGCTGTGGCTGGCGGTCGGCTGCGGGGTGAACCTGGCCCACTCGCCGACGAACACGCCCTATCCGGCTACGAGCCTGGCGGCGCACCTGCGCGACGGCGTCACCGAGCCGCCGGCCCCCGCCGAGGCCATGGGCGCCTTCGCCGCCGCCTTCCGCCGCTGGATGCAGGTCTGGGAGCAGGGCGGCTTCACGCCCATCGCCCAGGCCTGGACGGCGCGCGCGGGCGGGCTGGGCGGGCTGTGCGTGGCGTGCCTTGGGGCTGAGACAGTCGAGGGCATCGCCGAGGGCCTGGACGAAGACGGCGCGCTGCGCCTGCGGCTGGATTCCGGCGATGTCCGCCGCATCACCGCCGGCGACGTCTTCTTCGAGGCCGCCTGATGCTGCTGGCGATTGAGCAGGGCAACACCAACACGCTGTTCGCCATCCACGATGGCGAGAGCTGGATCAACCAGTGGCGGACCGCCACCGAGGCCAGCCGCACCGCCGACGAATACGCCGTGTGGCTGAACCAGCTGCTGGAGATGGCCAGCCTCAGGTTCGCCGACCTGAACGCCTGCATCATCTCGACCGTGGTGCCCCAGTCGCTGTTCAACCTGCGCAATCTGGCGCGCCGTTATCTGAAGACCGAGCCGGTCGTGGTGGGCGAGAACGCCATCCTCGGTATCGACATCCGCATCGAAAAGCCCTCCGAGGCCGGCGCCGACCGCGTGGTCAACGCTGTCGGCGGCTTCATCCAGTACGGCGGCCCGCTGATCCTGGTCGATAGCGGCACGGCCACCACCTTCGACGTGGTGGGCGCGGACGGCGGCTTCGAGGGCGGGGTCATCGCGCCGGGCATCAACCTGTCCATGCAGGCCCTGCACCAGGCGGCCGCGCGGCTGCCGCGCATCGGCATCGAAAAGCCCGACCACGTCATCGGCCGCGGCACCGTCGAGGCCATGCAGTCGGGCGTGTTCTGGGGCTATGTCGGCCTGATCGACAGCCTCATCCAAAGAATTAAGGCCGAGTACGGCAAACCCATGAAGGTGGTCGCCACCGGCGGTGTGGCCTCACTCTTCGAAGGCTCGACGACGCAGATCGACGCCTTCGACCATGACCTCACCATCCGGGGTCTCCTTGAGATTCACCGCCGAAGCACCACTTCCGCAGGCACATGAAAAAACAAAAAGAAGACGAACTCGTCTTCCTGCCGCTCGGCGGGTCGAACGAGATTGGTATGAATTTGAACTGCTACGGCTTCGGTCCGCCCGACGCGCGCCAGTGGATCATCGTCGATGTCGGGGTGACTTTCGGAGACCAGACGACGCCGGGCGTCGAGCTGATCGTACCGGACGCCAGCTTCCTCGAAGGCGAAAACATCCTGGGCATCGTGCTGACCCACGCCCACGAGGACCACATCGGCGCGCTCGGCTGGATCTGGCCGCAGATGAAGGCGCCCCTCTACGCCACGCCGTTCACCGCCTACCTGATCCGCGAAAAGCTGCGCGACGCCGGCATCCTGGACGAGGTGACCCTGCACGAGGTGCCGCTGGGCGGCACCGTGAACCTGGGCCCGTTCAAGGTCGAGCTGGTCACCATCACCCACTCGATCCCCGAACCCAACGGCCTGGCCATCCACACGCCGCTGGGCACCATCCTGCACACCGGCGACTGGAAGCTGGACGCCGACCCGGTGATCGGCAAGCGCACCGACGTCGACATGATCCGCCGCCTCGGCGACGAGGGCGTGCTGGCCATGGTTTGCGACTCCACGAACGTCTTCGTGGACGGTGTCGCCGGCTCCGAAGCCGACGTGAAGGTCAAGCTGGCCGAACTGATCAAGACCCTGAAGGGCAAGGTGGCGGTGGCGTGTTTCGCCTCCAACGTGGCGCGCGTCTCCAGTGTCATTTCCGCCGCCGAGGCCGCCGGCCGCCGGGTCGCCCTGGTGGGCCGCTCGATGCACCGCATCACCGACGCGGCCAAGTCGGTCGGGCTGTTGCGCGATGCGCTGCCCTTCATCTCGGACAAGGACGCCCGGCACATGCCGGACGAGCAGATTCTCTACATCTGCACCGGCAGCCAGGGCGAGGGACGCGCGGCGCTGTCGCGCATCGCCGAGGGCACGCACCCGACCGTCAACCTCGGCCAGGGCGACCACGTGGTGTTCTCCAGCCGGGTCATCCCGGGCAACGAGATCGGCATCCGCAACCTGCAGAACAAGCTCTCCGACCGCGGCGTGCGTCTCTACACCGAGCGTGACCATCCGGGCATCCACGTCTCCGGCCACCCCTGCCGTGACGAGCTGAAGCAGATGTACCAGTGGGCCCGGCCGCAGATCGCGGTGCCCACCCATGGCGAGCGCCGCCACCTGGTCGAACACACCGCGCTGGCCAAGGACATGCAGGTCCCCCATGCCATCGCCCCGCGCAACGGCGATGTGGTGCTGCTGGCCCCGGGCCATCCCTCGATCATCGACGAGGTGCCCTCGGGTCGCTTCTTCGTGGACGGCGGCATGCTGGTGCCGGAATCCGGCGAGGCCCTGCGCGAACGCCGCCACGCGGCCGCCAATGGCATCCTGCTGGTCACCTTCGCCATCGACGACAAGGGCCGCCAGGCTTCCGACATCGAGGTGAGGGGCCTGGGCCTGCCCGGCGATGAGACCTATCCGCTGGAGGAGGCGCTGGATAACCTGGCCGAACGCGCCAAGCAGGCGCTCAAGGCCATGAAGCCGGAAGAACGCAACGACGAGGACCTGGTCGAGGGCGCGGTCAGCCGCGCGCTCAAGAAGGCCTCGCAACAGATCTGGGATCGCCGCCCCATCGTCGAGACTGTCGTCTTGCGGGTCTGAACCGGCTACGCTCCCTGTCGGAACGGAGAGTCGGGCCATGAGAATGCGGCTGATGGTGTGCGTGGCGGGCGCCGTGCTGCTGGCGGCCTGCGGTCAGGGAGACCACAAGGGCGCGCCCGCGGCGGCCTCGGCCGCCCAGGCGACCGGCGATGCCGACGGTACGTCGTCGACCGAAGTCCCCGGCGCCGAAGCCCTGATCAAGGCCCTCAACGCGCGAACCGGCGCGCCCGGCGGCGCCTCGCCCGAGGTGGCGAGCTTCTTCGCGGCCGACATCGCCAACGCCCTGGCCCACGATGGCTCGCCCGGCGAAGTCGGGGCCATCGACTTCGACTATCGGTGGAACGCCCAGGACATCGAGATTTCCGACGTGGCCTACCTGGCCGAGGCCACCGACGCCGACAAGGCCGTGGTCACCGTCACCTTCAAGAACTTCGACGACCAGGGCGCCACCTTCTACGACCTGTGCAAGCGCGCCGACGGCCAGTGGCGCATCCTCGACGTCCGCTCCAGCGAACAACCGGACGGCAGCGTGCGGCACATGCTCAAGCTCGGCCCCGCCGAAGCGGCCAAGACGTGCTGAAGCCGGTCCTGATGGCGCTGACGCTGGCTTTCGCCCCGGCGCTGCCCGCCGCCGCCCTCGACGGTCCCGAGGAGACGGTGAAGCGGATCTACGCCATGGAGGACTGGTATGGGGGCTCGCAGGGCCCCGGTACCTTGCTGGCGCGCGATCTCGCCGCCGCCCTGCGCAAGGACGCCGCGACGGACGAGCCATCGCCCGCCGCGGACAGGGATTGGCGCTACGGCTCCAATGCCGATTACGACGTCTCGTCGGTCGTCATTGAAAGCGGCGTGCCGGTTCCGTCGCCGCGCGGCCAGACGTGGATGGAGGTGACCGTCCACTACAGGGATTTCAACGCGCCCAAGACGCTCGTCTGGCGTATGTGTCTGGCGTCCAAAGGCTGGCGTGTGGCCGACGTACGCGGCGAGTACGCGCCTGGCGCGGCATGGAGCGTGCGGCAGGATTTCGGCCTGCGGCAAGACAGAGTGAAGTGTTGAGACCATGAGCATCGGCCGTTTGAACCACGTCGGCGTGGCCACGCCCTCGATCGACGAAAGCGTGAAACTGTACCGTGACGTCCTGGGCGCGACGCGCATCCACGACCGCTTCGCCATGCCCGAGCAAGGCGTGTGGGTCTGCTTCGTCGATCTGCCCAACGCCCAGATCGAGCTGATCGAGCCCTACGGCGATGCGTCCCCGATCCACGGCTTCTTGGCCAAGAACCCCAAGGGCGGCCAACACCACCTGTGCTTCGAGGTGCCCGACATCATCGCCGCGCGCGATGAGATGCGCGCAAAGGGCTGCACCATCCTGGGCACGGGCGAGCCGCGCATCGGCGCACATGGGACGCCGATCGTCTTCGTCCATCCCAAGGACATGGGCGGGGTGCTGGTCGAACTGATGGAAACCCCGAAGGACGCGCACTGATGGGTCCGCTGACCTACCTCGCCATCTACTTCATCTGCTGGTGGATCGCCTTCTTCCCGGTGCTGTCGCTCGGATCGCGCAGCCATGCCGAGGCCGGCATCGACCTGAAGGACGGCGGCGACCCCGGCGCGCCCGTGGTGCACAACCTCAAGCGCAAGGTGATCACCGCCACCTGGGTGGCCGCCATCCTGTGGGTGATCGTGGTCGTGTTCGTGAAGACCGGCCTGCTGGACAAGATGCTTGGGCCGATGGATTCCGGACTCGTTGCATAGAGTGGGTCGCCCCGGCTAAGTGAGCGCCCAAACTCGCTCCCCGGATTCCAAGACCATGCGCCTGTCGCGCTACTTCCTGCCCACGCTCAAAGAGAGCCCCTCGGACGCCCAGATCGTCTCGCACAAGCTGATGCTGCGCGCCGGCCTGATCAAACAGGAGGCCGCCGGCATCTACGCCTGGCTGCCGCTGGGTTTGCGGGTGCTGAAGAAGATCGAGGAGATCGTGCGCCAGGAGATGAACCGCGCCGGCGCGGTCGAGATCCTGATGCCGACGCTGCAACTGGCCGACCTTTGGCGCGAGAGCGGCCGCTATGACGACTACGGCCAGGAGATGCTGCGCATCACCGACCGGCACAAGCGTGACCTGCTCTATGGGCCCACCGCCGAGGAGGTCGTCACCGACATCTTCCGCGCCTATGTGCGCTCCTACCGCGACCTGCCGCTGAACCTCTACAACATCCAGTGGAAGTTCCGCGACGAAGTGCGCCCCCGCTTCGGCGTCATGCGCGGCCGCGAGTTCCTGATGAAGGACGCCTATTCCTTCGACATCGACGAGGCCTCGGCGCGCCAGGCCTACAACCGCATGTTCATCGCCTACCTGAACCTGTTCGACCGCATGGGCCTGAAGGCCGTGCCCATGCGCGCCGACACCGGCCCCATCGGTGGAGACCTCTCCCACGAGTTCATCATCCTGGCCGACACGGGCGAGAGCCAGGTGTTCTGCCACAAGGACCTGGTGGAGATGGGCGCGCCCGGACCGGACGTGGACTGGGATGACCTGCAGGCCCTGGTCGACCAGCGGACCGACCTCTACGCCGCCACCGAAGAGATGCACGACGAGGCGCGCTTCGAAACGGAAACCACGCCGGACCAGCGCCTGTCGGCGCGCGGCATCGAGGTCGGCCACATTTTCTACTTCGGCGAAAAGTACTCCAGGCCGATGAAGGCCAACATCACCGGTCCCGACGGGGTCGAGCGCCCCGCCCACATGGGCAGCTACGGCGTCGGCGTCTCGCGCCTGCTGGGCGCCATCATCGAGGCCAGCCACGACGACAAGGGCATCATCTGGCCGGAGTCGGTCGCGCCCTTCGATATCGCCCTGCTCAACCTGCGTCCCGGCGACGAGGCCTGCGACAAGGCCTGTGAGACGGCCTACGCGGCGCTGAAGGCGGCCGGCAAGGACGTGCTCTATGACGACACCGATGAGCGTCCGGGCACCAAGTTCGCCCGCATGGAGCTGGTCGGCATTCCCTGGTCGGTCGTGGTCGGGCCCAAGGGCATCGCCAACGGCGAGGTCGAGCTGAAGAACCGCAAGACCGGAGAGACCTCCACGGCCTCGTTCCAGTCGGTGCTGGACGGGCTGACGAAGTAATGACCGAGGCCGCAGCGCCAGAGCCGTCAACGGATATTCCGGTCCCCAAGGCGCCCATCCACGCTTTCGCGGGCTGGGAGTGGGAGCTGGCCATTCGCTACCTGCGCGCCAAGCGCAAGGAAGGCGGCGTGGCGCTGATCTCGCTGATCTCCTTCATCGGCGTGACCCTGGCGGTCGCCACCCTGATCATCGTCATGTCGGTGATGAACGGCTTCCGCGGCGAACTGCTGGACCGCATCCTGGGCTTCAATCCGCACCTCTACGTCCAGGGCGCGGCGCTCGAGCGCGGTGACCGAGAAGAGCTGCTGGGCCGGATCCTGAAGGTCCCGGAGGTGGTCCGCGCCGCGCCGGCGGTCGAAGACCAGGCCGTCGTGCTGGGCGCCGGCCAGGTGCAGCCGGCCATCGTGCGCGGGGTGCTGCGCAGCACCCTGGTGCAAACCCAGCTGGTGGCGAAGAACATCAAGGACGGCTCGCTCGACGGCTTCGGCGAGGGCGAATACGGCGGCGACCTGGTGATCATCGGCAGCCGCATGGCCCAGGAGCTCGGGCTGCACGCCGGGGACGACATCACCCTGGTCTCGCCCTCGGGCGGCGCCACGGCCTTTGGCACCGCGCCGCTGCGCAAGACCTACATCGTCGGCGGCATCTTCGAGACCGGCATGGCGGAGTACGACCAGGCCTTCGTCTTCATGCCGCTCGAGCAGGCCCAGCTGTTCTTCGGCAAGGAAGGGACCTGGGACTACATCCAGGTCATCGTGAAGGATCCCGACGACCTGACGCGGGTGAAGCCGGCCGTGGAGCGCATGGTCGGGCCTGGCACGATCGTGAAGGACTGGCGCGACCGCATCCAGGCCTTCTTCGACGCCCTGAAGATCGAGCGCACGGTAATGCGGCTGATCCTGATGCTGATCGTGCTCATCGCGGCCATGAACATCATCTCGGGCCTGGTCATGCTGGTGCTGATCAAGGGCCGGGACATCGCCGTGCTGCGCACGATGGGGGCGACCTCGGGCGCGATCCTGCGGGTCTTCTTCCTGTCCGGCGCCATCGTCGGCGGGTCCGGCACCCTGGCGGGGCTTACGATCGGCGTGCTGTTCTGCCTCTTCATCAAGCCAATCCAGCACCTGCTGGAGGGGGTCACCGGCACCCACCTGTTCGACCCGACGGTCTATTTCCTGTCCAGCCTGCCGGCCCGCATCGAGTGGAGCGAGGTGACCTTCATCGTGCTGTGGTCGCTGTTCTCGGCCTGCGTGGCGACCATCTTCCCGGCCCGACGCGCCTCGCGCCTCGATCCGGTTGAGGCGCTTCGTTATGAGTGATCCGGTCCTGTCCATCCGTGGCCTGCGCCGCACCTACGTCACCGGCGACAAGCGCCTGGAGGTGCTCAAGGGCGTCGACATCGACGTCTACCCGGGCGAGGTCGTGGGCCTGATCGGGCCATCGGGTTCGGGCAAGTCGTCCCTGCTGCACGCCGCAGGCCTGCTGGAGCGGCCCAACGCCGGCGAGATTCGCCTGGCCGGCCACGACGCGGCGGGCCTGCCGGACCGCGAGCGCACCCTGCTGCGGCTGAATCACATCGGCTTCGTCTACCAGTTCCACCACCTGCTTCCCGAGTTCACCGCCCTGGACAACGTCGCCCTGCCGCAGCGAATCGCCGGGCGCACCAAGCTCCAGGCGCGTGAGCGGGCAAGCGAGCTCCTGACGTCCCTGGGACTGGCCGAACGGGTCGATCACCAGCCGGCGCAGCTGTCGGGGGGAGAGCAGCAGCGGGTCGCCGTGGCCCGGGCCCTGGCCAACCATCCTGGCCTGCTGCTGGCCGACGAGCCGACCGGCAACCTCGATCCCGAGACCTCCAAGATCGTCTTCCAGGCCCTGCACGAGCTGGTTCGCCAGACCGGCGTGGCGGCCCTGATCGCCACCCACAACATGGAGCTGGCCGGGTACATGGACCGTGTGTTCGCCCTCAAGGACGGGCATCTGGAAGAGCGCGCCGCCAGGAGCCTGGCCTACTGATCTACCGATCGGTGTGTGCAGGCCGGTAATCAATTCTTGATCGGCTGGTCGTTGAACGTTGTTCGTTGACGCGATAAATCCGCCGAATCTGGGTGGGCTACCCAAGAAACGAAAACAACGAGGACAGCTCATGAAACGCGCGACTCTCTACGCCGCGGCCGCCGCCGCCGCGGTGCTCGCCATCGCCGGCGCCGCATCGGCGCAAGACTTCTCCGGCCCCTACATCGGCGCCCAGGTCGGCTACGCCTGGGGCGACGCCTCCATGCCGTACGGCAACGTCGGTGGTCCCTTCAACTCGACGCAGGATGACGCCAACATCGACGGCGTCGTGCTCGGCGGCCGCGCCGGCTACAACTGGCAGTCCGGCCAATGGGTCTTCGGCGTCGAAGGCGACATCGAATGGACCGACATGAACGGCGATGACGGCGGCTCGGGCGGCGACGTGAACGGCGTCGACATCAACTGGCAGGGCTCAATCCGCGGCCGCGTGGGCTGGGCCTTCCAGCCCGACACCATGATCTACGCCACGGCCGGCTGGCAGTTCCAGGACGTGGACGCCTCGTCGCCCGCCGACGGCGACATCAATGAAACCATCGACGGCGCGGTCTACGGCGTGGGCTTCGAACACCGCTTCGACGACAGCTGGACGGGCACCATCGAGTACCGCCACGCCGACATGAACCAGCAGCGCTTCTCGTTCCCGATCGACGGCTACGACGAAGGCATCGAGACCGACAACGACTCGGTCCGCCTGGGCGTGAACTGGACCTTCCACTAGGGCCTTCCGCCGCAAGGCAGGGATGGGAGGGGGCCGCGGGCGACCGCGGCCCCTTTTCCGTGGCCGGAACCTGACGCAAACGGCCGCGCTTTACCCGCATGCCAGAGAGCCCCGATCCCATGACCGTCAGGGCCGCCGGCCAAGCTGCGGGTCAGGCCGCCGGACAGGCCGCGGCCAAGGCGGTGGCCAACGTCGGCGACAAGGTCGCTGTGCAGGCCACCAAGGTGAAGGAGAGCGCGCGGAACCTGGAGAAGTCCGCCGTCGCGGTCGAACGCTCCAGCGACGCCCAGCTGGAAAGCGCCCTGCGCCGGACCGAATTGGCCGCCGACCGCACCGTGCTGGCCGCTGAGCGGACCTATTCGGCGTGGGTGCGCACGGGCCTCGCGGCCCTGGCCAGCGGCGTCGGCGTGCGCGCTCTGCTGGAGAGCCATCTGCCGGAGCTCATGGTGCGCCTGACCGGTTCGGTGCTGATCGGCTTTTCGGTGTTCTGCTTTGTCGCCGCCGTCTGGCGCCAGCTGCAGCGCGCCGGCTTGCCGAGTCCCGATCTGCCGCGCCTGCCCGGCGCGCTGCTGATCGGCCTGAACGCCATGCTGTCCCTGGCCGCCGCGGCGGCGCTGGCCGAGATCTGGTTCGGGCGCGTCGGCTAGACGCCGGAAGTAACCTTTGCCTCGCGGCGAGCGAACTCCGATGCGCGGCGCTGTCCGCCGCTTGCTGGGGAGCTCCGACCATGTCCATCAAAATTACTATCGCCGCGCTCTGCGCCTGCGCTGCGGCGCTGCTGGCCGCGCCCGCTGGCGCCAAGCCTTGCACCCAGGCCGATCTGGCAGGGGTCTGGAGCCTGACTACCGTCAGCGCGGCCCAGCCAGAGGTGAGCGCCTATTACGCCGCCAACCCCGTGGAGTACGTGCGCTTCAGCGTCGATGGGAACTATGCCGTTCTCAATGGCCGGGAACGCCTCGCGGACGCACCGGCCGTCAACGCCCGCCTCGACGCGGCAATTGCCGCCGGGACCGGCAGCCGCACAGCCATGGGCATCGTCATGAACGATCCGGGCGAACTGATCCTGATGGACGGGGGCGAGGCCTTCGAGGGCTATATGTGCGCCGTGGACGGCGACACCCTGGTCTGGACCCAGACCGACGGCTCGCCGGCCGTGCGCAAGGTGCTGGCGCGGGTGCGCTAGGGTTTGACGGCGGGCAGGCGAGGGCACACCCTCGCGGCGAACCCCGTGGAGGCGTCCATGTCCCTTCGTCTGTTCGTTCTGGCGGCCGCCGCCCTGGCGCTGGCAGCGCCCTCCCAGGCCGCCGCGCCGCGGCGCACCGCCTGCACCCAGCAGGGCCTGACCGGCGTCTGGAGCCTGCAAAGCGTCACCGCCGCCGAGAAGGGCGTGCAGGATTTCTATCGGCAGCACCCGGTCGAATACATGCGCTTCACCGCGCAGGGAAAATACGACTACGTCGCCATGGCCCGGCCGCAGCCCAACCTGGCCGCCGCCCTGGCCAGCCTCAACCGCGCCGACGCCGCCGACGGGGTGACCTACGCCGCGCGCATGATGGGCGGGACCCTGATGATCTACCGCGACGGCGCGCCGTGGCAGGGCTTCATGTGCGCCATGGAAGGCCCCGTCATGGTCTGGACCGAGATGGCCGGCTACCCGAAGGTAAACCGCCGCCAGGTTCGGGTGCGCTAGGGCGGCCTGATCCCCGGCTAGGTCAGGCCACGGCGGCCCGCTGCGGCTCGACGGTTGCAATAAGAACAAAACCAGAATATCTATCCACGGAACAAACAGGCAACTCGCCAACCTCTGTGGAGAAGACCATGCTCAGGCTCATTCGGGACGTCATGTCGCTTGCTTCGGTCGGCGCCTTCGTTTGGATGGTGTGCTCGGTGACGCAGTTCGTGGCGTGAGTCGGCTCGCCGACAGCGCGTCGCCGTTTGGGCCCGCAGGAGGGGCCAGACTGGTGGCGGCTGACGGTTTTGTTCATCTGCGGGTTCGGTCGGCCTACTCCCTGCTGGAGGGAGCGACCAAGGCCGACAAGATCGGAACCCTGGCGGCGTCGGGCAAAATGCCGGCCGTGGGCGTGGCGGACCGGGCCAACCTGTTCGGCGCCCTTGAATTCTCCCTGGCCTGCAAGGACGCCGGCGTCCAGCCGCTGATCGCCTGCGCCCTTCCGGTGGTCGGCATCGGCGAGGGGCCGCCCGAACGCTGGGCCATTATCCCCACTGTCGTCCTGATCGCTCAGAACGAGCAGGGCTGGCTCAACCTCACCCGCCTGTCGACCATGGCCTATCTGGAGCCGGCCGGGGATGCGCCCTCGGTGGCCTGGGAACAGGTCGAGAAATATTCCGAGGGCCTGATCTTGCTGTCCGGCGGGCCGGATGGGCCGGTCGACGCCTTCTTCGCCGCCGGCAAGGCCGCGGAGGGCGCCCGGGCGCTGGAGAACATGCGCAAGGCCTTCGAAGGCCGCTTCTACGTTGAACTGCAGCGGCACGGGACCGAGGCCGAGCAGGCCGCCGAGCCGGGGCTGGTGGCCTGGGCCTATGAGCACGACGTGCCCCTGGTCGCCACCAACGACGTCTATTTCCCGCGCGCCGACATGGCCCGCGCTCACGACGCCCTGCTGTGCATCGCCGACGGCGCCTTCCTGGGGCAGGACGACCGCCGCAAGGTCACGCCCGAGCACTGGTTCAAGCCGGCCAAGGCGATGCGCGAGCTGTTCGCCGACCTGCCCGAGGCCTGCGACAATACCCTGGAGATCGCGCGCCGCTGCGCCTTCCTGGTCGAGAAGCGAGATCCCATCCTGCCGCGCTTCGATACCGGGGCGGGTCGCACCGAGCCTCAGGAACTGGAGCACCAGGCCCAGGAAGGTCTGCGCCAGCGCCTCGCGACCAATCCGCTGGCCGATGAGGAGCAGGTCTATTGGGACCGGCTGGCCTTCGAGCTGGACGTCATCACCAAGATGGGGTTCCCGGGCTATTTCCTGATCGTTTCGGACTTCATCAAATGGGCCAAGGCGCACGGCATTCCGGTGGGCCCGGGCCGTGGCTCGGGCGCCGGTTCGGTGGTGGCCTGGGCGCTGACCATCACCGACCTTGATCCAATCCGCTTCGGGCTCCTCTTCGAGCGCTTCCTGAATCCGGAGCGGGTCTCCATGCCCGACTTCGACATCGACTTCTGCCAGGAGCGGCGCGAGGAGGTCATCGAGTACGTCCAGGAGAAGTACGGCCGCGACCGGGTCGCGCAGATCATCACCTTCGGCACCCTGCAGGCCCGCGCCGTGCTGCGCGACGTCGGCCGGGTGATGCAGATGCCTCTGGGTCAGGTCGACCGCCTGGCCAAGATGATCCCCAACAACCCGGCCAATCCCACGACCCTGGCCCAGGCCATCGAGATCGAACCGCGCCTGCAACAGGCCAAGCGCGAGGACGCCGCGGTCGCCAACCTGCTGGAAGTCGCCCTGGTGCTGGAGGGGCTGTACCGCAACGCTTCCACCCACGCCGCCGGCATCGTCATCGGCGACCGGCCGCTGGTCGAGCTGACGCCGCTCTACCAGGACCCGCGCTCCGACGTTCCCGCCACCCAGTTCAACATGAAGTGGGTCGAGGCGGCGGGCCTGGTGAAGTTCGACTTCCTGGGCCTCAAGACGCTGACCGTCCTGGACCGGGCCGTAAAGCTGCTGAGAAAGCGCGGCGCCGAGGTCGACCTGCTGGCCTTGCCGCTGGAGGACCCTGCCACCTACGAACTGCTGTCGTCGGGCCAGTCGATCGGGGTCTTCCAGATGGAAGGCCAGGGGATGCGCGACACCCTGCGCAAGATGCGCTGCGCCTCGATCGAGGAGATCACCGCGCTGATCTCGCTCTATCGCCCCGGCCCGATGGACAACATCGACACCTTCGTCGACTGCAAGTTCGGCCGAAAGCCCATCGAGGAGCTTCACCCCTCGCTCGTGCCCGTGTTGGCCGAGACCTACGGCGTCATCGTCTATCAGGAGCAGGTGATGAAGATCGCCCAGATCCTGGCGGGCTATTCGCTGGGACAGGCCGATCTCCTGCGCCGAGCCATGGGCAAGAAGAAGAAGGAGGAGATGGACGAGCAGCGGGCTCTGTTCATCGCCGGCGCCGCGGCCAACGGGGTCAAGGACAAGCAGGCCGGCTCGATCTTCGACCTGGTGGCCAAGTTCGCCGGCTACGGCTTCAACAAGTCGCACGCCGCCGCCTACGCCCTCATCGCCTTCCAGACCGCCTGGCTGAAGGCCAACCACCCCGTCGAGTTCATGGCCGCGTCCATGAGCCTGGACATGTCGAACACCGACAAGCTGGCGGTCTTCTACCAGGACGCCAAGCGCTTCGGCGTGCGCGTGCGCGCCCCCGACATCAACCGTTCCCAGGCCGACTTCGACGTGGAGGAGGGCGAGGTGCTGTATGCGCTGGGCGCCATCCGCAACGTCGGCCTGGAGGCCATGCGCTCGCTGGTGGAGACGCGCGAGGCGGGCGGGGCCTTCGTCGACATCTTCGACTTCCTCGAGCGAATCGATCCGAAGGCGGTGAACAAGCGGGCGCTGGAGAACCTGGCCCGCGCTGGGGCCTTTGATTCGATCCACCCCAATCGCCGCCAGATCGTCCAGGCCGCAGACCAGTTGATTGCGTACGCACAGTCGGTCGCCGCCGAGCGCGACTCCTCGCAGATGGGCCTGTTCGGACAGGGGGCCGAGGCCGCGCGGCCGCGGCTTCCCAAGCTGGATCCCTGGATCGGGCCCGAGCGGCTGGACGAGGAACTGGCGGCCGTCGGCTTCTACCTCTCCGGCCACCCGCTGGAGGACATGATGGAGGTGCTGCGCAAGCGCCGCGTCACCCTCTACGCAGACGCGGTGCTGCAGGCCGCGACGGGGATGGAAGCCTTCCGCATGGCCGGGGTGGTGCGCCGCAAGCAGGAGCGCGCCTCGGCGCGCACCGGCGAGAAGTTTGCCTTCGTCACCTTCTCCGACCCCACCGGCGAATACGAGGTGCTGTTCCCGCCCGAGAGCCTGGCGCGCAGCCGCGAATTCCTGGAGACCGGCGCCTCGGTGGTCATCAAGGTGCGCTGCAAGTCCGGTGACGGCGAGGTGCGCTTCTTCGGCGACGAGGCTGAACCCATCGCGGTGGCGGTGGACCGGGCGGCCTCGGGCCTGCGGGTCCACGTCTCGGCCCAGTCGGTGCAGCTGGACTCACTGAAGTCGCGGCTTGAGCCGGCGGCGGGGCAGAAGGGCGGCGAGATCACCTTCGTGGCCCAGATCGCCGGCGGCCGGGAGGTGGAAATGCGCCTGCAGGGCCGCTACAGGCTGGACGCAGCGTTGCGCGGGGCATTGAAGAGCGCGCCCGGCGTGCTGATGTTGGAAGACGCCTAGAGAGCGTCGAAGAGGAAAACGCCAATGAGCGATGCGGCTGCGCCGGAGACGGCGTCCGAGGTGCAGTTGCACGAGGGTTCCTGCATGTGCGGCAAGGTCGCCTTCGAGGTCGAAACCGACCTGGATGGCCTGATCGAATGCAATTGCAGCCACTGCTACCGTAAGGGTCTGGTGCTGAAGTTCGTGCCCGCCGACAAGTTCCGCCTGCTCCACGGCGAGGCCGACCTGGCCGAGTTCCGCTTCAACAAGCACCGCATCGAGCACCTGTTCTGCAAGACCTGCGGCGTCCAGTCCTTCGCCCGCGGCAAGAGCCCGGACGGCGCGCCCGTCGTGGCGATCAACATCCGAACCCTTGAGGACGTGGAGCCCTGGGACTTCGAGACCAAGAAGGTCGACGGGCGGAGTTTCTAGGGCCGCGCCGGGCCTGCGACCTCGCAAGGCTTGATTTCCCGGGCGGTAGCGGCTAATTCCGCCCCCACTTCGCACGCAGACATGGGCTCGCGGGACAGACATCCCCCGTGATCCCTTCCGAGGCCAATCATGGCTTTCGTCTGCGGAGGCAATCGGAAGAAGGATACGACCCCAATGGCTCTGCCAGATTTCTCCATGCGCGCCCTGCTCGAAGCGGGCGCCCACTTCGGCCACCAGACCCACCGCTGGAACCCGAAGATGGAGCGCTACATCTTCGGCTCGCGCTCCAACATCCACATCATCGACCTGTCGCAGTCCATTCCGCTGCTTCACCAGGCGCTGCTGAAGGTGCGTGAAGTCGCCGCCGGCGGCGGGCGCGTGCTGTTCGTCGGCACCAAGCGCCAGGCCCAGGAGCCGGTGGCCACGGCCGCCAAGCGCTGCGCCCAGTACTTCGTCAACCACCGTTGGCTGGGCGGCACGCTCACCAACTGGCGCACCATCTCGGGCTCCATCGCTCGCCTGCGCGAGCTGGAAGGCCTGCTGGAAGGCGGCGAGGCCGGCGGCCGCACGAAGAAGGAAATGCTGCAGATGACCCGCGAGCGGGACAAGCTGGAGCTGTCGCTGGGCGGCATCAAGGACATGGGCTCGATCCCGGACCTGATGTTCGTCATCGACACCAACAAGGAGTCGATCGCGATCCAGGAAGCCCGCAAGCTGAACATCCCGGTCATCGCCATCCTGGACACCAACTCCAACCCCGACGGCATCACCTTCCCGGTTCCGGGCAACGACGACGCCGCTCGCGCCCTGCAGCTGTACTGCGACCTGATCGCGGACTCGGTGCTCGATGGCCTCGCCGCCGGCCAGGCCGCCTCGGGCGTTGACCTCGGCGCCGCCGTGGCCCCGGTCGAGCGCGCCATCGCACAAGAGTCCAAGGCCGACGAGCCGCTGGTTGGCGAGACCCTGAGCGTGGACGAGCCGAAGAAGGCCCCGGCCGCCAAGAAGGCCAAGGCCGAGGCCGCTCCGGAAGCCGTCGCTGAGGAGGTTCCGGCTGCCGATGCCGCTCCTGAAGCGGCGCCGGTCGCCGAAGCTGCTGAAGAGGCGCCTGCCGCCGAAGCCGAAGCCAAGCCCGCCAAGAAGTCGAAGAAGGCTGACGACGAGGCCGTATCCGCTCCCGAGGAGGCTCCCGCCGAGGCCAAGGAAGCCACCGAGGAAGCCAACGAGGCGGTCGGAACCGAACAGGCCGACAGCTAGGCGACTATGGAAATCGGGGTCAAAGACCCCATCTGAGACCGGCCGGGACGCCAATCGGTGTCCCGGCCGCCCACACATTTTCGAATTGGAGGCTCTGCCATGGCGGAGATCACGGCCGGTCTGGTCAAGGAACTGCGCGAGAAGTCCGGCGTCGGCATGATGGACTGCAAGAAGGCGCTGATGGAGAACAACGGCGACATCGAAGCGTCGATGGACTGGCTGCGCGCCAAGGGCCTGTCCAAGGCCGCCAAGAAGGCTGACCGCATCGCGGCTGAGGGCCTGGTGGCGATCGCCACCAAGGACACCGGCAAGGGCGAGATCGGCGTGGCCGTCGAGGTGAACGCCGAGACCGACTTCGTCTCGCGCAACGACATGTTCCAGCAGGCCGCGCGCCACATCGCCAACGCCGCGCTGGACACCGACGGCTCGGTGGAAGCCATCACCGCAGCCGAGCTGGCCAGCGGCGGCACCGCCCAGGACCACCTGACCAACCTGATCGCCACGATCGGGGAGAACATGATGGTGCGCCGCGCGGCTCGCTTCGAAGTCTCGAACGGCGTGGTTTCGACCTACATCCACAACGCCACCGCGCCCGACCTCGGCCGCATCGGCGTGCTGGTGGCCCTGGAGTCGGACGGCGACAAGGCAAAGCTGAAGGACCTGGGCCGCAAGATCGCCATGCACGTGGCCGCGACCTCGCCCCTGTCCCTGTCGACCTCGGACCTGGATCCGGCGGCGGTGGAGCGCGAGCGCGCCATCTTCGCCGAACAGGCCGCCGCCTCTGGCAAGCCCGAAGCCGTCATCGAGAAGATGGTCGAGGGCCGGATCCGCAAGTTCTATGAGGAAGTGGTGCTGACCAAGCAGTCCTTCGTCATGAACCCCGACCAGACCATCGAGGCCCTGATCGAGGCCACCGGCAAGGAACTGGGCAGCCCGATCAAGATCGTCGGCTTCCAGCGTCTGGCGCTCGGTGAGGGCGTCGAGAAGAAGCAGGACGACTTCGCCGCCGAAGTCGCGTCGATGACCGGCGCCTGATTTCCTCAGGTACTGCACTGAATTGAAGGGCGCGCTGGCTGACGGCCGGCGCGCCCTTCGTCTATGTTGGCTCCGCGATTCCTCGCGCCCTGCGATTTCCCCTATAAAGCGAGCCCATGCCCACATCCGCCGACAAACCCAAGCCACGCTACAAACGGGTCCTGCTCAAGGTCTCGGGCGAGGTGCTGATGGGCGACCAGAGCTTCGGCATCGACATGAAGACCGTCGAGGCCATCGCCAAGGAGATCGCCGAGGTGGCGCGCAGCGGCGTGCAGTTGTGCCTTGTGATCGGCGGCGGCAACATCTTCCGTGGCGTCTCGGGCGCGGCGGCCGGGATGGAGCGGGCCAGCGGCGACTACATGGGCATGCTGGCCACGGTCATGAACGCGCTCGCCATGCAGAATGCGCTGGAGCGCATCGGGGTCGAGACGCGGGTTCAGTCGGCCATCCCCATGGCCACGGTCGCCGAGCCCCTGATCCGGCGGCGCGCCATGCGCCATCTCGAGAAGGGCCGGGTGGTGATCTTCGCCGCCGGCACCGGCAATCCGTTCTTCACCACCGACACCGCCGCGGCCCTGCGCGCTGCCGAGATGAACTGCGACGCCCTGCTCAAGGGCACCAGCGTCGACGGCGTCTACACTGCCGATCCGAAGAAGGATAAATCCGCTGTCCGCCTCGACAAGCTGACCTACCTTGAGGTCCTTTCCAAGGACCTGAAGGTGATGGACGCCTCGGCGATCAGCCTGATGCGTGAGAGTGGAATTCCCATCGTTGTGTTTTCGATCCGCAAACGCGGTGAACTGCTCCGTGTGCTGAACGGTGGCGGGGTGTTCACCGTCATCGCCGAGGATCGTCTAGAGGAGAAGCAGCCATGAGCGGCGACGCGAAAGACATGAAAGCTGTGGGCGCACGGATGGAAAAGGCGGTCTCCGCCTTGAAGGAGGAGTTCAGCGGCTTGCGCAGCGGGCGCGCGACGGCATCGCTGTTGGACCCGATCATGGTCGATGCCTATGGGTCGTCCATGCCCCTGAACCAAGTCGGCGCTATCAGTGTTCCGGAAGCTCGGATGCTGACGGTGAATGTCTGGGACCGGGGCCTGGTGATCGCCGCCGAGAAGGCGATACGCAACGCCGGGATCGGACTTAATCCGATTACGGAAGGTCAGTTGCTGCGCATTCCGATCCCGCCGCTTACGGAAGACCGCCGTAAGGATCTGGCGAAGCTGGCCGGCAAGTACGCCGAGCAGCAGAAGATCGCCGTGCGCAACGTCCGCCGCGACGCCATGGATGCTTTGAAGGCGGCTGAGAACAAGAAGGAGATCAGTCAGGACGAGCACAAGAAACTCGATACCGAGGTCCAGCACCTGACCGACGCCCACATCAAGCTGATCGACGAGGCCTTGAAGCACAAAGAGCAAGAGATCATGCAGATTTGACGGCGTAGAGTGCCGCCGTCCCCGCCTGTCAGGAGTTAGGATCCGCATGCCGCCGGCCCCAGAGACCAGCAAGGCCGACCCGGGTCCGCAGGAACGTGGCCCGCGCCACGTCGCCATCATCATGGACGGCAACGGCCGCTGGGCGAAGGCCCGCGGGCTGCCCCGCGCCCTGGGCCATCGCGCTGGCGTGCAGGCGCTGAAGCGCACCGTCGAGGCCGCCCCAGGCATGGGCGTCGAATGCCTTACGGTCTTCGGCTTTTCGACCGAGAACTGGCGCCGTCCGGCCCAGGAGGTCTCGGAGCTGATGGGGCTGGTCAAGCTCTACGTCCAGACCGACCTTGCCCGCCTGGCCCGCGAGGGCGTGCAGGTCCGCATCCTGGGCAGCCGCGAGGGCCTGCCGCCCGACATTCTCGACATCGTCGACCGCGCCGAGGCCATGACGGCCCAGAATGCGGGCGGCTTCCTGCTGCAGGTCGCGTTCAACTACGGCGGGCGCGCCGACATCGTCGAAGCGGCGCGCCGCTTCGCCCATGTGGTCCAGTCCGGCCAGGCCAATCCAGGCGACCTCGACGAGGCCGGCTTCGAGGCCCTGCTTTGCACCGCCAAGGGTCCGCCGCTGGACCTGGTGGTGCGCACTTCGGGCGAGGTCCGCCTTTCCAATTTCCTTCTTTGGGAAGCCGCTTACGCCGAGATGGTGTTCCAGGACGTGCTGTGGCCCGACTACGGGGCCGAAGCCCTGGCTGAAGCTATCGAGACATACCGCCGCCGTGATCGCCGTTTCGGCGGAGTCGAGAGCCATGACGCTGTCGCCGCCGGCTAAACGCTTCAACTGGAGAGACCTGGGCCTGCGCGCGCTGTCGGCGATCGTGCTCATCCCGGCTGTCATCGGCGCAATCGCCTACGGCAGTTGGCCTTTCATGCTGCTCATCGCCGTTGGCGCCTCGATCATGGGCGTCGAATGGGGCGACATGAGCGAACGGCGCGCGCCCATCCGCATCGGGGCGGCCGTGGCGCTGGGGATTTGCGTGCCGATCTTCGCCGCCGAGCTGGGCGATTTCTCCGCCGCCTTCGTGCTGCTCACCTTCGGCGCCCTGGCCGCGGCGCTTTTCGCCAAGCAGATCAAGGCCTCCGCCATCGATGCCGCCTATGGCGTGCTCTACATCGGCTGGCCCTGCGTGGTGCTTGTCTGGTTGCGCCAGCAGCCGGACGGCCGCGACTGGACGGTGATGCTGTTCGCCATCGCCTGGTGCGCCGACATCGCCGCCTACGCCATCGGCAACGTCCTCAAGGGTCCCAAGCTGTGGCCCCGCTTCTCGCCCAACAAGACCTGGTCGGGGTTCCTGGGCGGCTTGTTTGCCGGGATCACGGGGGGCGTGATCGTCGAATCCCTCAGCGCCAGCGTTCACCTGGCGCTCTGGTCGGCTATCGTCGTGGGTCTCGTCGTGGGCCTGGCCACCATGGCCGGTGATCTCTGGGAATCGGCGCTCAAGCGGCGCTTCGGCGTGAAGGACGCGGGTTCGCTGATCCCCGGGCACGGCGGCATCCTGGACCGGGTTGACGGCCTGATGTTCGCCGTCATCGCCATCGCCGCGGCGCGCCTGTTGCTCAAGGCGGGGGGCCTGGCATGACCCTGCGCCGCCGCGTCTCCGTGCTGGGCTCCACCGGGTCGGTGGGGACCTCGACGCTTGAGCTGATGGAGCAGACCGAGGCGGCCGGCAGCGCCGCCTATGAAGTCGAGGCCCTGGTTGCCGGGAGCAACCTGGATTTGTTGGTGGAACAGGCCATGCGCTGGCGGCCGAAGGTCGCCGTGCTCGCCGACGAACGCCGCCTGCCGGATTTCCGCGAACGGCTGGCCGGGACCGGCGTCGAGGCCCAGGGCGGGGAGGGGGCCGCCATCGAGGCGGCGTCGCGTCCGGCCGACTGGGTCATGGCCGCCATCATCGGTTCGGTCGGCTTGCGCCCCACCTGGGCGGCGATCCGCACCGGGGCCACGGTCGCCCTGGCAAACAAGGAAAGCCTGGTCACCTGCGGGCCCTCCCTTCTGGAGGCGGCGACGGCCGCCGGCGGGCAGGTCATTCCGGTGGATTCCGAGCATTCGGCGGTCTTCCAGGTGCTACAGGAACCCTGCGCCGGGCGCCTTGCGCGCCTCATCCTCACGGGCTCGGGCGGCCCGTTCCGCAACTGGTCCGCCGCCCAGATGGCGTCGGCGACGCCGGAGCAGGCCGTCGCCCACCCCACCTGGTCGATGGGCTCGAAGATCTCCATCGACAGCGCGACCCTGGCCAACAAGGGGCTCGAGACCATCGAGGCGGCATACCTGTTCGGCGTCGAGGCTGCCCGAATCGAGGTGCTGATCCATCCCCAGTCGATCATCCATTCCATGGTCGAATACGAGGATGGGTCGACCCTGGCCCAGCTGGGTCCGCCGGACATGCGCACGCCGATTGCCTGCGCCCTGGCCTGGCCAGACCGGCTGCCGTGGCCCGCGCCGCGGCTGGATCTGGCGGCGATGGGCCAGCTGACGTTCGAAGAGGCGGACCTCAACCGATTCCCCGCACTCGCCCTGGCGCGTCAGGCGCTGGCCGCGGGCGGAACCGCGCCGGCGATCTTCAACGCCGCCAACGAGGTGGCCGTGGCGGCTTTCCTTGACCGCCGGATCGGCTTTCTCGATATTGCCGCCGCGGTCGCCGAAACGCTTGAACGCGCAGGCGCTGGCGGCGAATTTGCATCGACGGCCGGCAGTGACCCATTAGAGGGCGCACTGGCGATTGACGCGGCGGCGCGGCGGTTGGCTACTGAAACAGTCGCACGGCGCGTGCGAGCGGCCTGAACGGGCTAGAGGGGTTAAGACGAGCCGATGTTGGGTACCCCCGCCGACTGGGTCTTCGGAATCCTGTCCTTCCTCGTGGTTATCACCGTGGTGGTGAGCCTGCACGAGCTGGGACACTTCTGGGCGGCCAAGGCCTGCCGCATCAAGATCGATACCTTCTCGATCGGATTTGGCCCGACGCTGTGGTCGCGTGAGGACAAGTCAGGCGTGCTGTGGCGCATCGCGGCGCTGCCGCTGGGCGGCTACGTGAAGTTCGCCGGCGACTCCAACGCCGCCAGCGTTCCTGACCAGGGCGACCTCGACGAACTGCGCGAGGAAATCATCGCCGAGGAGGGGCCTGCGGCAGTCAAGGACTACTTCCATTTCAAACCGGTCTGGCAGCGGGCCTTCGTGACCTTCTGCGGCCCGCTGATGAACTTCGTTTTGTCGATCACGGTATTCTCCGTGCTGTTCATGATCTTCGGCGACGTCATCACGCCGCCGCGCATCGCCAGCGTCGACAAGGGATCGGCCGCGGCCGCGGCGGGCTTCCAGCCGAACGACCTGATCGTTTCGGCCGACGGCCACAAGATCGAGAGCTACCAGGACGTCATGACCTATGTCGTGCTGCGTTCGGGCGACTCGATCTCGTTCCAGGTCGAGCGCGCCGGCAAGCCGGTCGAGATCACCGCCACGCCGCGCCGCTTCAAACAAAAGGATCCGACCGGGGCTGAAGTCACCGTCGGACACCTTGGGTTGGTCTTCAACAGCGGTCCCCGGACCCAGGTGGTTCGCCACTACAATCCCCTGCAGGCCATCAAGGCCGGCTACGACCAGACCTTCGAGGTGCTGGGCGTGTCGCTGCAGTACATCGGGCGGATCTTCACCGGCCGGGAATCAGGCGATCAGCTGGGCGGTCCGCTGGGAATCGCCCGCGCCGCCGGGGCCGTCAGCCAGCAGGCGGCGGCCATCGAAGGCTCATTCTGGCTGAAAGCCGCCAACGTTGTGCTGCAATTGGTGCAGATGGTGGCATTCCTGTCGGTGGGGATCGGTTTCCTAAATTTGCTCCCCATTCCCGTTCTGGACGGGGGTCACCTGCTGTTTTACGGCTACGAAGCCGTGGCCCGGCGTCCACTGGACGCCAAAATTCAGGCCGCGGGCTTTCAGGTCGGACTTGCTTTGCTGTTGGGATTAATGTTGTTCGTAACGTGGAATGACCTGAAGAAGCTGCCTTTGTTCCAACACATGGGCGGGCTTTTTTCGTGAGCGCCTCTCGTAGTCCGGTGGTTCAGCCTATGCCGCAAAACACGATCCGCGCTTGCAGCGTCGCGCTCCTCGCGAGCCTGAGCCTCATGCTTGGGGTGGCCAGCGCCACGCCAGCGTCCGCCCAGGACCAGCCCGCGCCCCAGCCCGTGGACATGACTCCGCCGACGCCGCCGTCGGCCCCCGCTGGCGAACAGGTGGGCGTGGTCCAGCGCATCGTCGTGCAGGGCAACGAGCGGATCGATCAGCAGACCATCCTCAGCTACCTGCCGATCCAGGTCGGCGACGCCGTCGATTCCGCGCGGATCGACCTGGCGCTGAAGACGCTCTACCGCACCGACCTGTTCGCGGACATCGCGATCCAGCTGCAGGGCTCGGACCTCATCATCCAGGTCTCCGAGAGCCCCATCATCAACCAGGTCGTCTTCGAAGGTAACGACAGCCTGGCCGAGGAGAAGCTGCGCGACGAGGTGACCGAGCGTCCCCGCGGCATCTTCACCCGCTCGCGCGTCCAGCAGGATGTCCAGCGTCTCGTCGAGCTGTATCGCCGCTCCGGCCGCATTTCCGCGACCGTTACGCCGCAGATCGTGCAGCTGCCGCAAAAGCGCGTCGACCTGATCTTCGTGATCGATGAAGGCCCCAAGACCGGCGTCGCCCGTATCAACTTCCTGGGCAACAAGGCCGTGTCGGACGGCGACCTGCGCGGCGTGCTGGTAACGGAAGAAAGCCATTTCTGGAAATTCTTCTCGTCGAACGCCAACTACGACCCCGATCGCCTCGAGTACGACCGTGAGCAGCTGCGCAAGTACTACACCAACCGCGGCTTCTTCGACTTCCGGGTCGTGTCGGCGGTGGCCGAGCTGGCGCCTGACCAACGCGACTTCAACATCACCATCACCGTGGACGAAGGCCCGCGCTTCCGCTTCGGCGACCTGCGCGTGGAGACCGAGAACCAGCGGCTCGACCCGCAGTTCCTCAAGGCGCTCCTGCCCATCCACAAGGGCGACCTCTACGAGTCCGACAAGATCGAGGACGCGGTCGATGCCCTGACCTACGCCGCCGGCGCCGCCGGCTACGCCTTCGTCGACATCCGCCCGCGCTACGTGCCCAACCGCGACAAGCGCCGCGTCGATGTCGTCTTCCAGGTTCGCGAAGGTCCGCACGTCTACGTCGAACGCATCGACGTGCTGGGCAACACCCGCACCATCGACCCGGTGATCCGCCGCGAAATGATGCTGGTCGAGGGCGACGCCTATAACAAGGTGTTGCTGGAACGCTCGCGCCTGAACATCCGTCGCCTCGGTTTCTTCAAGGACGTGACCATCGACGAGGCCCCGGGCAGCGCGCCCGACCGCACCGTCATCAGCGTCACCGTCGAAGAGCAGCCCACCGGCGAACTGTCCTTTGGGGCCGGCTTCAGTTCGGTGGACCAGTTCCTGGTCGACATCGGGGTGTCGGAACGCAACTTCCGCGGCCGTGGCCAGGATTTGCGCGCCCGCGTCTCCCTGGGCTCGCTGCGCCAGCAGGTGGACTTCTCGTTCACCGAGCCGAGGTTCCTGGGCCGCGACCTGCGCGCTGGGGCCGACCTCTACAGCTACCGCTACGACTACGGCTCGGCCGCGGCCTTCACGACGTCCTCGACGGGCGGCGCGCTGCGCATCGGATATCCCCTGAACCAGAACACCTACCTGTCGGCGCGCTACAACCTGCGTTGGGACTCGATCAACGTCGACAATTCCAACTGCGTGGCCTCGCCGACGCTGTGCGACCAGGTGGGCTCGTTCCTCACTTCGCTGGTCGGCTACGGTTTCGCGACCGACCGCCGCAACGACCCGGCGCGGCCGACGCGCGGCTGGCGGGCGTCCTTCAAGCAGGACATCGCGGGCCTCGGCGGCGACGTGAACTACGTCAAGACCGAGGTCGACGGCGGCTGGTACTACGGCATCCGTCCCAAGTGGATCGTGACGCTCGAAGGTTCGGCCGGCTACATCGACGGCTGGGGCGGCGACGCCATCCGGATCAACGATCGCTTCTTCAAGGGCGGCAACACCTTCCGCGGTTTCGCGACCGCCGGCATGGGCCCGCGCGACGTGACCTCCAAGGATGCGCTGGGCGGCAATCTGTACGCCATCGGCACATTCGAGCTGTCGTTCCCGACCTACCTGCCCGAGGAATACGGCATCTCCGGCGCGATCTTCGCCGACGTCGGCACCGTGGGCCTGTTGGACAATCGCTACACCCGCTACCAGGCCGATCCCGACGGTCCGCTGGGTCCGTTGCAGGCCGGTGACCGCAATCCCAACGTCGCCGACAATCTGGCCTTGCGCGCCTCGGTCGGTGTAAGCGTCTTCTGGAAATCCCCGATGGGGCCGATCCGCTTCGACCTCAGCCACGTTTTGGCCTCGGAAGACTACGACAAGACGGAATCATTCCGGTTCTCAACCTTCAGGCAGTTCTAAGACCATGACCCGCAAACTGACCGTCGCCGCCGGCGCCCTAGCCGTGTTCGGCTTTGCTGCCGCGGCCTTCGCCCAAACCACTCCGCCCGCCGCCCCGCGCCCGGCGGCCCCGACCGTGGCTCCGGGCCCGGTCATCGCCGGCGTCTGCACCTTCTCCAACGACCGCGCCATCGGCACCTCGCTGGTCGGCAAGGCGGTGGGCGCGCGCCTGCAGCAACTGAGCCAGGCCGCCGACGCCGAGCTGCGCGCCGAGCGCACCCAGCTGGAGACGGAGAAGCGCTTCCTGGAAGGCCAGCGCACCACCCCGACCCTGACCCAGGAGCAGCTCGAGCAGCGCGCCCTGACCTACAACCAGAAGGCCCAGGCGTTCGAGCGCAAGGCCCAGCTTCGCGTCCGCGAGCTGCAAGCCACCGAGCAGAAGCAGCTCCAGCGAGTCGCCCAGGAACTTCAGCCCCTGATCCTGCAGGCCTACGCCGAACGTAACTGCGGCTTGATGGTCGATCGCAGCGTCATCTATGCCGCCAACCCGGCCATGGATGTCACCGACATCGTTGTGCAGAAGCTGAACGCCAAGATCACCACCCTGACGTTCGAGCGCGAGCACCTCGACCAGCCCGCCGCGGCGCCCGCCGCCGCGCCGCGCCCGGCTGCCCCGCCCGCGCCCGCCGGCAAGAAGAAGTAAGACAAGCCTGACGCAGGGGATCGGATGCCCGACCGTCGCTTCTTCGAGCACACGGGACCGGTCTCCCTCGCCGACCTCGCCGCCGAGGCGGGGTTTGCGGTCAGCGATGACCGCGCCCAGGCGCTGATGATCGAAACCGCCTCGCCCCTGGCCAAAGCCGAGGGCGGGGCGATTTCATTTCTGTCCGACCGTCGCTATCTCGAAGACCTCAAGGCCACGCGGGCCTCGGCCGTGTTCGTCACCGAAAAACTGTCCGAGCACGCCCCGGCCGGCGCTCTGGTGATCGTCACGCCGGAGCCCCAGGCGGCCTGGTCGCGCGCTGCGGCCGTCCTGCACCCCGCGATCCCGCTGCGTAACGAGCAACCCGTCCACCCCGATGCCCGCCTTGAGGACGGCGTCTATCTCGCACCGGGCGTGGTGGTGGGGCAGGGGGCCCGAATCGGCGCCAACAGCCGGATCGGCGCCAACACGGTCATCGGCCCGGGGGTCGCCATCGGGCGGGACTGCTCTATCGGCGCCAACGCCACCGTCGAATTCGCCCTCATCGGCGACCGCGTCGTCATCGGCCCGGGCGCGGTGATCGGGTTTTCGGGTTTTGGCGTCGCGGGCGGCGCGGCCGGCCTGGTCGATATTCCCCAGCTCGGCCGGGTGATCCTGCAGGACGGCGTCTCCGTCGGCGCGAACACCACCGTCGATCGCGGCGCCTGGGACGACACCGTCATCGGTGAGAACACCAAGCTGGATAACCAGGTGCAGATCGGGCACGGCGTGGTCATGGGCCGAAACTGCGTCATGGCCGCTCACTGCGGGATTTCCGGCTCGGTCACTTTCGGCGACAATGTCCAGTGCGGCGGCGACGTGGGGGTGAAGGATCACGTCCACATCGGCAACAACGTCCAGCTCGCCGCTCGCTCGGGCGTCATGCGCGATATCGCCGATGGCGAGATCGTCGGCGGCGCCCCGGCCCAGCCCATCAAGGACTGGATGCGCGAGATCGCTTGGGTGCGAAACCAGATCCAGGCCGAGCGCGACGCCAAGGCTCGCCAAAAAGACCAGTAAGGGCTAATCCCACCGCCATGAGCGAGACTGAAACGGGCGAAACCGGCCCCTCCATCGGCTATGCGGAAGTCCTGCACCGGATTCCGCACCGCTATCCCTTTCTGCTGGTCGACCGGGGGGAGGATTTTCGCCCCAATGAGCGACTGATCGGCATCAAGAATGTCAGCTTCAACGAACCCTTCTTCCAGGGTCACTTCCCAAATAATCCGGTCATGCCGGGCGTGTTGATCGTGGAAGCCCTGGGCCAGACCGGCGCGGTGCTGATGTCCAAGTCGCTGAACGCTGACGTCACCGGCAAGACGATCTTCTTCACCTCCATCGCCGAGGCCAAGTTCCGCAGCCCGGTGCGGCCGGGCGACACGCTGCGGATGGAGGTCAACGTCCTGCGTCACCGCGGCGACGTGTTCAAGTTCAAGGGCGTGGCCCGCGTCGAGGGCCGGGTCGCGGCCGAGGCCGAATTCACCGCCATGGTGGTGGAGAACGGCTGATGGCGAAGATTCACCCCACGGCGATCGTGCATGACGGCGCCAAGCTGGGCGCCGACGTCGAGATCGGCCCCTACAGCATTGTCGGCGCGCGTGTGACCCTGGGCGACGGCGTTCGCCTGCTCAGCCACGTGGTCGTCGACGGCGTCACCGACATCGGTGAACAGACCACCATCTATCCTTTTGCCTACCTCGGCGGCCCGCCCCAGCACCTGGGCCACCAGGGCGACGACACCCAGCTGATCATCGGCAAGCGCAACGTCATCCGCGAAAACGCCACCATGCACACGGGAACCTCCATGGGGACCCAGGTAACCAAGGTCGGCGACGACGGGCTGTTCATGGCCGGCGCCCACGTCGCCCACGACTGCGTGGTCGGCAACAAGGTGGTCTTCGCCAACAACGCCACCATCGGCGGCCATGTCACCATCGGCGACTTCGTGTTCCTGGGCGGGCTGTCAGCCGTGCACCAGTTCGGCCGCGTCGGGCGCTACACCTTCGTCGGCGGCCTGGCGGCGGTGACCAAGGACGTGATTCCCTACGGCTCGGTGTGGGGCAACCACGCCCACCTCGAGGGCCTCAACCTCGTGGGCCTGAAGCGCCGCGGCTTCTCGCGCGAGACCATCCGCGACCTGCGCAACGCGTACCGCCTGCTGTTCGCTGACGAAGGGACTTTCCAGGAGCGCCTGGACGACGTCGCCCAGACCTTCGCGAAATCGCCAGAAGTCTCCGAAATCGTCGAATTTATTCGCGCCGACGCCAACCGTCCGCTCTGCCTGCCCGGCGACTGATGGACAAGCTGGGGCTGATCGCGGGCGGCGGGCGCCTGCCGCTGGAGGTTGCCGAATTCTGCGAGCGAGCGCAGCGGCCGGTCTTCGTCGTGCGCCTGGCCGGATCGGTCGATCAGCCGCTTGATCGCTATGACGGGATCGACGTCCCGGCCACCCAGGTCGGCCACATTATCGACGCCATCCGCAAGGCCGGCTGCAAGGCGGTGTGCTTCGCCGGCAGTGTGGCCAAGCCTGACTTCTCCAAGATCGCCTCGCAACTGGACTTCAAGGGCGTCACCCTGCTGCCCGGCATGGCCGCGGCCGCCAGCAAGGGCGACGACGCCCTGCTGCGCTTCTTCCTGTCCATGTTCGAGAAGGAAGGCTTCCGTGTCGAGGGTGCGACCCAGGTGATGGACGACCTGGCCATCGTCGAGGGTGCTCTGGGCGCCCATGCCCCCGACGAGGACGACATGCGCGACCTCGACAAGGCGCTGGAGGCCGCGCGCATCGTGGGCCGCTTCGACATCGGCCAGGGCGCCGTGGTCTGCGACGGGGTGGTGCTGGCCGTGGAGGCCCAGGAGGGCACCGACGCCATGCTGGCCCGCGTCCAGACTCTGCCGGAAGCCTTGCGCGGCACGCCCAGCGAGCGGCGCGGCGTACTGGCCAAGGCGCTCAAGCCCATCCAGGAACGGCGCATGGACATGCCCACAATCGGCGTGCGTACGGTCGAGAACGCGGCGGCCGCCGGCCTGGTCGGCATCGCCGGCGAGGCGCACGGGTTGATCGTGCTGGACCGCGAGGCGGTGATCGAGGCCGCGGACCGGCTGGGAGTCTTCATCTGGGGCGCCGCGCCGAGCGACGCTGCAAGTCATTGAAACCGCTCACCGTAATGCTGGTCGCCGCCGAGGCGTCCGGCGACGTGCTGGGCGCCCGCCTGGCCGAGGCCCTGAAAGCCCGCCTCGGCGACAAGGTCCGGTTCGTCGGAGTCGGCGGGCCCCGGATGGCCGAGCAGGGGGTCGCGAGCCCCTTCGACATTACCGAACTCTCCATCCTCGGGTTCTTCGACGGCCTGATGGCCTACGGGCGCGTCAAGAAGCGCGTCGCCGACACCGTGGCCCTGGCCGTCCGCGAAAAGCCGGATTTGGCGGTGCTGATCGATAGCTGGGGCTTCACGGTCCGGGTAGCGAAGGGTCTGCGCAAGGCGCTGCCGGGGGTGAAGCTGGTCAAGTACGTCGGCCCCCAGATCTGGGCGGCGCGGCCCGGTCGGGCCAAAACGCTGGCGAACGCAGTCGACCACCTGCTGACCATCCACAGCTTCGATGCGCCGATGTTCGAGGCGGCCGGACTGCCGACCACCTTTGTCGGCAATTCCGCCTTGATGACCGACTTCTCGGGAGCCGATCCGAAACGTTTCCGAAAGGCCATCGGCGCGGCTGCCGACGACCCGGTGCTGCTGGTGCTTCCCGGCAGCCGGCCCAGCGAGGTCAGGCGCCTGACGCCGGCCTTCGAGGGCGCGATCAAGCTGCTGCGCCAGGGCCGGCCCAACCTGCACGTGGCTATCGTGGTGGCCGACAGCGTGAGCGACTTCGTGCGCGGCTGGGCGGCCGGCCTGCCGTTCCGCACCCACCTGATCGAAGGGGAAGGCCCCAAGCACGACGCCATGAAGGGCTCCACCGTCGCGTTGGCCTGTTCGGGCACGGTGTCGGTGGAGCTCGCCCTTGCCGGGCTGCCGATGGTCATCGCCTACCGGCTGGACCCGGTTACCTACGCGATCGCCTTGCACCTCATCAAAACGCCCTGGATCACCCTGTTCAACGTCGCGGCGCGCGACCGTATCGCCCCGGAGTTCGTGCAGGACGACGCCAACGCGGAAAACCTGGCGCAGGCAGTCGCAAAACGGCTCGACGACCCGGCGCTTCGGGGCACGCAGGTCGAGCGCCAGAACGCGGCGCTGGACCTGATGGGCCGCGGGCAGGGCGACCCGTCCGAGAAGGCCGCCGACGCCCTTTTGCGTCTGGTGGGCAACCGCTAAGCTCGCGGCATGACGCTTAGCGAACGCCAACGGTCCGTCATCATTGCCGCGATGAAGCTTGGCTACGCAGCGCTTTGCATCGTCGGCTTCCGCTATCTGCCGCCGGATTGGCGGGGCCCTGTCGCCATCGCCGCGGTGATCGGATTCTACGTCATCTTCTTCGTTCTGGGCGCGACTTCGGCCTTCAACGGCACAGCCACACGCAATGCGCAGTCGCCCAGCGGCTATCGTGCCCTCAACCCGGACGGCGAGCCTGGCCGAGACGACCAGGCCCGCTGATCCGCGTCAGCTGAAGATCGGGCCTTCGAAGACGTCCTCGACCTTCACCACCCGCACGTCGGACGCCTCCAGCGCCAGCGGGTACTTCTCGATGATCTTGTCTTCGTCGAGGATCGCCTGTGGCTTCTCCGACGCATAGGTCATGGGCGAGGGCGCGTCGTCGATCAGCGCCTTGGCCAGGGCGTCGGCCTGGGGCGAGACGGCGACGATGGCCATGTCGGCGTCGGCAAGGTGCTTGCGGATCGCCGCATTAACCTTTGCGAGCGTGAGCGACTGCAGGCCCTCGCGGATGTAGGCCGTGTAGTCCTTTGCCCCGTAGAACTGCTGGTCGAGGCTATAGCCCAGGTGCACGCCCTGGCGGGCGGTCAACAGGCCGGTGGCCTTCATCTGGGACGAGCGCGTGGCGTCGAAGTCCGCCTGGCTCATGCCGTCGCGAACCAGCTTGTCCAGTTCATATTTGGCGATGCGGATGGCGAAGTGCGCCATCGGCGGCGGCACGGGCCTCAGCCAGATCCGGAACGCCTGCTGCTGGCGCGCCACGTTGGGCGGCGGCGCGAAGGTGTACATCCCGCCCGGGAAATACTCGATGTAGGCGTAGTCGCCGTAGTTCATGCCGCGGATCTCGCGCATCCGCTGGTACAGGTAGGCGGTCGAGGACCGGTGCTCGCCCAGGAAGCTGCGCACCAGGTTCAGGGCCACGAAGTCAGGATGGCCGCGCCGCACGTCAATCGGGAAGCCCATGGAGATGGCCGTGGCGATGGTCTGCTTCTGCACCAGGGTGACGTCGAGCCCGGAAGGCTTCTTCGGCGCGGGCAGGCGGCGGTTGACCGGCGCGCCCTTGGGCAGGCTGGCGGCCATGTCGGCGCGCGCCTTGGCCAGCCACGCTGGGGTGACCGCCCCGGCCAGACCCACGGTCAGGTTGGCCTGGGTGTAGTGCGCCCTGTGGAAGGCCCGCACGTCGTCGAGCGTCAGGGCTTCCACCGCCTTGGCATGGCCTGACGACAGGTGTCCATAGGGGTGCCCGGCGTAGAGTTGCTCGTAGAGCACCTCATTGCCCAACTCCTCGTCGTTGTTGCCGCGCAGGCCGACCCGGATGCCCGTGATCAGGCTGGTCTTGAGACGGGTGAAGTCCTCTTCGCGGAAGCCCGGTTCAAGCAACTGGCCCAGCGAAATGTCATACCAGCCCTCGGCGTTGTCGCGGTGCACGGTGCCGGCGAAGGTCGTCATCTCCTTGTCGACGATGGCGCCGAAGCCGGCGGCCATGGGGAACAGGGCCTGCTGGATGTCCTCGTAGCTCATCGCCTTGGAACCGGCGTCGGTGACCATCAGGGCGGTCAGCGTGGCGAGGCCTTCCTTGCCCTTGGGATCGTCGGCGGCTCCGGTCAGGAAGTTGAGCCGCACGTCCAGCAGAGGTGAGGAATTGGCTTCCACCAGTTCCTTGAAGGCCGGGCGCGGCGCCGAGGCCGGGGTGGCGCGCCGCGCAATGGCGGGTGTTGGCGCGCTTGCCGCGGCGCCCGCCATGCCGCTGGTGGCGGCGACCTTGGCGTCGACAGACCCGGTGACCTTGGCCTCCGCCGGCAGGTCGCCGTGGGCCAGGGTCGTCACGACCATGTTCTTGTCGGTGAAATACTTGTTGGCCACGCGCATGACATCGGCGGCCGTGATGGTGGCGTAGCGGTCGTAGATGGCGTTGATCGTGTCCACTTCGCGCGTGGCGGCCACGGCGGCTACCACGACGTCGGCGACGGACTCGGTATTGTCGAGCGCCGAAGCGAAACCGTACTTCAGCGAACTGCGGATCGCTTCCAGGCGCCGCTCATCGAGCGGGATGACGCGCAGGTTGGCCAGTTCCTGCTGAATGGCGTCGCGTACATAGGCCATGTCCTCGGCCTTCTTCACCTGGGCGATGATGGTCGAAAGGCTGGGGTCGACGCTGTCGGGGAAGTAGTTGCCGACGAACTCGACCTTCTGCTCGCGCACCACCAGTCGGTTGTAGAGGGGCGATGAGGGGGCGAAGGCATAGCCGGCCAGCACGTCCAGCACCTGCTGGTCGCCCGCGTCCGGGTTGTTCGCGGTGGGGTATGCGGCGGGGCCATGGAAACCCACGGTCATCCACGAGATGGTCTCGCTGGGCCACTCCACATGGGCGTAGATCGGACCGTTCGCCGCCGGCTCGCGAGGGACGTCGGGGACAGGCCCGCCGCGCTGCCACATCGACCAGTACTTCTCGACCAGGGCGAAGACCTCGTCGGGCTTCACATCGCCGGCCACGATGATTGTGGTGCGCTCCGGCCGGTAATAGCGGTCGAAGAACTGGCGGCTGTAGGCGAACTGGTTGGGCATGTCCTGAATGTCCTTCAGGAAGCCCATGGTGGTGTGCTTGTAGGTGTGGGTCGTGAACGCGGCGTCGCGCTGCACCTCCAGGAGTTTGGAGATCGGGTTGGCCGAGTTCTTGTTGTACTCGCCCAGCACCGCCAGGCTCTCGGTGCGGAAGTCCGGCTCGGAATATTCGAGGTGCTGGAAGCGGTCCGCCTCGATCCGAATGGCCGTCTCCAGGTCCTCCTTCATGAAGGTCAGGTGGTAGTTGGTGCGGTCGTCCGAGGTGTAGGCGTTGGAGTCCGCGCCCATGGCCTTGATGATGCGCTGGTACTCGCCCGCCGGGATGTCCTTGGTGCCGCGGAACATCATGTGTTCGAAGAAGTGAGCGAAGCCGGACTTGTTCGGTTCAACCTCGTTGCGCGATCCAACCGAGACCGGGATCTGCAGGGACACGATATCGGGGAAGCCGGTCTCGATGACGAACACTCGCAGGCCGTTGGCCAGGTCCTTGCGGTGCACGGGGAAGGGATAGACCTTGCCGGCCGGATCGCCCGCGGCGGTGGCGCGCGCCATGGCCGGAGAAAAGGCGCCGGCCGCGGCGCCGGCGGCGGCCGAGCCGAGCAGGAGACCGCGGCGGTTCATCTGGAATTGCATGTCATGCCCCTGGGAAACAGGCCGCGAGCCTCGCACGCCGCGCAGGCGCGGGGCTAGTTAATTGGCGGAAATATGAGCCTTTCCGACGCGGTTCTGCGGCAAGCGGGCGTTCGGGCGGGCATGAAAAAAGGGCCGCGTCGCCGCGGCCCTCGTTTCGTTGTCGTCTGCTTCAGCCGCGCGTTTCGATGGCGACGAACTCGCGCTCCGCCGGGCCCGTGTAGAGCTGGCGGGGACGGCCGATCTTCTGAGACGGATCGGCGATCATTTCCTTCCACTGGGCGATCCAGCCGACCGTGCGCGCGAGCGCGAACAGGACGGTGAACATCTCCGACGGGAAGCCCATCGCCGACAGGGTGATGCCCGAATAGAAGTCGACATTGGGGTAGAGCTTGCGCTCGATGAAGTACTCGTCCGACAGCGCGATGCGCTCCAGTTCCAGCGCCACCTGCAGCAGCGGATCGTTAGGATCGCCGACCTCGGCCAGCACTTCCTTGCAGGTCACCTGCATGACCTTGGCGCGCGGGTCGTAGTTCTTGTAGACGCGGTGGCCGAAGCCCATCAGGCGGTACTTGCGGTCCTTCACGCCCTGCACGTACTCGGGGATGCGATCGACGGTGCCGATCTCCTTGAGCATGTTGAGCGCTTCTTCGTTGGCGCCGCCATGGCTGGGGCCCCACAGGCAAGCGATGCCCGCGGCGATACAGGCGAACGGGTTGGCCCCCGACGAGCCGGCCAGGCGGACGGTCGAAGTCGAGGCGTTCTGCTCGTGGTCGGCGTGCAGGGTGAAGATGCGGTCCATGGCCCGGGTCAGCACCGGGTTGGAGACGTAGTCCTCGGCCGGCACGGCAAAGCACATGCGCAGGAAGTTCTCGGCGTAGCCCAGGTCGTTGCGCGGGTGCACGAACGGCTGGCCGACGGAGTACTTGAAGGCTCGCGCCGCGATGGTGGGCATCTTGGCGATCAGGCGGTGGGCCGAGATCTCGCGCTGCTCGGGGTCATGGATGTCGGTGCTGTCGTGATAGAAGGCCGACAGGGCGCCTACCGCGCCGACCATGATGGCCATCGGGTGGGCGTCGCGGCGGAAGCCCCCGAAGAACCGGTCGAACTGCTCGTGCAGCATGGTGTGGTAGGTGATGTGCCGGTCGAACTTGGCGAACTCGTCCGCCGTCGGCAGCTCGCCGTGCAGCAGCAGGTAGCAGACTTCCAGGAAGTTCGACTTCTCGGCCAGCTGGTCGATCGGGTAGCCGCGGTGCAGCAGCACGCCCTTGTCGCCGTCGATGAAGGTGATGGCGCTTTCGCAGGCGGCGGTCGAGGTGAAGCCCGGGTCGAAGGTGAAGACGTCGGCATCGGCGTAGAGCTTGCGGATGTCGACGACGTCGGGGCCGAGCGTGCCCTTCATGATCGGCAGGCTGATCTGCTGGCCCTTGATGTCCAGCGTGGCCGATCCGAGTCCCGCGGGTTTGTCGTCCATACTTGGTATCCCAAAAGGCCGCCTATCGGGGAGGATGGCGGGTAAGGTTTCGGGCGTGGTTATACGCCTTTGGGCTCAGGTTGAAAGCGCGTCATCGAGACGCCCCAGGCTTTCGTCCAAACCCAATGCGGCCAAGGATTTAGACAGGTCAGGCGAGGGCGATCCACCGGTCAGTGCGCCGCGCACGAGGGGGCCGATCTTGCCGAATCCCACCTGCTCGTCCTCGGCGAAGGCCTTGAGCTCGGCCTCGAGCGCGAACACGTCCCAGGACTCGAACAACCCCAGCCGCTGGCGTAGCCGCGACAGGCGCGCGCGGCCCTCCTCGTCGAGCAGTCCACGGGTCTTGTCGTCCAGGGGCACCGGCCGGCGCTTGAGCACGAAGGCGGCCTGGTCGGCCAGCTCCACGACGGTCTTGGCCCGGTCCTTCAGGAACGGCATGGCGCGCAGCAGCCGCGCTTCATCGCCTTCCCACAGGTCGCTGCCGCGCTTGAGCAGGACGTCCAGCGTCATCTTGGCCAGCCGGTCATCGCTGGCCAGCTTGATCCAGTGGGCGTTGACGTGGGCCAGCTTGTCGAAATCCAGCCGCGACGGCGCCTTCGAAACATCGGCGATGTCGAACCATTCCATGGCCTGGGCGTCGTTGAACAACTCCTCGTCGCCGTGGCCCCAGCTGAGGCGCGCCAGGTAGTTGCGCATGGCTTCGGGCAGGTAGCCCATCTTGGCGTAGTCGCCGACAGCGGTGGCGCCATGGCGCTTGGACAGCTTCTTGCCGTCCTCGCCGTAGATCAGCGGGATGTGGGCGAAGGCGGGCAGGGCCCAGCCCAGCGCCTCGTAGATCAGCTGCTGCTTCGGCGTATTGTTGAGGTGGTCGTCGCCGCGGATGACGTGGGTGATGCCCATGTCGTGGTCATCCACCACGACCGCCAGGTTGTAGGTCGGCACACCGTCGGAGCGCAGGATCACCAGGTCGTCCAGGTGCTGTGCCTGCCAGCGCACGTCGCCCTGCACCACGTCGCGCACCACCACGTCGCCGGTCAGCGGCCCCTTGAAGCGCACCACGAACGGCTTGGACTGGTCGCCGTCGTCGCGGTCGCGCCAAGGTGAGGCGAAGCGGCGGTTCTCGGCCTTGGCGGCCTCGCGCTCGGTCTGGTTTTCCTCGGGCGTCATCCAGCAACGATAGGCGTTTCCCGAGGCCAGCAGCTCCAGGGCGGCTTCCTTGTGGCGGTCGATGCGGGCGTACTGGAATACCGGCTCCTCATCGGAAAACAGTTCCAGCCAGGCGAAGCCCTCGAACAGCTTGTCGACGTTCTCGGCCGTCGAGCGAACCCGGTCGGTATCTTCGACCCGGATGAGGAACTTGCCGCCCCGGCCCTTGGCGTAGAGCCAATTGAAAAGCGCAGTGCGCGCGGTGCCAATATGCATCTCGCCGGTCGGCGAAGGGGCGATACGGGTAACGACCTGGGACGTTGACTGAGACATGGGCGCCCTTATAGCGCCGACGCCCTGCGCGCCTAGCCCCGCCGCGTCAGGGGTGCGGTGGGACGTCGGGCGGCGCGGGCCGGCAGAAGCCGTGGAAGGTGAAGCTGACCCCGCCGTCGATATCGGTGCGGCCGTCGCGGCGATCGACCGACAGGCGGGCCGAATTGAGCTGGTTGAGCGTCCAGCTGGCGGTGATCACGTCCGGCCGCACCCAGATGTCCGACAGTACCGTCCAGCTTCCCGTCCCGCCATCGGCGATACCCGGCGTCACCGGGGTGGGGGTCTGCAGGCGGCCCACCTCGCCCTCGATGATCAGACGGAACTGCTGCTCCGGAGCGGAAGAGGAACTGCCCGACGAATGGCCGAACACGCGGTCGCTGAAGTCATTGAAGGCCGACTTGAAGGTCGTGCGCGAGACGGCGTCGCCCCGGCAGACAAAGTCAAAGCTCTCGGCCGTCGCGGGCCCCGCCAGCGCCAGCGCCGCGGCGGCTGCCGCCAAACCAATCCGAACCATCTCGCCCCACTCCCTAAGTGGCGAAATCCGTGACACACATCCGAGGGTGTAGCCAGTCGGCGGCGGGGACGATGACGCTCGAGGCGGCGGAAAAGCCGAAGGGGAGGCGCAGGCGGGCCGCCGCGCCTGCCGCTGCGCCCGTCCAGCCCGTCGCGCCTCCCCGCTGGACCCGCGTGCGGGACTGGCTGTCCGCCCAGTTCGCCGCCCAGACCGACCGGTGGATGCTTTGGTTGCCCGTGGCCTTCGGCGGCGGGTGCGCGGCCTATGTCGGACTGCGGCAGGAGCCTGAGCTGTGGCCGCTGGCGCTGGCGGCGGTCGTGGGCGTTCTGCTGGCTTGGGGAGCGCGTCGCAGGCATTGGGTGGCCGCCAACCTCCTCGCCGTCATGCTGGCCGCCTTCGCCTGTGGGCTGGTAGCCGCAAAGGTGCGGCAGTTGCGGGTCGACGCGCCATTGGCCCCGGTTTCCCAAGGCCTGACCACGGTCGAAGGCTGGGTGGTCGATGTCGACAGCCCCGGCGCCAAGGGCGCGCGGGTGCTGATCGCGCCGGCCTGGATCGAGGGGCTGAAACCGAACCAGACGCCCATCCGGGTGCGGCTGACCATGCGCGGCGACACGCCGGCGCCAGGATCGGCCATCCGCGTGCGCGCCATCCTAAATCCGCCCCCGCCGCCCGCCAGCCCAGGCGCTTACGACTTCGCCCGTGACAGCTATTTCCGCGGCATCGGCGAGATCGGAA
>Ga0209023_10000119_pt1 | contig 136092 bp, 132 predicted proteins | sample LakOneMetagenome_FD_187468 | JGI IMG/M metagenome (GOLD analysis project Ga0209023, IMG submission 187468) | Freshwater and sediment microbial communities from Lake Erie, Canada (SPAdes) (version 2) | ecosystem: Environmental > Aquatic > Freshwater > Lentic | place: Lake Erie, Canada...
GGGGGGGGGGGGGGGGGGGGGCGGCGGGGTGTGAGATCATTCTGCTGACGACCCCACCCGTCTCGCGCTCACGCGCGATCCACCCTCCCCATGCTTCCGCATGGAGAGGGAGAAGAATACAGTCTCGCTTAAAGCCTCCTGATACTCGTCACCGGCAATCCCGTCGCGGCGATGCGGTCTACCGCGTGGCGGAGCGGCTCCTCGACGACCATCATGTGATGGCCATTGGCGTGCAGCAGCGTCTCGCTGTCGGTCATGATGCCGACATGGCCTTCCCAGAACACGAGATCGCCGCGCTTCAGGCCATCGAAGCCATTGACCATCAGCTTCTGCCCAAGGCTCTTCTCCTGCATGTCGCTGTCGCGGAGTGCGGGTTTTCCCGCCGCCTCGAGCGCCACCTGCACGAGGCCCGAACAGTCGAGCCCCTCCGCCGTCTTGCCGCCCCAGTAATAGGGCACGTGGCGGAACTTCTGCGCCACGGCGACATAATCATCCGCCCACTGATCAACCGGTGAAAGGTGCTCGGCGATCACGAAGCGGCCATCGGCGAGGGCGGCGAATTTTCCCTCATGGCCCGTCACCGTCACGGCAGCGTTGAGTGAAACCGCAACGGCGGGCTGGGTCTTGATGCTGGCGGCGGGATAAAGAAAGGTCGAGCGCACCGCCACACGATGGGTGGGCGGCGTCACCGTCTCGCTCAAGGCGGAGCGCCTCACATAGCCCACATAGCCGTCGCGGTCGAATTGCGCGAAGGCCCAGCCGTCGCGCTCCTCGAACACCTGCAATGTCTCGCCCAGCAGCCCCTGCGACAGCTGCATCGCATCGCCCTGCGGCCCGCGATGGATCGACACCGCCGGCACCACCACCTGGCGCGGCTGGCCCTCGACGAAATGCTGCGCATCCACCTGGCCCCGCAGGCGGATATCCGCAAGGTCGCTGCGGAATGCGTGAAGGCGTTTGTCGAGGGTCATGCGCGGTGCTTCAGAATTTCTGTGATTCCCTGGCGATCGTATCAGCAAAGCGCTCGAGATACAGCGCGCCCGCGACAGTGCGCTGGATCAGGACATTGCGGCGGTCGGCCTCGTCGCGCCGCCTGGTCACGAGATCGAGCTTGCCCATGCTGTCGAGCGCCCGGGTGATCACCGGCTTCGACACGCCGAGCTTGGCGGCGAGCCCCCTGACGGTATGGGGCGGCGCCTCCAGATAGACGGTGAGCAGAATGGTGATCTGGCGGAGCGACAGGTCGGGATCGTCGTCCCGCACCATGGTGAGGGCAACGTCATGCCAAAGCCTCAGGGCAATCGCGGGCGTAATGACGAGGGCCATTCGATTCGCCCCCGCAACGCCGTTGATTGTTACGGGGCCGTATCAGATTTGCGCAAAGCCCCGCCTTCCGCAAGTCAGTTGCCGTAGCGATGGCGAATCATGGTGAAGAGCGCCCGCTGGCCTTGCGCCTCGGCACCGCGCGGGCGTCCCGGTTTCGCGGCAGGCGTCCAGGCGAAAATATCGAAATGGATATAGGTTTTCGCCTTGTCCACGAAGCGCTTGAGGAAGAGTGCGGCGGTGATCGAGCCGGCAAATCCCGAATCGCCGGAATTGTTCATGCTGGCGATCCCTGATTCAAACAGCCGCATATAGGGTTCCCAGAAGGGCATGCGCCACAGGGGATCGTTCTCGCGCGCGGCAGCCTGGCCCAGCGCCGCCGCCGCCTCGTCATCATCGGTATAGAAGGGCGGCAGGTCAGGCCCCAGCGCCACGCGCGCCGCACCCGTGAGGGTTGCCATATCAACCAGCAGGTCGGGCTGCTCCTCATCGGCCAGCGCCAGCGCATCGCCCAGAATAAGCCGCCCCTCGGCATCGGTATTGCCGATCTCGATGGTGAGGCCTTTCCGGCTCTTCAGCACATCGCCGGGGCGGAAGGCATTGCCGGCAATCGCATTCTCGACCACCGGGATCAGCACCCTCAGCCTCACGTTCAGCTTCGCCGCCATGATCATCTGGGCAAGGCCCAGCACCGTCGCGGCACCACCCATGTCCTTCTTCATCAAGAGCATGCCCGACGCCGGCTTGATGTCGAGGCCGCCGGTATCGAAGGTCACGCCCTTGCCCACCAGCGTCACCTTGGGGGCGCGCTGCGGCCCCCAGGAAAAATCGATGAGGCGCGGCGCGCTGGCGCTCGCCTTGCCCACGTGGTGCACCATGGGAAAGCCCTGCTCCAGCGCCTTGCCGGAGATGACCTTCACCTTCGCCTTGTGGGCGGCGGCAACAGTGCGCGCCGCCCTTTCCAACTGATCCGGCCCCATGTCGGAGGCGGGTGTGTTGACGAGATCGCGGGTCAGCCAGGCAGCGCTAGCGGCGCGCAGCACATCGGCGCGGTCCACGGTTTCGGGACACACCAGCCGCGCGGGCTCGGCAAAGGTCTTGCCGTAAGCTGAGAATCCATAAGCCTCGAGGCACCAGCCCAGTGCGGCGAGATAGGCATCTTCCACATCGCCCGCGAGTTCATACATGCCCTGCGGAAGGCTGCGGGCGAGTTTTCCGAGGGTGAAGGGATCAGCCCCCGTGCCGATCCCGGCCACCACCTGCGCGACACCGCCCTTGCCGTCGGGCAGCAGCAGATGCCGCCCTGATTCTCCGGCAAACCCATTGGCCGCACTCCAGCCCTGCGCCTCTTTGGAAAGCGTCTTGCGGAAGGCGGGCCAGGATTGCGGCGTCACCACGTGAATCACCGTGGCTTTGGCTTTGCCGCCCGAGGGCAGCAGGATGTCTTTTGGCAGCATGGCGGGTCTCTTTCAGCGTTAAGAATGGGTAACGGGGTATGGTTAATGGTTTATTGACCACTCGCTTCCATGGTGGGCGGGAATTTACCGCATGGGTTCCATGCGCCATTCCGCCGGAGATTTCATCATGCTGCTTTCGCCCCGCCATCGCCGCCTCGCCGTGGCCCTGATGATGATGGCTTCCTCCTTGAGCCTCGCGGCCTGCCAGCGGTCGGGCAGCGGCGCTGATCCCATGGCGACGGGCTCGACGTCCGCTGCCCCCTCATTCCAGCAGACGGCGAAACTTGGCGACAAGTGGAAAGCCGATCCCACCAATGCCGGCAAGGGCATTGCCTATGCCAACGGGCTTGAGGCCCTGGGCCAGACGGACCAGCAGCTCCAGGTTCTGCAGCAGGTGAGCCAGAGCAACCCCAAGGACACCAAGGTCGCCAGCTATTACGGCAAGAAGCTGGTGCAGGCGGGCCGCGCCTCGGATGCGCTGCCCATTCTCGAGGCCGCCGCCGCCGCACCTGATGCGGATTACCGCGTCCATTCGGCGCTGGGCTCGGCCTATGACCAGCAGCAGCTCTTCGACAAGGCGCAAGGTGAATATCAAAAGGCCTTGGCGCTCAAGCCCAACGATCTCAGCGTGCTCAACAACATGGCGATGTCCTATGCGGTGCAGGGCGACCTGAAAAAGGCCGAAGCCACGCTGCGCCAGGCCCAGGCGCTTCCCAATTCGCAGAGCCAGCCGCGCATCCAGCAGAACCTGGCGCTGGTCGTCGGCCTGCAAGGCCGCTTCGATGAGGCGCGCAAGATCGCATCCGAAGACCTGCCGCAAGACCAGATCGACGCCAATATGGACTATCTGCAGAAGATGCTGTCGCAGCCCAATACCTGGCAGCAGCTTTCCAGCAAGGGATAAGCCACCCTCCAAATGACGAAGGGCGCGGAACTTGAAAGTTCCGCGCCCTTTTTGTTGTCCGAGCCGCGGCGCTGATTATTTCAGCTTCAGCACCAGGATGAGCGACGGCCCGAGGATGACCACGAAGATGACCGGCAGGAAGAACAGGATCATCGGAACGGTCAGCTTGGGCGGCAGGGCGGCGGCCTTCTTCTCGGCTTCCGACATGCGCATGTCGCGGTTTTCCTGGGCGAGAACGCGGAGCGCCGTGCCCATGGGCGTACCATAGCGTTCCGACTGGATGAGGCTGGTCACGACCGAGCGCACGGTGGCAAGGCCGGTGCGCTTGCCGAGGTTTTCATAGGCCTTGCGGCGCTCCTGGAGATAGGAGAGTTCGGCCACCGTCAGCGTCAGCTCTTCGGCCAGCGGCACCGAGGCCGAGCCGATTTCACGCGCCACACGCTGCATGGCGGGCTCGATCGACATGCCCGATTCAACGCAGATCAGCAGCAGGTCGAGCGCGTCGGACCACGCCTTCTTGATCGATTCCTGGCGGCGCTTGACGAGGTTCTGCAGCATGATCCGCGGCATGTAGAAGCCGAGGATCAGACCGGCACCGGTTGCGGCGACGCGCATGGGCGGCGCAACGCGGTTGGCGAACACGGTGGAGGAATAAACGAACACCAGAATGCCGAGCACGATCGGCACGATGAAGCGTGCGGCGAGAAAGATGATCAGGTGACGCTCGTTGCGCAGGCCCGCCTGGCGCAGCGAATCGCGGGAAGATTCGGCCTCGAAGACGCGGCGCAGGTTCAGCGCCTCGACGAGCTGCGAGATCAGGTCCGTCTTGGCCTTTTCGCGCAGGCGCGTTTCGCCGCCAATCAGGCTGGCGCGCTGGGCGGCGCGAAGCCTTTCGCGCTCCTGCCCGACGGACTTCATGCGGTCCCTGAGCTTGTCGCCCTCGAGCATCGGGGCGGCCACGGTCAGCACAGTGGCGAAAGCCGCCATTCCCACCAGGATGGTGAGAATGACTTCCATCTGCAGCAGGCTTTTGAGAAGTTCAAACATGAGAAAATGCCTGGGCTAGATTTGAAAGTTGATCATCTTGCGCATCACCAGAACACCCGTGCCCATCCAGATGGCGCAGCCGGCGAGCAACAGGTTTCCGGTGGACGTGTTGAAGAGCGGGTTGAGGTATTCCGGGTTGAGGATCGTCAGGCCGCCCATGATGACGAAGGGCAGCGAGCCGATGATGGCGGCGGATGATTTCGCTTCCTGGCTCACCGCCTTGATCTTGGCTTTCATCTTCTTGCGGTCGCGCAGAACCTTGGACAGATTGTTGAGCGCTTCCGAAAGGTTGCCGCCGGTCTTCGACTGAATGGCCATGACGATACCGAGGAAGTTCACTTCCGAGAGCGGCATGCGGTCATACATGCGCTCGATGCCCTGATCGAGCGTGATGCCGACGCGCTGGCCTTCGACGACTTCCAGAAATTCGGGACCGACCGGCGGCCCGGATTCGGCGGCGATCACCTTCATGGCGTCCGACACGGGAAGACCGGCTTTCAGGCCGCGCACCATGACGTCGATGGCGTCGGCGAAATCGTTGAGAAAGATGTTCTGGCGGCGGTTGCGCAGAAACCCGAGGAACCAGCGGGGAAAGCCGAAAGTTCCCACCAGAAATGCCAGGATCGCCACATACCACGGGATGCCGAAGACGATGGGCACGATGGCGAACAGGATGCCGGTGATGAGGGATGCCATCCAGAAGGTGCGCGTTGAAAGTTCGAGGCCGGATTGCATGATCATCATGCGCAGCGTCATGCGCTTCTTGCGCTCGGCCTTCTCGCGATCCTCGATCTGCTTCAGCGTTTCCTGGATCTGCTTGCGGCGGCTGTCTTTCTGCCCTTCCATCAGGCGGCCGCCCGCGGCAGCCTTCTGCGCCGGCGCGATAGCGGCCTTGCGGCCCTCGGCAATGGCCTTGACGCGCTTGCTGCCGCCCTGATCCGAAAGCAACGGGAAAACAAGGGCGATCACCACGCCGCCCACGGCAACCGCCACCATGGCGATGAACGCCAACTGCGTGAGATCCTGGCCGAACAACGTCATGCTTTCAATTCCTACGATGTGCAGGCTTATTCGTCATTGCGGGCTTCGGCCTTCTCCAGCGCCTCGGCCAGCCTGCGCTCCTCGCTGTAGTAGCGCGCGCGGTCCCAGAAATGCGGGCGAGCGATGCCGGTCGAGCGATGGCGGCCCAGCACCTTGCCGTTCGCATCCTCGCCGATGATTTCATAGACGAAGAGATCCTGGGTGATGATCACGTCGCCTTCCATGCCGATCACTTCGGTGATGTGGGTGATGCGGCGCGAGCCGTCGCGCAGGCGCGCCGCCTGCACGATCACGTCGATCGAGCCGCAGATCATTTCCTTGATGGTCTTCGAAGGCAGCGCGAAGCCGCCCATGGTGATCATCGATTCGAGGCGCGAAAGGCCTTCGCGCGGCGTGTTGGCGTGCAGCGTTCCCATCGATCCGTCATGGCCCGTGTTCATCGCCTGCAGGAGGTCGAAGGCTTCGGGGCCGCGGACTTCGCCGACGATGATGCGTTCGGGGCGCATACGCAGGCAGTTCTTGACGAGATCGCGCATGCTGATCTCGCCCTCGCCTTCGAGGTTCGGCGGGCGGGTTTCGAGGCGCACCACATGGGGCTGCTGCAGCTGAAGTTCAGCGGCGTCCTCGCAGGTGATGATGCGCTCGTCGCTCTCGATGTAACCGGTCAAGCAGTTCAAAAGTGTGGTCTTGCCAGAACCGGTACCGCCGGAGATCAGCACGTTGCAGCGCACGCGGCCGATGATTTCGAGAATGGTCGCGCCTTCCGGCGTGATCGATCCGAACTTCACCAGATCGGGCAGCTTGAGGCGGTCCTTCTTGAATTTGCGGATGGTGAGCGCGGGGCCGTCGATCGACAGCGGCGCCACGATCACGTTGACGCGCGAGCCGTCGGGCAGGCGCGCGTCGCAGATCGGGCTTGCTTCGTCGACGCGGCGGCCGATCTGGCTGACGATGCGCTGGCAGATGTTGAGAAGCTGGGCATTGTCGCGGAAGCGCACGCCCGTCTTGTGCATCTTGCCGTTGACTTCGATAAAGGTCGTGTTGGCGCCGTTCACCATGATGTCGGCGATGTCATCACGCGCCAGGAGCGGCTCGAGCGGGCCATAACCCAGCACGTCGTTGCAGATGTCCTCGAGCAGATCTTCCTGCTCGGCAATCGACATCACCACATCCTTGAGGGTGATGATCTCGTTCACGATATCGCGGATTTCGTCGCGCGCCGCCTCGCGGTCAAGCTGGCCAAGCTGCGTCAGATCGATGGCATCGATCAGCGCGTTGAAGATCGTGCTTTTGATGTCGTAATAATTGTCGGACTTGCGGCTGGCGACGGCGGGATCGACTCGGGGCGACGCGGCCTGCTGCGCAGGCTGCGGCGTTCCGGCACGCGCGCCGGAAGAGCCGGGCATCTGAAGATCGGGAATGGCGCTGGGCGGCGTCGACAGCGCCGTTTGAACCGGAGACCCCTGGTTCCCCGGCCGAAATCCGGCTGGCTTTGCAGTATCGCCGGTACGCTTTCCAAACATGCTTATTTCTTTCTCAGCTTCGTGAGTTTGTCGAAGAGCGAGACGCCGGCCTTGGCTTTGACCGGCTTGTCGCCCCCGGCAATCGTCTGGGCGAGGCCGCCGATGATTTCCGCCGCCTTGGATTTCGCGGCAACTTCGAACAGCATCTGGCCATTGCTCTGCGCCGTGCCGAAGGACTGGGCGTCATAGGGAATGACGGCAGCGATTTCTGTTCCGATGGCCTTGCCGAATTCGGCGGCAGGAATCTCGGGGCGCTTCGGAACGCCGACCTGGTTGAGGATGATCTTGGGCGGCTCGTCATTTGGGCGCGCCTGGCGGAGAAGATCAAAGAGATTTTTGGTGTTGCGCAGGCTCGCAAGCTCGGGTGTGGCGGTGATCACCACCTGGTCGGCGTGGGTGAGCGTGTATTTGATCCACGGCGCCCACATGTTGGGCACATCGACGATCACGCAGGGAACACTGCCGCGGATGGCGTCGAGGATGGTTTCGATGGCATGCGCCTCGATATTGACCTCCCGGTCAACGCCGCCCGGCCCGGACAGCAGGCTCAGCTTGTCGCCGAGCTTGGTCAGCAGGCGGTCGATCAAGGTTGAGTCCACGCGGTCCGGCTGCCCCAGGGCGTCAATGATGCCGTTGGTAGCGTCCTGATTAAAGTTCAATCCGGCGGTGCCGAAGGCCAGGTCGAGATCAGTGATCACCGTGTCGGTGGCAAAACGCTTGGAAATCTGCCAGGCGACATTGTGCGCGATGGTGCTGGAGCCGACGCCGCCCTTGGCGCCGACAAAGGCGATCACCTTGCCGAGCGGTGCTGCCTTGGGGTCCTGATAGAGATTGGCGACGGTCTCGATGATCTGCAGCTGATGCAGCGGCGCCACCAGATATTCGCTTACCCCCTGGCGGATCAGTTCGCGGTAGAGAATGACATCGTTGAGGTGGCCGATGACCACGACCTTGGTGTTGGGGCCGCAGACCTGGGCGAGCTGGCCCAGTTCGGAGAGGATCACATCGCGCGAGCCGTGCGATTCGACGATCAGCACATTCGGCGTCGACTGGCCGGCGAAGACCTGTGCGGCGGCGGGGATGCCACCCAGCTGAATGGTGATGTGAGCGCGCGACATGCGGCGGTCGCCGGCGGCACTCTGGATGGTTTCCGCCGTCTGCTGGTTATCGCAGAAGGCGTGAATGTTGATGCGCGGAACCATGGCCACAAGCCCGGTATCGGGAGCTTGTGGAATCGCGACTGCCTGGGAGGTAGAGGTCATCATGATGTCGATCCTGCGAAGAGGCGAAGAGAGGGTGATCAGCCGCCGGACGCGCCGGACGACGACGGGTCAGAAGCTTTGCCGGCTTCGGCCGCCGTCGATTCAGCGGTAGAGGCGGCCGCCTTGCCCATCTCGTAGTAGACCTGGATCGCCGCCGTGCGGTTGGCGGCGATGATCGGCGTCTCGGTGCGCGGCCGTTCGAAGTCATTGGGATTGCTTACCATCGCCGCGACGTTCTGCTGATAGGCGCAGCCGAAGTTCTTGTAGTCGCGGTTCTGGTCGGTGCTGGCGAGATCGTTCCAGGCGCCGCACTCCTTGGTGACGGCAACGCGGCTGTCGTAGGAGAGCTGCACCGGAGCGCCGGCACCACCCTTGTAGGATGACGCCACGATGCGCCCGGCGGGCACGCCCTCGTCCACCAGCAGCTGCTGAACCTGGATCGCCGCCTCGCGGCCGCCGGGGCCGCTGGGATAGCGCATGGACACACGCGATGTCGCATTGTTCCTGGCGTCGTGGGCAAAGTTGATCACCGCGTTCGCCTGTTCGGCGCTCAGCATGCCGTTGTGGGCGGCCACCCCGACCTTCACCGGCGCATTCGCGACGCGGATGGGGTAGCGATCATAGAAGGCGTTTGAGCGCGGATCATTGTAGACGTCGGCGTTTGTCTGGCATCCGGCGAGCAGCACCGCGGCTGTGAGCACGAGGGCCGCCGCTCCGGGAGCAGGCAGTATCGATTTGATGCGTAGGTTCATGACGGTCCTCATGTCACTCAATGATGTAGCCGACGTTGCCATGATAGACGCCATCGGGGTGGCGGCCGGCGCTTCCGTAAACCTGGTTCAGGCGGCCGAACAGGATGGTCTGGCGGTCGGTGGCCATGTTGTAGCGGTCAGCCGGAGTCGCGAGCTGCTTCTCATTGACCGGATTCACCAGATAGGGGGTGACGATCACCACCAGTTCGGTCTGGTTCGATGTGTAATCGCGGCTGCGGAAGAGTGCGCCCAGCACGGGCAGGTTCTTGAGGCCCGGCGTGCCGGAGATGATCTGGCGGTTGGTGTCCTTGATCAGCCCGGCCAGCATCATCGAGCCGCCGCTCGGCAGTTCGACCGTGGTTTCGGCGGAACGCGTGTTGAGGGCGCCGGTCGAAGCGTCGGCCAGTTCGCTCACTTCGGTGCCGATCTTGATGTTGATGCGGCCGCCGGAGAGAACGATCGGGGTGAAGCCCAGCTTCACGCCGTAATCCTTGTAGGTGATGGAGCGGGTGCAGAAATTTGTGGTCTGGTCGCAGCTGTAGCCGGTCACATAGGGGAACTGCCCGCCGGCATGGAAGGAGGCAGACTGGCCGGAGATCGCCGTCAGCGTGGGTTCCGCCAGGGTGTGCAGCACGCCATCCTTTTCCATGGCGTTGATGCTGGCCTGGATATTCGTCGATCCGTTCACGTAGCTGCCGGTGGCGCCGAGATAAGAGGTCGAAACCGGATTGGCGGTCGCCAGATTGAAGGCGAACTTGCCGATGTCGAAGGCCACGTTGTCGAGGTTGATGCCGAGCTGCTTCAGCACGTCGCGCTGGATTTCAACCACGCGGACCTTGAGCATCACCTGGTCGCCCTCGGCGATGCTCATGGCGTTCACCACATTCGCTTCATCGCCGACGAACTTTGCCGCGAGCTCGGTGGCGAGCTTTGCCTCGCTGGCATTGGTGGCCGTTCCGCCCAGCACCACTTTCTCGTTCACCGTGTCAACAGTGATACGCGAGCCTGGAATGGAGCGGTCAATCAGCTTCTGCAGCGCCGTCATGTCGAGCGCCACTTCCAGATCAAGATTCATGATCTGGCGGCCGTCACGGTCGAAGAAGAAGATGTTGGTCTGCCCGGTGGTGCGGGCGAAGAGATAGGCCGTCGTCTTGTTGCGCACGACCGCGTCAACGACGAGAGGATCGCCGACGATCACGTCCTTCACCTCGGCCGGGAGCTTGATCACGGCGGATTTGTGAAATCCGAGGCGGAGGAAGTGCCCGTCATCGGTGGCACCGGGCCCTTGCGTTAGATCGGTGGCCAGAGCCTGGTTGAGGCCAGCGAGCGGGGTCGTGGCGGCGAGGCTGGCGAGCGCCAGGACGCCGATGGCAGTTCCGCTGCGGCCAGTGAACATCTTGAAGGCGTGGGTCAGTTTATCAATCAACATTGCTCTTGCCTCAGCGGCTGGACGTGATGGTTTCGATGCCGTAGCGGACGAACAGCCGGTCGTTACCGCCGGTCGGGCGCTGCTTGTTGGCATATTTGTCGGAAAGCTGCGGGCCGCCGTCATCGAGGCCCTTGTCGCCATTCTCAGCCATGGAGCGGAGAGCGAGGGAGAGTTCGCCAGCGGATTCGACCATCGAGATCACTTCCGACTGCTGCGGCGTGAGTTCAAGCGTCGCGGTCTTGCCCTCGGTCACCGTCACCTTGTCCTCGCCCGGTTCCTGGCGGTAGATCTGGTTGATGGCCAGGACGCGGACGTTGGTCAGCACGGTTTCGCTCTTCACGACTTTCTGCGAACCGTTCGCATCGTCGAGCTTGCGGGTCAGGATGACGTCCACGCGGTCATTGGGAAGAATGAAGCCGCCCACCGCGGAGCGTTCTGAAATCGCCACCGAGATGGCGCGCATGCCCTTGGGAAGAATGGCGCTCATGAAGCCCGACTGGTCGGGCATGATCAGTTTCTTTTCGACGATCGGTTCGCCGTCGAAGATCGGCAGGCGGGCGCGGGCCGATTGCAGCTTCTCGCGGGCGTCGGGCATCGTATCCTTGGTGATCATGCCGTTGCCCAGGTTGCTCTTGGGCCAGTCGCGCCAGGTGATGGTGCTGTCGACGAGACGCTCACCCATCCCCATGTCCTTGGCGGCGACGAGCACCGACACCATCGGAACCTTGTTGATCTCGACGACCTTGGGGTCTGTCTTGTGCCCCATGGCCTTGTAGGCAATCATCGCCGCGCCGATCGTGCACGCCATCGCAATGCCGAAGGTGATAACGCGCACTTTACTCATCGATCAGATCCCCGTCCAAGAAGCACAACATGTGCCGATTGATTTACTTTCGTCCGGAATGGTCAAATTTGTGTTAACCCGCTCCGGCTCCGCGGGAAATTACGCAAGCGGCGGCATCCACCAGCTCTGCGGAAAGACCAGCAGCGCGCCGATGGCGAAGGCATAGCCATAGGGAACGCTCGGCTTGATCTTGCCGAATCGCTTGAATATCGGGCCGTCCTTGATCTCCGAACTCATGTTCACCATCGACCAACTGCCGACGACGAAAGCCAGAACGCCGCCCGCCAGCGCCGTCATCACCAGGAACGGCAGCACATCGGGCCAGCCGATCCATAGGCCGGCGGCCGCCAGAAGCTTCGCATCGCCGCCGCCAAAGAGGCCGAGTGAAAAAATAATGAACCCGGCGATGAACAGTGCTGCGCCCGCCGCGAGGTGCAGCCCGAAAATGCCCAAAGGCATTCCGGTGAAGAGCGCCATGGGAAAGAACAGGATGGCGATAAGTAAAACCAGGCGGTTGGAAATGCGCATCGCAAGCGCATCGCCGGTGCCCGCGACAATCATCAGCACGGGAAACAGCGTCAGGGAAAGGAAGTGAATCATGCCGGCAGGCCTCCAGCCGGACCGTCCGGCTTGGCGCCGAGACTTCCATAATTGCGCTTAAGGCAGGGTTAACCTAGAGCGTCCGGCGTTAAGAATTGCAAAAAGAAAACCCGCCGCTCCGTGAAGGAGCCGCGGGTTTCCGAAGCTTCGCGGCGAAGCAGGCGAACCGCCCGCTCCGCCGTGGCGCATGAAGAATTACGGCGCAACGCCCGTCGAGATCGACGTCGCGAGGCTCTGGAACTTGCCGGTGATCGCGGAAGCCAGGAACGGCATGGCGGTCACGAGGGCGAGGCCCATGGCGGCGGCGATCAGGCCATATTCGATGGCGGTCGCACCGGATTCGTCCTTGATGAAGCGCACGAACTTGTTCATTTTCATTTTCCTTCTGGTTTTCAGTTTATGTGATTGACGCGATTTGTTTGGAATTACGGCGCAACGCCGGTCGAGATCGAGGTCGCAAGGCTCTGGAACTTGCCGGTGATGGCGGAAGCCAGGAACGGCATGGCGGTCACGAGGGCGAGGCCCATGGCGGCGGCGATCAGGCCATACTCGATAGCCGTTGCACCCGACTCGTCCTTGATGAAACGCACGAACTTGTTCATTTGAAACTCCATTTGTTCAGCACTTGGTTCACTGCTTACGGAGCTTCATGCGCCGCGTCCTTGAACCATGGAGGCACCTTAGCCAGCGCAGTTTAATAGCAAGTAAATCCCGCGGCCTATCGCGTCTAACATCAGGCGATTGCTGGCATTTGGTTATCGAATTACGATTTAATCCAATAAAATTTTAATAACCCAAGTTTTAGTTAGTAAATTCTCCGATAATACTTGTACTCTACATGGCGGCGCCAAAGTTATTCTAAGGCCGGCGGCGCCTGACGCAGCGGCGGGCATGCGTTTCACTGACCTTTCCGGCGGGGATTTACTGCCAGACCTTACGCGGCACAGCGGGAACAATTGATCTTCCCTTGGGCTTTTGCTGACTGGCGCAGGTGTTTAAGGGAACATTCACCATTCCGGGGTCAAATGCGGGGAACATTGCCCTCACCTTTCACCTGGATGCAGAGAGACATTTGATCATGAGCCTCAGGAATTTTGTTGTCGGACTGGCTTTGCTGCCGGCGCTTGCGGCGCCTTCGTTTGCCGCCGAGCCGCTGGTCCTGCGGCAGGATCATTCACAGGTCGTCACCCTCAACCGCTCGCCGGCGATTGTGGTCGTGGGCAATCCCAGCATCGCGGAAGCGACGATCCAGGGGAATTTCCTGTTCCTGCACGGCCGGGGTGCGGGATCGACCAACATCCTGATCTTCGATGACCAGGGCAAGCAGATGGCAAATTATGATGTCGACGTGACGTTCGGCAGCGACAATGATGTCACGATGATCAAGGCAGCCAAGCTCAATACATATGTCTGCGCCACCGGCGGCACCTGCGAGCCGGTCATGCATCCGGGCGACGACTACGACGCTTATTTCAAGCCGATGGCCCAGAAGCCGAACGAAGACAAGATCAGCCTGGCCACCGGCCAGAAGAATGCCGACGCCAAGGAGCCGCCGCCGGCACAGTAATATATAGAGAGACGCCTTCCCAACGAGAAAGCCCCGGCAGCGCCGGGGCTTTTTATTTGAATGCGGTAACAATTTATCAACCATTTCTCAAACATACCGCATTCTCGGCTTCAGATTCACCCACGATAAAGCATGACCTGCTAGTGATCTTGCACAAGATGGTTCCACCAACAGCGGATGTACCGCTTTGGAGCACAGGGAGTTGGTCATGCTGGTGCGGCTGGCGAAGGCGTTGGGTGAAAGATTTCGCCGCATCAAGGCATCGGAAAGCGGTGCGACGGCGGTCGAATTCGCCATGGTCGCGGGGCCGTTCTTCTTTGTCCTTGGATGCATCTGCGAAACCGGCCTCATGCTGTTTTCGGAATATGTGCTGCAGAATTCCACGCAGGAAGCCGCGCGCCTGGTGCGCACCGGCCAGGTGACGGCGAGCGACGGCTCGATCATCATGTCGCAGGCCGATTTCAAGACGAGCATCTGCAACACGGTCGGTATTCTTCTGGACTGCTCCAGCAAGGTGACCGTTTATGTCAACAGCGCCTCCAGCTTTGCGACCCTGACCGCCACCATCGGCGATCCCAAGAACATCGGCCCCACCTCGACAGGCGCCCAGCCCCCGATCGTGTTCACGCCGGGCGGGCAATTGAAGGCAGCGGCCGTCATCGCGACCTATGACTGGGACTTTGTCTTTCCCTTCATGGAATTTCTGGGAAACATCGACAGCAACAAAGCCAGGCGCATCTGGGGCCTGGCCATTTTCCGCAACGAACCATTTTGAGTCTGTGTCATGATGCGTAAACTCAATGCTTTCCTGCGCGACAATCAGGGCATCGCCGCCATCGAGATGGCGTTCATCCTGCCGTTGCTGCTGTTCCTGTATTTCGGGCTGGTCGATGTCACCGCCGCGATTTCCCTCAACCGCAAGATCACCTATTCGGCGAGCGTGGTGGCCGATCTGGTGACGCAGAAGCAAACGACCATCGCCTCAACCGAAATGGACGATTACTTCAACGCCGCGGCGCTGGTGCTAAAGCCGACGCCGGTGAGCGGCGTCCGGGTCGAGATCTATCAGTACCGCAAGGTTGCCAATGTGATCACCAACCAGTGGTCGAAGAAGAGCTCCAACGGCACGGCCTGCAGCGCGCCCTCGACCACCGGGTTCAACAATCTGATGACCGATGGCAATGACCTGATCGTGGCTGTGGTCTGCACCACCTACAAGCCCTATATGGCGAGCTTCCTCGGCAATTATATTCTGGGCAGCGCCACCTTCAACATGAGCGAGCAGATCGCCCTCAGGCCGCGCTCGTCGACGACGCTCGACTGCACGGGCTGCTCATAAGCCGCTGGCATCGCTGAGGCGCGGGCGCTATAGGGGCGCTCCTGCCGGAGTTCGCCTTGACCCTCACCGTGTTTCTTGCCGTTCTCGCCGCTGCGGTGATGCATGCGGGGTGGAACGTGCTGGTCAAGCTCAAGCTTGACCGTTTCCTGTCGCTGTTCCTGATCCAGACGCTGATGGGCCTCATGGGCCTTGCGATGGTGGCGGTGTTCCCGCTCGCTTCATCGGCCAGCCTGCCCTATGCGCTCGTCTCGGGCGTTCTGCATCTGGGCTATAATCTCTTCCTGGCGCGCAGCTACCGCACCGGTGATCTGAGCCAGGTCTATCCCATCGCGCGCGGCGGCGCGCCGCTGCTCACGCTCTGCGTCACGTGGTTTGCCGCCCATGAAGCGATCAGCCCGCTTGGGGCGCTGGGCGTTCTGGTGCTGACCTCGGGTGTCTGGCTCGTCAGCCTGGCGGGCAAGAAGCAGGTGCGGCTCGACGGGCTGACCCTGTTCTTCGCGCTCGGCACTTCGGTGTTCATCGCTGCCTATACGGTGGTGGACGGGCTGGGCGGGCGCGTGTCGGGATCGCCGTCGAGCTATGCGGGGCTCGTTTTCGTGTTCGATGCGCTGTTCCTGCTGGCCTATGGCCTCGCCACGCGGGGGCCCGGCATCATCGCCACCGTGGCGCCGTTCTGGCGGCTTGGCGTCTCGGGCGCGGCGCTGTCGGTCGGCGCCTACTGGATCGCCATCTGGGGCATGTCACGCGCGCCCATATCGGCGGTGGCCGCCTTGCGCGAAACCAGCATTCTCTTCGTCATGCTGCTCTCCATGCGGGTGCTGAAGGAGCATGTCACGGGCTGGCGGCTGGGCGGCGCGGCGCTCATCGCCGGCGGGGCAATTCTCCTCCGGCTCTCCTAGGCGCTGCCGATCAGAACGCCGGTCAGGAACACCAGAAGCCCGCCCAGCGCGATCTGCAGCGCCGCCTTGATGAAGGGCGTGTCCATGAATTTGTAGCGCACCCAGGCGATGGCCCAGAGTTCCACGAACACCACCGCCACGGCGATCCAGGTGGCGATGTTGAAATCGGGGATCAGATAGGGAAGCGTGTGGCCCAATCCGCCCACCGCCGTCATGACTCCGGAGGCGACGCCGCGAATCACCGGGCGGCCGCGCCCCGTCAGCTTGCCATCGTCGGACAGGCCCTCGGCAAAGCCCATGGAGATGCCCGCCCCCACCGATGCGGCGATGCCGACCAGAAACGTCTCCCAGGTATTCTGCGTGGCGAAGGCCGCGGCAAAGAGCGGCGCCAGCGTCGACACCGAGCCATCCATCAGCCCCACAAGGCCAGGCTGCACCACTTCGAGCAGGAACAAGCGTTTCTTCGCCTCGCCCTCCTCGATCTTGACGTCGGCGGGCACCAGCTTGTCGCCCAGATGCACGGCGCGCGATTCATGCGCCTTCTCGGCCTCGGCGAGTTTCAGCAGCAAGGCCTTGATCGCGGGGTCGGTGGCGCGGGCCGCGGCCTGCTTGTAGAAACGGTAGTTCTCAAGCTCGATCACTTCGGCGCGCTGGCGCATCTCGGTGATGTTCATCTGCGAAATCGTCCAGGCCGGCTTGTGGCGGACAAAGCCCGAGACGTCGGCGCGGCGGATCAGCGGAATGAAATCGCCAAATTTCTTCTGATAGAGTTCGGACAGCCAGCGGCGGTGCTCATGCTCCTCCTCCGCCATTTCCGAAAACACGGCGGCGGAGGCGGGGAAGTTTTCCAGAAGCGCATGGCCGAAGCCCGCATAGGCGCGCGCATCCTCATCCTCGCTCGCAATGGCCAGCGCCAGCAATTCGCGTTCAGTGAGTTCGGCAAAGCTTTTCATGCACATATCCCCGGGAAAGAGACTTTCTTAGAATAGTTCTAATCTGTGGTCCAGCCAGAGTTGAGCGGCCTCCTCAACCCGCCCTTAAGGCCTTCCGGCCTATGCCCAAAACATGACCACGAGAACATTTCAGGGCCTCGCCCAGACGTCGGCGGTTGAGGCGGGGGCGCGGCTGAAGGCGATTGGCCGCGCCGTCTGGGAAGGGTTCCACAGCCATGCCGCCCTTTATCTTCTGGGGATCGCTACCTATGCGGCGGGCCTGGCGGAAAGTGCCTGGCTCGGCGTTCCGCTGTCGCTGGGGCTGGTCGGTATCGTCAGCGGCACGACATTCCTGTTCCTGTTCCTCATCATCGGCCTGTGGCTGGCGGGCGATCTCGTGCGCCTGTGGTGGACGGGCTATCGCGGCAGCCCGGTTGCGGCGCTGAAGTCGCGCCTGCTGGACGACATCCTGTCGCCCGGCCGGGTGTCGAACACGCTCCATTCCTTCGCGGCCACCAATATCTTCTTCATCGGCTTTCTCACCATCAAGAAGAACATTCCGCTCGCCGTTCCCTTCGCGTGGGATCCCGATCTCTCGGCACTCGACCGCGCGCTGCATTTCGGAGTCTTGCCGCATGAGATTCTGGCGCCGCTCCTTGCCCATCCGCTGATGATCTTTCTGGTCAATCTCGTCTACAATATGTGGTTCGCCGTCCTCCTCGTGTTCTTCTTCTGGCAGGGCTTCCGCAAGGCTGATAATCCGCTCCGGCACCGCTTCCTGCTCTCCTACATGGTGACGTGGAGCCTTGGCACCGGCCTCATCGGCACGCTCTTTTCATCCGCCGGCCCCTGCTTCTACGGGCTCGCGGTGCAGGGGCCAAACCCCTATTCCGGCCTTCTCGCCACGCTCCATCACGCCAATACACTCTATCCGGTGTGGGCGGTCTCGACGCAGGACATGCTGTGGCAGAGCTATCTGAACGGCCATGGCGATATCGAGGGCGTGTCCGCCATGCCCTCCATGCATGTGGCGACCGCCGTTCTGTTTCTGCTCTGCGCCATCGGCTCGGGCAAACGCTGGCTGGTGTGGTTCACCGCCATCTTCGCGGCACTCATCTTCACCGGCGCGGTGGCGCTCGGCTGGCATTATGCGGTCGATGGCTATGCGGGTGCGGCCATCGCGCTCATCGTCTGGAAACTCACCGGCTGGTGGGTGAAGCGTCAGCCCTTGATGCCGCAGGCCTTGCGGAACTTGCCGAACTCGGCGCCCCCGTCGATATAGACATTGGTGCCGGCCCCACCGTTCATGGCCCAGAACGTATAGTCCTTGCGGTCAAGAAGCGCCCGCCACAGCGGGTCGCCCACCGTCACCGTGATTTCCGCCTGCTCATCATAGAGCGAGCGGCTGTCCTTCACCGGTTTGAAGGTCACGTCCTTGGGATAGCTCTTGCCATAGGCCTTGACCACGATCCGCCACTGGCCCGCCTTCTCCACCAGCGTGCTTTCATCCTGCCCGGCGCCATCCTTGCCCACCGGCATCAGCAAGCGGATTTTATCAGAGCCCTTGCTGCAGGTCAGATGCGTGAGGATGAAATTCTCCGAAACGAGGCTGCCGTCCACGCCGTCCATCTCGTCATAAACGGCGCCACCCTGAACGGCCGCGAATTTCGCCGCGTGGTCCTCTTGCTCCTGTGCCTGGGCGGGAAGCGCCAGCATCGTCAGTGCACAGAGGATCAAGGCATGGCGCATCAGTTCTCATCCATCTTCAAGGCGGAGATGAAGGCTTCCTGCGGAATCTCCACCTTGCCGAACTGGCGCATCTTCTTCTTGCCTTCCTTCTGCTTGTCGAGAAGCTTGCGCTTGCGGCTGATGTCGCCGCCATAGCATTTGGCCGTCACGTCCTTCCGCATCGCGGACAAGGTTTCGCGCGCCACGATCTTGCCGCCGATCGCCGCCTGGATGGGAATCTGGAACATGTGGCGGGGGATCAGCTCTTTCAGCTTCTCGCACATCACGCGGCCGCGCTGCTCGGCCCTTCCCCGGTGCACGATCATTGCCAGCGCGTCGACAGGCTCGGCATTGACGAGAATCTGCAGGCGCACCAGGTCGCCCTCCTCGTAGTCCAGCATCTTGTAGTCGAAGGAGGCATAGCCCCGCGACACGGATTTGAGCCGGTCGTAAAAATCGAACACCACCTCGTTGAGCGGCAATTCATAAACCAGCATGGCGCGCGCGCCCGCATAGGTCAGCTGCTTCTGCCGCCCGCGCCGGTCCTCGCAGAGCTTCAGGATCGAGCCCAGATATTCATCGGGCACCAGAATGGTGGCCTCGATCCATGGCTCCTCGATCGAGAGGATCAGCGTCTGGTCGGGAAGGTCAACCGGGTTGTGCAGTTCGATCTGCGTGCCGTCGCGCATGTTCACCTTGTAGATGACGGATGGCGCCGTGGTGATGATGTCGAGATTGAACTCGCGCTCCAGCCGCTCGCGGATGATTTCGAGATGGAGAAGGCCCAAGAATCCGCAGCGGAAGCCGAAGCCCAGAGCGGCCGAGGTTTCCATGTCGAAAGAGAAGCTCGCGTCATTGAGCCTGAGCTTCCCCATGGCGTCGCGCAGATCCTCGAAGCGCGCCGCATCGACGGGGAAGAAGCCCGCGAAGACCACCGATTGCGCCGGGCGGAAGCCGGGCAGCGGCGTCACGGTCAGGTTCTTCTCATCCACCACCGTGTCGCCGACGCGCGTGTCGGCCACCTGCTTGATCGAGGCGGTGAAGAAGCCGATCTCGCCCGGCCCCAGTTCGTCGATCATTTCCTTCTTGGGGCGCGACACGCCCACGCGGTCAAGCTGGTAGACGGCGTTGGTGGAGACGAGCCTCACCTTCTGGCCCTTCTTCATCACGCCATCGACGATCCGCACCAGCACGACAACGCCCAGATAGGGATCATACCAGCTGTCGACCAGCAGCGCCTTCAAGGGTGCATTGCGATCGCCCTTGGGCGGCGGCAAGCGGTGCACGATGGCTTCGAGCACCTCCGGCACGCCCACGCCCGTCTTGGCGGAAATCGGAATCGCATCCGAGGCGTCGATGCCGATCACATCCTCGATCTGCTGGCGCACCCGCTCAGGCTCGGCGGCGGGCAAGTCCACCTTGTTGAGGACGGGCACGATCTCAAGATTGTTGTTGATGGCCTGATAGACATTGGCCAGCGTCTGGGCTTCCACCCCTTGCGAGGCGTCGACCACCAGAAGTGCCCCCTCACAGGCGGCGAGCGAACGCGAGACTTCATAGGCGAAGTCCACATGGCCCGGCGTGTCGATCAGGTTCAGCACATAATGTTCGCCGTTCTTCGCCGTATAGTCGAGGCGCACGGTATTGGCCTTGATGGTAATGCCGCGCTCGCGCTCGATATCCATGGAGTCCAGGATCTGGTCCACCATCTCGCGGTCGGAGACGGCACCTGTCATCTGGATCAGCCGGTCGGCCAGGGTGGATTTCCCGTGGTCGATATGGGCGATGATGGAGAAATTGCGGATATGGGCGGTATCAATCATGTCGCCGCGGTGTATGGCGGGGCATCCGGGCAAGGTCAAGCGGAGGGGTTTCCTCACGCCTAGCTCCCTTCGCGAGCGGGGCCGAGGACAACCTCCCTCCCCAAGTTTCGGGGAGGGCCGGGGGTGGGGCGGCAGGGTGGGAGATCAGGGAAACGTGTTTCCTCACCTGTCTTCCCGGTGGATGCCGGGACCCAGACTTTCAACCCGCACGCCTGGCCCAAATCTGGGCACCGGCGTTCGCCGGTGTGACAGGTGAAGGGGTTTCCAATGGTCCTTCCTCTCCGAATTTCGGGGGGACAGGGGTGCGAGATCTTTCTGCCGCTGCTGGCCCCCTGCTTGCTCATGGAGAGGGAGCAAAAGACCGGGGTTGGAAAACCCGATCCATCCCCGCTAGAAGCCCGCCATGCGGCTTCCCCTCCACAACGTGATTCCCCTCACCAAAATCATCTTCCGGACAGTGGCGAAATATCCCGTCCCGCTGCTCAAGGCCTTCGCCTGGCCTGCACTCATGATTGTGCTGCTTTCCTTGGTCAGGATGTCTCTCGCCACCTTCTTGCCAGCGCCCGCAATTCCGCTGATCCCCGGAATTGCGACAGGCTTCCTCGCGTCACTTACGCTCGTCAACGTCGTGCGCTATCTCGATCTTGATGAAGAGCCGCCCCTCGATCCGCGCCGTATCGCCTGGCGGGCCGTGACGATTGTCTCGCTTATCCTCATCCCGCTCTGTGTTATGCTCTATGCCTGTCTGGTTTTTGTTGCTGTTTCCCAATCTGCCGGGGTTCCGGCAGAGACAACTTCCGATGCGTGGCGCGGCCTGCTGATCATGTTTGCGCAGTTCGTGATTGCCAGTCTTGCGATGGGCGTTACTTACCCCCTCGCTGGCCCCATCGCACTCCTGCAACGCTTTGAACTGAAAAGTTCATGGCGCATGATTCGCGATAGTCTCGCAGCGCTCATCATGCTCGCATCGCTCTTGCTTGTTTTTGTGACGTTCATTGAAATCGCATATCTCATCGTAGCTGCAAACGTGTTTGTCCTGATCAAAGACAGCCTCTCGTCCATGCCTCATGCGGAGATGGTTATCGCATCTGTTTTCACTATCTTCGGTCTTCCCGTCGTGTTCTTCGCCATGGTCCTCCCCGCCATCGCGGTGGCGCATCTCACGCAAGGGCTGGGGCGGCGGATTCTCGAATCGGTGATGGTGCTGGCTTCTGCACCCGAGGACCAAAAGTAATTGCGCCCCTACGTCTTCCCCCTGCGCGAGCAGGGGGAAGACGAGACCGGTCTTAATCGGCCGCCTCGAAACCCTTGTGATAGGTCACCTCTCCCATCGCGGGGGCGCCCGACAAAAGCAGCGACTGGAAATATTCGGGGGGAACATCGCCATAGTGAAGGGCACGGCCGCTGGTGAACCCAAAGCGGCGGTAGAAGCGCGGATCGCCCAGCACCACGCATCCTTTGGCACCCTTCTGTTTGATCAGCCGCAAGCCTTCTTCAATCAGCGCGGTGCCGATGCCGCCGCGCTGCAGGGACGGCAAAACGGACACAGGCCCCAATCCCAACCATCCCCGATCCCTGCCATTAATCAGCACCGGCGAGAACGCCACATGGCCGCTCACTACGCCGTCCCGCTCGGCGACGAGCGACAGCGTGAGCGCGCCCGCCTCCCGCAGGGCATCGACAATCGCGCCCTCGGTCTGGCTGCTGTGCGGCGCGTCCCTAAATGCCTGCTCGGCGAGGGCGCGAATGGAGGAAATGTCCGAGGGTGTTTCCGGGCGGATGATCATGCTTACAACTCTGGCGCGGCGGCGGGTGATTCACAACATCCACCGCGAACTACCTCAGCCGCCGCGGCTTCACCGGGGCGGTGTTGAGCGGGTCTTCGGGCCAGGAATGTTTGGGATAGCGGCCGCGCATGTCGGCGCGGACGGAGGGGTAGGCGTTGGTCCAGAAGGTTTCGAGCGACTGGGTGACGGCGAGCGGACGGCCTGCGGGCGACAGAAGCTCGATGCGGAGCGGGCTCCGGCCCTCGCCGATCGCCGGCGTCGTGGCGAGGCCGAACATCTCCTGCAAGCGCACGCGCAGCACGGGATCGCCCTCCGTCTCATAATCAATGCGCACATCAGCACCCGAAGGCACTTCGACGCGCTGCGGCGCCAGCTTCTCCATGCGGCGCGCCAGATCATGCGGTACCATGGCCTGCAAAATGGCCAGCATGTCCAGCCGGTCCAGATGCGCCTTGCGGGTGATGCCGGCAAGATAAGGCGTGAGCCACTCGCCCAGCGTGGCCAGAAGCGCCTCATCCGAAAGATCAGGCCAGCCCTCTTCGGCACGCAGGCGGCGCAAGAACATCACGCGGGCGCGGAATCCCTTCGAACCATCTGTCCACGGAAGGCTTTGCAGGCCCATGGCCGCAACACCTTCCGCCATCGCCGCCGCCATGGCTTCAGGGTCCGCCCTGGCGATGGGCTTTTCCTCCAGCACCAGCGCGCCCAGCAGGCGCTTCTTCGATGCCGTCACGGCGCTGCTGCGCTGGTCCCACGCCACCTGCTCGCGCGTTTCGATCTCGCTCAAAAAATTTTCCTCGATCTCGCGCAGGCTCAAGGGGGCGGCGAGAAAGATTTTCTGGTCGCCCGTTGATCCATCGGTGGTGGCGATGGCGAGCCAGTCTTCCACCGCCAGCGCATCATGCTCGGGCAGAACGGCGCCGCCGCCGCCCGCCATGCGATAGCGCCCGCCGCCGCCCCGCCGCTGGGCGATGCGGTCGGGCCAGGCGAGCGCCACCAGCAAGCCGGTCGAGACATCCTCCGCCTCGCCTTTGATGCCCGCCAGTTGCCGGATCTGTTTCGCCGTGGCGCGGATGCGGTCGCGCGCCGCACCTCTGACCAATGAGAGGCGCTGCGTGAGATCGACGCCTGCTGACCGGGGCACGCCATCGCGCTCGGAAAGAAGGGCCGCCAGTTCCGCCGCCTGCTCGCTTTTTCCGCGCACCACCATATGGGCGAGGCGGGGATGCAGCGGCAGCTTCACCATGGCGCGGCCCTGCGCCGTGATCCGGCCTTCCGCGTCGATAGCCTCAAGGCGCTTCAGCAAATCGCCGGCCTGCGCGAAAGGGGCTGCGGGCGGCGGGTCGAGCCAGTCCAGCCCCTTCGCATCGGTAATGCCCCAGGCCGCGAGTTCCAGCACCAGCGGCGCCAGATCGGCGGTCAAGATTTCCGGCGGATCATGCGGCACGAGGGCGCGCGTTTCCGCTTCCGGCCAAAGCCGATAACACACACCCGGCCCCAGGCGCCCGGCGCGGCCCCGGCGCTGGTCGGCGGAGGCGAGCGACACGCGGATCGTCTCCAGCGCCGTCATGCCGGTGGCGGGATCAAAGCGCGGACTCCGCTTGAAGCCCGTATCAACAACCGCGCCGATGCCATCAATGGTGAGGCTGGTTTCGGCAATGGTCGTCGCCAGCACAATCTTGCGCTCGCCTTTGGGTGATGGCCTGATCGCCGCATCCTGTTCGGCAAAGCCCATGGCGCCATAGAGCGGGCGCACCACCACGCCTGGCGGAAGCGCCCCATCATTCAGCATGTCGGCGGTGCGGCGGATTTCCGCTTCACCGGGCAGAAAGACGAGAATGCTTTGATCGGTTTCGGCAAGGGCGGTTTGAACGGCGCGCGCCGCGTCCTGCGCGATGGCCTGGCGCTGGGCCTTCGCGAGGTATCGCGTTTCAACCGGAAAGACGCGGCCTGGCGCATCGATCACCGGCGCATTGCCGAGATGCGCCGAGACGCGCTTCGCATCGAGCGTGGCCGACATCAGCAGGATGCGGAGATCGGGCCTGAAGCCCCGCTGAATGTCGAGGCTGAGCGCCAGCCCCAGATCGCCGTCGAGCGAGCGCTCGTGAAACTCGTCGAAAATCAGAAGGCCGGTATCGGACAATTCGGGATCGCCCTGAAGCCTCCGGGTGAGGATGCCCTCGGTCACCACCTCGACCCGGGTGGCATTCGACACCTTGCGCTCGAGCCGCACGATATAGCCCACGGTCTGGCCGATCTCCTCGCCCAGCGTCTCGGCCATGCGGTGGGCGGCCGCGCGGGCGGCAAGACGGCGCGGCTCCAGCATGACGATCTTGCGGCCCTCAAGCCATGGCGCATCGAGAAGCTTCAGCGGCACCCGCGTGGTCTTGCCCGCACCCGGCTCCGCCACCAGCAAAGCGGCGGGCTTCTCCGCAAGTGCTGCGGCAAGCTCAGGGATAATGCGGTCGACAGGATAATCCATGGCGCGCACTGGTTCCGGATTGCGCGCCCGCTTGTCAAGCAAGCTCATGCGCCCAGGGCGGATCGGCGCCGGGGCGGGAGACGGTAACGGCGGCGGCGCGCGCGGCGAAAGAAAGTGCGGCGCGAAGCTCATCCCCGCCGATCGCCGCCAGCTTCGCCTTGGAGAGCAGCCCGGTGTTTTCGAGATGCGCCAGAAGCCCCGCCGTAAACGTATCGCCCGCCCCCACCGTATCGGCCACCTTCACCGTCACCGGCGGAATGGAGATGGCAAAACGCGGCGTGAAGGCCTCCGCCCCTTCGCCCCCCTTGGTGACGACGACGATCTTCGCCCCCGCCTTCAGCCATTTCTTCGCGGCGGCTTTCACATCCGTCTTTCCGGTGATCCAGGCAATGTCCTCGTCCGAAATCTTGAGGATGTCCGCCATGGCGATCAGGCGGGCGAGACGCGCCAGATAGACACGGCGAGGGCCGATGATCGAGGGCCTGATATTGGGATCGAGGCAGATCACGCGGGTCTTGGCCTCGCGCTTCATCAGGGCTTCGAGGGTGGAGCCGCCGGGTTCGGGGCTCAGCGAGAAGGAGCCGAAATGCAGCGCCGTCACATCCTTCGCCAGTTTCGGCAAGTCCTTTTTCGTCAGCATGCGGCCGGCGGAATTGTCGTCGAAGAAGGAATAGCGGGCATGGCCGTTCTCGAGCTTGACAAAGGCCAGCGTCGAGGGCTTGTCCCATGTCTTCACATATTTGAGGCTCACCTTGCTGGCTTTGAGCCCCTCGCGCAGGCTGTCGCCGAAAAAGTCCGTGGAGAGGCCGGTGAAGAAGCCGGTCTCCTGGCCCAGTCGCCCCAGCGCAATCGCCGTGTTGAAGATCGAGCCGCCGTTGAAGGGCTGGTAGCAGGCAAGGCCATCGGCGGTGGCGCGGGGCAGGAAATCGATCAATGCCTCGCCGCAGCAGACAATCATGGCGCCTCCCCCTCGGTTTTTGCAGAGTTGTTATGCCGATCTATGGCGCAAATCCGCCCCATTGGCAATAAATCATGCAGCATGAATTATTGCCAATGCGCTTGCATGGCCGTAAATGAGGCTTATTGAGGGGCGCACATCAGATGCCGCACGAGGATTTGTCATGACCACCCGCATCATACCCGTCGATGTTTTCGATCTCGTCGTGTTCGGCGCCACCGGAGACCTGTCGCAGCGCAAATTGCTGCCCGCCCTCTATCACCGCGATGCCGACGGGCAGATCCCGCCCGGCGCCCGCATCATCGGCACATCGCGCAAGCCCATGTCGCGCGATGCCTTCCGCGCCTTCGTGCTGTCGGCGATTGAAACCTATGTGCCGGAGAACGAGCGCAATCCGGTTTTCATCAAGCCCTTCCTCGAGCGCTTCGACTATGTGGCCGTCGATGCCACCTCGGAAGCGGGATGGACGGACCTTGAAAAAATCCTGGCCCCCTATCCCGACCGCATCCGGGTGTTCTACTTGGCCGTCGGCCCCGATCTCTTCGGGCCGATCTCGGACCGGATCGGCGCGCACGGACTGGTCACGCCCAAGGCGCGCGTGGTGATCGAAAAGCCGCTCGGCAAATCGGGTGAGTCGGCAAGAGCCCTCAATGACGAGATCGGCAAAGTGTTTCCCGAACAGTCGATCTACCGCATCGACCATTATCTCGGCAAAGAGACGGTGCAGAACCTGATGGCGCTGCGCTTTGCCAATGCGCTGTTCGAACCCTTGTGGAATTCCGCCCATATCGATCATGTGCAGATCACGGTTGCCGAAACGCTGGGCGTTGAAGGCCGCGCCGGCTACTATGATACGGCGGGCGCTTTGCGCGACATGGTGCAGAACCACATCCTGCAGCTTGTCTGCTTGACCGCCATGGAGCCTCCCGCCTCCACCGCCTCCGATCCGGTGCGCGATGAAAAGCTGAAGGTGCTGAAATCATTGAAACCCATCACCGGCGATGGCGTATCGGCTGCAACGGTGCGCGGGCAATACCGCGCGGGCGCGTCGGGCGGCGTGGCGGTGCCGGGCTATCTCGATGAACTCGGCAATCCAGACTCGACCACCGAAACATTCGTCGCCATCCGCGCGGAGATTACCAACTGGCGGTGGAACGGCGTGCCCTTCTATCTTCGCACCGGCAAGCGGCTGGAAAAGCGCGAGTCGGAAATCGTCGTCACCTTCAAGCCCATTCCCTATTCGGTCTTCGAAGTGACGGCTGGGCCGATCACGCCCAACCGGCTGGTGATCCGCCTCCAGCCCGATGAAGGCGTGAAGCTCTGGCTGATGATCAAGGACCCCGGCCCCGGCGGCATGCGCCTCACCCATGTGCCGCTCGACATGAGCTTCGCCAAGGCCTTCACCGCCCGCCACCCGGACGCTTATGAGCGCCTGATCATGGACGTGGTGCGCGGCAGCCAGACGCTGTTCATGCGGCGCGACGAGGTGGAAGCCGCATGGAAATGGATCGACCCGATCCTCGATGCCTGGAAAGGCTCGGCCGAACCGCCCAAGCCTTACACCGCTGGCACATGGGGCCCCTCGGCCGCCGTGGCGATGATCGAGCGCGATGGCCGCACCTGGTATGAGGATGTCGCGTGATCTCAGCCGAACATGATTTCGCTGACCGGCAGGCGCTCGCCACCGCACTGGCAAAGGATGTTGCGGCGGCGCTGACGCGGGCCATCGCTCTGAAAGGCTCCGCCGTGCTGGCGGTCTCCGGCGGCACCACGCCCAAACTCTTCTTCGACACGCTGTCGCAGCAGAAGCTGGCATGGAACCTCGTCACCATCACGCTCGTTGATGAGCGGCAGGTGCCCGACACCAGCGACCGCTCCAATGCGAAGCTGGTCAAGGAGCATCTCCTCAAGAATGACGCTGCAGCCGCGCGTTTCGTGCCGATGTTCGGAACGCCCGCCGACAAGATGCCCGCCCACCTCGATGTGGTGACGCTCGGCATGGGGAATGACGGGCACACCGCCTCCTTCTTTCCGGGCGGCGATACGCTGGCGAAAGCCATCGATCCCACAACACCGCAAAGGATCATCGCCATCTCGGCACCGGGCTCGGGTGAAGCGCGGCTCACCTACACGCTCCCCGTTCTGCTCGCCGCTGGCTTTCGCGCCCTTCATCTTGAGGGGCAGGAAAAGCGCGATACACTGAAGCTTGCGCTGGCCGATGGCGCAATCCCCGATATGCCGGTGCGCGCCGTGCTGCGTTCGCCCTCTCCCATTGCCGTTTACTGGTGCCCGTGACGGGTACAGCAAGGAGTATGCCGATGTCCGTCCGTGAAACCATCTCCGCCGTCACCGAAGACATCATCGCCCGCAGCAGGCCGTCGCGGCAGCGCTATCTTGAGCGCATCGAAAGTGCTGTCGCGCATCAGCCCAAGCGCAAGACATTGGGCTGCGCCAACATCGCCCATGGCTTTGCCGCCTGCGGCCCCCATGACAAGGAGGCGCTGCGCTATGGCTCGGGGCCCAATCTCGGGATCGTCACGGCCTTCAACGACATGCTCTCGGCGCACCAGCCCTATGAGGTCTATCCCAACATCATCAAGGAGGCGGCGCGCGAGGCGGGCGGCACCGCGCAGGTGGCGGGCGGTGTTCCCGCCATGTGCGATGGCGTGACGCAAGGCGAGACGGGCATGGACCTGTCGCTCTTCTCGCGTGACGTGATCGCGCTCGCCACCGCCGTGGCGCTGTCGCACCAGATGTTCGATGCCGCCGTCTATCTCGGCGTCTGCGACAAGATCGTGCCGGGCCTCATCATCGGCGCGCTATCGTTCGGCCATCTGCCCGCCGTGTTCGTTCCCGCAGGCCCCATGACCACCGGCCTCAACAATGATGAGAAGGGCAAGATCCGCCAGCTTCACGCCGAAGGCAAAGTCGGGCGCGAGGCGCTGCTCGATGCCGAGGCCAAAGGCTATCACGGGCCCGGCACCTGCACCTTCTATGGCACCGCCAACACCAACCAGATGCTGATGGAGATCATGGGCCTGCATCTGCCGGGCGCCACCTTCATCAATCCCAACACGCCACTCCGCGACGAGATCACCCGCGCCTCCGCCAGGCAGGCCTTGTCGCTCACCGCACTCGGCAACAACTACACGCCCATCGGCCGCATCTATGATGAGAAGGCTGTCGTCAACGGCGTCGTGGGATTGCTGGCGACGGGCGGCTCCACCAATCACACCATGCACCTGATCGCCATGTCGGCGGCGGCGGGCATTTCGCTGACTTGGGACGATCTCGCCACACTCTCGAAAGCGGTGCCCCTCATGTCGCGCGTCTATCCCAATGGCAAGGCTGACGTGAACCACTTCCACGCGGCGGGCGGCATGGGCTTCCTCATCCGCGAGCTTCTGGGCGCCGGACTTCTGCATGAGGATGTGACGACGGTGATGGGCCAAGGCCTCTCCAGCTATCTGCAGGAGCCTCGCCTTGCCGCCGATGGTTCGCTCACCTGGGCCGACGCGCCCGCCACGTCTGGCGACGACACGGTGCTGCGCGGGGCCGCGAAAGGTTTCCAGTCCACGGGCGGCCTCAATCTGCTGACCGGCAATCTCGGCCGCGCGGTCATCAAGGTGTCGTCTATTCCGCCCGACCGCCATGTGATCGAAGCGCCGGCGCGCATCTTCCATTCGCAGGAAGAGCTGCATGTGGCCTTCCGCGCCGGGGAATTGAACCGCGACATGGTGGCTGTGGTGCGCTTTCAGGGGCCGAAGGCCTCCGGCATGCCGGAGCTGCACCGCCTCACGCCGCCGCTCGCGGTGCTGCAGGACCGGGGCTTCAAGGTGGCGCTCATCACCGATGGCCGCATGTCCGGCGCTTCAGGCAAAATTCCCGCCGCCATCCATGTGACACCCGAGGCCGCCGATGGCGGGCCGCTGGCGAAGGTCAGGGATGGCGACATCATCCGCCTCGATGCCGATCAGGGCGTGCTTGAGGTCAAGGCCGATCTTTCGGCGCGGAAGCCGGTGAGCATCGATCTTTCCTCCAATCATGAGGGCACGGGGCGCGAATTGTTCGCGGCGTTCCGCGCCAATGCAGGCCGCGCCGATCAGGGCGCTTCGATTTTCCAGGCGGTGTGACATGACACGGGATGTTCAGAAGGGCGTTGAAGCAATATTGAAGGCCGCACCCGTGGTGCCGGTCATGGTGATCGACGAGGTGGCCGATGCGGTGCCGCTGTCGCGGGCGCTGGTCAAGGGCGGCTTGCCGGTTCTCGAAATCACGCTCCGCACGGCAACGGCGCTCGACAGTATCCGCGCCATCATCGCGGAAGTTGAAGGCGCGATTGTGGGGGCTGGCACGGTGCTCGATGCACAGCAGCTCGCGGCCTGTGAAAAGATCGGCTGCGCCTTCGCCGTCTCGCCCGGCTCATCGCCGAGGCTTCTCGATGCGGCAGAGGACTCAACCATGCCATTGCTGCCGGGCGGCGTCACCGCATCGGAATGCATGGCGCTGCTCGAACGCGGCTACCGTTTCCAGAAATTCTTTCCAGCGGAACCGGCGGGGGGTGTTGCCTATCTGTCATCGCTCGCCTCGCCGCTGCCGCAGATCAAGTTCTGCCCGACAGGCGGCATCACGCCCCAATCAGCGCCGGATTATCTGAAGCTCCCCAATGTCCTCACGCTGGGCGGCTCATGGATGGCGCCCAAAAAACTCGTCGCGGCCAAGGACTGGCCCGGCATCGAAGCCCTGGCGCGCGCGGCGGCGAAGCTCGCGTAAACCTCTCGCCCTTCTCCCGGCTTTGCCGGGAGAAGGTGGACGCGCCCCGCGCGGCCGGATGAGGGCCGATGACTCGCAAAGCGAGGCATCGGTACCGGCAGTTCCGTCTTGCTTTCGCAAGAGGGCCCTCATCCGCCCTTCGGGCACCTTCTCCCAAATGAATTTGGGAGAAGGGTGAAGACGCTGGGGCCGCCGCCTCCGCGGGGGTGACGGAACTTTCGTATTACAACCTCACTCCTGCCCGCGCGGGTGGGTGAGTTCATCGAGCGCGTCGACATATTTGCCGATGGCGCGCGCCGTCACCGAGAACATCTGGCGGTAATAGAGAAGGCCGGTGATCGCCACGGTGGCGCCGATGCACCAGGAGGGGCCGGCAAACAGAAACAGCGCCGCGATGGCATAGTAAAACCCACGGATGCCGGTGTTGATGGAGCGCACTGCCTCGGTCAGCACGATCGCCGCCTGCTCCACCATGATGCCCGAGAGGGCCGGGTCTTCCGTATCGTCCTGCAAGCCGCCCAGAAGGGCGAAGGTGTAGGAGAGCTTGCGCATCGCATAGGTGAAAGCAAAGAAGCTGAGCCCCAAAATGAAGGCCAGCACGGCGAAGTAGATAGTGAAGAGATCGGCGCTCACCTTGGCGACGAATTTCAGCTCCATCGCCGTTTCATAGATATGATTCACATTCACCAGCGCGCCCACGAGGCCCGCCAGCACCAGCAGCGTGGCGGAGCCGAAGAAGGAAATGGAATTGGAAATGTGCCCCAGCAGGATCGCATCGAACATGCGGTAGCGGCGGCCGATGTCGCCATGCATCCTGAGCCATTGCAGGCGCACGACATGAAGCTGGCTGTTGAGCGAGCCTTTGCCGATGGTCCTGAGGATCACCGAATAGAAGCCCCACAGGCCGAAGATCAGGCAGATGGCGAAGGCCTGCGGCACTCCCAGATCAGGCGGCATGTCCGTCACCTCGCGCGGTGCATTTCCTTGATCTCGGTCACCTTGATATCGGGCGACCGTTCCAGCGTATAGTTCAGGCTGAAATCGGATTGCGCCATGAAGACGGGATCACCGTCAAGATCATTGGCGATCGAGAAGCGGTTGGCGTCGACGAACTCTTCCAGCTTCTTGCGGTCCTCGGCGGAAATCCAGCGCATCACCTCATAGCGGGTCGGCTCGAAGGAAACTGGCACGCCATATTCGTTTGCCAGGCGATCCGCCAGCACGTCGAGCTGCAAGGCGCCCACCACGCCGACGATGGCGGCCGAGCCATCCACGGGAAGGAAAAGCTGCACCACGCCCTCTTCCGCCAGTTGCTCCAAAGCCTCGCGCAGCTTCTTGGCCTTCATCGGATCGCCCAGCTTCACGCGGCGCAGGATTTCCGGCGCGAAGCTCGGAACCCCGGTGAACACCACGTCCTCGCCCTCGGTCAGCGTATCGCCGATGCGGAGCAGGCCGTGGTTGGGAATGCCCACCACATCGCCCGCGAAGGCTTCATCCGCAATCGAACGGTCCTGGGCGAAGAAGAATTGCGGCGCCGTCAGCGCCACCATCTTGCCGGTACGCACCAGCTTCACCTTCATGCCGCGTGTCAGCTTGCCGGAGGCAAGCCGCATGAAGGCGATGCGGTCTCTATGGTTCGGATCCATGTTGGCCTGGATCTTGAACACGATGCCGGTCATCTTCGGTTCTGTCGCGTGAACAGTGCGGCCCGCCGCCTGCTGGTCGCGCGGCGGCGGCGCATAGGCGATCAGGGCTTCCAGCAGATCGCGCACGCCAAAATTCTTCAGCGCCGAACCAAAATAAACCGGCGACAAATGGCCTTCGAGGAAGGACTGGCGGTCGAAGCTGGTGCAGAGGTCTTTCACCAGGTCGATCTCGTCACGCCATTTCACCAGCGTATCGCCCTTGATCAGGGTGCCGATCAGCGGATCATCGGGGCCGGAGACGGGCACGCCTTCCGGGTCCTGCTCCAGCCTTCTCACGCGCGGGCTTTGGAGATCATAGGTGCCGGCGAAATCGCGGCCCTGGCCGATGGGCCACACCATGGGGGCGACGCTCAGGGCCAGCCCCTTCTCGATCTCGTCCAGCAGGTCCAAGGGGTCTCGCGCCTCGCGGTCCATCTTGTTGACGAAGGTGATGATGGGAATGTCGCGCAAGCGGCAAATCTCGAACAGCTTGCGGGTGCGCGCCTCGATGCCCTTGGCGGCGTCGATCACCATGACAGCAGCGTCAACGGCGGTCAGGGTGCGGTAGGTGTCCTCGGAAAAGTCCTCATGGCCCGGCGTGTCGAGCAGGTTGAAGACCACACCCTCATATTCAAACGTCATCACCGATGTCACCACCGAGATGCCGCGCGCCCGCTCGATCGACATCCAGTCAGACCTGGTGCGGCGGCGGTCGCCCTTGGCGCGCACCTGTCCTGCCAGCTGGATCGCGCCGCCGAACAGCAGCAGCTTTTCGGTCAGCGTCGTCTTGCCGGCGTCGGGGTGGGAGATGATGGCGAAGGTGCGCCTGCGCGCCACTTCCTGTTCCAGGGGGCTTGTCACGGTCAATCCGGGTTGAAATCGTTGGGCTTTCCCTAGACGGGTTTGGCAGGTGCGTAAAGCTATCAGTTGCTCCCAAAGGGCTTCCGTGGCACTGGAAAGCAAAGAGGGATCGAATGGCTGAACTGGCACTGGTCGGCGATATCGGCGGCACGAATTCGCGCTTCGGCCTGGTTGAGCCCGGCTCGACCGACGTGCGCAACATCGACGTGCACAAGAACGATGAATTCACCTCGCTGGAAGACTCAATTGCCCATTATGTCAAAGGCCAGGGATTGACCGGCCTCACGGCAGCGGCGATCGATGTCGCGGGGCCGATCGAGGGCGAGGTCATCACCCTCACCAACCGCGACTGGAGCTTCACCCGCGAAAGCCTGCGGAAGGCGGCGGGTGCCGAACAATTCCGCCTGCTCAATGATTTCGAGGCGCTGGCGCTGGCGCTGCCGCATCTGGGGCCCGATGACGTGGTGCAGATCGGCGGCGAAACACCGTCGCGCCCGCAGGTCAAGATCGTGCTCGGCCCCGGCACCGGGCTTGGCATGGCCACCCTTGCGCCGCTGCCGCAAGGCGGCTGGATGGCGCTTCCGGGCGAGGTGGGGCACATCACCCTTCCGGTTGTGACGCAGGAGGAATTCGACTGGCGGGAAAAGATCACCCGCCCTGGCGTTCCGTCTGAAACCGAGGATGCGATCACCGGCGGCGGGCTGCTCCGCATGTATGACGCCATTGCCCCCAATCCCACGCTCACCACGCCCGAGCAGATCATGCAGGCGGGGCTGGCGGGAACCGATCCTTACGCGGTCAAAACCATCGACCAGTTCATCATCTGGCTGGCCCGCATCACCGGCGATGCGGCGATGACCATGCAGGCGCTGGGCGGCGTTTATCTCGCCGGCGGCATCGTGCCGTCCCTCGTGGGCAAGCTCCAGAACGGCCCGTTCCGCAAAATCTTCGAGGAAAAGGGCAAGCTTGCCCATGTCATGCGCCCCATTCCCGTCTATGTGATCGTCGACAAGTTCCCCGCCTTCAAGGGCTGTGCGGCGGCCATTGCCGCGATGAGGTAAGACCATGCGCCGGGATGACGAGATTCTGATTGTCGTTGATGTGCAGAATGATTTCTGCCCCGGCGGGCGGCTTGCGGTTTCGGGCGGCGATGAGGTGGTGCCGCTCGTCAACCGCATCGCGCAAAGCTTCAAGCATGTGGTGCTGACGCAGGACTGGCACACGCCGCATCATTCCTCCTTCGCGTCGAGCCATCCCGGCAAAAAGCCGTTCGAGATGATCGAGATGCCTTATGGCCCGCAAGTCTTGTGGCCCGATCACTGCATCATGCACACCGAGGGGGCCGAATTTCACAAGGGCCTCCATGTGCCGCATGTGGAGCTGATCATCCGCAAAGGCTATGACCGCGCCATCGACAGCTATTCCGCCTTTTTCGAGAATGATCACAAGACGCCCACTGGCCTCAACGGCTATCTGAGAGAGCGCGGCTTCAGGAAGGTCACGCTGGTCGGCCTCGCCTTTGATTTCTGCGTGCGCTACTCGGCTGAGGACGCGCGCGCGCATGGCTTTGAAACAGAAGTGATCGAAGGCGCATGCCGCGCCATTGATCTCAACGGCTCTGCCGCGCAGACGCGCGCCTCCTTCGCGGAACGGGGCGTCGTGCTGGCATGAGCTTCCTGTTTCCGCCACCACCACAGGCGAGCTTGTCCGTGCGCGGGCGGCCTGAGCGCCTGCCGGTGCATCGCATCTATTGCGTCGGCCGCAATTACGATGAGCATGTAAAGGAGATGGGGGGCGTCGTGGGCCGCGATCCGCCCTTCTTCTTCACCAAGCCCGCCGATGCGCTGGTGACCGACGGGCGCTTTCCTTACCCCTCATCGAGCCATGACGTGCATCACGAGATTGAACTCGTCGTGGCGCTGGGGCCGGATCTTAAGCCCTTCGCCTATGGCGTGGGCCTCGACATGACCAGGCGCGATCTTCAGGCCGAGGCCAAAAAACTCGCAAGACCGTGGGATACCGCCAAGGGCTTCGATCATTCAGCACCCATCAGCCCGCTGGTGCTGGCGGAAGAGAGCGGCCATCCGCAGTCGGGCGCGATCACGCTCGACGTCAATGGCATCAGGCGGCAGACCGGCGACCTGTCGCAGATGATCTGGTCGGTCGAAGAGACGATCGTCGCGCTCGGGGCCTTGTTCGCGCTGAAGCCGGGCGACCTGATCTTCACCGGCACACCCTCGGGCGTCGGCGCGGTGAAGGCGGGTGACGTGCTTCTTGGGCACATCGATGGCGTTGGCGATCTTGGCGTGACGGTGGTTCCCTCCGCGTGAGCCCGCGCAGCAAGGGCATCCTGCTGATGGTCCTTGCGGGGGCCATGTTCTCGCTGCTCGACTCGCAGGCGAAAGAGGCAATCCAGACGCTCCCCGTCTCGGTGGTTGTGTTCTTCCGCTATCTCATCGCGGTTTTCATGGCGGCCGCCGTTCTATGGCGCACCGGCACGCCCCAATTGTTCCTCACACGCCATCCCGCCCTGCAAGTGCTGCGCGGGCTTCTGCTGCTGATGTCCACGGGGTTGAACTTCCTGGCGCTGCAATATCTGCAGCTTGCGCAAACCTCGGCCATCGCCTTCACCGTGCCGCTCTGGGTCTGCGCGCTCTCCGTCCCGCTGCTCGGCGAGCGTGTGGGCCTGCAGCGCTGGACGGCGGTGATCGTCGGCTTTCTCGGCGTGCTTGTCATCATGCGGCCGGGCACGGGCAGCTTTCACTGGGCCATGTTCATGTCGCTCGCCTCGGCCTTGGCCAGCGCGCTGTACAATATCGTCACGCGCAAGGTGGGCGGGCGCGACAGGGCCGAGACATCGCTCTTCTACGTCAGCTTGTTCGGCGCCATGTTCGCGGCCATGCCTTTGCATTTCCAATGGCAGGTGCCTCACGGCTGGCAATGGCTGCAACTCTGCGGCATCGCATTGGCCGGATCGCTCGGCCATTTCTCGCTGATCCAGGCGCACCGCCTCGCCCCCGCCTCGGTGCTGGCGCCCTTTTCCTATACGCAGATCGTCAGCATGATCTTCATGGGCTATCTGCTGTTCGGCGATCTCCCCGATTTCTGGACGCTGGTGGGTGCCGCCATCGTGGTGGCGAGTGGCCTTTTCGTGTTCATGCGCGAACAGGTTTTGGCCCAGCGCAAGCGCGCATGATCTTACAGGAGCGGCATTACCTGAGCATGGGGATCAGCGAGATAATCAAAAGGCCGGCCATGACGAAATTGAAAATTCGCAGCAGCTTTTTGTTCTTGAGTTTCGACCGCAAAACCTCTCCAAGCCCGGCCCACACGGAGATGCAGGGAAAGTTCATGATCCCGAAAATCAGCGAGGCAACCGCCAGATGGGCGAAGTAGCCATCCGCCGGCAGATAGGTGGTGGTAACGCCCAGCGCCAGGATCCAGGCCTTGGGGTTGACCCATTGAAAGGCCGCTGCCTGAACAAAGGTGAAGGGCTTGCCGGTCGCGCTTGATACGCTTTCGGGCGCCCCGGCATTGGCGATAAGCCAGGCGAGGTACAGCAGATAGGCGGCGCCGACAAACTGCAGAATGCGGTACAGGCCCGGATGGTTCAGGAACAGGCCGCCCACGCCGGCCCCCACGGCAAGCAGCATCAGCGAAAATCCGAGCGTGATGCCAAATATGTGCGGCAGGGTGCGGCGCAGCCCGAAATTCACCCCCGATGCCAGAAGCATGGTGTTGTTGGGGCCGGGCGTGATTGACGTCACGAATGCATAGGCGGCAATCGCGAGAATGAATCCGAAGTCCACCAGTCACCCGCCCCGAGATGCGATAGGAAAGCATTGAAACTAAAGGTCCGCCTGCAGGCGGGCAACCAAATCATTGTCATGGTTGTCATCACGCTGGCATCTATTTTCTTGCGCGCCCCTGACGAGGGCATCGGGGCTCGATCCTCAATTCCGTCATTTCCGCCTCCTCACCCTTCTCCCAAATTTATTTGGGAGAAGGTGCCCGAAGGGCGGATGAGGGCCGGCTTGCGCAGCAAGACGGAACTGCCGGCACCGATGCCTCGCTTCGCGCGCCATCGGCCCTCATCCGGCCGCGCGGGGCGCGTCCACCTTCTCCCGGCTAGGCCGGGAGAAGGGTGAACAGAGACCGCCCCGATCGCAGCGTCACGCCAGCGTATAAGCCGTCTTGACGGCAGTATAGAACTCCGCCGCAAAGCGGCCCTGCTCGCGCGCGCCATAGCTTGAGCCTTTGCGGCCGCCGAAGGGTACGTGATAGTCGACACCCGCCGTGGCGAGGTTCACCATCACCATGCCGGCGGCGGATTTCTTGCGGAAGTCGGTCGCGTATTTGAGCGATGTTGTATAAATGCCAGACGACAGGCCGAAGGCCGTGTCATTGGCAACGCTCAGCGCCTCGTCGTAATTCTCCACCTCGATCACCGAGGCAACAGGCCCGAACACTTCCTCGCGGTTGATGCGCATGGAATTTTTCGTTCCCGTGAACAGCGCCGGGCTCAGATAGAAGCCCTTGGTGTCGCGGTTCAAGCGCTCGCCGCCCCAGGCCAGCTGGCCGCCTTCATCGCGGGCGATGCCGATATATTTTTCATCCTGCGCCATCTGCGATTCATCGACGACGGGGCCGATCACCGTGCCCTCCTTCAGCGCATGATCGACCTTCAGCGCCTTCATCGCTTCAACAACCTTGGTGACGAACTTGTCGTGAATGCCCTTCTGCACGATCAAGCGCGAGGAGGCCGTGCAGCGCTGCCCCGCCTGGAAGAACGCGCCATCGACCGCACCCGCCACGGCGGCATCGAGATTGGCGTCGTCCAGCACGATCAGCGGATTCTTGCCACCCATCTCAAGCTGGAACTTGGCGCCCCGCGATGCGCAGGCCATCGCCACCTTGCCGCCGGTTTCAACCGAGCCGGTGAAGGAAATCGCATTGACGTCACGCGACTCGAGCAGTGTCTGGCCGACGACCGAGCCCCGGCCCATGACGAGATTGAACACGCCTTTGGGCAGGCCGGAGCGCGAGAGGATTTCCGCCAGCGCCCAGGCGCAGCCCGGCACGAGGTCGGCGGGCTTGAACACCACCGCATTGCCGAAGGCCAGTGCCGGGGCCATTTTCCAGGCCGGAATGGCGATGGGGAAATTCCACGGGCAGATCAGGCCCACGACGCCCACCGGCTCACGCGTCACCAGCACGTCAACGCCGGGGCGCACGGAAGAGACGGCAACGCCCTCCACCCGCAGCGCCTCCTGGGCGAAGAACTTGAAAATCTGCGCCGCGCGCATCGTCTCGGCGATGCCGTTGGAAAGCGGCTTTCCCTCCTCGCGGGCGAGCAGGCGGCCGATCTCGTCCTTGCGGGCGAGCAGCTCGACGCCCACGAATTCCAGCACATCGGCGCGCTGCTGCGGGGTGGCCGCCGCCCAGCCGGGCTGGGCTGCCTTCGCGGCGGCGATCGCCGCTTCCGTCTGCGCCTTGTCCGCTTGCGCATATTCGCCGACAATGTCGCTCACATCGGAGGGGTTGATATTGTTGCGGACGGATGCGCCTTCCAGCCATTCGCCGTTGATGAAATTGCGGTGCAGCGCCATGATGCGGTTCCCTGATTGACACTCACTGATAAACAGGGCGCGGACCCTAGCGGCGCGGCTCCACGGAGGCAAGAATGCAGGTCGGACTGATTGGCGCAGGGATGATGGGCCATGGCATGGCAGCCAATCTGCTGAAACATGGCCATGGCGTCACCGTGGTGGCGCACAGGAACCGCGCGCCGGTTGACGATCTGGTGAAGCGTGGTGCGAAGGAAGCCGCCAATACGGCGGGGCTCGCCAAGGCCTCCGATCTCATCCTGCTCTGCGTCTCAACATCCAAAGTGGTGGAAGAGACGATTGCCGCCATGCGCCCCGTGCTGTGCCGGGGCCAGATCATCATCGACACCGGCACATCATCGCCCACAAGCACGCGGAAGCTCGCGCATGACCTCGCCGGGGCCGGTGTTGACTATGCCGATGCGCCGCTCACCGGCGGGCCGGAACAGGCGGAAGCGGGGCAGCTCGGCATTTTCTGCGGCGCTGATCAAAAAACCTTCGCGGTGATCCAGCCGGTGCTCGCATCCTTCGCCAGCACCATCCGCCATATGGGGCCGCCGGGCAGCGGCCATACGGCGAAGCTCATTTCAAACTATCTCGTCACCGGCATGGTGGCGCTGGTGGCCGATGCCTTCACCGCCGCCCATGCCGCACAGATCGACTGGCGCAATCTCTATGAGGCGATGCTCAACGGCTCGGGCAATTCCGGCGTATTGCGCAAGATGGTGGAGCCTGCCCTCAACGGCGATTTCGACGGCTACCGCTTCTCGCTTGCCAATGCGGCGAAGGACATCGGCTATTACATGGGGCTGGCGGAGGACCTCACCTGCGAGACGCCGCTCGCCAAGGCCGTCAATTCCGTCTTCGCGGAGGCGGTGGCGACCGGCCATGGCGGGCGCAATGTCAGCCATCTGCTCGATCCGGCCATTGACGATGTGAGCTAAGAAAAGGCCATGCCGGGCGCTCGGTCAGGGGCTGCGACCGGGGAACGCCCAGGCATGGCCTTCAGGTGCAAAGGGCAGGGAGTTGGACGCCTCCCCGTTGGCTTTGACCTGACACGCGGGCTGTGACAAGGACATGACAGACTCCTGGGCAGTTCCATTTCCCGCCATGACCGACGCCAATCTCTATTCCCTCCTCGACCAGCGCTTCGTCGCCGAAGGCCCGCGCCCAGCCATCCGCAGCCCGGACGGCGGCACGGTGATGAGCTTCAATGACCTCAGGCAGGGTGTGGCGCGCTATGCCCATGCGCTGGCCGCCCTGGGCGTCGAACCCGGTGACCGGGTAACGGTGCAGGTCGAAAAATCACTCGCCGCCGTGCTGCTCTATCTGGGCTGTCTCAAAACCGGTGCCGTGTTCCAGCCGCTCAACACCGCCTATACCGAATCGGAAGTTGATTATTTCGTTGGCGATGCCGAGCCCAAGATCATCGTCTGCGATCCGGCGCGGCAACAGGCCTATCGCGCGCTGGGCGACCGGCATCGGGTTCTGGCGGTCGTCAATCTTGATGCACAGGGGCATGGCTCGCTGGCCGATCTCGCGTCACGCATGGATGACCAGGGCGAGACCGTGGCGCGCGATCCCAATGATCTGGCGGGGCTTCTCTATACCTCCGGCACCACCGGGCGCTCCAAGGGCGCGATGATCACCCACCGCAATCTCTCCTCCAATGCGGAAAGCCTTGTCGAGCTGTGGCGCATCACCAGAGACGATGTGCTCCTCCATGCGCTCCCCATCTTTCATGTCCACGGGCTCTATGTGGCGCTCAACACGGCGTTCCTGTCGGGGGCCGAAATCATCTGGTTCGACCGCTTCGATGCGGCGGCGATCATCGCAGCACTTCCCTCCGCCACGCTGATGATGGGCGTTCCCACCTTCTATACGAGGCTCCTCGCGTCACCCTCCTTCACGCGCGCGGCCTGCGCCAGGATGCGGTTGTTCATTTCCGGCTCCGCGCCGCTTCTTGCTGAAACGCACGCTGAATTTTCCGCCCGCACCGGCCATGCCATTCTTGAACGCTATGGCATGACGGAAACCGGCATGATCGCGTCAAACCCTTATGAGGGCGCGCGCGTGGCGGGCAGCGTCGGCTTTCCCCTGCCGGGCGTTGATGTGCGCATCACCGGCGGCCAGCCCGGCGTTCTTGAGGTCAAGGGCCCCAATGTCTTCAAGGGCTATTGGCGGATGCCGGAAAAGACGAAAGAGGAATTCACGGCGGACCAATATTTCATCACCGGCGATGTCGGCGTCATTGATGATCAAGGCCGCATCGCCATCGTCGGGCGCGCCAAGGACCTCATCATCTCCGGCGGCTTCAACGTCTATCCGAAAGAGGTGGAGGAGGTGCTGGATGCACTGCCCGGCATTCTCGAATCCGCCGTCATCGGCGTGCCGCATCCCGATTTCGGCGAAGGCGTCATCGCTGTCGTGACAGCCAAGGGCCCGCTTCCCACCGAGGCGGAACTGATCGCCCATGTCTCGGCGAAGCTGGCGCGCTTCAAGGTGCCGAAGCGCATTCATGTGGTGGCGGAATTGCCGCGCAATGCCATGGGCAAGGTGCAGAAGGCGGAACTCCGCCAGCGCCACGCCGATACATTCAAGGGCCGTGGCTGATGGCGCTGCTGCGCCGCCTGTCGCTGATCGCCGGAACCATCGGCTACATCATCATCGTGATCCTGTCGGTTGTTCCCGCCGCTGACCGTCCGCATACGGGCGCTGGCGGCGGGTCAGAACATTTCGCCGCCAATCTTCTGGTGGCGGCAGCCCTGTCCTTCGGCCTTGCCACGAACCGGCTCCGCATCGCGGCACTTTTCTTCCTGTGCGCCAGCGCGGGTGTTCTTGAAATATTGCAGCGTTACATCCCCGGGCGGAATTCGGAACTCTGGGGCTTCTTCACCAGCAGCATGGGCGCGGCGCTCGGCCTGCTGATCGGGGCAATCGTGCTCCGCCTCATCACTTCGGAATAAGCGCCACCGCGCGCACCGGCGCGCCGGAGCCTCCTTCCACATGCAAGGGCAGGGTCACGAGCTGGCACACCGGCGGCAGCTTTTCGAGATTGGTGAAATTCTCGCCGATCAGGATGTCCTGACCCAGCAGCACGAGATGCACGGGATAATCATCGCTGCCAAAGGGATCGATCGACATGCAATCGGTCGCCACCAGCCGCACCTTGCGCTTAGCCAGAAGCTCCGCTGCTTCGGGTGAAAGGCCCGGCCAGTCACGGGAAAATTTTTCGCTATCGGTGGGGTGGCGCCAATAGCGGTCCCAGCCGAAATTGAACATCACCGCATCATCAGGCGCGATCGCGCCATGCGCCGCCTCGAAGGCCCAAATGCGCTCCGGCGAAATCGTGCTCATGGGGGAAGCATCGCGCACGTCGAGCTTCACCATGCGGCCGAAGAAACGCTCCACCGGCACATTGTCGATGGTGCGGCCACCGGCCACGAAATGCAGCGGCGCATCGAAATGCGTGCCCGTATGCTCGCTGAAGGCCAGCGAATGGTTGCAGGCAATGTCGCCCCTGGCGAAGCCGAACACTTCCGCCTGCCGGAACACCGGATCACCCGGCCACACCGGAATGCCATTGGCCAGTTTGTGCGTGAGATCGATGCGGATGAAGGCATCGGAGGTCAGGTCGGGTTCGGTCATTATGAAGGGTCCGGCGTTCGTGCAAGCGGGAACGATGGCGGAAGGATCATCCGCGCGCAAGACGGGACGCGCCCTCCGCTTAAACGATATCCAGCGGCACCTTGCGTTTGGGCGGCGGGAAGGCGGCATCGATCTCGGCCAGATCCTGCGCCGTCAGGTGAAGTGTCGCCGCCGCCGCGTTCTCGATCATGCGGACGGCATGGGAGGTCTTGGGAATGGAAATCACGCCCGGCAATCTCAGCGTGAAGGCGATGGCGACAGCAGACGCCGAGACGCCATGGCGGCCTCCGATCTTCTGCAGCACGGGATCACGCAGCAAAGGCCCCTCGCCCAGCGGGCAATAGGCCATCATGGCGATGCCCTCTGCATGGCATTTGGGATAGAGGTCAAACTCCATGCCGCGGCTTCCCGCATTGTAGAGCACCTGATTGGCGGCACAGCCCGCGCCGCCCGAAACTTGGGCAAGTTCGCCCATGTCGCGCGTGTCGAAATTGCTGACATCCCAATGCCTGATCTTGCCCGCCGTCTTCAGCTCCATGAAACTCGCCACCGTATCGGCGAGCGGATAGGAGCCCCGCCAGTGCAGCAGATAAAGATCGATCACATCGGTGCCGAGGCGCTTCAGGCTGCGCTCGCAGGCCGCCACCGTGCCACGGCGGCTGGCATTGGAGGGCAGCACCTTGGAGACGAGGAACACCTTGTCACGCTTGCCCGCGATCGCCTGCCCCACAAGCTGTTCGGAACGGCCCTCGCCATACATTTCCGCCGTATCGATCAGCGTGATGCCATGGGCGATGCCGGTTTCGATGGCGCGGCGCTGCTCCGCCTCATCAGGGCTGCCCACGCCCATCTTCCAGGTGCCAAGCCCAAGAGCGGGAACAGTCTCGCCGCCGGGAAGCGTCACGGTCTTCATGGTCAGATCGCCTCCGGCACGGAAAAGGTTTCAACCAGGTTCCCGCCCGCGTCCAGCGCCGCCATCCACTCCGCCTCCATCTTCACGCGCTGCTGCGCAAGGCTCAGAAGTTCGGCGGCGCGCGCCAGCGGGATGACCGCCACGCCGTCATTGTCGCCCAGCACAATGTCACCGGGCTGAACGGTCACGCCGCCTAACGAGATCGTGGCGTTCACCGTGCCGCGCTCCTTGCTGAACGGGCCTTTCGCCATGTTGCCCAGCGCGAAGAGCGGGAAATCATCCCATGCGGCCATGGCATCGATGTCGCGCACCGCGCCGTTCACCACGAGTCCGGCGATCTTTTTCTTGCGCGCGTAGCCACAGAGAATCTCGCCGCAATAGGCCGTGTCGCGAGAGCCGCCCGCATCCACCGTCACCACTTCACCGGCACGCGCCACGTCAAGCGCATGCAGCATGGCGCCGAAGTCCGAGCGCTCGCACCACGCCGTCACCGCCTGCCCCGCCATGCGAACACCATTGGGAAATGCGCGCAAAGGCCGGATCAGCGGATCAATGACAATGGGAAGCCCCGCGATATCAGATGCGATGGTCACCGGAATCTTCCGCCACGCCGCAAGCGTTTCCGGGGCCAAGCATTCAAAGGCGGCGCGATGGACGGTGGTGGCCATGAGCGTGGCTCCGATCAAAAGGACAAGCGTTCGCCTTTTGATATCACGTCATCCCGCGCTGGCGAAGGCAGCGAAATCGCAACGTGCGTCTTCACCCTTCTCCCGGCAAAGCCGGGAGAAGGTGGACGCGCCCCGCGCGGCCGGATGAGGGCCGATGACTCGCGCATGCGAGACATCGGTGCCGCCGGTTCCGTCTTGCTTCGCAAGCCGGCCCTCATCCGCCCTTCGGGCACCTTCTCCCAAATGAATTTGGGAGAAGGGTGAGGCCGGACGCAGCGCCCCTCTCTCCGCCTCACAGCCCGTCCAGCGCCTGTTCGAAATCGTCCATCAAATCATCCGTCGTCTCAAGCCCCACCGACACCCTGAGCAGGCCATCGGTGATGCCGTTCTTGGCGCGGTCTTCGGGGCTGACAATGGCGTGGGTCATGCTGGCGGGATGCTGGATCAGCGTTTCCGTATCGCCGAGGCTCACCGCGCGGGTGACGAGCTGCAGCCTGTTCATCAGCGCCATGCCCTGCGCGATGCCGCCCTTGAGTTCAAACGAGAACAGCCCGCCCGGCAGCGCCATCTGCCGCTTCGCGAGTTCAAATTGCGGGAAGCTCTCGAGGCCCGGATAGGAGACGCGCTGCACCTTGGGGTGCGCCTCGATCAGCCGCGCCAGTGCCAGCGCGGAAGAGGCATGGCGCTCCATGCGGAGTTCCAGCGTCTTCAGGCCGCGCAACAGGAGAAAGCAGTTGAAGGGCGAAAGTGTTGCCCCCGTCATCCAGCGGAGGCCCGTGGCGCGGATCTGGCCGACGGTCTGCGCCGGGCCGACGACGATCCCGCCCAGGAGATCGCCATGGCCGCCCAGATATTTGGTGGCGGAGTGAACCACGATGTCGGCGCCCAGTTCGAGCGGGCGCTGCAGCACCGGCGTGGCGAAGGTATTATCAACCACAACCGTGGCGCCCGCCGCGCGCGCCGCTTTCGCAACCGCTGCAATGTCGATCACCCGCAGGTTCGGGTTGGCGGGAGTCTCAAAGAACACCAGCCTGATCTTGCGGCCGAGCGCCTCTTTGAGCGCCGCCGCATCGTTGAAGTCGACAACCCGAACCTTGACGCCGAAGCGCGGCAGGGCTTGGGTGAAATAGGCGAAGGTGTTGCCGTAGATCGTGTGGTCGATCACCACCTCATCGCCCGCATTCAGCAGCGTCAGCGCGGTGGAGGAGATGGCGGCCATGCCGGATGCCGTGGTCATCGCCGCCTCGCCGCCCTCAAGGCTCGCCATGCGGGTTTCAAGAATGGACTGCGTGGGGTTGCGGGTGCGGCCATAGATATAGCCCGCCCTCTCACCCCTGAACATTTCCGATCCCGCCTCGGCGGTCTCGAAGACATAGGTCGAGGTCATGTAGATGGGCGGCGTCAGCGCGCCCTGCGCGTCGGCGGGGTCATAGCCCAGGTGGATGGCGCGGGTGGCCAATCCTTGCGGCCGGTTGCGTTTGGGCGGCGTGGTCATGGGCAGGGTCCTTTCGTGGGGGGCCTTCGCGCGCGGCCGGAGATTGACAGAGTCAATCTCGCTGGCATCGGAATGGCTATCGAAACACAACGCATTTGCATGATTTTCACGCCGAAAAGCTACTGAAAAACACTGAAAATACAACAACAGCAACGCTTATAGGAATATGTTCCACGTGAAACATCACAGCCAAAAAACGGGCGGTGTTTCCGGCGAATCTTGCAAGAAAAAGGCCCCGGTCCCAGAATGAAAGACGGCGGGCACGGAGGAGACCTTCCCGATCATGATCGCCTGGGACAGCCTTTCAGAGGACGAGCGGACGGCGCTGAAGCGCATGAACCGCGGGCCCTATCCCGCCCTTGGTGAAGCCTTGGGGCAGCGGCTGGTGGACATGGGCCTTGCCGTGGCGAGGCCCAATGGCATCGGCATCAGCCGCGAGGGACGCGAGCTTGTCATCAATGCCCTGCTCGAGGCGCGGCAGGATGACGGTAAATCATAGCTTTAGCGTCCTGCCGGGGCCACGTCCCGCAAGCCCCGCAAGGCTTCCTGCACATCGCCCCGCGCCTCTGCGGATTCGGCATAGACGGCATAGGCGGGATAGGTGAATTCGGGCGCACCGGCGACGCGCTCCAGTTCCCCCTTCTCGATATGGGGTGCTGCGGCGCCCTTTCTGAAATAGCCCATGCCGCCCACGCGCAGAATATAGTTGAGGCCCAAAGGCCCGAGCCCAACCGTCACGCCCGGCGCCTGGAGCGCTGAATGTGCCAGCTCCTGCGCGGCGATAAGCTGCGCGCCCCAGTCGACATGGACATAGCCGGTTTCAGCCGCCGGCCCTGCGCCGGGCGGCGTTCTCACCAGCACAAGCTCTTCTTCTTCAATGAGTTCGACCCTGAAGCCCGACAGCAGCATCGGCGCGTAGAGAACCGCGATATCCAGCACGCCGGTGCGCAGCTGTTCGATAAGCTGGTCCGGCATGCCGACATTGGCGCGGATCGCGACTCCGGGCTGGTTGTTTTTCATCCAGATCATCCACTCGAGGAGAAGCGGGTTCCACAGGTTCAGTTCACCGCCCAGTGCGATGACGCTGGTCCGGTCCGGCGGAAGCCTGAGCTGATGCCTGGCGCGTTCCCACACCTGCAGCAAAGACAGCGCAAACCGCTCGAACTCCCGCCCCGCGGCGGTCAGGATGGCGCCGTTACGGCTGCGCTCGAAAAGCTTCTGGCCCAGCTCCTCCTCCAGCATCCGGATCCGCGCCCCGATGGTGGTCTGGGTCACATGCAGGCGATCAGCCGCCTTCAGGAAGCTTCCCGTATGGACGATTTCCAGAAATGTGCGGGCCCGGTCGATATCCATATCCATGCCATCGGTGAGCGCAAAATTTTTGCACTAGTAGCGCATTTAATTGCATTTGCCTTCTGCCTTTGTGGCGCGCAGCGTCATATTCATAGACTTCTGGAGCCGCCATGCCTGATCAATCCGAACCCGTGGAATGCGCATCACCGCCGTGCCTCATGCACGAATTCCCGGCGGACTCCCCGCCGCCCAGGCAAGATGTGTGGAGCGAGATCGCGATCTGGCGCAAGGCGGAACGCAAACGCCTGATCGACGATCGGCTGGCATTGAGCCCGGCAGACCGCCAGACGCGCTCGGGGCGGATCGCGCAACGGCTTGATGAGGTGATCGGCAAGGTGGCGGGCCGCATCGTCGGAACCTACTGGCCTTTCCGTGGCGAACCTGACCTGCGCAACTGGAGCATCGAGATGATCGAGCGCGGCGGCCGCATTGCGCTGCCCGTGGTCATCGAGAAAGGCCGGCCACTTGAGTACCGGATATGGACGCCCGGCGATCCCCTGGAGCGCGGCATCTGGAACATTCTCGTGCCCTCTCGGGGACCCGGAATCCACCCCGACATCGTGATTGCGCCGGTCGTCGGTTTCGACGACAGGAAATACCGCCTGGGCTATGGCGGCGGCTTCTTCGATCGCACGCTGGCCGCAATGCCCCGCAAGCCGCTGACAATCGGCGTTGGCTATGCGGAGAGCCATATCCCAACCATCCATCCGCAGCCCCATGACATCGCCATGGACGCAATCGTCACGGATTGACGCGTTGCGCGCAAAGCTGCCGGCTATACCCGCCGCGCCAGTTCCGCCAGGCGGGCTGCGGCTTCCGTCACAATGCGATTAAGCCGCACGCGGGCGGGCACGATGTCATTGACGCCATCAACGCCCTGCCCGGCATAAAGCGCCATGGTTTCCAGATCGCCGGTTGTAATGCGCAAGGGCGAATCGGTGCTGAAGCGGAACAGAGGCCGCTCCGCCTCATGCGCGATGACATCGCGCGGAAGGCGATCCGGATCGTGTCCCAACAAGTCAAAGCCAAGCTTGTCCGTCACGCTGTTGCGGATGACCCGCACTGCCGCCTGGGCCGGCCAGTTGAGAACGAAAATATCGGTCAGCACCGTATCGCTGCCCGCTGCATCGACAACCCTTTGCTTGTGATAGTCGTGCGCGAAAGACTCTGTTGTCGCCAGAAAGGCCGTGCCGCACTGAATGCCTTGCGCGCCAAGCGCCAATGCGCTTACCAGCCCGCTACCCGTTGACAGGCCGCCGCTGGCGACGACGGGAAGCGTCTGCCGTTTGACGATGGCTTCCACCAGCGGCAGAACGCCAACGCGGCCATGCACGTGGCCGCCTGCCTCAACACCCTGAGCGATCAGCACGTCGGCGCCCGCGTCCTCAGCCTGCCGCGCCGCCTCCACGGTTCCGACCTGATGCAGGACCATGCAGCCCTTCTTCTTCACCCGCGCCACGGCGGCCGGAACGACATCCCAGAAAAACGTGAAATCGGTCACGCCAAGATCAAGGCACATGCCAATCTGGCGGTCGAGCAAGGATTGCTCCGTCGCCGAGGGGATGATGTTCACCGCAAATCGCCGGCGGGTGGCCGCGCGGAGAGCCTCGACCTCGGCTTTGATCAGCGCAGGGTCTTCGCGCACCATGCCCAGCATCGCGTAGCCCCCCGCTTCGGCCACGGCGGCGGCCAGTTCCCAACGCGAAACGCCGCCCATGCCTGCAAGAAGGACGGGCACCTCACAGCCGAGGAGATCACACAGGGGCGTGCGCAGGGAATGAGGGGAGGTCATGATGACAGGCTTTTCTTGTCCGCGTGTTGAAGGAGATATTCCCGAAGCACAATGGCGTTGTTGTGCGCGTTGTCCTTGGCGCCATAAAGCAGCAGTACCGGCCCTTTGCGAACCCACGCGAGGCAGCGGTCGACCGGTTCCCCGGCTTCACGAAGCTCCGCGCGGTAGCGCAGCTGGAACTCGTGCCATTTCTGCGGATCGTGGCCGAACCATTTGCGCAAAGCCGTGCTGGGCGCCACCTCGGGTATCCAGTCTTCGAGATGCAGGGAAGCTTTGGAGATGCCGCGCGGCCAGAGCCGGTCGACCAGGAGACGCACTCCGGAGTGTGGAATTTCGCTCTCATAAACGCGGGCGATGGCAATGACAGGCGGAGCGCTCATGATGGCGGTGTTTCGCTCAAAAGCTCCGGCGCCCGTTCGGCGTGGGTGCGCGCGGCCTTGGGGAGGCTGATGTCAGGCATCCGCCGGCTCCCGCCTTGAAGGCATGAGCCCAAACCCCTTCGCGTCCTCTATGCCCATGTGAAGGGACCGGGCGATCCGTTCCGCCCGTTCAATCACATGCCGGGCGCCCTCGGGTGTACAAGTCTCGAATGCGGTTTCCCGGAACAATTCGAGCCAGCGTTCGAAATGCGTCCATGTCACGGGCAGGCGGGCATGGGCCTGCATGGGCGTGCCGCTATAGCGCCCGGTCATCAGCGCCACGGACGACCAGAAATCCACCATGTGCCCAAGATGGACCGTCCAGTCCTTGATGCGTTCATTGAACAGCGGCGCCAGAAGCGGGTCCTGTCTCACCTTGGCATAGAATCGATGGACGAGGGCGGTAAGGCGATCGTCATTCAAGCCTGTTGCTTTTTCCAGAGCGTCCGTCATTTCGGGACGCAGGGATCGTGCAGCACCGGCGGGTGCGGGAGGAGGCATGCGGCTGGTCCTTCGCTTGGAGCTGCCAAAAACCTATTCCGTTGAATATGCATTGTAAATGCCTCTTTAATCATGGGAGCCAAGCCTTTGCGCCTGACGCCCGTCACCGTTGCGGTCCCGGACAGAGTGATCAGCTCTTCGCGTGCTTTATTGACGGCCAATCAGGCGGCGGCGCTTATTTTGTCGGCGGCCTAGTGTTTTCCGGGCTTGTACCTGGCGATCCAGCGCGCCAGCTGGCCTGGATCTCTATTCTGAACTTCCGCAGCGTTGATATGGCTGATGGCGCGCCGCACCAGACGCGCCCCAAGATACCTGATTGGTTCACGCGGCAAGGACATGCGCCGCTCAAGCCCGACCAACCCACTCTCCGTCCAGCGATCCTTCCGTTCAAGCACCAGACTCGCAAGAATCCGGCCGCCAATGGGGGTTTGCGCAATGCCGGTGCCGTTGAAACCCATTCCATAAAAAATGTTGGGATGCCCGCGGAGATGCCCAAACACCGGCACATGTTCCGCGACGCAATCGATCGGCCCTGACCAATCATAAGCAACAGGAACGTTCTGCAATTCCGGATAGACGCGGTGCAATTCCCGCAGGTTCTGGCGGCCTCGATCAGGATCGCGATTGAATGCCGCGCCGAAATCGCCGGCAAAGGCAATCCTGCCGCCGCCACGCCCGAATATGATCCGGCCCGGCTTGGTGCGCTGATAATAGAGAACATGATGCTGCGAATCGCAGATCGCGGCACCATCGCGCCATCCAATCTGGTGAAGCTGATCCGGAACTTCCGGCGTTGCGATCACCTCGCTGCTGACCACGTAGAGATGCCGGCGCAATTCGGCCAGCGCCGACAGCCATGCGTTGGCGGCCAGCACAACTTTCGAGGCCCCGAGCGAACCTCCCGCGGTATGCAATACACACCGCATGCCCGGGCTGATCTTCAGGACCGGCGATCCTTCATGGATCGTGATGCCACGGGACAATGCGAACTGCCTGAGGCCATGCGCGAGCTTGGCCGGATGAATGCTTCCCGCCTTTGCCTCGGTGATGCCGGCATAGGACACGGATGAGCCGGTGCGCCGCGAAATATCCCCGGCAGACAGGGGTTCAAAACAATCCACCCCGATTGACTGGCACATGGCGGCGGCCCGGTCCCATGCGCCTTCCTGCGCTTTTGAACTCGCTGTCCACAACCAGCCATCCAGCCTGAGATCCATGTCGATCACGCCTTGCGCCTGCAGCAAGGCCAATTCCGCAATGACGTCCGCTGTCTCGCGGCAGAGCTGTGCTGCTTCCTCAACACCTGTCACCGCTGCGATCTGGTCAATTTCAGCAAACCAGGAATGAACTTGCCCGCCATTGCGGCCCGATGCGCCGGAACCGCAAAAATCCGCTTCGAGAATGGTTATCCGTGTTTCCGGCGCCAGTTCACGGATGCGAAGCGCCGTCCAAAGGCCTGTAAAGCCGCCGCCGACGATGGCGACGTCCGTGTGATTTTCGCCTGCAAGCGCAGGCGTGATCCGCTCGGCACGAATATCCTGGAGCCAGAATGAGCGGCCGGCGGGCAGCGCCACAACCGGCTGACGCAGAAACAGATGAGTCATGCGAGCGTCTGCCCCGGCATCTTTTGATAGTCCCGGTATTTTCGCAGAAGAGCTTCGGGAATGGGCGCAGGTTCCTGCGGAAAACCACCGAGATGCAGGCATGTGAGGGCGGCGGCGGCGGCGGCGCTGCGCATGGCCTCCGGCGGCGCGCAGCCCCGGAAATAGAGTCCTTCTATCAGCGTGGCGATAAAACTGTCGCCCGCCCCGCATGTATCCACCGCATCGACATGGCGGGCATCGGCATGCCAGAGCCTGCTTCCATCATCGAACCATGCGCCCTGCCGCCCGCCAGTTACGACAAGCTGCCGCATGCCTTTTCTCCGGAGTTCCCCAATGAGAGCTTCTCCGGATTGACCGGAAGCGGACGCGAACACCAGAGGCACGCCCTCAAGAGGCAGTTCGTCATGCGCGGTTGAAATATCCACGCTGAAGGCAACACCATCCGCAACGAGGCGGCGCACGAGATCCGGATTGGAATGTGTTCCAAGATGCACCCAGTCCGCCTCAGCAAGGGCCTGGTAACGCAACAGTTCCGGATGATAGTGCTCGCCTACGCCCAATGCCTCAAGAAGGAAAGTTCGTTCGCCGCCATCATCACGGATCAGCGTCACCGCGGTATCGCCGGGCCGCCGTTCCACGTCATCAGCATCAATGCCCGACGCGGCGATACGGTCGAGAATGATTTCTCCACCCAGATCATCGCCGACCGCGCCGATGTAGCGCGCATCGTAGCCATCCCGCTTCCACTGAACCGCAACATTCAGCGCGTTGCCGCCTGCGGTCATGAGACCCTTGGACAGATAGACATCCAGGCAGTTGTCACCGGCAGCGATCAATTTCGGCTGTTGCTTGCTCATGTTGTGAAGGGCTCCGGGCGGGATTGCTATTTTCCGATTCCCTCCGCCAGGCCACGGATGAAGTAGCGCTGGGCGGCGAAAAACACGAGTACGATGGGAAGCGCGGATATGGTCATTGCAGCGAAAACCACAGCATAGTTTGTGCCGTGCCTTGCCATGATCGATGTGAGGCCGACAGGAAGGGTCTGCATGTCCGTTCCGTTGGTGAAAATCATCGCGAAGAGATATTCATTCCAGGCGAAGAGTACATGGAGAATGACGCAGGACACGATGATTGGGCGGCACAGCGGCAGTATGATCTGCCAGAAAATCTGCCCTTCGCTTGCTCCATCGATCGCCGCCGCGTCATCGATTTCCCGCGGAAGGTCCAGCATATAGGCCCGGATGAGGAAGGTGGTGAATGGAACGCGAAACGCCGTGTAGAGAATGATCAGCGCCCAATAGGTATTATAGAGACCCAGGGCCTGAAGCATTTTGACCAGCGGAATAAGCGCCACCGTGGGGCTCAGCATCAGGCCGCCGAGAACAAATGCGATTATCAACGGTTTCCCGGGCATGCGGGATCGCGTGAGGCCATAGGCGGCCCAGGCGCTCACGAACACCGTGCAGATTGCCGAGGCGGCTGTCACCAGTGCGCTGACCGCGACATAGTTCCGCACGCCCTGATTCCACGCCTGCACATAGTTGTTCCACGACAGGCCTCTGGGAAGCGCGAAAGGATCGCCAAAGATCTGCGCATTGTCCTTGAAGCCGTTGAGCGCCATCCAGAACAGCGGATAGATCACCACAATGCCGAGGCAGATGAGAAAGGCATGCAGAAACGCCTGGGCAAGGATGCTCCAGAATTTTCCGGGCGGCGATGGCCTTGCGACGGTGCCCGATGTCACAGCTGTACCCGCCTTTTTCGCGTGTACCAGAGCTGCGCGAGGCCTGTGAGAAGAGTGATGAAAAAGATGACACTGGCAATTGCGGCGCCATAGCCGAAATTGTTCTGCGTGAAGCCTTGCTGATAGAGCCATGTCCCCAGCACCTGGCTGCTGTTGTTGGGGCCGCCGGCCGTCATCACCATCACTTCGTTGAACACTTGAAACGCGCCAGAAACGGTGACGATGATCATCAAGCCGGTCATTTCGCGGGTCATCGGGAAGGTAATTTCCCAAAGCCGCCGCAGCGCGCCTGCCCCATCAATGACTGCGGCGTCGTAGAGTTCGCGCGGGATCTTCTGTATGGCGATGGCGAAAAGCAATGTGGAGTATCCAAAGCCTTGCCATTGGCTCATGGCAATGATGGCGTAAATGGCCGCATGCTCACTGCCCAGCCATGGGATTGAAAGCCCTTCAAGCCCCGCCATTTTCAGTACGGCGTCAAGCAATCCGGCCTGCGGCTGGTAGATGAAATAGAACAGGAGGCCCGTGACCGTGATCGATATGGCCGACGGGATAAAGTAAACGGCCCGCCAGAAACGGCGCAACTTGTCAGACGGCAATCCTTCAATCACGGCGGCCAGCAGAAAAGCGCCAAACACCTGAAAGAGAACCGAGATCAGCGCATAGGCGAAATTGTTCCACAAAGACACCCATACGACGGGGTCGTTGATCAGCTTGGTATAGTTCGCGAGGCCGACATATCGGACTTCACCGGTGAAAATGTCTTCATCCCGGGTGCTGACGATGAAGTTGTCAACGATCGGATAATAGACAAACCAGCCGACGAAGATGACGGCTGGCGCAACCCACCGGAACGATAAAAGCCCGCTCGCCCGGCGCCCGAACCTCGGCTCTGGACCAGGAGCGCGAGATTTCAGGTCCGGGTTCGCGGGCAATGCCATCTATTATTTTGCCGCGGCAGATGCCTGCCGCACAGCGTCCATGACCTGTTCGGGCGTCATCGTTCCGCCGACCAGCGCCTGGAGGCTGGACAGCCATGCAGCGGCCACGCCCGCGGAATTCGCCGTGTCAAGCCACGGCATCAGATAGCTTGCGGAGCTGATATCCTTGAGCCCTGCGACGACTGACGGATTCATGTCAGATTCCGAAGCGCCGCCGATCGTGGCGCTCGGCTGGCCATAGGGAGGAGCCGACAGGATCTTGCCATTCTCGGGAGATGTCGCGAACTTCATGAAATCAATGGCAAGCGGGATATTCTTGGATGCCGAATTGATCATGTAGCCTTCAGGCGCGCCTTCGATCGACTGCGGATCGCCCTTGGCGCCTTCAGGCACAGGCAAGCGGAAGAACCCAAAGTCGGCGACCTTCAGCGGCGAGTCTGCCGTGGCGCTCGTATCGAATTCGAGAATCTCCTGATAGTACATTGCCGACTGCCCGTTGCTGAGCGCCTGGATGGCGGACTCATAAGACGTGCCATTGGTGGCGGCACCATCGGTGCAACGGTCGATCAGGGCCTTGAACTGCGTGAGAGATGCGACATAGCCGGGATCGTCGAATGTCGCCGTGGCGGGGTCGAAATCCTTTTCGAGTGTGGCCTCCGGCACATTGTATGCGAGGAGCTGCCCCGCATAGTGGACTGCGGGCCAGGCTTCCTTGTTGCCAAACGAGATTGGCGTAACACCCGCCTTACGAAGCGCATCGCAACTGGACAGCAGCTCTTCAAACGTTTTCGGCGGCACCACGCCGGCCTTGGCGAAGGCGGGCTTGCTGTAGCCCATGAACTTCGCATCGAGATAGAGGGGAATGCCGAAGCTCTTGCCGTTATAAATGAAAGCCTTGACGGCGGCCGGAGCCAACGTCTTGCCCCACTCCGTGTCCGGGCCAATGACGGGATCAAGATCGACGGCGCGATTGCCGCGGATGAAGTTACCGCCCCAGCTTCCCGTCCAGGTGAAATAGATATCCGGCAGCGCGTTCGAGGCCACGAGAGCCTTGGTTTTGCCTTTCACGCTATCGTCTGTTTCCTGAATGAGCTCAACCTTCACGCCGGGATGGAGTTTTTCATATTGCTGGGCAAGGTTCACAAAAAACGGCGAAAGCTGCTGATGGCCGAATTTTGTGAGGATTGAAACCGTGCCGCTGTAATCGATTTTCGCCGATGGATCGGCCACGATGAGTTCGGCCGCAAGGCCCGGGCCGGATGCCAGACAGAGCGGCGCCAGGGCAGCCGTTGTGAAAGCAAGCATGCGCAAAGTGTATTTCATGAACGTCTCCTTCCCGTTTGTTTTTAATAGTCCACGCGCTTGTAATAGCGGCGGGTTGTCAGCGGATGTTTCCGCAACACCTCGAGATGCGCGCTCACTCTTTCGAGAAGCGTCGCGAGAATGATGGGCGAAATCATGGAGCGTACCGAAGGCGAAATGCCGGGAAGCTCTACGGCGGCGGCATCGAGCACCCGCACCCGGTCAGTATAGCGGTTGGCAAACCGCTCGACACGGTCGGACAAGGGCCGCATCGCGTCTTCGCCCTTGAACACAAAGACGCTTACGCCGGGCTCCACCAGTTCCAGTGTGCCATGAAAGAAGTCGGCTGCATGGACGGGCCGGGTGCGGATCCACTGCATTTCCTCGAGAATGCACATGCCGTAGTAATAGGCCTCCGGCCAGACCGAACCGGCGCCCGTAAAGATATGATAAGTCTCGTCCTTGATTTCAGATGCGAGTGCCGCAGCCTTCGCCTCAAAGCCGGATTTCGCCGAAACGAGAAGTGCTGGAAGCTTCCTGATTTCCCCGGCCACCGAGTCAAATTCAGGATACTCACCACGCGCCGCCAACAGCGCGAGGACAATAAGCAGTGTCTGTATGTAGAATGATTCCGACGATGTATCGTCTTCGGCGAAATTGGTGAAATTGAAATCCGCCTCGCGTCCCAGAGGGGTGTCCTTGTGTCCCGTCAGTGACAGCGTCCTGACGCCGCGCGCCTTGAGGAACGAAAGAAGTTCGACGCTTTCCTTCGTGGTGCCGGAAAGCGATGGGATGATGACGAGCGCGCGATGATCAAGGCCGGCAGGCGGCTGCAGAACGGCCTGCGCCGGAAACTGCACGCCAACGGGAAAGGTCGACATCTGTTGTGCAAGCTCGACTGCCGGGAGGGTCAGCAGCTGAACGCCGCCCGTTCCCATGAAATAGACCCGCTCCACACCTTGGGCGAGGAGCTTTGCCATCAGCGCCCGCGCCTCACCGGCAATTCCTGCCGCACCGCTCTGGATTTTCACGAAACGAACCGGATCAAAGTTCAACATTCAGTCTTTCCCTGCTAGCAGCACGAATCTGGATCCCGAGAAACGGGCGCGGTCAAAATCCACCCGCATATGAGATCGATCTCACATCAGGCACGTTAGCCCCAACAGACTGAGGCTGGCAAGTCTCTTTTTATGTCTGGAAGGAAAGGCGGCCCATTACTGGCGCAACACCGATCCGCGGACGACAAGGCGGGTCGGGAAGCGGACGTGCTGCACGGCCAGCTTCTCGCCGGCCAGGCGGTGCAACAGCATTTGGGCCGCAACGGGCCCGATATCGGCTGTGGGCTGGGCGATCACAGTGATCTGCGGGTCGGTGAATGTGGCGAGATCGAAATCATCGAACCCCACAAGAGAAACATCTCGCGGGATGGTCAGGCCCATGGACCGGAATGCGATGAGCGCGCCCTGGGTCATAAGGCTATCCACGGTGAGAAGCGCCGTAGGCGGCTCGCTTCGCCTGAACAGCCGTATGGTTGCATCGACCGCATGCTCGACGGTTGAGCGCGAAACCCCGACAAGCGATTCCTCGAACGCCATGCCGTGTTTGTGAAGGGCGGCCCGGTAGCCGGAAAACCGCTCCTGCGCCGTGAAAATACGGGAATCGTCCCGCAACAATCCGATGCGGCGATGGCCGTTCTCGATCAGATAGGTGACCGCCGTTGCGGCGCCGCCTTCGTTATCGACAACCACGCTATCACATTTCAACCCCTCGACCAGCCGGTCGACCAGGATGACAGGCGTGTTTTCCCGAACCACTTTTTTGATGTGCCGGGTCTCCGTCGCGGAGGTGGGCGCGAGAATAAGTCCGCGCACGCTCAGCGATCGGAAACTTTCCAGCAACTCGATTTCCTGCGCAATGTCTTCCTCACTGCTGGCAATCAAAAGATTGTGCCCATGCTTCCGCAGCTCCACCTCAAGGTCATGGGCGATCCGGGCAAAGAACGGATTCTGGATATCTCCCGGCAAAAATCCAACCAACGGCAGGCGGCCATGCCGCAACGCCTGCGCCACCCGGTTGGCGCGATAGCCCAGCTTATCAGCGGCAGCCGCCACGCGCTGGGCTGTGGCTTCATCAACATACCCATAGTTGTTGAGCGCCCGTGCCGCCGTTGCGCGCGATACCTTGGCCGCCGCTGCCACATCCTTGAGGGTCACACCCTTCGGCGCCATCAGAATTTGCCTCTCTTCGTGCGAACATGCTTCAGTTGCTGCGCCGGGATGCCCGGGATTCGCCGACTGGCGACAGGACATCTATAGCAGCAGTGCGAATCTCTTCCGCAAGAGAGACTTGTGGAAAGATCAGCTTTCACGCGGATTGGCGTTTCCGAGAGCCGCCACGATCTTCCGGCGACAACCACGATGCGCATGTCCGCCTCATGCCGCCGCGCTATCAGCGGCAAGGCGTCCCAATCAGCCGATTGAAAATCATTGCGGTGATAGCGATAATGGAAAGGGCGGCAATCCGCCTCGCAAGGCAACAGGCGATCAGCGTAAGCTGCTGCCATCTCCCGTAAATGCAGGCGGCGTATTTAGCACATAAATATCAATGAATTAAGTGTTTATGGATTCGAACTGCTGCGAACTTGTCTCTTGCTAGAGCGCCGCACTGTCAGATGGAAGCGAATTGGGTCCCCAATCGGCTGAAAGATGATTCACGGTATGCGGAGGTGAAAATCATGCCGCATCCTTTGCCGAACGACTTGCGTGAACATATTGTGGCATTTGTCGAGGCGAGGCACTCATGCCATGAGGCTGCTTTGCACTTTGACACTTCGGTGTCCTTTGCCGCGAACCTGATGTCGCGTTACCGCAAGACGGGTTCGGTGAAACCGCGCCCGATTCGCGGCAAGCGGCACGGCAAACTCGAGCCTGCCGAAGTGAGGCGATTTTCTGGTGATGGCTCCAGTTCCACGCTTGCTCGAAGTTCAGCCCGCCGCATTTCCTCCTGTGTTATCATCTTCAGTTCTTTCGGGCGCCTCAGCGGAGGCGTTTACCATCGGCCTTATCGAACAGATGGATCAGTTTGGGGTCGATCCCTAACGTCAGTGCCGCCCCGGGGATGGCATTGATCCGGTCGTGAAAGGAAGCGAGAATCGGGCGGTTTCCCGCGCGCAGGTTCAGAAGTGTTTCTGTACCGGTCGGCTCAACCACCACCACTTCCGCTTTTAGCGGGCTCATACCCGGTTGAACCGACAAACTGATCTGGTCGGGCCTGAATCCAAGTACGGCCTCACGTGAATCGCGGTTTGGTTGAAGGGCACCACAATGCACTTCAAGGATGTCGCTGACAAAAACCGCAAGGCCGTCACGGCGCTCGATCGTGCCTTCAATCAGGTTCATCGCCGGAGAACCGATAAAGCGCGCGACAAAGAGATTGCCGGGCCGGTCGAAAAGCTCCAGTGGCGCGCCGATCTGTTCCACTCGCCCTTCGTTCATCACGACGATCTGGTCGGCCATGGTCATCGCCTCGACCTGATCATGCGTCACATATACCGTCGTCGTCCCCAGCCGCTGGTGCAGGCCCTTGATCTCGGCCCGCATTTGCACTCGCAACTGGGCATCGAGGTTGGACAGCGGTTCGTCGAACAGGAACACAGCTGGATTGCGTACGATGGCTCGGCCCATCGCCACGCGCTGGCGCTGCCCGCCCGAAAGCTGCGCCGGCCTGCGCGCCAATAGCGGCTGCAGCCCGAGCATCTCGGCTGCTTTAGCTACTTTTTCCGTGACTTCTGCTTTGGTACTGCCCGCAAGCTTGAGCGAGAACCCCATATTCTGTGCGACTGTCATATGCGGGTAAAGTGCGTAGGACTGAAACACCATTGCAATGTCGCGCTCTTTGGGAGGGAGGTCGTTGACGATCTTGCCATCCACCTCGATGTCGCCGGTCGACTGCGGCTCCAGCCCCGCTATCATCCGCAAAAGCGTCGACTTTCCACATCCCGAAGGGCCGACCAGGCTGACAAAGTCCCCATCCTTGATACTGATAGAAACCCCCTTAAGGACTTCAAGAGCACCAAAAGACTTCCGAAGGTTCTTGATTTCGATTGATGCCATCAGGTTCGTTCCTTGGTTGGGCTAGCCTGGTCCCGGACCCGGGCACCCGGTTGGAAAAATCGTTTCGCCACAGCGGTTGCATTCTGAGGTAACCGACCGTCCATCAAGACAAAGCCACCCATGTCAGAGAGGCCGGTCACGCGTCGACTGATCCCAGGCCATCTGGACCCGCAGAGTCTTGATCTCGAACGGGGCAAGCGTGACAGGAATTTCGCCTGGCGAACACGCCAGCGGCGCGCCTTTCGACTCGGGCAAATCCGAGGCCCAAGCGGCAAGGGCCCCATGGAGGAATAGTTTTGCCTCCGTCAGTCGCCCCGTCGCTTCATAAAGCCGCACGATCACCTCATCTGGGATGCCATCCTCCGGAACTTTGACACCAGAAAGCACAACCGTCGGAGAGTCGACGCGGAGAAGTGGGCCCGTGCCGGCATGGCGGCCCGATGACACGACAAGGCAGCGGACGGGGTCATTGACCTCTTGCGCCGCTTGGATCACTTTGCCCTCGGTCCAGCTGCCCTTATAGGGCAGGACCGAAAACACAAAGTTGTGGACGCCGTGCTGAGATGAGGTGTCGTCCACCACCATCCCAACATATTCGCTCGTCGGCGCGCGCAGCAGAGATGCCCAGATCGCGCCGCCCGCCACTTCGGCTCCGACATGGCCAGTGTTTATCAAGGCCACCCCATTGCCGCCTTCTTCTACAGCGACCCAGCGATGAGTTGGCCATTCACCACGCGCGGTGCGGCGGGTATGGTAGGGCTGGCGGCGGACGGCACCAAAGGGAATTTCAAATATCCCAGTGGAGCTTTCATAACCGGTGGTCACTTTCAGGCGGGCACGGCTTGCCACAGCATGCCAGTCCATGCGCAGCGACAGATCCACCCTGTCCTGGCCCGGCCGCAAGGAAGCCTTGATCTCCCAGTCCAAAGGATCAGGGCTGCCGGTCCAAAGCGCCGGGAACCGTCCCGCAATGACGAGCTCTTGATGCAGCGCCGTCACGACTGGACTTACGACATGCGTGATGCCGACGTTGGACGACACCTCCGATCCCAAGAATTGCTCGATCTGGAAACTGCCCCGGTCCTCTTGCATGACAATCTCGACGTGCAAGGTTTGGCGAGGGGTGCCATCCAAGTTCTTGACCTGGATCCGCAGCCCCGAGGTCGGATCTGCCGTAACAGTCAGCAGCCCATTTCCAATTTCCGCCTGTCCTTGAAGCGCATCAACTGGCGGCTTTGCCGGCGCTACTGTTCCGGTCAGGCGCAGGTCAAGCCGTTTCGCCTCCACTCCGTCAAACGAAGTTCGTAGCCGCAAGGTCTTGCCGTCGAGTTCAAAGGGGCACTCCTGTGCACCATCAAGCACCCCCGTGAGCTTCGCCACATCAACGCTGTCGGGCAAATCCACCTCGACCTCGGCATCGCGCTGCCATGGCAAGCCATTGAAGGCGATCAAGCTCATCCCGCTGCTTTCGCCCGGCACAGCCAACTCGCCAACGCAGCGCGCCAGGAGATCATGCGCGCCCTGCTCCACCAAATAGAGCTGCGCCATCGTCGCGAGATAAACCGAAGTCGGGTGCGATCCGGTGTAGACATCGTGGCTTTGCACAAACGCCAGACTCCACCACAGATCACGCGTCTTTTCCCGCCAGTTTGCCAGATTCAGCAGCGCTGCCCATTTCTCGGCCCCCAGCAAGCTGGTCTCGGCCCGCCGGTGCAGGCAACGTATCGCGACCCGCAATCCGAATGTTCCAGTGAATTCGGCGTTCAGATCCGCGCTGATTTCTGGCCAGCCCGTGTCCAGTCCGGGCAAAGCGTCAAAGAACTGGCTCAATGTTGCAAAGGCCCAGCCGCCCTGGCCGGCATTGTGTTCGGTGACCAGCCGGTCGGTATAGCTGCTCGCGATGCCGTCATATTCGGTATAGGGCATCACCAGCAGCGGGCCATTGCCCGGGACGCCGGCTGCGCGGTCAAATAGCGCCTTGATATGCTTGTTCTCCTGCACGAAGCCGAAAAACACCCGCTCCCAAGCGACAAATGGCGCACTCGAGTCGCGCCCTGCCACCAAGATCCGCGTGCCATCGAGCCCTTTGGCAACAAAGACATCCTTATTCAGGACGCCGCCAAATCGGTTGGCGAGCAGCCGGGTAAAGCCGAACTGGCGCAAAATCTGCGGGACCTGAGCATTCACGCCAAATGTATCGATCAGATACCCAGTACGCACCGGCGTTCCGAATGTCTCACGAATGAAACTCAGCCCCAAAAGCTGATTGCGCACGAAGCTTTCGCCCGATGGCCCGTTTGTCTCCAGCGTCGAGGCAAGCCCGCCTGCAAATTCTAGCCGCCCCTCCTGAAGATAGTTACGCAAACGAGCCACAAGGTCGGGCCGCTTTTGGGCCAGGACCCGGAAATGGGCGGCCTGCTCCAGCGTATAAGTATAATGAGGGTGCCGGTCGAGGATGTCGAGGAGCCTTAGGACGGCGGCCTCCATGATCTCTTCATGCTCTTCGCGATCCTTTTTCCAGGCCAGATCGATGTGCGTTAGTCCAACAACGAAAAATTTTGGCGATGTGTTTTCCATGTGAACCCTTTCTGAAAGCCGATCGGTCTGCTGATAGGTCGCGCTTTCTATTTCAGCCCAGAGGAGGTCATCGCGTTGACGAAATGCCGCTGAAAGAGGGCAAAAATAAAAATGACCGGAAGGACGGTGATCGTGGCCGCAGGCAGCATTAATTGGAGCATCGGGCTGTGCACCGTGGCCAGCCCAGCAATTCCCAGCGGCAGGGTGCGCATGTTCTCGGCACTGGTTACCACCAGCGGCCACAGCAGCGATCCCCAGGAATCTATAAAGGACAGGATGGCGAGCGCAGCTACAGCAGGCTTGCAGAGGGGGAGGATAACCCGGACAAAAATGCCGAACTCACTCATTCCGTCGACACGGGCAGCGTCGATGTAGTCGGACGGAATCCCGTGCATGTATTGCCGCATCATGAAGATGCCAAAAACGGTGATGCCTTGAGGCACAATCAGCGCCCAGTAGGTATCGGTCCAGCCAAGCCAGTTAATCAGGATGTAGCGCGGCACCAGCATGACGGTGCCCGGGATCATCATGCTGGCCAAAATGCCAAGGAATAATAGATTTTTGCCGCGAAAAGTGAACTTGGCAAAGATGTAGCCGGCAAGCGCCGAAGTCATGACTGCAAGGAACGTGCTTGCGACGGCCACAAAAACGCTGTTGAGAAAATACCGGTCAAACGGCATTTGGGCGAAGATCTGGCGGTAGCCATCCAGAGTCGGGTTGGCAGGCCAAAAAGTCGGCGGCGTGCGCCAAAGTTCTTCGCTGGTCTTGAACGACGATAGAACCATCCAGATGATCGGGAAAGACACCAGCAGCGCGGAAAAGGCCATCATCAACCACATCAACCCCTGCGACAGGCGGAGCTGCCGGCCAGCATTCGCCTGATCAAACATGGCTGGCTGACCTTCTTGCATACCGGCCGCAGCCATGGGGGCAGTTTTCCATCAATATACCCATTTCGTCCGGCCCATCCAAAGTTGAAGGAGAGAGACCACTGCGATCATCAGGAACAAAAGCACTGATAAAGCCGCTGCATAGCCCACGCGGCCATTGCGGAATGCGGATTCCCATATCTCGAACACGACGGTGCGCGTGGCATTCACCGGCCCACCGTTGGTCAGCACATAGACCGGCTCGAATACCTGGATCGTCCAGACCGTGATCACGACCACCAGAAACACGATGGTCGGCCGCATCAATGGAATCGTGACATAGAGTGTTGCCTGCCAGGGCGTCGCACCATCCACTCGCGCGGCATCGTAGAGGCTGCGCGGGATATTTTGCAGCGCCGCCAGGAAAATCAACACATCAAAGCCGACATGCTTGAATGCGTCCATAAGAGCAATCGACGGCAGCGCCTGGTCAATACTCCGGATGAAGGGTTGCGCAGGCAGGCCCAAGTAAGAAAGTATAACGTTGCACAGGCCCAGATTACTGAACATGAATAGGAACACCGCACAGTAAGCCACCATGCTTGTGATGTAAGGTGCAAACAAACCAAAGATCATCACGCCCCGGCCGAACAGGATTTTGTTCAGCGCCAGAGCAATGAAGAACCCCAATATGATCGTCGGCGGAATGCGGATCAGCGCATAGAGAACCGTATTGCTAAGCGCGGTGCGGACGCGGGGATCCTCGAACAAGGCTTCCCGATAATTGGCAAACCCGACAAACTGGTTCCAGAAGAAGTCCCAGAAACTATAATAGATCGATGCTCCAAAAGGATAGACCACAAAAACCGCCAGATAGAGCAGGATCGGCGACATGGAAATCCAAACGAAGCGTGATTGCCACTTATACAATTTGCCTGGTCCCCTCTATCGCGGAGGTGTTGCAGTGATCCTGGAAAACACGGCCCGCCAGCACTTCCGGGCAACTGCAATCAGATGGTATTGCGCCCCGCGGCCCTTCGGGGCCGCGGGGCCCGGATTGCTGATCGGTCAGGGCGCCATGTGCGCGGTCAGGCGGTTGACTTCGGTTTCCGCCTGGGCCAGCGCATCATCAATCGAAGATTGGCCGCGCGCCACCTTCTCGAGCATGTTCTGCAGCGCTGTCAGCACATCCGAACTCAAGTAGCGCGCCACGTCATCGGTCGACCCGTAGCTGAGCGCTTCGACATAGGGCGCGATGTAAGGCGTCTTAACGACTTCGGGCTTGTTCAACGCCTCGATCACCGTCGGCATTTCGCCGGAAAATTGCGACCAGCGCGCCGCGATTTCAGGCTGCAGCAGAAAATTGATGAACCGCCAGGTAGCTTCTTTCTTTGCGCCTTGGGCGCTGACCAAATGTGACCAGGTTTCCTGGAGGACCCAATACGGCGGCTTTTTCGGATCGGTACCAGGCAGCGGGGGCTGAACGGTGTGGCCGACATTAATATTCGGATGGTCTTTGGACACGATGGAATCGTACCACGGGCCAATCATGGTCGAGGCAACCTGACCCTGGTTAAAGCCCTGCACGGTCGCGGTGAATTCGTAGTCGTCAACCTTCCACTTCTGATACAGGTCCGCATAGGTCTGCAGGGCCTTCTTCCCCGCTTCGCTGTTGAAGGCAGCGGTGCCATTGTCATTGAACGGCTTGCCGCCATATTGGAGCAGCCATGCGAAATACATCGTCACCGGTTCCTGCTGTGCCGAGAATCCCGACTGGGTCATCGCCCCGCTGGCATCATGCTTGGTCACGCCCTGCGCCAGGGTCATGAACTCTTCCCATGTCTTGGCCGTGCTGGGATCCAAACCAGCCGCGTCCCACAGCGCCTTGTTGTACATGATGACGCCCGAGTTCGGGTAGAAATTGTAAGGAACCGCATACATCTTGTCGCCCCGCGTAACGGGTGCCAGCGCCGCCGGTTGGAGTATAGTCTTGAGCTTTGCCGCATACTCATCCGGCAGCGGTTCCAACCGGCCACTGGATAGATACGGCACGAAAGCAGCGCTGGTGATAAAGGTGATGTCGTTCAGATTGCCCGCCTGAAGCAGCGGCAGGAACTGTGTCATCAGGTCCGGCGTGAAGTTCGCGACGATGTGCACATCAGGATTTTTCGCCTCGAATTCAGTGATGAACTGCTCCAACGCGCCACGAAAGTTCACGACGTCATACGCCATGAAGGTGACGGTCTGCTTCTCCTGGGCGAAGGCGCTTCCCAACGACGCCAGAGCCATCGCACCAGCCGCAATTAAAGTCCTCAATCTCATAGCTCACCTCCCTTTTGTTTCCGGATCGCGTCCGTAGTGAATCGTTCGTCCCGAATCTCCGTTTGGTGTTCCGCTCCGAAAAGACCCCGGCCCGGACACGAAGGCATCGAGCATTCACACAATGCACATGTTTGAACGATCAAATCAATCATTTTTTAACGTCAAGAGTTTTTGTCAAAAACCTTAGGTTTTTCAATGTTGTGTTCTGGCCATTGTCGTTGAAGGCAAACAAATCGCACATAAACGATCTTGACTTCTGCGAGGTATCACTTGAAATGGACAGAGAAATTGTGAGTTTCGCACATCATGGACGACCCAAGAACCAACGCCTACATCGCAGACATGCTGGCTCAGCCCGACTGCTTGCGACGCCTGAACATCACCGACGTGAGCCGTGCGATTGCTCCGATTGCTGGCGCAATCGGTAACTATCGTCACATCATCTTGACCGGCATGGGGTCGTCTTACTCAGCCTTGCGCCCAATGTGGCTGGCGTTGGTGGAAACAGGACATCCCGCCTGGCTGGTCGATACAGCAGAGTGTCTTGGCCATTTTGCGCCGATGATCGATGCGTCAACCCTTGTCATTGCGGCGTCGCAATCAGGCCGGAGTGCCGAAATCGTCGCGCTGGCCGAGCAAATTCGGTCGCGTGGAGGCACACTGCTGGCAATCACCAATGATCCGGCAAGCCCCTTGGCACAGCATGCTTCAGCGATCGTCGACATTGGGGTTGGAATTGAGAACTCAGTCAGTACCAAGACATATCTCAACACACTTGGCGTTGGCCTGGCGATTTCGCGGATCGTTCTGCAACGCGGCCATGACGACGTGCTGGAACGAACTGCTGATCTGCTTGATTCCTATCTGGAGAGCTGGCGGCAGCGGACCGAGGAGATCAAGGCTGCCATCAGCCTGCCAGAGCGGCTGTATTTTTTGGCCAGAGGACAGTCGCTGGCGACGGCTGAGTACGGCGCATTGATCGCCAAGGAGGCCGCGCGCTGGCCGGTCGAGGCGCTGAATGGGCCTCAATTCCGGCATGGCCCGCTGGAACTGGCGGATGAGCGCCTGACGGCCGTTATTCTTGCCGGCACGGACGCCGCCGCCCGCCAGCACAATCTGGCCCTGCATAACGACCTTCTTGGTTTTGGAGCCCGGTCTTTCTGGCTCGACACCGGAGTCGAAGCTGGTCCTCTGGCCATTCCCCGCACCGCGGCGGATGCCGTTTGTATTGTCGAGGCGGTTCCGTTGCAATTGCTAAGCGTGGCGCTCGCCGAGCAATCAGGTATCAGCGCGGGGTCGTTCCGCCATCTGAAGAAAGTCACAACGGTGTTATGACGGCCATCGGCGTCGATATCGGGGGTACGCATGTCCGGCTGCTGCATATTGCGCCGACCGGCCGGATTCTGGGCCGTCACCGCCTCAAGACGCGGCCAGAACGCGGCGCAGCGGCAACGATTGCGGCAATTGTAGATGCCATCAGGCAGCTTGCTGCGGCGCCAAATACCGGGTTGGTCAGAGCAGTTGGAATCGGCATTTCCGGACCTGTTGATGTTGCTACCGGCATCGTCAACAATCCTTTCACGCTCAGTGGATGGCCGCCAACAGATTTCCGTGCCCCCTTCATCGATGCGCTTGGCGTGCCGGTCGTCATCGACAATGATGCCAATGTCGCGGCTTTTGGTGAATGGTGGCTTGGCGCTGGCCAAGGCGCGCGGCGGATGACCATGGTGACAATCGGCACTGGGATCGGGGTTGCCACACTCGTGGACGGCCAGGCGCAACGCACAACCGATGGCCGCCATGGCGAGGCCGGGCATATGGTTCTGAACCCGTCGGGAGAAAAATGTTATTGTGGCGCAAGGGGGTGCTGGGAAGTGCTTTCATCCGGGACCGCTTTGGACAAGCGGGCAATCGCCTTGGCCGAACGTGGAGAGGGAATGCTGAAGGCGATGGTCAATGGTGATCCGTCGCTAACGACCAGCGCGTTGCTGTTTGCGGCCGCGGCGGCGGGTGATGCCGAGGCGCAATCTGTCATCGACGACATGGCAACTTGGCTGGGGCTTGGACTAGTCAATCTAGCGTCAACGACCATGCCGGATATATTCGTGCTTTCTGGTGGTGTGATGGCGCATTTTGGGGCGATTCATCCGCAAATCCGGCTTGTTCTGAAGCAGCACTCCGCGATGATTCCCACCAATGTGCCCGTGGTTGCGGCAATCCTCGGTGACGAGGCAGGAGCGTTAGGTGCGGCGAAGTTGGCGCTTGACCTGATCGGCCCCTTCGGCGTTTGAACGCTGGTCCCGGGGTTCGCCGAAGACGAAGAGGGCTGTTATGTCGAAACACAACCTGCGTCAGACTCAGGTACTTGAACTTCTCGAAACGGAGGAACGGGTCTCTGTTGCCGACCTTGCGCGCAAGTTTGGTGTGTCGGACATGACAGTCCGCAGGGACCTGGAGGCGCTTGAACAAAATGGGGCGATCAACCGGGTTCATGGCGGAGCCGTACGCGCGCAAAGCCGCAGTTTCGAGCCTCCCTTTTCAGCCCGGGTCGCCCGGCGCACGGATGCCAAGCAACGCATTGCCCAAGCCGCAGTTGCGCTATTGAGCAAGGGCGAAACGGTCATCCTTGATGGCGGGACGACGACGCTGGAAATCGCCCGGGAGCTGCGTGGATTTCATGAGCTGCGGGTGCTGGCGATGAGCCTGCATGTTGCTAATCTTCTGGTTGATCAGCCGCAGATCACGCTGATGCTGTGCGGTGGCGTCGTCCGGCTGGGAGAGCAGTCGCTGATCGGTGCGCTGGCTGAGCGTGCCTTTGCCGACTTTTCGTTCGATACCTATTTCATGTCGGCGGGCGGGATCGACTTTGACATGGGGGTGACAGAGTACAATCCCGAGGATGCTGCGCTAAAACGCGCCGCCTTCGCCAATGCGCGGCGGCGAATCGCGGTGGCAGACGGCAGCAAGATCGGCACGACCGCTTTTGCACGGGTTTGTGCCATCGACAGTCTGGACATCATCATCACCGACACCTCTGCTGCCGACAGCAAGCTCCACGAATTCCGGACCGCCGGGGTTGAAGTCATTGTTGCCTGACGTGGCAAACTGCTCTGGCCAAGCCGGAAAACGTGGTGCGCAAGGCATCCTCTTCCTTCTCAAGACGCGCAATTGGCATGCCGGCACACCGTTGGAGAGCTGGGGCGACTCTTCAAATAACCATCAGCTTGCAGCAAACTGGCACGCCACCCGGCCACCGTTGACTTCAGGACGGTTGCCCCGGCCTGCAGCTATGACAACGACACGGCCATCTATGCCAAGGGCGGCGAGACGCGCGGCTTATGAAGCCCGGGCCCAAAGCGACTGGTTCTGCAACCACAGCTTCGCAGCTGCCGGTTGATGAGCGCTCATCGCCAGCGCTGACGCCGTAGCTCGAGGATCAACTATCAGCGGGTCGCATGGCAGCTTGGCGCGCGGAGGTAACCTGCATTCTGAACTTGAACTAAAATCTGCTATTTATGGCCCTGCTCGGCGAAGGGATAGCCATCTATAGCCGTTCCGCCATGCTACCGAGGGCGCATTCCCCGGTGTCGTTGATCGGCCCGTGTTCGAGACCGCACAAACCATCGTAGCAGCAAGGTCATTCCGGCTGTCCAATGAAGAAAGCCGCACCAAAGAGGTCTCTGCAGACGGCAAAACGATGGGCGAATGACACAAGCCACAGACATGTCGGGGATAATTCGCGACGCCGCCGAAAACTAATTTAATTAAACAATATCAATGAGTTAAGTGGCGGAAGAGGAGGGATTCGAACCCTCGATACGCTTTCACGTATGCACGCGTTCCAGGCGTGTGCCTTAAACCACTCGGCCACCCTTCCTTGAAAGTGGGCGCACTATAGCCATCGAACTCCGTTAATCAAGCATTGTTGAATGGCGGCTGCACTTGGCTCACACTACATCTCTGGCATCGCCGAAACAGAGGAAAAATCATGCTGTTCTCCCGCCGGAAGGCCGACATGACCGATGCCGCCCATGCACTGCCGGGCCGCGCCACGGAAATCCCCACCGCCGAAACGCATTTCGTCAATGGCCATGGGCTGAAAGGCCCCTATCCCAAGGGCAGCGAGTGGGCGGTCTTCGCGCTCGGCTGCTATTGGGGGGCGGAGCGCAAGTTCTGGCAGGCGCCGGGCGTGTGGGTGACGGCAGTGGGTAATGCCGGGGGCTTCACGCCCAATCCCTCCTACGAGGAGGTGTGCAGCGGCATGACGGGCCACACCGAATCCGTGCTGGTGGTTTATGACCCTCACGTGACGAGTTATGAGGCGCTGCTGAAGCTCTTCTGGGAATCGCATGATCCTACACAGGGCATGCGGCAGGGCAATGACGTGGGCACGCAATACCGCTCGGCCATCTACTGGACAACGCCCGCCCAGCGCGATCAGGCGCTCGCTTCAAAAGCCCAATATGAAAAAGCGCTGATGGCCAAGGGCTATGGCCCCATCACCACGGAGATTGCGGAGGCCGGGCCCTTCTATTTTGCCGAGACCCATCACCAGCAATATCTGGCGAAGAATCCGCGCGGCTATTGTGGGCTGGGCGGAACGGGCGTCACCTGCGCCATCGGCACGGGCGTGGCAGCTTAAAGAAAGACAGGCGGCGGAGCATCGGCATGATCTCACGGCGCTGCCTCCTCGCTGCCGCTTTCGCCAGCCTTCCGGGGGTGGCGCTGGCGAGTTCACGCGACCTCTCGCTTGATCTCCATGGCTGCAAGGCGCGTGTCACGTATGACGGCGACACCGCATGGTCCGATCTCATCGCCGCCTGGGTGCGGAAGTCCGCTGATGCGGTCTTCGCATTCTATGGGCGATTTCCGGTGCCCACGCTCCGCATCATCCTGCCGCCCATGCTGGGCGACAGCGTGGGAGCGGGAAAAACCTTTACCGGCGATACGCCGCAAATCCGCATTGCCGTGGGCACCAAGACCAGGCCGCAAACGCTGCTCACCGGCGACTGGGTGATGGTGCATGAGATGGTGCATCTCGCTTTCCCGTGGATGAACGGACGCCACAACTGGATGGCGGAGGGCATCGCCGTCTATGTGGAGCCGATTGCCCGCGCGCAGGCGCGCCACATCAGCGCCGAACAGGCGTGGGGCGATTTCATGCGCGACATGCCGCGCGGCCTTCCCAAAGCGGGCGACAAGGGGCTCGACAACACCATCACCTGGGGCCGCACCTATTGGGGCGGCGCATTGTTCTGCCTTGAAGCGGATATTGCCATCCGCCAGAAAACAAAAAACGCCAAGGGCCTGCGCGATGCACTCAGGGCCATCAACCAGACGCGGGATTTCCGCAAAAGCTGGGATTTCAACGAAACGCTGGGCATCGGAGACAAGGCGACGGGCGCCACCGTGCTGCGCGACCTTTATGCCGCCAACCGAAACCAGGCGGTGAAAACCGATCTCCCGGCACTGTGGAAAAGCCTGGGGCTGATCGCCGATCCCTCGGGCGATGCACGCTTTGACGACACGGCTCCTCTGGCCGCGATCCGCCAGGCCATTACGCAGGCCTGACGTTTGAAAATCTGACCCTCTCCTGAACTTGCCCTCCCTCTCCATGCGCCAGCATGGGGAGGGTGGATCGCGCGTCAGCGCGAGACGGGTGGGGGTGAGGCGGCGGTCTGCGAAGCAGATCAATCACTCCCGTGGAGCGATTGAAGCCGCCGAACGCCGTGAGCGGCAGAATGATCCCGCACCTCGCCGCCCCACCCCGCCCTCCCCGAAACTCGGGGAGGGAGAAGAAATAAATCAGACGTCCAGATTGGCGACGCTCAGCGCGTTGTCGCGGATGAAGTCGCGGCGGGGTTCCACCACATCTCCCATGAGCTTGGTGAAGATGCCGTCGGCCTCGTCGAGTTCGGCCACGCGCACGCGGAGCAGCGAGCGGACATTGGCATCGAGCGTCGTTTCCCAGAGCTGCTCGGGGTTCATTTCGCCAAGACCCTTGTAGCGCTGCAGCGTGATGCCCTTGCGGCCTGCGGCGAATACGGCTTCGAGCAATTCCGTTGGCCCATGGATCACCGTTTCGGAGTCCTTGCGGCGCAGGCGCGCGGGCTTGGTATAGACCTCCTGCAGATGCGCCGCCCTGCGGTCGAGCCTGAGCACATCGGCGGAAGAAATCAGCTTGCCGTCGAGCACCCAGTTCTCGGTGACGCCGCGCACCTCGCGCGTGAACGAGAGGCCGCCGTCGCTGGTGGGCTGGCCATGCCAGCCGCGCTCGGTTTCCTCCGACAGCGTGTCGAGGCGGCGGGCGATATAGCTTGCCGCGCCATTGGCATTTTCGGAATTGGACAAGACTTCCGGGTTGAGTGCGCCGGCAATCGCCGCCTGCTCCACCACCATGCGGGAATAGCGCGAATGCAGTGCATCGAGCGCGGCGCGGATCGCCAGCGCATCTTCCACGATGGCGCGCAAATCAGCACCGCCACGCTCGCTGCCATCGCCAACCGCCAGGGTTGAGCCTTCGAGCCCTGTCTCCACCAGATAATCCTCAAGCGCCTTGGCGTCCTTCAGATATTGCTCGGACTTGCCGCGCGTCACCTTGTAGAGCGGCGGCTGGGCGATATAGAGATGGCCGCGCTCGATCACCTGCGGCATCTGCCGGTAGAAGAAGGTGAGCAGCAGGGTGCGGATATGCGCGCCGTCCACGTCGGCGTCGGTCATGATGATGATCTTGTGATAGCGCAGCTTCTCGACGTTGAATTCCTCGCGGCCGATGCCGGTGCCAAGCGCCGTGATCAGCGTGCCGATTTCAGCCGATGACAGCATCTTGTCGAAGCGCGCGCGCTCGACGTTGAGGATCTTGCCGCGCAGCGGCAGCACCGCCTGGTTTTCACGGTTGCGCGCCTGCTTGGCGGAGCCTCCGGCGGAGTCACCCTCGACGATGAAGATTTCGCTCTGCGCGGGATCGCGGTTCTGGCACTCCGCCAGCTTGCCGGGAAGGCCCGCCATGTCGAGCGCGCCTTTGCGCCGTGTGAGTTCGCGGGCCTTGCGCGCCGCTTCACGCGCTGCCGCGGCTTCCACCACCTTGCCGACAATCGTCCTGGCCTGCGAGGGATGCTCCTCGAACCACGCCGTCAATTCCTCGTTGATGAGGTTTTCGACAACCGGGCGCACTTCGGAAGACACAAGCTTGTCCTTGGTCTGCGACGAAAATTTGGGATCCGGCACTTTCACCGAAAGCACGCAGGTCAGGCCTTCGCGCGCGTCATCGCCGGTCAGCGCGATCCTCTCGCGCTTGGCGATGCCGCTCTCGGTGGCATAGCTGTTGATGACGCGGGTGAGGGCGCCGCGGAAACCAGCCAGATGCGTGCCGCCATCGCGCTGGGGAATGTTGTTGGTGAAGCACAGCACATTCTCATGATAGCTGTCGTTCCACCACAGCGCGCATTCCGTGGTGATGCCATCCCTCTCGCCCCTGATCATGACGGGCTCGGGCACCAGCGGCTGCTTGGCGCGGTCGAGATAGCGCACGAATTCGGCAATGCCGCCTTCGTAATAGAGCTCGACCTCATGCGGCTCCACGCCGCGCCGGTCAGCCAAAAGAATCCGGACGCCGGAATTGAGGAAGGCGAGTTCGCGCAGGCGATGTTCCAGCGTGGCGAAATCGAATTCGGTCTTGGTGAAGGTCTCGGTGCTGGGAAGAAACGTCACTTCGGTGCCGCGGCGGCCCGGCGCCTGTCTCACCACCTTCAACGGCGCATCGGGCTCGCCGTGGGTGAAGCTCATGAAATACTCATTGCCGGCGCGGAAGACCGTGAGCTTGAGGCTGACCGACAGCGCATTGACCACCGAGACGCCCACGCCATGGAGGCCGCCCGAAACCTTGTAGGAATTCTGATCAAACTTGCCGCCGGCATGCAGCTCGGTCATGACGATCTCGGCGGCCGAGCGCTTGGGCTCGTGGTCGTCGTCGTCCTTGACGTCGGTGGGAATGCCGCGGCCGTTATCGGTCACCGTGCAGGAGCCGTCGGCATTGAGCGTCACCGTCACCCGGTCGGCATGGCCGGCCAGCGCTTCATCGATCGCGTTGTCGACGACTTCATAGACCATGTGGTGCAGGCCCGAGCCGTCATCGGTGTCACCGATATACATGCCGGGGCGCTTCCTGACGGCATCGAGGCCTTTCAGAATCTTGATCGACTCCGCGCCATAGGTCTCGGGCTCCGGCTTGCCGTTCTGCCCGTTGCCGTTCTCGCTGCCGTTTTCGTTGTCACCGCTCATCGCGCTTTTCTCATGTCCGAAACTGTTCCGGCCTCCACATGGAGCACCGCCGAATTCTTGCCGAGGCCGTCAAACAATTCGGCATCGGTTCCCGTCATCCATGCCTGCGAGCCCAAAGCCCCGAGGCTCTCAAACAGGCCGCCCCTCCGCGTGCGGTCGAGATGCGCCGCCACCTCATCCAGGAGCAGCACAGGCGCCACGCCCGTCTCTGTCCTGACCGCACTGGCCTGGGCCAGAATGAGGCCAATCAGCAGGGCCTTCTGCTCACCCGTCGAACACTGTCCGGCGGGCATCGCCTTGGGGCCGTGGATCACCGAAAAATCACTCCTGTGGGGCCCTTTCAACGTGCGTCCGGCGGCGCGGTCAAGCCCCCGCGAATCGGCCAGCATCTTACGATATTCATCCTCCGCACGCACGGCCGGCATGGCGGAAACCAGCGCCTCGACCTCGCCTTCCACCGCCACAATTCCCCACGGAAACCGGCTTCCGGTGCGCACCTTGTCGATGTGTTTTTGAAGAGCCTCGATGCCGGTCAGGCGGGCGGCCGCGATGGCCACGCCCGCCTCTCCCATATGGGCTTCGAGGCTGGAAATCCAAGCCTGATCGGCGCGCGGTTCTTCCAGAAGTAGGTTCCGCTCGCGCATCACTTTTTCAAACACCAGAACGCGCGATCCGTGCTCGGGATCAAAGGCCTGGACGAGGCGGTCGAGGAAGCGGCGGCGGTCTGACGCGGGGCCGGCAAAAAGCCTGTCCATGGCGGGGGTGAGCCAGAGCATCCGCATGTGCTGGCCGAGCGCGCCCGAACTTCGCTCGACATGCCCGTCGATCAGCACAAGGCGGCTTTGGCCACCGCCGTCGCTGCTCTCACCCTGTCCGCTCCAGCCGGTGCCAAGGGAGACTGGGCCATCCGCTGCCTCAAGCTCCGCCGAGATCGCCCAGGTGCCGTGGCCGCCGAGCCTTGCCAGTTCATCAAAGCCCGCGCCCCGCAAGCCCCGCCCCGGCGCCAGCAGGGAAATGGCTTCGAGCAGATTGGTCTTGCCCGCGCCATTGGGGCCTGAGAGCGCAATGAGGCTCCTGTCCGTCTCGAGCCGCAAACCCGCATAGTTGCGGAAATCGGTGAGGGTAAGGCGGGTCAGCTTGAGGGATTTGGCTGCGGTCACGGGGCTCCGCTTAGACCCGCATCGGCATCAGCACATAGAGCGCCTGCTCATCGCCCGGATCGCGCACGATGGTGGGTGAGCCCGCATCGGCGAGATTGAACACCATGGCATCTGAACCGATCTGTGCCGCCACATCGAGCAGGTAGCGGGCGTTGAATCCGATGTCGATGGGGTCTGCATCATAGCTGGCGGCCAGTTCATCCTCGGCGGAGCCGGAATCGGGGTTGTTCACCGTCAGCACCAGCTTGCCGCTGGAGATATTGAGCTTCACCGCGCGGCCCTTTTCCATCGAGATGGTGGACACGCGGTCCACCGCCTCGGCAAAGCCCCTGGTGTCAACTTCCAGTGTCTTGTCATTGTTGCGCGGGATCACGCGCTCATAGTCCGGGAAGGTGCCATCGATGAGCTTCGAGGTGAGCACAAGGTTTCCGGCGGCAAAACGGATTTTGCTGGCGGACAGTGCGACCTCCACATCGCCGTCGAGCCCCTCGATCAGCTTCACCACTTCCAGCACGGTCTTTCTGGGCACGATGACGCCCGGCATGCCTTTCGCACCTTCGGGCCTTGCCACCTGCGCCTGCGCCAGGCGGTGGCCATCGGTGGCGACGGCGCGCAGCAGCGATCCGTTGCCGGCCTCATGCAGATAGATGCCGTTCAGATAGTAGCGCGTCTCTTCGGTGGAAATCGCGAAGCGGGTTTTCTCGATCAGGCCTTTCAAATCAGCGGCGCTCAGTGTGAAGCGGTTCGGCATATCGCCTGCCGCGAGATCGGGGAAATCCTCCGGCGGCAGCGCCTGGAGCGAGAAGCGCGAGCGGCCGGCAAAGACGCCGACGCGGTTCTGGCCGGATGCCAGATCGAGTTCAAGCTGCGCGCCATCGGGCAGCTTCCGCACGATGTCATAGAGCATATGGGCGGGAACGGTGGTGGAGCCGGCGCGCGCCACTTCGGCGGGCACGCTTTCGACGATCTCGATATCGAGGTCGGTGGCGGTGAGTTTCAGTTCCGCGCCCGCAGCCTGCACCAGCACATTGGAGAGAATGGGGATGGTATTGCGGCGCTCCACCACGCTCTGCACATGGTTCAATGCCTTGAGAAAGGCCGAGCGTTCGATGGTCGCGCGCATAACGTAAATATCCCCTGTCCACACCTCCCGCCACGGTGTGGAGGGCCGCAGACTTTGGCGCGGAAAGTGGCCTATTTCAAGGGCTGTTGATAAGCTTTCACGCCTGCTCCACCAGCCGGATCAGCAGCGCCACTTCGCGCGCCAGCTTGTCATCCGTCTTGATCTGGTCCTCGATCTTGCGCACGGCGTGCAGGACAGTCGAATGGTCGCGCCCACCAAACCGGCGGCCGATTTCCGGCAGCGACCGGGCCGTCATTTTCTTGGCCAGATACATGCCAATCTGGCGCGGCACCACCACGGTGCGGGCGCGGCGCGGCGACAAAAGATCGGTGCGCGCCACGTTGAAATGGCGGCCGACGATCTTGAGAATATCGTCGATCTTGATGCGCGAGCCATCCGGATTGGCCTGCATGTCGCGCAGCACCATCGAGGCCAGATCGAGCGTGATCGGCGCATTGTTGAACTGCTGATAGGCCATGACGCGGTTCAGCGCGCCTTCGAGTTCGCGGCCGGAGCCCGTAATGCGGTTGGCGATGAAATCCAGCGCCTCATCGGGAATGACGAGTGCGGGATCGCGCTGGCGCAGCACGGTATAGCGGCTTTCGACGATGCGGCGGCGGAGATCGAGGTCGGGCATCTCGATATCGACCACGAGGCCCCCCATCAGGCGCGAACGCATGCGCTGGTCGATCATGTCGAGCTGGGCAGGCGGCACGTCGGCCGCCACGATCACCTGGCGCTTCGCATCCACGAGGGAATTGAAGTTATGACAGAACTCCTGCTGCATGGTCTTGCCCTGCAGGAACTGGAAATCGTCGATCAGCAGCACGTCGACGGCCTGGAACTGGTCCTTGAAGGAAATCGTGTCCTTCTGCCGGAGCGCCAGCACGAAGCTGTACATGAAGCGCTCGGCGGTCAGGAACATCACCTTGCGCTCGGGCTGGCGCTCGCGGATGCGGTGGCAGACGGCGTTGAGCAGATGCGTTTTGCCAAGGCCCGACTGGGCGTGGATGAACAGCGGGTTGAAGCTGATGGGCGCTCCCATCAGCGCATCCGCCACGCGGCAGACGGCGGCGTGGGCCAATTGGTTCGAGCCGCCCACGACGAAGCTCTCGAAGGTCTGGGTGGGATCGATGGCGCCTGCCAGGTCGAGCGAAAGCGGCTGTTGCGGCAAAGGATTCGGCACCGCCACGGCGGGCATCGGCACGGGGGCCGGGCGTTCAACAATCTCGGCCACGCGCGGGGCGCCGCCGCTGGTGCGTACCCTCACCTGCACGGTGTCGAGCGCACCCAGTTCCGTCTCCCCGGTCTTCTGCAGGCGCTGGAGATAGTGGTTCTCGATCCAGGATTTCAGGAAGCGCGTCGGCACCGAGACAGCGAGGCGGCCATTCTGGCAGTCCTCCATCTCCATGCGGGCGAACCAGCTTGAATAGAGGTCCTCGCCCAGTTCGGCGCGCAGGCGCTGCGCCACGCGGTCCCATTTCTGTTTGAGATCGGCTGAAACTGCAATCATCTAATGTGCCAGACTTCTTGAAGCGCCTTGCGGCGCGAAACTGCCCAACAGGCAACCGCATCCGCGCCTGCCCGCACCCTGTCTTTTTCGTTCCGCCGCCGCTATCCGGTGTGGAAGCCCGTCTGTTCGTGAATGTTCATGTCCGCCCCTGTCTGCGCGTTGAGATTTATTTGTTTTTGCCGTTACGCCTACTCATCACTGCGCAAGTCTTCTCAGTCCGGGCGGAACGCTGCCCGGTTGTCCAGTTGCCTTCACTTGCTGGTGCGGCCCGGGCTTGACGCCGGCCGCTGGGGTTTGGCCCCCCGATTGCGCGGTTGGCCGTCCAACCCGCCGCGCAGGCAGAACCTACAAAAACGGTCCCTTTCGCTGCAACTTGAATCGAATGATTTTCCGTACACGGAACGCCATGTTTTGCTGCGAAAGCGTGCCAAACTGGCACGCTGATACTGTAAGTTAATGAAGAGTCGCGGGTTTTGGCGGCGCGGGCGGACTTCAAAACTGCGGCAATTTTGTCACAATCAGCAGCCGGGCCGGGTGCTCAACAGCCACGCCCACGAGGCCCCGGAGCAGCCCAAATTTGTCCAAACGGACAAGTTTATGAAAGATCACGATAATTTCTGCGCGGAACGTTCCGTCCCCGGACAAACAAAAACGCGCCGGGTATTTCCCCGGCGCGTTCACAGGCTGTGATCTGTGGAAAACTCTCAGGCTTTCAGAGCCTTCACCCGGCTGGTGAGGCGCGAAACCTTACGCGAGGCGGCATTCTTGTGAAGCACGCCCTTCTGGGCACCGCGCATCAGTTCCGGCTGGGCGGCCTTGAGGGCAGCGAGTGCCGCTGCCTGATCGCCCGAAGCGATCGCTTCCTCGACCTTGCGGACGGAGGTGCGGATGCGGCTGGTGCGCGCCGTGTTGATGACATTGCGGCGGGTCGCGGCGCGGTTGGCCTTCTTCGCCGATTTCGTATTGGCCATTGGGCTTTACTTCCTGCTTGTCTGAATCTCGTGAGATGGGCATCAATGACAAATGCCGCCTGCCACGGGCAGACGGCCAGCATCGCCGGTCCATCGGGTTGGCGGGCTTATAGTGGCGGGCAATGCAGCCGTCAATTGCCTTTGAGCGGGTACTCCCGCCCCAGGGCCAGGAGGTAGGATGAGTTCGGAAACCAGGCCCTGGGGGGCCTTCCATGTGCTGGATGAAAGGCCCGGCTTCAAGGTCAAACGCATCACCGTGAACCCCGGCGGCAGGCTGTCGCTGCAGAGCCACAAGCACCGGTCGGAACACTGGACGGTGGTCGAGGGCATTGCCACGGTGACGGTGAACAAGACCGTCACCACCCTGACGCGGACGCAATCCACAGATATTCCCAAAGGCGCCATTCACCGGCTGGAAAACCATCATTCGGAAACCGTTGAGCTGATCGAAGTGCAGTTCGGCGATTATCTGGGCGAAGACGACATCACGCGCTACGACGACATTTACAACCGGACATGAGAAAGCGCATCGGCATCGATCTCGGCGGCACCAAGATCGATTGCGTGCTGCTGTCGGAAACGGGAGAGACGCTGCTTTCCGCGCGCACCGCAACGCCTTCATCCTATGATGGCATCGTGGCGGAAATCGCCCGGTGGGCCCGGGCTGCCCTCAAACAGGCGGGCAATCAGGCAACCATCGGCATCGGCTCGCCCGGTTCGCAATCGCCGCGCACCGGCTTCTGGCGCAACAGCAATATCGTGGCCTGCAACGGCAAGCCTTTCGCCGCCGATCTCGCCCGAGCCATCGGGCAGCCGGTGAAACTTGAAAACGATGCCAACTGCTTTGCGCTGTCGGAAGCGCTCGACGGCGCAGGCAAGGGTTTTGATACCGTCGCCTTCTTCACAGTCGGAACCGCCCTGGGTGGCGGCCTGGTCATCAACGGCCGGCTGCATGTGGGCGCCAATGCCGAAGCCGCCGAATTCGGCCACACCGGCCTCCCGTGGCCAACGGATGAGGAATGGCCGCCGCTTCCCTGTTTCTGCGGCAAGCGGGGCTGCGCGGAACAATATGTCTCGGGCACCGGGCTGGCGCGTGATTACACGCGGGCGACGGGCAGCACTCTTTCCGGCAAGGAGATCGTGGCGCGCGCACGGAAGTGCGAGACGGAGGCCGCAGCCGCGCTGGCAAGGCTGCAGGACCGCTTCGCGCGCGTGGCAGCAAATATTGTTTCGGTGATCGACCCCGATGTGTTCGTCATCGGCGGCGGGCTCAGCACGCTGCCGGAATTGGTGGAAGAGCTGCCGCCGCTCATTGCGCGCTACAGTTTTTCCGGCGCCGCGCAGGTGAAAGTGTTGCGCGCCGCGCATGGCGAGACGAGCGGCGTGCTGGGTGCGGCGCGGCTGTGGGATTAAAGCTTTAAGGTTTCTCCCATTTGCCGCTTTTCTCGGAGCGGAAGAAGGCATCGATGATCTTCATGTTCTGGATCGCATCCTCGATGCCATGGGCAGGCTTCTGCTTCCTGCGGATGGCGCGGCCAAAGGCTTCGGCCTGCAGCATATATTGATCCGAGACCGGCAGTTCGATCCACTCACCCACATTCATGTCCATGCCCTGCACGAACATGCGGTTGGGCTGATCGGGCGGGGCGTTGAAGGGAATTTCGATCTCGATGCGGCCCTTCGTGCCGCCGATCTGCACCCGCTGGAAGGGCGCCATTTGCGTTGACACGGTGAAAGACAAATGCCGGCCATTGCCGAAATCGGCAAGACCGCCCGCCGTGCGGTCCACCTTGAAGGCGGGATCGCGATCAAAGGTGGCGGTGACGCGCTTCGGCTCGGCATCGAAAATGAAGCGCGACACGGTGATGGGATAGCAGCCGATGTCCAGAAGGCCGCCGCCGCCGATCGCCGGATTGTTGCGGACGTTCTTCGGGTCACGGTTGAAATAGGAGAAGAACACCTGGACGGCGCGCACCTCGCCGATCCGGCCCTTCTTCACCAGCCGCTTGGCTTCGAGCCATTGCGTTGCATGGCGCACCATGAAGGCCTCGGCGATGTTCACATCCTTGGGCGCCTTGCGCAGCTGCGCCGCCTCCTTCGCCGTGATGGCGATGGGTTTTTCGCACAGCACATGCTTGCCCGCCTTCGCCGCCATCAAAGTCAGCGGCACATGCAGATGATTGGGCAAGGGATTATAGACGGCTTCGATTTCGGGATCTTCCAGCATCTCCTCATAGGAACCATAGGATTTGGGAATACCCAGTTCCATCGCCGCTTCCCGCGCCGTTTTCAGCTTGCGCGAGGCGATGGCCACAACTTCAAGGTCCCGGCTTTTCATCATGCCGGGAATGACCTTTTCCATCCCGATATTGGCGGTTGAGATAATGCCCCATTTGACCGGCTTCATGCGCGTGCTCCCGTTTGGCTGACTGACTTGTAACAAGCGATGGCGCGCTTGCAACGGCAAATGCCGCTTTTGAACCGAACATATCCTTACGCCATGATTTCGTTCGCAAACTTCATGCCGTAAGGCTTGACTGCAATGCCCCTGAGGGTCTGTATTTGGAAGACAAGCCGCTGGCGCTCCGGGTGGACGTGCGCGGCCATAACAGGGAGGACGTGCATGCCAAGAATTCTCAAGACCCTCGCAGCCGCGCTGATGATCGGCGCGGCCTTTGCCGGAACAGCACGCGCAGGTGATGCCGATAGCTGCAAGACCGTGCGCATGTCGGATGTGGGCTGGACCGACATTACCGCCATCACCGCCATGACCGGCGGCCTGCTGGAGCAGATGGGCTATACCGGCGACATCAAGCAGCTTGCTGTGCCCGTCACCTTCGCCTCGATGAAGAGCGGCGACATTGATGTGTTCCTCGGCAACTGGATGCCCTCGATGGAAGGCGATATCCGCGCCTATCTCGATGACAAGTCGGTGGAGCAAGTGTCCGCCAACCTGCCGGAAGGTGCCAAATACACACTCGCCGTTCCCCAATATACCTATGACAAGGGCCTGCACGACTTCAAGGACATCGCCAAGTTCAAGGATTCGCTGGGCGGCAAGTTCTACGGCATCGAGCCGGGCAATGACGGCAACCGGCACATCCTCGACATGATCAAGGATCCGCAGTTCAAGCTCGACGGCTTCGAACTGGTGGAAAGCTCGGAAGCGGGTATGCTCTCGCAGGTGCAGAAGGCGACCTCGGCGAATGAGGACATCGTGTTCCTCGGCTGGGCGCCGCATCCGATGAACGTCAACTTCAAGATGCAGTACCTGACGGGCGGCGACGCGCTGTTCGGGCCCAACTTCGGCGGCGCCGTTGTCTATTCCACGGTGCGCAAGGGATACCTCGACCAGTGCCCGAATGTCGGCAAGTTCATCAAGCAGCTCAAGTTCGACATCGGCATGGAAAACGAGATCATGGGCCAGATCCTCAACAACAATGCCGATCCCAAGGAAGCGGCGGTCGCCTGGGTGAAGGCGCATCCGGACGTGCTCAAGGGCTGGCTGGATGGCGTGACCACCTTTGACGGTTCTGGCCCGGCGCTCGATTCCGTGAAAAAAGGCCTTGGCATCCAATAAGATCTGATGACAACATGAAAGGCGGGTCCGGTATGCGGGCCCGCCTCTCTTTGCGCGGTCCCCATGGAACAGATCTTCAAGCTGTCCTTCATTCCCAAAATTCCCTTGGGACTTTGGGGCAAGACGATTTTCAACTGGTTCACAACGAATTTTGATTTCTTCTTCCGCGGTCTCGCCTGGACATTGGGCGTCCTGCTGGATGGCTGCGTGAACGCGCTGCTGGCGGTGCCACCGGTCTTGCTGGCCATCATCTTCGCCATCATCGCCTATGCGCTCCAGCGCTCGTGGAAGCTGGCGCTGGGCACGCTGCTCGGCTTTCTCCTGATGCTCAATCAGGGCCTGTGGAAGGATACGATCCAGACGCTGGTGCTGGTGGTGGCCTCCACCATGGTCTCGATCGCCATTGGCATTCCCTTAGGAATCTGGGCGGCGCACAGCCCCAAGGTGTGGCGGGTGCTGAACCCCATCCTCGACCTGATGCAGACCATGCCGACTTATGTCTACCTCATCCCGGCGCTGATCCTGTTCGGCCTCGGCATGCCGTCGGGCATGCTGGTGACGGTGATTTTCGCCGCCCCCGCGCCCTTGCGCATGACCTATCTGGGATTGACCTCGGTGCCCCGCGCGCTGATCGAGGCGGGACAGGCTTTCGGCGCCACGTCACGCCAGCTTCTGTGGAAGGTGGAGCTGCCGGCGGCGCTGCCCACCATCATGGCGGGCGTCACCCAATGCATCATGCTCTCGCTCTCCATGGTGGTGATCGCCGGGCTGATTGGCGCTGCGGGCCTCGGCAGCCAGGTGGTGCGCGGCCTCAACCAGATGAACATTCCGCTTGGCGTTGAAGCGGGAACGGCCATCGTAATCCTCGCCATCATCCTCGACCGGGTGACGCGCGTGCGACAAGGAGCGCATTGATGAGCGCGGCTGTCGAATTCAAGAACGTCGACATCATGTTCGGCGAGCGGCCGGAAGCGGCTCTGGCGCTGCTCGACAAGGGCGCCACGCGGGCGGAAATCCTGGAGCAGACCGGCAATGTGCTGGGTGCGGCTGGCGCCAATCTCACGGTGAAGGAAGGCGAGATCAGCGTTTTGATGGGGCTTTCGGGCTCCGGCAAGTCCACGCTTCTGCGCGGCGTCAACGGCCTCAACACCGTCTCGCGCGGCGGCATTCTGGTGAAGCACGGCGCCAAGATGGTGGATGTCGTCACCTGCGATGCCGAAACGCTCCGGCAGGTGCGCCAGCATGCCGTCGCCATGGTGTTCCAGCAATTTGCCCTGCTGCCCTGGCGCACGGTGGCGGAGAATGTCGGCTTCGGGCTTGAACTGGCGGGCGTTCCCGAGGCCGAGCGCAAGACGCGCGTCGACAAACAATTGAAGCTCGTCGGCCTTGACCAGTGGGCGGGGAAATATGCGCATGAGCTTTCGGGCGGCATGCAACAGCGCGTAGGGCTTGCCCGCGCCTTTGCCACAGAAGCGCCGATCCTGCTGATGGACGAGCCTTTCTCCGCGCTCGATCCCCTGATCCGCACCAAGCTTCAGGACGAATTGCTGCAGCTTCAGAAGACGCTGAAGAAGACGATCATCTTCGTGTCGCATGATCTCGAGGAGGCGCTCAAGATCGGCAACACCATCACCATCATGGAATCCGGCCATATCGTGCAGTCAGGGCCGCCGGAAGACATCGTGCTGAAACCCGCCAATGATTATGTGCGCGAGTTCATCGCCAATGTGAATCCGCTCTCGGTGCTCACCGCCTGGAACGTGATGCGCTCGCTGCATGAGCTTGAAAAGGCGGGCGAGGACTGGGTGTGGCTCGATCGGCGCAAGACGACGCGCTTCCGGCTTGATGCAGGCCGCAAGGTGCTGGCCGCCGAGCGCGAGGGCAAGCCCGCCACCTGGGTGACTTGCGCCGACGTCGAAAAGCCCGTGCCCGCCAATACGCGGCCCGTCTATTGGGCACGGCCCGGCACGTCGCTCAAGGTCGTCATGCTGGCCATGCACAATGCCGACACGGCGCCGGTGGCCATTTTCGACGAGGAAGACCGCTTCCTGGGCGCCATCGGCGTGCGCAATGTGCTGCAGGCCGTGCTGAAGCGGCAGGACTGATTACCAGGCGGTTCCGCTGGCCAGCGGCGGCAGGCGCAAATGCCTGGCGATGCTCTGGCCGATATCGGCGAAACTCTTGCGATGGCCCACCGTGCCCGGCGTGATGCCCGGTGACCAGATCATGATGGGCACTTGTTCGCGCGTGTGGTCGGTGCCCTTCCACGTCGGATCATTGCCGTGATCGGCTGTCAGGATCAACAGATCATCCGTATGCAGAGCATCAAACAGGCGGGGCAGCATGGCGTCGAAGGCCTCAAGCAGGCGGCCATAACCCTTCGGGTCGCGGCGGTGGCCGAATTCGGTGTCGAAATCGACGAAGTTGGCCATGAGGAAACCGCCGTCCGCGAGCGTGGCAAGCTCCCTGATCACCGTGTCCATCATTGCCGGGTGGCCCGAAACCTTGACTTCCCGGCCGGTGCTGCGATGGGCATAGATGTCGCCGATCTTGCCAACGCTGACCACCGCGCGGCCTTCACCCGCCGCCACGTCGAACAGCGTCGGCGCGGGCGGCAGAATGGCGTAATCCTTGCGGTAGGGCGTGCGGGCGAAGGCGCCCCGCGCCTCGCCCAGGAAGGGCCTCGCGATGACGCGGCCGATCATGAGCGGCAGGGTCAATTCGCGCGCCACGGTGCAGACCTCATAAAGACGGTCACGGCCAAAATGCGTTTCATGGGCGGCGATCTGCAACACGCTGTCGGCGCTTGTATAGGCGATGGGCTTGCCGGTGCGGATATGCTCCTCGCCATAATCCTCGATCACCTCGGTGCCCGAAGCATGGCACATGGCGAGCAGGCCCGGCAGCTTGCAGCGCGTTACCAGCGCCTCAATCAAGTCCGGCGGGAAGGCCGGAATGGTGTGAGGGAAATAGCCCCAGGCAAAGGGCACGGGACAGCCCGCGATTTCCCAATGGCCGGTGATCGTATCCTTGCCGCGCGACACCTCCGTCGCCACGCCATAGCGCCCGATGAGCTCTGTTTCGGAAAGCGGGTTGCGCCCGGTTGATGCCTTGGCCGCCTGCCCCAATCCAAGCGCGGCCATGTGCGGCACGTGCAGCTTGAGATGATCGCAGATGTGGCCCAGCGTGTTGGCGCCCTGATCGCCGAAACTTTCCGCATCAGGCGCTCCGCCGATGCCGAAGCTGTCGAGCACGAGCAGGATGGCGCGCGGCATCAGGCGGGCCCGATCCGTGCGAGGACAGGCGGCGTTTCGGCAACGCCCCCGCCAATCGTATAAGCTGATTTCACTATCGCCGCAGCGCGCGCGAAGCCTGCTTCATCCGCCGCATGGATGAGGCACAGTGGCGTATTGGCATCGGCGATGAAATTCTTGCCCAGAAGCTGCGACAGGCCAACGCGATGATCGATCACATCGCTGGCCGTGCGGCGGCCGCCCCCCAGTTCGATGACGGCGAGGCCCAGATCGCGGGTGCGGATGGCGGCCACCGTTCCATCGTCATCCGCATAGACGGGGCGGATAACCGGCGCCGCGGCGAGATGCGTGTCGCAGTTTCCGGCAAAATCAGCCGGACCGCCCAGCGCCTCGACCATGCGATTGAACCGCTCCACGGCCTCACCCGTTTCGAGGCTCCGTTCAAGCTGCGCCACCGCGTCATCATGAGATGGCGCGAGGCCGGCGCTCAGCAGAAGCTCGGCACCTAGCCCCACCGTGATCGCATGGACGCGGCTGTTCCGGATGCGGCCCAAGAGGAAGCCGCAGGCATGCGCAACCTCAAGCGCGTTCCCCGCACAGGATGCCAGCGGTTCATCCATATCGGTGATGAGTGCCGAGGTCTTGAGGCCAGCACCATTGGCGACGCTGACGAGGCTTTGCGCCAGCGCCTCCGCTTCTTCGCGCGTGGCCATGAACGCGCCGGAGCCGGTCTTGACGTCCAGCACCAGATGCTGAAGCCCTGCCGCCAGTTTCTTCGACAGGATCGAGGCTGTTATGAGCGGCACGCTCTCCACCGTCGCCGTCACGTCGCGGATGCCATAGAGGCGCTTGTCGGCGGGGGCGAGATCGGCGGTCTGGCCGATGATGGCGCAGCCCGCCTCGCGCACCACCTTGCGGAACAGCGCCAACTCCGGCTGCGAAACATAGCCGGGAATGGAATCGAGCTTGTCCAGCGTGCCGCCGGTATGGCCCAAGCCCCGGCCCGAAATCATCGGCACATAACAGCCGCAGGCGGCCAGCATGGGGGCCAGCATCAGGGAAATATTATCGCCCACACCGCCGGTTGAATGCTTGTCCACCACCGGCCCCGGCACGTCCCAGTGCAGCACGGTTCCCGAATCGCGCATGGCGAGCGTCAGGCCCACAGCCTCCTCAGCACTCATGCCACGGAAGAACACCGCCATGGCGAAAGCCGCCACCTGGCCTTCGGAGATCGTGCCTTTCGTCAGGCCGCTGATAAACTCACGCACCTCCCCGGTGGTGAGGCTTGCGCCATCGCGCTTGCGGCGGATTACCTCCTGCGGCAGCACATCAGCCTCGCGCGAAGAAAGAGGAGAGAAGCCTGGTCATGCGTTCGGACGCCTTTGCGCCTTCGCTCTTGGTTTCGGCATGGCTGGGCGAGGCACCCTCGATGCCCGCCGCTAGATTTGTGATCACCGAAAGCGCCGCCACCTTCAACCCAAAGCGGCGGGCAAGAATGGTCTCGGGCGCTGTCGACATGCCCACCGCATTTCCGCCGATGATCTGCATCATGCGGATTTCGGCTGGCGTCTCGAAAGAGGGGCCGGAGTACCAGCAATAAACGCCTTCATGAAGCGCGATCCCCTCTGCCTCCGCCGCGGCACGGAAGCGGGCCCGGAGTGCAGCATCATAGGCATTGGTCATCGGCACAAAATTTTCATCGCCATGCTGGCCGATCAGCGGATTCATGCCGGCGCAGTTGATGTGATCGGCAATCAGCATGAGCGCGCCGGGGCGCATCTTTGCATCCAGCGATCCCGCCGCATTGGTGAGGATCAGCGTTTCGATGCCGGCCTCTTTCAGCATCTCGATGGCCGGGCGCATGACGGCAGCATTGCCGGACTCATAAGGATGCGCGCGGCCTGCCAGCACGGCCACCTCAACGCCGCCGAGCTTCCCCGCATAAAGCTTGCCGGCGTGGCCTGAGATTTTGGGAACTGGAAAGCCGGGAAGCTCCGCATAGGGAATGATCAGCGGATTGGCCACGGCGTCAGCCACGGCACCCAGGCTGGACCCGAGGATGATGGCGGTTCTGGGCGCGCGGCCCTTCAGTGCTTTCGCAAGCGCGTTCATTTGAGATGATCCGGACCGAAGGACACTGGCAGCAGTTCGTCGAGCGTGAAGGTGCGGCGGATCACGCCGTCCTCGCCGCAGATGTGGATTTTGACATCGGGTGCCGCGAATTCGCGGATTTTCTGACGGCAGCCGCCGCAGGGTGTCACCAGTCCTTCGCCTGCGCCGATCACCGCAACTTCCGTCACCTTCGTGCCGCCGCTCATGACGAGGGCGGAAATGGCTGAAGGCTCGGCGCACCAGCCTTGCGGATAGGATGCGTTCTCGATGTTGCAGCCGCCGAAGACCCGGCCTTTCTCGTCGCGCATGGCGGCGCCCACGAGAAATTTCGAGTAGGGCGCGTGGGCCTTGAGGCGCGCGGCTTTTGCGGCCTCGATAAGATCGCGGCTCATGTCAGCGGTCCTTCGTATAGGGCAAGCCCGATGCCTTGGGCGGAATCGACTTGCCGATGAAACCTGCCAGCAGGATGACGGTCAAGAGATAGGGCAGCATGTTGATGAACTGGACGGGGATCTCCATGTCGAACAGCTTCTTGCCCTGAAGCGGCGTTCCCGCCGCCTGCAGGAAACCGAAGAGAAGGCAGGCATAGAGGGCAGGCCATGCCCGCCAGTTGGCGAAGATGAGCGCCGCCAGCGCCATGAAGCCGCGCCCCGCCGTCATGTCGCGCACGAAGCCCGCCGACAGCGAGGTGGAAATGAATGCCCCCGCGATGCCGCAGAGAACACCGGCGATCAGCACGGCGCGGTAGCGCAAGCCCGCCACGGAAATGCCCGCCGTATCCACAGCCTGCGGATTTTCACCCACGGCGCGCAGCCGCAATCCGAAACGCGTGCGCGACAGTGCCCAGGCGGTGAGCGGCACCAGCGCAAAAGCGAGATAGGCGAGAATCGAATGACCGGAGATGATATGCGCCAGCGTTCCCAGCACCGGCACATCATAAAGGTCCGAGAGGCCCGGGATATCGATGGGCATGAAGCGCGCGTCTGGCCCGAGCGATGGCGTGCGGCCGCCTTCGCCAAACCATTTGTTGCCCAGCACCACGGCAAGACCCGCCGCCAGCATGTTGATGGCAACGCCCGAGACCACCTGATTGCCGCGCTGGCTGATCGAGGCATAGCCATGCACCAGCGAGAAGGCGAGCGAGACAGCAATCGCCGCCGCGAGGCCTACCCAGGCCGAATTGGTGACGGCCGCCACGGTTGCCGCTGCAAAGGCTGCCGCCAGCATCTTTCCTTCAAGGCCGATGTCCACCACGCCCGAGCGCTCCGACCACAGCCCCGCGAGGCAGGCGAGGATCAGCGGCACCGAAAGGCGGATGGTGGAGGCGAGGATTTCATTGATGAGCGGAAGATCCATCACCTCACTCCCCGCTCTGCGTGAAGTAGCGGGTGAGGGCCGGGCGGAAGGTCTGTTCCAGCGCGCCCATGAAGAGGATGACGAGGCCCTGCACCACCACGATCATGTCGCGGTTGATGGCGGGCCGCGCGAAGGAAAGTTCGGAGCCGCCCTGATAGAGCACGCCGAAGAGCAGCGCGGCCAGCACGATGCCGAAGGGATGAGAGCGGCCCATCAGCGCCACGGCAATGCCGACGAAGCCCGCGCCGCCGACGAACTCCAGCAGGAGCCGGTGCTGCACGCCAAGAATTTCATTGGCGGACAGCAAGCCCGCGAGGCCGCCCGAAATCACCATGGCGATGATGATGATGCGCTTGACGTCAATCCCGGCATAAACAGCCGCCTCGACATTGGCGCCCACCGCGCGGATTTCGTAGCCGAGCTTGGTGCGCCACAGCAGATACCACACGGCCCAGGCAGCAAAGAAGGCGAGGAACACTGTTGGGTTCAGAGGCGATGAGGCGAGCCTGATGCCGAACAGATCGCGGGCGATTTCGCGGAAGCTCGGGATATAGGCGGCGTCGATCTCGCGGCTTTCCATCGCCATGCGCCCCAGGGGGCGGAACCAGTAGTTGATGAGATACTGGATGAGGCTCGCGGCAATATAGTTGAACATGATCGTGGTGATCACGATGTGGCTGTCACGCTTGGCCTGAAGGTAGCCGGGGATGAAGCCCCATATCGCGCCAAACACGGCGCAGGCGATGATCGCCAGCGGGATCACGATGAACCACGGCATGAAGCCGAGGCCAAGGCCGACAATGGCCGCGCCCAGCCCGCCGATATAGGCCTGCCCCTCGCCGCCGATGTTGAACAGCCCGGCATGGAAGGCCACTGCAACGGCCAGTCCTGTGAAGATGAAGTTGGTGGCGTAGTAAAGCAGATAGCCCCAGCCCTTGATTGAGCCGAGCGCGCCCTTGAGCATGATCCACAGCGCGTCAATCGGGTTTTCACCGATGATGATGACGACGAGACCCGCCACCAGAAGCGCGATCAGAAGGTTGAGCAGCGGGATCAATCCCATGTCCACCCAGGCCGGAAGCTCGCCTCTCTGATTGGCCATCACGCGGCTTCCTTGGTTACACCGGCCATCAGCAGGCCCAATTCGCGTTCATCGGCATTTGAATCGCGCTCGCCCATGATGCGGCCCGCGAACATGACGAGGATGCGGTCGGAGAGGGTGCGGATTTCATCAAGCTCCACCGAGACAAGCAGAATGGCCTTGCCCTGATCGCGCAGTTCGATAAGGCGGCGGTGGATGAATTCGATAGCGCCGATATCGACGCCGCGCGTCGGCTGGCCGACGATGAGCAAATCGGGATCGCGTTCGATCTCGCGCGCCAGGATGATCTTCTGCTGGTTGCCGCCGGAAAATTTGGCGCTCTTCAGATAGGGATCAGCGGGGCGCACGTCGAACTCGTTCATCTCGGAACGTGAGCGCTCCACCACCTTGTCTCGGTCGAGATGAAAGCCCTTGCCGAGCGATTCCTCATAATGCCAGCCGAGGATCGCCGATTCCGACGCATCGAATGAGGTGATGAGGCCCCGGTGCTGGCGGTCTTCGGGCACATGGGCCAGGCCCTCCTGCCGGAGATAGCGCGGATTGCAGGAGGGGCCGCACACCTTGTTCTCGAAAATGATCTCGCCCGAGGTGGGCTTGGTGATGCCGGCAATCAGATCGAGCAGTTCCGACTGGCCGTTGCCCGACACACCGGCGATGCCGACGATTTCACCGGAGCGCACGGTGAAGGAAACATTGTCCACCCGCGCCACGCCCTGCTTGTCTTTCCAGGTGAGGTTCTTGACCTCGAGCGCCACGGCGCCGGGCTTGGCCGGGCCTTTTTCCACCCGCAGCAAGACGCGGCGGCCCACCATGAGCTCCGCCAGTTCGCCGACATTGGTATTTTTTGTTTCCTTCGTGGCCATCAGTTCGCCCCGGCGCATGACCGAGACATGATCGGTGATGGCCATGATCTCGCGCAGCTTGTGGGTGATGAGGATGACGGTCTTGCCTTCATCCCTCAGTGTACGGAGAATACGGAAGAGATGATCCGCCTCATCGGGCGTCAGTACGCCCGTCGGCTCATCGAGGATCAGCACATCGGCGCCCTTGAACAGGGCTTTGAGGATTTCAACCCGCTGCTGCAGGCCCACCGGCAAGTCGCCGACGATGGCGTCTGGATCGACGTCCAACTCATATTCGTGCGCAAGGCGTGTCAGTTCGGCGCGCGCTTTCGCCAATGCGGGGCCGATCAGCGCGCCGCCTTCCGCCCCCAGCACCACATTTTCAAGAACGGTGAACGGCTGCACCAGCATGAAATGCTGATGCACCATGCCGATGCCATGGGCGATCGCGTCCGAGGAGGAGCGGATACGCACCGGCTGGCCCTTGATCCGGATCTCGCCCTTGTCGGCCTGATAGAAACCGAAAAGGATCGACATCAGGGTGGATTTGCCGGCGCCATTTTCGCCGATGATGCCGTGGATCGAGCCTTGGCCGATCGCCAGCGTCACATCCTTGTTGGCGTGAACGGCGCCAAAGCGCTTGTCGATGCCGATCAGTTCGATTGCCGCGGTCATCTATGACGCCTGTATGCCTCATCCTTCACGGGATGAGAAAGGGACCCATTGCGCAACCATGAGGAGGTGAAGGTCATGTTCGTCTGCCGTCCCCTCACCTGTCCCATGCTTGCGCACGGGCCCCTTTCCTCTCCCGCCGGAGGCGGGAGAGTCATCGTACCCCGCTTATTCAACCGGGCACTTGTTGTCTTCCATATAGTCATGCACCTTGATGGTGCCCGCGATGATGCCGGCCTTGGCCTTTTCGACCGCCGCCTGCATCTCCGCCGTGACGAGCGGCTTGTTGTTGTCATCCATGGCATAGCCCACGCCGTCTTCCGCGAGGCCCAGCGACTGGATGCCGGGCTTGAAGGTGCCGTCCTTGCCCGACTTCATGACATTGTAGACGGCCACGTCGACGCGTTTCACCATTGAGGTCAGAACCTTGCCGGGATGCAGATAGTTCTGGTTGGCATCGACGCCGATCGACAGCGCGCCGCCGTCTGCCGCCGCCTGCAGCACGCCGAGGCCCGTGGCGCCCGCCGCCGCATAAACGACGTCCGCGCCCTGCGCCATCTGGCCCTTGGTGATTTCACCGCCCTTGACGGGATCGTTCCAGGCAGCGCCCGTGTCACCCGTCATGTTCTGGAAAACCGTCGCATCCGGTTTCGCCGCCTTGACACCCTGCACATAGCCGCAGCCGAACTTGCGGATCAGGGGAATATCCATGCCGCCGACAAAGCCGACCTTGCCGGTCTTGGACGCCATGGCCGCCAGCATGCCGACGAGATAGCTGCCCTCATGCTCCTTGAACACGATCGACTGCACATTGGGCTGATCCACCACCATGTCGACGATGGCGAACTTCAGATCCGGATATTCCTTGGCGACCTTCTCGACCGCCGCGGCCTGGGCGAAGCCCGCCGCGATGATGGGGCTATAGCCCTGGTCGGCGAAGTTGCGGATCGCCTGTTCGCGCTGCGCCTCATTGGCGATTTCGAATTCGCCATAGGCAATGCCGGTTTCGGTCTTGAACTTCTCGGCGCCGTTATACATCGACTCGTTGAACGACTTGTCGAACTTGCCGCCGATATCGAATACGATTGCCGGCTTGTCGTCCGCCGCTTGGGCCATACCCGCCATCATCGCAACGGCGGCGGTGGCGGCAAGCAATGTACGTCTCTTCATGAAAACCTCCCTGTTTATCCCATTATGTTCCCGCCCGCGGCTGACATGGCCGGCGCGGCAATTTTTATCACTTGATCAAATGCTTCTCCCGCCGTCAAGCGCCGGAAGATTACTTTCCCGCCGTTGTGCCGAAATCGATCTGCAAGGCCGCCCCGGTCACCGGCTTCAGCCGCGGCGAAGCCACCATGACGATGAAGGCGGCAATCTCTTCGGGCGTCACAAAGCGCGTGCGCGCACCTTGCGGATAGATGGCCCGCAGGCGTGACAGATAGGCATCGGGATCGCCGCCGCCAAAGGCCTCGGCCTGATATTTCAGCATCGGCGTGTCCACGTCGCAGGGGCAGATGGCATTGACGCGGATGCCCTTGGGCGCGAGTTCCAGCGCCAGCGCCTTGGTGAGCAGGACGACGCCGCCTTTCGAGGCGCAATAGATCGCGGCTCCGGCATTGCCCATAAGGCCCGCGTCAGAGGCGATGTTGATGATCTGGCCTTCGGTCTTTTCAAGCTCGGGGATGGCATGGCGGCAGGTGAAAAACGTGCCTTTGAGATTGATGTCGAGCGTCCTGTCCCATTGCGCTTCCGTCATCTGGGCGCTGTCGCCCTCGACCCATACGCCCGCGGCATTGACCAGCACGTCGAGGCGGCCGAAGCGCGAGACGGTCTCGGCCACCATGCGGGCGCAGTCCTGAACCTTGGCCACATCGGCGGTGATGGCGAGATAGGCGGGGGGAAGACCGGCGGGTTTCAGATCAGCGATGGCGATATTGGCGCCCAGGGCGTGAAATTCCGCCGCTGCCGCGCGGCCCATGCCGCCGGCGCCGCCCACGATCAGAACCGTCCTGCCGGACCAGTCGTCAGTACCAGCCATCAGGCGCGCCCTTGTATTCGGCAATGGAGTTTCCGCCATCCACCACCAGCGTTGTGCCCGTCACATAACTTGCCTCCTCGCTGGCGAGGAACAGGATCGCCGCCGCGACTTCACCGGGGGTTCCGGACCGGCCCGCGGGCGTTGCCTTGCCGGCCAGCACTTCGGGTTTCGTCTGCGAGGCCGTGGCGATCCAACCTGGAAGCACGGCATTGCAGGTGATGTTGCGCGATGCATTCTCGATGGCGACGGCGCGCGTCAGCCCCGCCATCCCCGCCTTGGCGGCGGAATAGCCGCCACTGCGCGGATTGGTGACCACGGGGCCGGTCACCGAAGAGACATTGACGATCCGTCCAAATTTGCGCCGCTGCATCAGCGGCAGGCTGGCGCGGATCACGTTGAAGGCGGTGGTGAGGTTGAGACGGAGATGCTCCTGCCACTCGGTGTCTGAAATTTTCTCGATGCGGGAAGCGATGCTTTTGCGGCCGGTCTGGATCATGCCGGCATTGTTCACCAGAATATCGAGCCGGCCGAACGCCTTGCGAACCTCGGCCACCAGTGCCAGGGCAGCTCCGGCATCGGTCAGGTCGGCGATATGGCCGCTTGCGCCATGGCCTAATTCCTCCGCGCGTTCATGGATGCGCGCCGTGGTGGAGGTGATGGCCACCCTGGCGCCCGCCTCCGCCAAAGCCCTCGCGGCGGCGAAACCGATGCCATTTCCGCTTCCCGCGCCCGTGACCAGCGCCACACGATCCTTAACCCCAGCCATATCCAACCCTTGAAACCGCGTCTCCCGGTTTTCATATTAGCCGTAACCGGAGCGGCGGTGCCAGATGGGCCGTCATTCCGGGTGCTGCTTTTCCAAGGGCAAAAGACATGACACGGCTTTCGGTTTTTTCATCTCCCCTGCTGCTGGGCTTCGACGAGCTTGAACGCATGCTCGACCGCGCCAGCAAGACATCCGGCGACGGATATCCGCCCTATAATATCGAGCGCCTGGCGCGCGCCGAAGGCGAGGCCGAGAGGCTTCGCATCACCCTCGCGGTCGCGGGCTTCACGCGCGACGAGATCGACATTACCATCGAGGAGAACCAGCTGGTGATCCGTGGCCGCCAGAACGATGGCGATGGCCGGGATTATCTGCATCGCGGCATTGCCGCGCGGCAGTTTGCCAGGAGCTTCGTGCTGGCCGAGGGCATGGAAGTGCGGGGCGCCCGGCTCGCCAACGGCCTTTTGGAGATCGGCCTCGAAAAACTGGAACCCAAGCGCCTGGTGCGCCGTATCGAGATTGGAGGGTAATCCCATGAATACTGAACTGGACAAGAAGATCATCGCCATGACGCCGGAGGATTTCGCCGATCTTGGCGGCGGTGCGCTGGCCTATATCCGCGAAATCGAGGGCAAGGACGCCATCCTCATGCTGGGCGACAAGGCCAAGGTGAACCCCACGGCCAAGCTTTATTGCCTCTATGGCGCCGACGGCACGCCGATTTCGATTTCCGGCACGCGCGAGGCCGCGGCCGGAAGCGCCTTCGAGCATGAGTTGATGGCGATGAGCCTGCACTGACCGGATCACTGACCTTGAAGCCATGGCCGGGAGCGATCCCGGCCATTTGCGTTTCAGGCGGCGGAGGCTGAAGTCGAGCCTGAAGGCTCGGTCAGGATGGCGTAAAGGCCTTCCGCCGTTTCGGTGCCGCGCAGCTTGGCCACAACCTCGGGATCGCGGAGAAGGCGGGAAATGCGCGCCAGGGCCTTCAGATGATCGGCGCCCGCATGATCGGGCGCCAGCAGCACGAACACGAGATCAACCGGCTGGCCGTCCACCGCATCGAAGTCGATGGGCTGCGCCAGCTTGGCAAAGAGGCCATAAACGCGGCCCAGCGTGGCGAGCTTGCCGTGCGGAATGGCAATGCCCTGGCCGATGCCGGTCGACCCCAGCTTCTCGCGCTGCAGCAGGGTTTCAAAGATAATGCGGTGATCGATCGCCACGCGCTTTGCCAGGCCTTGCGACAAGTCCTGCAGCAACTGCTTCTTGTTCGGCGCCCTGACATTGGCGAGCACCGACTGGGCATCTACGAGATCATCAAGATTCATGGGTATTCACCCTGCGCGAGCGCGTTCACGTTGCGGCCGTCTTGGCATCCACCCAGCCGATATTGCCATCCTGCCGGCGATAGACGACATTCAGGTCGCCGTGGCCGCTGTTGCGGAACAGCACGAAGGGCACGCTGGAAATATCAAGCTGCATGACCGCCTCACCCACGGTCAGTTCCGGCACGCTGGTGGCGGCCTCGGCGACGACGACGGGATTGAGGTCGGACGGTTCAACCTCCGCATCGGCGGCGGGGCTGATGATATAGCTCGCGGCCTCGATCTGCCGGACCGGCTCGCGGCGGGTCTTGTGGTGATCCTTGAGGCGCTGCTTGTAGCGCTTGAGCTGCTTTTCCAGATGCTGGGCCGCGCCGTCGAAGGCGGGATGCGCCTCGGCGGCCGATCCATGCGCCTGCAGCACCAAGCCGGTGGCCAGATGCAGCGTGATATCGGCGTTGAAGGCGGCGCGCTGCTTCTCGATAGTCACATGGCCGCGCACCGTGCCTTCGAAATATTTCTGCTGAAGCCCTGACAGGCGCTCCTCGACATGGCTGCGCAGCGCGTCACCGATATCGAGGTTCTTCCCGGTGATCTTGATTTGCATCGCGGGGCAAAATCCTTGTTTCGCCTCACCATAAGGTGGGCGCTCCCAAACCAAACGTCAACCGGCTGTCACGTGATACGGTCTCGCCCGTTGCAACCGCTTCGCGCATCCTCATTTTGCAGACTGGGCGATCCCTCCTGCGCGTCGAAGCGGGCGGAACCTAGTCGCGGCCTCAAGCCCTGTCAACGGCCCTTGGAGGCGGCCTCACGGGATTCGCGGCGGCGCTGGACGGAAGATTGAATCCCAAGCGATTCCCGATACTTGGCGACAGTCCGGCGGGCAATTTCAATGCCCACGCCTTTCAGTTTTTCGACAATCGTATCGTCCGACAGAATATCGGTTCCCTCGCTTGCGATCATCTCCTTGATGCGGTGGCGCACAGCTTCCGCGGAATGCGCGTCACCGTCCGAATCGGAACTCGCGATCGCCGTCGTGAAGAAATATTTCATCTCGAAGATGCCGCGCGGGGTAGCCATGTATTTGTTCGACGTCACCCGGCTCACGGTTGATTCGTGCATCTCGATGGCTTCCGCCACCGTCTTCAGATTGATGGGCCTGAGATGCTGGACGCCCAGCACCAGAAAGGCGTCCTGCTGGCGCACGATCTCGCGCGCCACTTTCAGGATCGTCTTGGCGCGCTGGTCGAGGCTCTTCACCAGCCAGGTTGCGTTGGCCTGGCACTCCGACAGATAGAGCTTGTCCTCGCTGCGCGCGGCCGATTTCGACACGGTGGCGAGATACTGGTTGTTGATCAGCACGCGGGGCAGCGTATCGGTGTTCAATTCCACCAGCCACGATCCATCGGGCGCCACCCTGACGCTGACATCGGGGATCACCGGCTGCACGGGCTCCGAGCCAAAGGCATGGCCGGGCTTGGGGTTCAGATGCTTGAGTTCCGCAACCATGTCGCGGAGATCGTCGGCATCCACCTTGCAGAGCCACTTGAGGCTGGAATAGTCGCGCTTCGCCAGCAGTTCGAGGTTGTCGATCAGAACCGCCATGGCGGGATCGTAGCGGTTGGTTTCCCGCAGCTGCAGCGTGAGGCATTCCTTCAAGTCGCGGGCGAAGACGCCGGGCGGATCGAAGCCTTGCAGGACGCTCAGCACACGGAGGATATGGTCTTCCCCCGTGCCCAGCGTCTCCGCCACTCCGGAGAGATCGCCGGTGAGATAGCCTGCCTCATTCACCATGCCCACCAGATGCTGGCCGATCAGCCGGTCGACCGGATCGGAGAGCGACAGGTTCAACTGGTTTTCAAGGTGCTCGGACAGGGTTTCGGGCCTGGTGAGCGTGGCGGCAAAATCCATCTCGTCATTGTCGAGCGACATGCCGCCCGCCGGACGGAAGGACGACCAGCCGGAATCGGTGGGACCGGGCGCGGCACTCCGGCTTTCCGCATCGGCGCGCGCCTCGTGGGTATAGACATTGTCGAGATCGGTATCGAGCGTCTTCATGCGCTCTTCGGGAGCGCCGCCCGCACTCAGTTCCTGCACCATGTCGGGGCGGTCCCCCGCACGTTCCGGCGCTTCGGGTTTCTCGCGCACTTCGCCCCGCTCGTCGCGTTCAAGCAGGGGATTGCGCTCAAGCTCGCCGTCGACGAAGGCCTGTAGTTCGAGGTTGGACATCTGCAGCAGCTTGATCGCCTGCTGCAGCTGCGGCGTCATGACCAGCGACTGGCCTTGCCGGAGTTCGAGCCTCTGGTTCAGGGCCATGGCGGCCGCGCAACAATGCTAGAGGCTGAAGTCCGCGCCGAGATAATAGCGCCGGACATCCGCGTTGTTGACGATCGCATCTGGCGTGCCCTGGGTCAGGACCTTGCCCTCATGAATGATGAGGGCGGTGTCGATGAGATCGAGGGTTTCGCGCACATTGTGATCCGTAATAAGCACCCCGATTCCCCGAGCGGTGAGCTGTCGCACCAGCTTGCGAATATCACCGATCGCAATCGGATCAATTCCGGCGAAGGGCTCGTCGAGGAGCATGAAGCGGGGATTGGCCGCGAGGGCGCGGGCGATTTCAACCCGGCGGCGTTCACCGCCAGAGAGTGCAACAGCCGGCGAATTCCGGATATGGGCGATCGAAAACTCATCGAGCAACTCACGCAACTGACTTTCGCGCCTTGATTTGCTGGGTTCGACAAGCTCCAGCACGGCGCGAATATTCTCTTCCACCGTGAGGCCGCGGAAAATCGAGCTTTCCTGCGGGAGATATCCGATCCCCAGCCTGGCCCGCTGATACATGGGCAGGTGGGTGATATCCGCGCCGTCAAGGCCGATCATCCCGTCGTCGGCGGCAATCAGGCCGATGATCATGTAGAACACCGTCGTCTTGCCCGCACCATTAGGCCCCAAAAGGCCAACGGCTTCACCACGCTTCACGGACAGCGATACGCCCCTTACGACAGGCCTCCGCTTGTAGGTCTTGGTCAGACCCTCCGCCACCAGGCCATCGTGGCTTGCCGTCACTGCACCGTTCTGCGTCACCTGAGTTACCGCCAAATAGGTTTAAATATGTCTAAAGCCGGAGGGCTACTTGGGAACGAAGCTGCCTTTTACGCGGCCGCCCGTCATCTCCATCTGGTTGGTGTCGAGATTGGCATGGAGGTGCTGGCCCTTCAGCACGGTCTGGCCCTGAACCACCGTCACATTGCCCATCACTTCGAGGATATTGGTTTGAACCTCAAGGGTTCCGGAATCGCCGGTGATTTTCTCTTTCGGGTTGGTAATCACCACATTGCCGCTGAAATCGAGATGATCGGCCTGGGTCTTGGTGGACCCGTCGGGCTGCTTCGCGTCGGAATATTTTACCTGCAGCCTGTCGGCATTGAGCGTCGTGTCGCCCCGCTTGGCGATGACATGGCCGGTGAAAATGGCGATCTTGTCCTTGTCATGGATCACGGTTGAATCCGATTCGACATCAACCGGCTGTTCGGGCTTGGTTTTCTTGTCCGTGGTTGTGGTTGTTGTGGTGGTGGTCTTGGCGGGCGCGGCCGGCGCCGTCTCGGGCCTGGCCGGCAGCGCCAGCAGCGCGAGCGCCGGGAGCACCCATAAAATCTGCCTTCTCATTGGCTCTTGTCTCCTTTTGCGGGCGGCCCCCCGAAATGCGTCTTCACGCCATTCAAGAACAGAATATCGTCGCCGTCATTGGTTATTTCCATCCCGTTGGCGTGGACGATCATGTCATTGGACGTCACCACGACCGGTACGCTTGACGTCAGTTTCTGATCCTTGAGGTAAACCGTGGCGGAATCCATTCTTGCCGTCGTGCCGTCACCCCGGACGAGGACGACATTGCCCGAAAGATCGGCCTTTTTCGTATCGCTGTCGTAAACGGCGATATCCGACACAACCGTCGAGGAACTGCCGTTGGCCTGATCAAGAACGGCCTTCATCGTCTCCAGGTGGATGATTTTGGTGTTGTCTGGATCCTGCCAGGCGCGCTTTGCCGTGACCTTGTAGGGCTGGTCCTTGCTGTCGCGCCCGGTGATCACGGAATTATCCGATGTGATCTTGTCGGGATTTTCGATGGTGGGAGGTGCGGGCGGCGTCACGGGCACCAGATAGGCAAAGAGACCCGCCTGCAGCACGAATACGGCGGCAAATCCCACCACCGCGGCGATGCTGGCCCAGGTCAGCAGCGGCGCAAGCCTGGCCCTAAGAACGGCCCGCCGGATAGCCCCCGTGCCGGCCTTTGCTTCAGTGTGCGAAGACATCGTCCTCGGTCCAGCCACCGAGGTCGAGCGCGGCGCGCACGGGAATAAAATCGAAACAGGCCCGCGCCAAGGCGGTGCGGCCCTCGCGCTCCAGCATCTGGTCGAGCCGCGCCTTCAATTCGTGAAGATACACGACGTCCTGCGCGGCATATTGCTTCTGCGCATCGGTAAGCACATGGGCGCCCCAGTCGGAGCTCTGCTGCTGCTTGTTGAGTTCGATGCCCAGCAATTCCTTCACCAGATCCTTGAGCCCATGCCGGTCGGTATAGGTGCGGGTCAGCTTGGAGGCGAGCTTGGTGCAATAGAGGGGCGCCGTATCAACCTCCAGATACTGCTTCATCACAGCCACATCGAAGCGGGCGAAGTGGAAGATCTTCATGACCTTCGGATCAGTCAGCAAGGCCTTGAGATTGGGGCAATCGTAAGACGCGCGGTCGAGCTGCACGAGATGGGCATTGCCGTCGCCGGAAGAAAGCTGGACAAGGCACAGCTTGTCGCGGCGCGGGATCAGCCCCAGCGTCTCAGTGTCGATGGCAACGGCGGAACCGAAGTCCAGTCCGGCGGGCAGGTCGCCCTTGTAGAGCTTGATGGCCATGATCCCTGCCGTCCGTTAGGTCATTTGGTGCCCTGAAGAGGACTCGAACCTCCACGACTTTCATCGCTAGTACCTGAAACTAGTGCGTCTACCAATTCCGCCATCAGGGCAACGGGGCGTCTCATAGGGGGCTGGCCCCTCGATTGTCAACCCAACGCAGGCATCAGGCCAAACCCCGCGCCGTTTTGCGCCTTTGCAAGGGGGCGAGCCACGGCTAAAAGCCGGACATTACCGGCAATAAGGACGGCACCCCGTGACGCAAAAGGCTTCGGACACGCTCATCACCATCATCGGCGGAACAGGTTTCCTCGGCCGGCACGTGGTCCGGGCGCTCGCCCGCCGGGGCTACCGCATCCGCGTGGCCTGCCGGAGGCCCGATCTCGCAGGGCACCTGCAGCCCCTGGGCACGGTGGGGCAGATCATGCCGATGCAGGCCAATGTGCGCTATCCCGCCTCGCTCGCCGCCGCCTGCGAAGGCGCCCAAGCCGTCATCAATCTGGCGGGCGTCCTCTATTCCGCCGGCGCCCAGAGCTTTGACGCCGTGCATGTGTTTGGCGCCGAAGCCTCCGCCAGGGCCGCCAAGGCGTCGGGGGCCCGGATGTTCTTCCAGCTCTCGGCCATCGGAGCCTCCCCCGATTCGACGAGCAGCTACGCAAGGTCCAAGGCCCAAGGTGAAATGCGCGCCAGGGCGGCCTTCCCGGGCACCATCGTCATCAGGCCCTCGGTTGTGTTTGGCCCCGAAGATGATTTCTTCAACCGCTTTGCCGCCATGACCCGCTTTTTGCCGGCATTGCCCCTGATCGGCGGCGGCAAGACCCTGTTCCAGCCGGTCTTCGCGGGCGACACGGGCGAAGCGATTGCGCGGCTGCTCGACCGCGGCATTCCGGATGGCCGCACCTATGAGCTGGGCGGCCCGGACATCCTGAGCTTCAAGCAGATCATGGCCTTCATTCTCGACACGGTGGAACGCAAGCGCCTGCTGATCCCGGTGCCGTGGAGCGTAGCCAAGGTGCAGGGCATGCTGTTGGGGCTTCTGCCCAAGCCGCTGCTCACCTCGGACCAGGTTGAATCGCTCAAGTCAGACAATGTGGTGAGCGATGAGGCGAAGCGCGAGCGCCGCACGCTCGAGGGCCTGGGCATTACCGCCTCGGGTATCGAGGCGATCGTGCCCGCCTATCTCTACCGCTACCGCAAGGCCGGTCAGTTCACCGCACCCAAAGGCGTTCCGGAATAAATCAGCGCCAGCAGCACCGCGCCCAGCAGGATGCGATAGGCGGCGAAGGGCAGGAAGCTGATGCGGCGGATCAGCTGCATGAGAATGGTGATGGTGCCCAGCGCCACGAAAAACGTGAGAATGGTGCAGAAGACGGCGGCGAGCGAAATCGGCTCATGTTTCGCCAGCGCCTTTCCCACCACGTAGAAAGATGCCGCCGCATTGGCGGGAATGCCGCAGAGAAATGAAAAGCGGGCCGCTTCCGAGCGGATGAAGCCCAGGCCGCGCCCCGCCGTCATGGTGATGCCGGAACGGCTGGTGCCGGGGCTCAAGGCCAGCGCCTGCGCTGAGCCGATGATGAGCGATGTTTTCCAGTTCATGTCCGACATCTTGCGGACGGCTAGGCCATAGGCGTCACACACATAGAGCAGCGCCCCGAACACGATGGCGTTGATGGCGATCAGCGTGGGGCTGCGGAAATGGTCGATGAGATGCGTGGCCTCCAGCACCAGGCCGATGATGACGATGGGCACCGTGGCAATGGCCACATTCACCATCAGGCGTGAACTGGCGCTGCGCTCACCGCGCGCCGCATCGACAAGGCCCCGCAGGATCGACAGCACGTCGCGCCAGAAATAGACGACGAGTGCTCCCAGCGTGCCGAAATTGGTCATCGCATCGAAGAGCTTGCCCTGATCCGGCCAGCCGGTGAGATAGGGCACCAGAATATTGTGGCCCTCGGAGGAGATGGGCAGGAATTCGGTGATGCCTTGCACAAGGGCCAGGACAATGATCTGCACAAAAGACATGAAGGACGTGCTCCGGGGCGAATCGCTTGCTGCAATGGCGAACGGGTTTTATACGGCGGATTCACCCGGAGCAATCGAAGCTCAAGCCCCGCTCCGGTCATGACAAAAAGTTCATTGCGTACCTCCGGAGACCATGGCCACACTCATTCACTTCGCCCTCGATCCCTTCGGACGCCGGATGCGGCTGGCGCTGGCCGAATATGGCGGCGGCGCCGAACTAATCGAGGAGCAGCCCTGGGCGCCCTCCGCCGATATTTTTCAGCTCAATCCCGCTGGCACCCTGCCGATCTTCATGGAGGACAGCAGCACGGCGATTTGCGGCGTGGAAGCGATCGGCGAGTATCTGGAAGAAACGCGCAGCAAGAAAACGCGCCTCATTCCCGGCGATGTCCATGAGCGGGCTGAGGTGCGCCGTCTGGTGGGCTGGTTCGACACCAAATTCTATGCCGAAGTGACCGAGCCGGTTCTGACCGAGAAGGTGATCCGCCGTTTCCTAAGGCGCGAGGATGGCGGCGGCGCGCCCGACATGGGCCGGGTGCGCATGGCTTCGGCACAGCTTCGCAACCATCTCGACTATATCGGCCACGTCACCGATCACCGCATTTGGATGGCGGGCGAGGAACTCTCCCTCGCCGATCTCGCGGCGGCCGCGCATCTTTCGGTGGTCGATTATTTCGGTGATATTCCGTGGGCGGATTATCCGGTGGCGAAATCCTGGTACCAGCGCATCAAGTCGCGGCCGTCATTCCGCACGCTGCTTGCCGATCAGGTGCGCGGCCTTCCGCCCTCCGCCATCTACGCCGATCTCGATTTCTGAGGCGATGGGCTTCACCCGCGAGGCCCTGAACGCCCGCGCCCGCGCCGAAGGCTTTGACGATGTGCGGGTGGCGCGCGATCTGGGCGATCACGTGCAAGGCGAACGCCTCACTCAGTTTCTGGGCGAAGGCCATCACGGCGCGATGGCGTGGCTCTCCGACACGAAAGAACGCCGCGCCCATCCTCAGGCCATGTGGGCGGAGGCCCGAAGCGCCATCGTACTGGCGGTGAATTATGGCCCCGATACGGATCCGCTGGCGCGGCTGATGCAGAAAGACACAGGGGTAATCTCGGTCTACGCGCTCAACCGCGACTATCATGACATTCTGAAAGGCGGCCTCAAGCGGCTGGCGCAATGGTTCGCGCATGAGACGGGGGCGGAGGTGAAGGTGTTCGTCGACACCGCCCCTCTTATGGAAAAGCCCCTGGCGGCGCGCGCCGGCCTGGGGTGGCAGGGCAAGCATACCAATCTCGTGTCGCGGCGGCTGGGATCATGGTTCTTCATCGGCAGCATCCTGACCACAGCCGAACTTGTCGCGGATGCGCCGGAAGGCGATCATTGCGGAAGCTGTCAGGCCTGCCTCGACATTTGCCCCACGCATGCGTTCCCAGCACCTTACCGCCTCGATGCCAGGCGCTGCATTTCCTATCTCACCATCGAATATGGGGGCCATATCGCGCGCGAATTCCGCGTCCCCATGGGCAACCGCATCTATGGCTGTGATGATTGCCTGGCGGTTTGCCCGTGGAACAAATTTGCCCAGACAGCATCGGAAGCGAAGCTCAAAGCACGGAGCGATCTCCTCGCGCCTGCCTTGTCCGATCTCCTGCGGCTCGACGATGCAAAATTCCGCGCACTCTTTTCCGGCTCGCCCGTCAAGCGCACGGGGCGTGACCGCTTCATCCGCAACTGCCTGATCGCGGCGGGCAACAGCGGTGATCCTTCCCTATTGCCGGTCATCGAACCGCTGCTGCGTGATCCTTCCGCCATTGTGCGGGCGATGGCGGTGTGGGCTTCGCTCCAACTCTCGGATGCGCAGCATGCGGATCGCCTGCGCCGCCGCCATGTGGCAGGAGAAGCTGATGCGGATGTGAAAGCCGAATGGAGTGTGGCATGAACCATCTTCTCTGTTTCGGCATGGGTTTTTCCGGCAAGGCGCTGGCGGCACGGCTGAAGGGCAAGGGCTGGAACATCACCGGCACCAGCCGCAGCGCCGAAGGGGCTCAAGCCATAGCCGCGCAGGGCCATGAGGCGGTGGTGTTCGATGGCGCCGCGCCCCTGCCGCCCGCGGTTTTCGATGGCGTGACGCATGTGGTGATCTCCATCCCGCCCGATGGCACGGGCGATCCGGTTCTTCGTCAGCATGCGGATGATTTTGCGCGGCGCACCCGCCAGTTCGCCTGGGTGGGCTATCTCTCGACCACTGGCGTCTATGGAGACCATGAAGGCGATTGGGTCACGGAAGAAACGCCGCTCACCCCCAACACCGAACGCGGAAGCCAAAGGCTCGCCGCCGAGACGGCATGGCGCAACATTCCGGGATTGCCGCTCGGGATTTTCCGGCTGGCGGGAATCTATGGGCCGGGCCGCAATCAGCTCCTTTCGGTTTTGGATGGCACGGCAAAACGCATCGTGAAGGAAGGCCAGGTGTTCAGCCGCATCCATGTGGATGATATTGCCGAAACACTGCGCGCCTCCATGGCGAAGCCTGCTCCGGGCCGCGCCTATAATGTCTGCGATGATCTCCCCGCCCCGCCGCAGGATGTCGTTCAATATGCGGCGGAGCTTCTGGGCCTGCCGCCGCCGCCGGAAATTCCTTTCGCGGAGGCCCGGCTTTCGCCGATGGCGCGGAGTTTCTATGCCGATTCAAAGCGCGTCTCGAATGACCGGATCAAGCACGAACTTGGCGTGAAGCTGCGCTATCCCACTTACCGCGAAGGCCTCGCGGCACTGGCGAAAGACATCAGACGCTGATCCCGTCGGCGCGTTCGGCGAGGCGCAGCACCGTTTCGCGGATCAGGGCCAATTGGCCGGGCTGCGAGAGGCGGTGATCGCCGCCCTTGACGAGCGTCAGCGTCACATCGCTTCCCTTCAGCGCGCCGAAGGTCTTGACCGCATGAGCAGCCGGGACTTCGGGATCGGCGTCACCCTGCAGGATGCGGACCGGGCACGGACAGGCAAGGCCTTCTGCCAGCATCAGATGGTTGTGGCCGTCATCCAGCAGTTTCGCGGTAATGGAATAGGGTTCGCCATAGGCCGAGGGCCTTTGATAGACGCCGGTCTTCTTGAGTTTCGTCTTGTCGTCCTCGCTCAGGCTTGGCCACATCAGCGCCTGTGTCATGTCGGTGGCGGGGGCGATCAGAACGAGGCCGGCAACGCGCCGGGCGGCAGCCGCGTCCTCCGCCAGCAGCCGCTTCAGCAGCAGCAGCGCCAGCCAGCCGCCCATGCTGGAGCCGACGACGATGCGGCGGCCTTCGGCCTTCCGGGTGAACATGTGCCGCGCCTCGTCGAGCCAGGCCGAGATCGTGCCATCGACGAAGAGCCCGCCTGACTGGCCGTGGCCAGAATAGTCGAATCGGAATGACGGGCGTCTTGTGTCGCGCGCCAGTGCGGCCAGCGTTTCCGCCTTGGCGCCATCCATGTCGGACTTGAAACCGCCGAGCCAGAAAAATCCGGTCTTGGCGGGGTTGAGGCCGCCGTCCTCGCGGAAGGCGAGGCGCGTGCCGTCGGGTGCCGTTTCAAATTGCAGGGTTGTCATGGTGAATCAGTGTAAAGGACTGCGGCACAATAGCGGCAGACATGCCCCTGCTGCCAGCCACAATTCACGCCTATATTGCGACGGAATGGACGGGATTTCCCGTCTCATTCACGGCAACCCGTTTGCGTACGAGAGAAATGAATATTCAAACCGTTCCGGCACCGAAAGAGATTGAAAAGGCCCTGGGGCTTAACGGCGCCCACCGGAGGCGCGTGTGGCTGCGCCGGGCGCTGTGGCTTCTGGTTGCGCTGGCGCTGCTGGCAGGCGGCTTCTGGTGGTACCAGCACCGGCAATCCGCCCAATCGGCCGTGAGCTATACGGCACAGCCCGCACAGCGCACCGACCTCGTGGTGCAGGTGCAGGCGACCGGCAATATCCAGCCGACCACGCAAGTCGATGTGTCGAGCGAAATGTCGGGCGTCATCCGCGTGGTGAATGTCGACAACAACAGCCTTGTAAAGGAAGGCGACATACTCGCTGAACTCGACACGCTGAAATCGCAGGCCCAGCTTGAGCGCACCAAGGCATCCCTCGCCTCAGCCGAGGCGCGCGTCGCCACGGCACAGGCCACCGTTGAAGAAATGAATGTCGCCCTCGCGCGCACGCAGGCGCTGCGCGACAAGGGTGTTTCCTCCAATCAGGTGTTCGATACGGCCAAGGCCGCCGCCGACCGCGCCTCCGCCGCCCTCAACGAGGCGAAGGCCGATGTGGCGGTGGCGGAAGCCGATGTGAAGCTGCAGCAGACCGACCTCGACAAGTCACGCATCCTGTCGCCCGTCGATGGCATTGTGCTGAAACGCTCGGCGGAGCCGGGGCAGACGGTCGCCTCGTCATTGCAGGCGCCGGTGCTGTTCACGCTCGCCGAAGACCTGCGCCGCATGCAGGTGGAAGCCAATGTGGACGAGGCCGACATCGGCTCGGTGAAGACCGGCCAGAAAGCCACCTTCACGGTTGATGCCTATCCGGGCCGCGCCTTTCCGGCGGAAATCCAGACCATCGAATTCTCGCCCCAGACCACCGACAATGTCGTCACGTACAAGGCCGTGCTTACCGTCGACAATCAGGATTTGTCGCTCCGCCCCGGCATGACGGCTACCGCCAACATCACGGTGCAGGACATCCCCGATGCGCTGACCGTGCCCAATGCGGCGCTCCGCTACCAGCCGCCGCAAGCCGACAAAGCCCAGGGCTTCAGCATCACCTCGATCTTCATGCCGCGCATGCCGCGCTTCGAGAAAAGCGCCAACAAGCCGATCGCCAATGGCGAACGCACGCTCTATGTGCTGTCGGGCGGCAAGCCAAAGGCGGTGTCCGTCAAGACGGGCGCCACCAATGGGCAGCTGACGGAAATCGTCTCCGGCGATCTCAAGGAAGGCGATCAGGTGATCGTTTCCTCCAAGTCGGGCGGCTCGTGACCAGGGCTGTTCCTCTCGTTGAGTTTCAGGGCATCCAGCGCCTCTATGGCGAGGGTGAAGGACTGGTGCGCGCCCTGGATGGCGTCGATCTGCAAATTTTCTCCGGTGAGTTCGTGGCGATCATGGGGCCTTCAGGCTCCGGCAAATCGACCGCGATGAACATCATCGGCTGCCTCGACCGCCCGACCCACGGGCGCTATCTTTTCAACGGCGTCGATGTGACGGGGCTTGGCCACGATCAGCTGGCGCTGCTCCGGCGCACCTATCTGGGCTTCGTGTTCCAGGGCTACAATCTTCTGGCGCGCACCACGGCGGTTGAAAATGTGGAGCTGCCGCTCGTCTATCGCGGCATGGCGCGCGAGGAGCGGCGCGAACGCTCGATCGCGGCCCTCCGGCAGGTGGGGCTGGCGGGGCGCGAGGACCATACGCCCGCCCAGCTGTCCGGCGGCCAGCAGCAGCGCGTGGCGATTGCCCGCGCCATCGTCTCTGATCCTTTGCTTCTCCTCGCCGACGAGCCGACCGGCAATCTCGATTCGGCGCGAAGCCAGGAAATCATGGAGCTGCTGACCCATCTCAACACTTCGAACGGCCTCACCGTGGTGATGGTCACGCATGAGCCCGACATGGCAGCCTTTGCCGGGCGCAACATTCATTTCCTCGATGGCCGCATCGAAAGCGATTCCTTGAAGAGGGCCGCCTGATGGTGTGGGAAGCCGTCAAGCTGGCGCTGCGCTCGGTCACGCGCAATGCGCTCCGCTCCTTCCTCACGCTGCTCGGCATCGTGATCGGGGTCGCGGCGGTGATCGCCATGGTGACCATCGGCTCCGGAACGTCGCAGAAGGTGCAGAGTTCGCTCTCGGCCCTTGGCAGCAACATGCTGATCGCCAGGCCCGGCGCCAACACCTTCGGGCCGCCCACCGGCAGCGATGCGCGCTCTTTCGAGGAAAAGAACGTGACGGCACTCAGGGCCAATCTCACCGGCGTGCGCGGCATCGCGCCCTCCTCGCAGAAATCGGCGGTTGTGGTGTTTGGCGCGCAGAATTTCGAGACGACGATCACCGGCACCGATTCCGATTTCTTCACCGTGCAGGACTGGACTCTCATCGAGGGGCGCCCCTTCAGCGACAGTGAAATCCGCTCCGGCGCGTCGGTCTGCGTAGTGGGCGAAACCATCCGCACCACCCTGTTCGGCACGCTTGACCCGGTAGGGCAGCAATTGCGCGTCGGCAATTTCTCCTGCCTCATCATCGGGCTGCTTGCACCCAAGGGGCAATCGGCGTTCGGCACCGACCAGGATTCAACCGTCATCATGCCGCTCCGCACCTATCAGCGGCGGCTGGCCGGCAATACGCGCATCTCGACGATCTCGATTTCCGTCACCGAGCAGAGCGATATTCCCAATGTCCAGTCGGCGGCGGAGCAGATTCTCCGCGAGCAACGCCGCATCGGCCCCAATGACGAAGACAATTTCACCGTGCGCGACATGACGCAGATCGCCAGCACGCTCGCCTCCACCTCCACAGTGATGACGGGACTGCTGGGCGCCGTCGCCGCCGTCAGCCTTCTGGTGGGCGGCATCGGCATCATGAACATCATGTTGGTGTCGGTCACCGAGCGGACGCGCGAAATCGGCATCCGCCTCGCCATCGGCGCGCTGGAAGGCCAGGTGCTGACGCAATTCCTCGTCGAGTCGATCGTGCTGTCGCTGCTGGGCGGGATCATCGGCATCCTGACGGGCCTTGCGATTGCCGGCGCCGCCTCGCTCGGCATGGACATTCCCTTCGCGGCCGATCTCCGCGTCATCGCCCTGGCCTTTATCTTTTCAGGCCTGATCGGCGTGGTGTTCGGCTATTTTCCGGCCAGGCGCGCGGCGCGCCTCGATCCCATCGAGGCGCTCCGGCACGAGTGATCAGCCGCCAATGGCGCGCAGGAAATCAGCGTCGGGGTAGGAATCGGCCGGCAGGCCCATCTTGATCTGCATATCCTTCACCGCCGCGCGCGTGGAGGCACCGGCCTTGCCGTCGATGTCGCCCACGTCATAGCCCTTGCTGACGAGAATCTTCTGCAACTCGATGATCTGCTGATAGGTGAGCGGCGTCACCGTGCCATTACCGGGCGAGAGCTTCGGCGCGCCGTTGATGCGGGTGGCGAGATAGGCGGCGGTCGTCGAATAGACGAGGCTTTCGTTCCACTTCAGATAGGCCGTGGTGAAATTGTCATAGGCCAGGAAGGCCGGGCCCTTGCGGCCCATCGGCAAGAGCAGCGAGGCCGGGAAGCTGTCAGACTTGAAGCTGCCCTTGACTCCCCATTTCGCCCATTGCGAGCGGGGGTGCTGGATGGCGATATCCGCCTCTTTCCACGGCATGTCGGCGGGAACGCTCACCTCTTGCAGCCACGGCTGGTTGGGCTGCCAGCCATGCTTGATCAGCAGCGCGGCGCTTGAGGCGATGACATCGGGAATGCTCTTGCGCAGGTCGCGCCGGCCGTCGCCATCATAATCCACCGCCGTCTCGTCATATTCCTTGGGCAGGAATTGCGTCTGGCCGATTTCACCGGCCCACGCCCCGCGCATCTCGGCGGCGGAGAGATCGCCCTTGCCCACGAGATCAAGCGCCGACAGCAATTGCGGGTGGAACTTGTCGGGGCGGCGGCAATCCCAGGCCAGCGTCGCCAGCGACTGGATGGTCGGCAAGTCACCAATGTTGCCGCCATAGTCCGTTTCGAGCGCCCAGAAGGCGAGGATCACCGGCGCCGGCACGCCATATTGTTTCTGCACCCGGTCGAAGATGGGCTTGTATTGCTGCATCATCGCCTTGCCGCGGGTGATCCGGCTGTCGGACACCATCTTGGCCTGAAAATCGAGGAAGCTCTGGGAGAAAATGCTCTGCGCCCGGTCGCGCTTGATGATCGAGGGATCGTAGGAAACATCATCGAGTGCGGCGATGCCGCGCGGCGAAATTCCCTGCGCCGCCGCTTCCGCCTTGATCTGCTTGATGAAGCCGTCGAAGCCCTTGGCGGAGTTGCCGCAGCTTGCCGCCGCCCACGCCCCTCCCGTCATCGCGAGGATTGCGGCCATGCTCGCGGCCAAAAGCCTGTGGTTCGACATGCGGAAGCTCCTGATTCTCCGGTTAACCCGAGAGAGCGCTATTCGTCTTGCACGTCAATTTCAAGGCCATGGCGGATCGCCTTGGCGCAATCGGCAATGCTGTGGCCGTAGCGGACCAGAGGTTTCTTGATGCCGTACTTGATGAGATCGCGGCGGACGGAGGCGGGAGCCCCGGTCAGATAGACCACCGCGCCATGCTTTGCCGCCGCTTTCAGAAAGCCGTGCAGGGAATGGGCGGCGGAATAATCGACGAAGGGCACCTGCGCCATGTCGAGGATGAAGCCCTTGGGCGGATCGCCGATGCGCTCCAGCGTCGTGGCAACCGTCGAGGCGGCGCCGAAGAAGAAGGCGCCATTGATGTGATGCACCACGATGTCCTTGTCGGTCAGCAGCGCATCGGCTTCCGTGTCTTCATCGGGATCAGCGGCGTGGTGATGGGTCTTGACCTCGGTTGCCTGCGCCATCCGGTGCATGAACAGCAAAGCCCCCATGGTGACGCCCACCACGATGCCTGCGGTCAGATCGCGGAAAATGGTGAGGCCGAAGGTGGCGAGCAGCACCGCCGCGTCACCCCTGGTCGAGGTGAGGAGCGATTTGAACTCCGCCTTCTCCGCCATGTTCCAGGCGACAACCGCCAGAATGCCCGCCAGCGCGGCAAGCGGGATATATCCGGCAAGCGGCGCCGCCACCGCCATGAAGAGCAGCACGAACAGCGAATGCAGCATGCCGGAGACGGGACTCGTTCCGCCGGCGCGGATATTCGTCGCCGTGCGGGCGATGGTGCCGGTGGCGGTGATGCCGCCGAACAGCGCCGATCCGATATTGGCAAGCCCCTGCGCCATCAATTCCGTGTTGGAGCGGTGACGCCGCCCCGTCATGCTGTCGGCCACCACGGCAGAGAGCAGTGATTCAATGCTTCCCAGAAGCGCAATCGACAGTGCTGACGGGATCAGCGCCTGAAACTTCTCCCAGCTGAAGGCCGGAAGCTGCGGCGCGGGAAGCGTGCGCGGGATGCCGCCGAATTTCGACTGAATGGTCTCAACGTCAAGTTTGAGGAAGAACACCAATGCCGAAGTGATGACCACGGCGATCAGGAAGCCCGGCCAATGCGGTTTCAACTTCCTGAGAACCACGATGAGGACGATGGTGAGCAACGCCATGCCTGCAGCTTCGACGTTCAGGGTCGGCCGCGCCTCCCACAGCGCGATGATCTTGGGGATCAGGGCCGCAGGTTCGGCCCCCGGCAGGGTGAGGCCCAGAAGATCCTTGATCTGGCTGGCGAAGATGATGACGGCGATCCCCGCAGTGAATCCCACCGTCACGGGATGCGGCACATATTTGATATAGGTGCCGAGCTTGAGCGCGCCGACGGCGAAGATGACAACACCCGCCATCATGGTGGCGAGCAGCAGCCCATCATAGCCGTACTGGTCGACGACCGAAGCGAGCAGCACGATGAAGGCGCCGGCTGGCCCCCCGATCTGGAAGCGGCTGCCACCCAGGGCCGATATGATGAAGCCGCCGACGATTGCCGTATAAAGCCCCGCCGCGGGCGTTGCGTGCGAGGCGATGGCAATGGCCATGGAGAGCGGCAAGGCGACGATGGCAACCGTCAGCCCCGCCACCGCATCGGCGCGCAGGCGCGCAAGGCTATAGCCTTCGCGCAGTGTTGAAACGGATTTGGGGGCAAAAAAGCCGGAATTTGGCATGGAGAAAACCGTGATGAGAGATCACAGTTTATGCCCGTTTCAGCTGTTCTCCAAGAGGAATGCAGCGCGAACGCCCCCCGGGAGCGCCGCGCCGCACCCCAAGCCACGGCGCCACGCCTTACGGCATGACCGTGACCGTGGCTTTCATGCTGTTGTGGCGCTTGCAGAAATAGGTGTAGGTGCCGGGTTTGGTGAAGGTGAAGCTGTAGGTGCCGCCCTTCTTGAAGAAGCCCGAATCAAAAACGCCGCTTTCCTTGCCCGGCATGCCCGATGTCACCGAATGTTCGATGTCATCCCCATTGGTCCAGACCACGGTGGTTCCGGCCTTCACTGCAAGATTTCCGGGCTGAAACTGGAACAGTTTGATGGTGGCGGGCTGATCGTCCGCCCGGGCCCCGGGCGCCAAAGCCAAAAGGCAGGCCAGCACGGCCGCCCCGGCAAGGTGTCGTTTCATGTGAACCTCCTTAGTGTGAACGGACAGGGCGGGCCCTGAAGCCCGCCCCACGAGGGTCACTGCATCGCGAACTTGTCGGGGAACTGCGCCGCGATGGCGGCCGCCAGCGGATCGGCGATCATCTGCATGTGGTGCGAGGCGTCGCGGATCTTCTGGTAGGCGAGCGTGGGATTATGCGCCGCCTGCGCATCCACCACGTCCTTGAGGCTGAGGATGTGCATCTTCACGAGGTCTGTCACCGCGTCCTTCGGCAGGTTGGGATTGGCGGAGTTGAGGAAGGCCGCGAAATCGGAGGCATAGCCCACCAGATCATCCACCGCCTTCTTCTGGCCCTTCATCGAGCCCTTGGCCTTGGCCATCGTGTAATCGACGAAGAAGCCGATGTGCTTGCGCCACAGGGGCAGGAAGGCCTCGCCCGCCGCATCGCCATAGACAGAGCCGATGGCCTTGGCGATGTCCTGCGAATTGGCATCAAGTGCGGCGGCGGCGGCCTTGAATTCGTTGGTCCGGCCGCCAAGGGCTGCGCCCGTCGCATCGGCGGCGAGTTCGGCATGTTCGGCCAGAAGCTGGTTCAGCGCCACGCGGAGGTCGGAGGCCTTCATCATTGCAGCGGCGCTGGCCTGGGGGGCGGATGCAAGAGGCGACAGGCCGCTCAGGCCCAGAAGGCTCACGAAGGCGGCGGCGGCAAATGAGGTGCGGAATGTCATGGACGTATCTCCCCGGAGGTTTGCCGGCGCACCTGAGTGTGCGTCCGGTTACAGGGGATACGGGCGGCATTCACGGCAGGATGCAGCCGGTGCCATCACTTCAATGTGCGGAAAATATTTGAAACTCTTTCGTCAGGCGCTTCGTATTCAGAAATCCGCCACGGCGGCGAGCGCTGCCGTGAGCGCGGCCACGCGGGGGTCGGCTGCCGCGTCCGCGCGGCCCGCCAGCACGGCGGTGGACCTGAGGATCACCCCGTCATCGAGAATCTTCAGATGATTGGCGGCCAGTGTGGAACCCGTGGTGGTGATGTCGACGATCATTTCGGCGATGCCTGCGGCGGGCGCGCCCTCCGTCGCCCCCAGGCTTTCGACGATCCGGTAGCCGTTCACGCCCTTTTCGGCGAAAAACCGGCGGGTGAGATTGTGATATTTGGTGGCCGCTCTCAGCCTCCGGCCATGGCGGCCATAGAAGCTTTCCGATACCTCATCGAGATCGGCCATGGAGCCGACATCGAGCCAGCATTGCGGCACCGCCACCACCACGTTGGCGGGGCCGAAGCCCAAGCGCACCAGAAGCTCCGTGGACGGATCATCAGGTGCTATCTTCTCACGCAGCAGATCCTCGCCGGTTACGCCCAAATCGATTTTTCCGTCGCGCAGGTTCTGGGCAATTTCGGATGCCGAGAGAAAGGCGATCTCGATATCATCGGCACCGGTCAGAAGGCCGCGATAGCCACGCTCCGACCCCAGCCGCTCAATGCCATAGCCCGCCTTTTCGAGAAGCGCTGCGGAGGCTTCCATCAGGCGGCCCTTGGAGGGAATGGCAAGGGTGAGGGTCGTCATGCCAGCACCGCCTTCAGCCGGTCGGTGTGGATGGCACAACCCACGGCGGGAATGGGCTTTTCGGCCCCCATGTCGGACAGGAGATTGTCGTAGCGCCCGCCGCCCGCCACGGTCACGGACCCATGCGGCGTATCGGCGTCGATCTGGAAGGTGAAGCCGGTATAATATTCAAGCTCGCGCCCGAAACCCGCCGCAAATTTGAAGCGGCGCGGGTTGAGGCCCAGTTCCTCCATCTCGAAGAGACGTTTCGCAAAGGCCTGGCGCGCGGCGGTGAAGCGCGGTCCATCGGCGATTCCCGCCAATTGCGCGTCAATCGAGGCGGCCTCGCCGGTGATGGCGAGATAGGCATTGAGGCGGTCCGCCTTGGCGTGTGCGAGCGGCGTTTCGCGGCGGTCTGCCGCCTTGGCCTCGAGGCGTGCTGCGATCTCGTCCACATCACGGCCACCGACCAGCGGCAGATTGCGGGCAACGAGTTCAAGCTCCACCAGCGTTTGGGCATCCGTTTCGCTCAAGCGGTCGATCAGCGGCGAGACGCTGGTGCGCCGCAAGGCACGTTCGGCGCAGAAGCTGTCGAGCAGATCGCGGAAGGCCTGCGGCCGCCAGAAATGATGCCGCAACCGCTGCCGCCAGCGGGCGGGCATGTCGGTATCGTCGAGGAGCGCCGCGAAGAGTCCGAGGTCGCCCAGCGTGACGCGCATCTTCGCCAGCCCTGCTGCTTCCAGCGCGCTGATCGTCAGTTTCAAAACACGCGCTTCGGCTGATGCGCCATCGGCGGCGGAAAACCATTCGAGACCGGCTTGCGTGAATTCCTGCGGGCTCAGCCGCTCATCGGGAAAGCGGAAGGCGGGCCCGCAATAGCAATAGCGCGTCTCGGCATTCGGATTTGCCGCATGGCTCAGATGATAGCGGCAGGCGGGCACGGTAAGATCGGGCCTCAGGCAGATTTCAGCGCCGGAAGGGTCGGTGAAGACAAAGGTCCGTGCACGGATGTCTTCGCCCGAGCGCTCGAGGAAAATGTCGGCGGGCTGCAGGATGTCGGGAGCGATGAAATCAAAACCGGCGCGCTCGAATACCGCCATGATGGTGGCGTTCTGCCGCTCCAGTGCCGCGCGCTCTTTTGGGGATTTACCGGGCATGACCGGCACATCCCAAACCCGTCACCCCGGCGAAGGCCGGGGCGCAGCTTTGAACGCCCAAGCGGGATTCCGGCTTTCGCCGGAATGACGGAAAGAGGGGTATCACCGCGCCAGCGCCTTCTTCACGGCGTCGACCAGTTCAGCTTCCTTCACCGTCACCTGCGCCAGGCGCTGGGCGGCATATTCCTCCCGGGATGCGATGCCGGAGGCGAGTTCGGACCCGAGACGCAAATCCTTGATCTGCACCTCGCCCCTGGCCTTTTCATCACCGCCCTGAATGATGACGAGCGGGCTTCCGCGCTTGTCGGCATATTTCATCTGCGCCTTCATGCCGGCGGTGCCGACATACATTTCGGCGCGGATGCCTGCGCCACGCAACGTCTGCACCATTTGCCAGTAATCGCCCTGCCGGTCCTTGTCCATGACGAGAACGACGACGGGCGCGGTGACATTCGATTCCTCCGCCTTGCCGACCAACTTCAGCGCCGAATAAAGGCGCGACACGCCGATCGAAAACCCCGTAGCCGGAACCTGCTGCCCGGTGAAGCGTGCCACGAGATTGTCATAGCGCCCGCCGCCGCCGACCGAGCCAAAGCGGACTAGACGGCCATCCTCGTCCTTCGTTTCCATCAAGAGTTCGCATTCAAAGATGGGACCCGTATAGTATTCAAGGCCGCGGACGATTTCCTGTGTCATCCGAACCCGGAGGGACCCATATCCCGCCTCTCGCAGCAACATCACCATCTGCTTGAGTTCGGAAATTCCTTCTTCGGCAATGGCCGAACCGTGCAGGCGCTTGCTCCATGCATCGAGCACCGAAAGATTGTCGTAGTAGTATTGCATGCCGTTCTGTTCAAACTTCACTTCATCCGCAATCGAGTGAGACGCGCTGACGGAAGTGTTCCAGCAATAGGCCACATCACCATTGGGATTGCCGCCGTGCAAGAAGTCCAAAATTATGGCTATGGCATCTTCACCGAGCTTTGCACCAACGGTGAATGCACCAGATTCATCCTTGCGGCCTTCTCCCAATAACGCAGCAACACCGTCAAATCGAAGCCGGTCAAGTTTGTCGATTGCACGCAACACGATGAGCCGCTGCTCGTCTGACGTGACGTTTGCAAGCCCTAACAGACCATCAAGGATCTTGCGGTTTCCAACGTTGATCCGGTACTGACCCCTCGCAATTCCCAGCGCCTCCATCGTGTCGGCGGCCATCATGCACACTTCGGCGTCGGCGGCGGGTGACGCACTCCCCACCGTGTCGGCGTCGAACTGCATGAACTGGCGGAAGCGGCCCGGGCCCGGCTTCTCGTTGCGGAACACCCAGCCCTGCCGGTAGCTCCTGTAGGGCGTGGGCAGCTTCTGCTGGTTCTCCGCCACATAGCGGGCGAGCGGGGCTGTCAAATCATAACGGAGCGACAGCCACTGCTCATCATCGTCCTGAAAGGAAAACACGCCCGCATTGGGCCGGTCCTGATCGGGCAGGAACTTGCCCAGCGCGTCGGTATATTCGATGAAGGGCTGCTCCACCGGCTCGAAGCCATAGGCCTCATAGACGGTCTGGATTTTCGCCAGCATCTGGCGGACGCCGCGGATTTCCTCCGCGCCAATGTCCCGGAACCCCTTGGCCACCCGGGCCTTCGGGCGATTGTCCTTGCTCATGTGCTCTAACTCGCTGAATGCGCGAGGCTTCTAGAGGATGGCGGGAAGCGGGGCAACCGTGCTGTCAGCGCTGGCCCACCGCCCGCCCCTGCGTTAGGATTTGCGCCATGGCGGCCGGGCGCACCATCGGACTGGCTTTGTTGGGCACGATCCTCGGGATCGCCGCTGGCGGCGGGCTCGGGCTTCTCGGCGGCCTTGGCTGGACGGAGCTGATGAACACCTCAAGCTTCGAAGGCTATTCCGGCTTCGTGGTCGCCTATTGGATTCTCGGCGGCATCATCCTGGGGGCGCTGGCGGGATTGATAAGCGGCGCGCGCCTGGCACGCCGCCGGTAGCATCTCAGCCTCCGGAGATTCAATAGACTTCGCCCACGTCAACGCCCGACAGCAGGATGAGCTGGGCGCACCAGATGCGAATGCCCTCGCCACTCCAGCGCACCACGACATGGTATTTGCCACCCTGGTTTCCCTCGAGAACCCATTGGGCTCCATCCATGCCGTCTACATTGGGGAGTTGCGTCTGCATCTCCCAGAAGCCGAGACTGTCCAGTCCCTTTCTGAGATTGCGGGTGAGTTCGGAATTGACCTCAACAGTCTTGTCCAGGCTCAGCGTGCCGGGAGCATATCCGCCTGCACCGCTGGCCATCCTGACCGTGAGGCGCGAGGTGCCGTCCGGCCGGAACAGCAGCGTGAAAGCCATCGGATGATGGAAAGTGCGGAGCCACGTAAAGCGATAGAGAACGCGGTCTGATGGCGGATTGAGAAGCGGGGCTTCCTTCAGCGCGGTCAGCTGGCGCGTATACCATTCCTCCTCGAACGTACCCGAGCCGATGCCGATCCTGTCGAGAGCATTGGGCGGGAAAAACCGCGTGCCGTCCGCCGAGGCTGAGGCAGAAAACGCCGCGAGCAGGAGCAGCACAGCGGCCAGCACCTGCGCGCGGATGTTCATGGGGTTACTTGTCCCTGACGACAGCCTGATGCTGCTCGCCCAGGCCTTCGATGCCGATGCGCATGGTGTCGCCGGGCTTGAGGTAGCGGGGCGGCTTCATGCCCATGCCCACACCCGGGGGCGTTCCGGTGGTGATGATGTCGCCCGGCATCAGGGTGAAGAATTCCGAGAGATAGGCGACGATATGCGCCACGCCATAGACCATGGTGGCGGTGGTGCCATCCTGCACGCGCTCGCCATTGAGATCGAGCCACATCTTGAGCTTCTGCGGGTCCTTGATCTCGTCTGTTGTCACGAGCCAGGGGCCGATCGGGCCGAAGGTGTCGTAGCTCTTGCCCTTGGTCCACTGGCCGGAACGTTCGATCTGGAATTCGCGTTCCGACAGGTCGTTGACGGTGCAATAGCCCGCCACATGGGCCATCGCGTCCTTCTTCTTGATGTTCTTGGCCCTGGTGCCGATGATGACGCCAAGCTCCACCTCCCAGTCGGATTTCTTCGACTTGGGCGGCAGCGTCACCACATCATTGGGGCCGGAAATGCAGCTCACATGCTTGGTGAAGAGGATGGGCTCTGGCGGCACGGTCAAGCCCGATTCCGCCGCGTGGTCGGAATAGTTGAGGCCGATGGCGATGAATTTCTGCGGATTGGCGATGCAGGCGCCAATCCGGGGATTGCCGCGCACCAGCGGCAGTGATTCCGGCTTGATCTTGCGCAGCCTGGCGAGGCCCTTGGGCGAAACCGTGTCGCCCGTGATGTCGGGCACGATGGCCGAGAGATCGCGGATCTTACCGTTGCCATCAACGAGACCCGGCTTTTCCTTGCCCTTCGGACCGTAACGCAGAAGTTTCATGTGCCGCCCCCATTCAAAGATGAAGCGCCGACTCGTGCCAGCGCGGTTGATAGCCCAGGCGCAAAATGGCGGTGATTGTGGCGGGAGTCAAAACCCTTCCGCGCAGGGTGGCATTGCAGGGAACGGCATCGGTGTAGCCGCCGAAGCTCCAGCGCAGCAGCCTACCCTCACGAAGCGCGAAGGCATGGCCATCGCGCTCCACCATCACGCCATCGGGAAGGCCTTCAAGCGTTTCCGTCCCGCGGTGGGCCAGACGCTCGGCGTGAAGCCGCCTGTCGAAGCTTTCGACTTTTTCGCCTTTGAGAAACGCCTTTGCCTCGGCGCGGCGGCAGAAGAAGCAGGGGCGGTGGCCGGCCGCCAGCGCCGTCACCTCATCAAGGAAGAACAGCGACGTGTAGCCATGGCCCATCGGTTCATGATGCTGGTCTTTCCAGTGCAGCTCACAGGCGATCCAGTGCCGGCTGGCCCAGCGGCGCTTGCCGAGCGTCCGGTCAGCCGCATGAAACCTGCCGCCGCGATTGCCCATCAGCGTGCCGCGTTCCGGCACGGCGTGAATGGCGCCCCAGGGATCGACGCGGTTTTGCAGCGTCACGGGCCGTCCGCCGCCAGGGCTATTTCAACGTCTTGAGATAGGCGATCACATCGGCGCGCTGATCGGCTTTCTTCAAGCCCGCGAAAGCCATGCGGATGCCAGGGATGAAGGCCATCGGGCTTTGCAGATATTTGTCGAGATTGGCGTCGTCCCATTTCGCCCCCGTGGCGCCGAAGGCCTTCATGGCATCGGAATAGGCATAGCCTTCCACGGCGGCGGCCTGGCGTCCATAGACGCCCAGAAGGCTGGGGCCTACCTTGTTGGTGGCGTCGGTCATCGAATGGCAGGCCTGGCACTGCCGGGCCAGCGACTGGCCTTTCGTGGCATCGCCATCGGCCCGCGCTCCGGCGCTCATCAGCGCCAGCGCCATCACGCCCATCACCAGTGTCTTTTTCATTCTCAGCCTCCGATCATCCAAAGTTGCCAAGCGGCGGTGCCACCCGTATCGTTGCCGGAAACCCTACGCCCTTTGCACTGAAACCGGACTGCGACATCAATGCTCACCATGCCCGTTCCCGACGCGGAAACCCTTGCCCGAAGGCGGGAGATCGTGGCGGCGCTGCGGCAGATCGTAGCGGGAGAAGGGGTGATCGAGACGCCCGCCGAAATGCGCGCCTATGAAACCGACGGGTTGACCGCCTACCGGCAGATGCCCCTGGCCGTGGTGCTGCCCTCCACCACGGCGGAGGTCTCGGCTGTCCTGGCTTTCGCGCACCGGGAAAAGATCAAGATAGTGCCGCGGGGTGCGGGCACCTCGCTCTCAGGCGGAGCGCTTCCTCTGGCTGACGGCATTCTGCTGGGCATGGGAAAATTCAACCGCGTGCTGGAGATCGACTATGCCAACCGCTGCGCCGTGGTGCAGCCGGGGGTGACCAATCTCGCCATCACCAAGGCGGTGGAGTCGAAAGGCTTTTACTACGCGCCCGATCCGTCCTCGCAGATCGCCTGCACCATCGGCGGCAATGTGGCGGAAAATTCGGGCGGCGTGCATTGCCTGAAATATGGCCTCACCGCCAACAATGTGCTGGGCATCGAAATGGTGCTGATCACCGGCGAGGTGATCCGCCTGGGCGGCAAGCATCTCGACAGCGAGGGCTATGACCTCCTGGGCGTGATGACGGGTTCGGAAGGACTGCTCGGTGTTGTCACCGAGGTGACGGTGCGTATCCTGCAGAAGCCCGAAACGGCGCGCGCCGTGCTTGTCGGCTTTCCCTCCAGCGAACAGGCGGGGCAATGCGTGGCCGACATCATTTCCGCCGGCATCATCCCCGGCGGCATGGAAATGATGGACCGGCCCGCCATCCATGCGGCGGAAGATTTCGTCAATGCCGGCTATCCGCGCGATGTCGAGGCGCTCCTGATCGTCGAACTGGACGGGCCCAAGGTTGAGGTCGATCATCTGATCGAGGCGGTTTCCGAAATCGCGGCGAAGAATGGTTCCACCACGCTCCGCGTCTCGCAGTCGGAAGCCGAGCGGCTGCTGTTCTGGGCGGGGCGCAAGGCGGCCTTTCCCGCCGTGGGGCGCATTTCGCCCGACTATCTCTGCATGGACGGCACCATCCCGCGCAAATGCCTGCCGGAGGTTCTGGCGGGGATGGAGGAGCTTTCCAAATTCTACGGCCTCCGGGTGGCGAATGTGTTTCACGCCGGTGACGGCAATCTGCATCCGCTCATTCTCTATGACGCCAACCAGGCGGACGAACTCGACCGCGCCGAGCGCTTCGGCGCCGATATTCTCAAGCTCTGCGTGCGCGTCGGCGGCGTGCTGACCGGCGAGCATGGGGTGGGCATCGAAAAGCGCGACCTGATGCCGGAGATGTTTTCGGAAATTGACCTCACGCAGCAGCAGCGCCTCAAATGCGCCTTTGACGATGAGGGCCTGCTCAACCCTGGCAAGGTGTTCCCGACCCTTCACCGCTGCGCCGAGCTGGGCCGCATGCATGTGAAGGCGGGCGCACTTCCCTTTCCGGACATTCCGAGATTCTGATGGCGCTTCTTGAGCCTTCAACGCCGCAGGAGCTGGCAGGCATTGTCGCGCAAGCCACCGAACCCTTCGAACTGGTGGGCCTGGGCAGCAAGCGCGCGCTGGGCCGCCCGGTGCAGGCGGCGCATACGCTCGATCTCTCGGCCTTTTCCGGCGTCATCGCCTATGAGCCGGAAGAGCTGATCCTCGAAGCCGGCGCCGCAACGCCGATGGCGGATATTGATGCGCTGCTTGGCGCGCGCGGACAGCAGCTCGCCTTTGAGCCGCCCGATCTCTCGCATCTCCTCGGTTCGGGTTGCGGATCGCTGGGCGGCGTCATCGCCTGCAATCTCTCAGGCCCCCGCCGCCTCAAGGCGGGCGCGGCGCGCGATCATATTCTCGGGCTTCATGGGGTTACGGGGCGCGGCGATCTCGTCAAGGCGGGGGCGCGCGTCGTCAAGAACGTCACGGGCTATGATCTTCCCAAGCTCATCACCGGCAGCCATGGCACGCTGATGGCCATGACGTCGGTGATCGTGAAGGTGCTGCCCGCGCCCGAAACGGAACAGAGCCTCGTGATCGAGGGCCTCTCCGATGCGGACGCGGTGAAGGCCATGAGCCTTGCCATGCAATCGCCTTTCGAGGTGTCAGCCGCCGCGCATGTGCCGGGCGAGGGCACATTGCTCCGGCTGGAAGGTGTCGCGCCATCGGTCAACAAGCGGCGGGAGGAGCTGCTGGCGATCATGCCCGTCCGCACGCAGGTGATCGGTGCGGATCAATCCCGCGCGCGGTGGAGGGCGATCCGCGATGTTGAGATTTTCAACAACCCCCGGCTGGTCTGGCGCCTGTCGGTCACGCCATCGGAGGCGCCTGCCATCATGGCGCGGATTGCAACAGGGGCCGATGCGCGCTGGTTCTATGACTGGGCGGGCGGGCTGATCTGGCTCGATCTTCCGTCCACGGAGGATGCACATGAGGCGCTGGTGCGGGGAGCGCTGACCTCGGGCCATGCGACGCTGGTGCGCGCCTCAGCCAGCATCCGCGCGGGCGTTGATGTCTTCCAGCCGCAAGCGCCGGCACTCTCAGCACTGGCGGCGCGCGTCAAGGCCTCCTTCGATCCGCTGGGCCTGTTCAATCCCGGCCGCATGGACAGGTCCCGCTGATGCAAACCAATTTCACCGCCGAACAGCTCAGCCAGCCGCGCATTGCCGAGGCCAATACCATCCTGCGCAAATGCGTGCATTGCGGCTTCTGCACCGCCACCTGCCCCACCTATGTGCTGCTGGGCGATGAACTCGACAGCCCGCGCGGGCGCATTTACCTCATCAAGAACATGCTCGAATCGGGCGAGGCCGCGAAGCCTGAAACCGTGAAGCATATCGACCGCTGCCTTTCCTGCCTCTCCTGCATGACCACCTGCCCTTCGGGCGTGAACTACATGCACCTGATCGACGAGGCCCGCGCTCATGTGGAGGAAACCTACAGGCGGCCCCTGTTCGAGCGCGTGTTGCGGGGCGTTCTGGCTTTCGTGATGCCGAGGCCTTCGCTGTTCCGCCTGTCGCTCATCGGCGCCAGGCTGGGCAAGCCTCTGGCGCGCGTGATGGGCAAGCGAATCAACGCGCTCTCCTCTCTTGTGCCGCCTGCCCTGCCGCGCCCGGAACGCGCCGGAGCGCCCGGCTCCTATGCGGCGGAGGGCAAGACGCGGGGCCGTGTGGCGCTGCTCATGGGCTGCATCCAGAGCGTGCTCGATCCCGCCATCAATGCCGCGACGATCCGCCTGCTCACGCGGCTGGGATTCGAGGTCGTGGTCTCAGGCGAGGAATCCTGCTGCGGATCGCTCACCCATCACATGGGGAAAGAACATGATGCGCTGGCCCGTGCCCGGCGGTCCGTCGATCAATGGACAAGAGCCAATGTCGATGCCGTCATCATCACCGCGTCGGGCTGCGGCACCACGGTCAAGGACTATGGCCACATGCTGCGGCTCGATCCGGCCTATGCGGAGAAGGCGAAAGCCATCGCGGCCAAGGCAAAGGACATCACGGAATTTCTCGATACGCTCAACCTGCCGCAAGGCTCGCAAGCGCTGCGTCTCACCTATCATTCCGCCTGCTCGATGCAGCATGGGCAGAAGATCACCCGGCAGCCGCTGTCGCTGCTCCGCCGCGCGGGCTTCACCGTGTCGGAGGTGCCGGAAGGCCATCTCTGCTGCGGCTCGGCGGGGACCTATAATATCCTGCAACCCGAGATCGCCGGCCGCCTGCGCGACCGGAAGCTCGCCAATATCGCCACCACACAGCCTGAGGCCGTCGCCACCGGCAATATCGGCTGCATGACCCAGCTTGCACCCAAGCTCGGCGTTCCGATCCTGCATACGGTTGAACTGCTTGACTGGGCCTATGGCGGGCCTATTCCAGACAAACTTTTAACGACGGAGACTCTCTGACATGGCGAAGCTGCCCAAGGGCATGACGATCACCGGCAAATCGAAGCCCGGCTATGCCCGCGTGCTGAGCCCCGAAGCGCTGACCTTTCTTGCCACGCTGCACCGTGCCTTTGAAGCGGAGCGGCAGAAGCTGCTGGCGCGGCGCGTGGAGCGCGCCAAGGCCTTCGACAAGGGAGCGCTTCCCGATTTCCTACCCGAGACGGCGGCGATCCGCGCCGGTGACTGGAAGGTGGCGCCGATCCCCGCCGACATTCAGGACCGCCGTGTCGAGATCACCGGCCCCACCGACCGCAAGATGGTGATCAATGCGCTGAACTCGGGCGCCCGCGTCTTCATGACCGATTTCGAGGATTCGAATTCGCCGACCTGGGACAACATGATCCAGGGCCAGATCAACCTCATGGACCGCTGGACCAGCGACATGGAGTTCACCGATCCTGCGAGCGGCAAGCGCTATGCGCTGGGCCAGAAGCCCGCCGTGCTGATGGTGCGCCCGCGCGGCTGGCACCTCGACGAAGCGCATGTGAAGGTCGACAGCAAGGTGATGTCCGGCGCGCTGTTCGATTTCGGCCTCTATGTTTTTCACAACGCCAAGACCGCGCTCGCCAAGCGCTCGGGGCCTTATTTCTATCTGCCCAAGATGGAGAGCCATCTGGAAGCCAGGCTGTGGAATCAGGCTTTCGTGCTGGCGCAAAGCCTGCTTGGCCTGCCCCTCGGCACCATCAAGGCCACGGTGCTGATCGAGACGCTGCCCGCCGCCTTCGAGATGGACGAGATCATCTTCGAACTGCGCGATCACATGGCGGGGCTCAATTGCGGGCGCTGGGATTATATTTTCTCCTTCATCAAAACGCTCAAGAACAACAAAGCCTATGTGCTGCCCGACCGCGCGCAGGTCGTGATGTCCAAGGCTTTCCTCGCGGCCTATTCCGCCCTTCTTATCAAGACGTGCCACCGCCGGGGTTGTTTCGCCATGGGCGGCATGGCGGCGCAGATTCCCAACCGCAAGGACCCGGAGGCAAACGAGATCGCCCTCGACAAGGTGAAGGCTGACAAGGAGCGGGAAGCGCGGAACGGCCATGACGGCACCTGGGTGGCGCATCCCGATCTCGTGCCCGTGGCCATGAAGGTCTTCAACGACATGATGCCGACGCCGAACCAGCTCTATGTCACGCGCGACGACGTGAAGGTGGGCCAGAAGGAGCTTCTGGAAATCCATCAGGGCACCAAGAGCGAAGAAGGCTTCCGCGAGAATATCCGGGTGGGTGTCCAATATATCGAGGCGTGGCTTCGGGGGCGGGGCGCTGTTCCGATCTATAATCTGATGGAGGACGCCGCCACCGCCGAAATCTCGCGCTCGCAGATCTGGCAGTGGCTGCGCTTCGGCGCGAAGCTCGAGAACGGCAAGAAAGTGACGCGCAAGTTCTTCGACGATTGCCTGGCGGAAGAGATGATCAGGGTGCGCGAAGAGGTGACGCCCGCCGTCTATGACAAGGGCCGCTTCCGGGAAGCGATCGCCCTCTTCAAAACCATGTCGACGTCGAAGAATTTTGAAACCTTCCTGACGCTGTCGGCCTACAAGAAGATCGTGTGAGGCCCATGGCGGATTGTTGCATTTGTCGGAAAATCTGGCGGATTGACATGACGCGCAAGTCAACTTGGCTTTCAAAATGTAATGAAATTAAGGTAATTTACCATCCGCGAATTGAGGAGTTGAAGATTATCCCGACTCCCATGATGTAGGTCCTGCCGGGACACAAATTGTTGCGGGAGAACTTCATGGGCAAGCTGCCATTCCAGGTCGAGCACAATTTCCAGCGCGGAAAACAGGTTGCGCGGCAGGCCATGGAGCGGGGCTATGCGAACCAGCCCGCGGAGACCGGCAGCACGCGGCGGCTTGATCTGGTGCTGCTGGCGATGATGGTCGTGACGAGCGGCCTGACGCTGTGGACAAGGCACCATCATCCCGTAACGCCGCTTCATTCACCGGCCGAGTTTTTTCAGACTTTCATCGAAGGCCATCAGGCCCCGTTCAAATGACGCGTCCATGCCGGTGTAGCCCAGCGCCTTGAACATCTGCCACGCCTGAAGCACCGCCGCGCGGCCCTCGCGCACGCGTTTGGCGCTCTTGGTCGCATCGCCCAGATATTTGAGCGCCCAGCCCATGTTGTTCTGCGTATTGGCCCAGCCCAGAGGGTCGGCATCACGGGTGCGGATTTCGAGTGCGGCGCGATAGGCCGTCAGCGCGTCCTGCAGGGCGCTCACGCCTTCGGGCATGCCAGCGCCCGCCTCCGCCTTGCCGAGCACCTGATAGGCATTGCCGAGATTGTTCTGCGTGCTGGCCCAATCAAGCGGCGCCGCGTCGCGCGTCCAGACCTCGAGCGCTGAATTGTAGGCCGCAATGGCTTCGGCCAGATGATTGCCGCCGGGATCATAGGGGGCGAAGCGGGTGAGCATGTTGCCGAGATTGCTTTGGGTGGCCGCCCAGTCGAGCGGCACCCGGTCTCGCGTCCGTTCGAGGAGCGCGCTGTTCAAGGCGGCTATGGCGTCTGGATAGGAGCGCGGATCGCCCGTCATCTCGGCGAGCTTGCCGAGGGCGATGCCCAAATTGTTCTGCGACAGCGCCCATTGCAGCGGCACTTTCGCGCGCGTCTGCACCGAGAGCGCCAGCCGGCTTGCCTCAACCGCCTGCCGCATCATATCGGCATTGTTCTCACGCCCAGCGATCACCCGCAGGGCATTGCCGCGATTGGTCTGAACCCGCGACCAGGCCATGGGATCAGCGTCGCGGGTATAGACGCTGAGGGCCGCTTCTTCTCCGGCAAGCGCCTGCGACAATTCTTCGATCCCGCCGCGCCGCTCACCCAGCGCCTGCAGCACGCTGGCGCGGTTCGCCTCGACCATCGCCCATCTGAGCGGATTGGACTCGCGCGTGTGAATTTCAAGCGCCTGATCATAGGCCTCAACGGCTTTCTCAAGCGCTGCCGTTCCCTGCTGGCGGCCACCCAGAATCTGCAGCACGTCGCCCAGATTGTTGTGCGTGGTGGCCCAGAGCGAGGGATCGCGCGCCCGGGCATTCTCATCAAGGGCGGCCTCATAGGCCTCGATGGCGTGTTCGAGATTTTCGGTTCCCGCTTCACGCTGGCCGATCACTTCAAAGACGATGCCAAGATTGTTCTGAAGCTCTGCCCATTTGGCCGGATCATCCGCGCGGGGGAGGAGCGCCAGCGCCTTCTGATACGCTGCGACCGCGCCATCGAGCGCCGCGCGGTTGCCGCCATATTCGCCATACTGGCTCAAGGCATCGCCTTCCAGACGCTTGTAGTGGCGGGCCAGCTTCGCGTCCCATTTCTCAACCTGCGCAAAGGCCTCGGCATAGCTGGTGGCGGCCTGCGGGAACTGAAAGTTCAGTTCATAGGCCTGCCCCAGCTTCTCCTTGGTTTCGGCGCTGGCGACGCGGCGGTCTTTGAGATTCTGTTCCGCCGTATCGAGGGCCGCATCGACAACCTTCTGCCGCGCATCGGCCTCTTCCATATATTTGACATTGGCGAGAACGGCGCCATCGGCTAGCGCCCTGTCGGCAAGGGTTGTAAGCCGCGCCACCTCGGCATCCTGCCGGCCCAAGGCGTCAGCCGCGGCGAGGCGCTTCTGGATCGTCGCGGCCTGAAGCTTCAAGACCTCGGCCAGTTGTGCCGGATCCTTCGGCGCTTCGGCGCCGAGCGCATGCAGAAGGCCATAGAGCGCATCCATCGGCACGCCATCGAGCTTTGCCGCCTGCTCCACCTGGCGGCGCGTGTCATCATCGAGGCTGGCGATCGAGAGAAGCACCTGGCGGCGTTCGGAGAGGATCGCGCCGTCATCGCCCGCGGGTTCCGCAACGGGCGCGCCGAAATAGAGAAGCCGGGTGAGCGTCTCGTTCATCCACGGGCGCTGCTGGCCTTCCGTCTTGAGATAGACCTCCTCGGTCACCATGCGCATGACGGTGCCGAATTCCGCCCCCGTGCTGGCGCTGAGATGGCGAAGGAGCGCTGCCGCATAGGGGCTGTTGCCATCGAGCGGCCCGTCGAGTGCCGTATGGCCGGGCTCCGCCGCAAAGGCGATGACGGTGCCGAGACCTTGCGCCGCCGGCGTGTTTCCAGCCTCGGTCACGCCTTTCCCAAAGCCCATGCCGCCCGTCAAACCCGGCAGCACAGCGCCCCCCTGGCGCAACCGCGTTTGCGGCGGAAAGGGATCGGACCGGCAGGCATCGAGAAACAGAAGCGTCAGCGGCACGGTTGATTTGAGCTGATCCATGACATCGGAGAGCGGCACCAGCGCGTCCTGCGCCTCAACAATATCGGCTGGGCTCACATCCACCGGCACTAGCCAGTTTTCGCCGCCCGCCTCGATGCCGTGGCCGGAATAATAGATCACCGCCACGTCAGCGCCTTCGGCATCGCTGGCGAAATTGGCGAGATCGCGCTTCAGGCGTTTGACGTCGCGGTCGGTGACGCTGGTGACGACGAAGCCCAGATCGCCGAACAGCTTTGCCATGGCGGCGGCATCATTCGTGGGGTTGGCAAGCACCGGAAGCTGCCGGTATTTCGATTCGCCGATGACGAGGGCAACGCCTTTCAGCGTCTTTGCCGCATCGGCGAAAGCTGGCGCGGCGAGCAGCAGGACGGCAAGAATTGCCGCCAGAATGCGCCGGACTGCCAAAGCACGCATCGTTCCGTCTCCAGCCCCGCCGCCTATCGCTCCCTCATCAGGGCGGCAAGCTTATGACAGCAAATTGGCAGGCTGCGGGCAAGCGTGCTCAGGCCGGCTTCCAATCATGTTCGGGCCTGTATCCCAGCACCCGCTTCGCCTTCTCGATGGAAATCAGCGATTCATTGGGGAGGAGCTTGCGCTTGCGCGGCGTGCCCGGGAACACTTCGTCCAGCAATTCGTCATTGCCGCGCACCATCACCGAATTGCTGTTGGCGATGCCGAAGACATGGGCACCGGTGAGTTTTGACTCCAGCGACAGGCGGATGGCCTGCGCGGCATCGCGCGCGTCGATATAGGTCCACAGATTGAAATGACGGGTTTGCGCATCCGCCTGGTAGGAAGCGAAATTCGCGTAGTCCTTTTCCTCCTGCACGTTGGAAAACCTGAGGCCGATGATCTTTGTGGCCGCGTCCCAGCGCGCGAACTGCTCGGCCATCTTCTCGCCCATGAGCTTGCTCAGCGAATAGGACCATTGCGGCTCGGCGATCTCCTCATCGACGGGCACGTAAGCCGGGCCTTTCTGATAGGGCACGCCATAGAGCGTTTCGCTCGACGCCCACACCACATTGCGGATCGAGAGCCGCCGCGCCGCTTCAAAGACATTGTAGGTCGAAATGGTATTGACCTCAAAGATCTCATGGTCCGGCGCCTCGCCCGGCGAGGCGATGGCGCCCAGATGCACGATGCCCGTCACCGGCTTTTCCACCCGGCCATTGATGCCGGAGAAAGCCGCCATCACCTGGCCGAAATCGGTGATGTCGGCGCGGGTGAAGTTCACGTCCGTGGGCTTTGGCGGATTGGACAGGCCTTGCGGCCGGGTCTGATCGATCGAGGCGATGTCATAGCCCCGCTCCATCAGATGCTTGACCGCCGCGCGCCCCACCTTGCCGCTGCCGCCTGTGACAATAATCATGTGATCCCTCATGCTCCCGGTGCTTTCGGCGATCCAGATACGCGATCGGGCCTGTCTGGCGAAGAGGTTCTTTCATGCTATGCTGAAATCCATGATCACTGCCGCACAATGCCGGGCCGCGCGGGCCCTGGCCGATCTCACGCAGCAGGCGCTGGCGGAGGCAGCGGGCGTGAGTTTCGCAACGCTCCGGGAATTTGAAGGCGGCCGTGCCGTGCCTGACGCTGCAACGTGCCAGGCGCTCAAAGCCGCGCTTGAAACGGCAGGCGCTGTTTTCATTCCCGAAGATGGCCAGGGCGGTGCCGGGGTGCGGCTGAAATTCACCCGCTCCGAGGCCCGCCAGATCGACCGCCTGGAGAATGAAGGCGGGATCGTGGGCGAAGACGACGTCTGATAACGCGCTAAAATATGTGCGATGCAGCATAGCTCATGCTAGAACGCCGCTTTCGCAATTGATCGCGCCATGACCACCACTCTGAAGATTGCCGCCGGAAGCCTTTTCGTGGGCCTGATCGTGCTGGGCCTCAAGGCTCTGGCGTGGTGGCTCACGGGGTCGGTGGCGCTGCTTTCCGATGCGCTGGAGAGCACGGTGAATGTGGTCACCGCCATCGCGGCGCTGATCGCCATCCGCGTGGCGGCACAGCCTGCCGACGACAACCACCCCTACGGCCATCACAAGGCGGAATTTTTCAGCGCCGTTCTGGAAGGGGTGATGATCATCGTCGCGGCGTTGCTCATCCTCAACGAGGCCTGGCAGGCCTTCCTCGCGCCGCGTGCCCTTGCCACGTCCTATGCGGGCCTGATGGTCAATGGCGCGGCGAGCCTCCTCAACGCCATCTGGTGCTGGGTGCTGATCAGCCGGGGGCGGCGGCACCGCTCGCCCGCCCTGGTGGCCGATGGCTATCATTTGCGCTCGGATGTCATCTCCTCGGTGGGCGTCATGGTGGGCGTGGCGCTGGCGATGATCACCGGCTGGACCATTCTCGACCCGGCGCTGGCGGCCCTCGTCGCGCTCAACATCCTGTGGTCGGGGTGGGCGGTGATGATGTCATCGCTCAGCGGCCTGATGGACGAGGCGGTGCCCGATGACGTGCTGAAGACCATCCGCGATACGATTTCGCAGGAGGCCGTGGGGGCGCGCGAGGCGCATGACCTCCGCACCCGCCATGCCGGGCGGGTGACCTTCATCGACTTTCATCTCGTGGTCGACGGGCAGACCACGGTGACGGAGGCGCATGACATCTGCGACCGCATCGAGCGCGCGCTCAAGGCCACTGTGGCGGATTGCCAGATCACCATTCATGTCGAGCCGGAAAACAAGGCCAAGCACACGGGCGTGCTGGTGCTTTGAGCCCCGATGACCCTCAAGGACCGTGCGATGAACATTCTCGTTGTCTTCGACCACCCACGGCGCCAGTCCTTCTGCGGGGCCATGCTGGACAGTCTTGTGCAGGGCCTCGAAAGCGCCGGTCACAGGGCCGAAATCGCCGATCTGAGAGCCGAGAATTTCGATCCGCGCCTGCCCCAGGCGGATGAACCCGACTGGGCGGATGACGGCAAAATCTACAGTCCCGAGGTTCTAAAAGAACAGGCGCGGATCGCCCGCAACGACGCGCTGGCTTTCGTGTTTCCGGTCTGGTGGTGGTCGTTTCCCGCCGTCACCAAGGGCTGGATCGACCGGGTGTGGAACAATGGCTGGGCCTATGGCAGCGCCAGGCTGCCGCAGACGCGCGCCCTGCTCATCGGCACGGCTTCAGCGGGTGCGGAAGCCTACCGGAAGCGCCGCTACGACGAGGCCATGCGGGTGCAACTCGTCACCGGCATCATGGATTATTGTGGCATCGCCAAAGCCGATCTCGAACTCTTCCACGATGTGACCGACAGTGCCGAGGCAAGGCAACAGGCGCTTGAGCGCGCGCGCCAGCTTGGGCTTACTTACTTTTCCTGATGGCATAAGTTCGTTTCCCCCCTTTCGACTCGGGCGATTCGTGTTATCGTTTGGGCCTTGGGTCAGGGAGAGAGCAATGGCCAAAAAAGCAGCAAAGAAGAGCGCAGCCAAAAAGAAATCACCAGCGGCGAAGAAAAAGTCAGCCGCCAAAGCGGGCGCCAAGCGCGCGGTGAAGGCTACCGCCCGCAAGGCCGCTGCAAAGAAGAAACCCCTGAAGGCCAAGGCAGCCCCCAAGCGGGCCCCCGCCAAAAAACCTGCCGCGCGGAAAACACCGCCCCGCTCGATGCGCAAGGCGAAGCCCAAATCCAACATCGCTCATCCCGGCATGATGGGTGATGGAACGGAAGAGCAAAATCTCAACGAAACGGGTGATCCCTCCGCCCGCATCACCCGCAGCGAAGTCGAGGCGGCCTTCAAGCCGGGCGAGCCGGAGAACAAGTAGGGGCAGGGCTTTTGAAAGCGCCGTGCGTCTATCGTGGCGCGCAGCGCTTAACGCTTCTGAAGACTATTTGAGCATGGCGTTTGTGGCTATGTGCTGGTTGTGGATGCCACCGCCATTGCCCAGAACGAGCTTGCCGCTGGTCAAGTGGTTCGTCCCACCGCCGCCTCGGTTATCAGCGGACCCGCCGTCTCCCTGGTCTTTCACAGCCAGCACTGAATTTGCAGCGAGCGCGCCATCTTGATCGATATGATTGTTGTCGCCCGCGTCGTTGCTGCCGCCATCGCCGTAATCCTTGCGGACAATCGCTGAGCCAGGCGCCAGATCGCCCGCAGCACCTTGCGTGCTTTCGCTGTTGTTGTCCGTGCCGCCGCCATTGGTGCGGGATGTGTAAGGGTTGTTGAGGGCAAGGGCGCTGTTGCCGTCCACCGGGCTGATCGAATCGTCGCCGGGCATCTTCTTGTTGGTGCCGAAGATGATGGGCCCGGCTTTCACCTCCGATCCGGAGATGCCGCTATGAGGACCGTCCCCCGGGATATTGTAGTTGATGGTTGTCTGGCCCGAAATCAGCACATCGCCACCGGCGGTTTTCTCGGTGCGACCATAGTCCTTGGTGTTCGTGCCCTGATTGACAATCGGCATATCGCCGCCCGTTCCGGCGGTCTTGTCGCCAGTTTTTCCGGCGGCGCTGCTGTCGCCAATGGCTTGCGCGAATTTTTCACTGGTGCGGTCCGAGGCCGCCGTTTCACCATCCACGCCCTGCGGGGTATTGAGCCCGTTGACGCCTCCGGCATAGGCCTGATCGACGAGGCTCTGTGCCGCCGCGCCCTGTTTTTCGAAATAGGCGGCGGCGGCGTTGGCATCGGGGTGCTTGGATGTTGATCCGGGAAGGTTGGCGTTGAACGCGCCGGATGAAGCAAGGTCAAAGCCCGGCACGGCCTTCACCCCGTTCGCCCGCTGGCCGCCAGGCAGATTGATGCCAACGCCCTTTTGAACGCCTTCAAAGCCGGGGACTTTCTGGTTCGCGCCATGCTGGATGGCACCGCCGAATTGCGGCTGCTTGCCGGTAAGGCTGGCGGGATTGCGAAGCGCGATGCGGCCGGGCCCGATGCGGACTGTTCCCGTTTTCACCGCCGCCGGAATATGAAGTTTGATCGCCAGATGAACGGCAGCCGGGAGGTGCGCCGGCACGCTCGCATGCGTTTTCAGGGTGACAGGCACCGGCATCTTCATGACCGGCAGTATTTTCACGGCGCTCGCATCGGCCGCAGACGCGGCGAGAACAAGGCAGGCGAATGAAACGGCGGCTGTTCGGATTGTCATGATACCCCCCCCAAGGTTTCCGAATGCGGATTGGCTGAATGCATCTTGATGCGGCCATCTTGCCGCCATCAGCCTGAAATCAAGCCGAACGGGCTGTTCATCTGGGGTTTAGGAATTGAAACGCTTCGCCGCCGGCAAGCGGAGAGAAAACGCGCGCGCTCAATTGAGATGGTTGAGGATCGGATGGTACAGCTGCCCCGGCTCGAACGGGGGACCCCTAGATCCACAATCTAGTGCTCTAACCAACTGAGCTACAGCTGCATCCAATGCGGGCTTCCTAATGGGAAGCGGGCAGGAATTCAAGACAACAAAAAGGCCCGTACGATGTACGGGCCTTCAGTTGGCGCGGCGGCCAGGGAGGAGAAGGCCGCGCGCCTGAAAATCCGGAGTTAAGCCGCCAGCGACTTGGTGAAGTCACCGAAGGACTTGGTGAGGCCTTCCTGCACCGGCTTCACGGTTTCCTTGGCGAGCAGCACGGAAAGCTCGTTGAGCTCGGCCGCCTGGCGCTGGAATGCCTCGGCCTGCGCCTTGGCAAAATCCTGGTTCACGGTGAAGAATTCGGTGGGTTCCTTCACCGCGAAAAGCTTGCGGGCGAAGGCAAAGGCCGAGTTCACGTTGATCTGGGTGATTTCCATGGCCTTGAGCTGGATGTCGGCCAGACGGGCCTTGTAGGCGCTGGCTGCGGCATCGAACACCTGCGCATTGCCATGCACCATGTCATTGGCCTTCTCGAAAGCGGCCTGGGCCTGGTCAACCGACTTCTGAGCAAAGGCTGTCATTTCAGCCGGAATTTCTGTGTTCATCTCTGTTTTCGCCTTCTTCGACATTGTTGGTCTCCTCACGGCAGGCTTGGTTGCCCTGCATCTTGTTTAGGCAATATACGCAGGGTCATTGTGCATTGCAACATAAATCTTGCGATGCAACAGGCTTTTCGCTGTTTCAAAGGGTTAACGAAAGGTGGACGGGAAAGCTCAAATCCGTCTATTTTGACACAGATGGTGCCCGGCGGCTTTCTTGCATCGCCCCGCACGGGACTTGTGAGGGTGGGGTATCCGGTGGCCGACGTGTTGACGCCAACACTGGAAGATTTGCGTGAGATTCCAGAGGCCGCATGGCTATGGGATGGGCCACGGGCGCGGATCGTCTGGGCCAACCGGGCGGGCATTGCCTATTTCGGCGGCCAGTCCCTTTTTGACCTGATCGACCGCCCCTTCGATTTTCTGGAACCTGGTGTCGAGCGGATTGCCGAATTGGGACGGAAGCTCCGGCGCGGCCAGGTGGAAAACTGCCTCCTGCATTTTCCGTCGTCTGGGGCCTCAGCGCCTCTTGCCTGCAAATGCATGATCCATGCGCTCCCCGATGGCAGGCCCGGCGTTCTCGCCGTCGCCACGCGCAGCGCCACGCTGGCAGCGGAAGCCGAAACAGCCGAAATCGCCTCCGCCTTCGATCTCCTGCCGCAAGCGGCGATCCTGATCGGGCGGGACGGCGCATTCCGCCATCTCAATGCCGCGGCACTGCTGCTGCTGGGCGGAACGCAGCGCGCCAGCCTGTCCGGCCTTCTCGGCAGCGAAGAGTCAGACCAGCTTCTGAAACGCCTGGCGCAAGCGGGAACCGTGAGTGAAATCCAGACGCTTGGCGTCAGGCTCGGGCAGCGCGACCTCCGCATCACCGCGCGGCGCTTTCAGGTCTCGGGCGATGAAGGCGCCTATGGCCTGCTGCTTCTCGATGACGTGACCGACCGGCGCGCGCTGGAACGGCAGATGACGGGCGGCGCCGCGTCCGATGATGCGCCCGCGGCCGAACCCGCACCCCATTCGCCCGACAGCGATGCAGAGGCGTTCAAGAAGCTGGGCGAGGTCCTGAAGCAGGAAACGGCGGATGTTCAGCCCGCTCCGCCCCAGCCTGCCCCGCCAAAGCCTTCCGTCCCCCTTCGCCGCGCGCTGCCGCATATTCCCGATCCGGTGCGGGCGCCGCTTGATCGCATGGCGGATGCCGTGCTGATCGCCAAGGAAGGCAGGCTTCTTTACGCCAACCCGGCGGCCTGCGCGCTGCTTGGACATGAGAGCGCCGAGGATGTGATCAACGACATCGCGCTTCTCGGGCGCTTCGGCCCGCTCGGCCAATCGCTGCCGGTGACGGATGTCGATCTCGGTGGCGGGCGCAGCATCACCGTCTCGGTGCAGATGGCAATCATCCCGTGGCTGGGTGGCCCGGCGCGGCAGTTCATCCTCAAAAAATCCGATCAGCGCTCCCTGCAGCTCGTGCCGCCCGCGCCGCCTCCTGAACCACCGCCGGTAAAGGCTGAAGCTGTTGCGCCCCAGGCCGTGGCGGAGCCACCGTCGCCTCCTCCAACGGCAGAGGTCATTCCGTTGCCGGTGCGCGTGCCGGTTCCGGCCCAGCCCGCCGAAGCGGATGACGAATTGCGCGCCATTCTCGACACCGCGACGGACGGCATCATCACGCTTGACGCCAATGCGCTGATCCACAGCTTCAGCGCCGGGGCGGAGGCGATCTTCGGCTATCGCATCGCCGAGGTGGCGGGCAAGCCCTTCACCGATCTGATCGCCGCCGACAGCCGCAAGACAGTGCGCGATTATCTGGCCGCCCTTCAGGGGCCGGGCCTCGCCAGCGTGTTCAATGACGGGCGCGAGGTGATGGCGGAGGTCAAGCAGGGCGGCACGGTGCCCCTGTTCCTCACCGTGGGCAAGATCGCCACGCCCAAATCGCCGGCCGCCTTCTGCGCGGTGGTGCGCGACATCACGCAGTGGAAGAAAACCGAATCGGAATTGCGCGAGGCCAAGGAGCGCGCCGAGGAGACAAGCCGGCAGAAATCGGAATTCCTCGCCCGCATCAGCCATGAGCTCCGCACGCCCCTCAACGCCATCATGGGCTTTTCGGAGGTCATGCGGCTCGAGCGTTTCGGCGAAATCGAGAACGAGAAATACCGCGGCTATGTGAACGACATTCATTCCAGCGGCAGTCATCTCCTGTCGCTCATCAATGACCTGCTCGATCTCTCGAAAGTCGAGGCCGGAAAGCTCGAACTCAATTTCACCTCCGTCAGCCTGCCGGAGGTTGCCGATCACGCGATGAAGATGCTGCAGGAAGCGGCAACCGCGGCGCGCGTCGTGCTGCGCAAGGCGATGCCCGCCGATCTTCCCAATGTGGTGGCCGATCTCCGCTCGATGCGGCAGATCATGCTGAACCTCATCTCCAATGCACTGAAGTTCACCGATCCCGGCGGGCAGGTGATCGTGTCGGCGCAGGTCACGGCGGGCGGCGAACTGAAACTCCGCGTCAAGGATACCGGCATCGGCATGAACGCCGAACAGCTGCAGGACGCACTGGAACCGTTCCGCCGTGTCACGACGGATGGCCGCGATGCGCCGGGCACCGGGCTTGGGC